>Ga0207679_10000006_pt1 | contig 498868 bp, 472 predicted proteins | sample KBSC73metaG_FD_184320 | JGI IMG/M metagenome (GOLD analysis project Ga0207679, IMG submission 184320) | Corn rhizosphere microbial communities from Kellogg Biological Station, Michigan, USA - KBS C7-3 metaG (SPAdes) (version 2) | ecosystem: Host-associated > Plants > Roots > Rhizosphere >...
GACGGGCTTTTAAGGATCGTCAGGCGCGACTCTCATCGTGGCGCTGGGGCAAGCCCCAAACAGACGCCGGATAGATTTAAGCAAGCCAACCACATCGCCCGTTAATCAGTATTGCAAAAATGGGGGGGACCATAGATTTTTTTCGCCTGCACAAAATCGTCAACCCTTTGCCCATAAGGCTGAAAATGCATCTATGCATTTCTTTGCTGAAAATAAATGCATTTGTGCATTGACTGTATATGCATACATGCATATTCTTTGTTCCAAGCCAGCCAACAAGGCTTGGTGGAGGCGGCAAGGATGCTGCCAAGGAAGACAAGGAAGGCACGCAACATCGGCAAGGACGCCATCAGAGCGATGGCAAGGATGCCAGGTAACACCGGCAAGGATGCCGACGCTCTTTAGTGACACCGCTTCAACGAACAGGCAGCGATGAATCGGCCTCAACGGTTCAGAGGGTTGGCAACTGACCCGGGTGTGCAGCGTAAAGCACCAGAAGCAGTTATCCGGCAGACAGGGATCGTGGTCGGAAAAACATCGAGGAAAGGTCCGTACCGCGCCAGTAGCGCCGAAAGACCGAGGACCGCATTACTGAAAAGCCCGGGTAACCGGGCTTTTTGGAATGCCTACCTACACATGGAATTACCCAAGCGCCGGCACTCTGCCGGCATTGTTCAGCCAGGAGGCGTGACATGACAAACGAGCAGCAAGCGTTAGCGGAAATGCCTATCTGGCTGGTGATCGTACTGGCCCTGGTCGGCGGGGTCTCCGGCGAAATGTGGCGCGCCGACAAGGAGGGCGCGCGGGGCTGGTCGCTGGTGCGGCGCCTGGCCCTGCGGTCGGGAGCATGCATGGTCTGCGGGGTGTCGGCATTGATGCTGTGCTACGCCGCGGGGATGTCGATCTGGACTGCCGGCGCCATTGGTTGCCTGACCGCCATGGCGGGGGCCGACGTTGCCATCGGCCTCTATGAACGCTGGGCGGCCAAGCGCATCGGGGTCAACGAGACCCCGCCTTCCCGCCCGGATCAGCCGTAACCGTTGCAAGGACGCGACTACATGACACTTATCGAAAAACCTTCCCAGCTCCCCGTGGCGATTGGGGAAGCGCTCAAGCGCGCCTTTCCACTATTGCGCGTCGGCAATCATCAAGACTTCCAGGGCGCCAGCGACCGAACCGGTGTGCTGATTACCGTGGAGCGCAACGGCCCCGACGTTCGCTCCTTTGAAGGGCGCAAGGCCCACGCCTTGGCGGTTTCACTCCGCGTCACGGTTGCCAGCGGGGCTACTGCTTTTGACGCCTGTGACCTGGCCAGCCAATTGATGGACCTGGCGTTGGATAACCGCTGGGGCCTGCCGCCTGATCAGTGCGACCTGCCCACGGCCATCGTCGCGGCACCGACGGTACTCACCGGTAACGAAACGGACTACGACAGCTGGACCGTGTCCTTCACCCAAAACCTCTATTTCGGCCCGTCGCTGCTCGAAGATCCCACAGGTACGCCGTTGTTTGCCTGCACCTGGGAAGTCTCGGACATCGACGATCCGGATCAATATCGCCCGTTGCAGGAGTAGGCCATGTTCGACGCATTGTTACGCATGCAACTGGGGCCGATTATCGAGCGCCTGGCGGAAATGGAAGCCCAGCTCGAAGACCTGTATCGACGCGCGGATAGTTTCTGCCGCATTGGCGTGTGCCAGGAGGTCGACGCCGCCGGCAATACCTGCAAGGTCAGCCACGGTGAGTTGCTCAGCCCGGCGATCCGCTTCTTCAACCCCAGTGCCGGGGCGCAGAGCGAAACCCGCATTCCTTCCGTGGGGGAGCAATGTCTGTTGCTCAACTATGGCGGTGGAGAGGGCGGTGCGCAGTCTGTAGCCCTCTTCGGCCTCAACAGTAGCTTGTTTCCGCCGGTCTCCAGCGTTGCGTCATTGACCCGACGCCGTTATCAGGACGGTACCCAGAGCGATTACGACGACGCCAGCCACACCTTCAACTGGGCCAACGGCCCCACGACCCTCAGCGGTTCCCGCGAACAGGTCGAGGTGAAAGTCGGCCCCGCCACCCTGCAAATGACGGCCGATCACATCGCTGTGCAACTCGGTGCCGTCGGCCTGCTGCTGGACGCTGGCGGTGTGCACTTGAGCGGCCCACTGGTGGATCACCAGGGCCGTGTGATCAGCAGCGCATAAGGATTTGCCATGATCGGAATCGATAGGAACACCGGGGCAGCGGTCGATGACTGGCTGCAATTTGTACAGCGTGCCACCCGAGCGCTGACCACCCCCGTGGGCACTCGCCAGAAGCGCCCGTTGTACGGCTCGCTGATCCCGCAACTGCTCGGCCAGAACCTCGGTGACGATCTGCTGATCCTCGCCCAAAGCCACGCCGCGCAAGCGTTCTACACCACCCAGAACGGCATCGCCGATTTCCAACCCCAGGTCATTGTCGCCACGCGCCAGGGCGCAGGTTTATTGCTGCGTTTTGCCGGTACCTGGAAAAACCGCCAACAATCCTTCGAGGTCGTGACATGAGCATGCTGATCCCTGGCCAGAACCAACTGGCGGAGCCGGCGATTATCGCGGTCGATGAATTCGAACCGCTGCTGGCGGAGTTCAAGGCGTTCGTCGTCGACTACGTCGCCAACCGCGCGCCGCAAACCGCAGCCAAGCTCAAGGTCAGCCTCGATAACGAAAGCGAGCTGCTGACCCTGGCCCTGGAAGCGTTTTGCGTGCGGCTGCAAACTCATGAGCGCAAATACAACGCCCGTATCAAGCAGATGCTGGCGTGGTGGGCCACCGGCAGCAACCTGGATGCGCGCCTGGCCGACATGGGCCTGGAGCGCCAGGTGCTCGACCCCGGCGACCCGGCCGCCTTCCCGCCGGTGCCACCCACCCTGGAAAGCGACGACGATGCGCGCCTGCGCTATTACCTGGCACCCCATGCGCCGGCAGCGGGTTCGCGCATGCAGTACCGCCGCGAAGTGTTCACCCTCGGCGAGCGGCCGTCGGTCAAGGTGCAGAGCGCCACGCCGGGCGTGGTGACCGTCACCTACACCTTCGATCCGGACGGCTACGCAGCCCAGGTCAAGGATGGCAACGGGCGACGTACGGCACCTGGCGAAGTAACGGTCACCGTATTGTCCAGGGACGGGGATGGCACACCTTCCGCCGATTTACTCGACGGTGTGCGGCGACATTTCGCACGGCCGGATGTACGACCGGAAACCGATCTGGTCACCGTGCAGGCTGCGCAGATTCAACGGTACAAAATTCGTGTGGTGGCCAAGATCAATGCCGGACCGGATTCGGGCCTGACTCAAGTGGCTGCGCAGCAACTGCTGCAAACCTACGCCGACTCCTGTCATCGCCTGGAAGGCCGGGTCGACCCAAGCTGGATCGACTACGCCATCCACAGCGCCGGCGCGGCGCAACTGCACATCCTCGAACCGCTGGAGCCGATCATCAGCACGGCGTTCCAGGCCCCGTATTGCACGGGTGTCGAGGTGGAGGTGCGCACGCTATGAGTGAAGCCAAATCGAGTCTGCTGCCCGCCAATAGCTCACCGATGGAAAAGGCGCTGGACCTGGGATTCGGCACGTTGCTCGAGCGGGTCATGCCGCCGTTTCCGGCGCTGATGAACACGCTGCAAACGCCCTCCGAATTCCTCCCATACCTGGCCGCCGACCGAGGCGTCAGCGAATGGGACGCGGATGCCAGCGAGACGGAAAAGCGTCTCACCGTGGGTTTGTCCTGGCAGATCCAGCGCCAGGCGGGCCTACCCAAGGCCTTGAGCCATGCGGTGGAATCGCTGGGTTTCAGCCCCAACATCCGCGCCTGGTATCAACAGCGGCCATTGGGGGCGCCTTACACCTTCGATGTGCAGGCGATTATCGGGCGCAGTTGGTCCAGCGGCGACCATAACCGACTGATTCGGCGTATCAACGCCGCGAAGAGCGAGCGTGACCAAGCGACGATTACCGTGGTTCACCAGACGCAAGGACGCCTTGGCCTGACCGCGATTGTTCACGCGCCTTTTAACGACAGCGAGTTAAGCCTGCAAGGCGCGTTACCCGAACTGGCCTTAGGCGCTCGACTTAACAGTGCCGGCGTCGCCCGGCACTACACCCTTAACGACTACGACCTCAGGGCGCAGCCATGACAGATGACATTACGCGCCTGGTGCGCTTCACCTCCAAGGGATTGGATGAAGTGCTCCAGGCAAAGAACCAGGGCTTGAAAGGCGAAATCACCCACATCGGCGCCGGCACCGGCCGCTACAACCCAGACGGCACGGAAGTGGCCTTGCGTGACGAGCGCCAGCGGGTCGCCATTGTGGATTACGAGAACCTGGGCGACCGGCAACTCAGGATGGCCGCACTGTTTGACGGCGAGGCCGAATATGAAATCGGCGAGTTCGGGTTTTATCTCGCCAGCGGGACTTTGCTAGCGGTGTATTCCGTGGCAGGGAAGTTGTTGACGTATAAAGCGGCGGCAGCGCGAGTACTGCAAAAGTTCACGCTGGATATTTCGCCGTTGCCAGCGAACAGTGTGACGATTGTGGTGGGGAGTGAAAACCTCAATGTGCTACTGGTCGATGAGTTGGCGACACTCTCTGCTGCCAGTGTTGACACTATGGCCAGAGGGGTCGGACTGTTGTTTCGCGTGATGAAACTTGAACATAGGAATGGTGATTTTTGAATGTGAGTTTCTTGGTGTTGACCAGTGAGATTCTACTGAATGATCAAACAGATAAGGAGATCTGATTTTGAGTACAGAACAGCAACTGGCGGCCGTCGTCAGCGCGGCGAATAGTCTTACCAGTGTCGTGACTGGCAAGGTAGGTGAGATAGATAAGGCGATTGCGGATGCCCGGCGCGCTTACGATGCACAGCTTTTGGATCTGAAGAGCCGTTTGCCCAGGCTTGCAGTTACCAAGAACTTCAACTTGTATCCTAGTGCGGATGGGAAGTTGATCGAAAATTGGGGGATTCACGGCGAGGTTACCAGCAGCAAACTTCGGTCGATTACCACCACGTCTCAAGCTACAGGTCGTCCGCAGGCAGATGTGGATTTCATGCTTCAGGTTCAGGCAGATGTCCGCGAACAATTTCCTGGCTTCGATATCAGGGCGAGTGAGTATTGGCGGACGATCGTTAATGTGTGGCAATTAAAATGGGCCACCGCCGATGCGAGTCCTTGGCTTGCTTTCCCTTATACGGTTGATACTGCGCTTGCTAATGGAACAGGTGCGGTTCCGCTCAACTCGTATATCACGTTGGGTGCTTTTGTGCGTGTCGTGGAGGGTTCAATCACGGGGGCCTGGAGTAGCGGGGCGGTTAAAGGGAAATGGCGCTGGTGTTCGGCGGTTGTTGCACCCAGTGAACTATTCGGCGCCTATTATCACCTTCATCCTATGCGTACTTCCGCTTCCGGTATTGTCGAAGTGATGTTGGCAGGTGCTTGCACGGGGGTGGTTACCAGTCCCGGCGACTGGGGAACTATGTTGGCTTTGAATTAAGGAGAGACCATGAAACCAATTTTTGTACCTGCAGAACTTCATCCACTCATTAAATGGCAAGTCATTCGTAGTGCTCGCGATAAAGACTTGTCAGCCAGTGATTACGCCGCAATGCCCGACTATCCAATGTTGGATAAAAACAAGTCGGCGTTCGTCGTTTATCGTCAAGGGCTTCGAGACATCCCGGATCAAGGCGCGGACCCCGATGCAGTGATTTGGCCGGAAAAACCCGCTTTCCTTAAATAACCTACCGCGAAAGCGGTTTTTTTTTGCCTCCCAAAGCCCCTCCCGCAGGGGCTTTGGCGTTTTCCACCCGGAGATTTGTCCCTATGCAAAACCGCCAAACCTACACCGTCCTCATCCCTTTCCCCACCGGAGGCGGCCATTGGTCCACCGTCGGCGAGGAATTGGACCTGCTGGACATCGAAGCATCCGCCCTGCGCACCGCTGGCCGCCTGGAACTGACCAGCGTGCTCGCCGCGAAGGACACCACCCCGGCCAAAAAGGCCACCACCAAGAAGGCTGACTAATCATGGCTGAGGTTTTGAACTTCGAGCACAACGGCATCACCGTGAATGCCACTGAATCCCCCGAGGCCATGGGTGGCCTGGGTGACAACGTAATCGGCCTGGTCGGCACCGCGCCGAATGCCCATGCGTCGATCCCGAAAAACGCGCCGTTTCGCATCAACAGCTTCACCACCCAGGCGCTGCTGGACCCGACCGGTGCCGAGACCGGCACGCTGTTCCATGCCGTGTACCAGATCCTCAAAGTGGTGAAGGTGCCGGTCTATGTAGTGATCGTGGAGGAGGGCGCGACCCCGGCCGATACCGTCAACAATGTGATCGGCGGCAACGAGCCGGTCACCGGTCGCAAGTTGGGCCTGGCGGCACTGGCCAGCGTGCCGGAAGACTTGACCATCATCGGCGCCCCAGGCTTCACCGGCACCAAGGCGGTGGCCGGTGAGTTCGCCGCGTTCGGCAAGCGCATCAAGGCCCGCGTGGTGCTGGATGGCAAGGACGCCTCAGTGGCCGACCAGGTGACCTACAGCGGCGAACTGGGCGGTGCCGACCTCGGTTTCGACCGTTGCCTGCTGGTGCATAACATGCCGTCGGTGTACTCCAAGGCGGCGAAGAAGAATGTGTTCCTGTCGCCGTCGTCCCTGGCCATTGCGGCGTTGGCCAAGGTCAAGCAATGGGAAAGCCCAGGCAACCAGGTGACGTTCGCCGAGGACGTTTCCCGCGTGGTCGAGTACAACATCCTCGACACCTCCACCGAGGGCGACCTGCTCAACCGCTACGGCGTGAGCTACTACGCCCGCACCATCCTGGGCGGTTTTTCGCTGCTGGGTAACCGCTCCATCACCGGCAAGTTCATCAGCTACGTCGGCCTGGAAGACGCGATCAGCCGCAAGCTGGTCAAGGCCGGCCAGAAAGCCATGGCCAAGAACCTCACCAAGTCCTTCATGGACCAGGAGGTCAAGCGCATCAACGACTGGCTGCAAACCCTGGTCGCTGACGAAACCATCCCCGGCGGCAGTGTGTACCTGCACCCGGAATTGAACAGTGTCGAGAAGTACAAGAACGGCACCTGGTTCATCGTCATCGACTACGGCCGCTACGCGCCGAATGAACACATGATTTATCAACTCAATGCCCGCGATGAAATCATCGAGCAGTTCCTGGAGGACGTTCTCTAATGTTTACCAACCGAGTCAGACAGGCCATCGCGGCCACCCTTCAAGGCCTGCCGTTGTCCGCGACGGTGGAGGAGTTCACTCCGCCGAAGATCGAGTTCGACATGGAGCTCATGTCCGGCGGGCGCTTTATCGCCGAGGAAATGGCCAAGAGCGGCAAGGTGCTCGGCGCCACGCTGGTGCTGCAAGGCGCCGGCCCGGAAGTCATGCTGGCCCTGGGCGTGCGCCTGGGCGACGACATCCTGCTGAACGTGCGCGAAGCCGGCCAGGACCAGGATGGCAAGACCTACTTCACCTATCACACCGTCGGCGGCAAGCTCAAATCCCTGGCCGAGGCGAAGCTGAAGATGGGCGACAAGCCCACCACCACCCTGGAGCTGTCCTGCCGCACCTACAACCGCTTGGAAAACGGCATTCCGGTGATCGACATCGACGTGCGCACCCAGAAGTTCGTGCTCAACGGCGTCGACATTCTCGGTGATGCGCGCCGTGCTGTGCTGATGCCTTAACCCTTGGGGGCGGGAGTGCTCGCCCCCTATTTCACCAAGGAAGAGCCCCATGGCCTGGATGCCACCGCTGCACCTGCTGCTGTCCCCGATCACCACCGATACCGGCGCGGTGATCGACAAGATTCAACTCAAGCCGCTGTTCTACGCTGCGCAAAAAGAAGCGCTGGCCCGGGCCGGTGACGACGAGGACGACCAGTTTTTCGAACTGGCGAAACTCGCCACCGGCCTGTCGGAAAAAGAGCTCGACCAGCTCAAGCGCCCGGACTACGTCAGCATCGCTCAGTACGTACACGAAATGTCGACGCGCCCTGCGTCGTTCTTTCTGGATGAGCGCCAGGAAGTGAGCCACGATGAGCCTGTCCACTTGCTGCTGCCTTTCGAGGCCGCCGGTCGCACCCTGACCGAGTTGCCTCTGGAAATGCCTGCGCTGCGCGCCACCAAGGTGATGAAAAAACTCGCCACCAACAAAGAGCGCGCCGAGTTCATCACCGCTCACTGCACCGGCCTGATGATCCCTGACCTTGCCGGCCTGACCGTGCCCGATTGGACCGAATTGCAGGAGCGCATCGACGATTTTTTAAATCAACCGGCGGCCTTCTTTCGCAACGCGACATCGACGTGATCCTCGATGTGGTGCCGCTGGTGTACTCGGTCAATGAAGCGGAGATCCTGGAGTGGGACGCCGCCAAAGCATTGCGCCGCTACGACATTGCGATCACTCGCCTTGGCGTTAAACAGGAGTAGAGCGGGATGCAAGAGACTAAATATGGGATCAAGCTCGCCCAGGAAGACTACCGCTGGATGATCGGCGACGCGGATCTAGGCAATGTGCTTGCACCGTTTTCCACAAGCGCTGTGGCGCCCGTGAGCCTGGATGCCGCAGCGCAGCCGCCGTTGGAGCTGCGCTCTGCGTTGGTCACACTTAGTGTGGATATCAACGCATTGACCCAGGAGCAGGTGCGGCTGCGTGAGGCGTTGGAGGCGCTCAACAGCACATTGTTCATCAATGGAAATTCCCTGGCGCCCAAGCAGGCCGACGTCACCGCGAGCGCGCCGGAAGAGAAGGCGAAGGAGCCCGCCGATGGTCCTGTGATGAGCGCGATCAAGGAGTCTGGAGACGAATTGTGGGACGCGTTCAAAAGCAAGCTCGCCGAAAAAGCCATTGATTTTGTCGCAGGTTCCCTTGGCAAGGTGTTCAAAGGGCGCAAAAACATCAGCGGGCGTAATACAAGATTACGTCGCCTGTTCGAGCAACCCGGCCAGGCTTTGGGCGGCTCGCCAATGGGTTTTCATTCGGGAGCGCCCTCACAAAACTATCCAGCTTTTGCCATGGCTAACCCGCCAGCGTCCGCGGCCAACCTGCCCTCGGGGGCCTTGACCGATGCCCTTGGCAAATTCGAATCCCTCGGCATCCGGCGGCTTGGGCCATTTAGGGTCGCCGAAGCCTCCCTGGACGTGATCCAAGGTGTACGCAACGGCGATGCACATGCCATCGGCTCAGGCCTGAGCACCGCCGGTGGCGCCTGGGCCGGCGCCTCCGCAGGTGCGGCCATTGGCACGATGGTTTTCCCCGGCGTTGGCACCGCTGTCGGCGGCGCAATCGGCGGCCTGCTGGGCAGCGAGGCAGGCGCTTGGATCGGAGGCAAATTGTTCGGGTCAAGTGATCGTCTGCCAACACCCGGTGCGGTGAGTAAGGAACTCAGCAGTGCGCGCACGGACAACGTGCAAGTGACCCTCGCCCCGAGTATCCAGATCACCGGCGTTAACCCCGCCGATGCCCAGCAGGTCGTCAACCAGGTGATCCAGGCGCTGCAGTTTCAGTGTCTGCCGATGTTCAGCGACGCCCTCGGCATCCGACGCAATGCAGCACTGGCCGATTCTCCTGGAGGTGATTGATGCGACAACAAATGGTGCTCGGCGACTTTATTTTCGGTTTGTCTCGAGGATTTGCCTATTCCTCGTTGGTCCGTAACAGCGACGGTGGCTGGAGTGACCTGGCTATTATTGCCAGCAAGTCGCAGTCGCGGCAGAGCGGTCAGAAACTGGAAAAACTCACATTCAGCGGCACGGCCATGTACGGCGTAGGCATGCAGCGCCTGGACGAATTGCGCGCGCTGCAAAATGCGCGGGCGCCGTTGCCCCTGGTTGATGGCATCGGCCGTAACTGGGGCTTGTGGCGGATCAATTCGATCGTGGAAACGCAGAGCAATGTGATCGATGACGGCACGGCCATGGTCATGGCCTGGACGCTGGAGTTGGAGGAATTCGTCAATGCGTAGAGTGCGAAGTATCGCCGGTGATTCGGTCAACCTGTTGCTTTATCGGGAATTGGGTCGTTGCGATGACGCGGCGGAAGAAACCCTTTGGCGCCTGAACCCCGAGCTTGCCGAATATGGCCCGGTGCTACCGGCCGGCGTGTGGGTGATCGTGCCTGAAATGCGCGCGCGGCCGGTGGCGGTGCGCCCCGTTTTGGCCTGGGATTAAGGAGGCTGCATGGCACAGGGATTTACGCCTATCGTGGAGTTTTATGGCGCCAATGCGGCGCTGCTCAATCAGCGCTTGATGCGTTGGAGCCACACCGACGCGGCGGGCATTGAGACTGACCGGCTGGAGCTGACCCTCAATATCGAGGGTTTGGACGGCCTGCCCACTCTGAACGGCAAGATCGGCTTGCGTGTCGGTTACCTGGAATCGGGGTTGGTGGAGAAGGGCGAGTTTGTCGTCACCCAACGCACCCCGGTGCTGTTTCCAATGCGCTTGATGATCGTGGCCACGGCAGCGCCCTTCAGCGTGGTCGATGCAACGGGTTACCGTCAGCGTCGATCCGCCAGTTACGGCCCGACAACCCTTGGCGCGCTGTTTCGCCAACTGGTCAGTCGTCACGGCTATTCACCGCGAGTTGCGCCCGCGCTGGAGGGGATTGCGATCGCGCACATCGACCAGTCCAACGAAAGTGACATGGCGTTCATTTCGCGCCTTGCCCGCCTCTATAGTGCGGTCACCAAACCGTTTAACGAGCTCTATGTGTTGGCCGAAGCCGGCCGAGCCAAGTCGCTCTCCGGCCAGTTGCTGCCGGAAGTGAAGCTGTCGGTGACTGAGGATAACCGCCCCGGTGAACAGAGCTTTATCACCGCCAAACTCGACGAAAAATCCCGCTCGAAATACGAAGGTTGCCGCGCCAGTTGGTGGGATGCCGCCGCCGGCAGGCAGCGTGTGGTTCAGGTGGGGAATGCTCCGTTCAAAACCTTGCGCCAACGCTACCAGAACGAAGCCGAAGCCCGCGCCGTTGCTGAAGGCGAACTACGCCGTGTGGGGCGTGAAAATTTGAAGTTGGTGATCGATTGCCCGGGCAATCCATTGTTGGCCGCGGAAGGGCTGTTGGTGCTGGATGAGAGCTGGCCGTCTTATATGCAGGGACGATGGTCGATAAAGCAGGTGGTGCATGTCGGCGATCCGGCGACGGGATACCGCAGTTCGATCACGGCGGGTGGGTTGTCGATATAGAGACTTTTCGAGAGTAAAACCAATGGTGATAACACTCCCCCAGCTGCTTGGCGTTATGCCGGATGCCCGCCTGAGAGCGGGCGTTTTTTTAACGCCCTTGAATGCGGCTTTCGTTCGCTTCGAGATTGACCGTGCCAAGCGCATCGCCGCCTTCCTCGCTCAGATCGGCCACGAATCCGGCGAGCTGCGTTACGTCCGTGAACTGGGCAGCGATCAATACCTGAGCAAATACGATACCGGCAGCCTGGCCGTACGCCTGGGCAATAGCCCCGAAGCGGATGGCGATGGTCAGCTGTACCGGGGCAGGGGGCTGATCCAAATTACCGGCCGGCGCAATTACCTGGCCTGTAGCCAGGCCTTGTTTGGCGATGATCGTTTGTTGCGTCAACCGCAACTGCTGGAGCAACCGCAATGGGCTGCCGAGTCGGCCGCCTGGTTCTGGCAGAGCAACGGCCTGAATGAGCTGGCCGACAAGGACCAGTTCACCACTATCACCCGGCGCATAAACGGTGGGCTCAATGGTCTGGAAAACCGCTTGCAGCTATGGGCGCGGGCGAAGGCGGTCTTATGCGTTACCTGACGGTTTGCCGGCTGATCGGCGCTTGCCTGTTGATTGCGCTGACTTGGCAGGTGCAGGCCTGGCGCTATGGTGCGCAGATTGAGCGCGAGGCGTCTGCCCAGGCGCGGGCGTTGAGCCAGCAGCATCTAGTGGCTTTGCGTCAACAACAGGCGGAGAACGACAAACGGCAGGCGTTGGAACAACAGCTCAGCGCCAGCGATCAACAACACGCTCGGGAGTTAAGCGATGCCCAACGTACTCAAGCAGCTCTGCGCGACCGCCTGGCCACTGCTGATGTGCGGTTGTCAGTCCTTCTCGACGCCAGCGACCCCGCCAGAGGCAGTACAATGCCCGCCACCCCCGCCTCCGGCGGCGTGGTTCATGCAGCCCCGCGAGCCCGACTTGACCCGGCGCATGCTCAGCGAATTATCGCCATCACCGACGACGGTGATAACGCCGTGATCGCCTTGCGTGCCTGCCAGGCCTATGTGCGTGCCGTTGCGCGTTAGTCTCTGGATACATGCTGCAACTTGCATGGTCGATAGGCTCCTGTAGGGTAGGCAAACGCCCGCCCACTCCAGGAGACGACCGTGAAAGAAATCACCCAACTTGCCGCTGAACTGGGTCGCCGTTTACAGGTGCTCAATGCCCACGTCACCACGGCTGAATCCTGTACCGGTGGCGGTATTGCCGAGGCTATTACGCGGATTCCAGGGAGTTCGGCGTGGTTCGAGGCCGGCTATGTCACCTATTCCAACCGGCAAAAGACCCGCCAGTTGAACGTGCCTGAGGCGCTGTTCGCCAAAGTCGGCGCGGTCAGCCAGGAAGTGGTGGAGGCGATGGTCCGCGGCGCACAGGAAAAAAGCCTGGCGCGTTTTGCCGTGGCGGTCAGTGGCGTGGCGGGGCCCGATGGCGGTTCGCCGGAAAAACCGGTGGGCACGGTGTGGCTGGCCTTCGGCGTCGGGGACGAGGTCACCGCTGAGCTTGCGCACTTCCCGGGTAACCGCGACGAGGTCCGCCGACAAACGGTAAAGGCCGCGCTGGAGGGCTTGTTGCGACGAGCTGCAGCAGAAATAGAAAATCAGGGGTAGGCGATCTCTGATCTTTGTGGAACAATACTGTCTACTTATACAGGTGTTGGCCGCCAGGCCTTATTGATTACGTGAGGACTTTAATGGACGACAACAAGAAGAAAGCCTTGGCTGCGGCCCTGGGTCAGATCGAACGTCAATTCGGCAAGGGTGCCGTAATGCGTATGGGCGATCATGACCGTCAGGCGATCCCGGCTATCTCCACTGGCTCTCTGGGTCTGGACATCGCGCTCGGCATTGGCGGCCTGCCAAAAGGCCGTATCGTTGAAATCTACGGTCCTGAATCTTCCGGTAAAACCACCCTGACCTTGTCGGTGATTGCCCAGGCGCAAAAAATGGGCGCCACTTGCGCGTTCGTCGACGCCGAGCACGCCCTTGACCCTGAATATGCCGGCAAGCTGGGCGTCAACGTTGACGACCTGCTGGTTTCCCAACCGGACACCGGTGAGCAAGCCCTCGAAATCACCGACATGCTGGTGCGCTCCAACGCCATCGACGTGATCGTGGTCGACTCCGTGGCTGCCCTGGTACCGAAGGCTGAAATCGAAGGCGAAATGGGTGATATGCACGTGGGCCTGCAAGCCCGCCTCATGTCCCAGGCGCTGCGTAAAATCACCGGTAACATCAAGAATGCCAACTGCCTGGTGATCTTCATCAACCAGATCCGGATGAAGATCGGCGTCATGTTCGGCAGCCCGGAAACCACCACCGGTGGTAACGCGCTGAAGTTCTATGCTTCGGTTCGTCTGGACATCCGTCGTACGGGCGCGGTGAAGGAAGGTGACGAGGTCGTTGGTAGCGAAACCCGCGTCAAGGTCGTAAAAAACAAAGTCGCACCGCCATTTCGTCAGGCCGAGTTCCAGATTCTCTACGGCAAGGGTATCTACCTGAACGGCGAGATGATCGACCTGGGCGTGCTGCACGGTTTTGTCGAGAAGTCCGGTGCCTGGTATGCCTACAACGGCAGCAAAATCGGCCAGGGCAAGGCCAACTCGGCCAAGTTCCTGCAAGACAACCCGGATATCGCGGCGACCCTTGAGAAGCAGATTCGCGACAAGCTGCTGACCCCTACGCCAGACGTGAAAGCGGCCGCCAATCGCGAGCCGGTTGAAGAAGTAGAAGAAGTCGACACTGACATCTGAAGCAAACGATGACTGTTGTACTGGATACACTTGTCGCCGTTCGGCGCACCGCAATGGACCTGCTTGCTCGCCGCGAGCATGGTCGAGTCGAGCTGACGCGTAAACTGCGTCAGCGCGGCGCGGAGCCTGAGATGATCGAGACCGCCCTTGACCGTTTGACGGAAGAAGGGCTGCTGTCGGAGTCCCGCTACCTCGAAAGCTTTGTCTCCTACCGAGCCCGTTCCGGCTACGGCCCCGCGCGGATTCGCGAAGAGCTGAGCCAGCGCGGTTTGCAGCGCGCCGATATAGACATTGCCCTACGTGAGTGCGGTATCAGTTGGCAGTCGCAACTGGAGGACACCTGGCGCCGCAAGTTTGCCGGTCACCTTCCAATTGATGCCAGGGAACGCGCGAAGCAAGGGCGCTTCTTGAGTTATCGCGGTTTTTCGATGGAAATGATCAGCCGCTTACTCAGTGGTCGAGACATGGACGACTGAGCACCTTGCTGTGTGGTGAATGGGCTTGTTGTGTGGCGAGCGGGCTTGCCCCGCGTTGGGCTGCGAAGCAGCCCCAATAGCCTCACCCTCAATCTAAACCTGCACCACCAAAAACTGCCCCAAAAAAAAGGCCCGCTATGAAAATAGCCGGGCCTTTTTGCGTTTCTGGATTCTGCGTCGCGTTTCTGGATTTCACGCCGGCTGCGGCGCTACTCGCTGTTGCGTCTTCCCCTGGGACTGCGCCCAGTTCTCCGGCAAGTTGATGTAGTCCACCAACTCCCGCAGCCGGCCCTGATCGCGTCCGTTGAAGTTGAACACCAGTCGCGTCAAATGGCTGAACCTCGGTTCATCATGCTCCTCGCCGGTATAGGCAAGCTGCTGGAACTCTCCACTCAACCGTAGGCTGGCGAACTCGTTCTGCAAATGAGCCAGCGCACGCTCGCTGAGCGGGTGATTCATGCGCACCACGAATTCACGCTTCAACCAGCGTGTGGAATGGAAGTTGGCATAGAACTGATTGATCTCTTCGACGGCCTCTTCAGCGCTGTACACCAGGCGTATCAGCTTGAGGTCAGTGGGGAGGATATAGCGATTGGCTTCCAGTTGATTGCGGATAAAGTCCAGGGCGCCCTGCCAGAAACCGCCTCCAGGTGCGTCCAGCAGTACCACGGGTACCAGTGGGCTTTTGCCGGTCTGGATCAACGTCAGCACTTCCAGCGCTTCATCCAGCGTGCCGAAACCGCCCGGGCACAGCACCAACGCGTCGGCTTCCTTGACGAAGAACAGCTTACGGGTGAAGAAAAAGTGGAAGGACAGCAGGTTCTCGGTACCATCGATGGTCGGGTTGGCGTGCTGTTCAAATGGCAGGGTGATGTTGAACCCAAGGCTATGTTCCAGGCCTGCGCCTTCGTGAGCCGCCGCCATGATGCCGCCGCCGCCACCGGTGATCACCATCAAGTCTGATCGGGCCAGCGCTGCACCGACTTCACGGGCCAGGGCATACAACGGGCTCTCGACAGGCGTGCGTGCCGAGCCGAACACCGTGACCTTGCGCCGGCCCTTGAACTGCTCCAGTACACGGAAAGCGTGGTCCAGCTCGCGGATCGCCTGCAAGGTGATCTTGGCGTTCCAGCGGCTACTGTCGTCCTGGGCCATGCGCAGAACGGTCAGGATCATGTCGCGATAAAGGGGGATGTTAGGGCTGTCAGGCGCAATCAGCTGGAGTTGAGCGTCGACCTGCTGTGTGAGGTCAGCTCCGTTTGCTTCAAAATGCTGAAGCAGGCGGTCATTCGGTTCGTAAGGCATTCAACGTCTCCTTCTTCACAGAGGCCAGGTCAACGACGAGATATTCGTCCGTCGCCACGACACTGCATGTGTCGCTGCATGCCCAAGGCAATGAACAATGTTCGCCAAGCGGCAAAGCGGGCTCTGTATGTTCCTTGTGATGTAAAAACCTTTGCACTGCAAGTTGCAGGAGGGCAACCCTCTTTTGCCCTGAAAATGTTACAGGACGGCGTGAAGACCGCTGTAGAAGGGCTGCTGGGATGACTTGATCATGGGCCGAAAAACCCTTGGCTGGCAACCGCTTATTGGTCGCTCATCACGCTAGTTTGACTGCCGCTGGAAACGGAATCGGGGAAATCGGCGCGCCGCTGGACAGCCGCGCGCGAGGGCCAAGCCACATTACTTTTTCTTTTTCGCCGCAGCCGGTGCCGGGCAATCTGCTTCCACGAACTTCACTGATGCCACAGGACGGTTGGTCTTGTTCTCGGTGATTTCGTAGCGCATCACCGCGCCCTTGGCCATCAGCTCGCGGTAGCCCTTGTTCAGGCATACGCTCTGACCCAGCTGGAAATACACTGCCTTGGGGTTGGCGCGCATCTGTTCGGCGCGATCAGGCAGCACGCTGAGGTGGTCGATCAGTTGCATCCCCTCAACGGTGTAGGCCACTTCCAGGGTTTTTTCGTCAATTTCCCGGGGCAGCTCCTTGTTGCTTTCGGCCGCGACGCTTTGCAGCTTCTTGTTCATTTGCGCCTCCAGCAACGAGGCTGCCTGGGCGCCCACAGGCAGGACCAACGCGAGCGCGACGGATGGGGCAACAAGACGCAGCATGGAACGCAGCATGAAACTCTCCTGATTCGGTTACTGGTGCATAGACCAGCCACTGCGCTATGCGTTCAGTGGCGCGCAATTATAGTGGACCCCTTGCCATGACAGCCAGGCGTATCGATGGGAAGTACGACGGGCTCTGGTAAACTGCGGCCACTTAAGCCCTTCTCGAGTTCCCCCAGTGTCGATTTCCTCTTCCGTGCGGCGCATCCAATGAGCCATGCCGTCTCCCGCCTGCGCACCCAACGCCTGGCGCGGGCCGTCAGGCCTTTTGTCAACCGTGGCTCCCGCGCCGAGCGCTGCCCCGGCTGCCGGGTGATCCCGCAATACTGCCTGTGTGCCTGGCGGCCTCGGGTCGAGGCCCGGTCTGCGATGTGCCTGTTGATGCACGACGTCGAACCGATGAAACCGAGCAACACCGGCTGGCTGATCGCTGATGTCATCGACGACACCCGTGCATTTGCCTGGTCGCGCACCGAGGTCGATCCTGAACTGCTCATCTTGCTCGCAGATCCGCAATGGCAGCCGTATATCGTATTCCCTGGCGAATTTGTCGCACCTGAGCGAGTGGTCAGCGAAGTCGTCGTAGGGGAGGGCAAGCGCCCGCTGTTTATCCTGCTGGACGGCACTTGGAGCGAAGCGCGCAAGATGTTTCGCAAAAGCCCCTATCTGGAGCATCTGCCTGTCCTGAGCCTGGCCCCGGAGCAACTGTCGCGCTATAAACTGCGGCGTTCCAAGCGGGATGATCACTTCTGCACCGCCGAAGTGGCCGCGCTGTGCCTGGAGCTGGCCGCCGACCAGGCCGCGAGCGAAGTGCTGGATGCTTATCTCGACGTGTTCAGCACCCATTACCTGGCCGCCAAGTTCCAGTTACCGCTGGACTTGGCAGACATCGTCCATACTCGTCTTGCACCCTATATCCCGGCGGTATAACCAGACGACGTTTGCATGATGGCACTGCAGCCCCACAACTCGCTAAAATGCCACGGGCGTAGTGCTTGACCCCCCAGGCTGCGCTGGGCATGCTGGGCGCCGATCAGGGCGCAACCGTGAGTTTTCAACGTCGTTCCAGGTGTTTTTGACGTTGAGCCTGCCCTGTGGCGATGGCTGCCTGGCCGTCGCCTTGTGTACTGGCGAACCCTGAACCCATCAGGGCTGCCATAAAAAACAGGATCATTTAATCAATGGCCACATACGAAATCCTGATAGCCGATGACCACCCGCTGTTTCGCAGTGCATTGCATCAGGCGGTAACCCTGGGCCTGGGCCCCGATGTCCGCCTGGTCGAAGTGGCCAGCATTGCCGAGCTGGAAACCCGCCTCACCGAAAAATCCGACTGGGACCTGGTGCTGCTCGACCTGAACATGCCCGGCGCCTATGGTTTCTCTGGGTTGGTGCTGCTGCGCGGGCAATACCCGCAGATTCCGGTGGTGATGGTCTCGGCCCAGGAAGAGGCCGACGTGGTGGTGCGCTCCAAGGAGTTTGGCGCCAGTGGTTTCATTCCCAAGTCCAGTTCCATGGAAGCGATCCAGCGTGCCGTGCGCGCGGTGTTGGAGGGCGATGTGTCCTGGCCGCCGCAAGCGTTTGAAGAAATCAACGTGTCCGACGAGGCCAAGGCCGCCCGTGATGGCTTGGCCAGCCTGACACCCCAGCAGTTCCGGGTGTTGACCATGGTCTGCGAAGGCCTCTTGAACAAGCAGATCGCCTACGAGTTGAGCGTGTCGGAAGCGACCATCAAGGCCCACGTGACAGCCATCTTTCGCAAGCTGGGCGTGCGTACGCGTACCCAGGCAGCACTGCTCTTGCAACAACTTGAGTCAATTTCGCAGCATTAAGCGGTCATTGCTTCACGCTTTTTTGACTTTGCTTGATCTAGTTTCCCCACTCCTTTGGTTCAGTTGCCTACATCTATGTCGCCTTTCAAGGGTCAAACCGGTATCAAACGTATCTTCAATGCAGGGGGCTACTCCCTGGATGGCCTGCGCGCAGCTTTCACCGGCGAGGCGGCTTTCCGTCAGTTGGTGTTGTTGAACGTCATCCTGATCCCTCTGAGCTTCTTCCTGCACGTCAGCCGCGTCGAGCGTGCGTTGCTGATTGCGGTATGCCTGCTGGCCTTGATCGTTGAATTGCTCAATTCGGCGGTAGAGGCGGCGATCGACCGCATTTCCCTGGACCGTCATCCCCTGTCGAAAAACGCCAAGGACATGGGCAGCGCCGCGCAATTCGTGGCCCTGACCATGATCACCCTGGTGTGGGCCGTGATCCTGATCTAAGGCTCAGGCAATGCTCGGCAGCACGATCTCGTCGCTGCGCTGTACCCCGGCGGTAAAGGCGCGGCACAGTTCGAGAAACTCGCGCATGGCCGAGGTCTGGTACTTCTGTTTATGCCAGATGAAGTAGAACTGCCGGGCCAGGTCCAGGTCCGGGGTTTCCACGGGCACCAGGCTGCCCCGGCGGAAGGCATCACGCAGCGCCAATCGGGAAATACAGCCAATCCCCAGCCCGGACTCCACTGCACGCTTGATCGCCTCGGTGTGTTCCAGCTCCAGGCGGATATTCAGCGCGCTGCGGTGATGGCGCATGGCCTGGTCGAAGGTCAGTCGTGTACCTGAGCCTTGCTCCCGCAGGATCCAGGCTTCATGGGTCAACGCTTCCATGGTCGCTATGCCGCGTCTGGCCAGGTGGTGCTGCGGCGCGCAAAACACCACCAGTTCATCCTCTACCCAGGTTTGCACCTCGATATCCGGGTGGCTGCAATCGCCTTCGATTAGACCCAGGTCAATTTCATAGTGGGCCACCTGGTGCACGATATTGGCTGTGTTCTGTACATGCAGCTTCACCTGGCTTTCGGGGTGCTGCTGCATAAAGCTGCCGATCAGCAGGGTGGCCAGGTAATTGCCGATGGTCAGGGTTGCGCCGACCGCCAGGGAGCCGAAACCGGACTTGCCGTTGAGCAGGTCCTCGATTTCCTTGGCCTGGTCCAACAGGGCCACCGCCTGGGGTAACAGCTGGTGCCCGAGGGCGTTGAGGCTCAGGCGTTTACCGGCGCGGTCGAACAATTGGCAGCTGGATTGACGCTCCAGCTCGGTAATCGAAGTGCTGGCGGCGGATTGAGATAAGGCCAGGAGACCAGCAGCGCGGGACACGCTTTCCTGCTGGGCGACGGCGACGAAGACTTGCAGTTGACGGAGAGTAAATCGCATATCGATATAACCGATAACCCTTATCTTAATAATCCAGTTAACAGATATTGTCGCCGCCATTAGAATGCTGTGCAATTGCGCACCTATCATTTGGCGCAGACCCATTTCCAGGAGTCCCCCGTACATGAGCAACATGAACCACGAGCGTGTCCTCAGTGTTCATCACTGGAACGACACTCTGTTCAGCTTCAAGTGCACCCGCGATCCGGGCCTGCGCTTCGAGAACGGTCAGTTCGTGATGATCGGCCTGCAACAGCCCAACGGCCGCCCGCTCATGCGCGCATATTCCATTGCCAGCCCGAACTGGGAAGAGCATCTGGAATTCTTCAGCATCAAGGTGCCGGATGGCCCGCTGACTTCCCAATTGCAGCATTTGAAGGAAGGCGACGAGATCATCATCAGCAAGAAACCGACAGGCACCCTGGTGCTTGACGATCTGAAGCCGGGCAAACACCTGTACCTGCTCAGCACCGGTACTGGCCTGGCGCCGTTTATGAGCGTGATCCAGGATCCGGAAACCTACGAGCGTTTCGAAAAAGTGATCCTGTGCCACGGCGTGCGTTACGTCAACGAAGTTGCCTACCGCGAATTCATCACCGAGCACCTGCCGCAGAACGAATTCTTCGGCGAAGCCCTGCGTGAAAAGTTGATCTACTACCCGACCGTGACCCGTGAGCCGTTCGAGAACGAAGGCCGCCTGACCGACCTGATGCGCAGTGGCAAGCTGTTCCGTGACATCGGCCTGCCACCGATCAACCCCGAGGACGACCGCGCCATGCTGTGCGGCAGCCCAAGCATGTTGGACGAGACCAGCGAAGTGCTGAACAGCTTCGGCCTGAAAGTTTCGCCGCGCATGCGTGAGCCGGGTGATTACCTGATCGAGCGCGCGTTCGTCGAGAAGTAAAGCAGTCAGGCCATGTGCTGACTGGGCAACACAGAAGATCTGAATGTGGGAGGGGGCTTGCCCCCGATGACGGTGATTCAGTCAACTTACATGTCGACAGACCCACTGCCATCGGGGGCAAGCCCCCTCCCACATTGGGTTTCCGGTTTATCCAGCCGGCACCACTTCCAGCACACAAATCATCCCAGCCTCGGGATAGTGCCAGCGCACATCCACATCCCAGAACTGCGCTCCATATTCGCGCTCAGGCCCAGGTGTCTGGTACGCCGGCCGTGGATCCTGCGCCAGGCACTGATCGATCAACTCCACCAACGGCTCCCCAAGGCGCTGGGCGTGGCCTTGTGCCTGTTGCAGCGCCGTCTTCAGCCATTGCACCGGAATCAGTTGCGGCGCACCACTGGCGATGCTGTTGGTGGCCGTGTCGATGATGTCGGCGTAGGGCACATACGGCTTGATATCCAGCACCGGTGTGCCATCGAGCAAATCAATCCCGGAAATCCATAGTCGCCCCGGCTCCACCTTGTCCAGCTTCACCACCGACTGGCCAATCCCATTGGGCCGATGGGTGGCGCGGGTGGCAAATACGCCCATGGACGTGTTGCCGCCCAGGCGCGGCGGGCGCACTTTCAAGCGTGGCTTGTCTTCCAGAGCCTGGTGGAACAGAAACAACAGCCAAACATGGCTGACCTGCTCCAGGCCCTGCACCGCCTCGCCCTGGTCGAACGGCGCGACCAGCTCCAGCACGCCCCGTGCGGCAGGCGCCAGTTGCGGCTGGCGCGGAATGGCGAACTTCTCCTTGAAACAGGAGCGCACGAAGCCGACGGGCGAGACGTGGTAACTCATGGTTTACGCGCGAACCCGCAGCGTCAGGCCCTTGAGGAAGTTACGCAGCAACTGGTCGCCGCACGGACGGTAGTTGGTGTGGCCGGCCTTGCGGAACAGCGCGCTCAGCTCCGGCTTGGACACCGGGAACTCGGCAGCCTTGAGGATGGCATGCATGTCGTCTTCCTTGAGTTCGAAGGCCACGCGCAGTTTCTTGAGGATGATGTTGTTGGTCACCGGGGTTTCGATCGGCTGTGGCGGACGGCTTTCGTCCTTGCCACGCTTGAAAATCACCAGGCCATCGAGGAAATGCGCCATGACCTCATCCGGGCAGAACACGAAGCCCTCTTCCTCGTCTTTCTTGAGGTAAGTCAGCAGGTCTTCCTTGGTCACGTCCATGCCGCCGAGCTTGATGATCTCGACCATCTTGTTGTCGCTGATGTCGAGCATGTAGCGCACGCTGCGCAGTACGTCATTGTGAATCATGGTGGGCAATCCTGGTTTTCAACAGTGGGCGCCGCCGGGTGGGGCGGCGCCTGGAAAGGGGGAGTGGCTTAGAACTTCTCTTTGCCGGACAGGTAACGCCATTGACCTACCGGCACCTTGCCGATGGACACGCCGCCGATGCGGATGCGGCGGATGGCGATGACCTTCAAGCCAACCGCTTCGCAGAACAGGGCGATCACGCCCGGTTGCGGGTTTTTCATCGCAAAGCGCAGGCGGTTTTCGTTCTGCCAGCTGGCTTTCACCGCCGGCAGCTCTTTGCCTTTGTAGGTCAGGCCATGGTTGAGGCGGTTCAGGCCATGGGCAACCATGTCGCCCTCGACCTCGACCACGTATTCCTGCTCGATCTTGGCGGCATCGGCGGTCAACTTGCGCAGTATCTTCCAGTCCTGGGTGAACACCAGCAGGCCGCTGGCCTTGGCTTGCAGGTCGGCGCTGGCGGTCAGGCGCAGGAAATGCCCCTTGAGCGGGCGCTTGCTGAAGCGGTGCTCTTCGGACAGCGTTTCGGCGCTGATCGAGGCCATGGCCGTCTCGGCATCCACGCCAACCGGCGCGTGCAGCAGGATAGTCACCGGCTCCGGCGCGGTGGCCTTGGCTTCAGGGTCCAATTCGACCTTTTGGGTCGTGACCTTGAACTGCGGCTCGTCGATCACTTCACCGTCCACCGAGACCCAGCCGCCTTCGATAAACAGCTCAGCCTCCCGACGGGAGCAACCGACCAGTTCGATAAGGCGTTTGGAGAGGCGTATGGGGTCAGTCATGACAAGGGCCGTAGCAAAAGGGGGCGGCTATTGTACCTGCCTGGAGCCGGTTAATCCCGGCTCCATTTCATTTAACCCTGGCGCGCCTGCTGCGGCGCCTGGCGCAAACGCAAATGCAGCAACGGATAAGGCTGCCCCAGGCCATCATGCTCAGTGCGTCCGATCACCTCGAAGCCTTGTTTGAAGTAAAAGCCCAGGGCCTGGGGGTTCTGTTCGTTGACGTCCAGCTCATCGGCATTCATGCATTCGATCGCGTACCGCAGCAATTGCCGGCCCAGCCCCTGGCCACGGTATTGCGGGTCGATAAACAGCATCTCGACCTTGCCTGCGGCCACCCCGGCAAACCCGGTAATGCGCTGGCGCGAGTCCTTGGTGCAGATCAGCATCACCGAGTCCAGGTAGCGGGTCAGCACCAGGTTTTTCAGCAGCTCGATATAACTGTCCGGCAGGAAATCATGGGTGGCCCGCACCGAGGCCTCCCAGATCCTTGCCAACTGCGCGTAGTCGCTGGTTCTGGGTGTATGGATAACCGAATGCTGACGCATGCCCGCTGCCCCTTGCCGAAATTGGCGTCGATGGGCAAAACGATAGACCTAAAAAAGCCCCGCATCTTGTCCAGAGGCAGGGCTTTTGCACTTTATTTACAGGCGGAAGCGATCAGTCGCGTTTTTCAGCCCACAGGTCGTATTCGTCGGCGTCGGTCACGGTGCACCAGACCTTGTCACCTGGCTTCAAGCCCGTGGCATCGTCGATAAACACGTTGCCGTCGATTTCCGGCGCATCGAAGAAGCAACGGCCAACCGCACCTTGTTCATCGACTTCGTCGATCAGCACTTCGATTTCCTTGCCGATGCGCAGTTGCAGGCGCGCCGAGCTGATCGCTTGCTGATGCGCCATGAAGCGCTCCCAACGGTCCTGCTTGACGTCATCCGGCACCACGGCCAGGTCCAGCAGGTTGGCCGGGGCACCTTCCACCGGCGAGTACTGGAAGCAGCCGACGCGGTCCAGCTGGGCTTCGGTCAGCCAGTCGAGCAGGTATTGGAAGTCTTCTTCGGTTTCGCCGGGGAAGCCCACGATAAAGGTCGAACGGATGATCAGGTCCGGGCAGATTTCGCGCCAGTTCTTGATGCGCGCCAGGGTCTTGTCCTCGAAGGCCGGGCGTTTCATGGCCTTGAGCACTTTCGGGCTGGCGTGCTGGAACGGGATGTCCAGGTACGGCAAGATCTTGCCGGCGGCCATCAGCGGGATCAACTCGTCCACGTGCGGGTACGGGTAAACGTAGTGCAGGCGCACCCACACACCCAGGCTGCTCAAGGCTTCGCACAGTTCGGTCATGCGGGTTTTCACCGGCGCGCCGTTCCAGAAGCCGGTGCGGTACTTCACGTCGACGCCATAGGCGCTGGTGTCCTGGGAGATCACCAGCAGCTCTTTTACGCCGGATTTGACCAGGCGCTGGGCTTCGTCCAATACATCACCCACGGGGCGGCTGACCAGCTTGCCGCGCATCGACGGGATGATGCAGAAGCTGCAGCTGTGGTTGCAGCCTTCGGAAATCTTCAGGTACGCGTAGTGACGCGGGGTCAGCTTGATGCCTTGCGGCGGCACCAGGTCGATCAGCGGGTTGTGGTCCTGGCGTGGTGGCACGACGTCGTGCACAGCGTTGACCACCTGTTCGTACTGCTGCGGGCCGGTCACCGCCAACACGCTCGGGTGCACATTGCGGATATTGCCTTCTTCCACACCCATGCAGCCGGTCACGATGACCTTGCCGTTTTCCTTGATGGCTTCGCCGATCACTTCCAGCGACTCTGCCTTGGCCGAGTCGATGAAGCCGCAGGTATTGACCACCACCACGTCCGCGTCCTGGTAAGTGGACACCACGTCATAACCTTCCATGCGCAGTTGGGTCAGGATGCGTTCGGAGTCAACCAGGGCCTTCGGGCAACCCAGGGAAACAAAGCCAACCTTGGGGTTGGCCTTTGCGATGGTGGTGGACATGTCTAACCTCGGTATTGAATGACGCCGCCAGTCGGGCATGACAGGGCTGCGGACGGGCGCTTGCTGCGCCTCTGATCAAAAAGTGCGCAATTCTAGCGACGGGCAACGCACTTGACCAGCTTTATGCAGGGAAATGCGACGAGTGCTGCGCTATGCTTCGCGCCGTTGCTCGCGGGGAAAGCCCTGGGTCAATAAAACGTCTGTTACGAGAAGTAAAACAGCGCATGCTAGGGTCAGCTTAGGCGCGTTGTTTATAAAAGACCTCAGGTCAAAGGGCAGGAGTGGTTGATGGGTCAGGCAAGTAGTCAGGCAGCGGGTGCCGAGCATTCAAACGCCAAGCCGATAGGCATGCTGGTGGCGGCGGTCGGGGTGGTGTACGGCGATATTGGTACCAGCCCGCTCTATACCCTTAAAGAGGTGTTTGCCGGCGGGTATGGGGTTTCAGTCAATCATGACGGGGTCTTCGGCATTCTGGCGTTGATTTTCTGGTCGCTGGTCTGGGTGGTGTCGATCAAGTACGTGCTGTTTATCCTGCGCGCCGACAACCAGGGCGAGGGCGGCATCATGGCCCTGACGGCGCTGGCGCGGCGGGCGGCGTCGCCGTATCCCAAGTTGCGGTCGGTGCTGGTGATTCTCGGCCTGATCGGTGCCGCGCTGTTCTACGGCGATAGCATGATCACCCCGGCAATCTCGGTACTCTCGGCGGTAGAGGGCCTTGAACTGGCCTTTGATGGGCTTGAGCGCTGGGTCGTGCCGTTGTCGCTGGTGGTGCTGGTGGGCCTGTTCCTGATCCAGAAACACGGCACCGACCGTATCGGCAAGCTGTTCGGCCCGGTCATGGTGTTGTGGTTCCTGGTGCTGGCGGGCCTGGGGGTGCATGGCATCAGCCAGCATCCGGAAGTGCTCAACGCGCTGAACCCGGTCTGGGGTGTGCGCTTCTTTGTCGTCCACCCCGGCATGGGCGTGGCGATTCTCGGCGCTGTGGTGCTGGCCTTGACCGGTGCCGAGGCGCTGTACGCTGACATGGGCCACTTCGGGCGCAAGCCCATCGCCCGTGCCTGGTTCGCCCTTGTGCTGCCGGCGCTGGTGCTCAACTATTTCGGCCAGGGCGCGTTGTTGCTGGAAAACCCCGAAGCGGCGCGCAACCCGTTCTACCTGCTGGCGCCGAGCTGGGCGTTGATCCCGCTGGTGGTGCTGTCGACCCTGGCGACGGTGATTGCGTCCCAGGCCGTGATTTCCGGTGCGTTCTCCCTGACTCGCCAGGCGATCCAGTTGGGCTACATCCCCCGTATGCACATCCAGCACACCTCCAGCGCCGAGCAAGGCCAGATCTACATTGGTGCTGTGAACTGGTCGTTGATGGTGGGCGTGATCCTGCTGGTACTGGGCTTCGAGTCCTCCAATGCCCTGGCTTCCGCCTACGGTGTCGCGGTGACTGGCACCATGCTGATCACCAGTATCCTGGTGTCGGCGGTGATGCTGTTGCTGTGGAAGTGGCCACCGCTGCTGGCGATTCCGGTATTGATCGGTTTCCTGCTGGTGGACGGTCTGTTCTTCGCCGCCAACGTGCCGAAAATCGTCCAGGGCGGTGCGTTCCCGGTGTTGGCGGGGATCGTGTTGTTTATCCTGATGACCACGTGGAAACGCGGCAAGGAACTGCTGATGGATCGCCTCGACGAAGGCGGCCTGCCACTGCCGATCTTTATCGGCAGCATCCGTGTGCAACCGCCCCATCGTGTGCAGGGCACCGCGGTGTTCCTCACCGCACGGCCCGACGCCGTGCCCCACGCGCTGTTGCACAACCTGCTGCATAACCAGGTGCTGCACGAGCAGGTGGTGTTGCTGACGGTGGTCTATGAGGATATTCCGCGGGTGCCGGCCGCACGGCGCTTCGAGGTGGATGCCTATGGCGAAGGTTTCTTCCGCGTGATCCTGCACTTCGGCTTTACCGATGAGCCGGACGTGCCTGAAGCGTTGAAACTGTGCCATCTGGACGAGCTGGATTTCAGCCCGATGCGCACCACGTACTTCCTCAGCCGCGAAACGGTCATCGCCTCGCGGATCAAAGGCATGGCGCGCTGGCGCGAGGGCTTGTTCGCGTTCATGTTGAAGAACGCCAACGGCAACCTGCGTTTCTTCAAGCTCCCGGTCAACCGGGTGATCGAGCTGGGCACCCAGGTCGAAATGTAAGAGGCCGCACCACGGGAGCCGGCAATCGGCTCCCGTTTTCGTTTCTGAACCCTGTGCAATCCAGCGTTGTCGACTAGGCTCTAAGCACTGTTGTGTAGGAGCGGGCTTGCCCGCGAAAAACGTTAACGGTAACGCCTCGATCCTCGATAAACGCGGTGTCTATGAGGCTTTCGCGAGCCAGCTCGCTCCTACAGAAGTGCCCAAAAGCCAAGAAGAGGTGCGCCATGAGTCAGCTGCTCGAACCCTATACCCTGCGCCAATTGACCCTGCTCAATCGCATTGCCGTGTCGCCGATGTGCCAATACTCCTGTGTCGATGGCCTGGCTAATGACTGGCACCTCGTCCACCTTGGCAGTCGTGCCGTCGGCGGCGCCGGGCTGATTTTTACCGAAGCCACCGCGGTCACCGCCGATGGCCGTATCACCGCCCAAGACCTGGGCTTGTGGAACGATGAACAGATCGCACCCTTGCAACGCATCACCCGCTTTATCGCCGCCCAGGGCGCGGTGGCCGGCATTCAACTGGCCCACGCCGGGCGCAAGGCCAGCACCCATCGGCCGTGGATCGGCAAGCATGGCAGCGTCAAGCCGGAAGACGGCGGCTGGGTGCCGGTGGGGCCGTCGCCGATTGCCTTTGACCCGAACCACACGCAACCCCGGCAACTGGATGACGCTCAGATCCAGCAAGTGATCAGCGACTTTGTCGCCGCCGCCAAACGTGCGTTGACCGCGGGTTTCGAGGTGGTGGAAATCCACGCGGCGCATGGTTACCTGTTACATCAATTTCTGTCGCCCATCAGCAACCAGCGTCAGGACCAATACGGCGGGTCCTTTGAAAACCGTATCCGCCTGGTGCTGCAAGTGACCGAAGCGGTGCGCGAAGCCTGGCCCCAGGAGCTGCCGTTGTTTGTGCGGGTTTCGGCCACCGACTGGGTGGAAGACGGCTGGAACCCGGATGAAACCGTGGAACTGGCGCGTCGCCTCAAAGACCTGGGCGTGGACCTGATCGACGTGTCCTCCGGTGGCACCGCCGCCAATGCCGAGATCCCCACGGGGCCGGGCTACCAGACACGCTTCGCCGAGCGTGTGCGCAAAGAGTCGGGCATCGCCACCGGCACCGTCGGCATGATCACCGAACCGGCCCAGGCCGAGCACATCCTGCGCACCTGCCAGGCCGATATCATCTTCCTCGCCCGTGAACTGCTGCGTGACCCGTACTGGCCGCTGCATGCCGACGATGATCTCGGTGGGCGCAAGGCAATCTGGCCGGCCCAGTACCAACGGGCGACTCATCGGGACCAGCCGATTCATGAGTCTGATCTCAGGGATTGAGCCTTCATCCGCGCTCACAAAACCCACCCTGGCCCGGTGGGTTTTTTTTGCCCGCAACTGTGGGATAGGGCTGTAGGTATTTATTCCTGACCCAATTATTTAAGTGAATACTCTAAAAAAATCCCACACGTCACGAGATTGTTTCTACGCTTAGGGTAAGTCTGATTCCTGGCCCAGGGAGTCAGCCGGTTTGTCTGCCGAAGCATTGCGCTTCACGGGAGGCGGGTAATGGGCACACGGAGTTTTGATCGATATCAGGAGAAACAGTCCATGGCCAAGTCCTATGGTGTAGCCGGTGTGGTGGTGTCTTTTCTGACCCGCAGGGTGTACTTGCGCGCCCAAAGGTTGAGTTCCGATGAAGCTGAATTACTGGCGCAGTATCGCGCCCTGACCGAAAGCGATCAGGTGGCGATGCGGTATCTGATTGGCGCGATGAAAAGCGTGTCGCGGTTCTGAGTCGCCGCTGAACATGGGCGCGGGCTTGCTGTGGTGAGCAAGCCCGCGCCCATGTTCAAGTCAACGCATCATGTGTACTTACGCTGGTCCGGTGCCGGCGGGAAGTACTGGTACAGCCAGGTTTCGCTCAAGGTGCGGTCCTGGGTGCGGATAAACAAGCGCAGTTCCACCGGCTCCACGCTGTCGCTGGTCGGGTACCAGTCGAACAGAATGCGGTAGCCCTTGATGTTGTCGAGCACCAGCACGCTGAAGTCTTTCACTTCACCATGGGAACAGGTGACCACGGGCTCGATACCGGTGCCGGGTGGCAGGCGATCCAGGCCGCCGCCCTTGAAGTCCACGGCGAAACGGCGTGCCCAAACTGGCGGGTAATGCTCGCCCGGTGCCCACCCTTCGGTGAAACCGCCCATGCCGGAACGAGTCGCATCGACTTGCGCCAACGGCGTGCTCACCGGCGGCAGGGCGCTCCAGTACAGTTTGTAGCCATAATTGAGCGAATCGCCGGCCGCCACGGGTTTTTTCGGCGTCCAGAAGGCCACGATATTGTCGAGGGTTTCGCCGGTGGTCGGGATTTCCAGCAGGTCGATCGAGCCTTCGCCCCAGGCGGTGGTGGGTTCGACCCACAGGCTTGGGCGCTTGCTGTACCAGTCCACGGTGTCCTGGTAGCTGGCGAACTCATGGTCGGTCTGCACCAGGCCGAAACCTTTCGGGTCGGTGTCGGCGAAGGCGTTGAATTGCAGCTTGGCCGGGTTGTTCAATGGGCGGCAAATCCACTCGCCATTGCCACGCCACATCGCCAGGCGGTCCGAGTCGTGGATTTGCGGGTGGATGGTGTCGCACATGCGCCGTTCGTGGGTGCCGCAACTGAACATGCTGGTCATCGGCGCGATACCCAGTTGTTCGATGGCGGTGCGCGCATTGATATTGGCGTCGATGGCCATCACCACCTGGTTGGCCTGGCAGTCGATATCAAAGCGATAGGCGCCGGTGGCACTCGGCGAGTCGAGCAGGGCGTAGACCACGAAACGCGTGGCGTCCTTGTCCGGGGTTTCGAACCAGAACTGCGTAAAGTCGGGGAACTCCTCGCGCTTTTTCGCGTAGGTATCAATCGCCAGGCCTCGTGCGGAAAGGCCGTACTGGCCGGTGGAATCCACCGCGCGGAAGTAGCTGGCGCCGAGAAACGACAGCACGTCGTGGCGATCCAGTTCCGGTGCCTTGAACAGCTTGAAGCCAGAGAAGCCCAGGTCGCCGGTCAGTTGCTGAGTGTCGACCGTGGTTTTTTCATAGTTGAACAGCGAAGGGCGGAAATGCACTTCGCGGGCTTCCCGGGTCTTCGGGTCGACACTGTGCATGCGCACCGGCGTCTTGAAGCCCATGCCAACGTGGAAGAACTGCACGTCCAATTGGCCGTTCAACTCCTTCCACAGCGAATGCTTGCCGTCGTAGCCGATGGCATTGAAATTCTGCGGGGTCATGGTCGCCAGTGTCGGCGGCAGCACCTGTTTGGTGTCTTTATATGCGGTCCCGGCGAGCTGTTTGGCCTGGGCCTTCAGCGTTTCGAAATCGAACGCCACGGCCTTGCCGTCGGCGGCACGGTTCCCGGCCCAGGCCTGCGCGGCCAGCAGGCCACTGGCTGACAATCCGGTGTAAGCCGCAATGGCCATGGATGCTTTAAGCAAATTCCTGCGGTGCATAGACACAACCTGTCGTGAGCAAATCCAGCGCCGTTCCTGGCACGTAACGGATCAAAAATAACGGTTCGGACATGCCTTCGACCAAACGCAACGGACATTAAACAGACGCCGGATAGCTTAAGCGGTTCTATGACGTAGGAAAAATGATTGATATCGGGGTGATGGCGCCGCATATGAAACAAGACATTTCCGGGCTGTGAGTGAACACATTACCCAACCATTATGAAGATCCAAAGGTGGGAGGGAGCAACCGGTATAAACCGGGGACATCGTTTACATCTCTAACCGGGGGAGGGAGATGGCGACGTCGTTGAGGACGTCGCGGTGGGTGATGTCCATGGGGGAAACCTGGGTTTTATCGCTGTAGGTGTTTCAACTGTAGGAGCGAGCTTGCTCGCGAAGAACGTCAACGATAACGCGGACATTCTGATTGACCGCGGTGCTCTTGCGTTCTTCGCGAGCAAGCTCGCTCCTACAATTAAAGCGTTAAAGCGTTAAAGCGTTTGGGCGTGGATCAGTGCTTGAACATCACATGGCGAACCGTGGTGTAGTCCTCCAACCCATACATGGACATGTCTTTGCCATACCCCGACAGCTTCTGGCCGCCGTGGGGCATTTCGCTGACGAGCATGAAGTGGGTGTTCACCCAGGTGCAGCCGTATTGCAAACGAGCGGCCAGGCGATGGGCGCGCCCCACATCGGCCGTCCATACGGATGACGCCAGACCGTAGTCCGAATCATTGGCCCAGCCCAGCACCTGCGCCTCATCGGTGAACTTGGTCACCGACACCACCGGCCCGAACACTTCGCGGCGCACGATCTCGTCATCCTGCTGCGCATCAGCCAGCACCGTCGGCTCAAAGAAGAAACCGTTGCCTTCGACCGCCTTGCCGCCGGTGACCAGGCGAATATGCGGCTGCGCCATGGCGCGTTCGACAAACCCGGCGACACGGTCGCGGTGCTGCGCGGTGATCAGCGGCCCCAGCTCGGTGCTGGGGTCATCCTGCAAGCCGTACTTGATGCTGGCGACGGCGGCGCCGAGCTTTTCGACAAAGGCGTCGTAGATATCGGCCTGCGCATAAATGCGGCAGGCGGCCGTGCAATCCTGGCCCGCGTTATAGAAACCGAAGGTGCGAATGCCCTCGACGGCGGCATCGATATCGGCGTCATTGAAGATGATCACCGGGGCCTTGCCCCCCAGTTCCATGTGCATGCGCTTCACGTTGTCAGCAGTGCTGGCGATGATATTCGCGCCGGTGGCGATGGAGCCGGTCAACGACACCATGCGCACTTTCGGGTGAGTCACCAGTGGGTTGCCCACGGTAGGCCCACGACCGAAAACCAGGTTGAGTACGCCGGCCGGGAATATCTCCGAGGCGAGCTCGACCAGGCGCAGCGCGGTCAGCGGGGTTTGTTCCGATGGCTTGAGCACTACGGTATTACCCGCAGCGAGGGCCGGGGCGATCTTCCAGGCGACCATCATCAGCGGGTAGTTCCACGGCGCGATGGAGGCGATCACGCCCACCGGGTCGCGTCGGATCATCGAGGTGTGGCCGGGCAGGTATTCGCCGCCGGCCGAACCGCTCATGCAGCGGCTGGCGCCGGCGAAGAAACGAAACACGTCGGCAATCGCCGGGATCTCGTCGTTCAGCGCCGCGCTGTAAGGCTTGCCGCAGTTGTCCGATTCCAGCTTGGCCAGCTCTTCGCCATGGGCTTCGATCACGTCCGCCAGTTTGAGCAGCAACAGCGAACGATCCTTGGGCGCGGTCTGCGACCAGCTTTCAAAGGCCGCATCGGCGGCGCGCACGGCAGCGTCGACCTGGGCTTCGCTGGCTTCCTTGATTTCCACCAGCACGCGGCCGAGTGCCGGGTTGAAGATGGCTTGGATCGGGCCTTCGCCTTCGACCAGGTGGCCGTTGATCAAGAGTTTGGTTTGCATGGTTCAGTCCTCCTCAACACTATTGTTATGTCACTGAAAGAACCGGGTTCACATGTGGGAGGGGGCTGATGTACCGCCATCGGGAGCAAGCCCCCTCCCACATTTGAGCGCGGTGCCTTCAATAAAAAAGTTATTTACCGCCACTACCGGCCACGCTTTCACCGCCGCGCGTCAGGTAATAGGCCCCCAGAATCGGGAACATCGTCACGATCATCACCAGCATCGCCACCACGTTGGTCACCGGTACATCCCGTGGGCGACTGAGCTGGTTGAGCAGCCACAGCGGCAAGGTGCGCTCGTGCCCGGCGGTGAAGGTGGTGACGATGATTTCGTCGAACGACAGCGCAAACGCCAGCATGCCGCCGGCCAGCAGCGCCGAGCCGAGGTTGGGCATGATGATGTAGCGGAAGGTCTGCCAGCCGTCGGCGCCCAGGTCCATCGACGCTTCGATCAGGCTGTGGGAGGTGCGGCGCAGGCGAGCGATGACGTTGTTGTAGACGATCACCACGCAGAAGGTCGCATGGCCGACGATGATGGTGAACATCCCAGGCTCGATGCCCAGGGTCTTGAACGTTGCCAGCAGGGCGATACCGGTGATGATCCCCGGCAGTGCAATCGGCAGGATCAGCATCAACGACACGCCTTGCTTGCCAAAGAACTCACGGCGATACAGGGCGGCCGACGCGAGCGTGCCGAGCACCATGGCGATCAGGGTGGCGATGCCTGCAATTTGCAGCGACAGCTTGATCGCTTCCAGCACGTCGGGCCGGGCGAAGGCCACGCTGAACCACTTCAGGGTAAAGCCCTGGGGCGGGAAGCTGAACGCGGCTTCTTCGGTGTTGAAGGCGTAAAGGAAGATGATCAGGATCGGAAAGTGCAGGAACACCAGGCCGCCCCAGGCTGCAATCTTCAAGCCGAGTGATGATTTCTCAGAGTGCATCGAAGGCCCCCAGGCGTTTGACGATGGACAAGTACACCGCGATCAGCACGATCGGCACCAGGGTGAACGCCGCGGCCATGGGCATATTGCCGATGGCGCCTTGCTGGGCATACACCATGCCACCGACGAAGTAACCCGGTGGGCCGACCAGTTGCGGCACGATGAAATCGCCCAGGGTCAGCGAAAACGTGAAGATCGAACCGGCGGCAATCCCCGGCACCGACAGCGGCAAGATCACCTGCATGAACGTCTGGCGCGGCTTGGCGCCCAGATCGGCCGAGGCTTGCAGCAGCGACGGTGGCAAACGCTCCAGCGAGGCCTGGATCGGCAGGATCATGAACGGCAACCAGATATAGACAAACACCATGAACCGGCCCAGGTGTGAGGTGCTCAAGGTGCTGCCGCCCACGCCGGGAATGCCCAGCACGAACTGCAACACCGGCTCCAGGCCCAGGTGCTGCACGAACCACTGCGCCACACCGCCCTTGGCCAGCAGCAAGGTCCAGGCATAGGCCTTGACGATATAGCTGGCCCACATGGGCATCATCACCGCGATGTAGAAGAACGCCTTGGTCTTGCCCGTGGTGTAGCGCGCCATGTAGTAGGCAATCGGGAAGGCCACTATCGCGCTGGCGATCGACACCACGATCGCCATGCTCAGGGTGCGCAGGATGATGTCGAAGTTCGACGGCTGGAACAGCGCGGCGAAGTTGGCCAGGGTCAGGTCCGGGGTGACCGCCATGGTGAAATCGTCAAAGGTATAGAAGCCTTGCCACAGCAGGGTCAGCAACGAACCCAGGTAGATCGCGCCGAACCAGATCAGCGGCGGCACCAGCAGCATCGCCAGGTAAAGGTTGGGCTTGCGGTACAGCAGGTTGGAAAACCTGCGCATCGGTGGTTGGGAAAGGGCCTGGCTCATGTCAGACCTCGCCTGCGATATCGGTCAGCGGAGTCATGGCTCCCCGCGCCCAACGGGCGGTGATGGGCTGGCCGACCTGATGGCCGCTGCTGATGTCCAGCCACTGGTTGTTGGCCTGGCTGATGTTCAGCGCCTGGCCGTTTTCCAGTTTCAATTCATAGCGGGTGGCGCTGCCCTGGTACTGAATGTCATGCAACAGGCCGCTGATCTCCACGTCGCCAGCCCCCAACGGGCCTTCGGCGAACCGCACGTGTTCCGGGCGGATCGAGAACGGCTGCGCACTGCCGCTGAGGCGCTGGGCCAGTTCACCGCGAATCACGTTGGAGGTGCCGACGAACTCGGCGACGAACACGGTGGCCGGCTTCATATAGAGATTGCGCGGCGTATCCACCTGCTCGATGCGACCCTTATTGAACACGGCCACGCGGTCCGACATCGACAGGGCTTCGGTCTGGTCGTGGGTGACGAAGATAAAGGTGATGCCCAGTTGGCGTTGCAGCTTTTTCAGCTCGCTTTGCATCTGCTCGCGCAGCTTGAGGTCGAGCGCGCCCAGGGGTTCGTCCAGCAGCAATACGCGCGGGCGATTGACCAGGGCGCGGGCAAGGGCCACGCGCTGGCGTTGCCCGCCGGAGAGTTGCACCGGTTTGCGCTCGCCATAGCCACCGAGGGCGACCATGGCCAGGGCTTCTTCGGCGCGCTCGAGGCGTTCGGGCTTGCCCACGCCTTTGACTTTCAGGCCATAGGCCACGTTGTCGAGCACGTTCATATGGGGGAACAGCGCGTAATCCTGGAACACGGTATTGACGTCGCGCTGATACGGCGGCAAGCCCGCGGCTTCCTCGCCGTGAATACGGATCGAGCCTGCGCTCGGCTGCTCGAACCCGGCAATCAGGCGCAGGCAAGTGGTCTTGCCGGAGCCGGAAGGGCCGAGCATGGAAAAGAACTCGCCGTCCTGGATATCGATGGAAACCCGGTCAACGGCTTTCACTTCGCCGAACTGCCGGGAGACGTGGGTGAATTGGACTGCAAGCGTCATGGTGCGGTGCTCCCAAAAGGCGCGGGTCGTCGCAGCGGCCCGGCCTGGACTTCTGAAAAATCAAAACATCTATGAATGCGGTCAATGTGGGAGGGGGCTTGCCCCCGATAGCGGTGGTTCAGTGACAGATAGGTTGGCTGACACATCGCAATCGGGGGCAAGCCCCCTCCCACAGGAGGCCTATGTTGTCTGGGAAGCCTCAGCGGCCGCCCATGATCGCGATGTAGTCCTGGGTCCAGCGGCTGTACGGCACGAACTTGCCGCCTTCAGCCTGCGGGGTTTTCCAGAAGGCGATCTTGTCGAACTGGTCGAAGCCGTTGGTCTTGCAACCCTCGGCACCCAGCAGTTCGCTGCCGGTGCAGGCCGCCGGCACCGCCGGCAGCGAGCCGAACCAGGCCGCGACATCGCCCTGGACCTTCGGCTGCAGCGACCAGTCCATCCACTTGTAGGCGCAGTTCGGGTGCTTGGCCTCGCTGTGCAACATGGTGGTGTCGGCCCAGCCGGTGGCGCCTTCCTTGGGAATAGTCGAGGCGATCGGCTGCTTCTCGTTGACCAGGCCGTTGACCTGATAAGGCCAGGCGCTGGAGGCCACCACGCCTTCGTTCTTGAAGTCACTCATCTGCACGGTGGTGTCGTGCCAGTAGCGGTGGATCAGCGGTTGCTGGGCGCGTAACAGCTCAAGCACCGCCTTGTACTGGGTTTCGGTCAGCTCATACGGGCTCTGGATGCCCAGTTCCGGCTTGGTCGACTTGAGGTACAGCGCCGCATCGGCGATGTAGATCGGGCCATCATACGCCTGCACGCGACCTTTGTTCGGCTTGCCGTCCGGCAGGTTCTGCGCCTCGAAGAGCACGCTCCAACTGGTGGGTGCGGTCTTGAACACGTTGGTGTTGTACATCAACACGTTCGGGCCCCATTGGTACGGCGTGCCGTAGGTTTGCTGCCCGACCACGTACCACGGCGCATCTTTCAGGCGCGGGTCGATGCTCTTCCAGTTGGGGATCAACGCGGTGTTGATCGGCTGCACACGCTTGCCGACGATCAACCGCAGCGACGCATCGCCCGACGCGGTGACCAGGTCGTAACCGCCCTTGGCCATCAAACTGACCATTTCGTCAGAGGTGGCGGCGGTTTTCACATTGACCTTGCAGCCGGTTTCTTTCTCGAAACCTGTGACCCAATCGTAGGCTTTGTCGCTCTCGCCACGTTCGATATAGCCGGGCCAGGCGACGATATCCAACTGGCCTTCACCAGCACCCACCGCCTTGAGCGGCTCGGCGGCGTGGAGACTGACGCTCGTCAGCAGCGCGGTGGTCAGGGCACTGAGCAGTGCGGTCTTGTGCGCGGACATGGGGGTTCCCTCTTCTTTAATTATGGTCGGGGCAGTTTTGTGCAACCGGTGACGCATGAGCTTAGTTGTTGTTTTAAAGGTGCTGGCCGTGGCGCGCCATGATGTGGCGCACCACGCTGTAGTCCTGTAGCGAATCACTGGACAGATCTTTCCCATACCCCGAGCGCTTCAAGCCGCCGTGGGGCATTTCGCTGACCAGCATGAAATGGCTGTTGATCCAGGTGCAGCCGTATTGCAGGCGCGCCGCCACTTGCATGGCCTTGTCCAGGTTCTGGGTCCACACGGAGGAGGCCAGGCCGTATTCCGAATCATTGGCCCAATCCACCGCCTGTTCCAGCTCCTCGAAGCGCGTCACCGTGACCACGGGGCCGAACACTTCGCGCTGGACGATTTCATCGTGCTGCTTACAGCCGGCGAGCAAGGTCGGCTGGTAATAAAAGCCTGCGCCGGAATGCACGGCGGCGCCGGTGATCCGCTCGATATGCGGTTGGCCGAGGGCGCGTTCGACAAAACTGGCGACGCGGTCGCGCTGGCGCGTACTGATCAGCGGGCCGAGTTCGTTGTCGGCATCGCGCTTGCCCGCAAAGCGCAGGCTGCTGACGGCGGCGCCGAGGTCGGCGACCAGTTTGTCGTGAATGCCCGCCTGGGCGTAGATGCGGCATGCCGCAGTGCAATCCTGGCCAGCGTTGTAGTAACCATAGGCGCGCACGCCCTCGACCACGGCTTGCAAGTCGGCGTCGTTGCACACGATCACCGGCGCCTTGCCGCCCAATTCCAGGTGCGTGCGTTTCAGGGTTTTGGACGCGGCTTGGAGGATTTTCTGCCCGGTGACGATGTCGCCGGTCAGTGACACCATGCGCACCTTCGGGTGGCTGACCAGATGGCTGCCCACCCCTTCGCCGCCGCCACACAGAATATTGATCACTCCGCGTGGCAGCAGCGCTTTAAGGACCGGGGCAAGGGCGAGGATCGACAGCGGCGTGTGTTCCGAGGGCTTGAATACCAATGTATTACCCGCGGCGAGCGCAGGGGCGATCTTCCACGCGGCCATCATCAGCGGGTAATTCCATGGCGCGATGGAGGCAACGACGCCAATCGGATCACGCCGCACCATGCTGGTGTAGCCTGGCAGGTATTCGCCGCTGAGCTGGCCGGTCTGGCACCGCACGGCCCCGGCGAAGAAGCGGAACACATCGACGGTGGCGCTCAAGTCATCCTGGCGCGCCAGGTGCAACGGCTTGCCGCAGTTCAGGGATTCGAGGCGGGCCAGGTAGTCGGCCTGTTTCTCGATGGCTTCGGCAATGCCCAGCAGGATGTTCGACCGCTGCTGCGGCGTGGTCCGCGACCAGCCGGCAAACGCCCGGTGGGCGGCGAGGATGGCGCTTTCGACCTGCTCGGCGCTGGCTTCGGCGATCTGGGTGAGTACTTCGCCGGTGGCCGGGTTGAGGATCGGCTCGGCAAAACCCTGGCCCTGGACCAGTTCGCCGTCGATCAGCAACGCAGTGAGCAGCGGGGTGGGCGCGCCGGACATTTTTCGCGATCTCTTTTCTTGTGTGGCCATGGGCGTTCTCTTACGAGGGCCTGACCTTTCTCTTAGGGGATGAACAGAGACTAGAGGTCAAGCGCGAGGTCAACAAATACTAAATACTGAATGCCGCATTCGATTAAATAGATGGCTTGCGCGGGTGTGGCTGCTCACGCGCGACGGTCAGGAACGGATCGACCAGCGCCGGTCGCGCCGTGCCGCGGCGCCAGGCCAGGCCGACGTCAAGGGTCTGGCTGAGGTCGGCGATGGGTCGCGCTTCAATAATGTCGCCTTCCAGGGACCAGGGGCGGTACGTCATATCCGGCTGGATCGACACACCCAGGCCCGCCGCCACCAGGCTGCGCACCGCTTCGGTGGATGCCGTGCGCAGGGTCACGCGCGGATGCAGCCCGGCACCGGCCCACAGGCGTTGGGCGTTGTGGCCCATTTCATCGACGTTCAACTGAATCAACGGCTCGCGCGCGACATCGGCGAGGTTGATGCTGTCGTGCTCCAGCAGTGGATGTTGCGCCGGCAGCCACAGGCGGTGGGGCGAGTGGGTGAGCACTTCGGTCTGCAGGGCGTGGCGGTCTTCGAGGTTGGAGAGGATCAGCACCCCCACATCGATCTCGCCGCTGACCAGCAAATGCTCGATGTACGGGCGCTCGTCTTCCATTACGCGGATTTCCACATTGGGGTAGGCGCGTTGGAAACGGGTGAGCAGGTCGGCCAGGTAGTAGCCGGCCACCAGGCTGGTCACGCCGATGATCAATTGTCCGGCGACCTGGTCGGTGCTCTGTTGCAGGCTGCGCTTGGCGTTGTCGACGGTGGCCAGGATCAAGTGCGCCTGGCGCAGGAACTGATGACCCTGGTGGGTCAGGGTCATGCCCTTGGCGTGGCGGTTGAACAGGTTGACGCCGATTTCCTGCTCCAGTTGCTGGATCGCCAGGGTCAGTGTGGACTGGGAAATGAACGCGGTCTGCGCGGCCGCGGAGATCGAGCCGGTCTCGGCCACGGCGATGAAATGGCGGATTTGACGCAAGGTCATCATGCTGGAATCACCAGTGGGGTGTTTTTATCGATTTTCTCGAGTGTATATCGATTTAACCGAAGGATAGCCGCGTTACATCTGGAAGCACTCTAGATCGGGGGTTTTTGGCACTTAGTTTTACGCTGGGGGCCTATTGGTCCTATGAACCCTAGTGTCTGGAGGCTACGAATGAATACCCGTGGATTGCTCGATCAGTTGCTCAAGTCTGGCCAGGACATGTTGCAGAACAAGGCCAGCGGCCAGCGCAAGTCGGACGACAAAGGTGCCCTTGGCGGGTTGCTCGGCGGTGGCGGGCTCGGCAGCCTGCTCGGCGGCGCGGGCGGCGGCGCCCTGGCGGCCGGGGCCATGGGGTTGTTACTGGGTAACAAGAAAGCGCGCAAATTCGGCGGCAAGGCCCTGACCTATGGCGGGCTGGCGGCGCTGGGTGTGATTGCCTACAAAGCCTACGGCAACTGGCAAGCGCAGCAGGCCAGCGCGCCCCAAGGCGAGCCGCAGACCATCGACCGCCTGCCACCGGCCCAGGTCGAACAACACAGCCAGGGTATCCTCAAGGCATTGGTGGCGGCCGCCAAGGCCGACGGTCATGTAGATGAACGCGAGCGCGCGCTGATCGAAGGGGAATTCACCAAGCTGGACAACGACCGCGAATTGCAAAGCTGGCTGCATGCCGAGCTGAACAAACCCCTGGACCCGGCCGATGTGGCCCGTGCCGCCAGCACCCCGGAAATGGCCGCCGAGATGTACATCGCCAGTGTGATGCTGGTGGATGAGGAAAACTTTATGGAGAAGGCATATCTGGATGAGTTGGCGCGCCAATTGAAGCTTGAGCCTGGCTTGAAGGTTGAGTTGGAAAAACAGGTGAGACTCAACTCGTAGATACAAGGCGTACGTCGTTAAACCTGTAGAAGGGCCCACTCCCTCTTCTACTGGACTCCCTGTAGAGAGCAGGCTTGTCGTGGCGAGCGGGCTTGTTGTGGCGAGCGGGGCAAGCCCGCTCGCCACAACCGCTCGCTCGCCACAAAAATACGGTCGTTTAAGCAAGATTTTAATTATTTAAAATCAATAACTTATTTTATGTTTGAACAGGGGTGGCTGGCTCCCGATGGCGCTGCCCCCGTTTGTAGAGACTTCAACTGAACCACCGCTATCGGGAGCAAGCCCCCTCCCACAGGTTTTTTTTTACGTTCTGCGCGCGCCACATCAAAACCCATTGATAAATGAGGGCTTCTGCTCAGCTATACTCCCCTCCATTTGAATGGCCCTTCGAGGAAATACTGTGAAGAATTGGACCTTGCGCCAGCGAATTTTGGCGAGCTTTGCGGTCATTATCGCGATAATGCTGCTGATGGTCGTGGTGTCCTACTCACGGTTGCTGAAGATCGAAGCCAGCCAGGAATCGGTCCGCGACGATGCGGTCCCCGGGGTTTACCTCAGTTCGATGATTCGCAGCGCGTGGGTCGACAGCTATTTGCTGACTGTCGACATCATTGGCTTGCGCGACGAAAAGACCCTCACCAGTTCCGACAAGACCGACTACAAGTCCTTCGAAACGCGCATTGAATTGCTGATGGCCAGCTATGAAAAAACCGTTCATGGCCAGGCTGACCGCATGGAGTTCGATAACTTCAAGGCGTCGCACATCAACTACAACAAAGCGCTGGCCGAGGTGCTGGCTCGGATTGAGGCCAACGACCTGCCGGGGGCGAACGTGTTGCTTGAAGAGCAATTGACGCCGATCTGGACCGAAGGGCGCATGAAGCTCAACGACATCATCACTGAAAACAAGGACGTATCCGACCGGGCCACGGCGGCCATCGACGACGCGGTGCTGTCCGCCAAGATCAGCATGGCGGTGTCGCTGATCGTTGCCATCCTCGCCGCCGGCCTGTGTGGCCTGTTGTTGATGCGCGCGATCATGGCGCCGATGCATCGCATCGTCGAAATCCTCGGCGTCATGCGTACCGGTGACCTCAGCAAACGCCTGAACCTGGCGCGCAAGGACGAGTTCGGCGAGGTGGAGACCGGCTTCAACGACATGATGACCGAACTGACTGCCCTGGTTGCCCAGGCACAGCGTTCGTCGGTGCAGGTCACCACCTCGGTCACCGAGATTGCCGCTACCTCCAAGCAGCAGCAGGCCACAGCCACTGAAACCGCGGCAACCACCACCGAAATCGGCGCCACTTCGCGGGAGATCGCGGCCACCTCCAAGGACCTGGTCCGTACCATGACCGAAGTGTCCACGGCTGCCGACCAGGCTTCGGTCGCCGCCGGTTCCGGCCAGCAGGGCCTGGCGCGCATGGAAGAGACCATGCACTCGGTGATGGGCGCCGCCGACCTGGTCAACGCCAAGCTGGCGATCCTCAATGAGAAGGCCGGCAACATCAACCAGGTGGTCGTGACGATCGTCAAGGTCGCCGACCAGACCAACCTGTTGTCCCTCAACGCGGCCATCGAGGCCGAGAAAGCCGGTGAATACGGTCGGGGCTTTGCCGTGGTGGCCACCGAGGTACGGCGCCTGGCCGACCAGACCGCCGTGGCCACCTACGATATCGAACAGATGGTGCGCGAGATTCAGTCGGCGGTGTCCGCCGGGGTGATGGGCATGGACAAGTTCTCCGAAGAAGTGCGCCGGGGCATGTTCGAAGTGCAGCAAGTGGGCGAACAACTCTCGCAGATCATCCATCAGGTGCAGGCCCTGGCGCCGCGGGTGTTGATGGTCAACGAAGGCATGCAGGCCCAGGCCACGGGTGCCGAGCAGATCAACCACGCCCTGGTGCAACTGGGCGATGCCAGCAGCCAGACCGTCGAGTCCTTGCGCCAGGCCAGCTTTGCCATCGATGAGCTGAGCCAGGTGGCGGTCGGTCTGCGCAGCGGCGTGTCGCGTTTCAAAGTCTGATGAGCGACCTCGCGGCTAAACGCGGCGCCGTCCCGGCAGCGAAAAAGGCCTTGTTCCTGGTGTTCCACATCGGTGACGAGCGTTATGCCCTCAGGGCCACTGAGGTGGCCGAGGTGCTGCCGCGCCTGTTGCTCAAACCCATCGCCCATGCACCGCAGTGGGTCGCAGGCATCTTTGCCCATAGGGGCGCGATGGTGCCGGTTATCGACCTGAGCGCCCTGGCCTTCGGCAAACCGGCCCAGGTCCGCACCAGCACACGCTTGGTGTTGGTCAATTACCAGCCCGAACCCTGGCTCCAGGCCCGCTGGCTGGGGCTGATCCTGGAACAAGCCACGGACACCCTGCGTTGCGACCTGGGGGAGTTCAAGCCGTACGGCCTGGACAACCGCGCGGCGCCGTACCTGGGGCCGGTGCGTGAAGATGCCTTGGGCTTGATGCAGTGGATCGGCGTCAACGAATTGCTCACCGATGAAGTGCGCGCCTTGCTGTTTTCCGCCGAGCAAAGCCTATGAGCAACGACCCACGGTTTTTTGCGTTCCTGAAGCAACGCATCGGCCTGGACGTCGCTTCGGTCGGCGAGGCGATCATCGAGCGTGCCGTGCGCCAGCGTAGCCAGGTGAGCCAGGCGCAGACGGCGGATGAATATTGGCAGCACCTGCAACGTTCCCATGATGAACAGCAAGCGCTGATCGAAGCAGTGATCGTCCCCGAAACCTGGTTTTTCCGTTACCCCGAATCCTTCGCGACCCTGGCGCGGCTGGCGGTCGCCCGCCTGGCCGAGATCAAGCAAATGCGCGCATTGCGCATCCTCAGCCTGCCGTGTTCCACCGGCGAAGAGCCCTATTCGATCGCCATGGCCTTGCTCGACGCCGGGCTGGCACCGCACCAATTCAAGGTGCAAGGCATCGACGTCAGCCCGCTGTCGGTGGAGCGTGCCCGGCGCGGCGTGTATGGCAAGAACTCCTTTCGGGGAGGGGACCTGGCCTTTCGTGAGCGTCACTTCGTGGAGCACGCCGACGGGTTCCATATCGCCGACCGCGTACGCGAACAGGTACGCCTGCAAGTCGGCAACCTGCTCGACCCCGGATTGCTGGCGAATGAGCCCAGCTACGACTTTGTGTTCTGTCGCAACCTGCTGATCTATTTCGACCAGCCGACGCAAAAACAAGTGTTCGACGTGCTCAAGGCCCTGACCCACGTGGACGGCGTGCTGTTTATCGGCCCGGCCGAGGGCAGCCTGCTGGGCCGCCATGGCATGCGCTCGATTGGGGTGCCGCAGTCGTTCGCCTTCAGTCGGCAGGGCGCGCCGGACCAACCGGAGCCGGCCTTTGTGCCAAGGCCCATGCCGGTGCCGCCGCGCAGTGCTGCACCGATTCCGCTCAAGCCACGCCCCTTCAGCACGGTTCGCCCCCATGGCGTGCCGATCAAGGCGCCGCCATCCGAGGCCGGTGACTTGCTCAGCCAGATCGCCACCCTGGCCAACGAGGGCAAAAGCGCCGAGGCCCGTGCGGCCTGTGAACGTTATTTGAATGCCCACCCACCGGTCGCTCAGGTGTTCTACTGGTTGGGGCTGCTCAGTGATGTGGCCGGCAGCGCCCTGGAAGCCCAGGGGTATTATCGAAAAGCCTTGTATCTGGAACCGCAGCACGCGCAGGCCTTGATGCACCTGGCTGCGTTACTCGAATCCCAGGGCGACAGCGCGGGGGCACGCCGCTTGCAGGCGCGTGCTGCCCGTAGTGAGCGAGCTGACAGTGAGTCCAAACGATGAGTAGCCCTGACGCACTCGACACCGCCGGCCTGGACCTGACCCTGGCCGACACCCAGGCCATCGATGATTGCTGGAACCGTATCGGCATCCATGGTGACAAGTCCTGCGCACTGCTGGCCGATCATATTCACTGCCGCAACTGCGCGGTGTACTCCGCCGCCGCCACGCGCTTGCTGGACCGCTACGCCCTGCAACAGGACGACCACCGCCGGGCAGCGGTCGAACTCGATCAGGATATCGTCACCCGTTCGTTGCTGATGTTCCGCCTCGGCGAAGAATGGCTGGGTATCGCCACCCGTTGCCTGGTGGAAGTGGCGCCGTTGCAACCGATTCACTCCCTGCCGCACCAGCGCTCCCGGGCGTTGCTCGGTGTGGCCAATGTGCGCGGCGCGCTGGTGGCGTGCCTGTCGCTGGTGGAACTGCTGGGCCTGGACGCCGCCGGCACCAGCGCTAGCGGTGGGCGGAGCATGCCGCGCATGTTGATCATCGCCGCGCAGGATGGTCCGGTGGTGGTGCCAGTGGATGAAGTCGACGGCATCCACGCCATCGATGAGCGTACCTTGAAGGCAGCCTCGGCCTCCGGCACCCAGGCCAGCGCTCGCTTCACCCAAGGGGTGTTGCAGTGGAAAGGCCGCAGCCTGCGTTGGCTGGATGAGGCGCAATTGTTGTCTGCCGTGACCCGGAGCCTCACATGACCCCCGACCAGATGCGTGATGCCTCGCTGCTGGAACTGTTCAGCCTGGAAGCCGATGCGCAGACCCAGGTCTTGAACGCGGGCCTGCTGGCCCTGGAGCGCAACCCGACCCAAGCCGACCAGCTCGAGGCCTGCATGCGTGCCGCGCACTCGCTCAAGGGGGCCGCGCGGATTGTCGGTGTGGACGCCGGGGTCAGCGTGGCGCATGTCATGGAGGATTGCCTGGTCAGCGCCCAGGAAAGTCGCCTGTACCTGCAACCCGAACATATCGATGCGCTTCTTCAAGGCACCGACCTGCTGATGCGTATCGCCACCCCGGGCAACACCGTGGGGCCGGCAGATATCGAGGCCTATGTGGCGTTGATGGAGCGCTTGCTCGATCCGTCGCAGCCCGTGGCGAAAGTCGCCCCGCCGCCGGAGCCGGTACCGGTTCCCGCCCCTGTGGTCGAGGCGCTGCCGCCTGAACCCGAGCCCGCGCCGCCTGTTATCGGCGAGCCACCGCGCCACAACAAACGCATGACCGAAGGGGGCGAGCGGGTATTGCGGGTCACCGCCGAGCGCCTGAACAGCCTGTTGGACCTGTCCAGCAAATCCCTGGTGGAAACCCAGCGGCTCAAGCCTTACCTGGCCAGCCTGCAACGCCTCAAGCGGATCCAGAGCAACAGCGCGCGCGCCCTGGACCATCTCGATGGACACCTCAAGCCCCTCGGCTTGCCCCTCGAAGCCCTGGAAGCCCTGGCTGACACCCGGCGCCTGTTGAGTGAAGCCCAGGCCCTGCTCGCAGAAAAAACCGCCGAGCTGGATGAGTTCGGCTGGCAGGCCGGGCAACGCGCCCAAGTGCTCTACGACACCGCGTTGGCCTGTCGCATGCGCCCGTTTGCCGATGTGCTGGCCGGGCAGGTGCGCATGGTGCGCGACCTCGGCCGTAGCCTGGGCAAGCAGGTGCGCCTGGAAATCGAGGGCGAAAAAACCCAGGTCGACCGCGACGTGCTGGAAAAGCTCGAAGCGCCGCTGACCCATCTGCTGCGCAATGCCGTCGACCATGGCATTGAACTGCCCGAACAGCGCCTGCTCGCGGGCAAGCCGGCAGAGGGCTTGATCCGCCTGCGCGCGTCCCATCAGGCTGGGCTGTTGGTGCTGGAGTTAAGCGACGACGGCAGTGGCGTCGACCTCGAGCGTCTGCGCGCCACCATCGTCGATCGGCACCTGGCCCCGCTGGACACCGCCCTGCGCCTGAGCGAAGAAGAACTGCTGACGTTCCTGTTCCTGCCGGGCTTCAGCCTGCGGGACAAGGTCACCGAGGTGTCCGGGCGCGGGGTCGGCCTGGACGCGGTGCAGCATATGGTGCGCCAATTGCGGGGGGCGGTGGTGCTGGAGCAGACGCCGGGGCAGGGCAGTCGTTTCCACCTCGAAGTGCCGTTGACCCTGTCGGTGGTGCGCAGCCTGGTGGTGGAAGTCGGCGAAGAAGCCTATGCCTTTCCGCTGGCCCACATCGAGCGCATGTGCGACCTGGCCCCCGACGACATTGTGCAACTGGAAGGGCGCCAGCACTTCTGGCACGAAGGCCGGCATGTCGGCCTGGTCGCGGCCAGCCAGTTGCTGCAGCGCCCGCCGGGGCAAAGCAATGACGAAACCCTGAAGGTGGTGGTGATTCGCGAGCGCGATGCGGTGTACGGCATTGCCGTGGAGCGTTTTGTCGGCGAGCGCACCCTGGTGGTGTTACCGCTGGATGATCGCCTGGGCAAGGTCCAGGATATTTCTGCCGGCGCCTTGCTGGACGATGGCTCGGTCGTCTTGATCGTCGATGTCGAAGACATGCTGCGTTCGGTGGACAAACTGCTCAACACCGGCCGCCTGGAGCGTATCGCCCGGCGCAGCCAGCAGGCCACCGAAGCGCCACGCAAGCGGGTGCTGGTGGTCGACGACTCGCTCACCGTGCGCGAGTTGCAACGCAAATTGCTGCTCAATCGCGGTTATGAAGTGGCCGTGGCGGTCGATGGCATGGACGGCTGGAACGCCTTGCGCTCGGAAGACTTCGACCTGCTGATCACTGACATCGATATGCCTCGCATGGACGGTATTGAATTGGTCACACTCCTGCGGCGTGACACGCGCTTGCAATCGTTGCCGGTGATGGTGGTGTCGTACAAGGATCGCGAAGAGGACCGACGTCGGGGACTGGACGCTGGCGCCGACTATTATTTGGCCAAAGCCAGCTTTCACGACGACGCCCTGTTGGATGCCGTGGTGGAACTGATTGGAGGGGCCCGGGCATGAGGATTGCGATCGTCAATGACATGCCCATGGCCGTGGAAGCCCTGCGCCGTGCCTTGAGTTTCGAGCCCGCGCACCAGGTGGTGTGGGTTGCCAGCAATGGCCTCGAAGCGGTGCAGCGCTGCGCCGAACTGACGCCGGACCTGATCCTGATGGACCTGATCATGCCGGTGATGGACGGTGTGGAGGCCACCCGGCGGATCATGGCCGAGACCCCGTGCGCGATCGTGATCGTCACGGTCGACCGCCAGGCCAATGTCAGCCGCGTGTTCGAGGCCATGGGCCATGGTGCCCTGGATGTGGTGGATACACCGGCGCTCGGCGTGGGCAACCCCAAGGACGCGGCGGCGCCGTTGTTGCGCAAAATCCTCAATATTGGCTGGCTGATTGGCCAGCGCGGCAGCCGCGTACGCGCCGAAACCGCAGCCCCGCGCAGCACCGGCAAACGCCAGAGCCTGGTGGCGATCGGTTCCTCGGCCGGTGGGCCGGCTGCCCTGGAAATCCTCCTCAAGGGCTTGCCCCGGGACTTTCCCGCCGCCATTGTGCTGGTGCAGCATGTGGACCAGGTGTTCGCCGCCGGTATGGCCGAGTGGTTGAGCAGCGCCTCCGGCCTGCCGGTGCGCCTGGCACGCGAAGGCGAGCCGCCACAAAGCGGCGTGGTGCTGCTGGCCGGCACCAACCACCATATACGCCTGTTGAAAAATGGCACGCTGGCCTATACCGCAGAGCCGGTGAACGAAATTTACCGGCCGTCCATCGACGTGTTTTTCGAAAGCGTCGCCAGCCACTGGAATGGCGATGCCGTCGGCGTATTGCTGACCGGCATGGGCCGTGACGGAGCCCAGGGCCTCAAATTGATGCGTGAACAAGGATATTTGACCATCGCCCAGGACCAGCAGAGTTCGGCGGTGTATGGCATGCCCAAAGCGGCGGCGGCGATTGATGCTGCTGTTGAAATTCGCCCATTGGATAGAATTGCGCCCCGATTGCTGGAGGTGTTTGCAAAATGATCCGTACCTCCGGCTGCTGGTTTGCAGGCAGTAATTCAGGTGACTGCACATGAATGACTTACAGATCGACGACATCAAGACCGACGAAAACGCCGCCATGGTGTTGCTGGTCGACGACCAGGCGATGATCGGTGAAGCCGTACGACGCGGCCTGGCCCACGAAGAAAACATCGACTTCCACTTCTGTGCCGATCCGCACCAGGCGATTGCCCAGGCGATCCGCATCAAGCCCACGGTGATCCTGCAGGACCTGGTGATGCCCGGCCTGGATGGCCTGACCCTGGTGCGCGAATACCGCAACCACCCGGCCACGCAAAACATTCCGATCATTGTGCTTTCCACCAAGGAAGACCCCCTGATCAAGAGCGCGGCGTTCTCGGCCGGGGCCAATGATTACCTGGTCAAGCTGCCGGACAATATCGAACTGGTGGCGCGTATTCGCTACCACTCGCGCTCGTACATGACCTTGTTGCAGCGTGATGCGGCGTACCGCGCGCTGCGGGTCAGCCAGCAACAGTTGCTGGATACCAACCTGGTGCTGCAGCGCCTGATGAACTCCGACGGCCTCACCGGCCTGTCCAACCGCCGCCACTTCGACGAATACCTGGAACTGGAGTGGCGCCGCGCCTTGCGCGACCAGACCCAGTTGTCGCTGCTGATGATCGATGTGGATTTCTTCAAGACCTACAACGACAGCTTTGGCCACGTCGAAGGCGACGAAGCCTTGCGCAAGGTCGCCGCCAGCATCCGCGAAGCCAGCAGCCGCCCCTCGGACTTGCCGGCGCGCTATGGCGGCGAAGAATTCGCCCTGGTGCTGCCCAACACCTCGCCCGGTGGTGCGCGGTTAGTCGCGGAAAAGCTACGCATGGCCGTCGCGGCCCTGAAAATCCCCCATATCGCTCCGACCGAAGGCTCCAGCCTGACCATCAGCATCGGCCTGTCGACCATGACGCCCGTGCAAGGCACCGATTGCCGACAACTGATCATGGCGGCGGACAAGGGGTTGTATACGGCCAAGCATAACGGGCGTAACCAGGTGGGCATCGAGTGACCTGAGGCCGCAACCGATCAGAATGTGTGAGAGGGCGTGCCCCCCCTCCCACATTTAACCCTGCGTAGTCTGCCTTTTCGCCAAGCGGACTGCCGTTTGCACCCGTTTGCCGTTATACTCGCCGGCTTTCAAAAGTTCGCCAACGAGTGCTGCCCGCCATGGAAATCAACCCGATCCTTAACACCATCAAGGACCTGTCCGAGCGCTCCGAAACTATTCGGGGGTATCTTTGACTACGATCAAAAGCATGAGCGTCTGACCGAAGTCAATCGCGAGCTTGAAGATCCGAGTGTCTGGAGCAAACCTGAATACGCCCAGGAGCTGGGCCGCGAGCGTTCTGCGCTGGCGCAGATCGTCGATACCCTCGACGAGTTGAACACCGGTCTGGCCGATTGCCGCGACCTGCTGGACATGGCCGTCGAAGAGAACGACGAAGGCGCAGTGGGCGATGTCGTCGCCGAGCTGGCCCGTCTCGAGGAAAACCTCGCCAAGCTTGAATTCCGCCGCATGTTCAGCCACGAGATGGACCCGAACAACGCCTACCTGGATATCCAGGCCGGTTCCGGCGGCACCGAAGCCCAGGACTGGGCCAACATCCTGTTGCGCATGTACCTGCGCTGGGCCGACAAGCGCGGTTTCGACGCCACCATCATGGAGCTGTCGGCCGGTGAAGTCGCGGGTATCAAGGGCGCGACCGTGCACATCAAGGGTGAATACGCCTTTGGTTGGCTGCGTACCGAGATCGGCGTACACCGCCTGGTGCGCAAGAGCCCGTTCGACTCCGGCAACCGTCGCCACACCTCGTTCTGCGCAGTGTTCGTCTCGCCCGAGATCGATGACAAGGTGGAAATCGAGATCAACCCGGCCGACCTACGGATCGACACCTACCGCTCCTCCGGTGCCGGTGGCCAGCACGTAAACACCACCGACTCGGCTGTCCGTATTACCCACGTCCCGACCAACACCGTGGTCAGTTGCCAGAACGAACGCTCCCAGCACGCGAACAAGGACACCGCCATGAAAATGCTGCGGGCCAAGTTGTACGAGCAGGAAATGCAGAAGCGCAACGCCGCTTCCCAGGCGCTGGAAGACACCAAGTCGGATATCGGCTGGGGCCACCAGATCCGTTCTTATGTGCTTGATGCGTCGCGGATCAAGGATTTGCGCACTAACATCGAACGCAGTGACTGCGACAAGGTGCTCGACGGCGATATCGACGAATACCTGGAAGCCAGCCTGAAATCGGGGCTGTAAACCGTCAGCCCGACCTCAAGTCCCCCGTCATTGGCGGGGGCAACGAACCTGTGATGGAAAATCTAAAGACATGAGCGACCAACAACTCGACCCGCAAGCCCTGCAACAGGAAGAAAACTCCCTGATCGCCCTGCGCAAGGAAAAGCTTGCTGCCGAGCGCGCCAAGGGCAACGCCTTCCCCAACGACTTCCGTCGCGATGCCTACTGCGAAGACTTGCAGAAGCAATACGCGGACAAGACCAAGGAAGAGCTGGCAGAGGCTGCGATCCCGGTCAAGGTGGCAGGTCGCATCATGCTCAACCGCGGATCGTTCATGGTGATCCAGGACATGTCCGGGCGCATCCAGGTCTACGTCAACCGCAAGACACTGCCGGAAGAAACCCTGGCCGCCGTGAAAACCTGGGACCTGGGCGACATCATCGCCGCCGAAGGCACCCTGGCCCGTTCCGGCAAGGGCGACCTGTACGTTGAAATGACCAGCGTGCGCCTGCTGACCAAATCCCTGCGTCCGCTGCCGGACAAGCACCACGGCCTGTCCGACACCGAGCAGCGCTACCGCCAGCGCTACGTTGACCTGATCGTCAACGAAGATGTGCGCCACACCTTCCGCGTGCGTTCGCAAGTGATTGCCCACACCCGCGCCTTCCTGATGAAGCGTGACTTCCTGGAAGTGGAAACCCCTATGCTGCAAACCATCCCCGGTGGTGCCGCAGCCAAGCCGTTCGAAACCCACCACAACGCGCTGGACATGGAAATGTTCCTGCGCATTGCGCCTGAGCTGTACCTCAAGCGGCTTGTTGTTGGCGGGTTCGAAAAGGTGTTCGAGATCAACCGCAACTTCCGTAACGAAGGCGTCTCGACGCGTCACAACCCTGAATTCACCATGTTGGAGTTCTACCAGGCCTACGCCGACTACGAAGACAACATGGACCTGACCGAAGAGCTGTTCCGCGAGCTGGCGCAACTGGTCCTGGGCAGCACCGACGTGCCATACGGCGACAAGGTGTTCCATTTCGGCGAGCCATTCGTGCGCCTGTCGGTATTCGATTCGATCCTCAAGTACAACCCTGAGCTGACCGCCGACGACCTGACCGACATTGACAAGGCCCGTGCCATCGCCAAGAAAGCCGGGGCCAAGGTGCTGGGCTTCGAAGGCCTGGGCAAGCTGCAGGTAATGATTTTCGAAGAACTGGTGGAGCACAAGCTGGAACAGCCGCACTTCATTACCCAGTACCCGTTCGAAGTGTCGCCGTTGGCCCGTCGCAACGATGACAACCCGAACGTCACGGACCGTTTCGAACTGTTCATCGGCGGTCGCGAAATCGCCAACGCCTATTCCGAGCTCAATGACGCGGAAGACCAGGCCGAGCGCTTCATGGCGCAGGTGGCCGACAAGGATGCCGGTGACGACGAAGCCATGCACTACGACGCAGACTTCGTGCGAGCCCTGGAATACGGCATGCCGCCAACGGCCGGTGAAGGCATTGGGATCGACCGCCTGGTGATGTTGTTGACCAACTCGCCGTCGATCCGCGATGTGATCCTGTTCCCGCATATGCGGCCACAAGCGTAACCGTAGCGAAATCCGAAGCCGCCTTTTATAAGGCGGCTTTTTTATGGGGCGTCTATAAGCGTCAAGCAAACAGCGCCAGGTTTTTGAACTGTTCAAGGATGTGTGTCGTGAACCGCGTAACCGCTCAAGAAGGCGCCGCCGGCATTGCCGCTGCCGTGGCTGAAAGCGTCCAGTACCAGGGCCGCAAGGCCAGCCGTCGGGGCAGCGAGCAACGCAGGCAAGACATTCTCGATGCGGCCATGCGCATCGTGGTGCGTGAGGGCGTGCGTGCCGTGCGTCACCGCGCGGTGGCGGCGGAGGCGGGCGTGCCGCTGTCGGCCACCACTTACTACTTCAAGGATATCGACGACCTGCTCACCGATACCTTCGCTCAATACGTTGAACGCAGTGCCGCCTTCATGGGCAAGCTGTGGGTACGTAACGAAGGTTTGTTGCGCGAGATGGTTGCCTACGGCGATGGCAGCCCGCAGTCACGCTCGCAACTGGCGGACGACATCGCGCGGTTGACTGCCGACTACGTGCAGCGCCAACTGACCAACCGTCGTGAGTACCTGATGGCCGAGCAGGCGTTTCGCCAGGAGGCCCTGCTCAACCCGCGCCTGGCTGAGCTGGTGCGTTCCCACCAGCAGATCCTGTTGCAGGGCACCGGGCAGTTTTTTCAGGTATTGGGCTCGCGTGAGCCGCAACAGGATGCCAAAGTGTTGACGGCGATAATCGGTCGGATGGAATATCAGGGCCTGCTTGGCGGGCCAGAGCCTCTGGCCGCCGAAGAGATGCTTGAGATTCTCAAGCGTTACATGCATTTGGTGTTGGCCTCGGTCTGACACCGGGGGATGTTTGATGAATGCCTGGCGTGTCGCGGTAATCGCCTTGTCCTTCCTGTTGCTCAGCGGTTGCCTGGTGACCTTCAAGGATCCGCTGCCGACCCGCGAGGCAGCACCGCAGGCCCTGTTGGGCCAGTGGGCCAGCAAGAATGCCTGGGGCGAACCTCTCAACCTGCGCATCACCCGTGCCGGCGAACACCGTTACAAGGCCGTGAGCTACCCTACAGCCAAGCCCGGCCAGCGTGATGAATACCTGTTCAGCGTGTCGCGCCATGGCAATCGTTGGTACCTGTCGGCGCCGTTACCCGCCAAGTTCGGTGGGCATTATTTCCTGGCAGGGTTCGAGTTCGACGAAAAGCACGAATTGGTGGTCTATAACCTCGACCTTGAGCAAATTCACCAAGCGATAGGCCAGCATGCCTTGCATGGCAGCACCGTGGACACCGTCGAGGGCCCCGGCGTGCAGGTGGACAGCCCCATGGACCAGGTATTTGCCTACCTGGATGACCCGGCCAATGCCGATGTGTTTGTGGAAGCCGTGCGCTACCGGCGCGTGGGCAAATAACGTTTAAAGAGGAAGCACCGGGTGGACGATTACCAGCAGACGATACGCACCTTGTCTGATCGCATTGTGCTGGCGCAAACACCGATCCGCGTCCTCGACGCCGTGAAATGGGACGAGAACATTCGCCAGGGGTTCCTCAAGGCCAAGGGCAAGGCCATGCCCGCCGTGGACCGCGACTACTACCTGAATCGCCCGCTGTCGTTCGATTCCAGCGCGGTCAAGCTGGAGTTCCAGAACATCGAGCGCGATATCACCCGCCGCCTCGGCCAGTTCAGCCCGGTGGGGCAGATCATGCGTCGCATGTGCCGCGAATACCGCATGGTGGTGCGTATGCTCGAGGCCCGTGGCACCGAGGATTTCGGCCTGATTTCCCAGGAACTGTACGGTGCCGCTTCCGATGCCTTCCATGCCGGTGACCCGACCCTGGCCGACCTGGGCCTGATGCTCTCCGACTACCTGAACAATATCGATGGCCGTGGCGACCTCAAGGACGAGGCCAAGACCCTTACCGCCAAGGATGCCGTGGCGTTGCTGCAAACGCGCTTGAACAAGGTGTTTGGCGAGGCCGAAGAAACCATCCGCGTCTTCGAGTCCGACGGGATCGTCGCCGACGCGGCGGCAGGCGCCGACTACATCAAGATCCGCGCCGATGCGATGTTCAATGAGCGTGATGTGCGTGCCCTCGAAGTGCATGAGGGCCTGGTGCACGTCGGCACCACCCTCAATGGCCAGAACCAGCCGATCTGCACCTTCCTGTCCAAGGGCCCGCCGTCTTCCACCGTGACCCAGGAAGGCCTGGCGATCCTGATGGAGATCATCACGTTTGCCTCCTACCCGAGCCGCCTGCGCAAACTGACCAACCGCACCCGCGCCATCCATATGGTGGAGGAGGGCGCCGATTTCCTGCAGGTGTTCGAGTTCTTCCGCGAGCAAGGCTTTGAAATGGCTGAGAGCTATGGCAACGCCAGCCGGGTGTTCCGTGGTTCGGTGCCTGATGGCCTGCCGTTTACCAAGGATTTGTCCTACCTCAAGGGCTTTATCATGGTCTACAACTACATCCAGCTGGCCGTGCGCAAAGGCAAGCTGGAACAAGTGCCGCTGCTGTTCTGCGGCAAGACCACCCTGGAAGACATGCGTACCTTGCGCCAACTGGTCGACGAAGGCCTGGTGGTGCCACCCAAGTACCTGCCCGAGCAGTTCCGCGACATGAACGCGCTGGCGGCGTGGATGTGCTTCTCCAACTTCCTCAACCACCTGAGCCTGGACCGGATCGAGGCGGATTACTCGAATATCCTGTAAAGGATGTACTGACGAAGCCGGCTCGAGAATCTGTGAGGGGCGGTGCGACGATTCGACTATCAGCGAGGCTTCAACGGATGAGAATCCTCGGCATTCTTTGCCTGCTACTCACATTGAGCGGTTGCAGCTCCTTGTTGTTCTATCCCGAGCCCGGCCTGCCGTTCACGCCGGAAAAAGCTCATCTGCCATATCGCGACGTCACCCTCACCACGGCCGACGGGGTCAAGCTGCACGCCTGGTGGCTGCCGGCCAAGCCCGGTGTGCCGCTCAAGGGCACCGTGCTACACCTGCACGGCAATGGCGGCAACCTGGCCTGGCACCTCGGTGGCAGTTGGTGGTTACCCGAGCAGGGCTATCAAGTGCTGCTGCTGGACTATCGCGGCTATGGGCTGTCCGAAGGCAAGCCCTCGTTGCCGGCGATCTATCAGGACCTGGATGCCGCCTTCGCTTGGATCGACAAGGCGCCCGAAACCCAGGCCCAACCCTTGATCGTCCTCGGCCAAAGCTTGGGCGGCGCACTGGCGGTGCATTACCTGGCTGTCCACCCCGAGCGTCAGGCCCGGCTCAAGGCCCTGGTACTGGATGGCGTACCGGCCAGTTATCGTGACGTAGGACAATTCGCCTTGAGCACCTCCTGGTTAACATGGCCGTTTCAGGTGCCGTTGTCCTGGCTGGTGCCAGACGGCGATAGCGCGATCCATGCCATGCCCAAGCTGACCGGTGTACCGAAATTGCTGTTCCACAGCCTGGATGACCCGATCGTGCCGCTGTCCAATGGCATCCGCCTGTATCAGGCCGCGCCGCCGCCGAGGGTGCTGCAACTGACCCGAGGTGGGCATGTGCAGACCTTTGCCGACAAGACCTGGCAAACCGTGATGCTGCGCTACCTGGATGACCCGCAACACTTCAATGGCCTGCGTCGCCTCGGCGAAATTCCGAACTACCCCATTCCTAAAGTTGACTCATCAGAGAGCCCGCAATGAGCGAAGAACGCAACATGATCCCGCTGATTCTCACTGGCATCGGCACTATCATCGGCACCGTCGGTTGCCTGTGGTACTACGGCTACCTGCACTTCGCCAAGCCGGAAGATGCGTTGCTGCTCAGTGACTTCACCATGCTCAAGACCGTGCCGGGCGAGGACTACAAGATCTCCCTGACCCCGGCCGCCCAGGTGGCGCAGTGCGTCGATGGCGTGTTGGTACTGTTTGATACCGAACAAAAAGGCCTGACGGGTGTATTGGTGAATAGCAAGAAACAGGCGGTGCGTTGCATGGGCCAGGAAACGCCACAGTTGCAGGAGTAGGGCCGAAATCTGCTGCCACCGTGTGAGAAACCGGCTTGGAGTGCTAGGAGCAAGAGCCCAAGTAAACCGCAGGTTTATAGTTCAAGGCATGTCAGAACCGAGAGTCGCCGGAACCATTTACAGTCGATTACCACAGATTTCGGACTGATCAGCGTCGCTGAATCGGTTCGTTCTAATTCATTAATCCGGAGTCGACTATATGAGCATAGGTGGTGTTGGCGGCAATTCTCCAATGGACGGTGTCGGTTCTCAGGGCAGTGGTTCGGGCCAAAATGAACTCGGCGCGCTCAAACAGCTGGCTGAGGCGCTGAAAAAGCAGATTGAAGCGATGCAAAGCCAGGGAGGTGGGGGCGCCGAAGGCGGTGGCGAACTTGATGAACTGAAGAAACTGCTCAAGGAGCTGATGGAAAAGATCGAGAAGCTGCAAGGCGGCCAAGGCGCCGATGGAAACAAGTCTGGTGCAGAGGGTGATTCAGGCAAAGTCCAGGCGACGGTCGAGCAGAGTAAAGTGTCGATCGCTTTCTGATGAATGTATCGTCACCAAGAACCCCGCCTATTGGCGGGGTTCTTTATGCTGCATCAGACGATCAGTAGGCGACGGACGAGCGCGGCTTGACCGGCTGGTTATCGTTGGAGATGGTCACTTCAACGCGGCGGTTCATGGCGCGGCCCGACACGCTGCCGTTATCGGCAACCGGGTATTCCTTGCCGTAGCCGGTGGTCACGATGCGGCGTGGGTCAACGCCCATCTTGATCAGTGCAACCTGCACCGAAGCGGCACGGCGCTCCGACAGGCTCTGGTTGTAGGCATCACTGCCGGTGCTGTCTGTGTAACCTTCGACGATCACCTGGCGATCCGGGTTTTCCTGAAGGAACTGAGCCAGCTTGTTGATGTTGACCAGGCCGCTGGCCTTCAGGTCGGCCTTGTTGGTAGCGAACAGCACATCACCAAAGGTCACCAGGGTGCCGCGCTCGGTTTGCTTGGCGTTCAAGCTGTCCTGAAGTTGCTTGATCTGTGCATCACGGGCTTCGAGCAGTGCACGGGCACGTTCGTCTCCAGCGTTTTTCAGCTTGGCTTCGGATTCGCGCAGCGCGATGGTGTCTTTGGCCACTTCAACGCGCTGGTTGGTCAGGTAGGCCAGTTGGTCAACTTTCTTCTGGTCTTCCTTGTCGCGGTAAGCCTTGTCGGCTTTGTCCAGCCAATCCTGGGCGTCCTTGGTTTCCAGGGCCGCTACTTTGGTGGCATTCGGGTTGGCTTGCAGGGCCGAGAAATTGGTCCGTGCGTTTTCCAGGTTCGCGTTTGGCGGGGTGGAGCAGGCCGCCAGGGCAACGCTCATCGCCAGCAGGGCAGGGATCATCAATTGTTTACGCATAGTCGTGTCGTCCTTTCAATTCGATATCGGGTGCAATGCAATCAGGTGCGGCGCTTTATTTCTGCTGGATAGCAGCCGGGCGCATGCCTTCCTGACGCAGCTCCTGAACAGCTTTCTGGGAATCCTTCACAGCCTGTTCGGCCTTGGCGGCCTGGGCTTTACGCTCGGCGACGCGAGCGTCCCACTCAGCTTGTTCGGCCAGGCGACGGGCTTCGTCGTAGTTTTTGTCGTGCATAGCGATCTCGGCTTGCTTGAGCTTGTCCTGGGCCGATTTCATTTCAACTGCTGCGTACTCGGTGCCGCCGGCGCTGACTGCGCTGTTTACCGCGGACTGAGTCACCGCGTATTGCTCGGTTGGCGGGTTGCCGGCGCAACCAGCCAGAACGAAGCTGGTGCCGATCGCCAGCGCGGCCAATTTAAGCCCGCGCAGGTGGTTAAACGAGGATTTGGCTGTGCTGGTCTTCATCGTCTTCAACTCCATTGGATAACTCCTGAAAAACATCAAAATCCATGTCACTGGTCAGTGGTTGCGGCGGCTGGCGGTAAAGCAACCAGTGCCCTTTCAAACGACTGTTCCAAGTGATGGCTTACTGGTTGTGACCGGAGGCTTTTTTCAAAAGTTCAGACGAGATGGCTATTTGCCTAAAAATAAATCTGACCGATTGGTCAGCGAATAAAAGATGGAACTTTTGCCGCGCGCAGGGGTACGCCGAGCCTCTGAGAGGCCCGGAATACCGGGGTTAAACGGGGGAGGAAAGGAGGGGGCTCAGTGCTTCTGCTCGTCGGTACTGGCCGACAAATCGTGCAGATAGCGTCGCGATAGACTCAGGAAGCGCGGGGTCGGGCCGACGTCTTCGTACAGCGGATCGCCCTCTTCGTCGGTGGCAATCACATGCTGGCCCTTGATGTAGGGAAAGCTGGCTTCCAGCTCTTCGAGGGCGGCACCGATCAGCTCGCCGAGCAGTTCTTCGGTGTTGCGCTTGGGGTACATTTCGGCAATGGCCGCCAGCCTTGCGGCGGCCTCCACATCCAGATGGATCGCATATTCGGTCTTGGTCAAGCGACCCTTGGCGTTCTCTTCCCAATGCTGGGCCAGTTCTCGAATTTTCATGGCAACCTCAATAAAGCCTGCGGTAGCGGGCGGTGATGAGTGACCAGTCGCTCGCATGGATAACGCGACGACTCACAGTTGAGACTAGCTGCAAGTCACAAGGTTTAAAGTCTTGTCATAAAACCAGGCTGGCGGCACTCTGACAGATCTGCGCGTCCCGGATTTCTGGCTGGAGATTGGCTGATGAGTGATATCGATGCACGCTTGCGCGAGGATGTTCACCTGCTGGGTGAGCTGTTGGGCAATACCATTCGAGAGCAGTACGGCGATGATTTTCTCGCCAAGATCGAGCAGATCCGCAAAGGAGCCAAGGCTGACCGGCGCGGCGCCGTCTCGGATAAAACGGCTGGCGATGAACTGAGCAGCAGCTTGAACCAGTTGCAGGAAGACGAACTGCTGCCCGTCGCCCGGGCCTTCAACCAGTTCCTTAACCTGGCCAATATTGCCGAGCAGTACCAATTGATTCATCGGCGCGATGAGTCGCAACCGGCGCCCTTCGAAGCACGCGTATTGCCGGAGTTGCTGGCCCGCCTGCAACGCGAAGGCCACAGCAACGAGTCGCTGGCCCGCCAATTGGGGCGCCTGGAAATCGAGCTGGTGCTCACCGCCCACCCCACTGAAGTGGCGCGGCGCACCCTGATCCAGAAATACGATGCGATCGCCGCGCAACTGGCGCTGCAGGATCACCGCGACCTCACCACGGCCGAGCGCGAGCAGATTCGCGAGCGCCTGCAGCGGTTGATCGCCGAAGCCTGGCACACCGAAGAAATCCGCCGCACCCGGCCCACTCCGGTGGACGAGGCCAAATGGGGTTTTGCGGTGATCGAGCATTCGCTTTGGCATGCGATCCCCAATTACCTACGCAAGGCCGACCATGCGCTGCATGCGGCTACCGGCCTGCACTTGCCACTGGAAGCCGCGCCGATCCGCTTTGCGTCCTGGATGGGCGGCGACCGTGACGGCAACCCGAATGTCACCGCGCCGGTCACCCGTGAAGTGCTATTGCTGGCCCGCTGGATGGCCGCCGACCTGTATCTGCGCGATATCGATCAATTGGCCTCGGAACTGTCGATGCAACACGCCAGCCCGGCGTTGCAAGCCAAGGTCGGTGACAGCGTCGAACCCTATCGGGCGTTGCTCAAGCAACTGCGTGACCGCTTGCGCGCGACCCGCAGTTGGGCTCAGGCTTCGCTGACTGTCGCCACCCCGGCGAGCGCAGACGTGTTGCAACACAACCGTGACCTGCTCGAGCCGCTGGAGCTTTGTTACCAGTCGCTGCATGAATGCGGCATGGGCGTGATTGCCGATGGCCCATTGCTCGATTGCCTGCGTCGTGCGGTCACCTTCGGCCTGTTCCTGGTCCGCCTGGACGTGCGCCAGGACTCCAGTCGGCATACGGCGGCCATGACCGAGATCACCGATTACCTCGGCCTGGGTCGTTACGAAGACTGGAACGAGGAGATGCGCATCAGCTTCCTCATGAAAGAGCTGGCCAACCGTCGCCCCCTGTTGCCGGGCTATTTCAAGCCGTCGGCGGACACGGCCGAAGTGTTGAATACCTGCAAGGAAGTCGCCGCCGCACCGGCCGCCTCCCTGGGTTCGTACGTCATCTCCATGGCCGGGGCCGCCTCGGATGTGCTGGCGGTGCAACTGTTGCTTAAAGAGTCGGGCGTGCAACGGCCGATGCGGGTGGTGCCGCTGTTCGAAACCCTGGCCGACCTGGATAACGCGGGCCCGGTGATCGAGCAACTGTTGCTGTTGCCGGGTTACCGCGCACGGTTGCAGGGCCTGCAGGAAGTCATGATCGGTTACTCGGACTCAGCCAAGGATGCCGGCACCACTGCCGCTGCCTGGGCGCAGTACCGTGCCCAGGAACGCTTGGTGGATATCTGCCGTGAGCAACAGGTGGAACTGCTGTTGTTCCACGGTCGCGGTGGCACCGTGGGCCGTGGCGGCGGCCCGGCCCACGCGGCGATCCTGTCGCAGCCACCGGGGTCGGTGGCGGGGCGTTTCCGTACCACCGAACAAGGGGAAATGATCCGTTTCAAATTCGGCCTCCCAGACATTGCCGAGCAGAACCTCAATCTCTATCTGGCTGCCGTGTTGGAAGCGACGCTGCTGCCACCGCCGCCACCGGAGCCTGCGTGGCGGCATTTGATGGATGAATTGGCGGCAGACGGTGTCAGCGCCTATCGCGCCGTAGTGCGGGAAAATCCGCAGTTCGTCGAGTACTTCCGCCAGTCGACGCCGGAGCAGGAACTCGGTCGCTTGCCTCTGGGTAGCCGCCCGGCCAAGCGCCGTGCCGGTGGTATTGAAAGCCTGCGGGCGATTCCGTGGATCTTTGGCTGGACCCAGACCCGCCTGATGTTGCCGGCATGGCTGGGCTGGGAAGCGGCCCTGAGCAAGGCGCTGGAGCGTGGCGAAGGCGAACTGCTGGGGCAAATGCGCGAGCAGTGGCCGTTCTTCCGCACCCGCATCGATATGTTGGAAATGGTGCTGGCCAAGGCCGATGCCGACATCGCGCGGCTGTATGACGAGCGCCTGGTGCAGCCGGACCTGCTGCCATTGGGTGCGCATTTACGCGACCTATTGTCGCAGGCGTGCCAGGTGGTACTTGGCCTGACTGGCCAGTCGCAACTGCTGGCGCATAGCCCCGACACCCTGGAGTTCATCCGCCTGCGCAATACCTACCTGGACCCTTTGCACCTGTTGCAGGCCGAACTGCTGGCACGCTCCCGTCAACAGGAAGCGGCGCAGGACAGCCCTCTGGAACAAGCGCTGCTGGTGTCCGTGGCCGGTATCGCCGCCGGGTTGCGTAACACCGGCTGAGGTTTTTTGCGCGTTCTCGACGCCTTGCCGGTAAACCGTGACGACCGCCCTGAACGGGCGGTCGTTGTTTGAGCGGCCGGGTTGCACCCAGGCACACCCTACCTATGACGTATGCGCGGCGCGGGTTCCTCCGACTTTTGGCGGCTTGTGTGGTTAGGGCCTGCTGTGTATCTTGATCAGCCTTTGGCCGTTTGGGCGGCTTGGGCCCATATTTTTATGAGCCATATTTTTACGAGATTGGCCCCACGCGGCGAATCCGAGCGTCATCTCTATAAAAAATTGAGGAGCACATCGATGCGCGTCATTCTGCTGGGAGCTCCCGGGGCCGGTAAAGGTACTCAGGCAAAGTTCATCACTGAAAAATTTGGCATTCCACAAATCTCCACCGGTGACATGCTGCGCGCTGCGGTAAAAGCAGGCACCGAGCTGGGCGTTAAAGCCAAAAGCATCATGGATGCCGGTGGCCTGGTGTCCGATGACCTGATCATCGCATTGGTCAAGGACCGTATCGCGCAACCTGACTGCGCCAAGGGTTTCCTGTTCGACGGCTTCCCACGCACCATTCCCCAGGCTGAAGCCCTGGTGACGGCTGGTGTCGAGTTGGACGCCGTGGTCGAAATCGCGGTTGAAGATGAAGAAATCGTCCAGCGTATTGCTGGTCGTCGCGTTCACGAAGCCTCGGGGCGCGTGTACCACACCGTCTACAACCCGCCGAAAGTGGCAGGCAAGGACGATGTCACCGGTGAAGACCTGGTGCAGCGCAAGGACGACACCGAAGAAACCGTGCGTCATCGCCTGTCCGTCTACCATTCCCAGACCAAGCCGCTGGTGGATTTTTACCAGAAGCTGTCGGCTGCCCAAGGCAAGCCGAAGTACAGCCATATCCCTGGCGTTGGCTCGGTTGAAGCCATCACCGCCAAGGTGCTGCAAGCACTGAGCTGATCAAGTGATCGGCTTCATCGACAACGGCCCGCTTGCGGGCCGTTGTTGTTTATACTGGCGCACTTTTTTTCGACTTGGACACCGACACCGATGAGCACCCTGCTGGCCCTGGACACCGCGACTGAAGCTTGCTCCGTTGCCTTGCTGCACGATGGCAAAGTTACAAGCCACTACGAGGTGATCCCGCGTCTGCATGCGCAGAAGCTGTTGCCGATGATCAAGCAATTGCTTGAAGAGGCGGGCATTACCCTGTCTGCCGTGGATGCCATTGCCTTCGGCCGTGGCCCGGGGGCCTTTACCGGTGTGCGTATCGCCATCGGCGTGGTCCAGGGCCTGGCCTTTGCGCTGGAGCGCCCGGTATTGCCGGTGTCCAACCTTGCGGTGCTGGCACAGCGCGCCTTGCGTGAACACGGCGCGCAGCAGGTCGCGGCGGCCATCGATGCCCGCATGGATGAAGTGTATTGGGGCTGCTACCGCCAAATCGCTGGCGAAATGCGCCTGGTGGGGGTGGAAGCTGTACAGCCACCGGAGGCAGCGGTTTTGCCGGAGGATGCCAGCGGTGATTGGTTCGGTGCTGGCACTGGTTGGGGGTATGGCGAGCGCATGGGTGTGCCGCTGGTGGCCCAGGATGCCACCATGTTGCCCCACGCCGAAGACCTGCTGACCCTGGCGCGCTTTGCATTCGAGCGTGGCGAGGCGATTCCGGCCGATCAAGCCGCGCCTGTGTACCTGCGCGACAAGGTGGCGCAAACCAAGGCTGAGCGCGGGATAATTTGACGCCAAAAATGATGGCAATTTGGGGCAAAAGTCGCCAATCGTCAGAATTTGCCCGCGTTTTTAAACCTTTTTCAAATTATGTGTTCTAGTTATCACCAGAGCATTTGCGCGCCACGGATCGCGCCACTAAAATGCCATCACCGATACCGAGTTCGCATGTATGCGCATAGACGGCTTTTCCTCACAGTCCTACCCCCTCAAGCGTAAGCCACGTAAGGCGAACGTCACGGTAGACGATTCCGTTGAGGACTCGCCGGACTTCATCGATGTCCAGTCTGAGGCATCGTCCAGCGCCCAAGGCTCCGCCAGCGCCCGTACCAGCGGTCTTCCCGCCCGTCAGCAAGATATGGTCTTCCCTCGCTCCATGAGCAAAAGCGTTGCCACCGCACTGGCCAGCTACCTGACCACCGCCGGTTTTGTTGAATGGGATATGGAAGTGCTGGGCCTCGATATTCATATCTGATGCGCCTGCCTTACTACATTGGCTGCCCGTCCTGGAGCGAAAACGCCTGGCGCGAGTACCTGTACCCTGTCGATGCGCGTTCCAGCGATTACCTTGCCCTGTATTCCCAGGTCTTCAACGCCGTTGAAGGCAATACCACGTTTTATGCTCGCCCCTCGGCCGCCACTGTGCAGCGCTGGGCCGAAATCATGCCTGGGGATTTTCGTTTCACCGCTAAATTCCCGGGTGATATCAGCCATGGCGGCGACTTGCGTGAGCAGTTGCCGGCGGCGGAAAGTTTTGTCGGCCTGATGAGCCCGCTGGGTGAGCGCGTCGCGCCACTGTGGCTGCAACTGTCGGCGAGTTTTTCACCGCAACGCCTGGGCGAACTGGCCGGGTTTATCGATGGCTTGGAGCGGCCCATGGCGGTGGAAGTGCGGCATCCGGAGTTCTTCGCCAAGGGCGATGCCGAGCGCATGCTCAACCGCCTGCTGCGTGACCGTGGTGTCGAGCGGATCTGCCTCGACCCGCGCGCCTTGTTCAGTTGCACATCCACCTCGGCTGCGGTGCTGCACGCACAATCGAAAAAACCCAAGGTGCCACCACGCCCGGCGGCACTGACGCTGTTTCCCCAGGTACGGTTTATCGGTCATCCGGAGCTTGAGGCCAACGACCCGTTCCTGCTCCCGTGGGTGGAAAAAATCGCCGGTTGGATTGAAGAAGGGCGCACGCCCTACATGTTCCTGCACACCTCCGATAACCGCCTCGCCGCGCAGTTGGCCCTGCGTTTTCACGACCAGCTGATGGCGCGCTTGCCGGGCCTGCCAGGCTTGCCGACCTTGTATCGGGAACCCGCAGCGGAGCAACTGGGGTTACTCTAGGGCTCCTTTCCCCGCCAGGAGTCAGTCATGGATGCCCAAACCCTTCGCGCCGAAACCTTCAAGGCCCTGCACGAGCGCGATCGCGCGTTCGTGATGCCCAACCCGTGGGACGCCGGCTCGGCGATCATGCTCGCCAGCCTCGGCTTTGAAGCCCTCGCCACCACCAGTGCGGGTTACGCGTTCAGCCTGGGCCGCCCGGATGCCGAGGGTGCATTGTCATTGGACGACACCCTGGTGAATGCCGGCATGATTGCCTGGGCCACAGCGTTGCCAGTGGCAGCCGACCTCGAAAACGGTTTCAGCGACACGCCCGAAGGCTGTGCCCAGACCATCCTGCGTGCGGCGGCGACCGGTATCGTCGGCGGCTCTATCGAAGATGCCACGGGCATTGCCGTCGACCCGATCTATCCTTTTGATTTGTCTGTCGAGCGTGTGGAAGCGGCTGTTGCCGCGGCCCGTAGCCTGCCGTTTCCCTTCATGCTGACGGCGCGCGCAGAAAACCTGCTGCATGGTCGCCTGGATCTGCCCGATACCCTGCGCCGCCTGCAAGCCTACGCCGAGGCCGGCGCCGACGTGTTGTACGCACCGGGCCTGCGCAGTGCCGAGGAGGTGCTGGCGGTGGTCAAGGCCGTTGCGCCCAAGCCGGTGAATGTGCTGATGTCCGGCGGCCTGAAACTCAGCGTGGCGCAACTGAGCGAGATGGGCGTCAAGCGCATCAGCGTTGGCTCCGCCATGGCGTTGGCGGCCTATGGTGAGTTCTACCGGGCGGCGCAGGAGGTGTTTGAGTCGGGCACTTTTACCTTCACCGAGCGTTCGATGTCGTATAGCCAGGCCAGCCAATTCTTCAAGAAATGATCGGGGCGTTGTTTCAAGTTCACGCGTGGGCTGCTGTTGCTGGCGGCTGCCTGCGCGTTGGGCTTACGCCGCCAGGCGCAGGTTCTGGGTGACCAGTGGGCGTGCCCAGTAGTAGTCGAAGTCCAGGGCCTTCTGCTGGGCCGCGAGTTCTTCGCTCGGGTACGGCGTGGCCGGTGGTGGCAGCAAGTCCAGTTCGAACTCGGCAATCGGCAGGTGCAGTGGACGCGGTTCCGGCGCTGGGCCTGGCTCGGGTAGCGGCTGGCCTGCGGTCAGGACAAGCGGGCGTACCCAGCTGCTTTCAAAGTCTTGCTGGCGCTGCTGGGCGACGATTTCTTCCGCTGGAAACGGGCTGGCCGGCGGGGGCAGCAAGTCGGTTTCGAATTCCGCGATCGGCAGGAACAATGGCTCAGGTGGGGCGATTTCGGTGTCTTTTACATCGCATTCACGCTGGGTGAGGATTTGCGACAACAGGTCCGCGCCTTCGCTGGGTTCAACCGCAGGATCCACCGGAGCCGGCGCCTTGGCGGCGAGCGCGTCCGGCGTATCGCCGAGCTGCTCGGCCAACGCTCGGGCGAAGAAGTCCTGCCATACATGACTCACCCCGGCCAGCGCTTGAGTATTGCGCAGGCCGTAGTGGTTATGGGTGGGCAGTACACCGATGGTTAGGGGAAGAATGTCTGACATTTTTCTCGGTCGACGCTCAGCTCTGGCAAAATACCTGACTGTTGTTTTTATCGGCCGTTGTTTGCCGATCCTTAATATTTTTGAGCGTAGCGATTGATGAGCGAACAACCAGCGGCCAGCCGCATTCGGGTCGAGGCCTTGGCCGAGGGTTTCCAGGCCCGCGCCGAGCAGTGGGCTGAGCAGCTTGGCTTGCCTCTGCAACTGACGGAGGCGGATTTCTCCCTGCAAGTGGGTGAGCATGGCCTGCAATTGCAACAGCTCGGGCCCGAGGCGCCGGGGCCGGTGCGTGTGGATTTTGTCGAAGGGGGAGCGGCCCATCGGCGCTTATACGGCGGGGGCAGCGGGCAAATGATCGCCAAGGCCGTGGGCGTTGCCCAAGGCGTGCGCCCACGGGTGCTGGATGCTACGGCGGGGCTGGGCAAGGACGCGTTCGTACTCGCCAGCCTGGGTTGTACCATGAGCCTGATCGAGCGCCAGCCGCTGATCGGCGCCTTGCTCGAAGATGGCCTGGCGCGCGGTGCGCAGGACTTTGAAGTGGCGCCGATCGTGGCACGCATGGCGTTGCTCAAGGGCAATTCCATCGATGTAATGCTCAATTGGCAGGGCGAGCCGCCTCAGGTGATCTATCTCGATCCGATGTTCCCACACCGTGAGAAAACTGCCCTGGTTAAGAAGGAAATGCGCTTGTTCCGGCCATTGGTGGGGGATGATCCGGATGCGCCGGCCTTGCTCGCGGCGGCGCTGGCGCTGGCCAGCCATCGGGTGGTGGTCAAGCGCCCGCGCAAGGCTCCATGTATCGAAGGACCGAAGCCGAGCCATGCGTTGGATGGCAAGTCCAGCCGGTATGACATTTATCCCAAGAAAGCGCTCAAGCCTTAAACGTATCCAGAGTGTCTTTGTGGCGAGCGGGCTTGGTGGCGAGCGGGCTTGCCCCGCGTTGGGCTGCGCAGCAGCCCCAGTAAGAACACCACGTTTACTCAGGTAGACCTAGGCGTAGGGTTTTGGGGCTGCTGCGCAACCCAACGCGGGGCAAGCCCGCTCGCCACAACAAGCCTGCTCAAGCCCACTCAAGCCCACTCAAACCCACTCAAACCCGTTCAAGCCTGCTCACGCCCGCTCAAACTCTATAGGCCCGCATAAACAACCCCACTACCTCCTGCACATGAGCTTCGGCCGCTTCTTCGCTCAGCCGGTCACCACAGCCATACAGCAAACAGAAATTCGCCGCGCCCTTGAGCAGGCAGAAGAAGTGCTCGGCCGCGACCAGCGGTTTATCGATGTTCAGGGCACCGCTCTGATCAATCCGGCTGAGCAGGCGCTCCATGCCCTGCAACATGCGCATGGGCCCGGCTTCAAAGAAAATCTGTGAGAGTTTCACGTCCTGGTTGCCGGTGGTCATCATCAGGCGATGCAGGTTCACCGACTCCTCGCTGTTGATCAGTCGATGGAACCCGCGCGCGATATTCAGCAGCACCGTCTGCACAGGCACGCCCTCCGGCAGCTCGAAATACATTACCGGCAACTGTTCTTCGCACTTGGCCACCACGGCCGCGGTGAACAAGGTCTCTTTGTCGGTGAAGTGGCTGTAGACGGTCAGTTTCGACACGCCGGCCTCAAGGGCCACGGCATCCATGCTGGTGTTGGCGTAGCCATTGCTCAAAAACAGGATTTTCGCTGCTTCGAGGATTGCCTGGCGTTTTGCCATGTCCTTGGGACGCCCAGGGCTATTGGTGGATACAGGATTGTCGGACATTTTTACCTTTAATACTGGACTGGCGAGTTTGGTATTAATAACATACCGGCAAGTATAATTATTCCTAGCTCCATTTGCGAAAGGTCCTTCAGCATGCGCAGCTCTTTCCTGCCTCTTGCGTTGCCAGCCAGCCTGGTCTTCCTATTGGCCGCCTGTGGCCATGAAGAAGCGACCCCAACGTCCATTCGCCCGGCCATGGTGGTGCAACCGCAGCCATCGGCGCAGGCGATGGACAGCTATCCCGGGGAGGTGCGCGCCCGTTATGAGCCTGACCTGGCCTTTCGCATCGGCGGCAAAGTCAGCAAGCGGCTGGTGGAGGAGGGCGAGCGCGTCAAGGCCAACCAGGCGCTGGCGGAACTCGATCCCCAGGATGTGCGCCTGCAATTGGAGGCCACCCGTGCCCAAGTCGCGGCCGCCGAGGCCAACCTGAGCCTGGTGCGTGCCGAGCGTGATCGCTACAAGACCCTGATGGACCGTCAGATGGTCAGTCGCTCCCAGTACGACAATTCGGAAAATCTCTACCGCTCAGGTGTTGCACGCCTCAAGCAGATCAAGGCCGAGTTCGACGTGGCCAATAACCAGGCCGGCTACGCCGTGTTGCGTGCGCCACAGGACGGTGTGGTCGCCAAGCGCGTGGTGGAAGTCGGCCAAGTGGTATCCGCCGGCCAGACCGTGTTTACCCTCGCCACCGACGGTGAGCGGGAAGTGCTGATCAGCCTGCCCGAACAAGGCTTTGGTCGGTTCAAGGTCGGCCAACCGGTAGCGGTCGAGTTGTGGAGCCAGCCAGACCAGCGGTTTGCCGGACGTATACGTGAACTGTCCCCCGCCGCCGATCCAAAATCACGCACCTTTGCCGCCCGAGTCGCGTTCACCAGCGGCAAAGTCCCGGCCGAACTGGGCCAGAGTGCTCGCGTATTCATACAGGCCGACGGCGTTGTTCCGCTGTCGGTCCCGCTGTCTGCCCTCAGCGCGGAAAACGGTGCTTCCTACGTCTGGCGCGTACTGGCGGACAACTCCCTTAAACGCACCCCGGTTCGCATCGGCGCCTTCGGTGAAAAAAACGTGCCGGTTCTGGAAGGGCTGAGCCCCTCTGACTGGGTGATTGCCGCCGGCGTGCACGTGCTCCATGAGGGCCAGCAAGTGCGCCCGGTGGATCGCTCCAACCGTGTCGTGAACCTGGCGGCCAACAAGGAGTAGTCCCCGATGGGTTTCAATCTTTCCGAATGGGCGTTGCGTAATCGCCAGATCGTACTGTTCCTGATGATACTTCTGGCAGTGGTCGGCACCTTGTCCTACACCAAGCTGGGGCAAAGCGAAGACCCGCCGTTTACCTTCAAGGCCATGGTGATCAAAACCAATTGGCCGGGGGCCACCGCCCAGGAAGTCTCGCGCCAGGTTACCGAGCGCATCGAGAAAAAGCTGATGGAGACCGGCGAGTACGAACGCATCGTTTCGTTCTCGCGCCCCGGTGAGTCCCAGGTCACTTTTATCGCCCGTGACGCCATGCGCTCGGCGCAGATTCCCGAGCTGTGGTACCAGGTGCGCAAGAAGATCAGCGATATTCGCCAGACCTTGCCGCCGGATATCCAGGGGCCGTTTTTCAACGACGAGTTCGGTACCACGTTCGGCAATATCTACGCCCTGACTGGCGACGGCTTCGATTACGCCGTGCTCAAGGACTACGCCGACCGCATCCAGATTCAGCTGCAACGCGTACCCGATGTGGGCAAGGTGGAGCTGCTGGGCCTGCAGGACGAGAAGATCTGGATTGAACTGTCCAACCTCAAGCTTGCCACCCTCGGCTTGCCCCTGGCGGCGGTGCAACAGGCGTTGCAGGAACAGAATGCGGTCTCCACCGCCGGTTTCTTTGAAACGCCGAGTGAACGTGTGCAGCTGCGGGTCTCCGGCAACTTCAAGACGGTCGAAGAGATCCGTGATTTCCCGATTCGTGTGGGTGATCGGACCTTCCGTATCGGCGATGTCGCCGAGATCCACCGCGGCTTCAACGACCCACCGGCACCGCGCATGCGCTTTATGGGCGACGACGCCATCGGCCTGGCGGTGGCGATGCGCGACGGTGGCGACATCCTGGTGCTGGGCAAGGCGCTGGAAGGGGAATTCGCACGCTTGCAGAAGAATCTCCCGGCAGGCATGCAGTTGCGCAAGGTGTCGGACCAGCCGGCGGCGGTGAAAACCGGTGTCGGAGAATTCGTTCAGGTGCTGGCCGAAGCGTTGGCCATTGTATTGCTGGTGAGTTTCTTCTCCCTCGGCGTACGCACTGGCATGGTGGTCGCCCTGGCGATTCCGTTGGTGCTGGCGATGACCTTTGCCACCATGTATTACCTCGGCATCGGCTTGCACAAGATTTCCCTCGGCGCCTTGGTATTGGCCCTGGGCTTGCTGGTGGATGATGCAATTATCGCCGTGGAAATGATGGCGATCAAAATGGAGCAGGGCTACGACCGGCTCAAGGCCGCCAGTTTCGCCTGGACCAGCACCGCATTCCCGATGCTCACCGGTACGTTGATCACGGCGGCCGGCTTCCTGCCCATTGCTACGGCGCAATCGAGTACCGGCGAATACACCCGCTCGATCTTCCAAGTGGTGACCATTGCGCTGCTGGCGTCATGGGTGGCGGCGGTGGTGTTTGTGCCGTATCTGGGGGAAAAACTCCTACCGGACCTGGCGAAGATTCATGCGGCCAAACACGGCGTCGACGGCCCGGATCCCTACGGCACGCCGTTCTACCAGCGCGTCAGGCGTTTGGTGGAGTGGTGCGTGCAGCGGCGTAAAACCGTCATTGTGCTGACCCTGCTGCTGTTTATCGGCTCGGTGGCGCTGTTCCGTTTTGTACCGCAACAGTTCTTCCCGGCTTCTGGCCGCCTGGAACTGATGGTCGACCTGAAACTCGCCGAAGGCGCTTCCCTGAGCAGCACCGCCGACCAGGTCAAACGGCTCGAAGCCTTGCTGAAGGAACATGCCGGCATCGACAACTACGTGGCCTATGTGGGCACCGGTTCGCCGCGGTTCTACCTGCCTCTGGACCAGCAATTACCCGCCGCCAGCTTTGCCCAATTTGTGGTGCTGGCCAAAACCATCGAAGAACGCGAAAGCCTGCGCACCTGGCTGATCGAAACCCTCAACGAACAATTCCCCGCCCTGCGCTCGCGCGTTACCCGCCTGGAGAACGGCCCTCCCGTGGGCTACCCGGTGCAGTTTCGCGTGACCGGTGAACATATCGAAGAGGTCCGCGCCCTGGCACGCAAGGTGGCGGCCAAGGTGCGCGAAAATCCCCACGTGGCCAATGTGCACCTGGACTGGGAAGAGCCGAGTAAAATCGTCTACCTCAATATCGACCAGGACCGCGCCCGTGCCCTTGGCGTGAGCACCGCCAACTTGTCGAAGTTCCTGCAGAGTTCCTTGACCGGCTCCAGCGTCAGCCAATTCCGGGAGGACAACGAGTTGATCGAAATCCTCCTGCGCGGCACCGTGCATGAACGTACAGAACTGTCGTTGCTGCCGAGCCTCGCCGTGCCCACCGACAACGGCAGGAGCGTGGCCCTGTCGCAGATCGCGACCCTCGAATATGGCTTCGAAGAAGGCATCATCTGGCACCGCAACCGCCTGCCGACGGTGACCGTGCGCGCGGACATCTACGGTAAGGAACAACCGGCGACCCTGGTCCAGCAGATCCTGCCGACCCTGGAAGGCGTACGTGCCGAGTTGCCGGACGGCTATCTGTTGGACGTCGGCGGTACCGTCGAAGACTCCGCCCGTGGGCAGAACTCGGTCAAGGCCGGCGTGCCGCTGTTCATCGTGGTAGTGCTGACCCTGCTGATGCTGCAATTGCGCAGTTTCTCACGCACGGCGATGGTATTTCTGACGGCGCCGTTGGGCTTGATCGGCGTGACATTGTTCCTGTTGGTATTCCGCCAACCCTTCGGTTTTGTGGCCATGCTCGGCACTATCGCGTTGTCGGGGATGATCATGCGTAACTCGGTGATCCTGGTGGATCAGATCGAACAGGACATCAAGGCTGGCCTGGCGCCGTGGCAGGCGATTATCGAAGCCACCGTCCGACGCTTCCGGCCGATCGTTCTCACAGCGCTGGCGGCGGTGCTGGCAATGATCCCGCTGTCTCGCAGTGTGTTCTTCGGGCCGATGGCGGTGGCGATCATGGGCGGGTTGATTGTGGCGACGGCGTTGACGCTATTGTTCCTGCCGGCCCTGTATGCTGCGTGGTTCCGAGTGAGGAAGGACGACGCGTAATCATGTTGGCCACCGTTTCAGCCTTGATGTTGCTACTGCTTGCCCCTGGCCCCACCAACACCCTGCTGTTCCGTGCCGGGGTGTTGTTCGGGTTCAGGGCGTCATGGCGGTTGGCGTTTATCGAATGCCTGGCTTACCTGCTGCAGGTCACGGTATGGGGCGTTGCATTGCTCTATCTGGCCGCCTATTCACCGTGGGCGCTGAAGGCGACACAACTGGCCGCGGCTTGCTACCTGCTGTATGTGTCTTGCAAGCTCTGGCAACGTAAAAGCAGTGACGTGGGTGCGGGCAAGGACCGCTTCACCGGGCTGTATTTCTTTGCCATGACGGTCATGAACCCAAAGGGTTTGCTGATGGTGTCGTTTATTGCGCCAGCCGACGCCTTTACTACTGCGCCAGGCTATGTCGCCTTCATGGGGACTTTGGCGTTGGTGGTGGTCCCGGTGGGGGCTGCGTGGGTGCTACTGGGAAGCCGATTCGAAGGGATGCCGAAGAGCTGGCTGACGCCATTGAAGATCAACCGTGCGACATCGGTTGCGATCGGTTGCTTCGCCACCCTGATGATGGGGCGACTGGCTGATTCGGTCATGCATTAGGATCGTTCCCCGTTGCAGGGAACGATCCTCTCGCAGCTTACAACGCGCCAAACACCTTCTTCGCCAAACTGGTGGCCGCCGCCGCCGGGTTCTTGCGAATGGTTTCTTCCTGTTGCGCAATCATCTTGAACAAACCGTCCAGCGCCTGCTCGGTCACGTAGTTCTCGACATTGGCGCTCTTGGCGTCGACCGCACCGAAGGCCGCAGCCTTGCCAGCCAGGGCGTTGTACTGCTGGGCCACGCCGACCTTGTCGGTGGCGGCCTTGACGATCGGCAGGAACTTGGCGCGAATTTGTTCGCGGCTGCTTTTGTTCAAGTACTGGGTGGCCGAGTCCTGGCCGCCGGTGAGGATGCCCTTGGCGTCGGTCACGCTCATGTTTTTCACGGCGTTCACCAGGATCGGCTGGGCTTGGGTCACGGCCGTTTCAGCCGCTTTGTTCATGCTGTCTTCCAGTTGAGTGACCTGATCACCCAGCCCGAACATTTTCAGCTTGTCGGCGACTTTGCCCAGCTTGCCCGGCAAGCCGATCTTCACTTCGGGGTTGTTGCTGAAGCCACCGGGCACGCCCAGCTGTTTCACGGCAATCTGTGCGCCTTGGGTCAGTGCGTCCTTGAGGCCGCCGCTGGCGTCGCCCTGGGACAGGCTGCCAAGGTCCAAGGCCATGGCGTTGGCGCCGAGCAGCAGGCCGGCGCACAGGGCAGTGAGGCGAAGGGAGTTACGGAGCATGGGCGCTTCCTTATGTTCGATGAATTCAGTGAGCGACCGCGTCAACCCGCAGGCGCAGCGGTTGTGGGTCTTGGCCGTTGAGCTGCACGGCGTGCCGTTCGGTGGTGATAAACAGTAGCTTGCCATCCAGTTCGATGCGAGCGCTGAGCGAATAACTGTGGCCGGGCTTGACCTGGGCGGGGTCGTAGCTCAGGTGAAACGGCAACGGCACCTGGCCTTTGACCGGGCCTTTTTGCTCGGCCAGGGTCACGGCGGGCGCATCCGCCAGGGACGCGTCCTGCAGGCTGACACTCAAGGTCGCGGTCGGCGGCAGGGCGATGCGTTGCAGGTAGAAGACCTCGCCGTCGAGGCTGGCCTTGGGCGCAGGGTGCATGGATTGGCAGGCTCCGAGCAGGGCGGTGAGGCCCAGGAGAATGATTTTTTTCATGGTGCGGCTCCTTGTAAGCGGCACCGGAATCCTTCCGGCACCTTATTCAATCTAGCGGCTTTCTTCAGGCTTGAGCGGGGCAGGTTCGACTGGCGCCTCCCCAGCACCATCCACGCGATGCAAGGCCACCTGGCGGATCGACAAGCGAATTTCGGCCGGCAGCACGCGCTTGGCGGCGCCTTCAGCCAGTTCGCCGAGCAGGTCGTGATAGCTCAATTTGCCGGCTTCATCGCGGCGCAGCACATCCTGCTCCAGCAGCGTCTGGATAAAATGTCGGAAAAGGCTCTTGTCGAAGAACTCCGGAGCATTGAGGCCATGCAGGATCGACAAGCGCTGGGCCATGATCGTGCACAGGTCTTCCAGCTCTTCGGCGCTGATACTGTTCTGGCCACTGTTGAGCAACAGCGAGATCGCCATGTAGAAGCGTTGCAGGGTCTGGGCGATGCTCTTGGACAGCAGCGTCAGCAATACAAAGTGCCGTGAACTCGGTGCCGGGCGCAGGTATACGTCGTTTTCGAAGCGCAGCAGCCCTTGCTCGATGAACGCTTCCAGCCACTGGTCGATCACCGTATCCAACTCTTCCAGCGACCAGCGGATAAACAGCTCCGATTGCAGGTACGGATACAGCGCGTGGGTGTAGCGCAGGATCTGCTCGCGGCTCATGCGCGAACTGCTCTGGAAGAAGCTCGCCAGCAGCGCCGGCAGGGCGAAGATGTGCAGTACGTTGTTGCGGTAGTAGGTCATCAGGACAGCATTCTGCTCGTCCAGGTACAGGATTTTGCCCAGGGCATCGCTCTGTTCCGACAACAGGTCCATGTCCTTGACGTGCTTGATCAGCGCCATGCCGTCGCCTTCGGGCAGCGTGGTATGGGGCGAGTAGGGCACGCGGCGCAACAGCGCCAGGTACAGGTCCAACTGACGGGCCATGGCCTGTTCGTCCAGGGCCAGGCGCGTGGTGGACAGCAACGCCAGGGCCACCAGGTTCACCGGGTTGACTGCCGCGGCTTCGTTCAAATGCCGCGCTACCTGTTCGCCGAGGCGGTTGGTGGTTTCGTTGAGCCACGCCGGCTTGTAGTTCGGGCCGAGCTCCTGGGCGCGCCAGTCGGGTTGCTCGGCATCGAGGAATTCCGCCAGCTTGATCGGCTCGCCAAAGTTGACCGCGACTTGGCCAAAACGCTGCTTGAGCGCGCCGACCACTTTGAAAATATCGAAGATCGATTCTTTCTTTTTGCTCGCGCCACGCAGTTCGCCGAGGTAAGTGCGGCCTTCGAGTACGCGCTCATAGCCGATATACACCGGCACGAACACAATCGGCATGCGCGAGGAGCGCAGGAAGCTGCGCAGGGTGATTGCCAGCATGCCGGTTTTCGGTTGCAGCATGCGCCCGGTGCGCGAGCGCCCGCCTTCGACGAAGTACTCCACCGGGAAGCCCTTGGTGAACAGGGTGTGCAGGTATTCGTTGAACACCGAGGTGTACAGCGGGTTGCCCTTGAAGGTGCGGCGCATGAAAAACGCACCGCCACGGCGCAGCAGGCTGCCGATCACCGGCATGTTCAGGTTGATCCCGGCGGCGATGTGCGGCGGGGTCAGGCCGTTCTTGAACAGCAGGTAGGACAGCAGCAGGTAGTCGATATGGCTGCGGTGGCATGGGACATAGATAACTTCGTAGCCCTGGGCAACTTTTTGCACGCCTTCGATGTTATTGACCTTGATGCCGTCGTAGATCTTGTTCCAGAACCAACTCAGCACCACTTCCAGGAAGCGGATCGCGGTGTAGGTGTAGTCCGAGGCAATCTCGTTGCCATAGCGCAACGCCTGGGCCTTGGCCTTTTCGGGGCTGATCTTTTCGCGCTCGGCTTCGTCGGCGATGGCTTGGCGCACCAGCGGCATATTCACCAGGCCCTTCACCAGGTTGCGGCGGTGGGACAGGTCGGGGCCGATGACAGCGGTTTTCAGGTTACGAAAGTGCACACGCAGGATGCGCTGGGCCATTCGCACGGTGCGTTCGTGACCTTTATTGTGCTCGATCAATTCACGCAGGTTGATGGGCGCGGAGAATTGCACGCGGGTCTTGCGCCCGAGGATCAGGATGCTCAACAAACGACGCAGACGCCCGGTGACCGCCCAACTGTCGGCAAACAGCAGTTTCCACGGGCTGGACTCGCTCTCGGGTGACTGCCCCCAGAACACGCTGACCGGAATGATTTGTGCATTCTCTTCGGCGTGCGCGGTGAGGGTGTCGACCAGGCGGGTCAGGGTTGGCGGCGCGCCGCGCTTGTCCTGGCGGCCGAGCCAATCGGGCTCGGGCGTGAGGTAGAAGAATGCCGCGGGCTCCATCAGCGGGCCCACCGACACCGGCAACACCGGGCGCGGCAGGCCGGCCTTGGTGCACTCGGCGTCGACTACGGCCAGTTCGGTCAGGGAGGGCGATTGCAGGACATAGAACACCGGTCGGCTGCGGTCGAGGTTAAGGGTTAGGGACGACTGGTTGATCGTCTCCGAGCGAACCCAGAGGTACAGCAGTCGGCGCAAGGTGCCAAACACCAGACGGCGGAACGGGGAGCGGGTCATAGGCGAGCTGCTTCAAGTGGGAAAAACCGAGCAGGCGCTCGGGCGGGTAGTGTGCCGTATTCGCCGAAAATCGGCAAAAAAGCAGCGATGTAAACTTGAGTTGATCGTTTTTGAGCCTGTCTTATACTCGGCAGTTCAACGCGACCGACTCAACAATAACAATCAAGTGGGGGTGAACAGATGGCAACGCGTGAAACCGGTAATGTGAAGTGGTTCAACGACGCCAAGGGCTATGGCTTTATCCAGCGTGAAGATGGCAAGGATGTGTTTGTGCACTACCGCGCCATTCGTGGCGAGGGCCATCGTTCCCTGGCCGAGGGCCAGCAGGTGGAATACGCCGTGGTGAGCGGCGAGAAGGGCTTGCAGGCAGAGGATGTGGTCGGTTTGTAATGCGGATTTGTTACACCGCAGGACCCATGTGGGAGGGGGCAAGCCCCCTCCCACATGTTGATTGTGGTTTACCGCTCAGGCTCAGGCAGTTTTCCAGGTGATCTGCTCTTCACCGTCTGTGCTGATGCGAATCCAGGTGTCGGCGCTTTCCTCACCTTCCTCCTCGACCCAGCTCCCTGGCGCGCAGCGCACTTCCACATTCAGCGCAGCAAACGCAGCGCGGGCGCAGGCAATGTCGTCTTCCCACGGCGTCTGGTCACTTTCCAGATACAGGCTGTTCCACTTGCCTACGGCTTTCGGCAGCCAGGTCACGGGCACGTTGCCGGCCTTGCACTTGTAGGTCTGACCCTTCTGCACCCAGTCGCTGCACGGGCCGAGGGCGGCGCCCAGCCAGGCGGCAATGGCCTTGTGGTCGACGTCGGCGTCCTTCAGGTAAATCTCGATATCGGGTTGGCGCATGGATGTTCCTCGTTGCGGGATTCGAAAATCCATTCGCGGATGTTTAAAAGTCGGTTATTGAAGCACGAAATAATCGTAACGCATCGATACGGTGACCCGCAGCGGTTCGACGGCCTCAATCACCTCGCTACGGCGCTCGGCACTGGCGCGCCAGCCGTGGGGCGTCATGGCCAGCAGGTTAGCGCGGTCCTTGGGCTCAGCCAGGCTAAGGGTGAACTCCAGGGTCTCGCTGTGCGCCAGGCTCATGCCGTCCGGTACCAGGGCCAGGTGCTTGTCGTCGGTGTATTCGCGCACTTCGTCGTACAGACGCTCGCGCAGTTCCATCAGGTGGCCGCGGGTGGGGCCGACTTTCATCAAGCCGCCGCCGGGGCTGAGCAGGCGTTTGGCCTCTTGCCAGTCCAACGGGCTGAACACACTGGCGAGAAACTGGCAGCTGGCATCGGCCAAGGGTACGCGGGCCATGCTGGCGATCAACCAGGTCAGCGCCGGGTTGCGCTTGCACGCACGCTTGACCGCTTCCTTGGAGATATCCAGGGCGTAGCCGTCGGCGTGGGGCAGGGCGTCGGCGATCTGTGCGGTGTAGTAACCCTCGCCACAGCCGATATCCACCCAGCGTTGCGGCGCGCGTTCGGCGGCCAGTTCGGCCAGGCGCTTGGCCACCGGGGCGTAGTGCCCGGCGTTGAGGAAGTCGCGGCGCGCCTCGACCATCGCCAGGTTATCGCCCGGGTCGCGGCTGTTCTTGTGCTGCACCGGCAACAGGTTCAGATAACCCTGGCGCGCACGGTCAAAACGGTGCCCGGCGGGGCACGCCACGCCATTGTCCACCGCGTTGAGCGGTGCGCTGCAAATGGGGCAGGCCAGCATCAGGCGAGCAACTTGATCAGGGTCTGGTAGTAGATTTCGGTGAGCACGTCGAGGTCGCTGGCCAGGATGCGTTCGTTGACCTGGTGGATCGTCGCGTTCACCGGGCCCAGTTCGACCACCTGGGTACCCAGCGTGGCGATGAACCGTCCATCGGAGGTCCCGCCGCTGGTGGACGCCTGGGTCTCACGGCCGGTGATCGCCTTGATGCTCGCCGACACGGCGTCGAGCAGCGCGCCTGGCTCGGTGAGGAACGGCAGGCCCGACAGCGCCCATTCCACATGCCAGTCCAGGCCATGCTTGTCGAGAATCGCCGCGACCCGTTGTTGCAGGCCTTCGACGGTGGATTCGGTGGAGAAGCGGAAATTGAACACCGCCGTCAGGTCACCCGGGATCACGTTGGTGGCGCCAGTGCCGGAGTTGAGGTTGGAGATCTGGAAGCTGGTCGGCGGAAAGAAGGCGTTGCCGTTGTCCCAATGCTCGGCGGCCAGTTCAGCCAGGGCTGGCGCGGCCAGGTGAATCGGGTTCTTTGCCAGGTGCGGGTAGGCCACGTGGCCTTGTACGCCGCGCACGGTCAGGGTGGCGCCGAGGGAGCCGCGACGGCCGTTCTTGACCACGTCGCCCACCAGAGCAGTGCTCGACGGTTCGCCGACGATGCACCAGTCCAGGCGTTCCTTGCGTGCCGCCAGGCGCTCGATCACGGCCTTGGTTCCGTGGTGCGCCGGGCCTTCTTCATCGCTGGTGATCAGGAAGGCGACCGAGCCCTTGTGGTCCGGGTAGTCCTTCACAAAGCGCTCGGAGGCAACCAGCATCGCGGCCAGGCTGCCTTTCATATCCGCCGCGCCGCGCCCGCAGAGCATGCCGTTTTCGTCGATCAGTGCGTCGAACGGGTCGTTTTGCCACGCCTGTACCGGGCCGGTCGGCACCACGTCGGTGTGGCCGGCAAAGCACAATACCGGGCCGTCATGCTTGCCGTGGGTGGCCCAGAAGTTGTCCACGTCTTCGATGCGCATCGGCTCCAGCGCAAAACCGGCGTCGCCCAGGCGCTGCATCATCAGCTTCTGGCAATCGGCGTCGATCGGCGTCACCGAGGGGCGACGGATCAGGTCGATGGCAAGTTGAAGGGTCGGCGAAAGATCGGCATGGGCCGTCATGGTAAAACTCCGGAAAGCGTGTAATGGGCGCAGGACGTAGGGTGGCGCAGATTCAGTGTGGGAGGGGGCTTGCCCCCGATGGCTGAGTGTCAGTCACTGCATCTGTTGACTGGCCCACCGCCATCGGGGGCAAGCCCCCTCCCACACAAAGCATTGGCCAAGGCCAAGACTCATAAAACGGCCGTTATCTTATAGCAAAACGGCGGCCAGAGGCCGCCGTTTAGTGCATTGCGCAAGTTTTTACGCGACGGTGACAGGCTCCACCTTCGGCGCCGGTTTCGGCAGCGACGACAGGAACGCCATGATCAATGCCGCCACGTACGGCAGCGATTGCACCAGCAGCATCACCACCCAGAAACGCATGTCATTGCTCGGCAGGCCCTGCACCAGGTAGATCCCCAGCGCCGCGCCCCACAACAGCAGCATGATGAACATTTCTTCGCGCGCTTCGGAAATCGCGACCCAAAAGCCGTGGTTATCCGCGTTTTTCGGTGTGCGAAAGAACGGAATGCTGGTGGTGAAGAAGCCATACAACACCGCCTTGGCGATGGTGTGGGACAACGCCAGGCCAGCCAGCGCGGCGCAGAACGCATCCTTGAGGTTCACCCCTACCGCACGGCGATACAGGAAAATGATCTTGCCAACCTTGAACACAAACAACGCCAACGGCGGGATCGCGAAAATCAACAGCGGCGGGTCGACCCGCGTCGGCACGATGATCATCGCCGCCGACCACAACAGTGCGCCGACGGTGAAGAAGATATTCATGCCATCTGCCACCCACGGCAACCAGCCCGCGAGGAAGTGGTAGCGCTGGCCACGGGTCAGCTCAGTGTCCTTGCCGCGCAACAGGCTGGCGGTGTGACGCTTGATGATCTGGATCGCGCCATAGGCCCAGCGGAAGCGCTGTTTCTTGAAGTCGATAAAGGTATCCGGCATCAGGCCCTTGCCGTAGCTGTCGTGGTAGTACGCCGCCGACAGGCCTTTCTCGAATACCCGCAGGCCCAGTTCGGCGTCTTCGCAGATGCACCAGTCGGCCCAGCCCAGTTCTTCGAGCACCGAGCGTCGGGTCATGGTCATGGTGCCGTGCTGGATGATCGCGTCGCGGTCGTTACGGGTGACCATGCCGATATGGAAGAAGCCTTTGTACTCGGCGTAGCAGAGCTTCTTGAAGGTGCTTTCGTTCTGGTCGCGGTAATCCTGCGGCGACTGCACCACGGCGATTTTCGGGTCAGCGAAGTGCGGCACCATGTGCTTGAGCCAGTTCGGCGACACGCAGTAGTCCGAGTCGATCACGGCGATCACTTCGGCATCCTTGGCGGTGTGCGGGATCAGGTAGTTCAGCGCGCCGCCCTTGAAGCCGGCCAGTGGGGCCACGTGGAAGAACTTGAAGCGCGGGCCGAGGGTGGCGCAATAGTCGCGCACCGGTTCCCACACGGCCGGGTCCTTGGTGTTGTTGTCGATGATCAGGACTTCGTAGTCCGGGTAATCGAGGGCGGCCAGGGCGTCGAGGGTCTGTTTGACCATATCCGGCGGCTCGTTGTAGCACGGCACATGGATCGACACTTTCGGGCGGTAGTCCGAATCCCCCACTACCGGCAGGAATTCACGCCGACGCTTGTGGGTCCATACCGCTTCCGCCAACTCGTGGGCTTCGGTCAGCAACACGATGAACACGCCCAGCGCGCCCAGGGCCAACAAGATGCCGACGGTCACGCTGAACCAGGTGCTGTATTGCTGGCTGTAGTCGTAGCCGATCCACACCAATACCGAACCGCAGAGGAACGCGATAAAGGTCAGGAAGGTGCGGCCACGCTGGCGCAGGGCCGAGCCGTCGATCATCAATAGGGTCAGGGACAGCAGTGCAAGCACCACCGATCCGATCGCCAGGACGCGCCATTGCGGGATCGCAACTACCGGCCCTTCGAAGTTGAACTTCTGCTGGCGCGCGGCGTTGTACACGCCCCAGTAAGCGCCGGCCGAACCTTCGTCGCTGACTTTCCAAGGCTGGTCGAAAGCCTCGATCACGAAGTAGTTATAGCCCTGGCGGTTCAGCTTGTTCACCAGCGTACGCAGGTAAATCGCCTGGTCTGCCGGGGACGATTCATTACCTCCGCGCATACGGCCGTTGCTTGGCCAGCCAACTTCCGACAATAGCAGCGGTTTTTTCGGGAACAATTTCTTCAGATCCCTGGCGCGGTCGAGTACGTACTGGCCGGCCTTGTCCATCGGGATGTATTCCCAGAACGGCAGGATGTGCGCTGCAATCAGGTCGACGTGCTTGGCCAGTTGCGGGTTCTTTTCCCAGATATGCCATTGCTCGGAAGTGGTCACCGGTACTTTTACGGCGGCGCGCACCCGATCCAGCAGCACAATCAGCGCCTCGGGGGTGATCTCTTCACGGAACAACGCTTCGTTACCCACGACAACCCGCACGACGCTGCGCGAGCTGTTGGCGATCTCGATAGCCCGCTGGATTTCACGCTCGTTGCGTTCCAGGTCCGGGCTGATCCAGATCCCCAGGGTTACCCGCAGGCCGAACTCTTCCGCCAGCTTGGGGATGTCCCCCAGGGTGCCGTCGACCGAGTAGGTACGGATGTTGTCCGTCAGCTTGCTCATGATCTCCAGATCGCGACGCATCTGGTCGTCGGTCGGGTATTGGTCTTTCTGCGGGTACTGGCCTTGTTGAAACGGCGAGTAAGAAAAACCGGAGATCTGTTCAGGCCAGTTGGGGGTAGTGACCGGGCGGTTGATCAGCGCCCAGAAGCCGGTGAATAGCGCTGCAATTGCCAGCACCACCACCAGGTTGAGTCCAAATTTACGCGATGACATGGCGATTTCGGGTTCCAAAGGGTGTGGAACGAAAAGAGGTGTCGGCCTGCGCCGAACGGCGCGCATCCTACACCGGCGTCTCACTGAGCGTATAGCGGACAGCGAAAAGCCGGACGTTAGTCCGCGAATGTTCACCTAAGTTCTTTACTTGTAGCTTGAAGCTTAGAACTTGTCGCGGTGTGGCCCTATAATGCGCGCCGGTTTTTGGGGTAATGGTCATGAGCACAGAAGATCCGCGGTTTGCAGGCGTCGCCCGTTTGTATGGCATTGAAGGCCTGGACCGCTTGAAGGCGGCCCATGTGGCGATCGTCGGCGTCGGCGGTGTCGGCTCTTGGGCGGCGGAAGCCATCGCCCGTTGCGGCGTAGGGGAGATATCGCTGTTCGACCTGGACGATGTCTGCGTCAGCAACAGCAATCGCCAGTTGCACGCTCTCGACAGTACCGTGGGCAAGCCCAAGGTCGAGGTCATGGCCGAGCGCCTGCGCGGCATCAACCCGGACTGCACCGTGCATGCGGTAGCAGACTTCGTGACCCGTGACACCATGGCCGAGTACATCACGCCGAACATTGATTGCGTGATCGACTGCATCGACGCGGTCAACGCCAAGGCCGCACTGATTGCCTGGTGCAAGCGCCGCAAGATCCAGATCATCACTACCGGTGGCGCCGGCGGGCAGATCGACCCGACGCTGATCCAGGTGTGCGACTTGAACCGTACCTTCAACGATCCCCTGGCCTCGAAAGTGCGCTCGACCCTGCGCCGTGACTATGGTTTCTCGCGTACCGTGACTCGTCATTACAGCGTGCCGTGCGTGTTTTCCACCGAGCAACTGCGCTATCCGAAGCCGGACGGCAGCATTTGTTTGCAGAAGAGCTTTGTCGGTGATGGCGTGAAACTGGACTGCGCCGGCGGGTTTGGCGCGGTGATGATGGTGACCGCGACCTTCGGCATGGTCGCGGCGACCAAGGCGGTGGACAAGATCGTGGCCGGGGTGCGTAGGCCCTCGGAGCGGGTCAAACCCAGCTGAATCTCAGAACTTTACACCGCTCAAAATGTGGGAGGGGCGGTGCGACGATTCGACTTGCCCCCGATGAGCATGGGTATCTACGCAACTTTTCAGCCCCTGACAAATCTCCCTGTGGCGAGCGGGCTTGTCCCGCGTTGGGCTGCGAAGCAGCCCCAAAACCAGCCGCTACAGAGTGTCTGATACACCGCGTTTTTCTTGACTGGGGCTGCTTCGCAGCCCAACGCGGGACAAGCCCGCTCGCCACAACAGCCCTATCTGCCGCGCGTTCAGCGTTGAGCCAAAGTTGTGTAGATACCCATGCTCATCGGGGGCAAGCCCCCTCCCACATTCAGTTGTGTGTATGGCTGAGTTCGCGCATGCGCTGCAAGACAGCATTCAGACCATTGCTGCGCGACGGCGACAACTGGCGGGAAAGCCCCAACTGATTGAACCAGTCGGGCAAGTCGACCGCCTGCAATTCAGCCGTCGATAATCCGTTGACCCGCGCCAGCAGCAACGCCACCAAGCCACGAATCATCCGCGCATCGCTGCTCGCGGCGAATTGCCAATGACCCTGCTCCAGGCGCCCCACCAACCACACCAGGCTCTCACAGCCCTGCACCAGGTTGGCATCGACCTTATCTTCATTCGCCAATGCGGGCAGACGTTCACCCCACTGCATCAACATTCGCGCGCGTTGTTCCCAGCTGCCGACAGACTGGAAGGCTTCCAGCGCAGCCAGCGCATCCACTGGCAGGCTCACCGCAACATATCCAGCGCCTGGTCCAGGGCTTCAAAGAAGCGTTCCAGGTCATCGGAGTCGTTATACAGCGCCAGGGATACACGGATCGCTCCCGACAAATGCATCGCCTTGAGCAGCGGCATTGCGCAATGATGGCCGGCGCGCACTGCAATGCCTTGCTCAGTCAGCAGGTGGGCAAGGTCGGCGTTGTGCACGCCTTCGACTACAAAGCTGACCAACGCCACCTGTGGCGCTCCCAGTACGCGTACGCCGTTGCGAGCTTTCAGCCCGCGCAGCAGGTAGTCATGCAGGGCCGCTTCATGGGCGACCACCGCCGGCAGATCCAGGGAGTTCAGGTAGTCCAGGGTCGCGCCCAGGCCAATCACGCCGGCAATCGGCGGGGTTCCGGCCTCGAAACCCAACGGGGCAGGGCGAAAGCTGGCGCTGTGGTAGTCGGCCTGTTGCACCATTTCGCCGCCGAATTGCCAGTGGCGCAGGTGATGCAGGGCTTCGTTGCGGCCATACAGCACGCCGACGCCATCCGGGCCATACAGCTTGTGGCTGGAAAATACATAGAAGTCGCAACCCAGGGCCTGCACATCATGCCGGCCATGGACGATGCCCTGTGCCCCGTCCACCACCGTAAGGGCACCGTGGGCGCGGGCCAGCGGTAGCAGGGTTTCCAGCGGCTGCCAGGCACCGAGGACGTTGGATAACTGGCTCACCGCCAGCAGTCGCGTGCGCGGGCCGATCAGTGCGGCGGCGGCTTCAAGGTCAATCACGCCATCATCGCCCAGCGGCAATACCAACAGTGTGAGCGCGCGGCGTTTGGCCAACTGCTGCCAGGGCAGCAGGTTGGCGTGGTGTTCCAGGGCGCTGATGACAATTTCATCGCCCGCGTTGAATAAGTGCTCAAGGCCATAGGCCAGGAGGTTCAGCGCAGAGGTTGCGCCGTGGGTAAAGATAATTTGCCCGCTGTCGCCTGCATTCAGCCATTGCGCGACCTTGCTGCGGCTGTCCTCGAACGCCTGTGTTGCATGGGCCCCCGGCAAATGCTGGGCACGGTGCACGTTGGCAGCGCCATTGACGTAGTAATGGCCGATGGCATCCAGCAGGGCTTGAGGTTTTTGCGTGGTGGCGGCGTTATCCAGATAGGTCTGGTCTTGCCGTTGCAGGGTGGCGATGGCCGGAAAGTCGGCGCGCCAGGGAGAGGGCACAAGCATGGGGTCAAGACTCGTATAAGCGAACCGCGCCTCGAAGGCGCGGCCCGCTAGTGGCATCGAGTGGCTGCTTAGTTGTGAGCGTGCAGCGCTTCGTTCAGTTCGATGGCCGATTTGTGGGTTTTGCATTCCACGGCACCGGTCTCGGAGTTACGGCGGAACAGCAGGTCCGGTTGGCCGGCCAGTTCGCGCGCCTTGACCACCTTGACCAGTTGGTTCTTCTCGTCGAGCAGCGCAACCTTGGTGCCGGCGGTCACGTACAGGCCAGATTCCACGGTATTACGGTCGCCCAACGGGATACCGATACCGGCGTTGGCGCCGATCAGGCAGCCTTCGCCGACCTTGATCACGATATTGCCGCCGCCCGACAGGGTGCCCATGGTGGAGCAACCGCCGCCCAGGTCCGAACCCTTGCCGACGAACACACCCGCCGACACACGGCCTTCGATCATGCCCGGGCCTTCGGTGCCGGCATTGAAGTTGACGAAACCTTCGTGCATCACGGTGGTGCCTTCGCCCACATAGGCGCCCAGGCGGATACGCGCGGCGTCAGCGATACGCACGCCGCTCGGCACTACGTAGTCGGTCATTTTCGGGAACTTGTCCACCGAGAACACTTCCAGCACTTCGCCGCGCAGGCGCGCTTCCAACTGGCGTTCGGCCAGTTCATTGATGTCGATTGCGCCCTGGCTGGTCCAGGCCACGTTCGGCAACTGTGGGAACACACCGGCCAGGCTCAGGCCGTGAGGCTTGACCAGGCGATGGGACAGCAGGTGCAGCTTGAGGTAGGCCTCAGGCGTGGAGGTCAACGCGGCGTCTTCGGCCAGCACGGTGGCGACCAGCGGGTTGTGGCTTTCCGCCAGGCGGCTCAGCAAGGCTGCCTGGGTGGCATCGACGCCTTTGAGCGCATCCGCCAGTTGCAGGGCCTGGGCGACGGTGAAGGTGATCGCCTGGTTGCCTTCGCTGTAGCCAAGGATCGGCGCGATGGCGGCAACGATTTCAGCCGATGGGTTGAGCAAGGGTTGTGCGTAAAACACTTCCAGCCAAGCACCTTGGCGGTTCTGAGTGCCGACGCCGAAGCCCAGGCTGAACAGGGAATTGGACATGCTGTTACCTCTACAAAAATGGAAGGGCTGGCCTACTTGAGGGCCGCCGAATAACTATCTGGCTTGAAGCCAATCAGGGTTCTGTCACCGAGATCAAGCACCGGGCGCTTGATCATCGAGGGTTGTGCGAGCATCAGTTCAATGGCTTTCGACTGATCGAGATCGGCTTTGCGTTCGTCTTCGAGTTTGCGAAAGGTGGTGCCCGCACGGTTCAAAACCACCTGCCAACCGTGCTCGTTGCACCATTGGGTCAAGTGTTCGCGATCGATGCCGGCCGTTTTGTAGTCGTGGAACTCATAGCTGACACCGTGCTCATCGAGCCAGGTGCGCGCCTTTTTCATGGTGTCGCAGGCTTTGATGCCGAAAAGGTGCAACGTTTTGCTTGAAGCGGTCAAGGAATTGCCCCCTTTTGGACAAATGAAACTGAAAGGTCACGGATTATGCCACGACCAGCGGCTTTGGGTGCCGCTCGTCAGCACCGTGCGACTATTGTGCAAAAGCCAGCACGCAGCATAGGTGGGTAACATACCCAGGTAATATGGCACTTCAACGGCCAGTTGTTGCCTGATGTGTGTCGTTGCAAGTCGATCGTCCGGGAAACCCGCGTTATGCAAACCGCCTACACCGTTCTTATCCTGCTGATGCTGGTCAGCGTTTCGCGTCTGGTGGGGCGCATCATCCCGCTGCCGTTACCCCTGGTGCAGATTGCGGCGGGTGCCTTGCTGGCCTGGCCCACGCTGGGGCTGCATGTGGCGCTGGACCCGGAGTTGTTCCTGTTTCTGTTCCTGCCACCGTTGTTGTTCTCGGATGGCTGGCGCATGCCCAAGCGTGAGTTGTGGCGCCTGCGCGGCCCGATCCTGACGTTGGCGGTGGGGCTGGTGCTGTTCACCGTGGTCGGTGCTGGCTACTTCATTCACTGGCTGTTGCCTGCGATTCCGTTGCCGGTGGCCTTCGCCCTGGCGGCGGTGTTGTCGCCGACGGACGCCGTGGCGGTGTCGGCCATTTCCCAGAACCGTTTACCTACACCCCTGATGCATATGCTCCAGGGCGAGGCGCTGATGAATGATGCCTCGGGCCTGGTGACCTTCAAGTTCGCCCTGGCGGCAGCGTTGACCGGCGTGTTTTCACTGGCGGATGCCAGCCTCACCTTTGTCCTGGTGGCCATGGGTGGGCTGGCGGTCGGGGTGGCGTTGAGCTGGCTGGTTGGCCGATTGCGCGCCTGGATGATCGCCCGCGGTTGGGATGATCCGGCCACCCACGTGGTTTTCATGCTGCTGCTACCGTTTGCCGCGTATGTGCTGGCCGAACGCTTGGGGGCTTCGGGGATTTTGTCGGCGGTGGCGGCGGGCATGATGCAAAGCTGGCTTGATCTGCTGCCGCGCCAGACCAGCACGCGCTTGCTCAACCGCAGTGTATGGTCGTTGCTGGAATTTGCCTTCAACGGCCTGATCTTCCTGCTGCTCGGCCTGCAACTGCCAGACATCATCAAGGCCGTGGTAAGCCATGAAGCCACGCTCTGGCCGACGTTGTTGTACCGCTGCCTGGACGTGATCGCGATTTTCCTGGTGCTGCTGGTGTTGCGATTTATCTGGGTACAGAGCATATGGCGGCTGTCGGGCCTGTTGCGGCGGCTACGGGGGAAAAGCGAGCTGACGTTGGTGCCTACTGCCCGTTCCTGTTGGCTGTTGACCATCGGCGGTGTGCGCGGGGCGGTGACCTTGGCCGGTGTGATGTCGGTGCCTTTGCTGTTGGCGCCGGGGCAGGACTTCCCGGAGCGTGACCTGCTGATTTTCATCGCCGCCGGGGTGATCCTGCTCTCGCTGATCGCCGCCTGCATCGCCTTGCCGCTGTTGCTGCGCGGCATCGAAAAGAGCCCGGATGAAAAGCGCCACAACGAAGTGCGTGAGGCCTGGAAAAAAACCGCCGTCGCGGCCATCCATGCCCTGGAGGCAGATGAACCCTCTGAAACCGAAACCCAGGATGCCGCCCAGGCCGCGCTCGCCACTGAACTCAAGGCGCGGTTGATGTCGGAATACCGTCATCAATTGGAGGTGTTCAACGATTCGGCCGAGGCCCAGGCGCTCGCTCAGCAAATGGATCTGCTTGAGCGCAAGCTTCGGCTCAAGGCGCTGCGTGCGCAGCGCTTGGAGTTGTACAGCTTGAGCCGTCATCACCAGATTGGTGATGACGTCTTGAGGGAGGTATTGGCGGGTCTGGATATGAGTGAGGCAAACCTGGGTCAAGTGAAATGACCCGTGAGGGGCTTACCGGCGACGCTGAATGAAATCCCGAATCCGCTCGGCCGCTTCCACGCACTCGGCCAATGGCGCAACCAGTGCCAGGCGCACACGGCCGGCGCCGGGGTTGAAGCCATCCACTTCGCGTGACAGGTACGAGCCCGGCACCACGGTGACGTGTTCTTCCACGAACAGGTCGCGGCAGAATGCAGCATCGTCGCCTTCCACGTTCGGCCACAGGTAGAAACCACCGTCCGGGCTTTGCACGTCCAGTACCGGCTTGAGGATTGCCAGCACCGCGTCGAATTTCTCGCGGTACAGGTCACGGTTGGCTTTTACGTGAGCTTCGTCGTGCCAGGCGGCAATGCTGGCCAATTGGGTCTGCACCGGCATTGCACAGCCGTGGTAGGTGCGGTAAAGCAGGAATGCCTTGAGGATATCGGCGTCGCCGGCGACAAAGCCGGAGCGCAGGCCTGGCAGGTTGGAGCGTTTGGACAGGCTGTGGAACACCACGCAACGCTTGAAGTCCTCGCGGCCCAGTTCCACGCAGGCGCTGAGCAGGCCTGGCGGCGGGGTTTGTTCGTCGAAGTAGAGCTCGCTGTAGCATTCGTCGGCGGCAATGACGAAGTCATACTCGTCGGCCAGCGCGATCAGTTTTTTCAGGGTTTCAACCGGGATCAGCGCGCCGGTCGGGTTGCCGGGGGAGCACAGGAACAGGATCTGGCAGCGTTTCCAGATGTCCGGCGACACGGCGTCGAAATCCGGGTTGAAACCGTTCGCATCCAGGCATGGCAGGTAGTGCGGCTTGGCCCCGGCCAGGAACGCGGCGCCTTCGTAGATCTGATAGAACGGGTTGGGGCTGACCACCAGGGCATCGTCGCCGCGGTTGACCACGGTCTGGGTGAAGGCGAACAGTGCTTCGCGGGTGCCGTTGACCGGCAGGATATTGCGCGCCGGGTCGAGCCAGCCCTTGGGTACATTGAAGCGACGTTCGCACCAGGCACCGATGGCCTCGCGCAATGCCGGGAGGCCCAGGGTGGTTGGGTAGACCGCCATCTGGTCGAGGTTATCTGCCAGCGCCTTGGCCACGAATTCCGGGGATTTATGCTTCGGTTCGCCGATGGACAGCGCGATCGGGCGTTTGCTTGGGTTGGGCGTGACGCTGCCGAGCAGGGCGCGCAGTTTCTCGAACGGGTAGGGCTGCAGCTGGTTCAGGGCGTTGTTCATCGGTGGATCTCGTGCAAGGCGTTAAAAACTGGGGGCGGCGCTGATTAAATGGTCAGTCGTGTCAGTTCGACACCGGGTTCCTGGGTCACGCTCAGCTGCTGGACGATCGCGTCCTGCAGGCGACGGCACAGCTCCGGGTCGGACAGCGGCTGGTTATCGGCGTCGGTGATGAAGAACACGTCTTCCACGCGCTCGCCCAGGGTCGCAATCTTGGCATTCTGCAACGACAGGTCGAACTCCAAAAAGATGCCGCCGATCCGTGCCAACAGGCCCGGACGGTCCGGCGCGCTGAGCTCCAGCACGGTCACCGGGCGCTGTGCATCGTTGGAGATGGTCACCTGGGGGGCGAAGGCAAAATGCTTGAGCTGGCGAGGTACCCGGCGCTGGATGATGGTCGGGTAGTCATCCGGGTTGCGCAGCGCTTCGGTGAGCCCTTCGCGAATCTTTTTGACCCGCGCCGGGTTGTCGCCAATCGACTCGCCTTCGGTGTCGAGCACGATGTAGGTGTCGAGGGTGAACTGGCTGCTGGAGGTGATCACACGGGCGTCATGGATGTTCAGGTTGAGCTGGTCCATGGCGGCCACGGTCACGGCGAAGAAGTCGTGCTGGTCGGGCGCGTAGATGAAGATCTGCGTGCCGCCCTCGAATTCGCGCTGGGTGGTTTCTTTGATCAAGACCAGCGGGCCGCCATCGGCGGGTTGCTGGAGGATGGCGTCGCTGTGCCAGGCCACATCGCCGGCAGTGTGGCGCAGGAAATAATCATCACCCAGTTGCGACCAGAGCTGTTCGACGTCGTCCGGGTCGTTGCCGCCGCGCACCAGGATATCCAAGGCCGCGCTTTGGGTACGGCGGATCTGTTCTTCGCGGTCCACCGGGTTTTCCAGGCCGCGACGCAGGGCGCGCTTGGTCTCGGTGTAGAGTTGGCGCAACAGGCTGGCGCGCCAGGAGTTCCACAGCGTCGGGTTGGTGGCGTTGATATCGGAGACGGTCAGTACGTACAGGTAGTCGAGGCGGGTTTCATCGCCGACGATCTGTGCGAAATCGTGGATCACCTGCGGGTCGGATAAGTCCTTGCGCTGGGCGGTGGTCGACATTATCAGGTGGTTCTGCACCAGCCAGACAATCAGGCGGCTGTCCCACAACGGCAACTGATGGCGCTGGCAGAAGGCCTCGGCGTCAACCGCACCGATTTCCGAGTGATCGCCATGCCGGCCTTTGCCAATGTCGTGATACAGGCCGGCCAGGTAGATCAGCTCGGGCTTGGGCAGCTTGGCCATGAGCTTGCTGGCCAGCGGGAATTTTTCTGAGACCTGGGTGTACTGCAACTTACGCAGGTGCTTGATCAGGTTCAGGGTGTGGGCGTCCACCGTGTAGATGTGGAAGAGGTCGTGCTGCATCTGCCCGACGATAAAACCGAACTCCGGCAGGTAACGCCCGAGGATCCCGTAGCGGTTCATCCGCCGCAGGTTGCGGTGGATGCCGATCTTGCATTTGAACAGTTCGATAAACAGGCTGGTGTTGCGGATGTCATTGCGAAAATCATCGTCGATCAGGTGACGGTTTTCCCGCAACAGGCGGATCGTATCGGCACGCACGCCTTTGATTTCCGGCTGCTGGGCCATCAGCACGAAGATTTCCAGCATGGCGAACGGGGTGCGGCGGAACACGTTGTCGCTACGCGCCTCGATATAGCCGTCGTGCAGCTGGAAACGCGCGTTGATCGGCTGCGGCGGTGCTTCGTCTTCCGGGGCCAGGATCACTTCTTCGAAGTGCTGGATGATCAGGTCGCTGAGCTGGGCAATGCTCATGACCACCCGGTAGTACTGCTGCATGAAGCTTTCGATGCTGGTCTTCGCGTCTTCGCCTTCAAAACCGAGCAGGGTGGCGATGGACCGCTGGTGGTCGAACAGCAGGCGGTCTTCGGAGCGCCCGGCGAGCATGTGCAGGGCGTAGCGCACTTTCCACAGGAATTCCTGGGACGAGGCCAGCAGGGCGTTTTCGCTTTCCACCAGAAAACCCTCGCCGGCCAGGGCGCGCAGGTTCAGGGTGCCGTACTGGCGGCGGGCGACCCACAGGATGGTCTGGATGTCCCGCAGCCCGCCCGGCGAGCCTTTGACGTTGGGTTCCAGGTTGTATTCGGTGTCGTTGTACTTGTGGTGCCGGGCTTTCTGCTCGGCACGCTTGGCCAGGAAGAAATCCTTGCTGGGCCACATGTGTGCGGTGCTCGTGACTTCGAGCATGCGCTGGCGCAGGCGCTCGGGGCCGGCGATGGTGCGGCTTTCCATCAGGTTGGTGATGACGGTCAGGTCGGCACGGGCTTCTTCGGCGCATTCGTCGACCGAGCGCACGCTCTGGCCGACCTCAAGGCCGATATCCCACAACAGCGTCAGAAAACGCTCGATGGAATCGCGAAAGATCTCATGATCGGCACTGTCCAGCAGGATCAGCAAATCGATGTCGGAGTAGGGGTGCAGTTCACCACGGCCATAGCCGCCGACCGCGACCAGGGCGATATCGGCGTCTTCGCTCCAGGTGAACTGTTCCCAGGCCTTTTGCAGGATGTTATCGATGAACCAGGCGCGGTCCTCGATCAGCCGGCGAATGTCCCGGCCGCTGCGAAAGCGCTCGTCGAGCACCTCGCGGGCCTGGCGGATAGCCTTCTTGAAGGCGGCGATAGGGCTCGCCTTCAGCGCCAGTTCGGCCTGGAACTGGCCACGGTCGAAGAGTTCGGGATCCACCTGGGGCATTGATCGGCTTTCCTTTCTATCTATCAGTCAGTCAGAACACAGTGGGGGAAAACCTGGGCAGCCGTTACGCCGAAGCCGCACCCGAAATGCGTGGGATCGTGTCGTCCGCACGCAGGGTGAAGATTTCGTAGCCGGTGTCGGTGACCAGCAGGGTGTGTTCCCACTGGGCCGAGAGCTTGCGGTCCTTGGTGATGGCGGTCCAGCCGTCGCCCAGAACCTTGGTGTCGGCCTTGCCCTGGTTGATCATCGGCTCGATGGTGAAGGTCATGCCTGCCTTGAGTTCCATGCCGGTGCCGGCGCGGCCGTAGTGCAGGATCTGCGGTTCTTCGTGGAACACCTTGCCGATACCGTGGCCGCAGAATTCGCGGACGACCGAGAAACCGTTCTTTTCCGCGTGCTTCTGGATCACTTCACCGATGTCGCCCAGGCGGCAGCCAGGCTTGACGATCTCGATGGCCTTGTACATGCATTCCTGGGTGACCTGGGACAGGCGCTCAGCCCAGACCGGTACGGTGCCGACGTGGAACATGCGGCTGGTGTCGCCGTGGTAGCCATCCTTGATCACGGTGACGTCGATGTTCAGGGTGTCCCCGTCTTTCAACGGCTTATCGCCGGGAATCCCGTGGCATACCACGTGGTTGATCGAGGTGCAGATCGACTTGGGGAAGCCCTTGTAGTTCAGCGGCGCAGGGATGGCCTTTTGCACGTTGACGATATAGTCGTGGCAGATACGGTCCAGCGCTTCAGTAGTGACGCCTGGCTTGACGTGTTCGGCGATCATTTCCAGCACGTCGGCAGCCAGTTTGCCGGCAACGCGCATGCCTGCGATGTCTTCGGCGGTTTTCAAAGTGACGGTCATACAGGCTCTCTCTAGCGCGACGCGCTGAAATCAATACGGTTTGCGGGCGTGCGACAAAAGGTTACAGAATTCGCACAAGCCCAAAAAACGCGATTCTACCAGACGCGGGTGGCAAATCATGAGCGTCTGGTGATCGGTTCTCTCTATAAGGTGGGGCTATATTGGCTCTATTCAAAGGCTTGCGCAAAAGACGTCGTTGGCAAATGTGATTGCGGGTTTCGTTTTCGCCCTTGCTGTGGTATAAAATGCGCCGCTTTCCGGGGATACCCCGCAAAGCTTAAATCCACACACGTGTCGACACGATGACCTGGGTGCCGGAGGCCTTGATGCCGCTGGTTGGTCATTGGGATACGTGGAGGCCAAACCCGACTTATTAAGGAACTATCATGTCCCAAGTCAACATGCGCGATATGCTGAAGGCCGGTGTGCACTTCGGTCACCAGACCCGTTACTGGAACCCGAAAATGGGTAAGTACATTTTCGGCGCGCGTAACAAGATCCACATCATCAACCTTGAAAAAACCCTGCCAATGTTCAACGAAGCGCTGACTTTCGTAGAGCGCCTGGCCCAGGGCAAAAACAAGATTCTGTTCGTTGGCACCAAGCGTTCCGCTGGCAAGATCGTTGCTGAAGAAGCAGCACGTTGCGGTTCGCCGTACGTCGATCACCGCTGGTTGGGCGGCATGCTGACCAACTTCAAAACCATCCGTGCTTCCATCAAGCGTCTGCGTGACCTTGAAGTGCAAGCCGAAGACGGTACTTTCGCCAAGCTGACCAAGAAAGAGGCGCTGATGCGCACTCGCGACCTGGAAAAGCTCGATCGTTCCCTGGGTGGTATCAAGGACATGGGCGGTCTGCCTGACGCACTGTTCGTTATCGACGTTGATCACGAGCGCATCGCGATCACCGAAGCCAACAAGCTGGGCATCCCTGTTATCGGCGTAGTCGATACCAACAGCAGCCCGGAAGGCGTTGACTACATCATCCCAGGCAACGATGACGCCATCCGCGCTATCCAGCTGTACATGGGTTCGATGGCTGACGCTGTTATCCGTGGTCGCAACCACGTTGCTGGTGGCACCGAGCAGTTCGTTGAAGAAGCTCCGGTAGCCGCAGCTGAGTAATTGACGCCCTGGCGTTGACTCAGTAAGCAAAAAGGGGGCTTGGCCCCCTTTTTGCCACCTCGAAAACCATTTGTCGGCAGCGCAGCTACATCATCTGTAACGTGCAGCGGCCTACAAGGGAGATTCGGGAAGAATTGATCGCCCGTTTGATCGGGTGGAATGGTTGAAAACCTATCCAAGAGGATTTTGAAATGGCAGAGATTACTGCAGCGTTGGTCAAAGAACTGCGTGAGCGTACCGGCGAAGGCATGATGGATTGCAAAAAGGCCTTGACCAAGGCCGGCGGCGACATCGAAAAAGCCATTGATGACATGCGTGCTTCCGGCGCCATCAAGGCTGCCAAGAAAGCAGGCAACGTTGCTGCTGAAGGCGCTATCGCCCTGAAGGAAGACGGTAAATCCGCAGTCCTGCTGGAAGTGAACTCGCAGACTGACTTCCTGGCCCTGCAGGACGACTTCAAGGCATTTGTTGCTGCCAGCGTTGAGAAAGCGTTCGCCGACAAACTGACTGACGCCGCTCCGCTGATCGAAGCTCAAGAAGCAGACCGTCTGGTACTGGTCGGCAAGGTTGGCGAAAACGTCAACATTCGTCGCCTGGTTCGCGTTGAAGGTGATGTTGTTGGTGGTTACCTGCACGGCAACAAGATCGGTGTAGCTGTTGTTCTGAAGGGCGGCACTGTTGAGCTGGCCAAAGACATCGCTATGCACGTAGCGGCCAGCAATCCTGAGTTCCTGCTGCCATCGGAAGTGTCTGCTGACGCAATCGAGCGCGAAAAAGCTGTGTTCCTGAGCCTCAACGCTGACAAAATCGCTGGCAAGCCAGAGAACATCGTTGAAAACATGATCAAAGGCCGTATCAGCAAGTTCCTGGCTGAAGCAAGCCTGGTTGAGCAGGCGTTCGTCAAGAACCCTGAAATCAAGGTTGGCGAGCTGGCCAAGAAAGCCGGTGCTGAAATCGTTTCCTTCACTTACTTCAAAGTAGGCGAAGGCATCGAGAAGCCGGTCGACAACTTCGCTGAAGAAGTTGCTGCCCAGCTGGCTGCCGCCAAGCAATAAGACAGGTTCCAACTGTCGCCCGAAAGAGGCTGCCCGCTCACGCGCGCAGCCTCTTTTCAAATGGGAAGGCTAATTTTATTTGGCTTCCCCTCGGAACTGGCTTACAAAGCCGTGATCCGATGGCGCTGTGATAGCGTCCAGCTAGAGTGAACGCAAGCCGTAAACGGCTCGCCAAGAATTTTTAAAAATACGCCGCAGGAGAGATTCGCAATGGCTCAGCAGGGCAGTGGTTATCAGGCTCGCTATAAACGCATTCTACTCAAGCTTAGCGGCGAGGCCCTGATGGGCTCGGAAGAGTTCGGGATCGATCCCAAGGTGCTCGATCGCATGGCGCTGGAAGTCGGCCAACTGGTCGGCATCGGTGTCCAGGTCGGCCTGGTGATCGGGGGTGGTAACCTGTTCCGCGGCGCGGCACTGAGTGCGGCCGGTATGGATCGGGTCACGGGTGACCACATGGGCATGCTGGCCACTGTGATGAACGCCCTGGCCATGCGCGACGCCCTGGAGCGTGCCAATATCTCGGCAATCGTGATGTCGGCTATTTCCATGGTTGGTGTGACCGATCACTATGATCGCCGCAAAGCCATGCGTCACTTGAACTCCAAGGAAGTGGTGATCTTCGCCGCCGGTACTGGCAATCCATTCTTTACCACGGATTCGGCTGCTTGCTTGCGCGCCATCGAAATCGATGCTGACGTAGTGCTCAAGGCCACCAAGGTGGATGGCGTATACACCGCAGACCCATTCAAAGACCCGCATGCCGAGAAGTTCGATCATCTGACCTACGATGAAGTGCTGGATCGCAAGCTGGGCGTGATGGACCTGACGGCTATTTGCCTGTGCCGCGACCATAAGATGCCGCTGCGCGTATTTAACATGAACAAGCCCGGCGCCCTGCTGAATATCGTACACGGCGGCGCGGAAGGGACTCTGATCGAGGAAGGCCAACAATGATCAATGACATCAAGAAAGACGCCCAAGCGCGTATGCAGAAATCCCTGGAGTCTCTGAGCCACGCATTCGGCCAGATTCGTACCGGCAAGGCGCACCCGAGCATCCTGGGTAGCGTGATGGTGCCGTATTACGGCGCCGACACCCCCCTGAGCGGTGTGGCCAACGTAACCGTAAAAGATTCGCGCACCCTGCAAGTCGTGGCTTTCGAGCGCAACATGCTCGCTGCTGTCGACAAAGCCATCCAAAGTGCCGGCCTGAACCTCAACCCGACCAACCTGGGCGAGTTGTTGCTGATCTCCATGCCGGCACTGACCGAAGAAACCCGCAAGGGCTTCACCAAGCAGGCGCGCAGTGCTGCTGAAGACGCGCGTGTTGCCGTGCGCAACATCCGTCGTGATGCGTTGGGTGACCTGAAGAAGCTGGTCAAGGACAAGGAAATCAGCGAAGACGAAGAACGTCGCGCTATTGCCGATATCGACAAGCTGACTAAAGAAGCCGAGGCCCAGATTACCAAGGCTACCGAAGAAAAAGAAAAGGACCTGATGGCCGTATAAGGGGTCAGGACGCCTTCATGGAAAAGACCAAGCAGACTGTGCCCTCTGTGGTGCCGCGCCATGTCGCGATCATCATGGATGGGAATAATCGCTGGGCGAAGAAACGCTTTCTGCCTGGTGTCGCCGGGCATAAAGCGGGTGTCGATGCGGTGCGGGCGGTGATTGAGGTGTGTGCCGAGGCCAAGGTCGAAGTGTTGACCCTGTTCGCCTTCTCCAGTGAAAACTGGCAGCGGCCTGCCGAGGAAGTCAGTGCCCTGATGGACCTGTTCTTCAAGGCCTTGCGTCGTGAGGCCAAGCGTCTCAACGACAATAAGATCAGCCTGCGCATCATCGGTGATCGTTCGCGATTCCATCCGGATTTGCAGGCCGCCATGCGCGAAGCCGAGGCGATCACAGCTGGCAGCGACCGCTTTGTACTGCAGATCGCCGCCAACTATGGCGGCCAGTGGGATATCGCCCAGGCTGCGCAGCGGCTGGCTCGCGAAGTGCAGGCCGGCCATCTGCGCCCGGACGACATCACGCCCGAACTGTTGCAAACCTGTCTGGTGACCGGCGACCTGCCGTTGCCGGACCTGTGTATCCGCACCGGTGGTGAGCACCGCATCAGTAACTTTCTATTGTGGCAATTGGCCTACACCGAGTTGTACTTCTCCGACCTGTTCTGGCCGGACTTCAAACACGATGCCATGCGTAAAGCGCTGGCCGATTTCGCTTCCCGTCAGCGTCGCTTCGGTAAAACGAGCGAGCAGATCGAAGCTGGAGCCCGGGTTTAAATGCTTAAACAACGAATCATCACAGCACTGATCCTGCTGCCGATTGCCTTGTGTGGATTTTTCCTGCTCGACGGTTCCGGCTTTGCGCTGTTTATTGGCCTGGTTGTAATCCTCGGGGCCTGGGAGTGGGCGCGCCTGGCAGGGTTCAGTACGCAGTTGCCACGCCTGGTCTATGCGGCGGTGGTAGCGCTGTTGCTGTTCCTGATGTACATCCTGCCGGACATCGCGCCCTGGGTATTGGGGGCGGCGGTGTTGTGGTGGGCGCTGGCGACGTTCCTGGTGCTGACCTATCCGCGCACCAGTGCCCAGTGGTCCAGTGTCGCCTGCAAATTGGTGATTGGCTTGCTGATCCTGCTGCCGGCCTGGCAAGGGCTGGTGGAGATCAAGCGCTACCCGATTGGTAATGAGCTGATCCTCGCGGTAATGGTGCTGGTCTGGGGGGCTGATATTGGCGCCTACTTTTCCGGCCGGGCCTTTGGCAAGCGCAAGCTGGCACCCGCCGTCAGCCCAGGCAAAAGCTGGGAAGGCGTGTATGGCGGCCTGGCGTTGACACTGGTGATCACGCTTGTTGTTGGTGTCGTGCGCGAATGGTCGATGAAGGAAGTCTTCCTGGCCCTGCTGGGTACGGCCATTGTCGTATTCATCTCGGTGGTGGGTGACCTCACTGAAAGCATGTTCAAGCGCCAGGCCGGGATCAAGGACAGCAGCAACCTGCTGCCGGGTCATGGTGGCGTGCTGGATCGCATCGACAGCCTCACGGCCGCGATCCCGATCTTTGCAGTGCTGTTGTGGATGAGCGCCTCGTGAGCCGCCTGCAACAGGTCACCGTGCTGGGCGCGACCGGTTCGGTAGGGTTGAGCGCCCTGGACGTGATTGCTCGTCACCCGGAACGCTATCAAGTCTTCGCGCTGACCGGCTTCAGCCGCTTGAGTGAGTTGCTGGCCCTGTGCGTGCGCCATGCGCCGCGCTTTGCCGTCGTACCCGAGGCTACGGCTGCGCGGGGTTTGCAGGATGATCTGCGCGCCGCGGGTTTGGCTACCCAGGTGCTGGTGGGGGAGGAAGGTTTGTGCCAGGTCTCGGCCGATGCCGAGGTGGATACCGTTGTCGCTGCTATCGTCGGCGCTGCTGGCTTGCGCCCGACCCTGGCGGCTGTCGACGCCGGCAAGAAGATCCTGCTGGCTAATAAAGAAGCGCTGGTGATGTCCGGCGCATTGTTTATGCAAGCGGTGCGTAAGAGCGGGGCGGTGCTGCTGCCCCTCGACAGTGAGCACAACGCGATCTTCCAATGCATGCCGGGCGACTTTGCTCGCGGCTTGAGCCAGGTCGGCGTGCGTCGGATCTTGCTGACGGCCTCGGGTGGTCCTTTCCGGCAGACGCCGTTGACTGAGCTGGAGCATGTCTCTCCGGACCAGGCTTGCGCCCATCCGAACTGGTCCATGGGGCGCAAAATTTCCGTCGACTCGGCGAGCATGATGAACAAAGGCCTGGAGTTGATCGAGGCATGCTGGCTGTTCGACGCGCGGCCTGAGCAGGTCGAGGTGGTGATTCACCCGCAAAGTGTGATTCATTCCCTGGTCGACTACGTGGACGGTTCGGTATTGGCGCAGTTGGGCAACCCCGATATGCGTACGCCGATCGCCAACGCCCTGGCTTGGCCGGAGCGTATCGACTCGGGTGTCGCGCCTCTGGACCTGTTCGCTATTGCCCGCCTGGACTTCGAGGCGCCGGACGAGCAGCGCTTTCCCTGCCTGCGTTTGGCGCGGCTGGCGGCCGAGGCGGGTAACAGCGCACCGGCAATGCTCAATGCGGCCAATGAAGTTGCGGTGGCGGCGTTTCTCGAACGGCGCATCCGCTTTCCGCAGATCGCGAGTATCATCGAGGATGTTCTAAGTCTTGAACCCGTGGTGGCAGTGAATGATTTGGGGGCAGTGTTCGAGGCGGATACCAAGGCCCGGACCCTGGCCGAACAATGGTTGAACCGCAACGCGCGTTAGTCTTTGGGCGCGTTTTAGCCTTCAGGCACTGGATTGGAATGCGGAGAAATTAGATGAGTGCGCTTTACATGATTGTCGGCACCCTGGTTGCTCTGGGTGTGCTGGTTACCTTCCACGAATTCGGCCACTTCTGGGTGGCGCGTCGTTGCGGCGTCAAGGTACTGCGCTTTTCCGTTGGTTTCGGCATGCCGCTGCTGCGCTGGCACGACCGCCGTGGCACCGAATTCGTGATTGCGGCGATCCCCCTGGGTGGCTACGTCAAGATGCTCGATGAGCGCGAAGGCGAAGTGCCGGCGGATCAGCTCGATCAATCCTTCAATCGCAAGACGGTTCGTCAGCGTATTGCGATTGTCGCTGCTGGCCCGATCGCCAATTTCCTGCTGGCCATGGTGTTCTTCTGGGTCCTGGCCATGCTCGGTAGCGAGCAGATTCGCCCGGTCATCGGTGCGGTTGAGTCGGACAGCATCGCCGCCAAGGCTGGATTGGTCGCCGGGCAAGAAATAGTTTCCATTGATGGCGAGCCGACCACTGGTTGGGGCGCGGTCAATTTGCAGCTGGTGCGTCGCTTGGGTGAGAGCGGCACCGTCAAGGTGGTGGTACGCGAGCAGGATTCCACTGCCGAGTCCCCGCGTGAGCTGGCCCTGGACCATTGGCTCAAGGGGGCCGACGAGCCGGATCCGATCAAGTCCCTGGGGATTCGACCCTGGCGCCCGGCCTTGCCGCCGGTCCTGGCCGAGCTGGACCCGAAAGGTCCCGCCCAGGCCGCAGGTCTGAAAACCGGTGATCGCCTGTTAGCCCTTGATGGTCAGGCGCTGGGCGAATGGCAGCAAGTGGTCGACCTGGTACGTGTACGCCCTGATACCAAAATTGTGCTGAAAATTGAGCGCGATGGTGCTCAAATCGACGTCCCTGTCACCCTGGCGGTCCGTGGCGAAGCCAAGGCGGCCGGGGGTTACCTCGGTGCCGGCGTGAAAAGTCCGGACTGGCCGCCATCGATGGTGCGCGAGGTCAGTTTCGGGCCAGTGGCCGCGATTGGCGAGGGTGCAAAACGTACTTGGACCATGAGTGTGCTGACCCTCGAGTCCCTCAAGAAAATGTTGTTCGGCGAGCTCTCGGTAAAAAACTTGAGTGGGCCGATAACCATTGCTAAAGTGGCGGGCGCTTCTGCCCAGTCGGGTGTCGCGGATTTCCTGAATTTCCTGGCTTATCTGAGTATTAGTCTTGGGGTTCTGAATTTGCTGCCCATTCCGGTATTGGATGGGGGGCATCTGTTGTTTTATCTGGTCGAGTGGGCGCGTGGTCGCCCCTTGTCGGATCGGGTGCAGGGTTGGGGGATACAGATTGGTATCAGTTTGGTGGTCGGGGTGATGTTGTTAGCCTTGGTCAACGATCTGGGACGTCTGTAACGCTTCGCTGAATTGCGAATCTGCCGCATTTTGCGGCAGTTTGTTTATTGCCAGTTGGAATAAGAAAGGACTTCATGAAACGTCTGCTGCTAACTGCGGTTCTCACCGTATTGATGATCGCCGAAGTTCACGCCGAGTCCTTCACCATCTCCGATATTCGCGTCAACGGCCTCCAGCGGGTTTCCGCGGGTAGCGTCTTTGGTGCCTTGCCGTTGAACGTCGGGGAACAGGCTGATGACCGTCGCCTGGTGGAATCCACTCGTGCGCTGTTCAAAACCGGGTTCTTTCAAGACATCCAACTGGGTCGCGAAGGCAACGTCCTGGTCATCACCGTCGTCGAGCGACCCTCCGTCGCCAGTATCGAGATCGAAGGCAACAAGGCGATCTCCACTGAAGACCTGATGAAGGGCCTCAAGCAATCCGGCCTGGCCGAGGGCGAGATCTTCCAGCGCGCGACGCTTGAAGGTGTGCGTAACGAGCTGCAACGCCAGTACGTTGCCCAGGGTCGCTACTCCGCAACCGTTGAAACCGAAGTGATCCCGCAGCCTCGTAACCGTGTGGGCCTGAAGGTCAACATCAACGAAGGCACCGTGGCGGCCATTCAGCACATAAACGTGGTGGGTAACACCAAGTTCGCTGATGAAGACCTGATCGACCTGTTCGAACTCAAGACCACCAACTGGTTGTCGTTCTTCAAGAACGACGACAAGTACGCTCGTGAAAAACTCTCCGGTGACCTGGAACGCCTGCGCTCCTACTACCTGGACCGCGGCTATATCAACATGGATATCGCTTCGACCCAGGTGTCCATCACCCCGGACAAGAAGCACGTCTACATCACAGTCAACGTCAACGAAGGCGAGAAGTACAAGGTTCGTGACGTCAAGCTCAGCGGCGACTTGAAAGTGCCTGAAGACCAGGTCAAGGCGCTGTTGCTGGTGCAGAAGGACCAGGTGTTCTCGCGCAAGCTGATGACCACCACCTCCGAGCTGATCACCCGTCGCCTGGGTAACGAAGGCTATACCTTCGCCAACGTCAACGGTGTACCGACCCCGCACGATGATGACCACACCGTGGATATCACCTTCGTGGTCGACCCGGGCAAGCGTGCCTATGTGAACCGCATCAACTTCCGTGGCAATACCAAGTCAGCGGACGAAGTGCTGCGTCGTGAAATGCGCCAGATGGAAGGTGGCTGGGCGTCGACTTACCTGATCGACCAGTCCAAGACCCGTCTTGAGCGCCTGGGCTTCTTCAAGGAAGTGAACGTTGAAACCCCGGCCGTACCGGGTGTCGACGACCAGGTTGACGTGAACTACGCCGTAGAGGAACAAGCATCGGGCTCGATTACCGCCAGTGTCGGTTTTGCACAGAGTGCCGGTCTGATCCTGGGCGGTTCGATCACCCAGAACAACTTCCTCGGTACCGGTAACAAGGTTTCCATCGGCCTGACTCGAAGCGAATACCAGAGCCGCTATAACTTCGGTTATGTGGACCCCTACTGGACAGCTGACGGTGTGAGCCTGGGCTACAACGCCTTCTATCGCACCACCGACTACAAAGACCTCGACGTTAACGTAGCAAGCTATGCGATCGACAGCCTGGGTGCGGGTGTCAACATCGGTTATCCGATCAGCGAGACCTCGCGCCTGACCTTCGGCCTCACCGCGCAGCAGGATGAGATCAAGACCGGTGTGTATACCGTGGATGAGATCTTTGACTTTACCCGTCGTGAAGGCGATAAGTTCCTGAACTTCAAGGCCTCCGCCGGCTGGTCCGAGTCGACCCTGAACAAAGGCGTACTGGCAACCCGAGGTCACTCCCAGAGCCTGACCCTGGAAACCACCACGCCGGGCAGCGACCTCTCGTTCTTCAAGCTCGACTACCGTGGCCAGTTGTTCCAGCCGCTGAGCGATAACTACACCATGCGCCTGCACACTGAATTGGGGTATGGCGACGGCTACGGTTCGACCAACGGCCTGCCGTTCTATGAGAACTACTATGCCGGTGGTTTCAACTCGGTGCGTGGCTTCAAGGACAGCACACTGGGCCCGCGTGGTACCCCGAGCCGTGGCGCTGCCGTGACCGGTAACACCGGAACCGTGGCGGACACCGATACTAGTGCGCTGCCATTCGGTGGTAACGTGTTGATCCAGGGTGGTGCGGAAATTCTCTTCCCTCTGCCGTTCGTCAAAGATCAGCGGTCCCTGCGTACTTCGGTTTTCTGGGATGTGGGTAACGTGTTCGATTCCAAGTGCGAGCAGGTCACCAACCCAACAGGCGTGAAGTCCAACACCCAATGTAACGATGTGAGCCTGAGCAACATGGCGAGCTCCGTGGGTGTCGGCGTGACATGGGTGACTGCGCTTGGTCCGTTGAGCTTTGCTCTGGCCATGCCGATCAAGAAACCGGATAACGCTGAAACCCAGATTTTCCAATTCTCCCTCGGCCAGACGTTCTAAGCGTCTGACCCAAGATAACGACAACGGATTCTGTAGGAGTACATCGTGCGCAAGTTGACTCAATTGGTTCTGCTGGCAACTGTGCTGGTAGCCACCCCGGCCTTCGCCGAAATGAAAATTGCCGTCCTGAACTATCAGATGGCCCTCCTGGAATCCGATGCGGCCAAGAAGTACGCAGTGGATGCAGAGAAAAAATTCGGTCCGCAACTGACCAAGCTGAAAACGCTGGAAAGCAGCGCCAAGGGCATCCAGGATCGTCTGGTAGCCGGCGGTGACAAAATGCAGCAAGGCGAGCGCGAGCGTCTGGAGCTTGAATTCAAGCAAAAGGCTCGTGACTACCAGTTCCAGTCCAAGGAGCTGAACGAAGCCAAGGCTGTTGCCGACCGCGAAATGCTCAAGCAGCTCAAGCCCAAGCTCGACAGCGCCGTGGAAGAAGTCATCAAGAAAGGTGCCTTTGACTTGGTGTTCGAGCGTGGCGCCGTGATTGACGTCAAGCCTCAATACGACATCACCCGCCAGGTGATCGAGCGCATGAATCAGCTGAAGTAAGCCATGACCGCGACTATCAAGCTCGGCGAGTTGGCCGAGTTCCTGGGAGCTACCTTGCGTGGCTCCCCGGAGAAAGAAATCACTGGGCTAGCCACCTTGCAGGAGGCTGGCCCAGCTCAGTTGAGCTTCCTCGCAAATCCCCAATACCGTAAATACCTGGTCGACTGCCAGGCCGCAGCCGTGTTGCTGAAGGCCGCTGACGCCGAGGGTTATGCCGGGGATGCGCTGGTAGTAGCCGACCCATACCTGTCGTACGCGAAAGCATCGCATCTGTTCGATCCGAAGCCCAAGGCCGCTGGCGGTATCCATCCGTCGGCGGTGATCGCCGATGATGCCCAAGTCGACCCTGCCGCCAGTATTGGCGCGTTTGCAGTGATCGAGAGTGGTGCACGCATCGCTGCCGGTGTGACGGTCGGCGCACACTGCTTTATCGGTGCACGCTGCGAAATCGGCGCCGATGGCTGGTTGGCTCCGCGCGTTACCCTGTACCACGATGTGCGTATCGGGCAGCGCGTAGTGATCCAGTCGGGCGCCGTGATCGGTGGCGAAGGTTTTGGTTTTGCCAACGCCAAAGGTGTCTGGCACAAGATTGCCCAGGTTGGCGGTGTATTGATTGGCGATGACGTGGAAATCGGCGTCAACACGGCTGTCGATCGCGGGGCCCTGGCCGATACCGTGATCGGTAACGGCGTGAAGCTCGACAACCAGATCCAGATTGCCCACAACGTGCAGATTGGCGATCACACCGCCATGGCAGCCTGCGTGGGGATTTCCGGCAGCACCAAGATCGGTAAGCATTGCATGCTCGCGGGTGGTGTAGGGCTGGTAGGGCATATCGATATTTGCGACAACGTCTTCATCACCGGCATGACCATGGTCACCCACTCGATTACCGAGCCCGGTGCCTATTCTTCCGGTACTGCCATGCAGCCTGCGGCTGAATGGCGCAAGAGTGCAGCACGTTTGAGGCAGCTCGACGACATGGCTCGACGCCTCAAGCAGCTGGAAAAGCGTGTTGGGGACGTGACCCCTGGCGGTAATGCTTCATCAGAAGGCTGATACCATTTCCATATCAAGTGTGCACAGCCGCTAGACTGCCTCCTTGATTTGCTAGCGGGGCGTGCGTTTAGTTCGCTCGCCCCCAATCTTTATTACAGGCTTCCCCCCGAAATGATGGACATCAACGAGATTCGCGAATACCTGCCTCACCGTTACCCGTTCCTGCTGGTGGACCGTGTAGTGGACCTGAACATTGAGGAAAAGCGCATTCGTGCCTACAAGAATGTCAGCATCAACGAACCATTCTTCAATGGTCACTTTCCCGCGCATCCGATCATGCCCGGCGTGTTGATCATCGAAGCAATGGCCCAGGCTGCCGGTATCCTTGGTTTTAAAATGCTCGACCTCAAGCCTGCCGACGGCACGCTTTACTATTTCGTGGGCTCCGACAAGTTGCGTTTCCGCAACCCCGTCACCCCGGGTGACCAGCTGATCCTGGAAGCCAAGTTCATCAGCTGCAAGCGCCAGATCTGGAAGTTCGAATGCCAGGCCTCGGTGGATGGCAAGCCGGTGTGCTCCGCAGAGATCATCTGTGCGGAACGCAAACTATGAGTTTGATTGACCCTCGCGCAATCATCGATCCGTCGGCCGTTCTGGCCGCCGACGTTGAGGTCGGCCCCTGGTCGATCATCGGCGCAGGTGTGGAAATCGGCGAGGGGACTGTCATCGGGCCGCACGTGATCCTCAAAGGTCCGACCCGCATTGGCAAACACAATCGCATCTACCAGTTCTCCTCGGTAGGCGAAGACACCCCGGACATGAAGTACAAAGGTGAAGAGACGCGCCTGGTAATCGGTGATCACAACATCATCCGTGAAGGCGTGACCATTCACCGTGGCACCGTGCAGGATCGTGCCGAAACCACGCTGGGTGATCACAACCTGGTCATGGCCTATGCCCACATCGGCCATGACAGCGTTATCGGCAACCACTGCATCCTGGTCAACAACACTGCGTTGGCGGGCCATGTGCATGTTGATGACTGGGCGATCCTGTCCGGCTTCACCCTGGTGCATCAGTACTGCCATATCGGCGCCCACAGCTTTTCCGGTATGGGCACAGCCATCGGCAAGGACGTCCCGGCATTCGTCACGGTCTTCGGCAACCCGGCCGAAGCCCGCAGCATGAACTTCGAAGGCATGCGCCGTCGTGGTTTCAGCGAGGAGGCGATCCACGCCCTGCGCCGCGCCTACAAGGTGGTTTACCGCCAGGGGTTGACGGTCGAACAGGCCTTGAATGAACTGACCGAGCCGGCTGCGTTATTCCCGGAAGTCGCGGTGTTCCGTGACTCGATCCAGGCGTCGACTCGCGGCATTACCCGCTGATCATGGCCAATCTGCGTATTGCGTTGGTCGCCGGAGAAGCTTCCGGCGACATCCTGGGTGCGGGCCTTATGCGGGCGTTGAAGGCCCAGCATCCAGCGGTGGAGTTCATCGGTGTGGGAGGCCCGCTGATGCAGGCCGAAGGGCTCACGTCATACTTCCCCATGGAGCGCCTGTCGGTCATGGGGCTGGTGGAAGTGCTGGGCCGTCTGCGCGAGCTGCTGGCTCGACGCAAGCTGTTGATTCAGACGCTGATCGAAGAAAAGCCCGACGTCTTTATCGGTATCGATGCACCGGACTTCACCCTCAATATCGAACTCAAGCTGCGTCAGGCCGGGATCAAGACCGTGCATTACGTCAGTCCGTCGGTGTGGGCGTGGCGGCAGAAACGTGTACTGAAGATCCGTGAAGGCTGCGACCTGATGTTGACCTTGCTACCGTTCGAAGCCAGGTTCTACGAAGAGAAGGGCGTGCCGGTACGGTTTGTTGGCCATACGTTGGCCGATACCATCCCCCTGCAGGCAGATCGCGCCGCAGCGCGTGCCGAACTGGGCTTGGCCGACGGTCCGCTCGTTGCCTTGATGCCCGGCAGTCGCGGTGGCGAAGTCGGTCGCCTGGCTAGTGTGTTTTTCGATGCGGCCGAGCGCCTTCAGGCACTGAAGCCTGGCATACGCTTCGTATTGCCGTGTGCCAGCCCGCAACGTCGTGCGCAGATCGAAACACTGCTGGAGGGGCGCAACCTGCCGCTGACGCTGCTTGACGGCCAGTCGCACCTGGCCCTTGCGGCGTGTGACGCGGTGCTGATTGCCTCGGGCACCGCGACCCTGGAAGCCTTGCTCTACAAGCGCCCGATGGTCGTGGCCTATCGCCTGGCGCCGCTGACCTATTGGATTCTCAAGCGCATGGTCAAGAGCCCCTATATCTCCTTGCCCAACCTCCTGGCCCAGCGCCTGTTGGTGCCGGAGTTGTTGCAGGACGATGCAACGCCCGAGGCGTTGGCACAAACGCTACTACCCTTGATCGACGGCGGCGAAGAGCAGACCCGTGGTTTCGATGACATCCACCGCACCCTGCGCCGTGATGCTTCGAACCAGGCGGCTGATGCCGTGCTGACCTTGATTGGCCAACAACAGGAAGCCTTATGAGCACGCAAATGGGCCTGGATTTCAGTCTGGTTGCCGAAGCCCATGCGCTGGTGGCTGGCGTTGATGAAGTCGGGCGTGGCCCGCTGTGTGGCGCGGTGGTCACCGCGGCGGTGATCCTTGATCCGAGTCGCCCGATCCTGGGCCTCAACGATTCGAAAAAGCTCACCGAAGCGCGCCGTGAAAAACTCTACGACGAGATCTGTGAAAAAGCCTTGAGCTGGCATATTGCCCGGGCCGAAGTCGAAGAGATCGACGAACTGAATATCCTCCACGCCACCATGCTGGCCATGCAGCGCGCTGTCGAGGGCCTGCATATCACGCCCAAACTGGCGATGATCGACGGCAACCGCTGCCCGAAACTGGCGATGCCGGCCGAAGCGGTGGTCAAGGGGGATAGCAAGGTGCCGGCGATTGCCGCAGCTTCGATCCTGGCCAAGGTCAGCCGCGACCGTGAAATGGCCGCGTTCGAATTGATCTACCCCGGTTATGGCATCGGCGGTCATAAAGGCTACCCGACCCCCGTTCATCTGGAAGCCCTGGCTCGCCTCGGTCCCACCCCGATCCACCGGCGCTCGTTCGCCCCGGTGCGCCAGGCCTACGAGCTGCGCGAGAGCCCCAGCGAGGTTTAGTCGCGAGGCTGATGTTTTTGCCCAGGCCCGGTACAATCCCGGGCCTTGTTGTTTCTAAGTTTCTGGACAGGATCACTATGCCGGCTTCATTCGTTCACCTGCGCCTGCACACTGAATACTCCCTGGTCGACGGCCTGGTACGGATCAAACCCCTGGTCAAAACCCTGGTGGGCATGAATATGCCCGCGGTGGCGGTTACCGATCAGAACAACATGTGCTCCCTGGTCAAGTTCTACAAGAACGCCATGGGCGCTGGTATCAAGCCGATCTGCGGCGCCGACCTGTGGCTGTCCAACAAAGACCCGGATAACCCCCTGAGCCGCATCAGCCTGTTGGCGATGAATGGCGTGGGTTATCGCAACCTCACCGAATTGATCTCCCGCGGCTTTATCGACGGTCAGCGCAACGGCTCGATCATCATCGAGCGTGAATGGGTAGCCGAAGCCAGCGAGGGCTTGATCATGCTCTCGGCGGCCAAAGAGGGCGAAATCGGTATCGCGCTGCTTGGCGGCAACCCGCAGGAAGCTGAAGTGCTGGCCCGCGAGTGGATGGCTGTCTTCCCCGACCGTTTCTACCTGGAAGTCCAGCGTACCAACCGCCCCAACGATGAAGAGCATCTGCACGCCGCCGTGGCGCTGGCCGACAAGCTGGGGGCACCGTTGGTGGCGACCAACGATGTGCGCTTTATCAAGAAGGAAGATTTCGAAGCCCACGAAACCCGTGTGTGCATCGGTGAAGGCCGGGCCCTGGATGACCCGCGTCGCTCGAAGAACTACAGCGAAGAGCAGTACCTCAAGAGCGCCGAGGAAATGGCCGAGCTGTTCAGCGACCTGCCCGAGGCCCTGGAAAACTCCGTCGAGATTGCCAAGCGCTGCAATATCGAGGTGAAGCTGGGCAAGCACTTCCTGCCCAACTTCCCGATTCCCGATGGCATGACCATCGACGAATACTTCCGCAAAGTCTCGTTCGATGGGCTTGAGGAGCGGCTCTCGGTCCTGTTGCCCAAGGACACCACCGAAGATTACGAAGCCAAGCGCCAGGTCTACGTCGACCGCCTGAATTTCGAGCTGGATATCATCATCCAGATGGGGTTCCCCGGTTACTTCCTGATCGTGATGGACTTTATCCAGTGGGCCAAGAACAACGGCGTGCCGGTAGGTCCGGGCCGGGGGTCAGGTGCCGGCTCGCTGGTGGCCTATGTGCAGAAGATCACCGACCTCGATCCGTTGGAGTATGACCTGCTGTTCGAGCGGTTCCTCAACCCAGAACGGGTCTCCATGCCCGACTTCGACGTCGACTTCTGCATGGACGGTCGCGACCGTGTGATCGAGTACGTGGCCGAAAAATACGGCCGCAACGCGGTCAGCCAGATCATCACCTTCGGTTCGATGGCCGCCAAGGCGGTAATCCGCGACGTTGCGCGGGTACAAGGCAAGTCCTACGGCCTGGCGGATCGCCTGTCCAAGATGATCCCGTTCGAAGTCGGCATGACCCTGGAAAAAGCCTACGAACAGGAAGAAATCCTGCGCGACTTCATCAAGGTCGATGAAGAGGCTGCCGAAATCTGGGAAATGGCGCGCAAGCTCGAAGGCGTCGTCCGTAACGTCGGTAAGCACGCCGGTGGTGTGGTGATCGCACCGACCAAGCTGACCGACTTTTCGCCGATCTATTGCGATGAAGAAGGCGGCGGCCTGGTCACCCAGTTCGACAAGGACGACGTCGAGGCTGCCGGCCTGGTGAAGTTCGACTTCCTCGGCCTGCGAACCCTGACGATCATCGACTGGGCGCTCAAGACCATCAACCGTGACCGTGCCAAGGTCGGTGAAGAACCGCTGGATATCGCGTTTATCCCGCTGGACGACAAACCGACCTATTCACTGCTGCAAAAAGCCGAAACCACGGCGGTATTCCAGCTGGAATCCCGTGGCATGAAGGAGCTGATCAAAAAGCTCAAGCCCGACTGCCTGGAAGACTTGATCGCACTGGTCGCCCTGTTCCGTCCGGGCCCGCTGCAATCGGGCATGGTGGACGACTTCATCAACCGTAAGCACGGTCGCGCCGAACTGGCTTACCCGCACTCCGACTACCAGTACGAAGGCCTCAAGCCGGTATTGGCGCCGACGTACGGCATCATCCTGTATCAGGAACAGGTGATGCAGATCGCCCAGGTGATGGCCGGCTACACCCTGGGTGGTGCGGACATGCTGCGTCGCGCCATGGGTAAGAAAAAACCCGAGGAAATGGCCAAGCAGCGCGGTGGTTTCATTGAAGGTTGCGCCACCAACAATATCGACGCGGACCTGGCCGGTAACATCTTCGACCTGGTGGAAAAATTCGCCGGTTACGGCTTTAACAAATCCCACTCCGCCGCCTACGGCCTGGTCTCATACCAGACCGCCTGGCTGAAAGCCCACTACCCGGCGCCCTTCATGGCGGCGGTACTCTCGGCGGATATGCACAACACCGACAAGGTCGTGACCTTGATCGAGGAAGTGCGCACCATGAAGCTGCGTCTCGACGCGCCGGACGTGAACGCCTCGGAGTTCAAGTTCACGGTCAACGACGAGGGCCGTATCATCTATGGCCTGGGCGCGATCAAGGGCGTCGGCGAAGGCCCGGTGGAAGCCATTACCGAAGCGCGCCAAGACGGCCCGTTCAAGGACCTGTTCGACTTCTGTGCCCGGGTCGACCTCAAGCGCATCAATAAACGTACCCTCGATGGCTTGATCCGCAGCGGCGCACTCGACCGTCTTGGGCCGTACTTCCATGATGAGCCGAAGGCCTACCAGGCCAATATCGACCGTAACCGCGCGGTGCTGTTGACCGCCATGGAAGAAGCGATCAAGGCCGCCGAGCAGACCGCCCGTACCCACGACAGCGGCCACGCCGACCTGTTTGGCGGGCTGTTCGTCGAAGAAGACGCGGATGTCTATGCCAACCATCGCAAGGCCAAGGAGCTGACCCTCAAGGAGCGCCTCAAGGGTGAAAAAGACACCCTGGGCCTTTACTTGACCGGTCACCCGATTGACGAATACGAAGGTGAAATCCGTCGTTTCGCCCGTCAGCGCATCATCGACCTGAAACCGGCGCGCGACACCCAGACCGTCGCCGGCATGATCATCGCGCTGCGCGTGATGAAAAATAAAAAGGGCGACAAGATGGGCTTTATCACCCTCGACGACCGCTCGGGCCGGATTGAAGCGTCGCTGTTTGCCGATGCCTTCCACTCCGCCCAGTCGCTGTTGCAGACCGACGCCATGGTGGTGGTGGAAGGGGAGGTCAGCAACGACGACTTCTCCGGTGGCCTGCGCCTGCGGATCAAGCGGGTGATGAGCATGGAGGATGCGCGCACCAACCTGGCCGAAAGCCTGCGCCTGAAGGTGAAAACCGAGGCTCTCAAGGGCGATCAGCTACGCTGGTTGGGTGACCTGCTAAAACGTCACCGTGGCGCGTGCCCGGTGACCATGGAGTACACCGGTAACGACGCGAAGGCGATGTTGCAGTTCGGCGAGACCTGGCGAATTGATCCCGCTGATGGCTTGATTCAAGCTTTGCGTGACCAGTTTGGGCGAGACAACGTCTTCCTCCAATACCGTTGATGGCTCGGTAGATAGCCAGTTGCTGGCAATGAGCCTGATTGACGAAACATTTAATCTCGACCTAGACGCGCCTCTCCCTTAAGGTAGGGCGCGAATAGATAACCGGCTGGCCAGGCACCCCTTGGCCGTCGACCCAAGACGGACGCTTATGAACCCGAATTTTCTTGATTTCGAACAGCCGATCGCTGACCTGCAAGCCAAGATCGAAGAACTGCGCCTGGTCGGCAATGACAATTCGCTGAATATCGGCGATGAGATCGCTCGCCTGCAAGACAAGAGCAGCACGCTCACCGAAGACATCTTCGGCAAGCTGACCAGCTGGCAGATCGCGCGCCTGGCCCGCCACCCGCGCCGTCCCTACACCCTGGACTACATTCAGCACATCTTTACCGAATTCGACGAGCTGCATGGCGACCGCCACTTCTCCGACGACGCGGCCATCGTGGGCGGTATCGCCCGCCTGGACGGCCAGCCGGTGATGGTGATCGGTCACCAGAAAGGCCGTGAAGTGCGCGAGAAAGTGCGTCGCAACTTCGGTATGCCGCGTCCGGAGGGCTACCGCAAGGCCTGCCGCCTGATGGAGATGGCTGAACGCTTCAAGATGCCGATCCTGACCTTCATCGACACCCCGGGTGCCTACCCAGGTATTGACGCTGAAGAGCGCAACCAGAGTGAAGCGATTGCCTGGAACCTGCGGGTCATGGCCCGCCTGAAAACCCCGATCATTGCCACTGTGATTGGTGAAGGCGGTTCCGGCGGTGCGCTGGCCATTGGTGTCTGCGATCAGCTGAACATGCTGCAATATTCGACCTACGCGGTGATCTCGCCAGAAGGTTGCGCGTCGATCCTGTGGAAAACCGCCGAGAAAGCGCCGGACGCCGCTGAAGCGATGGGCATTACCGCTGATCGCCTCAAGGGCCTGGGGATTGTCGACAAAGTGATCGCCGAGCCATTGGGCGGTGCTCACCGTGACCCAGTTGCCGCTGCCGCGACCATCCGCGCCGAGCTGGGCTCGCAACTGGCGATGCTCAAGAAGCTGGATAACGAAGCGCTGCTGGCCCGTCGTTACGAGCGGTTGATGAGCTACGGTCTCTAAGACCGCCGCAATACCAACATGTGGGAGGGGGCTTGCCCCCGATTGCAGAGTGTCAGTCAATGTAGCCAGTGACTGACTCACCGCTATCGGGGGGCAAGCCCTCTCCCACATTTGCTTTGTGTATGCTTGGCGAACGTATTCCAGATCAGAGGCGGTAACCTGTTATGAAACCGGCTCTGCCCGCCAGACTCTTGCAAACCCTGGCGCCCTGGCGCAACGCTCCGGCCTGGCATATCGCATTCTCCGGTGGCCTTGATTCCACTGTCCTGCTGCACCTTTTGGCCACCCTGGCAAAATCCGAAACATTGCCGCCCCTCAACGCTATCCATGTCCACCATGGCCTGCAGGCTGTCGCCGACGCCTGGCCAATTCATTGCCAGTCGGTGTGCGACAGCCTGGGCGTACCCTTGCGGGTCATGCGCGTGCAGGTGCAGTCCGGCGCCAGCCTTGAGCGTGCCGCCCGTGAGGCGCGTTACCAGGCGTTTACCGAGGTGACTGGGGTGGGGGAGGTGGTACTCACCGGCCAACATCGCGATGATCAAGCCGAAACGCTGCTGTTTCGCCTACTGCGCGGCGCGGGGGTGCGAGGGCTTGCCGCAATGCCTGCGCATCGCCCGTTGGCAGGTGGTTATCTGGCGCGGCCATTGCTGGATGTCTCGCGCGCCGAGTTGGAAGCCTATGCCAGTGATCATCAGCTCAAGTGGATTGACGATCCTTCCAACGCCGACCCACGCTTCTCCCGTAATTACCTGCGTCACCGCGTGATCCCAACGCTGACCGAACGTTGGCCTCAAGCCGTCTCCAATCTGGCCCGCACGGCCGAACACCTCAGTGAAGCCCAGGCGTTGCTGGGCGAGTTGGCCTGCATGGACCTGCACGCCGCCGATCAGCCTTCAGCGTTTCCTTGGCTGGTTTTGCCGTCATTGGACCTCGGCCCACTGCGCGAACTTTCCGATGCCCGCCAGCGCAATGCCCTGCGCCACTGGCTGACACCGCTGACGCGCTTGCCAGACAGCGACCACTGGGCAAGTTGGTTCTCTCTGCGAGATGCCAAGGCCGACGCTCAGCCCCTTTGGCGCCTGGCCGACGGTGAATTACACCGTTGCGGCGAGCGCATTTGGTGGCTGCCCTCCACTTGGTCGGATTTTTCCGACGCATCGGTGAGCTGGTCGCTGCCGCAAAACCCGCTGGCGTTACCCGGCAATGGGCGGCTGGAATTTATCGGCAAGGCGCCCGACGGTCCTCTGGAGGTCCGTTATCGCCGCGGCGGTGAAATGCTTGAGGTGCCGGGGCGTGGCCGGCGTGACTTGAAGCGTCTGCTTAACGAAAGCGGGCTGCCAGGCTTTGTCCGTGGCAGATTGCCGCTGCTGTACCAGGGCGAGCAATTGCTGGGTGTGCCCAGCCTCGCGGGGCTCTGGCCAGTACCGAGTGATAGCTGGCAATTGCACTGGATGCCACAGACCTGCGATCAAGGTTTGAGCTGATAGAGCCTTTCCGGTAGACTACGCTCCCTTCTTGATACAACTTCTGTGGATTCGCCTGAATCGCAGCAGTTGCCGATTACCAAGCAGTCTTTGCTGGGCGATTCCAAAAAATGTGTAGCGATCAACGTACCGGTGTTTCATTGCTGGTCTGTCACCACGCGGCGGTTTTTTTGAAAGGTGCACTGTGATTAATGCAGGTGATCGGGGGCTTCGGCCTTCCTTCGCTTTCCCCGGCGGCTCGGACCGCTTTAACGCAGACTTCTAGGGTTTTTCATGACGCGCTACATATTCGTCACGGGCGGTGTTGTTTCTTCATTGGGGAAAGGCATTGCCTCCGCTTCATTGGCGGCCATCCTGGAGGCGCGGGGACTTAAGGTCACCATGCTCAAGCTGGACCCATACATCAACGTTGACCCGGGCACCATGAGCCCGTTCCAGCACGGTGAAGTGTTCGTCACCCACGACGGCGCCGAGACCGACCTGGACCTGGGCCACTACGAGCGGTTCATCCGCACGACCATGACCCAGAACAACAACTTCACCACCGGCCGTGTCTACGAACACGTGCTGCGCAAGGAGCGTCGTGGTGACTACCTGGGTGCAACCATCCAGGTGATCCCGCACATCACCGACGAAATCAAGCGCCGTATCATCAAGGGTGCGGGCGATGCCGACGTGGCGATGGTCGAGATCGGTGGCACCGTGGGTGACATCGAATCCCAACCGTTCCTCGAAGCCATCCGCCAGTTGCGTTTCGAAGTCGGCGCCAAGCGCGCGATGCTGATGCACCTGACCCTGGTGCCGTACATCGCCACCGCGGGCGAGACCAAAACCAAGCCAACCCAGCACTCGGTCAAGGAACTGCGTTCCATCGGCTTGCAGCCGGACGTGCTGGTGTGCCGCTCCGATCACCCGATCGATATCTCCTCGCGTCGCAAGATCGCGCAGTTCACCAACGTTGAAGAACGTGCGGTGATTGCCCTGGAAGACGCCGACACCATCTACAAGATCCCAGGCATCCTGCATTCCCAGGGCCTGGACGATTTTGTGGTCGAACGTTTCGGCCTGCAATGCAGCGGTGCGGACCTGTCCGAGTGGGAAGCCGTGGTCGACGCCAAGCTCAACCCTGAGCACGAAGTCACCATCGCCATGGTCGGTAAGTACATGGAGCTGCTGGATGCTTACAAGTCGCTGATCGAAGCGATGAGCCACGCCGGCATCAGCAACCGTACCAAGGTCAACCTGCGCTATATCGATTCCGAAGACATCGAGAACCAAGGCACCGCGCTGCTCGAAGGCGTTGATGCGATCCTCGTTCCCGGTGGTTTCGGCCTGCGTGGCGTGGAAGGCAAGATCACCGCCGTGCAGTACGCCCGTGAGAACAAGGTGCCGTACCTGGGGATCTGCCTGGGCATGCAGGTGGCCGTTATCGAGTTCGCCCGTAACGTGCTGGGCTGGAAGGACGCCAACTCCACTGAGTTCGATCACTCCAGCGGCCACCCGGTCGTGGGTCTGATCACCGAGTGGGAAGACGCCACCGGCGCCGTTGAAACCCGTACCGAAACCTCCGACCTGGGCGGCACCATGCGCCTTGGCGCACAGGACTGCCTGCTGGAAGCGGGTTCGTTGGTTCACGACTGCTACGGCAAGGATGTGATCGTCGAGCGTCACCGTCATCGCTACGAAGTGAACAACAACCTGCTGCCGCAGATCAAAGCCGCCGGCCTGAAAATCTCCGGTCGCTCGGGTGATGGCAAGCTGGTTGAAGTGGTCGAGGCGCCGGATCATCCGTGGTTCGTGGCCTGCCAGTTCCACCCTGAGTTCACCTCGACACCGCGCGACGGTCACCCGTTGTTCAGCGGTTTCGTCAAAGCAGCACTGACGCAACATCAGAAGAAGGCGTAAACCTGATGGCCCAGAAGATCATTCGCGTTGGCGATATCGAGATTGCCAACGACAAGCCCATGGTGCTGTTCGGCGGCATGAACGTGCTGGAAAGCCGCGACATGGCGATGCAGGTCTGTGAAGAGTACGTAAAGGTGACCCAGAAACTGGGTATCCCTTACGTGTTCAAGGCCAGCTTCGACAAGGCCAACCGCTCGTCCGTGACCTCCTATCGGGGCCCGGGCCTTGAAGAAGGCATGCGGATCTTCCAGGACATCAAGCAAGCCTTCGGCGTGCCGATCATCACCGACGTCCACGAGCCTGAACAGGCTGCCGTGGTCGCCGAGGTGTGTGACATCATCCAGTTGCCGGCCTTCCTGTCGCGCCAGACCGACCTCGTGGTCGCCATGGCCAGGACCGGCGCGGTGATCAATATCAAGAAAGCCCAGTTCCTCGCGCCTCAGGAGATGAAACACATCCTGAACAAGTGCGTGGAAGCGGGTAACGACCAGTTGATCCTCTGTGAGCGCGGTTCGAGCTTCGGCTACAACAACCTCGTGGTGGACATGCTCGGTTTCGGCATCATGAAACAGTTCGAATACCCGGTGTTCTTCGACGTGACCCATGCGCTGCAAATGCCAGGTGGCCGCGCCGATTCCGCGGGTGGGCGTCGTGCCCAGGTATTGGACCTGGCCAAGGCGGGCATCAGCCAGTCCCTGGCCGGGCTGTTCCTGGAAGCCCACCCGGACCCGGACAACGCCAAGTGCGACGGCCCCTGCGCCCTGCGCCTGGACAAGCTGGAGCCATTCCTGGCCCAACTCAAGCAGTTGGACGAACTGGTCAAGAGTTTTCCGACGGTAGAGACCGCGTAAGCGCCATTTCTCCGTGTAGGAGCCGAGCTTGCTCGCGATGAGGCCCGATAGGGCACTATTACTGGCAAGTTTGTTCCAAGTATTGCAATGTGCGCGACAAGTTAAATCGAGCGGTATAGAGCGTTTTCGTCAACTTTGGAGTGTTTACAACAATGGCAAAAATCGTCGACATCAAAGGTCGTGAAGTTCTCGACTCCCGTGGCAACCCCACCGTCGAAGCCGACGTGCTTCTCGATAACGGCATCATCGGCAGCGCCTGCGCGCCGTCCGGTGCTTCCACCGGTTCGCGCGAAGCGCTGGAACTGCGTGATGGCGACAAGAGCCGTTACCTGGGCAAAGGTGTACTGAAAGCGGTAGCCAACATCAACGGCCCGATCCGTGACCTGTTGCTGGGCAAGGACCCGCTGGACCAGAAAGCCCTGGACCACGCGATGATCAAGCTCGACGGCACTGAAAACAAAGGCAGCCTGGGCGCCAACGCCATCCTCGCCGTGTCCCTGGCCGCTGCCAAGGCCGCCGCCCAGGACCAGGACCTGCCGTTGTACGCCCACATCGCCAACCTCAACGGTACTCCAGGCGTGTACTCCATGCCGGTGCCGATGATGAACATCATCAACGGCGGCGAGCACGCGGATAACAACGTTGATATCCAGGAATTCATGGTGCAGCCGGTTGGCGCCAAGACCTTCTCCGAAGGCCTGCGCATGGGCACCGAGATTTTCCATCACCTCAAGGCTGTACTGAAGGCCCGTGGCCTGAGCACGGCGGTGGGTGACGAAGGTGGTTTCGCACCGAACCTGGCGTCCAACGAAGATGCACTCAAAGTGATCTCCGAAGCCGTGGCCAACGCAGGCTACAAGCTGGGCACCGACGTGACCCTGGCCCTGGACTGCGCGGCCAGCGAGTTCTATGAAGACGGCAAGTACAACCTGTCCGGCGAAGGCCAGGTGTTCAACTCCGAAGGTTTCGCTGAATACCTGAAGGGCCTGACCCAGCGCTACCCGATCATCTCGATCGAAGACGGCCTGGACGAGTCCGACTGGGATGGCTGGAAAATCCTCACCGACAAGATCGGCGAGAAAATCCAGCTGGTGGGCGACGACCTGTTCGTGACCAACACCAAGATCCTGAAAGAAGGCATCGACAAGAAGATCGCCAACTCGATCCTGATCAAGTTCAACCAGATCGGCACCCTGACCGAAACCCTGGAAGCCATCCAGATGGCCAAGGCTGCGGGCTACACTGCCGTGATCTCCCACCGCTCCGGCGAAACCGAAGACTCGACCATCGCCGACCTGGCCGTGGGCACCTCGGCGGGCCAGATCAAGACCGGTTCCCTGTGCCGTTCCGACCGCGTGTCCAAGTACAACCAATTGCTGCGTATCGAAGAGCAACTGGCAGGTAAAGCCAAGTACAACGGTCGCGGTGAGTTTCGCGGCTGATCAGTAAATGGTAAAAAGTCGTCGGGTTGCGTCGGAAAGATCACGACAGTGTGAATTTCAACGCTAATCTGGTGGCTATCAAGCACAAGCCTGGTTCTTCCAGGCTTCGTGCTATCAGTTGCTGTAAAAGTTTTGCATGGCGGTCTTTTTTCACTGGATACCCGATATTCGATGCGCAGTCCCAATTGGTTGTTCCTCGTCTTGCTCTTGTTGCTGGCTGGCCTGCAGTACCGCCTATGGGTGGGTAATGGCAGCTTTGCGCAGGTAAAAGACCTGACCCAGCAAATTGCCGACCAGCACGCCGAAAATGAACGCCTGCTGGAGCGTAATCGCGTGCTCGATGCCGAAGTGCTTGAGCTGAAAAAAGGCACGGAGACCGTTGAAGAGCGGGCTCGTCATGAATTGGGCATGGTCAAGGAGGGCGAAACCCTCTACCAGCTGGCCCAATGAACAACCGCTTGCCGGCCTTCTGGGCCGTGATTCCTGCCGCGGGCGTCGGTGCCCGTATGGCCGCTGACCGTCCCAAGCAATATCTGCAATTGGGCGGGCGCACTATTCTCGAACACAGCCTTGGCTGTTTCCTCGACCACCCATCGCTCAAGGGCCTGGTGGTCAGTCTTGCTGTTGATGACCCTTATTGGCCCAACCTGGCGTGTGCCGCCGACCCGCGTATTCATCGCGCGGACGGTGGCTCTGAGCGCTCGGGTTCGGTACTCAATGCACTGCTGCACCTCAATGCCCTGGGTGCCAGCGATGACGATTGGGTACTGGTGCACGATGCCGCGCGGCCCAACCTGAGCCGTGATGATCTCGACAAACTGCTGGGCGAGCTCGCGGACGATCCGGTGGGTGGCTTACTCGCCGTGCCAGCCCGCGACACCCTCAAGCGCGTGGATAAGCATGGCCGTGTGGTGGAAACCGTCGACCGCAGCCTGATCTGGCAAGCCTATACGCCACAGATGTTCCGTCTGGGGGCCTTGCACCGTGCGTTGGCTGACAGCCTGGTCGCCGATGCGCTGATCACCGACGAAGCCTCGGCCATGGAATGGTCCGGCCAGGCGCCGCGCCTGATCGAAGGGCGCTCGGACAATATCAAGGTGACCCGGCCGGAAGACCTGGAGTGGCTGCGGTTGCGGTGGGTGAATCGTTCACTGTAGGAGCGAGCTTGCTCGCGAAAAACGTCAACGATAACGCAGGATTCCTGGATTAACGCGGCGCTCTCAGGATTTTCGCGAGCAAGCTCGCTCCTACAGGGTTTTGCTAAGCCTCTACGCTGTACTCCGGCCGCTCGGCCAGCCCCTCCTTCAAGAAATCCACCAGCTTCCTGACCTTCGGCGACAAATGCCGCTGCTGTGGATACAGCGCCCACACCGCCGTATTCGGCGGTTGATGCGCCTCCAGCAACGACACCAGCGCGCCGCTGTGCAGATGCTCCAGCACGTAATAATCCGGCAGTTGGCACAGCCCCGCCCCTTGCAGCGCCGCATCCAGCACTGCCTGGCCACTGTTGCAGCGCCAGTTGCCCTGCACGCGTTGGGAAAATTCCCGCCCATCCTGGGCCAGTTGCCAGATATCCGAGCTGCCAATCAGGCAGTTATGCCGACTCAATTCCGACAGGCTATGTGGCCGACCATACCGCGCCAGGTAAGACGGCGACGCGCACAGGTACATACGCCTCGGGGCCAGCCGGCTGGCGACCATGCGTGAGTCTTGCAGGCGTCCCAGGCGGATCGCCAGGTCAAGGCCTTCGTGCACCAGGTCCAGTTGCCGATTGCTCAATTCGATATCCACCCGCAGTTGCGGATAGAGCGCCATGAACCGTGTCACCAGCGGCACGATAAAGCGTTCGCCATAGGCCACGGCGCACGTCATGCGCAGCATGCCCTTGGGTTCGCTACCCAGGTCGCCGACCGCGCGCAGGGCTTCTTCGCGACCGTCCTGCAAGCGCTGGCAATGTTGCAGGAAGGTCTGGCCGGCTTCGGTCAGGGTGACCTTGCGCGTGCTGCGATACAGCAACCGCGTTTGCAGGCGTTCTTCCAGGCGCGCCACTTGCCGGCTGATATGGGACGAGGACACCCCCAGTCGCTCGGCTGCCGCAGTGAATTGGCTGCATTCAGCGACGGCGACGAACTCATCGATGCCTTCCCAGCGGTTCTCCAGCATGGTGATTGTCCCTGTACAGCAATAAAGTTTTGCTTTCGCTTGGATTATTAATCAGCGGAGCATGTTTTACACTCACCGTCTAAGTTTTTAACTCCCAGGAGAAACCCGGATGATCAAGTCCCGTGCCGCCGTGGCCTTCGAAGCCAAGAAACCCCTTGAGATCGTTGAAGTGGATGTCGCCATGCCCAAGGCCGGCGAAGTGCTGTTGCGCGTGGTCGCGTCCGGCGTTTGCCATACCGATGCCTACACCCTGTCGGGGGCTGACCCTGAAGGCATTTTCCCGTCGATCCTGGGGCACGAAGGTGGCGCGGTGGTTGAAGCCATCGGCGAGGGCGTGACCTCGGTCGCGGTCGGCGATCACGTGATCCCGCTGTACACCCCGGAATGCGGCAAATGCAAATTCTGCCTCTCGGGCAAGACCAACCTGTGCCAGGCCATCCGTTCGACCCAGGGCAAGGGCCTGATGCCCGATGGCACCACGCGTTTTTCCTACAAGGGCCAGCCGATTTTCCACTACATGGGCACCTCGACCTTCTCGGAGTACACCGTGCTGCCGGAAATTTCCGTGGCCAAGATTCCTAAAGAAGCACCACTGGAAAAAGTTTGCCTGCTCGGTTGCGGCGTCACCACCGGCATTGGCGCGGTGATCAACACCGCCAAGGTCAAGCCGGGCGACACCGTGGCCATTTTCGGCCTGGGCGGTATTGGCCTGTCAGCGGTGATTGGTGCGGTAAAGGCCAAGGCCGGTCGTATCATTGCCATCGACATCAACCCCGCCAAATTCGAAATCGCCAAGCAATTGGGCGCCACCGACTGCATCAACCCGAAAGACTACGACCGCCCGATCCAGGACGTGATTGTCGATTTGACGGACGGTGGCGTGGACTTTTCCTTTGAGTGCATCGGCAACGTACAGCTGATGCGTGCCGCCCTTGAGTGCTGCCACAAAGGCTGGGGCGAGTCGGTGATCATCGGCGTGGCCGGCGCCGGCCAGGAAATTTCCACGCGTCCATTCCAACTGGTGACCGGGCGCGTCTGGCGCGGTTCGGCCTTCGGTGGCGTGCGCGGCCGGACGGAATTGCCAAGCTACGTGGAAATGGCGCAGACCGGCGAGATCCCGCTGGACACGTTCATCACCCATACCATGGGCCTGGAAGACATCAACAAAGCGTTTGACCTGATGCATGAAGGCAAGAGTATTCGTACCGTCATCCACTTCTGAGGTCGGCCATGAGTCTGGAAAACCTGTCGTGCCAGAAAAGCTTCGGTGGCTGGCATAAACGCTATAAGCATCACTCCGACGTGCTCGGTTGCGACATGACCTTCGCCGTCTACCTGCCGCCGCAGGCGGAGCAGGGCGGCAAGCTGCCGGTGCTGTATTGGCTGTCCGGATTGACCTGCACCGATGAGAACTTCATGCAGAAAGCCGGCGCCCAGCGCATGGCGGCCGAGCTGGGGCTGATCATCGTTGCGCCCGACACCAGCCCTCGTGGCCCTGGGGTGCCGGGTGATCCGGACAACGCCTGGGATTTCGGCCTGGGCGCCGGCTTCTATCTGAATGCCACCCAGGAACCCTGGGCCAAGCACTATCGGATGCATGACTACGTGGTGCAGGAATTGCCCGCATTGGTTGAAGCGCATTTCCCGGCTTCGGGCAAGCGCGGGATCAGCGGTCACTCCATGGGTGGCCACGGTGCACTGGTGTGCGCCTTGCGCAACCCTGGGCGGTACCTCTCGGTGTCGGCGTTTTCGCCGATCAACAACCCAATGGATTGCCCGTGGGGTCAGAAAGCCTTTTCCCGCTACCTGGGCGAAGAGCGCTCCAAGTGGCGGGAATGGGATGCCTGCGCACTGATCAGCGAAGCCTCGGAAAAGCTGCCTCTGCTGGTTGACCAGGGCGACCGCGACGACTTCCTCGAGGTGCAGCTCAAGCCTGAGGCCTTGCGGCAGGCGGCGAAAGCGGCCAGCCACCCGCTCGAACTACGCCTGCAGCCTGGCTATGACCACAGCTACTTCTTTATCGCCAGCTTCATCGAAGATCATTTGCGACATCATGGTCGTGCTTTGCTCGGTTAATGTGAGGCAAAAGTAGGTAGAATCACGCCCTGAATTAAATCGGGGCGTTTTTTTATGCGTATTGGCCACGGCTATGATGTGCACCGTTTCGCTGAAGGCGATTTCATCACCCTGGGCGGCGTGCGCATCGCACATCACCATGGGTTGCTGGCTCATTCCGACGGCGATGTCGTGCTGCATGCCTTGAGCGATGCTTTGCTCGGCGCGGCTGCACTGGGTGATATCGGCAAGCATTTTCCGGACACCGACCCGACGTTCAAGGGCGCGGACAGCCGTGTCCTGTTGCGCCATGTGGTCGGACTGATCCATGCCAAGGGCTGGAAGGTCGGCAACGTCGATAACACCATCGTCGCCCAGGCGCCAAAAATGGCCCCCCATATTGAAGCGATGCGCGCACTGATTGCTGCGGATCTGCACATTGAACTGGATCAAGTGAACGTGAAAGCCACCACCACCGAGAAGCTCGGGTTTACCGGTCGTGAAGAGGGCATTGCGGTGCACTCCGTCGCCTTGTTGCTGCGCGCATGAATGACCTGCAACTGCTGGGCCCACGGGCCTACGGCGAGGCCTTGGGCAGCGCGGTACTGAAGGCGACGGCCGAAGATTTCCAGGTCGACGAAGTGCTGGATATCCCATTGACCGGCGAGGGCGAACACCTGTGGTTGTGGGTGGAGAAACGCGGCCTCAATACTGAAGAAGCTGCACGGCGTATCGCCAAGGCCGCTGGCGTCCCGTTGCGTACCGTCAGCTACGCCGGGCTCAAGGATCGCCAGGCGCTCACCCGCCAATGGTTCAGCGTGCAGTTGCCGGGCAAGGCTGATCCGGATATGAGCGCGGCGGAAAACGACACCCTCAAGATCCTGAAAACCGCTCGCCATAAACGCAAGCTGCAACGCGGTGCGCATTCGGCCAACGGCTTTACCCTGCGCCTGACGCAGTTGGCAGGTGATCACGCGGCTATCGACGCACGCTTGCAACTGATCGCCCAGCACGGCATTCCCAACTATTTCGGTGCGCAACGGTTTGGCCACAATGGGGGCAATGTGGTGGACGCGCGTGAGTGGGCGGTCCGCAAGGCCTTGCCGGAGCAGCGAAATGTGCGTTCGCGCCTGCTGTCCACTGCGCGCAGTTTCCTGTTCAACAAAGTGTTGGCTGCCCGTGTCGCGGATGGCTCCTGGCAACGCGCCCAGGTGGGTGATTTGCTGGCCTTTACCGACAGCCGCAGTTTTTTCCCGGCGGGGGAGGCTGAATGCAGCGACCCGCGCCTGGCGATCCTCGACCTGCACCCGACAGGGCCACAGTGGGGCCAGGGCGACTCACCGACGACCGGCGCAACCCATGAACTGGAACAGGCCGTCGCCGCCAGTGAACCCGAGCTGCGCGATTGGCTGGTGAATGCCGGCATGAGCCAGGAACGTCGCATTCTGCGACTGCCCATTGGCGGGTTGACGTGGCATTATCCCGGGCCTGACATTCTGCAATTGGAATTCGTCCTGCCGGCCGGATGCTTCGCCACTGTCTTGGTGCGCGAGCTTGTTGATCTGGTGCCGGTGGGGCAGACGGACAGCCCATGCGTATTCTGATATCAAACGATGACGGTGCCACCGCACCCGGTCTTGCCGCGCTTCATGCTGCGCTGGTGGATTATGCCGAGTGCGTGGTGGTCGCCCCGGACCAGGACAAGAGTGGCGCCAGCAGTTCGCTGACGCTCGATCGTCCGCTGCACCCGCAGATCCTGGCCAATGGCTTTATCAGCGTGAACGGTACCCCCACCGACTGCGTGCACCTGGCCATCAACAGCCTGTTGGAACAAGAGCCTGACCTGGTTGTGTCGGGCATCAACCTCGGTGCGAACCTGGGCGACGACGTGCTGTATTCCGGTACCGTGGCGGCGGCCCTTGAAGGCCGCTTCCTCGGGCGTACCTCGTTCGCGTTCTCGTTGGCCTCGCGCCAACTGAGCAATTTGCCGACCGCGGCCTATTTCGCGCGCAAACTGGTGGAAGCCCACGGCTCCCTGGACTTGCCACCGCGTACGGTGCTCAACGTCAATATTCCCAACCTGCCCCTCGAGCATATTCGCGGCATCCAGCTGACGCGCCTGGGTCACCGCGCCCGCGCGGCGGCGCCGTTGAAAGTGGTCGACCCGCGTGGCAAGGAGGGTTACTGGATCGCCGCAGCAGGCGACGCCGAAGATGGCGGCCCCGGCACGGACTTTCATGCGGTGATGCAAGGCTATGTCTCGATTACCCCGTTGCAACTCGATCGCACCTTCAGTGATGCCTTCAGTAGTCTCGATGGCTGGCTGGAGGGCCTGCGCTGATGGCTCGTGAACAAGACGACCTGCTGCGTCGTGGCATCGGGATGACTTCCCAGCGTACTCGTGAGCGTTTGATCCAGCGTCTGTACGAAGAGGGCTTGTCCAACGCCCAGGTACTCGAAGTGATCCGGCGCACGCCTCGGCACCTGTTTGTCGATGAAGCCCTGGCCCATCGTGCTTATGAAGACACGGCGCTGCCGATCGGCCATAACCAGACGATCTCCCAGCCGTACATGGTCGCGCGCATGAGCGAACTGTTGCTGGCGGCGGGCCCGCTGGACAAGGTGCTGGAGATCGGCACCGGCTCCGGCTACCAGACGGCCGTGCTGTCACAGTTGGTGGAGCGCGTCTTCTCGGTGGAGCGGATCAAGGTGTTGCAGGATCGCGCCAAGGAGCGCCTGGTGGAACTGAACCTGCGCAATGTGGTGTTCCGCTGGGGCGATGGCTGGGAAGGTTGGCCGGCGCTGGCGCCTTACAACGGCATTATCGTCACGGCGGTGGCCACGGATGTGCCGCAGGCGTTGCTCGACCAGCTGGCTCCTGGCGGCCGCTTGGTGATCCCGGTGGGTTCCGGCGAAGTGCAACAATTGATGCTCATTATCCGTGAGGACGAAGGCTTCTCCCGGCATGTGCTCGGGGCGGTACGGTTTGTGCCGCTGCTCAATGGCCCGCTGGCCTGATCATTTGTGCGCGAGCAGTGAATTCTGTTGGCGGGGATGTGTCTTACGGCGGGGTCTATTGAGTCAACATCATCGGCAGCGGCCTTAAACATGATGCGTTTTTCGTTTCGGTCGTGTGCCGGTAAAAAGCCAATGCCCAGTTATACTTGCGTCATATTTCCAGCCTGATACAGGCGTTCATGTTCAGCCACCATAAAGGGAGCGGCGGGTGAGTCTCACAGGTCTTGCGCAGCGTATGAGTAAAACAAGCTTTCAGCGACTGGTGCTTGGCCTTGTCTTTAGTTCCTTATTGGCAGCCTGCTCGAGCGCGCCATCCGGTGGCGCGCGCGTGGTAGACCGTAATAACGCGGTGCCGCAAAAACCGACGGTTACCACTGGTCAGTATGTAGTACGAAAGGGGGACACGATGTTCTCGATCGCCTTTCGCTACGGCTGGGATTACAAGGCGCTTGCCGCCCGCAACAACATCCCTGTGCCCTACACGATACATCCGGGTCAGACCATTCGTTTCGATGGACGCACCGGTTCAACGCCTACGACAGTTGTGACAAGCTCCGGATCCTCGCCGTCGTCTTCGAGCAAAACCACGATCATCACTCGGCCTGCAGGCAGCGCCGCGCCTACGGTTGCGAGCAAGCCGGCGCCCGCGCCGTTGCCGCCTGCGGGGCCTGCGCCGACCGGTTGGGGATGGCCCTCAAACGGAGTGTTAATTGGAAAATTCTCTTCAAACGGTAGTTTGAATAAAGGCATTGATATCGCCGGGGATTTGGGACAGCCTGTTTTAGCTGCGTCTGATGGGACAGTGGTGTACGCCGGGAGTGGTTTACGGGGCTACGGCGAGCTGGTCATCATCAAGCACAGCGATACCTACGTCAGTGCCTACGGTCACAACCGCAGGCTGTTGGTTCGGGAGGGGCAGCAGGTCAAAGTCGGACAGACAATTGCCGAAATGGGATCAACTGGTACGGACCGGGTGAAACTGCACTTTGAGATTCGCCGTCAAGGGAAGCCTGTAGATCCGCTGCAATTCCTACCCCGTCGTTGATATGTTGCACAGCCTGTTCCCTCACGTAGAAGGAACAGGCTCCAGCGTTGCCAAGGATAAAGGCGCCGCTTGAGCTTGAGGTCGAACTCACCAAAGGACTATAACAATGGCTCTCAGTAAAGAAGCGCCGGAGTTTGACATCGACGATGAGGTTCTCCTTATGGAGACCGGCATCGCTACGGAATCGATGTCGAATGAGGGACCTGCTGTACCTTCAGTTCGCACCAAATCCAAGAACTCCGCTGCGTTAAAGCAACACAAGTACATTGACTACACGCGGGCGCTAGACGCCACCCAGCTGTATCTCAATGAAATCGGCTTTTCCCCTTTGCTGACTCCCGAAGAAGAAGTCCATTTTGCGCGCTTGTCGCAAAAGGGTGATCCGGCTGGGCGCAAGCGCATGATTGAAAGCAACCTGCGTCTGGTGGTGAAAATCGCCCGACGCTACGTCAATCGTGGACTGTCCCTGTTGGACCTGATCGAGGAGGGCAACCTGGGCTTGATCCGGGCCGTGGAGAAGTTCGACCCTGAGCGGGGCTTCCGCTTTTCGACCTACGCCACCTGGTGGATTCGTCAGACCATCGAACGGGCGATCATGAATCAGACCCGAACGATCCGGTTGCCGATCCATGTGGTCAAGGAGCTCAACGTCTACCTTCGGGCGGCGCGTGAGCTCACACAAAAACTCGATCATGAACCTTCACCCGAAGAAATCGCCAACCTGCTGGAGAAGCCGGTAGGGGAGGTCAAGCGTATGCTCGGACTCAACGAGCGCGTGTCTTCGGTCGATGTCTCGCTGGGTCCGGATTCGGATAAAACCCTGCTGGATACCCTGACGGATGATCGTCCGACAGATCCTTGCGAACTGTTGCAGGACGATGATCTTTCCCAAAGCATTGACCAGTGGCTCTCTGAGCTCACGGACAAGCAGCGTGAAGTGGTGATACGTCGCTTCGGCCTGCGTGGTCATGAGAGCAGTACCCTGGAGGACGTAGGCCTGGAGATCGGCCTGACCCGTGAGCGGGTGCGGCAGATCCAGGTGGAAGGGCTCAAGCGCCTGCGTGAGATCCTGGAGAAGAATGGCTTGTCGAGTGAGTCGTTGTTTCAGTAACGACGCAGCTTGAATGCTTGAATGTGGGAGGGGGCTTGCCCCCGATGGCGATGGTTCGGTCAACTCTGGATTGACTGGCACACTGCAATCGGGGCAAGCCCCCTCCCACATTTTTTTGTGCCAGGCATCAGGTTGGCGCCAGTACCAAATCCCAGGCATAAAAAAACCCCGCTTTTAAGGGCGGGGTTCTTTCGACTAAGTCAGTACAAGTTAGATAACTTGAACTTCTTCAGCTTGCATGCCTTTCTGACCGCGGGTAGCGATGAAAGAAACCTGTTGGCCTTCTTTCAGGCTTTTGAAGCCGTCGGATTGGATAGCTTTGAAGTGAACGAACAGGTCGTCACCGGATTGTGGAGTGATGAAGCCGAAGCCTTTTTCATCGTTGAACCACTTAACGGTACCAGTTTGGCGATTAGACATGGTGTATCTCCTTGGACAAAGTTAACTGCGACTCAGGAAAAGCCCTGGCCGAGACTGAGTGCAAAGAGCAGGAAAAATTCTTGGAGATGGTTGGATCGAAATTCAACATATCGTGTAGAGATTCTCAGTGACACAAGCAGCACAGTGGCGCCACCTTAACCCTTTTTCCGGAACGTGCCAATGGTATTTCCGAAGGTTTCTCTATTTTCGTGACTGGCGGTGGTATTTACAGTCGCCTGATGCGGTACGCCGGGCGCCGGCCCCGCGGGTTGCGGCTTATTGCAGGGCGCACATTCATCAACAAAAGCCCTGCGCCCTTTGAACCCCAACGCCGGCCCCGGTAAGATGCCCCACAGAATTTTTCCACCTCGCTATTCAGGACACCGCCATGAGCATCAAATCGGACAAGTGGATTCGCCGCATGGCGCAAGAGCACGGCATGATCGAACCGTTCGTTGAGCGCCAGATTCGCGGTGAAGGCGATGAGCGCGTGATTTCGTACGGTGTGTCCAGCTACGGCTACGACGTGCGCTGCGCCGATGAGTTCAAGGTGTTCACCAATATCAATTCGGCGATCGTCGATCCGAAGAACTTCGACGAAAAGAGCTTTGTCGACGTCAAGAGCGACGTATGCATCATCCCGCCAAACTCCTTCGCCCTGGCGCGCACCGTGGAGTTCTTCCGTATTCCCCGCGACGTGCTGACCATTTGCCTGGGTAAAAGTACCTACGCTCGCTGCGGCATTATCGTAAACGTGACGCCACTTGAGCCAGAGTGGGAAGGCCACGTGACCCTGGAGTTCTCCAACACCACCACCCTGCCTGCGAAGATCTACGCCAACGAAGGCGTGGCGCAGATGCTGTTCCTGCAGTCTGACGAGGCCTGTGAAGTGTCCTACAAAGACCGCGCCGGCAAGTACCAGGGCCAGCGCGGCGTCACCTTGCCACGCGCTTGATCGAAAGGTCTTACACGTCTAGGGAATTAGTCTGAGGGAAGTGACTCTATTGGGTGTACTGCCTCGGTACGTGCAAAACGTACCGAGCCACGCTTGAGGAGTACCTTATGAAGATCAATCCGCGAATCAGCGCCGAACTTGCCCGGCTTGAACCCAACCAGATTGGCGTTCTGGCCTGGTCCCTGATGGCCGATCCTGCTTATGCGGGCGGCATCCCCGGTCAACCCGATCCGGATTACCCGCAGCCCAGCGAACCCGGTGAACCGACACTGCCGGACGAGCCACCACCCGCGCCAGTTGCCTGAGATCTAACCGACTGGCCAGACCTCATGATCGCCGATAACAAATGTTCGGCGGTCATTCGCCCGTTCCACTGCAAAGCCACCGGTAAACGCGCCAAATGCCGGCAGCAGGCTGACGCGTGCGCCAAGCTGGAAGCACGGCAGGCGCAGACTCTGGCGGCCCTTGCCGCGCAAGCGATACACCGGATGCACATGCCCAGCCAACACGTGGTGGCTGGGGTGGGCGTGCGGTTCGTGTTGCAGGGCGAACGGACCCATCAGCAACGGCTCGGGGACCACCTCCATTCCCAGGTCGGCTGGCGGGTCGCCGGCGCGTTTGTCGTGATTGCCACGAATCAACGTCAGGCTCATACCCGCATGGCGCACGCGCCATGCCCTCAGCGCCTCCAGCGTGCCACTGGCGTGGGATCCGGGGCCGTGCAGGAAATCGCCAAGAAAGATTACTTGCACGCACGGTAGTGTTGATAGCAGTCGATCCAGGCGCCGCAGGTTCTCGGTGGTGGTTCCCTGCGGTACCGGCTGCCCCAGGCTACGATAGGCTGAGGCTTTGCCGAAATGCGCATCGGCAATTAACAGGCACCGGTGTGCAGGCCAAAAGACAGCCCTGTCCGCCAGCAACCACAGTTCTTCTCCCTCAAGTGTCACCGAGCAAACCATCAGCGCTTCCCGTTATCCGCGACTTTTTCCAGGTCCTTGACCATCCGCGCAATGCGCTCCGAGAGTTTTTCCGAACTCAGGCTCTCGCGCATCCGTTCCACCAGCAGGGGAAAGGCCAGCGGCGTAGGCCGTTCGATCAGGTGCAGGTCCAGTTTCAGCGCCGACAGATGAAGCAACGTTTCTTCGAGTCGGCGAATATCCAACTCATCACGCAGGACTTCTTCCCCAGCCTGGGCCAGCAGCAGGTTTTGCGGGTCATATTGCTTGAACACTTCAAAAAACAAACCACTGGAAGCCTGGACCTGGCGCGTGCTTTTCGGCGCGCCGGGGTAACCTGCGAATACCAGCCCGGCGATGCGCGCGATTTCGCGAAAGCGGCGCAGAGCCAGTTCCCCGGCGTTCAGGCTGGCGATAACGTCCGTCAGTAAGTCCGCGGGGCTCAGTAATGCTTCGTTCAGCCTCAATGGCCAATCCACTTCAGTGGCGCTCAATAGCTCCAGCCCGTAATCATTGACGGCAATCGAAAACGTCACCGCCTGCTCTTGGCTGACCCGCCACGCCAGCAAGCTTGCCAATCCCAGGTGCACCTGACGCCCGGCAAACGGGTAAAGAAACAGGTGCCACCCCTCCCGCGACCTGAGGGCTTCGGCCAGCAGATGCTCACGGGTCGGCAGCCCGGACCAGCGCAACTGTGTCTGCAGCAGGGGGCGCACCGCCTGCATCTCCGGGCCTTGGAAGTGGCCCTGTGCCGCCGCATCAAAACGCTCGACGACGGCCTGCGCCAGCTCATTGGAGAGCGGCATGCGCCCGCCATTCCAGCGTGGCACAGCGGCTTTTTTCGCGGTGCCGCGGCGCACATAGGCGGTCATGTTTTCCACGCGCACCAGCTCCAGCAAGCGCCCGGCAAACAGGAAGCCATCACCCGGCTTGAGCCGCGCGATAAAACCTTCCTCGACACTGCCCAAGTGCTTGCCGCCGCCGCCCTTGCTCCAGAACTTCAGCTGGATACTGGCGTCGCTGACGATGGTACCTACGCTCATGCGGTGACGACGCGCCAGCCGGGCATCCGGGACGCGCCAGATGCCGTGCTCGTCCGGCTCGACACGGCGGTAATCCGGGTAGGCGGTCAGCGATAGGCCGCCATGGCGAACAAACCCCAGTGCCCACGCCCAATCGGCGTCCGTGAGGTCGCGATAGGCCCAGGCCCCGCGGACTTCCGCCAGCAGCGCGTCGGGCGTAAAACCACCGCCCAGGGCCATGCTCACCAGGTGCTGTACGAGGACATCCAATGGTTTGTACGGCGATTCGCGCGCTTCGATGCGTCGCTGGGCAATCGCATCCTGGGCCGCTGCCGCTTCTACCAATTCCAGGGTATGGGTCGGCACCAGTGTCACCCGTGATGGTCGCCCTGGCGCATGCCCCGAGCGTCCGGCGCGCTGCATCAGGCGCGCGACGCCTTTGGCGGAGCCAATCTGCAACACGCGCTCCACCGGCAGGAAATCCACGCCCAGGTCCAGGCTCGACGTGCACACCACGGCCTTGAGTTGCCCATCTTTCAGCGCACGCTCCACCCAGTCTCGGGTTTCCCGTGCTAGCGAGCCGTGGTGCAGGGCAATCAAACCGGCCCAATTCGGACGCGCATCCAGAATGGCCTGATACCAGATTTCTGACTGCGCCCGCGTATTGGTAAACACCAGGCAACTGCTGCAGGCATCTACCTCGGCCACCACCTGCGGCAGCATCTTCAAGCCAATATGCCCGGCCCAGGGGAAGCGCTCAGCGACGGGCGGCAGCAAGGTGTCGACCTGCAAGGGCTTGCTGGTTTGCCCCTGGACGTTGATGCCACCGCCTTGTGGGACCAAGACCTCCAAGGCGTGGGCCTGGTTGCCCAGGGTCGCTGAAATCCCCCATACCATCAGCTCAGGGTGCCAGCACCGCAACCGTGCCAACGCGAGTTGCAACTGCACGCCGCGCTTGTTGCCGATCAATTCATGCCATTCGTCCACCACCACCAGGCGCAACTGCGCCAGGCTCGCCTCGCTGTCGGCGCGCGCCAGCATGAGGGTCAGGCTTTCCGGGGTGGTGACCAGGGCGGTGGGCTGACGCCGCGTTTGGCGCGCGCGCTCGTTGCTGCTGGTGTCGCCGGTGCGCAGGCCAACGCTCCAGGGAATCTGCAACGCCTCCAGCGGTGCTTCCAGGGCACGCGCCGTGTCGGCGGCCAGGGCGCGCATGGGCGTGATCCACAACACCGTCAACGGTTCAGCCGGGGCTTTGCGCTTGCCGTTGGTTGGCGGGCGGGTGATGGCGAAGCGATTGAGCGCGGCAAACCACAGGGCGTAGGTTTTACCGGCACCGGTGCTGGCATGCAGCAGCCCCGACTGCCCATGCTTGACCGCCGCCCACACGTGTTTTTGAAAGTCGAACGGCTTCCAGCCTTTGGCGGCAAACCATTTCTTGGCGAAGTCGATGGGTTTTGCCATGCGGCGGCTGATATTCCGGAGGGTCTATTTCCACAGACCCTCCAGGCATCGCAAAGGTTTACTTCAAATTGCCACTCAAGAACTGCTGCAGGCGCTCACTCTTTGGATTGCCCAGCACATCCTCCGGGGCGCCTTCCTCCTCCACCAGGCCCTTGTGCAGGAACAGCACCTGGCTCGACACCTTGCGCGCAAAGCTCATCTCGTGGGTGACCATGATCATGGTGCGGCCTTCCTCGGCCAGGCCCTGGATCACCTTCAGCACTTCGCCCACCAACTCGGGGTCGAGGGCCGAGGTGGGTTCGTCGAACAGCATCACCTCCGGCTCCATTGCCAGCGCACGGGCGATCGCTACCCGCTGTTGCTGGCCGCCGGAGAGGAACGCCGGGTATTGATCGGCCACGCGCGCCGGCAGGCCGACTTTGTCCAGGTAGCGGCGGGCGCGGTCTTCGGCGTCCTTCTTGCTGCAACCCAGCACCCGGCGCGGGGCCATGGTGATGTTCTCCAGCACGCTCATATGGCTCCACAGGTTGAAGTGCTGGAACACCATTGCCAGCCGCGTGCGCAGGCGTTGCAGCTCAGCATCGTCGGCCACGCGCATGCCGTGGCGGTCGCTGACCATGCGGATTTGCTTGCCATCGAGGGTCATGGCGCCGTCGTTGGGGGTTTCCAGAAAGTTGATGCAGCGCAGGAAGGTGCTCTTGCCCGAGCCGCTGGCGCCGATCAGGCTGATCACGTCACCGGTCTTGGCCTTGAGCGAGACACCTTTGAGCACTTCATTGTCGCCATAGCTTTTATGCAGGCCTTCAACGGTCAGTTTGTACATGGGGCATGCATCCTCAAGGCGAAAGTAGGTAGCCGCTGCGGTAGGCCTCTGAGCCTGCGACATGGCCGATGACCATCCCCGCAGTGGCCATGCGTCGCAGCGAACGGGCGTAAAGCAGGCCGGCCTGCTGGCAGTGCACCGGCGTTACGCGGTCAGTGATGGGGTCGATGATTTCGGCAATCAGTTGCCCGGCCTCCAGGTATTCGCCCGGCAAGGCACTGAACACCAGCAAGCCGCCCACCGGCGTCGCCACAGGCTCGACGCCCGCCAGCGGCGTGGCCGGGTAGGGCAGGTCGGGCAGCGGGGCGACGTCGCCGTCGATCGCACCGAAGTGAATCAGGTAGTCGATGATCGCCTGGCAATCGAGGCGGGCCAGGCCGTGGTTGACGTCACCTTGGCCGCGCAACTCGACCGTCACCGAAAAGCTGCCCATGGGAATCGGGAAGCGTTCGCCAAAGCGTTGCTGCAACTGCCACCACACCAGGGTGAAACACTCATCGAAGGACTGTCCGCCGGAGTCAGTGGCCAGCAAATTGGCTTCTGAGCCGATATAGCGCGCCAGCGGCTCCACCCGTGGCCAGGCTTCTGGCGTGGTGTACAGGTGCGCCACGGCTTCGAAGTCGCAATGCAGGTCCAGCACCATGTCCGCATCGCAGGCCAGGCGTTGCAGTGCGAGGCGCTGGGATTGCAATTGGGTCTCGGCGTTTTGCGCGGCCAACGCGGTGGACAGCGCGGTGCGGATCAGTTCGACGTTGTGCCGCGGGTCATCGCCCAGCAAGGCCTCGACCTGGTTGCCCACGTCTTCGCTGAGATCGACGAACAGGCGATTGAAGTTCTGCCCGCTTTCCAGTTCATAACGGCCCAACGGGATATCCATCAGCACTTGTTCCAGGCCCACCGGGTTGGCGATGGGCACCAGTACGACTTCGCTGCGCAAGCGGCCGGCCGCCGCCAGCTGCCCCAGGCGCACCTTGAGGTGCCAGGCCACCAGCATGCCTGGCAGCTCGTCGGCATGCAGCGACGACTGAATGTAGATCTTGCCTTCGGCCTGCTCCGGGCCGAAATGAAAGCTGTGAATCTGCCGCGCCGTGCCGGGCACTGGCGCGATCAGCTCATGAATCTGATGACGCATGAAGGCTCCTTAGTGACTCGGCCCGAGAAACGCCAGCCAGCGGCGCTCCGCCAGACGAAACAGACCGACCAGGGCAAAGGTCACGGTCAGGTAGATCAGCGCAGCGATGCCGAAAGATTGAAAGGTCATGAAGGTGGCCGAGTTGGCGTCCCGCGCGACTTTCAGGATGTCCGGGATCGTCGCGGTAAAGGCCACTGTGGTCGAGTGCAACATCAGGATCACTTCGTTGCTGTAGTAGGGCAGCGAGCGACGCAACGCCGACGGCATGATCACATAGGCGTACAGCTTCCAGCCGCTGAGGCCATAAGCCTTGGCCGCTTCGACTTCGCCGTGGGCCATGCTGCGGATCGCCCCGGCGAAGATCTCCGTGGTGTAGGCGCAGGTGTTGAGGGCAAAGGCCAGGACGGTGCAGTTCATTGCATCGCGAAAGAACGCATCAAGGACCGGTTGCGCGCGCACGGCGGCAATGCTGTAGATGCCGGTGTAGCAAATCAGCAGTTGGATATACAGCGGCGTGCCCCGAAACAGGTAGGTATAGAACTGCACCGGCCAGCGCACCAGCGGGTTGCGCGATACCCGGGCGATGGACAGCGGGATCGACACCAGGAAGCCGATGACCAGCGAGGCGCTGAGCAGCCACATGGTCATGGCCAGGCCGGTAATGTGCTGGCCGTCGCTGTAAAGGAAGGGGCGCCAGTATTGCTGCAAGAGTTCGATCATCGCACGGCCTCCCGTGAGCCTGCGGAGTAGCGACGTTCAAGACGACGCAGGACAAAGTTCGATGCGCTGGTGATCAGCAAGTAGATCAGCGCAGCGAGCACCAGGAAGTAAAACAGTTGATAGGTGCTCTTGCCGGCATCCTGGGCAGCCTTGACCAGGTCGGCCAGGCCGATGATCGACACCAGCGCGGTGGCCTTGAGCATCACCATCCAGTTATTACCGATACCCGGCAGGGCAAAGCGCATCATCTGCGGGAAGGCCACATAGCGGAAACGTTGCCCGCGCTTGAGGCCATAAGCCGTGGCGGCTTCCAATTGGCCGCGGGGGACGGCGAGGATCGCACCGCGAAACGTCTCGGTGAAGTAGGCACCGTAGATAAAGCCCAGGGTGATCACCCCGGCGCTGAAAGGGTCGATCTCGATGTATTCCCATTCCATGAAGTCGGTAAGACCGGTCAGCCAGGTTTGCAGGCTGTAGAAAATCAGCAGCATCAGGACCAGGTCGGGTACACCGCGAATCAGGGTGGTGTAGAGCTGGGCGGGGATGCGCAGGAAGGGCAGGCTGGAGAGTTTGGCACTGGCACCGAGCAAGCCCAGCAACACGCTGACGGCCAACGACAGCACCGATAGCTTCAGGGTCATCCAGGTGCCTTGCAGCAACAGCGGGCCGAAACCCTTCAAGCTGAATGCGCTCAGCCCGAGGGTTTGCAACAGATCTTCGAACATAAATCAGGACCTATGGCGATAAAAAAGCGCCCCTTCAACGAAGGGGCGCCCCAGGCATTATTTGCCGCTGTACAGGTTCAGATCGCCAAAGTGTTTCTTCTGGATGGTGGCGTAGGTGCCATCATCGTGTAACGCTTTGATACCTTTATCCAAAAGGGCCTTCAGTTCAGTGTTACCTTTTTTGATACCGACCGCGGTTTTCGACGGCAGCAACGGGTCATCGATGGCTGCGCTGACTTCGTAGCCCGCCCCGGCTGGTGACTTCAGGAAGCCCAGTTCGGCTTGCAGCATGTCCTGCACGGACGCGTCGAGGCGACCGGAGGTCAGGTCGGCGTAAACCTGGTCCTGATTGGCGTAGGCCTTGGTAGTTACACCGGCTTTATCCAGCACGGCCTTGGCGTAGGCTTCCTGGATGGTGCCTTGCTCGTAGCCCACGGATTTGCCTTTGAGCGACTCTGGTGTCGAGTAGCCGGCGCCTTTCTTGAAGACCAGCGAAGTCGGGCCGGAGAACAGCTCGTTGGAGAAGTCGATGGCCTTCATACGGGCCTCGGTGACAGTCATCGAGGAAATCACACCGTCGAACTTGTTGGCTTTGAGGCCCGGAATCATGCCGTCGAAATCACTTTCGACCCACTTGCACTTCACTTTCAGTTCGGCGCAGATCGCGTTACCCAGGTCGATATCGAAGCCCACCAGGCTGCCGTCGGCAGCTTTGGACTCGAACGGCGCGTAGGAAGGATCGACACCAAAACGCAGTTCCTTGTATTCCTTGGCCAGCGCGGTACCGGCGGCCATGCACAGAGCCAGTGCAGAAAGGGTCAGCAATGCTTTTTTCATTATGTAATCCCTGGAAACCAAGATAAGCGCTTGTGGCGCGTTTAGGACTGTTACTGAACGGTGTCAGACGGATCACAAGTAGCAATTTCTGCACCATAGTTCCGAATGATCGTTTTAAAAGGTGGGAAGAGGGAGTTATAAGTATAGGAGATGCCCGAAAATGGGCATTGAAAACTGAGCGCACCATTTCGGAACATTTGCAGATCCCATTGTGGGTGGCCGCTAGCTCCCACAGGTGTTCTGCGTCAGGCCAGTAAGTCCTGCAGGGTGGCAAGGTTATCCGCCTCATCCACCGCCTTGTCCTGGCGCCAGCGCAACATCCGCGGGAACCGCACTGCTATCCCGCTCTTATGCCGCTTGGACAGGGCAATGCCTTCGAACCCCAACTCGAACACCATGCTTGGCGTTACGCTGCTGACCGGGCCGAACTTCTCCACAGTGGTCTTGCGCACGATGGCGTCGACCTTGCGCATTTCTTCATCGGTCAATCCTGAATACGCCTTGGCGAACGGTACCAAGGTACGTTCGCTGCCGGCCGGGCCGTCCCATACTGCAAAGGTGTAGTCGCTGTACAGGCTGGCGCGTCGACCATGGCCGCGCTGGGCATAGATCAACACCGCATCGACGCTGAACGGGTCGACTTTCCACTTCCACCACACGCCCATGTCCTTGGTGCGGCCTACTCCGTACAGGCCTTCGCGCGCCTTGAGCATCATGCCTTCCACCCCAAGCTGGCGGGAGGCTTCGCGTTGCTGGGCGAGGTCCTGCCAGGTGGTACCCGTCAGCAAGGGCGATGCCAGCAGCACGGGTTGGTTGCACTGGGTAATCAGCCGTTCAAGTTGGGTGCGGCGTTCCGCCTGGGGTTGGTTGCGCCAGTCGTCGCCCTGATGCTCCAGCAGGTCGTAGGCCAGGACCGCGACCGGAGCATCGTCGAGCACTTTTTTGCTCAAGGTCTTGCGGCCAATGCGCTGTTGCAGCAGCGCGAACGGTTGCACCGCGTCCTTCCACACCACGATCTCACCATCGATCACCGTGCCATCGGGCAGGCCGCTGGCCAGGCTGTGCAGTTCGGGAAAACGCTCGGTCACCAGTTCTTCACCCCGGGACCAGATCCACAGGCGGCCCTCACGCTTGACCAGTTGCGCGCGAATGCCGTCCCACTTCCATTCCACCTGCCAGTCGGCGGGCGAACCGAGCAGGGTGTCGAATTGCTCGACCGGCTGCGACAGTCCGTGGGCGAGAAAAAACGGATAGGGCTGTCCGCCCCGTTGGGCATGTTCGTCGGACGATTCGGCGGCGATCAGCTTGAGGTAGCCTTCGGCCGTCGGCCGGTTGGACAGGTCGGTGTAGCCCACCAGGCGCTGGGCTACGCGCTTGCTGTCCAGATCAGCCAGGGCGGCGAGGGCGCGGGTGACCAGCAACTTGGACACCCCCACGCGAAAGCTGCCGGTGATCAACTTGACGCACACCATCAGGCTCGGTTGATCCAATTGCGCCCACAACGCGGGTAAGCGTTCGGCCAGGTCCTGGGGCGAAAGGCCACGCAGCGGCAGGAGCTTTTCTTCGATCCACACCGCCAGGCCGTCATGGGAGGTGTAGGCCGATTCTGGCAATAACAGCGAAATCGTCTCGGCCAGGTCACCCACCGATTGGTAGCTTTCCTCAAACAGCCACGGGGCGATCCCTGAGGCTTCGGTGGCCATGTCTCGCAGCAGGCGGGTGGGTACCAATTGCCGAGGACGCCCGCCGGACAGGAAATACACCGCCCACGCGGCGTCTTCGGGCGGGGCCTGCAGGAAGTAGGCTTGTAATGCGGCAAGCTTGGCGTTGCTGGAGGTGGTGGCGTCGAGGTTGGCGTACAGCTCGGCAAAGGCTTTCATGGCGTGGTCTCTTCTTCGTCATCTCCGTATTCGGTGCTGAAGCTCTGGGCGTCCAGGCCTTTTTCCCGCAGGTGGCGCACCAGAACGCCGACGGAGCCATGGGTGACCATTACCCGTTCGGCGCCGGTTTGTTCAATGGCCCACAACAGTCCGGGCCAGTCGGCGTGGTCCGACAGCACAAAACCCCGGTCCACCCCGCGCCGCCGCCGTGTACCACGCAGGCGCATCCAACCGCTGGCGAAGGCATCGCTGTATTCGCCAAAACGGCGTATCCAGCTACTGCCGCCGGCGGAGGGCGGCGCGATGATCAGGGCTTGGCGCAGCAACGGGTCGGTCTTTTTGAAGTCGCCGGCGTAAAGGGTTTCGGGAATGTAGATACCGGCTTCGCGGTACACCCGGTTCAGCGGTTCGACTGCGCCGTGGCTGAGGATCGGACCGATGCTGGCGTCGATGCCGTGCAGGATGCGTTGGGCCTTGCCGAAGGAATAACAGAACAACACGCTGGCCTTGCCGGCCGCGATATTGGCCTGCCACCAATCATTGATGCCGGCAAAGATCTGCGCCTGGGGCTGCCAGCGGTAGATCGGCAGGCCAAAAGTGGATTCGGTGATAAAGGTGTGGCAGCGCACTGGCTCGAATGGCGCGCAGGTGCCATCGGGTTCGACTTTATAGTCACCGGACGCCACCCAGACTTCGCCCTGGTATTCCAGGCGTACCTGGGCGGACCCAAGCACATGCCCGGCCGGGTGGAAGCTCAAGGTGACGCCGTGATGCACCAGTGGCTCGCCGTAGGCCAGGGTTTGCAGGTTGATGTCCTGGCCCAGGCGCGAGCGCAGGATGCCTTCGCCGGGACCTGCGGCGAGGTAGTGCTGGTTACCGGTTCGGGCGTGGTCGCCGTGGGCGTGGGTAATGACCGAGAGTTCCACCGGGCGCCACGGGTCGATGTAGAAATCACCGGCGGGGCAGTAGAGGCCTTCGGGCCGGGCGATGACAAGGTCCATGGGGCGTGCCGGGGGCAATGGGCTTATCAGTAGGAGGCAGGGGGCAGCGCAGAAGTTCTATCTGAATGCATGGGGGGCAAATGTGGGAGGGGGCAAGTCGCATCGTCGCACCGGCCCTCCCACATTTTGAAGCGTTTACTTGCCTGGGGTCAGGGTCAACCTGGCCTTCCCGTACACCTTATCGAAGTTCTGCGGCTGCATCGGGAAGCTCAGGTATTGCGCCTTGAGCGCGGCGTCGATGCCGTTGGCGTAGTGGGGGCTGGCGGGGTTGCCGGACTGGCCAATGCCACCCTGGCCCATCATCGGTTCCGCCTGGCCGAAATCGACGATCATGCGCAATGCCGGCACCTGGGTGGTGTTGAAATCCTGGCCCCAGCTGTACGGTGCCGGGTTCAAGGTGGTGTGGTCGCCACCGGAAGCCAGTGGTCCGCGAATCACTTGGCCGCTGGTGTTTTTCCAGGTGGTGCTGTGCAGCTTGCCCCATTGCCAGGCCTTGTGATCACTACCCAACTGGCTGTCGCCGGCCGTGATCGCGGCGGCCAGGCTGCGGGCGAGGATCGCCGGTTTGTCTTCTTTTTGCGTGGTGCGCACGTCATCCCAGAACGGGCTGTCTTCGCGGCCCAGCAGGTGGTCGGCCTGGGCGGCGTAGGACAAGCTGGCGTTACTGACAAAGGCTTTCCAGCTTGCGCTGTTTTCCGGGCCGAGTTCGTCGAGGAAGATCTGTTTGCTGCTTTCCTGCAGGAACAGCTCGTAGATCGCCGCGTCGGCGGAGGTGGGGGCCAGGCGACCGTCAAAGGCCATCAGGCGATTCAGCGCTTCCCGCGCCTTGGCCTGTTCAGCGGCTGGCAATGCATCGATCGCCTGTTTCAGGGGCTGGGCCATGCCCGGTGCCTGGAACATGTTCTTGAGCTTGGTGGCGAACGTGGTGGTCTGGTCGTATTGCATGGCAATCATGCTGCGGCTGTCATGCTTGCCGGCATTGGCCAGTTGCGCCAGGCGCTCGCTGCGCTCCGGCGCATCCCACGAGTTCGACAATTGCATGCCATAGCCACGCGGCGCGGTGCGCTGGTTGGCGGTGCCGATCCAGCCCTGGGCCGGATCCTGGTCGTACGGGTGCAGCATGGCGTCGGCGTAACCGTCCCAGTCGAAGCGCGCATCCCAGCCCGGCGAGGGCAACAGGCCTTCGCCTTCGCGACGGTTGGGGAAGCGGCCTGTGACCTGCCAGCCAATGTTGCTGGCGTCGGCGAACACCATGTTCAAGGCGATGGCGCGAATCTCGCGGGTCGCGTCCGAGGCTTTGCCGGCATTTTGTGCACGGGACAGGTCGAAGAACGCGTCCAGGCTTTTGTCGTCCTTGAAGTCGGCGGTTTGCAAGGCCAGGCCAAAACCACTGGTCAGTGCCTGGCTGCTGTTAAGCAGGGCGCCGTGGCGGGTTTCGTACACCACTTCGCGAATCGAACGTTGGCCCTTGATGAAGAAGGTTTCGTTACGCACCCCAGCCGGTAGCCATTTGCCGTTGTTCTCGTAGTACAGCGCGCTGCCTTGGCGTTTGACCTTCTCCAGGAACAGGTCCTGGGTGTCGCCCTTGACGGCGCTCATGCTCCACGCGACTTTGCCGTTGAACCCCGACAACAGAGTTGGCAGACCGGCGATCGAGGCGCCGACCGCCTGGTATTTCGGGGCGCGGATCTGCACGTAGTTCCACGGCGAAGGCGCTTGCGGCTGGGCCGCGAGGTCGTTGGCCAGCAGGCTTTTGCCGCTGCGACTGCGTTGCGGGCCGATGGCCCAGTTGCTTGAAGTCGTCACCGCCAGGGAATTGAGTGTGCTCAATTGCTGGCTGACCGTGTCCAGCCCGGCCAGGCCGGTGATCTGGCTGAGGTTCACGCCCTTGAGCTTCTCCGCTTCGGCCAGGGGGATCGGTTCATCCGGTGCGCTTGGGGTGAGCCAGGCGAGCTTGTCGGCGCCGACTTTCTGGGCGAGTACCAGGGACGCCAGTTCTTCCTGCAGGTTGGTTGCCTCGCTGAAATTCAGCAGGCAGAACAACAGCGCCGAATCTTCCGGTTTCCAGTACTCGGGCTTGTAGCCGGTCTGGGCCAGGTCCGGCGGCAGCTTGTCGCGGTAGCGGAACAGGTAGGCGTTGACGCCACGGGCATACACTTCAAAGAAACGCTTGAGGCGCGGCGACGAGGCGTTATACAGCTCGCCCGCACTTTTCTTGAGGTTGACCGCGCGCATGAAGCGGTCGACATCCAGCACGTCTGCACCGGACATTTCCGCCAGGCGGCCTTGGGCCAGCAGGCGCAGCGTGACCATCTGGGTGATCCGGTCGCTGGCGTGTACATAGCCGAGGCTGAACAGTGCGTCGTGGAAGGTGTTGCTTTCAATCAGCGGCATGCCCTGGGCATTGCGGCGTATCGAAACGTTCTGCGCGAGGCCCTTGAGCGGCTGCACGCCGGCAACGGGGGGCAGGGTGTCCTGGGTGCTCTGGAGCTGGCAACCGGCCAGGCCCAAGGCACTGGCCACTGCCGCGGCAACGCCGAACCGGGGAAGAAAATGTGAGAGGGCTGGCGAGGCCATGGCAAAGCTCCTGCGGGGGGTAGCGTCAGTAAAGGCGCTACGTTAGTGAGCGCGGCGATACGACGCAAGCGGGAGTTTGGGGAAAGCGTCAGATCTTGAGTCTGTTCAAATCAAATGTGGGAGGGGCGGTGTGACGATTCGACTTGCACCCGATGGCGGCCTCTGGGCCGACCAGGATGTTGGGGGAATGGGGACATATCCATTGCTGCGGTAACGGCGACTTAGGGTTCCGCTCTTACAGCGGGTCACTTTTGGAAAAGAGCCCGGGATGCCGGCCCAGCCAAAAGTAACCAAAAGGGCTCTTGCCCCACCACTCGGCACCTCGCCTAGGCTCGGTGTGCCCGAACACAGGCTTGAATCCGTGGGCCGCCGTCATGGGCCATCCCTGGCCCAGGACGGCTAACCCGGCGTCCTGCCGGGTTACCCACGGATTCAAGCCTGCGTTCGGCCAGCGTGGTTTAACGGGGCGCCTAAGATCAAGATCAAGATCAAAAGCCAAAGCCAAAGCCAAAGCCAGAGCCAGAGCCAGAGCCAAAGCCAGAGCCTGAGCTATTGAGCATTTCGGCACTGTTATCGAGCGTTTCGGCACAGTAACCACGCTTTGCTCAACCTAGAATCGAGCTTCACTTTAGGACTCAGATGGAGTCGCGATGAAAATCAGATTAATCCTGCCTGCACTTTCCATGGCAGTGACATTCAGTGGATACGCTGCCGATTTCGTACTGACCAGCCGGGATATTGCTGACAATCGTCCGCTGACCAGTCGCGAAGTGTTCCAGGGCTTCGGGTGCGAAGGTGGCAACACGTCTCCTGAGCTTTCCTGGAAAGACGCCCCTGCGGGGACTAAAAGCTACGCGATCACTGTTTACGATCCCGATGCACCCACCGGTAGCGGTTGGTGGCATTGGACGGTGGTTAACCTGCCAGCTTCCACCCATAGCTTGCCAAGAGGTGTAGGGGCGAACTTGCCCGCAGGTGCCGTACAAGGGCGAACCGATTATGGCCAGCCGGGGTTCGGTGGCGCTTGCCCACCTGTCGGAGATAAACCCCATCGCTATCAATTCACCGTATGGGCATTGAAAGCCGATAAGCTACCGCTCGACAACCAGGCCAGCGGAGCCTTGGTAGGTTACATGCTCAACGCCAACGTCCTGGCCAAAGCGACCATTACTTCAACGTACGGACGTTAAGAACGATGCGCCCTTGTGACGGCATACAGCACCGGGAAAACATTATCGATGCATGTGTCATACGGGCGCGACAACCCCTCACCTTGCCAAGGGTGCCGGTGTTCGTGACCACCTTGTGTCGAGTGCGGCAGGGGGAAAAACTGTTGCAATGGGATGACCGGGAGATGCGCGCGGGGCCTCAGCATCTGATTCTGATGCCGGCCGGGCGCGAGCTTGGTATCTCCAACTTTCCTGGCCCTCACGGTCACTACATCGCCGATGCGGTGACCTTTCCCGTCTCGACATTACGTAACTTCAGCACCCGATATAGCCAGCAGATTGTGAGCGGTCGCGGTGCACTGAAGACCGATCTCTGCGTTCCTCTGGACAGGCACACAACCCAGGCATGGGAGCAGTTGTTGGCCGCCATCAATGGGAACGCCCCACAGGCACTATGCACACATTATGGGGAAGCGGTTCTTCTGAGCCTATGCCTTGGCGGCCAGGTCGGGCCTCTGCTGATGGGGCGCAACGATCCACTGTGTGAACGTGTGCAGCAACTGGTAATGGCCAGGCCGGAGAGAGACTGGACGGTCGCGAGCATCGCACAACACATGAACCTGGGTATGTCGACATTGCGCCGCCAACTGGCGAAAGAGGGTAATAGTTTCAGGAATATTTTGGAGGGCGTTCGACTGTCGGCAGCATTGCAACGGTTGCAAACGACTTCTCGCCCGATCGGTGAAATTGCCGGCGCCTGCGGTTATGCCTCGGCCTCACGTTTTGCTGTGCGCTTTCGCTCACACTATGGCCTGTCACCGCGTGAATTGCGGGCGGCGATTTGAGCATTTTCCTTCCCCTGCTTCGTACAGCCCGCCAATCGAGTGAAGCGCCTGCTCAGCTTGCCGTTCCAACTGCACCGATTCGTTGCCAGGGCAATCCAAGTACCCGTGCCTGAAGTGGCAAAACTTTGTAGCAGCTTACCGTCGGCTGCTACAAAGCTTTCGTGGATACCCATGGTTATCCGGGGCAGGCCCCCACATGTGACCGGGTGGGTTTCAAGAATAATGCTCAGGACTTGGGCGGGTTGACCTTTTGCACCAGTTCGTAAGTGCGCAGGGTTGCCGGGCGTTCCTTGATACTGTTGAACCAGCGATGAACGTGTGGGAAATCTTCCAACCGCTGGCTCTGCCACTTGTGGGAAACGATCCAGGGGTAAATGGCCATGTCGGCAATGCTGTAGGCCTCACCCGCCACGAACGGACGATCCGCCAGGCGTCGATCCAGTACCCCATACAAACGCGCGGTTTCATCCACATAACGCTTGATCGCGTAGGGGAGCTTCTCCGGTGCAAATTGGCTGAAGTGATGGTTCTGGCCCGCCATCGGCCCCAACCCGCCCATTTGCCAGAACAGCCATTGCAGTACTTCCTGGCGACCGCGCAGGTCCTGGGGAATGAACTGGCCGGTTTTTTCCGCGAGGTACAGCAGGATTGCACCGGATTCAAACAGTGAAATCGGCGCGCCGCCGTCGTTCGGGTTCTGGTCGACGATGGCCGGGATGCGGTTGTTGGGAGCGATCTTCAGGAAGTCAGGCTTGAACTGGTCGCCCTGGCCGATGTTGATCGGGTGCACCTTGTAGGGCAGCCCGGCTTCTTCCAGGAACAGCGATACTTTGTGACCGTTAGGGGTGGTCCAGTAATACAGGTCGATCATGAAGCTCTCCAAATGAGCGAATGCCTGCATGTATAGGTGATGATCGACGGGTCATAATTCAATGAAACATTTACGTCTAAGGTTAGAAGCCTTTCAGGCTGCGCTGTCTGCCCACGCCCGCAGTGGCGGTTGCGCGTAGCACACCATAGCCTTCGGCTGAAAGCGTGGGGGCGCCTCCATTGCCTGGGCACATGGGGGGGAGCTTGATTCGTCGGGAGACGGGGGGAGGGGGTTGCAGTGCCAGCGCAAGTCCTGGACTTGGAGCGCCGTCAAGCATGTGGGAGTTTTGCTGCCCCTCGCAGGGAGTGACTCTCTAAAGCCACCAGGACAGTTGCTCCCACATTTGGGGCTACCGCGCGGCTTACGCCCCGTGGCACTTCTTGAATTTTTTCTCACTGCCGCATGGGCACGGATCGTTGCGACCAACGTCCTTCAACGCATTGCGCACTGGCTCCTGGTGAGCGTGGCCGCAGTTCGGGCCGTGGACATGGCCGTGGTCGTGATCATGATGATCGTGATCGTGGTTGCAGTCAGGACCATGGACATGGGGTTGCTGAGTCATCGATGTCGCTCCGGAATAAAATCGCCGGGTATTATCTCGCCATTGTGGGCCACCTGCACGTCATACTCGATGAATAATCCGGTTTTCAGCTCGCCGTCCAGGCGATAAGGCACGGGCTGGTCGGGTTTTTTCAGCATCTGCACCACATCGCGTATCTGCGGCCATAGGTTGGTGCGCACCGACACCTTGAAGAACGCGTGGCCGCGCGGCGGTACGGTGAGCCACTCATTGGACTCGCCCTCGGTCAGCACAAAGTCGCCCAGGGTGACCTTGTAGATCAGGCCGCGCACGGTCAGGTCTGCGTCGTCGCGGTTGTCCACGCGGAAATACAGCTTGAATTTCTGCTCAAGCAACTTGGCCCGTACCACCTCCACTTTCACCAGGGAGACGTGGGGCGGCGGCGAGTCGTCTTCAAACCAGGAGGCGCAGCCCGTCAGAGTGAGGGTCAACGCCAGCATTAAGCTGTACATCCGGTGCATGGCGCTGTCCTGTCATGGGGTTAGAGGTAGCTGGCGCAGCACTTCTTGAACTTCTGCCCGCTGCCGCACGGGCAGGCATCATTGCGCCCGGCCTTCACGTCCACGGTCGGGTCGATGAAGTACCAGCGCCCCTCATTCTGTACGAAAGAAGACTGCTCGCGGTGGCTATGTTCGCCGGTGCTGTCATGCCAGCGCGCGGTAAACGTCACAAAGGCGTGTTCCGGCTGGCCGCCGAATACCTCGGAGCTTTCGACCTCAAGGCCCAGCCAGGTGCTCTGCAAGCTCCAGGCACTGATGGCGTCGCGGTCCAGGCCGGCCTGTTGCGCAGGCAATGTGGTGCTCACCAGGTAGTCGACCAAGCCCAGCACGTAGGCGCTGTAGCGCGAGCGCATCAGGGCGCTCGCGCAGGGCGCCGGGTGGCCAGCGTGATAATGGCCGCAGCAGGCATCCAGCAGGTTACCGCTGCCGCAGGGACATATGGATGTACTCATCGGGTTACCACCAATACTTTCCGAAGTTTTCCGGGTTGGCCCAGAAGCGTGCGTTGAGCCAGTCCGGCACCTGTTTATAGTCAAGCAGATCATAGGTGAACAACGTCAGGACCTGATCAAGGCGCTGGAAGCGCTCGCCGGCCTGCAGGGCCAGGGAGAAAAAGTCGGTGTCCTTCCAGTCGCAGGCGGCCAGGTCTACCAGTACCGCGATGCGGCTTGCGTTGAGGTTACGAATGCCGCCAAGCAAGGTCAGTCCTTGAGGTTTTGACAGGTGCTCCAGGCAGTCGACCACCAGTGCCAGGTCAAAACGCTGCGCTGCCAGTTCCGCGGGCAATGCCCCAGGCTGTGCGATGAACACCTGGGTGTCTGGGTGCGCCGCCTCAAAGGCCTCCAGTGCCGGGAATTGGCTGGAGCCCAACAGCAGCAGGCGTTTGGGCTGGTGCAGATCGAGCAAAGCGGCCAGCGCTTGCTGGGGCGTACGGGAAGAAATACCAGCGGTCATCAGAGATCCTCACATCATGACCCTAGAGACTAGCGCGGCTGAGCGTGCGGGCCTAGAGCGGGCGGTAGCGAAAAGTCCTACAAGTGCGGCGATCCTCAATGAATACGGGGCGTGGCGTAGTGGCGCAGTTGAAAAGAGCCGTCTTTACTCCACCCATCGGCCCCCGCCGATCCCTCAGGAGAAATCAGATGAGCATCATGCGGACAGTTCTACCTTTGGTTCTGCTAACCGGAGTATTGACAGGTTGCGCAGGCTTGCAAAAAACCGATTGGCCCACCTGTGCCGCTGTCGGCGGCGTGACCGGCGCGGCGATTGGCGCGACGGAAAGCTCGGCCTACGCCGGTTATGGCGCATTGCTGGTCGGCGGCATGGCCGGCGCGTATTGCTGGGTTCATGGCGACGCGGATGAAGACGGCGATGGCGTGCCGGACAGCCGTGACAAGTGCCCGGGTACTCCGAAGGGCGTGCAGGTCGACGCCAATGGCTGCCCACCTGCGCCGCCAGCGGCGGTGGTAGAGGAAGTGGTGGTGGTCAAGGAAGAAACCATCGTGATTCGCGATGTGCACTTCCAGTTCGACTCGGCCAAATTGACGGCTGCGGACAAGACCAAGCTCGACACCATCGCCACTCGCCTGAAAAAGGAGGCCCCAAGTGCCCAACTGCGGGTCAGCGGCCATACCGACAGCGTCGGCAAAGACGCCTACAACCAGAAACTCTCGGAAAAACGCGCGCGCTCGGTCACCGACTACCTGATCAGTGCCGGCGTGCCTCGCAGCAACTTTGTGTCCGTGACCGGCGCGGGTGAAAGCCACCCGGTGGCCGACAACAAAACCGCTGAAGGCCGCGCATTGAACCGCCGCGTGGAAATCCAGATCAACCGCTGACAGCCCTTGCCCCTGTGGGATTCCACAGGGGCATTGTTGGCGATCTTCGTTGAAATCGCTCCTTTCTCAAGTTTTTTGATCCTTCACTGGCAAATCGCCTGTAGAAGTCGTTACTGTGCGCCCAAAGAAAAATTTGAAAACACTCAGGAGCCCCATGATGCGTAAGGTTTTTCTGTTGGCCCTGTTGGTCAGCCCCGTTGCCCTGGCCCAGAGCGTCAGTGTTGAAACCAATTCGTTGATGCGCCTGCCTTCCAGCACCAGCGTGTTGCAACTGGAGCGCCTGGACGTGGCGGATTACGGCACCTTGCTGATCCCGGCCACGATCAGCCAGGTCACGGTGGATCAACTGCACCTGGGCCGTGAGGCGCGCATTACCATCGCGCCGGGCAACACAGGGTTGCAGTTGCAAGTGCGCCAGGCGCAGTTGGAACACGGCAGCCAGATCACCTCGCGCGGTGCCCCTGGCACCCATGAAAAACCGGCCAAGGCCGGGCGCGACCTGACCTTGCGTATCAATGCACTGGCCGCTGAAACATTGTCGGTGGATGCCCGTGGCGGCGCGGGTGCACAAGGGTATGCCGGCCTGGATGGCGCCAACGGTGAAGACCCGGGTTGTACCTGGGGTTCGGCCGGGCGGGGGGCCAATGGAGATAATGGCGGCGACGGCCTTCCCGGTGCAGCGGGAGCGCAAGTACGCCTCGAGCTGCCGCAGGACTTTCCTAGCGAGCGGATCAAGGTCTGGGTCGATGGTGGCCCGGGCGGCTTGGCCGGTACGGCGGGTAAACCTGGCAAGGGCGGGCAATCCAAAGGCTGCCTGGTGTACCGCGCTGATGGCGGCGAAAAAGGCCGCCCAGGTTTGGAAGGCCAGCCGGGGCCAGCTGGGCCTGCGGGCTCTGTGACCATCCAACGACTTTGAGTCGTCGGGTCTGACCCCCTCGGGAGCACGTCGCACCGACCTGCTCCCGAGCCAGGTTGAAGGTCGCCTCAGAACATCGGCCGCGCCGAAGCAATCGCCACCAGCAACAACCCCACGATCAAATTGATCCCTACCAACTTGCGAATCTGCCCCAGCGCCGCCGCGCCCGCCGGCCAGTCTTCAGCCGCTACCGCCGTGCGCAGTTCCGGGAACTTCAACGCCTGGATGCGGATAAACAGCGCGGTCATCACCACATACAAGCCCATCATCACCTGCACATAGCGCGGCGCGGTCTCGAACCCGCTGAAGCGCAGGTGCAGCAGGCCAACGCCGCTGATCGGCAAAACCAGCACCGCCACCCAGACCCACACGAAAAAACGTTGAAACACATTTGCCCACAACTTGAGTCGGGCAGGGCCCTCAAGGGCCGCCACAGCGGCGGGGCGCAGGATCATCCAGGCGAAAAACATGCCGCCGACCCAGATCAGGGCGGCCAATACATGCAGGGTGTAGACGAGGCTGAAGACGGTCATTGTGGTACTCCGTTCTGCGCGGGATTAATTAGCGGGGTATGATAGCGGCCGATTCGAACCACTGAAAATTTATCCAGCGTTTTTTGCGCCCGACTATCCATGATCAGCACTGAACTCAAAACCACGATCCAGGGCGCCTATACGCGTTTTCTCGAAGCCAAGAGCTTGAAACCGCGCTATGGCCAACGCCTGATGATCGCCGAAGTGGCCAAGGTCCTCGGGGATATCGACACCGACGACGAAGGTCGCCGCGAAGGTGAGCCTGCGGTCGTGGCCGTCGAAGCCGGCACCGGTACCGGCAAGACCGTGGCCTACAGCCTGGCCGCGATCCCGACCGCCAAGGCCGCCGGCAAGCGCCTGGTGATCGCCACCGCCACCGTCGCCCTGCAGGAGCAGATTGTCTACAAAGACCTGCCCGACCTGATGCGCAACAGCGGCCTGAACTTCACCTTCGCCCTGGCCAAGGGGCGTGGCCGCTATATGTGCCTGTCCAAGCTCGACGTGCTGTTGCAGGAAGGCCATGCGCAAACCGCCACGGCGTCGCTGTTTGAAGAAGAAGGCTTCAAGATCGAGGTTGATGAAGTCAGCCAGAAGCTGTTTACCAGCATGATCGAGAAATTGGCTGGCAATAAATGGGACGGCGACCGCGACAGCTGGCCCACCGCCCTGGAAGATGCCGATTGGGCGCGCCTGACCACCGACCATAGCCAGTGCACCAACCGCCATTGCCCGAACTTCGGCCAGTGCGCCTTCTATAAGGCACGGGAAGGCATGGGCAAGGTCGATGTGATCGTCACCAACCACGACATGGTCCTGGCCGACCTGGCCCTGGGCGGCGGCGCTGTACTGCCGGACCCACGCGACACGCTCTACGTCTTCGACGAAGGCCACCACCTGCCCGATAAGGCCATCGGCCACTTCGCCCACTACACGCGCCTGCGCTCCACCGCCGACTGGCTGGAGACCACCGCCAAGAACCTCACCAAGTTGCTCGCCCAGCACCCCTTGCCCGGCGACCTGGGCAAGCTGATCGAACAGGTGCCGGAGCTGGCGCGCGAGATCAAGACCCAGCAGCAGTTCATGTTCAGCGCCTGTGAACAGGTGGCCGACTTTAAACCTGGCGAAGACGTGGAGGGCCGAGAGCGCCCGCGCCATCGTTTTGTGGGTGGGCTGATCCCCGAGCACATGCGCGAAATGGGCGTTGAGCTCAAGAAAGGCTTTTCGCGCCTGACCGACCTGTTCACCCGCCTGACCGACCTGCTCAAGGAGGGCATGGACGGCGAGGTGAATATCGGCATCGCCAGCAACCAGGCCGAGGAATGGTACCCGCTGTTCGGCAGCCTGCTGTCCCGTTCCCAGGGCAACTGGGAGTTGTGGACCGCGTTTACCGCCGAAGACCCGGAAGACAACCCGCCCATGGCGCGTTGGCTGACCCTGTCGGAAAGCGGCGCGCTGTTCGATATCGAGGTCAATGCCAGCCCGATCCTGGCTGCCGAAATGCTGCGCCGCAACTTGTGGAATGTCGCGTATGGCTGCCTGGTAACCTCGGCCACGCTGACCGCCCTGGGCACCTTCGACCGCTTCCGCATGCGCGCCGGCCTGCCGAAAAAGGCGGTGACTGCTGTGGTGCCGAGCCCGTTTCATCATGCCGACGCCGGCGTGCTGCGCGTGCCCGACCTCAAGGCCGACCCTCGGGATGCGCCGGCTCACACGGCCGCCATCATCCGTGACCTGCCGTCCCTGGTGGAAGGTTCACGCGGCACCCTGGTATTGTTTTCCTCACGCAAACAGATGCAGGACGTGTTCGATGGCCTCGACCGTGACTGGCGCAAGCAAGTGTTTATCCAGGGCAACCTGTCCAAGCAGGAAACCCTGAACAAGCACAAGGCGCGGGTCGATGGCGGGGATTCCAGCGTGCTGTTCGGCCTGGCCAGTTTTGCCGAAGGCGTGGACTTGCCCGGTGCCTACTGTGAGCACGTGGTCATCGCCAAGATTCCGTTCTCGGTGCCGGATGACCCGGTCGAGGCTGCCTTGGCCGAGTGGATCGAGGCGCGGGGCGGCAACCCGTTCATGGAAATCTCGGTACCGGATGCTTCACTGAAGCTGGTGCAGGCCTGCGGGCGCTTGCTGCGTACCGAAGAAGACCGCGGCACCATCACGTTGCTCGATCGGCGCTTGGTTACCCAGCGCTATGGCAAAGCCATCCTGAATGCGTTGCCGCCATTCAGGCGCGAAATTTCTTAAGCCACCGTGGGCGAATTCGCCCACTTCGTGGTCTATCTCACTGCTATCGCTTTATGTCATCAGGCCATTCACCGGCCGTTTGGGAGAACCTTGCTCGTATGATTCGCACGCTGCCCGCCCTTTTTGCCCTGCTGTTCGCCGCGCCCTTGATGGCCGCGCCCAGCGGGCAACAAACATTGTTCAACTTCGTCCGGCCTGCCGATGTGGTCAAGGTGGCGACCCAGGACGCCAGCCTGCCGCAATACAACGCCGAACAAACCCCGGAAGGCGAGGTGCTGCGCCGCATCACGTTCAACCCGGCCGCCGAACCGAGCCTGGTGCTGAGCCCGCAAAGCGGCGTGTGGGACTGGTCGCAGTCCGGCGCCATGAGCCTGCGTATCCAGAGTGCCATGGACTGGGCGTTGACCCTGTACGTCAAGGTGCAGAGCAACGACGGCAAGACCCTGGTCAGTCGCATCGACCTGCCTGCGGGCCCGGCCCAGACCCTGCTGGTTCCGTTGCAAGCCAACTCGCCGCTGAGCCAGGGCATGAAGGCGGGCCCGCCGATGCCGATCACCGTCGACGGCCAGCGCGTGTTGCTGGCCAGCAGCGCCGGGGAGATCGACCGCAGCCAGGTGGTCTCGGTGACCCTGTCGATGATCAAGCCCAATGTTGCGCAAAGCATCCTGCTGGAGCGCTTCGGCGTGCAGGACAGCGAGCCAGCGTTCAAGGCTGCCTACAGCAACCTGGTGGACGCCTATGGTCAATCCACGCGTGCGCGCTGGCCGGAAAAGGTCAGCAGCGACGAACAACTCAAGGCCGCCGCTGCCAAGGAGCAGCAACAGCTCAAGACGTGGCTGGCCGAGCGGGATAAGTCCGCACTGGATCAATACGGCGGTTGGAACAAAGGGCCGGCGTTCGATGCCAGCGGCTTTTTCCGCACCGAGAAACGTGACGGTCGCTGGTACCTGGTGACGCCGGAAGGCCACCCGTTCTACTCCCTGGGCGTGAACACCGTGGCGTCGGATAACAACCAGACCTACGTGGCGGGGCGTGAATGGATGTTCGGGGCGTTGCCCCAGGCTGGTGAACCCTTCGACAAGTACTATGGCAGCAGCGATCATCGCACCGGCAATGGCGCAGGCGAAGGCCGCAGCTTTGCGGCGGGGCGCTGGTACGATTTCTACCGCGCCAACCTGCAGCGCACCTACGACACTGATGGTTACGACCAGAAGCGCTGGATCAGCCACACCCTCGACCGCCTGCAGGCGTGGGGCTTCAACACCATCGGTAACTGGAGTGCGGCGGACCTGGCCACCGCCGACCGCGTACCGTACACCTTGCCGCTATCGATCGTCGGCGATTACGCCAGCATCAGCACCGGTACCGATTGGTGGGGCGGCATGCCCGACCCGTTCGACCCTCGCTTCGCCATGGCCACCGAGCGTGCCGTAGCCATCGCTGCCCGCGATCACCGCGATGACCCGTGGCTGATTGGCTTCTTTGCCGACAACGAATTGGCCTGGGCCGGCCCCGGTGATGATCCCAAGTCACGCTATGCCCTGGCCTACGGCACGTTGCGCATGACCACCGACGTCCCGGCCAAACGTGCGTTCCTCAAGCAATTGCGCGACAAGTACCGCAATGAAGAAGGCCTCTCCAGGGCCTGGGGTATCCACCTGGCGGGCTGGGAGTTGATGGAAGACCCAGGCTTCGAACCGCCGATGCCGAGTCCTGAGCACCCGGAAATCGAAGCCGACTTCAAATATTTCCAGAAAACCTTCGCCGACACCTATTTCAAGACCATTTCCGATTCGTTGAAGTGGCATGCCCCCAACCAGTTGCTGCTGGGTGGCCGTTACGCCGTGAGTACGCCGGAAGCCGTGGCCTCCTGTGCGCAGTATTGCGACGTGTTGAGCTTCAACATGTACACGCTCAAGCCTCAGGACGGTTATGACTTCGCTGCGTTGCGCGCATTGGACAAGCCCGTGTTGATCACCGAATTCAACTTCGGCTCTGCAGACCGTGGCCCGTTCTGGGGCGGTGTGACGCAGTTGGCCAGGGAAGAAGACCGGGGGGCGGCGTATGCGACCTTCCTCAAGCAGGCCATGGCCGAGCCGTCGATCGTCGGCGTGCATTGGTTCCAGTACCTGGACCAACCGGTTACCGGTCGCCTGCTGGACGGTGAAAACGGCCACTTCGGCTTGGTTGGCATTACCGATATCCCATTCCAGGGGTTTGTCGACAGCGTGCGCAAGAGCAACCTGGCGGCGGTCGACCAACTGGGCAAGGAAGCCGAAAAGGCCAAGGCGGCCAGTGCAGTGCATGAGCACGAAGGCGGTAACGCGCATGATGGCAAAGGTGCGGGGCAGGGCGCTGGGCACGCCGGCGGGCACTCTGGAAATGGTCATTGATTCAGTGGTGACGGGTTCACAAATCCTACAAGGGCTGGAACAATGTCAGCCACTTTTTATGGCGTTTTCCGAGGGGGCTTAGGTGCAGGTTCAGGGTCATTACGAACTTCAGTTCGAAGCGGTACGTGAAGCGTTCGCCGCCTTGTTCGATGACCCGCAGGAGCGTGGTGCCGGGCTTTGCATCCAGATCGGCGGGGAAACGGTAGTCGACCTGTGGGCCGGTACCGCCGACAAGGATGGTGCCGAGGCCTGGCACAGCGACACCCTCGTCAACCTGTTCTCGTGCACCAAGACGTTTACTGCGGTCACGGCCCTGCAATTGGTCGCCGAAGGCAAACTGAAGCTGGATGCGCCAGTGGCCGATTATTGGCCGGCGTTTGCGGCGGCGGGGAAGGAAACCATCACCCTGCGCCAGTTGCTCTGCCACCAGGCCGGATTGCCGGCGATCCGCGAAATGCTGCCCGCCGAAGCGCTATACGACTGGCAACGCATGGTCGACACCCTGGCGGCCGAAGCGCCGTGGTGGACACCGGGCCAAGGCCATGGCTACGAGGCAATCACCTATGGTTGGCTGGTCGGCGAATTGCTGCGCCGTGCCGACGGGCGCGGCCCGGGTGAATCCATCGTGGCGCGGGTTGCGCGGCCGTTGGGATTGGACTTCCATGTAGGGCTGGCGGATGAAGAGTTTTATCGCGTGGCTCATATAGCGCGCAGTAAAGGCAATATGGGCGATGAAGCCGCACAACGTTTACTGCAAGTAATGATGCGTGAACCGAACGCCATGACGACGCGGGCATTTGCCAACCCACCTTCTATTCTGACCAGCACCAATAAACCCGAATGGCGACGCATGCAGCAGCCGGCGGCAAATGGTCACGGTAATGCGCGCAGCCTGGCGGGTTTTTATAGCGGTTTGTTGGACGGTAGTTTGCTGGAAAGCGACATGCTCGAACAATTGACTCGTGAACACAGTATTGGGCCGGATAAAACCTTATTGACTCAGACCCGTTTTGGCCTGGGCTGCATGTTGGATCAACCGCAGTTGCCCAATGCAACCTTCGGCCTTGGCCCGCGTGCGTTTGGGCACCCTGGCGCGGGTGGTTCGGTGGGGTTTGCCGACCCTGAACATGATGTTGCGTTCGGTTTTGTGACTAATACGTTGGGGCCGTATGTACTTATGGACCCTCGTGCGCAGAAGTTGGTCGGAATATTGGCCGGTTGTCTGTAAACCCCTTGCTGTTTCACGTTTTTTTGTTACAAATGCAAGTATAAGAAGACGCTGAGCGAAATGTTGTAACTTTAATGTTCTGGAAGCGTCTGTTTAACGGGTCATCCAGACCCCCCGGTTTTTTTCTCATTTTGTGGATATCTCATGTTATCGAACAAGTCCTTGGCACTGGCGCTGTGCCTCACTATTACTGGTTGCGCACAAACTCCACAAAATGATGCCGAAGGGGGGCATTGGTGGTCATTTGGATCTGATAAGGCTGCCACCAAGGACGCAGTGAGCCAAACCGACGCCAAGCCGGACGCTAAACCTGCCGCTGGCGCCAAGCCTGCTGCCCCGGTCGCTGCTGCTGCCGCCCCGGCCGCAGCCCCAGCCCCAGCCCCGGTTGCCAAGGCTGACACCGGCTCCAGCTGGTGGCCGTTCTCCTCCAAGAGTGCCGACGAAAAGGCCGCCGATGCCAAGGCTGACCTGACGGCCGACCTCAAGGCCGCGACGCCGGCACCCGCCGCCGCGCCAGCTGTCGCCAAGAATGACACCGAAACCCACTGGTGGTGGCCGTTCGAAAGCAAGCCCAAGCCACTGGCCAAGGTCGACGTGACCAACGTACCGATGCCCGACCCGAAAATCACCCAGGCCTGGCTGGACGACTATGAACCGCGCCTGCGCGCCGCTATCAAGGACAGCAACCTGCAACTGGAGCGCCGCGATAACGTATTGGTGGTGATTGCCCCGGTAGACGGCTCCTACAACCCGAAACGCCCGGCGATGTTGTTGCCGGTTACCCTGGGCCCGTTCACCCGCGTTGCCAAGGCTGTTGAAGCCGATCCGAAAACCGCCGTACTGGTGCTGGGCCACGTGGATGCCACCGGTTCCGCTCCGGCCAGCCAGGCGTTGACCAAGGAGCGCGCGCAGTCCATCGCTTCGATTTTCAGCCTCAGCGGCCTGAAGCAAGACCGCTTGATGCTGCGTGGCATGGGCGACCTTATGCCGCGTGCCGCCAACGACAGCAATCAGGGGCGTGCGCTGAATCGTCGCATGGAAATCATGTTCACTCAGCGTACAACGATGTTGGCCTTGCTGAGTAAGTACAACTCCGGCAAGACGCCACCTGTCGCTGAAATGGTTGCCGTGCAGGATGTTCCAGCGCCGGCACCGGCTGCCAAGACTGCGGCGAAAAAGGCGCCTGTCGCCAAGAAAGCCGCCGCCAAGCCAGCTGCCAAAAAGGCCCCAGCCAAGCCGGCTGCGAAGAAACCGGCTCCGGCCAAAGCCAAGGCTGCTACGCCGGCGGCGAACGACCAGGCGAAAAACTGATCCGTTGAACCAGAAGGATAAAGCCGCATGACCCAGGCACTGGCCGATATGCGCCGTGACTACACACGGGACGGTTTGAGCGAGGCCCAGGCCCCGGATGAGCCGTTTGCCTTGTTTCACCAGTGGTTTGCCGATGCGGTGAAAACCGAGCAGCCACCGGTGGAGGCCAATGCCATGACCCTGGCCACGGTTGACCAGGACGGTCGTCCGCACTGTCGCATCCTGTTGCTCAAGGGCCTGGATGCACAGGGCTTTACCTTCTTTACCAACTATCAGAGCGCCAAGGGCGAACAGCTTGCGGCGCGGCCGTTCGCGGCCATGACCTTTTTCTGGCCGACCCTGGAGCGCCAGGTGCGCATTGAAGGGCGGGTCGTCAAGGTGACGCCCGAAGAGTCGGACGCCTATTACCAGGTCCGCCCCCTGGGCAGTCGCCTGGGCGCGTGGGCTTCCCCGCAGAGCCAGGTCATTCGTGATCGCGAGGCGCTGCAGGAACTGCTCAAGGCTACCGAACAGCGTTTCAGCGACACCCAGCCCGACTGCCCCGAGCACTGGGGTGGCTACCGTTTGCTGCCCGAGCGTATCGAGTTCTGGCAAGGCCGCGCCAGCCGCCTGCATGACCGCCTGAACTATCGCCTGCAAGGCGCGGACTGGACCCGCGAGCGCCTGGCGCCCTGAGCGGCACCTTTCGTCATCTCTCCTGAATCAAGCCGATCACACCGAAGTCTCTGTTCAAGAGTCTTCGGGCGTGTAGTGCTGTGCGGCGTTCTTTAGCCAGAGCGGCAGGTCGTTCCGCTTGATCTTCAAGGCCCGGGCCTTCTCTAGCTGTTGCAGCATAAAGGCGCGCTTGTGCAGGTCGTTGCCCGCCAGGGACAGCGCCAGGTCGCGGTCTATCCAACGCCTGATGCGCACGTACAACCAACCATGGAAGTACAGACCAGCGGCGGTAATGACTACAATGATGAAATAATCCATGAAGTTCCTGGTTATGTTGAGCGTGCTACCGTTCGTCGGTATTTTGGGTACTGGCAGTCTGTACTCAGGCTGAATGAAAGCAATTTTCTGCCGGGCTTGCCGTGACAGGCGTCAAGCTGCAGCGTCTAATGAATACCTGTCCTTTGGAGTTGATGCTATGCGTAAGTCCGTTTTACTGGTTGCCTGCTTTACCACCCTGTCGCTGCTGCTGGGTGGCTGCGCTTCGAGTCTGACCGGCGACTCGTACTCCCGTGACGAAGCGCGTCGTGTGCAGACCGTTCGCATGGGGACCATTGAATCCCTGCGTCCGGTGAAAATCGAAGGCACCAAGACCCCAATCGGCGGCGCAGCGGGTGCAGTCATCGGCGGTGTCGGCGGCAGCGCCATCGGCGGCGGCCGTGGCAGTATCGTTACCGCAGTCATCGGCGCCGTTGCTGGCGGCCTGCTGGGTTCGGCCACTGAAGAAGGCCTGACCCGTACCCAGGGCGTGGAAATCACCGTTCGTGAAGACGACGGCAGCATGCGCGCCTACGTACAGGCCGTGCAGGAAAATGAAATCTTCCGCATCGGCGACCGCGTGCGCATCATGACCGTTGATGGCACCAGCCGCGTGACTCGCTAAACGTCAGTCGTAGAAACACAAAACCCCAACCGGGTGACTGGTTGGGGTTTTTTTATGGGGGCGGCCAGTGCGCGGCTGGCGTTGTGTCTGTCCAGGTACGCACGACCTGTAACGAGGGAGCAAGCTCCCTCGTTACAATGATGCGCGTCGCCGAACCTCTCAGGCCTTCTTGCGACTTGCCATCGCCGTCACGCCATACCCAATACATGCCGCCAATATCGACCCGGTCAGGATCCCCATTCGATCTTCCCCGGCAAACTCGCTGGCGCCCGGCACAAAGGCCAGTGAGCCGACAAACAGGCTCATGGTGAAGCCGATACCGCACAGGATCGCCACGCCAAATACCTGGCCCCAGTTGGCACCGCTGGGCAGGGCAGCGAGGCCGGTCTTGATGGCCAGCCAGGTGAGGCCGAACACGCCGATGGTCTTGCCGATCAGCAGGCCTAGGGCGATGCCCATGGGCACATGGTGGGTAAAGCTTTCCAGGCTGACGCCGTTGAGGGACACGCCGGCGTTGGCGAAGGCGAACAGCGGCAGGATGCCGTAGGCCACCCATGGGTGAAGCGCGTGTTCCAGGGTCAGCAGCGGCGAAGGTTCGGCATTCTTGGTACGCATCGGGATGCAGAACGCCAATGTCACGCCGGCCAAGGTGGCATGCACGCCACTTTTCAGCACGCACACCCATAGGATCAACCCGATGATCAGGTAAGGCGCGAGCTTGATCACACCTAGGCGGTTCATGGCAATCAAGGCGATCAAGCACATCCCCGCGCCGGCCAGGGCGGCACCGGAGAGGTCGGCGGAATAGAACACGGCAATCACGATGATCGCGCCAAGGTCGTCAATAATTGCCAGGGTCATCAGGAACAGCTTCAGCGACACCGGCACACGCTTGCCCAGCAGGGCCAGCACGCCCAATGCGAAAGCGATGTCGGTGGCCATGGGGATGGCCCAGCCGGAGAGCGCCGCCGGGTAATCCTTGTTGATCGCCCAGTAGATCAGCGCCGGTACCACCATGCCGCCGATGGCCGCAGCGCCCGGCAGGACCACTTGCGATGGCTTGGACAAGTGGCCGTCCAGCAGCTCGCGCTTGACCTCCAGGCCGATCAGCAGGAAAAACAAGGCCATCAGGCCGTCGTTGATCCACAACAGCGCGGGCTTGGCGATGTTCAACGCGCCAATCTGGGCCACCACCGGTACCTCGAGAAAGGCCCCGTAGAGGTGGGACAGCGGTGAGTTGTTGATGATCAGCGCCAAGGCGGCCGCCGCGATCAATAACAGACCGCTGGCGGCTTCCAGCTGGAAGAAACGGGTAAAAGTGCTACGCAGAGCCAAGGGGTGCTCTCCAATCCAGATTCAATAGGTGGGTACCCTAACCCGTACTGTTAGTTGTTAAAACAAAAGTTATATTCTTATTTGTTATAAGGGATGGGGTACCCTGGCATTGCGCCAAAGCCTAGCAATTGTGTGTCCAATTGAGTCGTCACTGTATCTGTGTGCAGTGTAGGAAACATCCTAAGATTGGGGCTGAAATTCTTAGAGATCTTCCCTTATGAGTGACCATCGTCCCTGGGCCCGCGAAGCCATTCGCATCATTGAAGCGGACTTCCAGCGCAGCGCTGACACGCACTTGATACCTCTGCCGCTGCCGGGCTTTCCGGGTATCGAGTTGTACTTCAAGGACGAGTCCAGCCATCCCACCGGGAGCCTGAAGCATCGCCTGGCCCGCTCGCTGTTTCTGTATGCGCTGTGCAATGGCTGGCTGAAGCCGGGAGCACCGGTGATCGAAGCATCCAGCGGTTCGACGGCGATTTCGGAAGCCTACTTTGCGCGCCTGCTCGGCCTGCCGTTTATTGCGGTGATGCCTGCCACCACCTCCCAGGAAAAGATCGCCCAGATCGCTTTCTATGGTGGCAAGAGCCATCTGGTACAGGATCCGACGCAGATCTATGCCGAGTCCGAACGCCTGGCGAAGGAAAGTGGTGGTCACTTCATGGACCAGTTCACCTACGCCGAGCGCGCGACCGATTGGCGGGCAAACAACAACATCGCCGAGTCGATCTTCCAGCAGCTGCGCTTTGAGCGACATCCGGAACCGAGCTGGCTGATTTCCAGCCCCGGCACTGGCGGTACCACTGCGACCCTAGGGCGCTACGTGCGCTATCGCCAGCATTGCACCCGCGTATTGTGTGCCGATGCCGAGCGCTCGGTGTTTTTTGACTACTACCTCAGCGGTGACGCCGGCCTGCGCCTGGACTGCGGCTCGCGGATCGAAGGGATTGGTCGCCCACGGGTCGAGGCGTCGTTCCTGCCCAAGGTGATTGATGCGATGGTCAAGGTGCCGGACGCACTGTCGTTGGCGGCCATGCATTACCTGGCCGAGCGTTTGGGGCGGCGGGTCGGGGGTTCCAGCGGGACCAACCTGATTGGCGCATTGGTGGCGGCGCAGCAGATGAAGGCGGCAGGGGAGTCAGGTTCGATCGTGGCGATCTTGTGTGATGGGGGCGAGCGCTATGCCACCACCTATTACGACCAGGCGTGGCTGCTGGGGCAGGGATATGAATTGGATGGCTTGATTACGGCCGTTGCGGCCAGTGTGGAGCGGGGCGAGCCGTTGCCGGCCAACATCCTGCGCGCAAATATCTGATCCGACGCAAAGCCTGATGTGGGAGGGGGTAGGTCCCTCCGGCGTGAAATAACTTATTGATTATTAAGGATTAAATCCTTCCTTTAATGACCGATTTTTTGTGGTGATCGGGATTGTTGTGGGGCGCGGGTTTGTTGTGGGGGGCTGGCTTGTTGTGGGGGCTGGCTTGTTGTGGGGGGCTGGCTTGTTGTGGCGAGCGGGCTTGCCCCGCGTTGGGCTGCGAAGCGACCCCAATAAGGCCGCCGCGTTTATCCAGGCATATTAAATCGCCTGGTTTCGGGGCCGCTTCGCGCCCCAACGCGGGGCAAGCCCGCTCGCCACAACAAGCCAGCCCCCCACAACAAGCCCCTTGCCACAACAAGCCCCCTTGCCACAGGGGGCCAGTTTGCTAGAGGTCGTGGGTGCGGTGTTCTCAGGCTTCGATGCCGAGCATATCCCGCGCCAACGCCTCGGCAATCCGAATCCCATCAACCCCTGCCGACAGAATCCCGCCCGCATAGCCAGCGCCTTCACCGGCCGGGAACAGGCCTTTGACGTTCAAGCTCTGCATCGATTCGTTACGGGTAATCCGCAGCGGCGATGAGGTGCGGGTCTCGATGCCGGTCAGGACTGCATCGTGCAGCGAATAGCCCTTGATCTGCTTTTCAAAGGCTGGCAACGCTTCGCGGATCGCTTCGATGGCGAAGTCCGGCAAGGCCAGGGCCAGGTCGCCCAGGCGCACGCCTGGCTTGTAGGAGGGTTCCACACTGCCAAGCGTGGTGGACGGCTTGCCAGCGATGAAATCACCCACCAGTTGTGCCGGTGCCTCGTAGTTGCTGCCGCCCAGGATGTAGGCGTGGGACTCCAGGCGCTCCTGCAACTCGATACCGGCCAGCGGGCCACCGGGGTAGTCCACCTCCGGCGTGATACCGACGACGATGCCGGAGTTGGCATTGCGCTCGTTACGCGAGTACTGGCTCATGCCATTGGTGACCACGCGATTCGGCTCGGAGGTGGCGGCCACCACCGTACCCCCCGGGCACATGCAGAAGCTGTAGACCGAGCGGCCGTTCCTGGCGTGGTGCACCAGTTTGTAGTCGGCGGCGCCGAGTTTCGGATGCCCGGCGTATTTGCCCAGGCGTGCGGCGTCGATCAACGATTGCGGGTGTTCGATACGGAAGCCGACCGAGAACGGCTTGGCCTCCATATACACGCCCCGGTCATGCAGCATGCGGAAGGTGTCACGGGCGCTGTGGCCAAGGGCGAGAATCACATGCTTGGACAGGATCTGTTCGCCGCCATCGATGACCACCCCGTTCAGCTGGCCGTCTTCGATCAGCACGTCGGTGACCCGCTGTTCGAAGCGCACCTCACCGCCAAGGGCAATGATCTGCTCACGCATGTTTTCCACGACGCCGGTCAGGCGGAAGGTGCCGATATGCGGCTTGCTGACATAGAGGATTTCTTCCGGGGCACCGGCCTTGACGAACTCGTGCAGTACCTTGCGACCGTGGAATTTCGGGTCCTTGATCTGGCTGTAGAGCTTGCCATCGGAAAAGGTCCCGGCGCCGCCTTCGCCGAACTGCACGTTGGACTCAGGGTTGAGCACGCTTTTACGCCACAGACCCCAGGTGTCCTTGGTGCGTTGGCGCACTTCCTTGCCGCGTTCGAGGATGATCGGCTTGAAGCCCATCTGCGCCAGCAACAGCCCGGCGAAGATACCGCACGGGCCGAAGCCGACGACGATAGGACGCTCGCTCAAGCCTTCCGGCGCACGGCCCACCAACTTGTAGCTGACGTCCGGCGCCGGGTTGACGTTGCGGTCATCGGCGAACTTGAGCAGCAGGGCTGCTTCGCCCTTTACGTTCAGGTCGATGGTGTAGATGAAGCACAGCTCCGACGATTTCTTGCGGGCGTCGTAGCTGCGCTTGAACAGGGTGAAATCGAGCAGGTCATCACTGGCGATGCCCAGGCGCTGCACGATGGCGGGCCGCAGGTCTTCTTCGGGATGGTCGATGGGCAGCTTGAGTTCGGTGATTCGTAACATGACAGGATCCGGTGTGCGGCGTTTGGTGGGGCCGGCGGTTTTGCAAACCGGCGATTATAAGCCCCAACCGAGGTTTCCCGTCATGTTAAAACAGCGCAGGCGCCAATCAATCGTCGCGCGAACCGCCGAAAGCCGCGCAGCCGCGCTGCACTTGACCGTTGATCCGCAATTCGGCGGTCATGTGTTGCAGGCTGCCGCTGACGCTGTCGATACAGCGTTGCGGGGCGACCCACAGTTCGATGTGTTGGTTATTGGCTTCGGTCATCAGGTTGAAACGGCCGTCCCCCAATTGCTCTTCGACATAAGGCACCGCGAGAGGCGGCTGGCCTTCGCGCTCCAGCACCATGCCCTTGGCCGTGACGTTCATTGCCCAGGCCGGCTTGTGGCCGTTTGCCCGCAGGATCATGCGCTTGAAGTCCGGGTCGTTGCAGGCCGATGTCGAGCGCTCGACGCGATACAACTGTTGCAGGTCCACCGAGCCCTGGGTGCCGCTGGCGACGCCGGAGAACTTGCCGCGCAAATCGGCAAACAGTGCGCCTTGCTGGCCGGCCAGGGAAGCGGCTTCCTGCAGGACACTGGTGCCGCCGGTGTCGTTGACGACGTAATCGCGTTGGTCGTTGCAAGGCTTGAACAGCAGTTTGCCGCCGACGGCGGTCAATTCGCCCTGCATACGGGTCAGCCCGGCGGTAGAGGGCTTGGCGGGCTCGCTTTCGAACATCTGGCAGGCGGCAAACAGGGGGAGCAAGGCAAATAAAGCAAAGGTACGGGCGGCACGCATTATCGGGTCTCCTGACAAGTGCCGCCACGTTACGCAGGCTGGCGATGCATCACAAGCCCGCGGCCCAGGTTCAGGCAATTCTTACAGGGTGCGGATTCAGCCCACGATAAAGGTCTGGCCAGTCTGTAACCCTTCAACGCTTTTCGCGTAGGCCAACGCGACATCCGCGCCCGGCGCCGGTTTATAGCCACGGAAATACGGCGCGTAGCTGCCCATGGCTTCCAGCAGTACGGTCGGGCTGACGGAATTGATGCGCAGGCCCCGCGGCAACTCGATGGCTGCCGCTTTGACAAAGGCGTCGATGGCACCGTTGACCAGCGCCGCCGAGGCGCCCGTGCGGATCGGATCGCGGTTGAGAATGCCGCTGGTAAAGGTGAATGAGGCGCCATCGTTGGCGTACTCGCGGCCGATCAGCAGCAGGTTGACCTGCCCCATCAGCTTGTCGCGCAGGCCCAGTTCAAAATCGGTTTCGCTCATCTCGCCCAGCGCTGCAAAGGTGACGCTGCCTGCGGCACATACCAGGGCGTCGAACTTGCCGGTCTGTTCGAACAGCGCGCGGATCGAGGTGCTGTCGCTGATGTCCACCCGGAAGTCACCGCTGTTGCGACCGATGCTGATCACCTCGTGTCGCTGCGCCAGCTCTGCCTTGATTGCTGAGCCGACCGTGCCGCTGGCACCAATCAATAGGATTTTCATCGTGCGGTTCCTCCAGAGGGTAAGTGAAGGTTCAGTCTAGGCTGGCTTTTGAGGTGGATAAACGTGCTAATAGGCAACCTTTGGTTTTCAAATGGAAACAATCCATGAGCGAGATGGATGACCTGGCCGCCTTTGCGGTGTTGATCGAGGCCGGCAGTTTCACCGTGGCGGCGGAGCAGTTGGGTTGCAGCAAGGGGCAACTGTCCAAGCGCATCAGCCAGTTGGAAGCGCAGTTTGCGGTGATATTGCTGCACCGCACCACGCGCAAGCTGAGCCTCACTGCCGCCGGCGCAGCGTTGTTGCCCCAGGCCCAGGCATTGGTGGTACAGGTGGATCGCGCCCGCCAGGCGCTGGCCCGGCTCAAGGACGATCTGTCGGGGCCTGTGCGTATGACGGTGCCGGTGTCGTTGGGCGAAACGTTCTTCGATGGCCTGTTATTGGAGTTTTCCAAGCAGTACCCACAGGTGCAGATTGAGCTGGAACTCAACAATAGCTACCGGGATTTGGCGCGGGACGGTTTTGACCTGGGCGTGCGCTCGGGGGCGATCGAACATGAGCGCCTGGTGGCCAAGCCGCTGCTGGCCTGGCATGAGATGACCTGCGCGAGCCCGGCCTACCTGGAGCAGCACGGCGAACCCCTGACCCCGGCGGACCTGGCCGCGCACAGCTGTTTGCTCAACAGTCACTACAGTGGCCGTGAAGAGTGGTTGTACCACCAGCAGCACGAATTGCTGCGGGTCCGCGTGAGCGGCACCTTCGCCTCCAACCATTACAACCTGTTGAAAAAGGCCGCACTGGTGGGGGCCGGTATCGCCCGCCTGCCGTCCTATGTATTACCCGCGGAACTGGCTGACGGCCGATTGCGCTGGCTCCTGCGCGATTATCAGACACGCAGCCTGCCGATGTACCTGGTCCACCCCTACCAAGGTGGCCTGCCACGCCGAACCCAGGTCTTGGCCGACTACCTGGTGGACTGGTTCAAGCGCAGTGGCGAGGCCCTGGATCGACTCTAGCGATAGCGACGGGCGACCAGGTGATCGATGGACAGTCTGCCTGGCCCTTTGGCGACCAACAGTAGCAGCAGCGCGAGCCAGGTGCCGTGGGTGGGGTAGGCGTCGGGGTAGACGAACAGTTGGATGGTCAGGGTCATGCCGATCAGGGCCAGGGCCGAGAAGCGTGTGGCGAACCCGACCAGGATCAGCACCGGGAAGAAGTGCTCGGCAAATGCCGCCAGATGCGCCGCCACTTCCGGCGACAACAGGGGCAGTGCGTATTCAGTGCGAAACAGCGGCAATGTCGAGGCTGCCAGTTTCGGTGCACCGAATTGAAAAGTGCCGCTGACCAGGTCAATGGCAAAGCCTTCGACCTTGGTTTGCCCCGACTTCCAGAACACCGCCGCTATGGAGAAACGCGCGATAAAGGCGATCAGGCTGTAGGGGATTTGTTCGAACAGATGGACGGCCTGTTTGATCAGGCGAGCTGCGCTGGTGCTCATGGCGATACCTCGCGTCATATGTGCAGGTGAGTGATGGCCTGGTGGCTGATCAGCAGCGACAGGCATTGGTGCAGGTCGAATTCGGCCGAGGCTTCAAGGGCCTCTTCCACGGCCCTTTGCAGCCCTGTGCCGTGCTTCAGGCGGTTGATAAAGGCTACCGAGCCGCTGTCGATGGCGAAGACCTTGACCTCCAGCCCTTGGCGCAGGATCAGGGCGCTTTGGGCATGCCAGGGGTTCAAGGAGGCGATGGCGCCTTCGGTCTGGTGCGCCGCCCATACCGCCACGACGGCGTAGGGGGAGGTCAGCGTGGAGACGGACGGGTGCAGTTGCAGGCGTAAGTGTCCCAGGCCTGTTCGTCCCTGCAGTTGCCCAACCACCGCCTGCGCGTCCAACGGATCGGTGTCTGCCGCGTGATAGGCGCGAACCCGCAGGCGTTCCAGTCGCGCGACATCCGCCAGGTAAGGCACGCTCGCCGCAGGTTCGAAACCCTCGATAAAGCTGGCCAGTGTGCCGCCATATTCGCTGAGCAGCGGGCTGTCGGGAGGGCATGCCTGGACGTAGAGGCCAGCCATGGCACGGAAAAAAGCATCGCCCACCAGTTGCGACGTCACCGGATACGCGGTGGCCAATGCCTGGATCAATGAGCTGTGGACGTTGTTGCGATACACCGCAAAACGGCTGCCCGGGTCGGCGCCGTTGCTGCTGAACAGGCCGTCAGGGCAGGCAGGCTCAGGTGCCAGCAGGGCGGTGGTGAATGCATCGTGGAGGCTCATGGGGCCACCTGCGACAGATGCCATTGGGCCTGTTGCGCTTCAGCCATCAGCCTGTTGAAGGCCGGTACCTGGTGGTCCCGCTCGATCAACGTGGCGACCGGGCCGGTGCGTGCCAGTACCTGTTCGTACAACTGCCAAACGGCGTTATCGATGGGAGCGCCGTGATCATCGATCAGCAGTCGGTCACCCAGGCTGTCGGTGTCTTCGGCAAAACCGGCCAGGTGAATCTCGCCGACCGCCTGCAAGGGCAGGGCGTCGATATAGGCTTGCGGGTCACGTTGATGGTTGATGCACGACACGTAGGCGTTGTTGACGTCGAGCAGCAGGCCGCAACCGGTGCGGCGGATGATTTCGCTGATGAAGTCCGTCTCGTCCAGGGTTGAGCGCTGGAACTGCAGGTAGGTCGACGGATTCTCCAGCAACATCGGGCGCTTGAGCGCACTTTGCACCTGGTCCACGTGTTCGCACACCCGGTTCAAGGTCGCGACGTCGTAGGCCAGGGGCAGCAGGTCATTGAGAAACACCGGACCGTGGCTGGACCAGGCCAGGTGTTCGGAGAACGAGTGGGGTTGATAGCGTTCGATCAGTTTGGCCAACCGCGCCAGGTGTTCACGGTTGAGTGGGCTTTCGCCGCCAATGGACAGACCCACGCCATGCAGCGACAACGGGTAACGCTCGCGGATCAGGCCCAGGTAGTGATGAAAAGGACCGCCGGCCACCATGTAGTTTTCGGCGTGTACTTCAAAGAAACCGATATCGGGAGAGGTCTCGAGCACTTCGATGAAATGCTCGTTTTTCAGCCCCAGCCCGACCCGCGGCGGAAGGCCGGGCACCTGAGCCAGTGAGACCGTTTGCAAGGATGAAAGCGTCATCATCAGTACTCAGGCTGGGCGGGGATCAGGACTTGGCGGTGAAGGCGGCTTCCTGGCCGAAACCGGTCGGCGAGGTGGAGCTGGGGGTTTGGGTGCAGGTACCGGCGGGGACCAGTTTCCAGGCGTTGGCCTGGTCCTTGGTTTTTGAAGTGCCGGCGCAGGAAGTACCGGCGCCGGCGGCGCAATCGTTCTTGCCGGCTTCGGCGACGCCGAAGCATTTCTGCATGTCGTCGGCAGCGTGGGCGGTGGTGGTCAGGGCAGACAGGCTCAAGGCCGAGCCCAGGGCGAGGACGAGGGTAGCGGCGGACAGTTTGGTCGTCATGGTGGATCTCCAGCAGTAGGTTGAGGAGCGGGCTTGAATGCCTGCTTGCACCACTAGAGACGGGAGGGCGATGTTCGTTACAGGGCCAGACGAAATAATTTCAAACACTGCAAAAAAATGTGGGAGGGGCGGTGCGACGATTCGACTTGCTCCCGATGGCGGCACATCAGTCACATTCTCTGTGCCTGACACACTGCTATCGGGAGCAAGCCCCTCCCACATTGCAACCGGGTGTTAACCGCCCAGGTACGCCTCGCGAACCTTTGGATCGGTCAGCAACTGTTCACCCGTGCCTTGCATCACCACCCGACCGTTTTCCAGCACATAGGCGCGGTCAGCGATTTTCAGCGCCTGGTTGGCGTTCTGTTCCACCAGGAACACCGTCACTCCGTCCTTGCGCAGCTGTTCGATGATGTCGAAGATCTGCTGGATGATGATCGGGGCCAGGCCGAGGGAGGGCTCGTCGAGCAGCAACAGCTTGGGTTTGCTCATCAGCGCCCGGCCGATGGCAAGCATTTGCTGCTCGCCACCGGACATGGTGCCGCCACGCTGGCTGAAACGCTCCTTGAGCCGGGGGAACAGGTGCAGCACCTTGTCCATCTGCTCCTGGTAGTCGCCCTTGTCGGTAAAGAACCCGCCCATGGCCAGGTTTTCCTCCACGGTCAGGCGCGAAAACACCCGTCGGCCTTCCGGCACCACGGCAATGCTCTTGCGCATGATGTGTGACGACTGCTGGCCCACCAGTTCCTCACCCATGTAGCGGATGCTGCCGCTATGGGCCTGGGGCGAACCGCACAGGGTCATCAGCAAGGTCGACTTGCCAGCACCGTTGGCGCCGATCAGCGTCACGATCTCACCCTGTCGCACTTCCACGTTGACGCTGTGCAGGGCCTGGATCTTGCCGTAGAAAGTGGAAACGTTTTCGAATTGCAGCATTTTACGCTTCCCCCAGATAGGCTTTGATCACTTCAGGATTGTCGCGGATCTGCTCCGGCGTCCCGTCGGCCAGGGGCGTGCCCTGGTTGATCACCACGATATGGTCGGAAATGCTCATGACCAGTTTCATGTCGTGTTCGATCAACAGCACCGTGGCGTTGTTTTCCTCACGCAACACGCTGATCAGCGCCTTGAGGTCTTCGGTTTCCTTGGGGTTCAGGCCGGCGGCCGGTTCGTCGAGCATGAGGATCCGCGGGCGGGTCATCATGCAGCGGGCGATTTCCAGGCGACGTTGCTGACCATAGGCCAGGGTGCCGGCAGGCCGGTTGGCGAACTCGGTGAGGTTGACCTTGTCCAGCCAGTACTCGGCGTACTCCATGGCCTCGCGCTCGCTCTTGCGGAACGCCGGGGTCTTGAACAGGCCTGCGAAGAAGTTGGTGTTCAGGTGACGGTGCTGGGCGATCAACAGGTTCTCGACCGCCGTCATGTCCTTGAACAACCGCACGTTCTGGAACGTGCGCACCACACCCTTGCGGGCAATTTCGTGACCGGCCAGGCCCTGGATCGGCTGGCCGTCCAGCAGGATGCTGCCACCACTGGGCTTGTAGAAGCCGGTGAGGCAGTTGAACACCGTGGTCTTGCCGGCACCGTTGGGGCCGATCAACGCCACGACCTGTTTCTCTTTCACGGTCAGGGCGACGCCATTGACCGCCAGCAAGCCGCCGAAGCGCATGCTCAAGTTTTCGACTTTCAGGATCTCGCGGCTCATTTGCGCAGCTCCATGTGTGGACGTTGCATGGGCAGCAGACCCTGAGGGCGCCAGATCATCATCAGCACCATCAAGGCGCCGAACATCAACATGCGGTATTCGCTGAACTCACGCATCATTTCCGGCAGCAGGATCATCACGATCGCGGCCAGGATCACGCCCAACTGCGAGCCCATGCCACCCAATACCACGATGGCGAGGATGATCGCCGACTCGATAAAGGTGAATGACTCCGGGGTCACCAGGCCTTGGCGAGCGGCGAAGAAACTGCCGGCGAAACCGGCGAATGCAGCGCCCAGGGTGAACGCGGAGAGCTTGATGATGGTTGGGTTCAGGCCCAGGGCACGACAGGCGATTTCATCTTCGCGCAGGGCTTCCCAGGCGCGGCCGATCGGCATGCGCAGCAGGCGGTTGATCACGAACAGCGCAGCCAGGGCCAGCAACAGGGCAACCAGGTACAGGAATACCACCTTGCTCACCGGGTTGTAGTCGATCCCGAAGTACTCATGGAAGGTCTGCATGCCTTCGGCGGCGGTACGGTCGAACGACAACCCGAAGAACGTTGGCTTGGGGATGCTGCTGATACCGTTGGGGCCACCGGTGATGTCGGTGAGGTTACGCAGGAACAGACGGATGATTTCCCCGAAACCCAGGGTCACGATCGCCAGGTAGTCACCGCGCAGGCGCAACACCGGGAAACCCAGCAGGAAGCCGAACGTCGCGGCCGCCATGCCGGCCAGGGGCAGGCAGATCCAGAAGCTCCAGCCCAGGTAGTGCGACAGCAGCGCGTAGGTGTAGGCACCCACGGCATAGAAGCCTACATAACCCAGGTCGAGCAGGCCGGCGAGCCCCACCACGATATTCAGGCCCAGGCCCAGCAACACGTAGATCAGGATCAGCGTGGCGATGTCGACCGCACCGCGTGAACCGAAGAACGGCCAGATCAACGCGGCCACGATCAGGCCGATGATGATGTAGCGCTGGGTGCGCGGCAGGGTGAGGAACTGGCTGACCTTGGGTGAAACCAACGGGCCACGGTTGCCTTTGAACAGGGCGCCGACTTGCTGGGTAAACAGCACGCGCAGGAACATCAGCACCGAGCACAGGGCGATGATGGTCAGGGTCACGGGGCCAGTGCCATGCACTTCCAGGTTGATGCCGACAATGCTCAGCTTGAGGCCGAGTACCGGAAAGGCAACCGCCCATACCAACAAGGCGCTGAAAAACGCCGATTTAAGATATCTGCTCATACTTTCTCAACCTCCGGACGGCCCAGGATGCCGGTCGGACGGAACAACAGCACCAGAACCAACAGGCCGAACGCCACGACGTCCTTGTACTGGTCGCCGAAGATATCGGCGCCAAACGCTTCGGCCACACCCAGCACCAGGCCACCGAGCATCGCGCCCGGGATACTGCCGATGCCGCCCAGGACCGCCGCGGTGAAGGCCTTGAGGCCCACCAGGAAACCGGCGTTGGGGTTGATCACGCCGTACTGCATGCTCAGCAACACGGCCGCGACAGCTGCCAGCGCGGCACCGATCACGAAGGTCAGGGCAATGATGTTGTTGGTGTTGATGCCCAGCAGGTTGGCCATCTTGATGTCTTCGGCACAGGCCCGGCAGGCGCGCCCCAGACGGGAGCGAGAGATGAACAGGGTCAGGCCCAGCATGGCCACCAGGGTGACCACGAAGACCAGGATCTGCATGTAGGAAATCAGGACTTCTTCCGCGCCACCCGGGCCGAAGGAGAAGCTCCCCGGGATCAGGTTGGGGATGGATTTATCCTTGGAGTCCTGGGACAGCAATACGGTGTTTTGCAGGAAAATCGACATGCCGATGGCGGAAATCAACGGGATCAAACGGTTGCTGCCCCGCAAGGGACGGTAGGCGACCCGCTCGATACTGTAGCCATAGGCACTGGTTACGACGATCGACGCAAGGAATGCAGCGGTCATCAACAGCGGCAGTGAGTGGATACCCATCATGGCCAGCCCGGCAAGGGCGATGAAGGCCACGTAGGAGCCAATCATGTATACCTCGCCATGGGCGAAGTTGATCATTCCAATGATGCCGTAAACCATTGTGTAGCCAATGGCTATCAAGGCATAGGTGCTGCCAATGGTCAGGCCATTAACCAGCTGTTGGAAAAAATGATAGATCTCAGGCATTACAACGCTCCTAAAAACCCGATACGCATTTCACTGGTGGAGTCATGTTCCGGCCCTGTGCTGTGTTCTGTGAGCACATTTGCACAAAGCGTTTGCCAGCGAACCGCTGGTGACGGTTTTAAGATTTTCAGGTGAGCCAGCGCCCGGATCGCGGGTGACAGGCCCATAAACCTCGTAAAACAAAGCCCACTGCTCTCACAGTGGGCTTGTTGACCAGTAACGCCTGGCTTACTGAGGGGAAACTTCGGTTTTTGGTTTACCGAAGTGCCATTCGTAGACCACGAACTTGAAGTCCTTCAGGTCGCCCTTGGCGTCGAAGCTCAGGTCGCCGGTAGGGGTCTTGAAGGTGCCCGCGTGGATGGCGGCTGCCACTTTGGCGGTGTCTTCGCTCTTCGCGGCAGCGATACCGCCAGCGATGACTTCAACAGCGGAGTAGGCCGGGAACACGAATGGGCCACTCGGGTCCTGCTTCTTCTCGGTGAACTTCTCGACGATGGCTTTGTTGGCCGGGTCGGCGTCGAAGGATTTCGGCAGGGTGACCAGCAGGCCTTCGGAGGCGCCTTGGGCGATTTGCGAGATGGAGTCGTTGCCGACGCCTTCTGGGCCCATGAACTTGGCGTTCAGGCCTTTTTCCTTGGACTGGCGCAGGATCAGGCCCAGCTCTGGGTGGTAGCCGCCGTAGTAGACGAAGTCGACGTTGGCTTGCTTGAGCTTCTGGATGATCGAGGAGAAGTCTTTGTCGCCGGCGTTCAGGCCTTCGAAGACGGCAACTTTTACGCCTTTCTTCTCGAGGGTCTGTTTGACGGCGGTGGCGATGCCTTCACCGTATTGCTGCTTGTCGTGCAGCACGGCAACGATTTTCGGCTTCACGTGGTCGGCGATGTAGTTGCCAGCCGCTGGGCCTTGGGCGCTGTCCAGGCCGATGGTGCGGAAGATCAGCTTGTAGCCACGGGCGGTGATTTCCGGGCTGGTGGCAGCCGGGGTAATCATGATCACGCCTTCATCTTCATAGATGTCGGACGCTGGTTGAGTGGAGCTGGAGCAAAGGTGGCCGACCACGAACTTGACGCCGTCGTTGACCACTTTGTTGGCTACGGCAACGGCTTGTTTAGGGTCGCAGGCGTCGTCGTATTCCTTGGCTTCCAGCAATTTGCCGTCTACACCGCCTTTGGCGTTGATGTCTTCGATGGCTTGTTTGGCGCCCATGAACTGCATGTCGCCGTACTGGGTCACAGGGCCGGTTTTAGGGCCGGCAATACCGATCTTGATGGTGTCAGCTGCGAACGAATGGCCGGCAACCCCAGCCAGGACCATAGCGGCAAACAGTTTGGAAATCTGCTTAGTAGCCTTATTCATAGTGCTCCACTCTTACTGTTGTATTTTTTATAGTTCTAGCGGCCTTGTGAGCTGCTGAACCGGATCAGATATCTCGGATATCCCCCCGGCAGTGCCCTGGCAACTGTACCGGTACAGTGTAGAGCGCCGGTTGATCGCTTGAAAAGCTGGCTGCTGGGGGCAAAACCCGGACGTGTCGCTTAAATGAAAGAAAAAGACAGAATTGCGGCGGGGTGATGCCAGAGTCTCGGGCAATCCTTGGCTTTCCTGACAGTTTCAATCGTTGACTCATTTGCAACTGGGTTTTTCTACAAGAGCCGCGACGTTATGATTGCGCCGATTTTTACTCAGGTGAACTCCCATGACGCAAGAACCTAGCACCCTCTATGCCAAGCTGCTCGGTGAAACCGCCGAAATTTCCTGGAAGGAGCTTGAACCGTTCTTTGCCAAGGGTGCCCTATTGTGGGTCGACGCCAGCGTGGATTTGATTGAGGCGGCCGAAGGCATGGCCGAGGATAATCGTGACAAAGTCGCTGCCTGGCTGGCCTCGGGGAGCCTGGGCGAGGTGTCTGCGACGCGGGCACTGGACCTGGTGGAGCGTGATCCGAGCCTGTGGGCCGTGGTGGTATCGCCGTGGATTCTGATCCAGGAAAGGGCGGCGTAAGAAAAGTTTGCACCGAAAAGGTGCGTCTTTTGTGCCCGCCTAAGTGTGTAGCGGAGTAACCGCCGGGCCGGTGATGGCATCTTGCCGTAGAGAAAGGTCACAGGTGAGGGTGACGTGCGCGTCATGGGAACAGTTTTGCGGGGGCTGAAACGCCGTAGGAATTGTTTCCGGGTGTGAGTCGATCAGGGTGGCGAGGGAGCAGGCTCCCTCGCCACACCAGCCTAGCCGGTCTTGCCGGTATGGTTATTCAGCGAGATCACCTTGGTCTTGCCGATCCGGTGACGGTAGATCTCACGCAAATACTTGATCGCCTTCTTCACGCAATCCCGTGACAGGCGAATGTCATTGATCGAGACAAACTTGTCTTTGTCATTGATCAGCTCCCGGTACTTCTTCTCGTACATCGGCTTGATCGCGTACCAGTTGGTATCGAGGATCTTCGCCGGGTTTTCAAACTCGTTGAGCAGTTGATCGATCCGGTCTTCGTCGAAATCCTCGTGGATGATGAAGTCCAGGATCGAGTTGTCCAGCGTGTCATCGAAACGGTACGGGTTACGCGCAAAGCAGCGTTTGATAAACGCCACGATCAGCGTCAGGAAGTCATCCGACAGGCACGGGCTCTTGGCGATCAGGGTGGTCAGCGACAGGTTCGCCGAGGCGCCGATTACCAGTGCGTAGCGTTTCAGGGTGGTGTTGGGGAACAGGCTGTTGAGGTGGGTCTTGAGCCGGTTCAGGTCCATGTAGGACAGCTTGTAGTCCTTGGGCAGCGAGACGATGGACACCACCGACGAGCAGTTCTTGAAGAAGTGCAGGTCATGCAGCGCCGCCGCGTCGTAGCCGGAGTTCTTGTACTGCTCCAAGGAGGCCTTGTAGCGCTTGGACTCGATCGGCAGCAGGCTGATGCCTTCGATGGCCTGGGTGACCTTGTTGAAGTGCGGCAGGTCGATCGAGCGGAAGAACAGGTCGTCGATGTTCAGGCGCTGCGGCTCTTTTTCGAAGACCTTGAACTTGTCATTCGACGGCGCCGGCGTTTCCGGGACCACCGATTCGGCGTAGGCAATCGCCACCGGCCCGGCCAGGCTCATGAACAGGTCGTTGGCGTCGAGGCGGATAGTCTCGCCAATGTCGATGCCGGCACGACGGAAGTAGTTCTGGTCGTAGTCGGTGGTCACCGCCTGGGCGGTCAGGATGTTGAAGATCTGCTGGGAGATGTACTGGTTGGCGTGTTTTTCCATGGCATTGACATCAATGTTCTGGATATTGCCGTCGTCGCTCTCTTCGGCGTAACGCATGATGTCGTTGGAGATCAGCATCATCGCGTTCCAAGGGCGAATACGCCCCTTCACACTGGCTTCGCTGCTGTCTTCATTGTCGAAGTTGTATGAGAAGTCCCATTCTTCCGACAGGTACTTGCACAGCAGTCGCCCAGCGTTGATATGCAGCGCCTCGGACATTTCGCTGCGGTGGTCGGAAATATTCGGCAGCACACAGATGCCGCTGGTGAAGATCGGCTCGAAGACAAAGGCGTGGCCGCTCTTGCTGTCGTGTTCGTCGGCAGGCTTGGTGTCGAACGTCTTGTTCATGTACGAGTGTTGCTGGGCCAGGCCGAATTCGGACGCCATGCCCGAGCCGGTACCACCGCCGGCACTGAAGATCGAGAAGTACAGGCGCGATTGGTTGGCCTTGATGCCACAGGAGTCGATGAGGTACGAGTGGATCATCTTCCAATCGGGGCTGGAAAAGCGCTGGGTGTCTTTATTAAGGATGATCTTGGCCAGGTATTGGCCAAGGATCGGCGCGTTACCGGCGCCACCGGCATGGACTTCCGAGAGGTCCATGATTTTCATCTTGCTGTAGTCGCGCAGAAAGCCGCTTTTCTCGCCCTTGCGTGAGAAACGGATGCGCCCGGCGATGTCCTTGTCCAAGTCACCCAGCATCACCAGCGGCTCCACCAGGAACACGGGTTTGCTGGCCTTGCCGCCGCCCAGGCGCAGGTTGTTGCGGATCCATTGGGCCGGGCTGTAGCCCTTGTCGAGGGTTTTATCTTCGGTACTGAATTCGTTCAGGTAGAACTTGCGCGCGTTGTACACCAGTTCCGCCACGTCCAATGCGATGTTCGAACCGCAGCGGCCCAGGCCGATCAGGCACACCGACGGGAATTCCTGGTCGCTGTGTGGCTCGCCGTCGCCTTCCAGGTGGGGTGGCCGCGGGAACACCATGTCGCGCAGGCCATCGAGGTTATCGAGGATGCGGTCGGTATTGGTTTCGGTGAAGTACAAGTATTGCTGGGCGGCCAGCGGGCGGGCGCTGCTCAATGACTTTGAGCCTGGGGTTTTTTCCGCAGGGGCTGTCGGCAACACGTCGGAGACCACGGTGGCAGGGTTATTTTTAGAAGTCATTGGGCGCCATGTACCTGGACGGACGGCTGAAAAATATCAAATAGCCATCAATGAATGAGAGTTCGCGACTTTGCAGTGCGTCCTTATCCGGTGTAGTCGGGTTTAACCCTAGTTTTTTAAGGGAAAACCTGGCCGGACTCTGATTAATCGGCCGTTTGTCGGCGTTCTTTAGGTAAGTGATGGCGAAATGCCAAAGAATCGGCGTCATCGGATTGGCCTGATGACCGAGGTGGAGCCGGTACGAGCGGTGGCGGGGTCCTTCGGCGATGGCGTGTCCTTGGCGCCGGCAACACTGAAGGGGGAGAGCGGAGTGCGCCTGTGGATACCTTGGATGACCCCGATGATATCGCGGGCAGGCACCGCCGGACTCAGCAGGTAGCCTTGGATGAAGTCACAGCCATGCTTGAGCAGCAGTTCGAATTGCGCCTGGGTTTCCACCCCTTCGGTCACGACCTGCAGGTGCAGGGTGTGGGCCATGCCGATAATAGCCTGGACGATTTCGATATCGGCGTTGGACTTGGGGATGTCCTGGATGAACGAGCGGTCAATCTTCAAGGTGTTGAGCGGCAGGCGCTTGAGATAGGCGAGGGAAGAATAGCCGGTGCCGAAGTCATCGATGGCCAGGGACACACCCAGGGCGCGGATCTGTCGCAACAGTGCCAGGGTGCTGCTGATATTGCCCATCAATGCATTTTCGGTGACTTCCAGTTCCAGGCGGTTGGCGGCGATCCCGCTGAACCGCAGGGCATCTTCGATTTCATCGGCCAGCTCATCACGTGTCAGGTTCAAGGCTGAGCAGTTCACGGCCATGGTCAGCTCGGCGTAACCCTTGTCCGACAACAGGCTCAAGTCGTGGCAGGCCTGGCGCAGTACCCAGTGGTCCAGTTCGGCAATCAGCCCGTTGCTTTCGGCAATGCCGATAAAGCGCTCGGGTGTCAGCAAACCGTGTTCTGGGTGCTGCCAGCGTACCAAGGCTTCCAGGCGGGTGACCTTGCCCCGTTTCATGTCGAAAATCGGTTGGTAGAACAGCACCAGTTCGTTGCGGGCACGCAGGGCAGCGCGCAACTGTTCTTCCAGTTGCAGTTCGAGGAAGGCGCGGGTCTTCAGGTTGGAGCTGAAGAAGTTCAGGCTGTTACGGCCTGAATCCTTGGATTGGTACAGCGCCAGGTCGGCGGTTTTCAGCAGTTCTTCGCAGGTCAGTCCGTCGTCGGGAAACAGGCTGATACCGATGCTGGTGGTCATCACCATGCGCCTGCCGGCGAGTTCGACGGGCTCTTTCATTTTTTGCATGATGCGCTGGGCCAAATGCTGCGCTTCGTCGCGGTGGTGGATGTTGATGAGGATGCAGAACTCATCGCCGCCAAACCGCGCGACCACATCGGCGTGGCTGCGCACCGAGCTCTTGATATGGCCGGCCAGTACGCTGAGCAACTGGTCGCCCGCGTCATGCCCGAGGCTGTCATTGATGCGCTTGAAATGGTCGATATCGAGGAAAATTACCGCCAACATGCCGTCGTGAGCGGTTTTTTCCGCGAGTTTCTCCGCGAAAATCTGATTGAAGCCGCGGCGATTGAGCAGGCTGGTCAGCGCATCGTAATGGGCCACCTGTTGCAGCGAGGCGCGGGCCTGGTCCAGTTCGTCGAGCAGGGCGTTGACCCGGCGCAGGTCACGTTCCTTGTGTTGCAACTTCTTGTCCGCCAGGGCCGCGCTGATGCTGCTACCAATCACCAGCAGTGTGATCACCGCCACTGACAAGCCCAATTGGATGGGGTTATTGTCCAGCGGCAACGAAAGGTCGGCCCCGGCGGGTACCAGCATTTGCATGGCCGCCATGCCGGTGAAATGCATGCTCAGGATACCGGTGCCCAGCATCAGGCTGGCGGCGTATTTGAGCAGTTGATGGAAGGTGCCCATGCCATTGCGCAGGCAGATCGACAGCAGCAACGCCGCGAGGCTCGCGGCAATGGCGATCCCTACCGAAGCCATGAACAGTCCCGGTTTGAAGTACAACTTGGCCTCGGAATCCATGGCCGACATGCCCACGTAGTGCATCAGCGCGATGCCCAGGCCCATCCAGACCGATGCCAGCAGGTACTGGTGAAGGCGCAGTTGCGCGTGACTGAGGGTTTGCATGGCGAACAGCGAGGCGATCAGGGCGATCACCAACGAGGCGAACGTCATGATCAGTTCGTAATGAATGGCAATGGGCGCCTGGAACGCCAGCATGCTGATGTAATGGGTAGACCAGATACCGCCCGCCAGGCAACCCGCGCCCAGCCAGCGCCAGTGGCGGCGGGCGGTGGGGTCTTCGACATGGCTGACACGTTCTGCCATGTCCAAGGTGCCGAAACCGGCCGCACAGGCGACCAGGTAGGCCAACAGCACCAGAAAGGGGTTATGGCTGCAATTGAGTAGTAGGTGCCCGTTCCCTGGAAGATCGATAAAAAAGTGCAGACCCAGCCATTCCATAGCGTGTCCCGTCATAGCGTCTCGTCACTGCCTACGGCGATGACCTATGAGGTCGAGTATAGAAGCCTCGCGGAATTTGCCATCAATAATGGCACTTTGCTTTGAATGATTTTGGCATGCCGTCCATAGCGTTTGATGCTAAGCGCTGATGGGCAACTCCAGCTCGAAGGGCGGTGCCTCCAGTGGTGCCAGACCAAACGCGGCGCGGGCGGCGTCGCAATCGAGGTTTTGCACGCCTTGGTTCCACGACGAATCGAACTCACGGCACACGCTGGAGCGCTGCTCGTAGATCGTGCAACGGGTGGCCTGGCCCACTTCGCCCTCAAGGCTGCAGCAGCGTGCGGGTTTCTGGTCGGTACCGATCATCGCCACGCGCGTGGGGTTGATCTGGACCACCAGGTCATCGGGCACGGTGCCTCCTGACGAGGCGCACTCCCCCCAGAAGAAAGACACACGAAAGTGTGAACAACAGGCACCGCAATTCAGACACGGACTGGCTTCGGACATGGGCGTCATCGATTAGAAAGGGAAGTGGGGTTGTGACAGGAAGGCTCGCCATTCTAATCGTGCCGTGGCCATTGGGAAGAGGGGAGCGCGCTTATATTTTCCGTAGGGAAAGTCCCGTAGTTCCGGGTGAAATCATGCCCTATCAGCTTTACGAATCATTACAGACAACCGCGACGTGTCTGACTATGTTGCAGGGACCTGAGCAGGATGCATCGGGCATCGCAGCTCTCATAACAATAAAAGAGACGGACCCATGCAGAACTCGACCCAAGCGGAGAATGCCTGGCGCATTCTGTTCCTGCTGTTCCTCGCCAACCTGTTCAATTTCTTCGACCGCACCATTCCTGCGATCATCATCGAGCCGATCCGCATGGAATGGCACCTGAGCGACTTTCAGCTCGGCATCATCGGCACCGCCTTCACCATCGTCTACGCCATTGCCGGCCTGCCGCTCGGGCGCCTGGCCGACACCGGTTCACGCAGCAAACTCATGGGCTGGGGCCTGTTCGCCTGGAGCGGGCTGACGGCGATCAATGGCATGGTCGGCAGTTTTTGGACCTTCCTGCTGGTGCGCATGGGCATCGGTATCGGCGAAGCCAGTTATGCGCCGGCGGCCAACTCGCTGATTGGTGACCTGTTCCCGGCCCACCGCCGCGCACGGGCCATGGGGATCTTCATGCTGGGCCTGCCCTTGGGCCTGCTGCTGGCGTTCTTTACCATTGGCGCGATGGTCAAGGCGTTCGACAGTTGGCGTGCGCCGTTCTTTATCGCGGCGGTGCCGGGGCTGATCCTGGCGGTGTTCATGTTCTATATCAAGGAGCCCAAGCGCGGCGCGGCAGAAACCGTGCAGGTCTCCCAGGAACGCGTCGACCGCCCGATCCGCCGCGTGTTGGCGGTGCCGACCTTCCTCTGGCTGGTGCTGGCCGGGCTGTGCTTCAACTTCGCCACCTATGCCTGTAACTCATTCCTGGTGCCGATGCTGCAGCGCTATTTCCTCATGCCATTGCAGGAAGCGGCCGTTGCCACAGGGGTGATTGTCGGCGTCACCGGCTTGGTGGGCCTGACCTTGGGCGGCTGGATTGCCGACAAGATCCATCAGCGCATTGCCAATGGTCGCCTGCTGTTTGCCGCGTTCAGTTTGATCATCTCCACCGTCACCACCGCCTGGGCCTTGCATGCCGGGCGTATTGAAATCGGTGTGTTCGTCGCACTGTTCAGCGTGGGCTGGCTGTTTGCCTACAACTTCTATACCTGCGTGTACACGGCGATCCAGGACGTGGTCGAACCGCGCCTGCGGGCCACGGCGATGGCGCTGTTTTTCGCTGGGTTGTACCTGCTGGGCGGCGGCATGGGGCCGATTGTGGTGGGGGGCTTGTCCGATCACTTTGCGCATTCGGCGATGTATGCGGCGGGGGCTGAGCAGATGACTGAGGCTTACAAAGCGGTGGGGTTGCATGACGCCATGTATCTGATCCCGGTGGCGCTGTTCCTGACCATGCTGTTTCTGTTCCAGGCCTCGCGCAGTTTTGTGCGCGATGCCAAGCGGATGAAGGAGGGGTTGGTGGCGGTGGAGGTGCCGGCTGCTGCTGCGACGGCGTGAAACCGTGGTGACTCTATCGGGGGCAAGCCCCCTCCCACAGTTGACCGAGTTGGCTGATCAATGTGGGAGGGGGCTTGCCCCCGATGAGGCCCGCAAAGCCAAAGCTGTTCTCAAGTGAATAAAAAAGGCCCGCATTGCGCGGGCCTTCTATTTAGCAGGGCAGGGCAGCAATCAACCTGCCACCAACACCCGAATCGCTTCCAGTCGCAGCGCCGCCTTGTCGAGCATGGCCAGGCCTTGTTCGCGTTGCTGGCGCAGGGCAACCAGTTCGCTGTCACGCACGGTCGGGTTGACCGCTTGCAACGCGGTCAGGCGCGCCAGTTCTTCGTCGGTGTCCGCTGCCAGGCGGCGCTTGGCCTCGGCCACACGCTCGGCGTGGCGCGGGGTGATTTTCTCTTCACCGGCATTGATGCGTGGTGTGAGTTGGTCGCGCTGGGCCTGGACGAACTTGTTGGCGCTGGCTCGTGGCACGCTTTCGAGCTGGTCGTTCAGGGTTTCGAACGAGACGCGACCGGACAGGTCATTGCCGTTGGCGTCCAGCAGGCAGCGCAGCGCGGCCGGTGGCAGGTAGCGGCCCAGTTGCAGCGAGCGCGGGGCAACCACTTCGCTGACGTAGAGCAGCTCCAGCAGCACGGTGCCCGGCTTGAGCGCCTTGTTCTTGATCAGCGCCACGGCGGTGTTGCCCATGGAGCCGGACAGCACCAGGTCCATGCCGCCCTGCACCATCGGATGTTCCCAGGTGATGAATTGCATGTCTTCGCGTGACAGCGCCTGGTTGCGATCGTAGGTGATGGTCACGCCTTCGTCGTCGCCCAGGGGGAAGCTGGCGTCGAGCATTTTTTCGCTGGGCTTGAGGATCAGCGCGTTTTCCGAATGGTCTTCGCTGTCGATGCCGAACGCGTCGAACAGGGTTTCCATGTAGATCGGCAGGGCGAACTGGTCGTCTTGCTCAAGAATGGCCTCCACCAACGCATCGCCTTCACCCGCACCGCCGGAGTTGAGCTCCAGCAAGCGGTCGCGGCCGGTATGCAGTTCCTGCTCCAGGCGCTCGCGTTCGGCACGGGCCTCGTCGACCAGGGATTGCCATTCGCCATCGTCGGCGTTTTCCAGCAGCGGCAGCAGGCGCGGGCCGAACTGATGCTGCAAGGCGTTGCCGGTCGGGCAGGTGTTGAGGAAGGCGTTCAGTGCTTCGTGGTACCACTGGAACAGGCGCTCTTGCGGGCTGGTTTCCAGGTAGGGCACGTGCAACTCGATCACATGCTTCTGGCCGATCCGGTCCAGGCGGCCGATGCGCTGTTCGAGCAGGTCGGGGTGGGACGGCAGGTCGAACAGCACCAGGTGGTGGGAGAACTGGAAGTTGCGGCCTTCACTGCCGATCTCCGAGCAGATCAGCACCTGGGCGCCAAACTCTTCATCGGCGAAGTAGGCGGCGGCGCGGTCACGCTCGAGGATGTTCATGCCCTCGTGGAACACCGTGGCCGGGATGCCGGAGCGCACACGCAGGGCGTCTTCCAGGTCCATGGCGGTTTCGGCGTGGGCGCAGATCACCAGGACCTTGGTGCGCTTGAGCATTTTCAGTTGGTCGATCAGCCACTCGACCCGTGGGTCGAAACGCCACCAGCGGTTTTCTTCCTCGACGTCCGGCTGCGACTGGAAGCTGACTTCCGGGTACAGCTCGGCGTGTTCGCCCAGTGGCAATTCGAGGTATTCGTCCGGGTTCGGCAGCGGGTAGGCGTGCAGCTTGCGCTCCGGGAAACCTTGTACGGCGGCACGGGTGTTGCGGAACAACACGCGACCGGTGCCGTGGCGGTCGAGCAACTCGCGCACCAGGCGCGCGCTGGCTTCGGTGTCGCCATCGTTGACGGCGGTCAGCAGCGCTTCGCCTTCATTGCCGAGGAAACCCTGGATAGTCGTGTGCGCGGCCGGGGAGAGGCGGCCCTTGTCGAGCAGCTCCTGCACGGCTTCGGCCACCGGGCGATAGTTCTCGCTCTCGGCGCGGAAGGCCTGCAGGTCGTGGAAACGGTTCGGGTCGAGCAGGCGCAGGCGCGCGAAGTGGCTGTCCTGGCCCAGTTGTTCCGGGGTGGCGGTGAGCAGCAGCACACCGGGAATCACTTCGGCCAGTTGCTCGACCAGGCTGTATTCCGGGCTGGCCTTGTCTTCATGCCACACCAGGTGGTGGGCTTCGTCGACTACCAGCAGGTCCCAGCCGGCGGCGAACAGCGCGTCCTGGGCTTTCTCGTCGTCCACCAGCCACTCAAGGGCGACCAGGGCCAGTTGGGTGTCTTCGAACGGGTTGGCGGCATCGCTTTCGATAAAGCGTTCTTCGTCGAACAGCGCAACCTGCAGGTTGAAGCGGCGGCGCATTTCCACCAGCCACTGGTGCTGCAGGTTTTCCGGGACCAGGATCAGCACACGGTTGGCGCGGCCGGACAGCAGTTGGCGATGGATCACCAGGCCGGCTTCGATGGTCTTGCCCAGGCCCACTTCGTCGGCCAGCAGTACCCGCGGCGCGATACGGTCGGCGACTTCGCGGGCGATGTGCAATTGGTGGGCAATCGGCTGTGCACGTACGCCACCCAAGCCCCACAGGGAGGATTGCAGCTGGCGGCTGGTGTGTTCCAGGGTGTGGTAGCGCAGCGAGAACCAGGCCAGTGGGTCGATCTGCCCGGCGAACAGGCGATCGCTGGCCAGACGGAACTGGATGAAGTTCGACAGCTGGGTCTCCGGCAGGGTGACCTGTTCGTTCTGCCCATTGAGGCCGTGGTAGACCAGCAGGCCGTCGACGTCGTCGACTTCTTGCACGGTCATTTTCCAGCCTTCGAAATGGGTGATGCTGTCGCCCGGCGAGAACCTCACGCGGGTGAGGGGCGCATTCCGTAGCGCATACTGGCGCGTATCGCCAGTGGCCGGATAGAGCACGGTCAACAAGCGGCCGTCCTGTGCCAGAACGGTGCCTAACCCCAGCTCTGCTTCGCTGTCACTAATCCAGCGTTGCCCCGGTTGATACTGCTGCGCCATGCTGCCTGACTCCCGCCGTGAAAAAGCCGACTATCTTAACGGAACAAGGCCCTCATCCAAAGGACTCTGACAAAAACTACTGCGTTTGCACGGTGGTCCGCTGCTGAATCGACGGGTGGCGGGCACTTGCGAGTGTCGACTGGGTCACAGGTTGGCGTGCTTGAGCTCAAGTCGCCCTGCAACCCGCCGACAGCCTGTTGATCAGGAGAATAATCACTATGCTGCCACCCATGCTGCCCGTCAGTGTTGTGCCGGTCACGTCACAACTCGACCCGGTGCGCCAGAAGCCGGACATCCCGCCCGTGGTGCCCGTGCAGGCGGGCTCGAACGAAAGCACCATCGACCTGAAAAAGGGCGATGCCGAGCAGTCGACCTTTTTGCTGCGCGAAGAACAGCGCCGCCAGCAAGAGCAGCAAAAGCGCCGGCGTGAAGCCGACGCGGACGCGGAGCAGCACCTGGCCATTCCTGGTGATGTGCTCAACGCCGACAACACCGTACCGGTGGTGCCGCTGATTGAAGACGCGCCGCGCCAGGGGCTGTGGGTGGACGTCGAGGTTTAATCGCGCAACTCGCGCAAGGCTGTCAGCAGCACCTCGATATCGTGGTCGTTGTTGAAGGGGCTGACGGAGATGCGCGCGATGCTGCTCAGGCCGCGCGCCTGCATATCCAGCGGCGTGTAGGCCACACCGTTGGCGCCGATGTTGATTCGCTTCAATCCCAGCCGCCGCTTGAGTTCGAAGGCGTCCCAGCCGGCGAGGTTGAAGGCGATCAAGCCTGAGTGCGTAGCGCCCAAGTCATGCAAGGAAATGCCCGGTATCTGGCGCAGTGCTTCACGGATCCGCGCGCTGGTCTGCCTGACGCGTTCCCAGGCCCGCTCGATCCCCAGTCGATTGATCTCCTGCAGTGCGTTACCCAGCCCCGCCAACAAGGCGGCGGACACTTCGCTGGTTTCAAAGCGCCGGGCGTCGTTACGCAAGTCGTAGCCGTTGGCGTTCCAGGGGGCCGAGAACACATCGCGCTGGGCGGGGTTCAGGTGCTGGAGAAACGCCGGCCGCACATACAGCAGCGCCGTGCCGCGCGGCCCGCGCAGGTGCTTGCGGCCGGCCGATTTGAGCACATCGCAGTGCAGCGCCTGCACATCTACCGGTACCTGACCGACAGCTTGACCCGCGTCGACAAAGTAGGGAATGCCATGGCGCCTGGCGACGGCGCCGATGGCTTGGGCGGGATTGATCAGGCCGCCATTGGCCGGGAGCCAGGTCAGGTCGATCAGCTTCACGTTTGTATCGATCATCGCTTCCAGGGCCAGCGGGCAGACCGCGCCGGTTTCATCGCAGGGGATGACCTCGACCCGTGCGCCGGCTTGCACCGCCAGTTCCATGCTCGCCAGGTTACCGCCCCATTCGTGGCGGCCCACCAAAATGCGCTCGCCCGGCTGCCAAGGGCCGAGTGCCTGGAACGCCATGCTCCAGGCCGTTGAGCCGCTGCTGGCAAAGGCAATCGACGAGGCGGGCGCATTGAGCAATTGCCCGGCGGCGCGGCGGGCTTGCTCTATCAGGGCCGCACCGTGTTCGCCGGCTTCCATGGGGCCGTCGCGAGCTTCACGCTGTAATTGTTCGATGATGGCATCGAGGGTTGCCTGGCTGGGTAAGGACGCGCCGGCGTGATTGAAATGCACGATGCCGGATAGGCAGCCAGGGGTGTTGTCCCGCAGTTGCTGGACTTCAAGCGGGCTCACGGTTGTAACTCGAAAATGGCGTCCACTTCCACCGCCACGCCGGCGGGCAGGCTGGAAACGCCGACGGCGGTGCGTACATGCCGGCCTTTTTCTCCAAGGGCATTGACCAGCAGGTTGGATGCGCCGTTGGCGACGCCACTCTGCTGCTTGAAGTCGGCGCTGCTGGCGATAAACACACCCAGGCGAACTGTGCGCACCAGGCGCGACAGGTCGTCTTCCAGCGCCGCGCTCAATTGCCCCAGCAGGCCCAGCGCCGCCAGTTCTGCCGCCTGGGCGCCTTCTTCATCGCTGAGGGATTCGCCCAGCCGGCCCACATAGGCAGGTTTGCCCTCCACCATGGGAATCTGTCCGGAGATGAACAGCTGGTTGTGGCTGATGACATGATTGATGTAGTTGGCCGCCGGTTGGCTGGGTGAAGGCAGCGTCAAGCCAAGGGCGTGCACACATTGGCGGATGGAAGTGCTCATGTTGAATCCTCTTGGGTCGGGAGGATTCAGCATGGTGGCCGTGGTGTTCGGCGACAAACGGATAGATCTCATGGGACGTATCGAAATAACTCACGCGTCGGTGCAGGCTTGCTGCAACCACTCGCTGAAACAGCGGGCGGCCTCATTGGCAGGGCCCTGGGGGGTAATCAGCCAGTAACCGATCGCGCTGTGATAGGGCGGCCAGTCGAACGCCTCCACCAGGCTGCCGTCCTGGAGCCTGCGCTCGATCAAACGGTGACGCCCCATGGCGATGCCCTGGCCGGACACGGCGGCTTCGACCACGATGTTGTAGTCGTGCAGCATCACGCGGGGGTGTTGATCGAGGTCGACTCGATAATGCGCGGACCAATCCGTCCATTCGAATGGCCGGTGCGAGGTGGCCATCAGCAAGGGACCGTGATGCAGTTGGCTGGCTTTGAATGCCGGGCTGCATACCGGTGAGAGTATTTCAGGCATCAGCCGTATGGCCTGCACGTCGGGCCAATCGCCCTTGCCGTAACGGATGGCCAGGTCGATCGTTGTTCCGTCGACGTTCGCCAATTGAATCGCCGGCAACAGTTCCACCTGGATATGCGGGTAACGGTTGAGAAACCCGGCCAGGCGCGGTGCCAGCCATAAGGTGGCAAAGGATGCGAGCAGGCCGATGCGCAACACTGTGGCGCCAGGGGCGACCCGTTGGGTGCGGGTGGCGGCCGCGATGGCATCGAGGGCGGGGCGGATTTCGTCGTAATAACGCTGGCCGTCGGCTGTCAGGTCGATCGCGCGGGTACGTCGGATAAACAGCGGCTTGCCCAGGTGCTGTTCGAGTTTTTGCACCTGGTGGCTCAAGGCGCTCTGGGTGACCGACAACTCATTGGCCGCCTTGATAAAACTCAAGTGCCGTGCCACCGCTTCAAAGGCGCGCAGGGCGAGCAATGGGGGAAGGTCCTTGAACAGTGCCACCTGGGGGGCCTCCGGGTGCGGGCTTAAAGTGCCGATTTTGGGCGATGCCCCGCCTTTTGTCGCTCGCTGATTTGCCGCCGGACGGGGGAGGCCGCATTATTGAGGCACTCCCGCCATAACGTAGCCAAGCCATGAGTGATGACGACAAGCTGATCGACCTGAATGCCGAACGTGCCAAACGTGTGCATGACCTCAATGACAAACGCCTGAATGAAGTGCGCCAGGCATTTGAACAGGCGATGCCCTTGGGGAAAGTTAAGAAAAAGCCGAAGAACAAACCGAAAAAGCGTTGAAAGGGCCTGCATTTATTGATGCAGGTCAGTTATTACCCTTCTTTACGCCCCGTTGAGGGCGACATTGATCCTCGTCAATTTTCCAGAGTGCCTTCTCCATTAACTTAGCCCTATCGCAACAGGGCAAGTGCAGGAGGCCGGTCATGTTTTTCGATAATGTGGTGTTCGCCGGGGTGCTGACTGTAAGCCTCATGGTGATGTTTTTTGTAGGGTTTGGATTTTTTATCTGGAAAGACGCACATAAGCGTAAAAAACCATAAGTTTTTCCGGATTACATGAGCACGCAAGGCATTTTGGGCGACTTCGGTCGCCCTTTTTTTTGCCTGCGATTTAATCAACACCCCATTTGAACTGAGTCCGGTGGCGCAGCAGTTTAAGGACGGGACACACGCATAAAAAAAGGTGCGACCCTCGCAGGTCGCACCTTTATTTTTTGCGGGTTGGCTATCAGCTACCCAGTGCCTTGGACGCCAACCAGAACAACCCGGCCGACAGGCCTACGGTGGCTGGCAGGGTCAACACCCAGGCCATCAGGATGGTCTTTACGGTACCGCCTTGCAGGCCGCTCTTGTTGGCAACCATGGTGCCGGCGACACCGGAAGACAGTACGTGCGTGGTCGAAACCGGCAGGCTGAAGATGTTGGCCAGGCCGATCATGCTGGCGGTGGTGATCTGCGCCGACATGCCCTGGGCGTAGGTCATGCCCTGCTTGCCGATCTTCTCACCGATGGTCAGTACCACACGCTTCCAACCCACCATGGTGCCGAGGCCCAATGCCAGGGCGACCGCGAGGATTACCCAGAACGGCGCGTACTCGGTCGTGGCGGTCAGGTCTTTGCGCAGCTTGTCGAGGTCGGACTTCTCACGCGCATCCAGGCCCGGCAGCTTGCCGACTTTCTTCGCGGTGTCATCCAGGCATAGCAGGTAGCGACGTACCTCAATGCGCTGGTCGGCATTCAGCGAGTGGTAATCGGAAACGCCTTTCAAGGTGTCCACGAGCGCGTTGATGGTCGGCTCGGTCTGCTGCGGGTTGCAGCGGAACTTGCCCGGCAAGTCATCCTTCACGCTTTTCCCCAAGGCCAGGAACTCGCCCAGGGTTTCGTGGTTGCGCTGGTAGAACTGATTCAAGTGCACGGTGGCGTCGCGGGTGCGCTCGATCTGGTAGGTGGTGCTGCCCAGGTCGAGGACGAACTGTGCCGGTACGATGCCGATCAGCACCAGCATGATCAAGCCGATACCTTTCTGCCCATCGTTGGAGCCGTGCACGAAACTCACGGCCATGGCGGAAATCACCAGGACCAGGCGGTTCCAGAACGGCGGGTGTTTCTTGTCGTCGAGCTTGCGGCGCTGGTCCGGGGTCTTGTGCATCTTCGACAGCGGGCGCCACCACTTCAGGCCGAGCAGCACCAGGGCGGCAACCAGGAAGCCGGCCATCGGCGAGAACACCAGGGAGGCGCCGATATCGATCGCTTTCTGCCAGTTCACCCCGTCAGCCAGGGGAATGTCATTGATCAGGGCGTTGGCCAGGCCGACACCAAGGATCGAACCGATCAGGGTGTGGGAGCTGGAGGCGGGGATACCGAAGTACCAGGTGCCCAGGTTCCAGGTGATCGCCGCCGCCAATAAAGAGAAGACCATCGCCAAACCATGGCCGGTGTTCACATTGATCAGCAACTCCACCGGCAGCAAGTGCACGATGGCGTAGGCGACACCGACACCACCGAGCAACACGCCGAGGAAGTTGAACACCCCGGAGAAGAACACCGCCAGGTGCGGCGGCATGGCTTTGGTATAGATGACTGTGGCCACCGCATTAGCGGTGTCATGAAAGCCATTGATGAACTCGAAGGCGAGGACAAAGGCCAGGGCGAGCAACAGGCTCACGAGAACCCAAGCATCCAGTCCGCTGAATAAATCGATCATGAAGGTTTTCTGACCCGGTCGTAAGGGGGCGCGATTATGCCAGAAAACCTCGGTAATCGATGCACTAGCTGCTCATTGGTAACAATCTTCATTGAAAAAACACGGGCAAAAGGTGCTCATCCCAGGCTTTTCGGGGCTTTGGCAAGTCTTTGATTTATAAAGCGCACAGCTGAAAAGGTGCGGTTTTGTCACCTAATCGTCATGTCTGAAACATTTGTACGAAATTTCCCTGGGGCGGCAGGGTGCTGAGCCGTGGAGGCTCATGCAAGGTGCCCTCCGCCGGCAATAAGCCGGCAGAGACAGCAAGACCCTGAGGACTCGAACCGAAGTGCTTATGGCTCTTCGGCCTTGAGTTCCTGTTCAATCTTTTGGATTTCCTGGGCAAAGGCCTGATCGAGCAGACTGGCTCGTTTGCGCCATGGCTTGCGTTCTGGCTCAGGCTGGGCGGCGTAGGTGGTGACTTCCCCGCCGTAAACGTCCTTGTAACGTTGCTCCTGGCGCTCAAGTTCCGCGCGCAGTTCATCTTTCGTCACAGTGCTACCTAATTGAGTTGAGTTTAATTACCGTGCAGCGGTGGAGCTGAAAATTGCCCTCGGCGTATTTCAATGTTGAACAGTCAAACTGTTCAAGTTTGAATAATTGACCAAAGGTGACTTCGTTAAACCGGTAGTGATAACCGGCGACGCGTTCCGCATGCACCGCCTGCGAGCTCCGATCCCGATAGTGATACCGGGCTGACCTCTGCACAGGTTGCATTATAGCGGCGCATTTGAATAACTCTATCACCATAAAGTTAAAAAACGTCAACTTGCTGTGAGAGTTTTGTTACATGTACGCGTCAGTATTTCGCTGGAAAACCGGCGCCATCATTTTTGCGCTCTTGTAAAAGTTGTCGCGGCCCGTCCGATATTTCTCTACGTCCAGGTTGATTGCGATAATCGAATGATCGTCCGATAATCGCCCAATGTTGTTGGCCCAAGCTTGTGCCTCGCGTCTGGCACGGCTTTCAATAGTGACCAACCCTTCCAGCGGTTGAAAATAAGAGAAAGGATCCGGAAATGAACGATCAATTGCGCAACTCCTTCGCGTCAGCGGCGCCGCCGATCGTGGCTTCGCCCGCCAAGCGCATCCAGGCGTTTACCGGTGATCCAGACTTCATGACCTCCCTGGCCCGTGGCCTGGCCGTGGTGCAAGCGTTTCAGGAGCGCAAGCGGCACCTCACCATCGCCCAGATCAGTCACCGCACCGAAATCCCCCGCGCCGCCGTGCGACGTTGCCTGCACACCCTGATCAAGCTCGGCTACGCCACCACCGATGGGCGTACTTATTCGCTGCTGCCCAAAGTCCTGACCCTGGGTCATGCCTATTTGTCCTCCACGCCCCTGGCGGTCTCCGCGCAACCTTACCTGGACCGTATGAGCGAGCAGCTTCACGAAGCCTGCAACATGGCGACCCTTGAGGGCGACGACATCCTCTATATAGCCCGTTCCGCCACGACCCAGCGCCTGATTTCCGTGGACCTGTCGGTGGGCGGGCGCTTGCCGGCATATTGCACGTCCATGGGCCGCATCCTGCTTGCCGCGTTGGATGACGCCTCGCTGCAGGACTACCTCGACCACGCCGACCTGCAAACCAAGACCAGCCGCACCCTGACCACCCCCGAAGCCTTGCTCGAATGCCTGCAACAAGTACGGCAGCAGGGCTGGTGCATCGTCGACCAGGAGCTGGAGCAGGGCCTGCGCTCCATCGCCGTACCGGTGTACGACGCCTCGGGCCAGGTATTGGCCGCGTTGAACGTCAGTACCCACGCCGGGCGGGTCAGCCGAAGCGAGTTGGAGCAGCGCTTCCTGCCGAGCATGCTCAGCGCCAGCCGCGAGTTGAGTGCGCAATTGTTTGCTTAAGCTGTTCGGTGACCGCACAGATCCCGGTTTGATGAATTGACGGTGTTTCCCCTGGCTTATTACTGTGCGGCAGCGCTCTAGCGCCACAATAATAACGACGACCCCAGGTCGTCAGCCCGCCATCGGTGTGGAATAAAAACAATGAATCAACCTTCTGTCGGCACCACACTGGACGTCCAGGCCTTTATCAATGCCCAACCCTTGTCACGTTATCAGTGGCGCGTGGTGATCCTGTGTTTCCTGATTGTCTTCCTCGATGGCCTCGACACGGCTGCCATGGGGTTTATCGCGCCTGCATTGTCCCAGGACTGGGGCATCGACCGCGCCAGTCTCGGTCCGGTGATGAGTGCCGCATTGATCGGCATGGTGTTCGGCGCCTTGGGCTCCGGGCCACTGGCTGACCGCTTCGGGCGCAAAGTGGTGCTGGTGGGGGCAGTGCTGGTGTTTGGTGCCTTCAGCCTGGCCTCGGCCTACAGCACCGATGTCGATCAATTGCTGGTGCTGCGCTTCCTGACCGGGCTGGGCCTTGGCGCCGGCATGCCGAACGCCACGACCCTGCTCTCGGAATACACCCCGGAGCGCCATAAATCGCTGCTGGTCACCAGCATGTTCTGCGGCTTCAACCTGGGCATGGCCGGCGGCGGGTTTATCTCCGCCAAGCTGATTCCGGCATTCGGCTGGCATAGCCTGTTGATGATCGGCGGTATCTTGCCGTTGATCCTGGCGCTGGTACTGCTGGTGTGGCTGCCGGAATCGGCGCGTTACCTGGTGGTGCGCAATCGCGGCACCGACAAGGTGCGCAAGACCCTGTCACCCATTGAACCCAGCCTTGTCGCCCAGGCCATGGCCTTCAGTGTCCCCGAGCAAAAAACCGTCAAGGCGCGCAACGTGTTTGCGGTGATCTTCTCCGGCACCTACAGCGCTGGCACCTTGTTGCTGTGGCTCACCTATTTCATGGGCCTGGTGATCGTTTACCTGCTGACCAGTTGGCTGCCGACCCTGATGCGCGACAGCGGCGCCAGCATGGAACAGGCAGCGTTTATCGGTGCGTTGTTCCAGTTTGGTGGTGTATTGAGCGCGGTGGGCGTGGGCTGGGCGATGGACCGCTTCAATCCCCACAAGGTCATTGGCACTTTCTACTTGCTGGCCGGAGTGTTTGCCTACGCGGTAGGGCAGAGCCTGGGCAATATCACGTTGCTCGCGACCCTGGTGCTGATCGCCGGGATGTGCGTCAACGGCGCGCAGTCGGCAATGCCGTCCCTGGCTGCGCGCTTCTACCCGACCCAGGGCCGCGCCACCGGTGTGTCCTGGATGCTCGGCATCGGCCGCTTCGGTGCGATCCTCGGTGCCTGGATGGGCGCCACCTTGCTGGGCCTGGGCTGGAATTTCGAGCAGGTACTCACGGCGCTGGTAATCCCGGCGGCATTGGCCACGGCTGCGGTGGTGATCAAAGGCATGGTCAGCCACGCCGACGCAACCTGAGGCCTGGCACGCTCAAATGTGGGAGTGGGCTTGCCCAGGCAGCAGTGGGGCGGCCAATACATCGGGTGGCTGATACACCGCTCTCTGGGGCAAGCCTCCTCCCACATTGACCGCGTTTGGCTGAATGATTAGCGAGGTAACAATATGTTCGATAATCGAACGCTGAGTCGATTATCGGATTGTTTGGCCCATTTCCCCGGCTTAATCTTCAAGCACTTCGGCGCCACCTCAGCGCCTTTTACGATCAACACCGGGAGCCCAACCCCATGGCTGAAATTCTCACCTTGCGTGATGCGGTCAAGCGCTTCGTGAATGACGGCGATACCGTCGCCCTCGAAGGCTTTACCCATCTGATCCCTACGGCGGCAGGTCATGAAATCATTCGTCAGGGCAAGAAAGACCTGACGCTGGTACGGATGACGCCTGACCTGATCTATGACCAGTTGATCGGTGCCGGCTGCGCACGCAAGTTGATTTTCTCCTGGGGTGGCAACCCCGGCGTGGGGTCCTTGCACCGCCTGCGTGACGCGGTCGAGAAGCAATGGCCGCAGCCGCTGGAAATCGAAGAACACAGCCACGCCGACCTGGCCAATGCCTACGTCGCCGGTGCCTCTGGCTTGCCGTTCGCGGTACTGCGCGCCTACGCTGGTTCCGACCTGCCCAAGGTCAACCCGCTGATCAAGACCGTCACCTGCCCCTTTACTGGCGAAGTGCTGGCGGCGGTGCCATCGGTGCGTCCGGACATCACCGTGATCCACGCGCAAAAGGCTGACCGCAAGGGCAACGTATTGCTCTGGGGCATTCTCGGCGTGCAGAAGGAAGCGGCCCTGGCCGCCAAGCGCTGCATCGTCACCGTGGAAGAGATCGTCGACGACTTGAACGCGCCGATGAACAGCTGCGTGTTGCCGACCTGGGCCCTGACCGCGGTGTGCCATGTGCCCGGTGGTGCGCATCCGTCCTACGCCCACGGCTACAACGAGCGTGACAATCGTTTCTACCAAGCGTGGGATCCAATCGCCCGCGATCGTGGGACCTTTACCGCCTGGATCGATGAATACATCCATGGCACTGCCGACTTCAGTGAATTCCAGGCCAAGCTGGCTACCGCGCAGGAGGCCAAGTAATGGCTTACTCGACCAACGAAATGATGACCGTCGCCGCCGCCCGCCGCCTCAAGAACGGCTCGGTATGCTTTGTGGGCATCGGCCTGCCATCCAAGGCGGCCAACCTGGCGCGCCTGACCTCGTCGCCGGACGTGGTGCTGATCTACGAGTCCGGTCCGATTGGCGCCAAGCCCAGCGTACTGCCCCTGTCTATCGGTGATGGCGAGCTGGCGGAAACCGCTGACACGGTCGTGCCGACCGGTGAGATTTTCCGCTACTGGCTGCAAGGTGGGCGCATTGACGTGGGCTTTCTCGGTGCAGCCCAGGTCGACCGCTTCGGCAATATCAACACCACCGTGGTCGGTGACTACCACCAGCCCAAGGTACGCCTGCCGGGTGCCGGTGGCGCGCCGGAAATCGCCGGCTCGGCCAAGAGCGTGCTGATCATCCTCAAGCAGTCGTCGCGTTCGTTTGTCGACAAGTTGGACTTCATCACCTCCGTCGGCCACGGCGAAGGCGGCGATTCGCGCAAACGCCTGGGCCTGCCGGGTGCCGGCCCCGTCGGAATTATCACCGACCTGTGCATCATGGAGCCGGAAGAGGGCACCCATGAGTTCGTGGTCACTGCACTGCACCCTGGCGTTACCCGCGAGCAAGTGGTGGCGGCCACCGGTTGGCCCATCCGCTTTGCCGACCGGGTGGATACCACCGAGGAACCCACCGAGGTCGAACTGACCGCGCTGCGTGATCTGGAAACTCGCACCGCCGCCGCCCACGGCCAAGCACCGGGAGAAGCCTGATGCGTGACGTCTTTATCTGTGACGCGATTCGTACCCCTATCGGCCGGTTTGGCGGGGGCTTGGCCACGGTGCGTGCCGATGACCTGGCGGCGCTGCCGATCAAGGCACTGATCGAACGCAACCCTTCGGTGGACTGGAGCGCGGTCGACGAAGTATTCCTCGGCTGCGCCAACCAGGCGGGTGAGGATAATCGCAACGTCGCACGTATGGCGCTATTGCTGGCGGGCCTGCCTTCAAGCATTCCCGGTGTGACCCTCAACCGGCTGTGCGCCTCGGGCATGGATGCGATCGGCACCGCGTTTCGTGCGATTGCCAGCGGTGAAATGGAGTTGGCGATTGCCGGCGGCGTCGAGTCGATGTCCCGTGCGCCCTTCGTGATGGGCAAGGCCGATGCAGCGTTCTCGCGCAGCATGAAGCTGGAAGACACCACCATTGGCTGGCGCTTTATCAACCCATTGATGAAGGCCCAGTACGGTGTCGACGCGATGCCGCAGACCGCCGATAACGTCGCTGATGATTACCACGTGTCCCGCGCCGACCAGGACGCCTTTGCCCTGCGCAGCCAGCAACGTACCGCTGCCGCCCAGGCGGCCGGGTACTTCGCTGAAGAAATCGTGCCGGTGCGGGTCGCCCATAAAAAAGGCGAAACCGTGGTCGATCAGGATGAGCACCCACGCGCAGACACCACCCTGGAAACCCTGGCGCGGCTCAAACCGGTGAACGGCCCGGACAAGACCGTCACCGCCGGTAATGCTTCTGGCGTCAACGACGGTGCCGCCGCGCTGATCCTGGCGTCCGCCGATGCGGTGAAAAAACATGGCCTCACTGCCCGCGCTCGTGTATTGGGCATGGCCAGTGCCGGTGTCGCGCCACGGGTCATGGGCATCGGTCCGGTGCCGGCGGTACGCAAGCTGGTGGAACGCCTGGGCCTGGCGGTTACCGACTTTGACGTGATCGAACTCAACGAAGCCTTCGCCAGCCAAGGCCTGGCGGTGCTGCGTGAATTGGGCATCGCTGACGACGCGCCCCAGGTCAACCCGAACGGCGGCGCTATCGCCCTCGGCCATCCCTTGGGCATGAGCGGTGCACGGTTGGTGTTGACGGCTTTGCACCAGTTGGAAAAAACCGGTGGCCACAAAGGCCTGGCGACCATGTGTGTGGGCGTCGGCCAAGGCTTGGCCCTGGCGATTGAACGCATCTAATAAGAGAGGACAGCTCCATGACTGATAAGCCCGGTTACCGGCGCCCGCAAGCGGGCACCCAACCTGAGTACCTGCACCCGCCCTACCAGTCGACGAACCTGCGTTCGCCGTCCAAGCCGTTGGTGTTCCTGCCCCATTCGCTGTCGGAAATAACCGGCCCGACCATCGGCGCCGAGCGAGTCAGCGAGAAGGATAACGACCTCACCGCCCAACACGACGGCGAGCCCCTGGGTGAACGCATCATCATTCACGGTCGCGTGCTGGATGAAAACGGCCTGCCGGTGCCGGGCATCCTCGTGGAGATCTGGCAAGCCAACGCTGCCGGTCGCTACAACCACAAGCGCGACCTGCACGACGCGCCGCTGGACCCGAACTTCACCGGCACCGGGCGCACGGTTACCGACGCCGACGGCTGGTACCAGTTCCAGACCATCAAGCCCGGCGCCTACCCGTGGGGTAACCACCACAATGCGTGGCGCCCTGCGCATATCCACTTTTCGCTGTTCGGGCCGAGCGTGCTGACGCGCCTGGTCACGCAGATGTATTTCCCCGGCGACCCGCTGCTGGAATACGACCCGATCTACAACTGCGTGCCGGACACCAGCGCCAAAGAGCGCCTGATCGCGCGTTTCGATCTGGAAAAAACCATTCCTTCCTATGCCCTCGGCTACCGCTGGGACATCGTCCTGCGTGGCCGTGACGCCACGCCGATGGAGAAATGAGATGACACTCAATGCGACCACGTCCCACACCGTCGGGCCGTATTACCACATTGGTCTGACCTGGCTGAATCGCGAAGCCCTGGCCAACGCCGACACCCTCGGCGAACGCGTGGCGATCAGCGGGCAGGTGGTGGACGGCAACGGTGATGTCGTCAACGACGCCATGCTCGAAGTCTGGCAGGCCAATGCCGCCGGCAAGTACGACCACCCGGAAGATGAGCAGGACAAGGCTGTCGATCCCAACTTCGAAGGTTTTGGCCGCGTACCGGTGGACGCCGAAGGGCGGTTCCGCTTTACCACCATCAAGCCGGGCAGTGTGCCGGGGCTGAAAGGCACCACCCAGGCGCCGCACCTGGTGGTGCTGGTGTTTGCCCGTGGCCTGGTGAAGCATTTGCTGACGCGGATCTATTTTGACGGCGAGGCGTTGAACGGGGATGACCCGTTGCTGGCGTGTGTGCCTGCCGAGCGGCGGGGTACCTTGATTGCCAAGACCGATGCGGACGGCGTGTATCAGTGGAATGTGATTTTGCAAGGGACAGATAAGGAAACGGTGTTTTTCGATTATTGAGTCGCTTGTCAGGGCCCCATTGGGAGCAAGCCTCCTCCCACATTTTGATCGCGCTGCCTATCAAATGTGGGAGGGGGCTTGCCCCCGATAGGGCCGGTTCAGGCACTGAGTACTCAAATGTCTGCTTGCGGAACATGGTTGTTGCAAAGTATGTCTAGGCTATAACCGTTCCCACTGAGTGAAAAAACATGACAACAACGACAAGTCACTACACCGGAGAAGAACGCAGCAAACGGATCTTTGCCATCGTCGGCGCTTCCTCCGGCAACCTCGTCGAATGGTTCGACTTCTACGTCTACGCCTTCTGTGCCATTTACTTTGCCCCTGCGTTTTTCCCCTCGGACGACCCTACGGTCCAACTGCTCAACACCGCTGGCGTATTCGCCGCCGGGTTCCTGATGCGACCCATCGGCGGCTGGCTGTTTGGCCGGGTTGCCGATAAGCACGGGCGCAAGAATTCGATGATGATCTCGGTGCTGATGATGTGCGCCGGCTCCCTGGTCATCGCCTTCCTGCCCACCTACAAGGATATCGGCGCCTGGGCGCCGGCCTTGCTGCTGGTGGCGCGGCTGTTCCAAGGCTTGTCGGTGGGGGGGGAATACGGCACCACCGCAACCTACATGAGTGAAGTCGCGCTCAAGGGCCAGCGTGGGTTCTTCGCCTCCTTCCAGTACGTGACCCTGATCGGTGGGCAACTGCTGGCGGTGTCGGTGGTGGTGATCCTGCAACAGATCCTCAGCGAAGAGGAACTGCGCGCCTGGGGCTGGCGCATTCCGTTCGTGATTGGCGCCATCGCGGCGGTGATCTCCCTGCTGCTGCGTCGCAGCCTGAAAGAAACCACCAGCAAAGAAATGCGTGAAGACAAGGACGCCGGCAGCATCGCCGCGCTGTTCCGTGACCACAAGGCCGCGTTTATCACCGTGCTCGGCTACACCGCCGGCGGTTCGCTGATTTTCTACACCTTTACCACCTACATGCAGAAGTACCTGGTGAACACTGCCGGGATGCACGCCAAGACCGCCAGCTACATCATGACCGGCGCGCTGTTCCTGTACATGTGCATGCAGCCGCTGTTCGGCATGCTGGCTGACAAGATCGGCCGGCGTAACTCGATGCTGTGGTTCGGCGCCCTGGGGACCCTGTGCACGGTGCCGATCCTGCTCAGCCTGAAAACCATCAGCAGCCCGTTCCTGGCGTTTGTATTGATCACCCTGGCCTTGGCCATCGTCAGTTTCTACACCTCCATCAGCGGCCTGGTGAAAGCCGAAATGTTCCCGCCACAAGTGCGCGCCCTCGGCGTGGGCCTGGCCTATGCGGTGGCCAACGCGATCTTCGGCGGCTCGGCGGAATACGTAGCCTTGGGCCTCAAATCCATGGGCATGGAAAACACCTTCTATTGGTACGTCACCGGCATGATGGCGGTGGCGTTCCTGTTTAGCCTGCGCTTGCCAAAACAGGCGGCGTACCTGCACCACGATCTGTAAGGGATGAGTTATGACACTGCGCACGAGCAACCAATTGTTCGACGCTTACTTCACCGCTGACAGCATGGCCGAGGTGTTCTGCGACCAGGGACGCTTGCAGGGCATGCTGGATTTCGAAGCCGGGTTGGCGCGGGCCGAGGCCCGGGTTGGGTTGATCCCGCAGGCCGCCGTGGCGCCGATTGCCCAGGCGTGCCTGGCATCGCTGTATGACGTGGATGCCCTTGGGGTGGCGATTGCCACCGCGGGTAATTCGGCGATTCCCTTGGTGAAGGCACTGGGCAAGTTGATTGCCGCTGAAGACCCGAGTGCCGAGCGTTATGTGCACCTGGGGGCGACCAGCCAGGACGTGATGGACACCGGCCTGGTTTTGCAGTTGCGGCGCGCGGTGGCACTGATCGAAGCGGACTTGGCGCGCTTGGGCGACGTTCTCGCCGCCCAGGCGCAGCGTTATGTCGCCACACCGCTGGCCGGGCGTACCTGGCTGCAGCACGCGACGCCGGTCACCCTGGGCATGAAGATCGCCGGTTGGCTGGGCGCGGTGACGCGCAGTCGCCAGCGCCTCACGCAACTCAAGCCACGCCTGCTGGTGCTGCAGTTCGGCGGCGCCTCGGGCACCTTGGCCGCGCTCGGCGTCCAGGCCATGCCGGTAGCCGAGGCCCTGGCCGCCGAATTGCAACTGAGCTTGCCGGAGCAACCCTGGCACACCCAGCGTGATCGCCTGGTGGAACTGGCCAGCGTGCTCGGTTTGATCGCCGGCAGCCTCGGCAAGTTGGGACGGGATCTCAGCCTGCTGATGCAGACCGAAGCGGCGGAAGTGTTCGAGCCATCGGCACCGGGCAAAGGTGGCTCGTCAACCATGCCCCACAAACGCAACCCGGTGGGCGCCGCTGTGCTGATCAGCGCCGCTACCCGCGTGCCCGGCCTGGTGGCGACGATGTTCAGTGCCATGCCCCAGGAGCACGAACGCAGCCTGGGCTTGTGGCACGCCGAATGGGAAACCCTGCCGGAAATATGCCGACTGGTCTCCGGCGCCTTGCAACAGGCGTTACTGGTGAGCGAAGGCTTGGAAGTCGACCCCGAGCGCATGACGCACAACCTCGACCTGACCCAGGGCCTGGTGCTGGCCGAAGCCGTCAGCATCGTATTGGCCCAACGCCTGGGCCGCGATACCGCGCACCATCTGTTGGAGCAATGCTGCAAGCGCGCCGTTGCAGAAGGTCGCCACCTGCGTGCGGTACTGGCGGACGAAGCGCAGGTCACTGCCGAACTCTCGGCGGCTGAACTGGACCGCCTGCTCGACCCGGCGCATTACCTGGGCCAGGCCCATACCTGGGTCAGCCGCGCTGTCACCGAACACTTTGCATTGACTGCCTGAGGAGGCCACTGTGGCATTTGTACAACTCGCCGAAGGCGAACTGCATTCCCAACTGGACGGGCCTATCGACGCACCGGTACTGGTGCTGTCCAACTCACTGGGCACCGACCTGCACATGTGGGACATCCAGATCCCGGCCTTTACCCAGCATTTTCGCGTACTGCGTTTTGACACCCGCGGGCATGGCAAATCGCTGGTCACCGAGGGGCCCTACAGCATCGAGCAGCTTGGCCACGATGTGATCGCGCTGCTGGATGCGCTGGATATTCAGCGCGCTCATTTTTGCGGGCTATCCATGGGTGGCCTGATCGGCCAATGGCTGGGGATTAACGCAGGCGAGCGTTTGCAGCGCCTGGTGGTGTGCAACACCGCTGCCAGCATCGGCACGCCGGAGATCTGGAACCCACGGATCGAGATGGTCCTGCGCGACGGCGCGGCAGCCATGGTGGCCTTGCGCGATGCATCGATTGCACGTTGGTTCACCGCCGATTTTGCGACGGCCAACCCGCACCAGGCCAAGCAGATCACCGATATGCTTGCCGCGACTTCGCCCCAAGGTTACGCGGCCAACTGTGCCGCCGTGCGTGATGCGGATTTCCGTGAGCAGTTGTCGAAGATCAAGGCGCCCACCCTGGTGATTGCCGGTACCGAAGATGCCGTCACCCCACCGGCCGGTGGTCACTTTATCCAGCACCATGTGCAGGGCGCCGAGTACGCCGAGTTCTACGCCGCGCACCTGTCCAATGTGCAGGCCGGCGCTGCATTCAGTGACCGGGTGATCAAATTCCTGCTGGCCCGCTGAGGCCGCTGTTGTGGCGAGCGGCTTGTTGTGGGGGCTTGCTGTGGCGAGCGGGCTTGCCCCGCGTTGGGCTGCGAAGCAGCCCCAATACGGACGCCGAATTATTTCAGACAGACCGTGGCACCTGATGTGGGGCCGCTTCGCGCCCCAACGCGGGGCAAGCCCGCTCGCCACAGGTGATCGAGTTGAAATCTAATTGAACCAGGAGTTTTTTGTGGACGAGAAACAACGTTATGCCGACGGCCTGCAAGTGCGCCGCGAAGTGTTGGGCGATGCGCATGTCGACCGCAGCCTCAACGCCCTGACTGAGTTCAACAGCGAGTTCCAGGAAATGATCACCCGCCACGCCTGGGGTGATATCTGGACCCGCCCGGGCCTGCCACGGCATACCCGCAGCCTGATCACCATTGCCATGCTGATCGGCATGAACCGCAGTGAAGAACTCAAGCTGCACCTGCGCGCCGCCGCCAGCAACGGGGTAACCCGTGCCGAGATCAAGGAAGTGCTGATGCAGAGCGCGATCTACTGCGGGATTCCGGCAGCGAATGCCACGTTTCACCTGGCGGAGTCTGTATGGGATGAGCTGGGTGTCGAGTCGCGGGAGTGATCAGTGGGCGTCGGCATCCCATACCCAATTCCATACGCCCGGCAGATGCACCGGTTCGTTCACATCCTTGACCGTACGCGCCAGCGCCGCGCGTTCCAGCACGGCATGGTCGGTGTAGAACGGTTCGGCGGCGGTCTTGATACCGTTGATCCGCGCGCTGTCCATCAGGATCTGCAGGTACTCCTGCAGATGCCGCGCGGTGTAGCGGTTGATGTCGTGGAAGGTCACGACCACCGGTATCACGCCGTCCACCGTTGGCAGTTCGCCCAGGGCAATACGTTCGCGCACCACTGACAGTTGCCGGTACAGGTTGGCGCGGCGCCGTGGGCTGGCGTTGAAGCCCCAGATCTTGCCGTCGTTGGCGCTCAAGTCGGTCAACAGCACCTGCATGCCATGGCGCTGGTAGGCGGCATAGGTGCGTCGGTCGTAGTTCCAGAATGGTGGGCGGACCAGGGTCGGCGGCGTGCCGGTGATCGCGGCGATGTCGGCTGCGCCCTGGCTGAGGGTGCGTTCCAGCTCTGCATCGCTCAGCCAGCGATGGTTGGTGTGAAAAGCCGTGGCCGTGTGGAACGCCAGGACATGGCCACCCGCGTATTCACGCTCCATGGTCTTGCGGCCCCGCGCACTGCCACCGGAGCGGGCCGCTTCGGTCTGCAGGAAGAACACCGCCTTGATGCCCGGTAACACCGGGTTGTTTGCCAGGTCAGCCAACACTGAACGGCTTGGGTTGTTGTAGCCCGAGGCGCTGGGCCCGTCATCGAAGGTCAGCAGGAAGCGGATCGGCGCCTGGGCTTGCAGGCGCTGTTCGGTCTGCGGTGTCAGGGCGATGGGCGCACTGATGCAGCCGCCGAGGCTCAAGGCCAGGCTCAGTAGGAGGGAAGCGAGGACGAAGGATTTCATGGTGTGGGCTGGCTCGTCTGGAGGCCGCCATTGAGTGAACTCAGTGGCGGCAGGCGCGCACCATACCGTAAGTACGGCGCCGGTTTACAGCAGACTTATCGGGTAGCTGACGATCAACCGGTTTTCATCGAATTCGTTGTTGCTGTAGTCGCGGCGCATGCTGGAATTGCGCAAGCGCATATTGAGGTTTTTCAACGCGCCGCTCTGCACGGTATAGCCCAGTTCGGTCTCGCGGCCCCATTCCTTGCCGTCGGTGATCGTGCCGGTGTGTACGTTGCTGCCGCTGATATAGCGGTTCATCAGGGTCAGGCCGGGCACGCCGAGGGCGGCGAAGTTGTAGTCGTGACGTACTTGCCAGGACTTCTCTTGGGCGTTGTCGTAGCTGGAGTTGTAGCTGTCGTTGGCCAGGGTGCCGCCGCTGGTGCCGTTGACGCGCATCCACGCGCTGTTGCCGGTGAGTTTTTGCAGGCCGACGTAGAAGGTGTTGCCGCCGTACTTGGCGGAGAACAGACCGGACCAGGTTTTGTTGTCCAGGTCGCCTGCGCGAGCGCTGCCGTCGTCCTTGCCATAGAAGAACCCGAGGTTGGCGCCGAGGGTCCAGTCGCCAATGGGCTGGCTGTGGATCAGGTTGACGAACTGCTGGCTGTAGATGTCCTTGAGCTGGGCGTTCCACAGGCCGATCTGGGTGCGTTTGTCATTGAACAGGTATTCGCCGCCCTGGAAGTTGAAGCGGTCCGAGGTGAACGCGGCTTTGCCGAACATCGACATGTCGCTCATGCTGCTGTCGTCACGCGGGCTGTTGGCGCGGAACTGGCCGCCGTAGAGGGTCAGGCCGTCGATCTCTTTGGAGGTGATCTGCCCGCCACGCAGGGTTTGCGGCAGCGAGCGGCCGTCGTCGGCGCGCAGGATCGGCAGCACCGGCATCCACTCGCCGACCTTCAGTTCGGTCTTGGACATACGCGCCTTGAACGCCACGCCCAGACGCCCGAATTCATCCGCAGGGCGGCCATCGTGGTCCAGCGGCAACAGCTGGGTGCCACCCGTACCGCGTCCGCCATCGAGCTTGAGCGAGTACAAGCCCAGCACATCCACGCCAAACCCTACGGTGCCCTGGGTGAACCCGGATTTGGCGTCGAGAATGAAACTCTGCGTCCACTCCTGTGCACCGCCCTGGGCCTTTGTAGGGTTGGTGTAATTGCGGTTGAAGAAGAAGTTGCGCAGGTTGAGGTTGGCACTGGCGTCTTCCAGGAAACCGTGTTCTTCGGCGGCGACGGGAAGGGCAAGGCTGGCGACAGCGGTAGCCAGCAACAGCTGGCGAGGGTGGAAAGTGCTCATGGCGTTGGACCTGTTGTTATTGGGGGTTATGCAGGTGGCGGCCATGGTGCGGGGCGTTGTGGGGGCGATGAAAGTGGGGCTGGGCGGGTTTTGGGCGATGATCGAACGCAAGTTGCCGGGCGCTGGGGCCCGGCATTTGCGGGTTATCGTTTGGGCAGGTCGAAGTGGGTCCAGGGCACCGCCGGCAGGTAGTGTTGCGCCGCGACGATCAGCGCCACCATCACCACCAGGAACACCACTTGCAGGGGGCTCCAGAAGGCCCAGTGCAAACCGTTCAGCCACGGGTAGCCTTCGCTGAATTTCTGGCTCATCTGACCGATACGCGTCTTGTGCAACAGGTTGATCAGGACCATGCCCGCGTAGGTGAACATGCCCAGCACGCCGAGCATCAAGCCGCAGGCCACCAGCATGATCGCCTGCGGTACCCCGTGGCGAATGACCAGCCAGTAGCCATTGGGGTTGATTCGCTTGGGGATCAGGTACTGGCTCAGCCACACATCCAGAACCCGATAGGTTGAACTCATCCCGGCCCACATTTGGGTGACGCGAAAGCCAACGGCCGCCGGCACGAACGCCATCAGCATGAAAATGACCAGCGACATCCCGTCCATTCTGTCTGGCTTAGCGTGGGCGATGCTCAGGCCAAGCCCCAGGGCGAAGATGGCCCACAGCCGGATAAACACCTGGGTGTAGATCGGCCGGGGCACGAATTTACGCCAGAAGAACAGATCGCTGTGGGGCAGTCGTTCAGCCAACTGCGGGTAACGCCAGGTCAATACCTGCGCCAGGTGCTGGCAGGCGTTCCATTCGTTTTCGCCAAAGCCGTCGATCATGCGTTTGTGTTGCGTGGCCGACATGGGCGTCAGCAGTAGACGCGCCGCCAACGCATCCGGGGATGTGCGCCGCAGATCCTGAGCCTTGTCCTGCAGGTTGGCAAAGAAACTTTCCTGCTCGCAACGCGACACCAATTCGCGCCACATCCACGCCGGTTCCGGGTACACGCCTTTCTCGTCGTCCCAACCGAATGCCTGGCACACGCGCTCGAACAGCGGCACGCTCCATTGGGTGTCATGCAGCAGGTGCAGGACGATGCGCTGCCACTGCTGTTGCAGGTCGAACACCCGCAGCCAGGGCTGGTTGGTGTATTGAGTGAGCTGGGTGATGAACTCGCGCTCGGCCTTTTGCTCCAGCAGTTCCTGCAGGGTGCGGCGGTAGTCTTGCAGCAGCTCGCCGGTCAGCGCTTCGTATTGCCACGGGGTCATGGCCACCTGCTGCCAGGGGGTCAGCCATTCCAGGTGTTGCACGGCCCAACCGACGATGGCACTGCGTTCGCCCGGTGCTTCGAAACAATGGCGCAACAGCCCGGCCTGGAATGCATCGGTGCAGCCCTGTTGCCGAGCCTGCGCCCAGCGTTCATCGAGGTTGTGCGCGTTAAGGCCGCCAAGTAATGCCTGCGCCGCGTCCGGTGTGGGGGCTTCGAGGGGCGCGGGGGGGACGGGGCTGACGTCCATCAGTTCGGCCAGGTCGTTCAGGTTTCCGTAGACCGCTTCGGCCACGGGCGCCTGGACGCGTTCTTCCCCTTCGTTATCAGCCCGCCAGCGTGCTTCACTCAACGCGTGTTCATAGGCTTCGCGCAGGCGCTGGAAGCCTTGGGCATCGTCGTCCGGGCGGCAGCTTTTGAGCAGCCGCGCATAGCTGCGCTTGATGCTGCGCTCGTCGGCGTCATCCGGCAGTTGCAGTACGTTCCAGCAATCCATCGGTATTCCCTCAGCGCCAGAACCCGTTGTCGAGTTGCTCAAGTTGACGGGTCAGTTCGCTGCGGGCATCGCGGATGCGGCATTCGTCCTGGGTGTCGAGTACCTGCTGGAACTGCGCCGCCCAATGCCCGAGCTGTTCGCGCAGTTCGCCGAGGTTTTCCTGGTAGAGCCGTTCGAGGCGGGCGACGAGCACGGTGTTGACCTGCTGGTCGCGTGGGTGAACCTTCAATTGCGCCAGGGCTTGCAGGCGTTGCTGGATCTCCTGCGGGCTGAGCACGCCGGGGTTGTTCTCGATCACCAGCGAATGCTGCTCGCCGGTCAGCGGGATATTCACCTGGGCTTCCAGCAGGCCGTTGTTGTCGTAGGTGAAGCGCACGTCCAGGGAGACCTCGCCGGCCTTGCGCTTGGGCACAGGAATATCCAGTTGGCCCAGCTCGATGTTGTCTTTGACCAGGCGGCTTTCGCCCTGGTAGATCTTCAGCAGCACGTGGGTCTGGTCATCGCGCAGGGTGACCACGTTTTTGACCCGGCTGACCGGCACGCTGCTGTTGCGTTCGATCAATGGCAGGTAATGGCCGCTTTCGATATAGCCGCCGTACTGGTTCGAGATTTCGATGCCCAGGGTGTAGGGGCACACGTCGGTCAGCACCACTTCTTCGAGGGCGGCGGAGCGCGCCTTGAGTGCGGCCTGGATCGCCGCGCCGTGGGCCACCACCTGATCGGGATCGAGGCTGATGGAAGGGAAGCGCCCGAACAGGCCAGCGGCGAGCTTACGTACCAGGGGCATGCGCGTGGTACCGCCCACCAGCAGGATTTCATCCAGGTCGCCGACCCGGATCCGCGCGTCGCGCAGGGCGCGTTCGATCGGTGCGCGCAGGCGTTCCAGCAGTGGCGTGTAGAGCTTGGCCAGTTCCTGCTGGGTGATGGTCTTCACCCATTGCTGGCCGTCGACGCGCAGGGCGAATTCGGCGCTGTCATCCTGGCCCAGGGCTTTGCGCACGCGCTCGGCTTCGCGGCGCAGGGCTTGCAGCACAGTGCTGGTGGGCGGGAAACCCGTGGCGTTACGTTGGCTGTCGACAAAGTGTTCGAGCAACAGGGTGTCGAAGTCTTCGCCACCGAGGAAGTTGTCGCCGGCGCTGGCGCGTACTTCCATCACCCCGTCGAACAGCTCGATGATCGACACGTCGAAAGTGCCGCCGCCCAGGTCGAAGACCAGGAACGAGGTTTCTTTATCACGTTGATGCAGGCCGTAGGCCAAGGCCGCGGCGGTCGGTTCGTTGATCAGTTTTTCAACGTTGAGCCCCGCCAGTTCACCGGCGATGCGCGTGGCCTTGCGTTGGCCGTCGCTGAAGTAGGCGGGCACGCTGATCACCGCGTCGGTGACGGTTTGGCCGTAGGTGCGCTCGATGTCTTCCTTGAGGCTTTTGAGCACCAGCGCCGAGAGTTCTTCGGGGCGGAACGAGCGGTCGCCCAGGCGCACTTCGGTGGCGCTGCCCATGTAGCGCTTGAACAACGAGGTCGTCAGGTGCGGGTGGGTGTGCAGGCGCTCTTTGGCGGCCTGGCCTACCAGGACACGGCCTTGGTCGTCCAGCCCGACCACGCTTGGGGTCAGCAACTGGCCCAGGGCATTGGGCACCATTTCGGCGGTATCACCGCGCCAGACTGCAGCGAGACTGTTAGTGGTCCCCAGGTCGATTCCTACGATCATTACGACAAGCTCCCTCTGTGGTCTGTAAGAATCTGTGACAGATTTTACCCTGAAAGGTTGAGCGGAAAGCAAGGCGGGAGAGCGTGGTGACGAACGCGATTATTGTGCTGGGCGGGCTTGTTGTGGCGAGCCCGCTCGCCACAAAAACAGTCCGGTCATAGCACGCAAGCACCGATGACCAGGCATAAAAAAACCGCTTCCTGCGAGGGAAGCGGTTTTGTTTTACAGCGCTGCTATCAGAACAACTTCAGCTTCGGCGCTTCTTCTTTCAACGGCTCGTTCTTCGCCGTCTGCTCGTTCCAACCACCGCCGAGGGCCTTGTACAGGTTGACCTCGCTGGTCAGTTGCGCAAGGCGATCGGTGATCAGCGATTGTTCGGCGCTGAACAGTTGGCGCTGAGCGTCGAGGAACGTCAGGTTGCTGTCGACACCGATGCGGTAGCGACGCTCGGCCAGGCGGTAGTAATCCTGGTTGGCCGCGACGAAGCCGCGTTGGGCATCCAGTTGCTGCTTGTAGGTCTCACGTGCGGCGAGGCCGTCGGAGACTTCCTGGAAGCCGGTCTGGATCGCCTTCTCGTAGTTGGCCACGTTGATCTCTTTCTGGATCTTCGAGTAGTCCAGGCTTGCGCGCAGGCTACCGGCGTTGAAGATCGGGATGTTGATCTGCGGAGCAAACGACCAGGTACCCGAACCGCCCTTGAACAGGCCGCCCAGGGTCGGGCTTGCGGTACCGGCGCTGGCGGTCAGGCTGATGCTTGGGAAGAACGCTGCACGGGCCGCGCCGATATTGGCGTTAGCCGCCTTGAGGTTGTACTCGGCCTGCACAATGTCGGGACGACGTTGCAACAGGTCCGAAGGCAAACCAGCCGGCACTTCGCTGAGCAGGTCATCCGACAGCGGCTTGCTGGCGAGATTCGCTGGCAGCCCGGTGCCCAGCAGCAGGGTCAGGCTGTTTTCGTCCTGGGCCACCTGGCGGGTGTAGCGTGCCAGTGCCACGCGGGCGTTTTCCACCGAGGTCCGCGCCTGGCTCAGGTCGAGAGCCGAGGCCACGCCAACTTCGTTGCTGCGCGAGGTGAGCTTGAAGCTCTGCTCGTATGCGCCCAGGGTGTCCTGGGTGAGCTTGAGCAGTTCCTTGTCGGCCTGCCAGGTCAGGTAGGCGTTGGCCACGCTGGCCACCAGGCTGATCTGGGTACTGCGCCGTGCCTCTTCGGTGGCGAAGTACTTTTGCAGGGCTTCTTCGCTCAGGCTGCGTACGCGACCGAACAGGTCCAGCTCATAGGAACTGATCCCGAGGCCGGCCGAGTACTGGCTGGCGATAGTCGCTTCGCCGCTCTGCGACAGCTTGGCCGGGGTGCGCGAACGGCTGCCGCTGCCTGTAGCCGACACAGCGGGGAACAGATCAGCACGCTGGATCTGGTACTGCGCGGCATAGGCGTCGATGTTCAGGGCCGCGACACGCAGGTCACGGTTGTTCACCAGCGCGGTCTGGATCAGCTGTTGCAGGGCCGGGTCATGGAAAAACTGCTTCCAGCCCTGCTCGGCAGCGGCCTGGCCCGGCGCCTGGGCCGACGAATACGCCGGCCCTTGTGGGAACTGAGCTGCCACCGGCGCTTCGGGGCGCTGGTAGTCAGGGATCAGCGAGCAGCCACTGAGCACGAATGCCGTGACCGCCAGGGAAAGTAGCGACTTGCTCATTGGCCAGCCTCTTTAGGGGTTTCAGTAGTAACAGTCTTTTTACGCTCGCCAGCAGCGGACACGGTTGCGAAGAACAGTGGCACCCAGAAGATCGCGAGCACTGTTGCGGTGATCATACCGCCAATTACGCCGGTACCGATTGCATGCTGGCTGCCCGAACCCGCGCCCGTGGACACGGCCAGCGGCAGTACGCCGAGCATGAACGCCATGGACGTCATGATAATCGGGCGCAGACGCATGCGGGACGCTTCGATGGCAGCCTCGACGATACCTTTGCCCTGCTCATGAAGTTCCTTAGCGAACTCCACGATCAGGATGGCGTTTTTCGCCGCCAGGCCCACCGTTACCAGCAAGCCCACCTGGAAGAACACGTCGTTGGACAGGCCGCGCAGGCTGGTGGCGATCAGAGCACCGATGACACCCAGCGGTACCACCAGAATCACCGCGATCGGGATCGACCAGCTTTCGTACAGTGCCGCGAGGCACAGGAACACTACCAGCAGCGACAGCGCATACAACGCAGGTGCCTGGGAGCCGGACAGGCGTTCTTCATACGACAAGCCGGTCCACGAATAACCAACACCCGCTGGCAGGTCCTTGGCGATACGCTCGACTTCCGCCATCGCGTCACCGGTACTGTAGCCCGGTGCCGGAGTACCGAGGATTTCCATCGCCGCTACACCGTTGTATCGCGAGAGCTTCGGCGAACCGAAGATCCACTTGCCCGACGAGATGGACGACAGCGGCACCATCTTCCCGGAGGTGCTGCGCACGTACCATTTGTCCAGGTCTTCCGGGGACATACGGCTGGCGGCATCGCCCTGTACATACACCTTCTTCACACGACCACGGTCGATGAAGTCGTTGATGTAGCTGCCCCCCAAGGCAATTGCCAAGGTCTGCTGGATGTCTGCCAGGCTGATGCCCTGGGCACTGGCTTTCTCGTCATCGACGCTCAGCTCGTACTGCGGCTCATCGTTCACGCCGTTGGGACGCACGCCTGCGAGGATCTTGCTTTGGGCGGCCGCACCGAGGAACTGGTTACGCGCTGCCATCAGCTTGTCGTGGCCGACGCCACCCTGGTCTTGCAGGAACACGTCGAAACCGGTGGCGTTACCCAATTCCAGAACCGAAGGCGGCACGATGGCAAATACCATGGCGTCCTTGAAGGCACCGAAGAAATAGCCCTGGGCACGTTTGGCCACTTCAAACACCGACTGGGTCGCGTCACGCTCGCCCCACGGCTTGAGCATCACGAACGCGAGGCCCGAACTCTGGCCACGGCCGGCGAAGTTGAAGCCGTTTACGGTAAATACCGACTTCACGGCCTTGCCTTCGCCTGGCTCGCCTTCCTTGTCGTTCAGCAGGAAGGCACGCATATCGTCGATGACTTTTTGTGTGCGTTCAGCCGAAGAGCCGACGGGGGTCTGCACCTGGGCGAAGATCACACCCTGGTCTTCATCGGGCAGGAACGCACTTGGGATACGGGTGAACATCCAGATCATGCCCAGCAGGATCAGCGCATACACCAGGAACGCTGGAACCTTGTGCTTGATCATGGAACCGACGCCGCGCTCGTACTTCTGTACGCCGCTATCGAAGGTGCGGTTGAACCAGCCAAAAAAGCCGCGCTTGGGTTGGCCGTGCTTTTCCGGATCGATCGGCTTGAGCATGGTGGCGCACAAGGCCGGGGTGAAGATCAGGGCAACCAGTACCGACAACGCCATGGCCGAAACGATGGTGATGGAGAACTGTTTGTAGATCACACCGGTGGAGCCGCCGAAGAACGCCATCGGCAACAGGACCGCCGACAGTACCAGGGCAATACCCACCAGGGCGCCCTGGATCTGGCCCATGGATTTGACCGTCGCCTCCTTCGGCGACAGGTGCTCCTCGGCCATGACCCGCTCGACGTTTTCGACCACGACGATGGCATCGTCCACCAGCAGGCCGATGGCCAGGATCATGCCGAACATGGTCAGGGTGTTGATGGTGAAACCGAATGCCGCGAGGATCCCGAAGGTACCCAGCAACACCACCGGTACGGTCATGGTGGTGATGATGGTGGCGCGGAAGTTCTGCAGGAACAGGAACATCACCAGGAACACCAGCACGATCGCTTCGACCAAGGTGTCAACCACACCGGAGATCGATTCGGTCACGACCGGCGTGGTGTCATAAGGCACCACGGCCTTCATGCCAGGCGGGAAGAACGGTTCCAGCGATGCCACGGTGGCGCGGATGGCCTTGCCAGTATCCAGGGCGTTAGCACCCGCCGCCAGCTTGATTGCCATGCCGGATGCCGGTTTGCCGTTGAACTGCGCACTGATGCTGTAGTTCTGGCCGCCCAGTTCGATACGGGCAACGTCGCCCAGGCGAACCTGCGAGCCGTCGGCGTTCACCTTCATCAGGATCTTGGCGAACTCATCTGCACTTTGCAGGCGTGTCTTGCCAATGATGGTGGCGTTCAGCTGGGTACCGGGCAGGGCGGGCAGGCCACCCAATTGGCCAGTGGCAACCTGGACGTTCTGGGCCTGGATGGCGTTGCTGACATCCACCGGCGTGAGCTGGTAGTTGTTCAGCTTGGCCGGGTCGAGCCAGATACGCATGGCGTACTGCGAACCGAAGACCTGGAAGTCACCTACACCCGCAGTCCGGGAAATCGGGTCCTGGATGTTGGACACGATGTAGTTGGACAGGTCGTCCTTGGTCATGCTGCCGTCTTCCGACACCAGGCCGATCACCATCAGGAAGTTCTTCACTGACTTGGTTACGCGGATACCCTGTTGCTGCACTTCTTGCGGCAGCAGTGGGGTCGCCAGGTTCAGCTTGTTCTGCACCTGGACCTGGGCGATGTCCGGGTTGGTACCCTGGTTGAACGTCGCAGTGATGGTCATGCTGCCGTCGGAGTTACTGTCCGAGGCGACATAACGCAGGTTGTCGATACCGTTGAGCTGTTGTTCGATGACCTGCACCACGGTGTCTTGCACGGTTTGTGCAGACGCGCCAGGGTAAGTCACCTGGATGTCGATGGCGGTTGGCGCAATGGCCGGGTACTGGTTGATGGGCAGCTTCAGGATCGAAAGTGCCCCGACCAGCATGATCACCAGGGCAATTACCCAGGCGAAAATGGGACGGTCGATAAAAAATTTCGACATGGATTACTCCCCTTTGCCAGCAGCGGCAGCAGGAGCAGCGGTGCCAGCGGGCTGGGCGTTGCCGGCGTCCTTGACCTTGACTTCGATGCCCGGCTTGATGAATTGCAGGCCTTCGGTGATCACACGGTCACCGGCGTTCAAGCCTTTTTCCACCAGCCAGTAGGCACCCGTCGTACGGTTGGCCACCAGTTCACGTTGCTCGACCTTGTTGTCGGCATTGACGATCAGCGCTGTCGGGGTGCCCTTGAGGTCGCGGGTCACGCCTTGCTGCGGCGCCAGGATGGCCTTGCTGTTCACGCCGGCTTGCAACTGGGCATGTACGAACATGCCCGGCAGCAGGGTGTGGTCAGGGTTGGGGAACACCGCGCGCAGGGTCACCGAGCCGGTGGTCTGGTCGACCGACACTTCGGAGAACTCCAATTTACCGTCCAGGCCGTAGCTGCTGCCGTCTTCCAGGGTCAGTTTGACCTTGGCGGCGTTGGCGCCGGCTTTCTCCAACTGGCCGCTTTCCAGGTCGCGGCGCAGTTTCAGCATTTCAGCCGAGGACTGTGTGACGTCGACATAGATCGGGTCCAGTTGCTGGATCACGGCCATGGCATCGGCCTGGCCATTGCTGACCAGCGCGCCCTCGGTCACCGAGGAACGGCCAATACGCCCGGAAATCGGCGCGAACACTTTGGTGTAGCGCACGTTGATCTGGGCGGTTTGAACGTTTGCTTCGGCGGTCATGCGGTTGGCGACAGCGGTGTCGTATTCCTGACGGCTGACGGCTTGTTCGTCGACCAATTGCTTGTAGCGATCCGAGATCGACTTGGTCTGCGTCAGGCTGGCTTGTGCGCTTTTAAGGGTGGCCTCATAGACCGAGGGATCGATCTGATAAAGCTGCTGGCCTTCTTTCACATCCCCGCCTTCCTTGAACAGGCGCTTGAGGATGATGCCACTGACCTGAGGGCGAACTTCCGCGATGCGGTAGGCGGTGGTGCGGCCTGGCAGCTCGGACGTCAGGGTGAAGGCTTGCGGTTGAAGGGTGACCACGCCGACCTGAGGAATTTGAGCGGGCGGAGCCGCCTCTTCCTTTTTACATCCGCTGAGCAGCGATGCCAGGGCGACGGCAGTGACCAGAGCGGTAACAGCTGGCTTAAGTTGCATGAAGATCCTCGGGTCAGGCGCGCAGGGTGCGCACAAGAAGTGTGGAAGGGTAAAAAACAGGTTGTGAGTAGATAAGTAGCTTGCTACGCAATATACTTACGTTCATGGTTGTTTGTAAACTCTTGACAGGTTTCGCGCAATGTTGACAAAGCAACGCCCAAAGCCTCGATTCTAGTACGTTCGGCGCCCATGACGGTGTCGTCCCACAATTTATTCAGATGATCGTTACCGCCTATTAAAGCCGCGTTACCGATAGTCTCAAGTATCCCGATTGAGGTTTTACTGCCATGGTTCGTCGCACCAAAGAGGAAGCTCAGGAAACGCGCAACCAGATTCTCCAAGCCGCCGAGCATGCCTTTTACGAGCGCGGTGTTGCGCGGACCACGCTGGCGGATATCGCGGCGTTGGCCGGGGTGACGCGGGGCGCCATCTATTGGCATTTCAGCAATAAGGCCGATTTGTTGCAGGCGATGCTGGAAACCCTGCACGAGCCCCTGGATGAATTGGCGCGCGCCAGTGAAAGCGAGGATGAGGTTGACCCGTTGGGGTGCATGCGCAAGTTGCTGATTCATCTGTTTCATCAAGTGGTTCTGGACCCGAAAACCCGACGCATCAATGAGATTTTGTTTCATAAGTGCGAATTCACCGATGAAATGTGTGACATGCGCCGCCAACGCCAGACCCACACCCTCGAATGCAACCTGCGCATCGGCCTGACACTGCGTAACGCGGTGAACCGCGGGCAACTTCCGGAAAACCTCGACACTGTCCGAGGGGCAGTGTGCCTGCATGCCTACATCGACGGGCTGCTCTGGCAATGGCTGCTGGTGCCTGACAGCTACGCGTTGCATCAGGAGGCAGAGCGTTGGGCCGACATAGGGTTGGATATGCTGCGCCTGAGCCCTAACCTGCGCAATTAAGACAAAATGTGTAATTGCGTCAGATTGTGTCAACAGTAAAGCGTAAGGACAGTCAATCGTCCTTCTGCCTGATTGATGGAGTGACTTTATATACGGGCTGGCGGGCGGTTGATAGGTAGCCGCCTAAGTATTTTGTAGCGATTTTGTTTCGGTTCTGTGAAGCAATGTAGCCAGAACCTGCACGCAGCCAACAATGAGGGAGGGGGCTTGCCCCCGATGGCAGTGGTTCAGTCAACACATACTGTGACTGACGCACCGCCATCGGGGGCAAGCCCCCTCCCTCATTTGGTCTTAGGTTTCGGCCGATTACAGCGGCAGGGTCGGGTAGTCGATGTAACCAACTGGCCCTTTGCCGTAGAAGGTTTCCGGGTGCGCTTCGTTCAACGGCGCATCGGCCTTCAGGCGAGCCGGCAGGTCCGGGTTGGCAATGAACGGTATGCCGAAGGCCACCGCATCCGCCTTGCCCGAGGCCAGCCAGGCATTAGCGCTGTCCTTGGTGAAACGTTCGTTGGCGATATAGGGGCCGCCGAAGGCTTTTTTCAGTTGCGGGCCGAGGCTGTCGGCACCTTCCTTTTCACGCGAACAGATAAAGGCGATGCCTCGCTTGCCCAGTTCGCTGGCGACGTAGGTAAAGGTTTCCGCCAAGTTGTCGTCACCCATGTCATGGGCGTCGGCGCGGGGGGCCAGGTGCACGCCCACACGGCCGGGGCCCCAGACTTCGATGGCGGCATCGGTCACTTCCAGCAACAGCCGTGCGCGGTTTTCCAGGGAGCCGCCGTATTGATCGGTGCGCTTGTTGGTGCTGCTTTGCAGGAACTGGTCGAGCAGGTAGCCGTTGGCGCCATGGATTTCCACGCCGTCGAAGCCGGCGGCCTTGGCGTTCTCGGCACCGGTGCGATAGGCGTCGACGATGTCGGCGATTTCAGCGGTTTCCAGCGCGCGTGGTGTCGGGTAGTCGGCCAGTGGGCGCACCAGGCTGACGTGGCCTTTAGGCTGGATGGCGCTCGGGGCAACCGGGGTCTCACCGTTCAGGTAGGACTCATGGGAGATGCGGCCAACGTGCCACAGTTGCAGGAAGATCTTGCCGCCCGCGCCATGCACCGCCTTGGTCACATTGGCCCAGCCGCGCACCTGGTCGTTGGACCAGATGCCCGGGGTGTCCGGGTAGCCCACGCCCAGCGGCGTCACGGAGGTGGCTTCGCTGAGGATCAGCCCGGCGGAAGCCCGTTGCACGTAGTACTCAGCCATCAGCGCGTTGGGTACGCGGCCGGCATCGGCACGGCAGCGGGTCAGTGGCGCCATGATGATGCGGTTCGACAGTTCCAGGTCGCCCAGTTTGATCGGATCGAAAATAGTCGTCATGGGATAACACCCTTCTGTTTGAAGTTGATCAGTTGGTCGCAGGGGCCAGGTCGGCATCGCCGCTCTGACGGAAAGTAATCAGGGTTACCAGCAGGGCCAGGATCGCCAGGGCCGCAGCCGCCAAGGGCACGCTGGTCAGGCCGAAACCGTGGGCAATCACGCTGCCGCCGACCCAGGCGCCGAGGGCGTTGCCGATGTTGAAGGCGCCGATGTTCAGGGTGGACACCAGGTTCGGTGCGGCCTTGCCGAAGGTCACCACGTTGATCTGCAGCGCAGGTACGGCGGCAAATGAAGCGGTGGCCCACAGGAACAGGGTGATCTCGGTCGGGATCACGGCGACGCTGGTCCAGGTCAGTGCGGTGGAGACCACCGCCATGCTGATGAATACGCCAATCAGGGTGGCCGCCAGGCGTTTGTCCGCCAGCTTGCCGCCGATGATGTTGCCCACGGTGAGGCCCAGGCCGATCAGCAGCAGGGTCCAGGTCACGCCCTTGGGCGATACGCCGGTGACATCACCAAGCAGTGGTGCCACGTAAGTGAAAAGGGTGAACATCGACGCGGCGAACAGTGCCGTCATGCTCAGCGACAGCCAGATGCCAGCCCCTTTGAGGGCGGCCAGTTCGGCACGCATGTCGAGTTTTTCTTCGTCCCGCTTGGCCGGCAGGAAGCGGATCAGGCCGATCAAGGCGATCACGCCAATGACGGTCACCGCCCAGAAGGTCGAGCGCCAGCCGGCTTGCTGGCCCAGGGCGGTACCCAATGGCACACCGAGTACGTTGGCCAGGGTCAGGCCGGTGAACATCAAGGCGACGGCCGAAGCGCGTTTGTTGGCCGGCACCAGGTTGGCCGCCACCACCGAACCGATACCAAAGAACGCACCGTGGCACAGCGCGGTGACCACACGGGCAAACATCAGCACGTTGTAGTCACTGGCCAGGGCGCAAAGCAGGTTGCCGATAATGAAGATGCCCATCAACGCTACCAGGGCAGCCTTGCGTGGCAGCTTGGCGGTCGCCAGTGCCATGAACGGTGCGCCGATCGCCACGCCCAGGGCGTAGCCGGTGACCAGCCAGCCGGCACCGGGAATCGACACACCCAGGTCCGCCGCCACATCGGGCAACAGGCCCATGATGACGAACTCGGTGGTGCCGATGGCGAAGGCGCTCAGGGCCAGGATGAGGAGCGAGAGGGGCATTTGGGTTTCCTTGTTAAAGCGGTGCGCGCATTTCAGAACTGACTTCAGGGCTGAGTTCAGTAACGAGTGCCGCGAGAAAAGCCTGGATGGTTTCCTCGTTGCGTTTGAAAAAGTGCCACTGCCCGGCCTTCTGGCTGCTGATCAATCCCGCCCGTTGCAAGGTGGCCAGGTGGGCCGACACGGTGGACTGGGACAAGCCGCAACGCTGGTCGATCTGGCCGGCGCAGATACCGTATTCGTGGTTGTGCAGTTGCTCGGGGAACTGCACTTTCGGGTCTTTGAGCCAGGTGAGAATGTCTCGTCGTACTGGGTGTGCCAGAGCTTTTATTATTTCGTCGAGGTCAATGGACATGGCAGTTGCTCGGTTTCGTAAAGCGTTATATCGCGATGAAGCGAACTTTAAATCGATACATCCCGATATACCAATATGATTTCGGTCTTAGCCAAGACTGAATCGGTATATCGGGTTATAACGATACGTGGGTCGCAGTGATAGACTGCGCACCATGAATTATCTCGCACATCTGCACCTGGGCGGCCAACTTCCTGCTCAACTGCTGGGCAGTCTGTATGGCGACTTTGTCAAAGGCCGCCTGCAAGGCCAGTTCAGCCCGCCCATCGAAGCGGCGATCCAGTTGCATCGCTCGATCGACCGCTTTACCGACAGCCACCCGTTGGTCGGCGAGGCGTTGTCGCGCTTCAGCCTGACCCGCCGGCGCTACGCCGGGATCGTCCTCGATGTGTTTTTCGATCATTGCCTGGCGCGGGATTGGGCGCTGTATGCCGAGCAGCCCCTGGAGCGCTTCACCTCGCAGGTGTACCGCGTGCTCGCGGCCGAACCGCAATTGCCGGGACGGTTGGCGCAGATTGCACCCTTTATGGCGGCGGATGATTGGCTCGGTTCGTACCGGGAGTTCGCGATGATGGAGCCGGTGTTGCGCGGGATTTCGCGGCGGCTCACGCAGCCTGATGAGCTGGGGCATGCGATGCAGGAATTGCGGATTCTGTATGAGCCGCTGAGCAAAGACTTCAGTGCGTTCTACCCGGAGCTACAGGCGTTCGCACAACGCCAACTGAATACCGGGATCTAAATGTGGGAGGGGGCTTGCCCCCGATAGCGGTGGTTCAGCCAATGAATCTGTTGACTGACACACTGCCATCGGGGGCAAGCCCCCTCCCACATTGTTGCCCGTGCCCGCTTCAGGCCGCGAAGGCCGGCCGAACCGCAATCTGTTCTGTTTCCGGCAGGGCCCCAAACAACGCCTTCTGCACCGCCTGCTGCGCCTGGAACGCCAGCGCCGCGCGTTCCTGCCCGGCGCAGGCAATCGGCTTGAGCACATGGATTTCCACGTCGCCCTGGTCATTGCCGAACAGGCGCATCAGGTGCGAGAGCAAATCATCATCGCCAATAAACGGTGCCAGCGGGTCCACTTGCCCGTCGCGCAGATAACGGATCGCCACCGGTTGCAGCGATACATCGGCATCGATCGCACTGGCCAGCAAGCGCCCGTGAAAGGTACGCAGGCTGCGCCCGTCGGTGGTGGTGCCTTCGGGGAACATAAGCAGCGGGTGCTGTTGCTCCAGGTGGCGGGTCATTTGCTTGCGGATCAACTGGCTGTCGCCCGAACCGCGACGGATAAATAAGCTACCGGCCTTCGCCGCCAACCAGCCGGCCACCGGCCAGGTGCGCACTTCGGCCTTGGACAAAAACGACATCGGCGTGACCATGCCCAGCAGCGGGATATCGGTCCACGACACGTGATTGCTCACCCACAGCATCGGTGTCTGCGGCAACTCGCCGTGCACCGTCACCCGGAAGGGCAGGGCATTGGTCAATCGCGCCATAAAGAACCGCGACCAACGTTGGCGCCGCACCATCGAGTTAGCCACGCCCAGGCGCTCGAACACACCAAACACACTGGCCATGCTCAAGCCCAGCGCCACCACCAGCAGCACGCGGGCGATGCGCCCGTACACGCGCAGGCGGCGCATCACATGGCCGCCTTGAAGTGGCGTGCGTAACGCGGGCACAGTTCATCGCGCTTGAGCAGGATAAACACGTCGGCCACTTGGAAATCCTCATCCCAGCACGGCTCGCCGCAGATCTTCGCACCCAGGCGCATATAGGCCTTGAGCAGCGGCGGCATTTCCGCGATCACGTTGGACGGCAGATCCAGCGCCGGCAGAGGTTTTTTCGGCTCGGCGCGCAGATGTTCGTTGCACAGGTAGCGTTCACGCAGGCGTTGCATGATGGCGTGGGCCTGGATGCCGCCGTCGTGCATCGGGATGCTCGCACACCCCATCAGGTAGCTGTAGCCACCCTGGTTAAGCACCTCGGCCAACTCGCCCCATAACACGGCGATGGTGCCGCCGTTGCGGTAGGCGGGGTCGACACAGGTGCGACCGATTTCCAGGATCGGGCCCTGTAAATGCAGGAGGCCATGCAGGCTGAATTCTTCTTCGCTGTAGAACCGGCCCAGGCTGCTGGCGGCCTGGTGGTCGAGTAAACGGGTGGTGGCGACCAGTCGACCGCTGTTCAAATCCCGCACGCCGATGTGGCTGCAGTGAACATCATAGTCATCCATGTCCAGCCCCAATTCCGCGCCTTTCAGCTTGGCGTTGAATTCGCCGCTGAACACGTTGAACCGCAGGGCCTGGGCTTCCTGCAAAGCCTTTGCGCCAACCAGGCGTTCGGCTTGCAGACGGCGTTCATTGCCGGTGTCGCTGATGCGGGCGATCTGAGTCATGGCGAATCTCCGAGTGCCAGCCACCTTTCGGCCGGTCGACTTGTTTGTCCAAACTCAGGCTATGTAGGCTCGGTGTCATCTCCATGAAGTTCCGGTGACGCTTAGATGACAGCCCTCCGTGTCGCCAATCTGTCATCGGCCTCGGCTAGGCTCGCGGGCTTGAACGCCCCCTTGAGTTTGTGTCCATGGTCCGAGGCCTGTTGTGCGTTGCCCTGCTGTCAGTCACCGTTACTGCCCACGCTGAAACCTGGCCTGACAAGGAGTGGGCCAAGGCCCCGCCGCTCTCCGGTCCTGCTGTCGATGCCTTGAATGCCTATGCATTCCCCGCGCGTGACGACACCCATCGCCAAGGTATTCGAACCGACGCGCTGCTGGTGATTCGCGATGGCGCAGTCGTCTATGAGCGCTACGCCGAACCCACCACCGCGAGCACGCCGCACTTGACCTGGTCGGTCAGCAAAAGCCTGATGGCGACGGTGCTCGGCGTGGCCTATGGCGAAAAACGCTTCAAGTTGACTGACCCGGTGGCGCGCTTCTATCCGCCAATGAAACAGCACCCGGCGGTCAGCATGGCCGACCTGCTGCACTGGGCCTCGGGTCTGGATTGGCAGGAAGACTACGAGTTCGCCCCACTGAAATCTTCGGTCGTCGCGATGCTCTATACCCGTGGCCGCGCCGACATGGCGGAATTCACCGCCGGCATGGACGCCGCCAGTGCACCGGGCCGGGTCTTCCGTTACTCCAGCGGCGACAGCAACCTATTGTCCGCGGCCCTCAAAGGGATGCTCGGCCACAAGGCCTACATGAGCTACCCCTGGGATGCGTTGTTCAAGCCGTTGGGTATTCACAACGCCACCTGGGAAACCGATGCCGACGAAACCTTTGTCGCCTCGTCCTACGCCTACCTCACCGCGCGCGACCTGGCGCGCGTCGGCCTGCTGATGGCGCGCGACGGCCGCTGGGGCGATCAACAATTGCTGCCCGAAGACTGGGTTGCTTTCAACCGTAAACCTTTCGACCCATACAAGGCCGGCCAGGACGAAGCCGTCCCCGGCGGCCATTGGTGGCTCAATCGCGAAGTGCGGGGCGCTGCCCGACCCTGGCCCGATGCCCCCGCCGATACCTTCGCCGCCCTCGGGCACTGGGGGCAGGCGCTGTATGTGATGCCGGATGAGCACCTGGTGATCGTGCGCTATGGCGATGATCGCGACGGCAGCTATCGCCATAACGAACTGCTCAAGCGCGTGCTTGCGGCGGTGCAACCATGATTCGTCGTCGGCCGTTCACCAGCCTTTTTCTCGTGCTGTTGCTTGCCCTGGTGGGCTGGGTCTGGCACGAGCGCGTCAACCTGCAAGCCTTCCCCGACATCATCGCGGCGTATACGGCCAAGGAGTACTGCTCGTGCCGGTATGTGGCGGACAATCCAGCCGAGTATTGCCGGGGGTATGTGAAGCAGTACGTGCCGATCAGTGCGTTCACCGATGACCCGAAGCGCAGTGAAGTCACCGCCAGTGGATTGGGGCGTACCCATACCGCCAGATGGTTGGGCGAACACCAGGGGTGCCGCCTCACCCCCTGAAACGTCGTACCCGATGTGGGGGCGGCTGTGTCAGTTACATTGCGCCCGGCAGGCGGCACAGTTAAGGTTCGTTCAGGTTTTTCGCCCCACGAGTCCTTAATGTTCAACGCGTCTGTCATCAAACCCCTGGCCTTCGCCGTGCTGGCCGCTGCCGCAGTGCCTGCCCATGCCGACTGGTACCTGGATAACGAATCCTCACGCCTGTCGTTCGTCACCACCAAAAACACCGAGATCGCCGAGGTGCAGCGCTTCCTGGTGCTGCACGGCAAGGTCGACAGCAAGGGCGCTGCGCAATTGGAGGTGGAGCTGGAGTCGGTCAACAGTGGCATCCCGCTGCGTGATGAGCGCATGCGCAATCAACTGTTCGAGATCAAGACCTTCCCTGAAGCGCTGATCAGTGCGCAGATCAACCTGCAACCCATCAATGACCTGGCCCCTGGCGCGCAATTGGAATTGCGCCTGCCCATGAGCGTCACGTTGCATGGCAAGACCCAGACCTACAACGCCGAGCTGCTGGCCACGCGCCTGGATGACCGGCGTTTCCAGGTGGTCACCCTGGAACCGTTGGTGTTGCACGCCGAGGATTTCGACCTGGCACCCGGTGTGGCGGCATTGCGCAAGGCGGCTGGGCTCAAGTCGATCAGTTTGTCGGTGCCGGTGGGTGCGGTGCTGATCTTTACGGCGCGCTGACGTGAGCGGCGCAGTGTTCCCGTGGCGCAGCGCCAACCGGTTCGAGTTGTTGATCGACGGCCCGCAGTTTTTTCCGCAGATGCTGGTGGGCATTGCCCGGGCAGAGCGTCAGGTGGAGCTGGAGCTGTACCTGGTGGAAGCCGGGGCCTGCGCCGAAGCCATGGTGCAGGCGCTGGTGTTGGCGGCTGGGCGTGGCGTGCGGGTTCGTTGCTTGTTTGACGATTACGGCAGCCTGGCGTTTACCCTCGGGTTGCGCAAACGCTTGACGGATGCCGGGGTGGAACTGCGCTTTTACAATCGCCTGAGCTGGCGGCGCTGGATGCGCAACCTGTATCGCGACCACCGCAAGCTGTTGCTGGTCGACCAGCAAATCGCCGTGGTCGGCGGCACGGGCGTGACCGATGAATTCTGGACCCCAGGGCAAGACACCGCTGACTGGCATGAAGTGATGGTGCAGATCAGCGGGCCGCTGGTGCTGGATTGGCAGGCGTTGTTCGACCGGCAATGGCACGCGAACAGCGCGCGCCGGGAGTGGAAGCCCGCCACTCATTTCGGTTTGCCGCGCCTGCCCAAGGTGCCCGCGACGGGGCCAGGCCTGGGGCGCGTGGCGTATGCCGATGCGCGCCAGCACCGCGACATCCTGCAATCGTTGATTCGCGCCTTGAACAGCGGCAAGCACCGCATCTGGTTGGCCACCCCGTACTTCCTGCCCACCTGGGGGGTACGCCGTGCCTTGCGCCGAGCGGCGGGACGCGGGGTCGATGTGCGTCTGCTGCTCACCGGGCCACGCACCGATCACCCCTCCGTACGCTATGCCGGGCACCGTTATTACCCGCGCCTGCTGCGCTCGGGTGTGCAGATATTCGAGTACCAGCCGTGCTTCCTGCACCTGAAGATGGTGTTGGTGGATGACTGGGTCAGCATCGGCTCATGCAATTTCGACCACTGGAACCTGCGCTTCAACCTGGAAGCCAACCTGGAAGCGTTGGACCCTGAGTTGACGCGGGACGTGGTGGACAGCTTCGAGCGGGATTTTACCCAGAGCCAGGCGGTGAGCCTGGAAGCGTGGAAATCGCGGCCGTTGTGGCGGCGGGTGAAGCAGCGGGTGTGGGGCTGGATTGATCGCTTGGTGGTGAACGTGCTGGATCGGCGCGGCTAGCAAGAACACTGAGATCAAATGGGGGAGGGGGCTTGCCCCCGATAGCGGTGATTCAGCGACAGATCTGCTGGCTGATACACCGAAATCGGGGGCAAGCCCCCTCCCACATTTTTTGACCGTGTCAGGTGTCAGAGCAGTTCGAAGGTCTGCTGCTGCACATCCTGGGAATCCAGCCCTATCTGGACATTGAATTCGCCCGGCTCCGCTGCGAACTTGAGCTGGGTGTTGTAGAACTTCAGGTCTTCCTCGGTGATGGTGAAGTGCAGCGTGCGCTCTTCACCGGCCTTGAGCATGATTTTCTGGAAGTTCTTCAGCTCCTTGATCGGGCGGATCATTGAGCCGGCCACGTCCTGGATATACAACTGCACCACGGTTTCGCCGTCCACCTTGCCGGTGTTGGTCACGGTGACACTGGCGTCGAGCTTGCCGGTCTTGTTCAGGGTGGTGGAAGACAGCGCCATGTCCGAGAGGCTGAACGTGGTGTAGCTCAGGCCATAACCGAACGGGAACAGGGGCCCAGTGGTGTCATCGAAGTACTGCGAGGTGTAGTTGCCCGGCTTGCCTGGGGTGAAGGGCCGGCCAATGGTCAGGTGGTTGTAGTAGGTTGGAATCTGCCCCACCGAACGTGGGAAGGTGATCGGCAGCTTGCCCGACGGGTTGTAGTCACCGAACAGCACGTCGGCGATGGCATTGCCGCCCTCGGTGCCGGCGAACCAGGTTTCCAGGATCGCGTCGGCTTGCTGGTTCTCTTCGAGAATCGACAGCGGGCGGCCGTTCATCAGTACCAGCACCAATGGCTTGCCGGTGGCCTTGAGCGCCTTGATCAGGTCGCGCTGGCTTTGCGGGATATTCAGGTCGGTGCGGCTCGACGATTCGTGGGACATGCCACGGGATTCACCCACGGCGGCGACCACCACATCGGCATCCTTGGCGGCTTTGACCGCTTCATCGATCATCACCTGGGCAGGGCGCGTGTCATCCACCACTTCCGGGGCATCGAAATTGAGGAAGTTGAGGTAGTCGACCACGGCCTTGTCATTGGTGATGTTGGCGCCACGGGCATAGATGATCTTGCCTTTTTCGCCGATCACCGCGTTGAGGCCGTCGAGCAGGGTCACCGATTGTGCCGGCTTACCGGCGGCGGCCCAGCTGCCCATCATGTCGATGGGCGCCTTGGCCAATGGACCCACCAGGGCAATGGTCGCGGATTTCTTCAGCGGCAGGGTACCGTTCTGGTTCTTCAGCAAGACCATGCTGCGGCGCGCCACGTCACGCGCTTCGGCGCGGTGCAGGCGGCTTTCGGCATAGGTGTCGGCCGGGTCGTCCTCGGCCTTGCCGATACGCAGGTACGGGTCTTTGAACAGGCCCATGTCGTACTTGGCGCCAAGCACCTCGCGCACGGCGTTGTCGATGTCGCTTTGCTCGATCTCACCGGACTTGAGCAGCCCTGGCAATTCCTTGCCGTACAGCGAGTCGTTCATGCTCATGTCGATGCCGGCCTTGATCGCCAGCTTGGCGGCTTCACGCCCGTCCTTGGCCACGCCGTGCTTGATCAGCTCGAAGATCGCACCGTGGTCGCTGACGGCCAGGCCCTTGAAGCCCCAGTCCTTGCGCAACAGGTCGTTCATCAGCCAGGTGTTGGCGGTGGCGGGTACGCCGTTGATCGAGTTGAGCGCCACCATCACGCCGCCGGAACCGGCCTTGATCGCCGCGTGGTACGGGGGCAGGTAGTCCTGGTACATCTTGGCCGGGCTCATGTCGACCACGTTGTAGTCGCGCCCGCCTTCCACGGCGCCATACAGGGCGAAGTGCTTGACGCTGGCCATGATGCTGTCGGCATTCGCGGGGCTGGTGCCCTGGAATGCCTTGACCATCACTTCGGCGATGCGCGAGACCAGGTAGGTGTCTTCGCCGAAGCCTTCGGAGGTACGGCCCCAGCGCGGGTCGCGGGAGATGTCGACCATCGGCGCGAAGGTGATGTCGAGGCTGTCGGCGGCGGCTTCCTGGGCGGCAATGCGCCCGGACCGGCCGATGGCGTCCATGTCCCAGCTGGAGGCCAGGGCCAGGCTGATCGGGAAGATCGTGCGGTGGCCGTGGATCACGTCATAGGCGAAAAACATCGGGATCTTCAACCGGCTGCGCATGGCCGCGTCCTGCATCGGACGGTTTTCCGGGCGCGTGATGGAGTTGAACGTGCCACCGATGCGGCCGGCGGCAATTTCCTTGCGGATCAGCTCACGGGGCATTTCGGGGCCGATGCTGATCAGGCGCAATTGGCCGATTTTTTCATCGAGGGTCATCTGCTTGAGCAGGTCGCTGACGAAGGCGTCCTTGTCTTTAAGCGCAGCAGGCTTTGTTTCTGCCCAGACGGGGTGGGTGGCCAGAGTGGCAACAAGGCCGAGCAAACACAGCTTCTTCATGAATATCCTTTTTCGGCTCACTGCACAGCGCTAGCGCTGATCGGCCAAAATGTGGGGAGCGTCTATTGTTGTTCGGGTGTTGTTCAGATAAATGCAGCACACTCTGAACTCTTTTTCGCGCTGGGCATCTTTGTAGCTGATTGGCTCGATGCATTCCAGTGGTGGCGGATTATGCCCCAAGCGCGCGGTTTATAGGGTTAGTCGTCAAATTCCATCAAGATTGGCCAGGAGAAACACCATGCAAGCAGCACAAGGTTACCGCTGGGGCTTGAAAGCCGCGGCGTTGTTATTGATCAGCAGCGTGCTGAGCGGTTGCGGTATCAATACCATTCCGACCCTGGATGAGCAGGCCAAGGCGGCCTGGGGCCAGGTGCAGAACCAGTATCAACGGCGTGCCGACTTGATCCCCAACCTGGTGGAAGTGGTCAAGGGCTATGCCACCCATGAGCAGGACACCCTCACTGCGGTGATTGAGGCGCGGGCCAAGGCCACCTCGATCCAGGTGGATGCCAGTACCCTGGATAACCCGGAAAAACTCAAGCAATTCCAGCAAGCCCAGGACGGTTTGAGCAGTGCACTCAGCCGCTTGATGGTGGTGTCCGAGCGCTACCCGGACCTGAAGGCCAACCAGAACTTCCTGGCCCTGCAATCCCAGTTGGAAGGCACGGAAAACCGTATCGCCGTGGCGCGTCGCGACTTTATCCAGGCGGTGCAGGCCTACAACACCGAGATCCGCACCTTCCCTGGCCGCCTGTGGCACAGCGTGATGTACAGCGACCTGCCGATCCGCGCCACGTTTGAAGCCACCAGTGCCGATGCCGATAAAGCGCCGCAAGTGAAGTTCAAATAAGGCTGCATTGAGGTGTCGATGCGTTTATTACGGATAGGCCTGGCGCTGTGGTTGCTGGCATGCGTCACTTCGGCCCAGGCGGCGTTGACCTTCCCGGCACTGACCGGGCGGGTGGTGGATAACGCCCAGATGCTCGACCCGGCGACGCGCCAGCAATTGACCGAGCAGTTGCAGGCGCTGGAGCAAACCACCGGCGACCAGATCGTGGTGGTCACGGTGCCCGACCTGCAAGGCGTGCCTATTGAGGACTACGGTTACCAATTGGGCCGCCAGTGGGGTATTGGCCAGAAGGGCAAGGACAACGGCGCGTTGTTGATCGTTGCCCGCGATGAGCGCAAGTTACGCATCGAAGTCGGTTACGGCCTGGAAGGTACGCTGACCGATGCGCAGTCCTGGGTGATCATCAACCAGGTGATCACGCCCAAGTTCAAGGCCGGCAATTTCAGCCAGGGTATCAGCGACGGCGTAGCCGCCATGATCCAGGTGGTGGGCGGTCAGCCACTGGCAGTGCCGGCCCATGTGGCGGATGCCAACTTTGCCAAGGATAATCCCGGGTTTTCCATCGGCTTGTTTGTCCTGCTGATCGGCGTGTTGTGGTTGTGCAATCGCCTGGGCCTGCCGGTGGGGGCGATCCTGCTCGCGATCCTCAGCAGCAGTGGACGCGGCGGTGGGGGCGGTGGCGGTGGCGGTTTCCGAGGCGGCGGTGGTGGCTTCGGCGGCGGCGGCGCGTCGGGCGGCTGGTAATGACAATAACTAGAAAAGAGCATCTACAACCATGGCATTACTGACTGAACACGAGCAGCGCCAGGTCGCCGAAGCGATCGCCCGGGTCGAAAAAACCACCGACGCCGAACTGGTGACCGTGCTGGCTGCCCGTGCCGACGATTACGCCTATATCCCATTGCTGTGGGCCAGCCTGATCGCGTTGGTGGTGCCGGGTGTGGTGCATTACCTGTCGGGCTACCTGACCATGTACACCTTGCTGCTGGCGCAATGGGCGACGTTCATCGTGCTGTGCCTGGTGTTTCGCCTGCCCAAGGTCACCACGCGCCTGATCCCGCGTTCGGTGCGCCATTGGCGCGCGTCGAACCTGGCGCGCCGGCAGTTCCTGGAGCAGAACCTGCACCACACGCTGGGCAGCACCGGGGTGCTGATTTTTGTCAGCGAGGCCGAGCGTTATGTGGAAATCCTGGTGGACGATGGCATCTCCAGCCGTTTGGATGACAGCCATTGGGAGGGGATCGTCAAGGCGTTTACCCAGCAGGTCAAACAGGGGCAGACGCTGGCTGGGTTTATTGCTTGTATCGAGGCGTGTGGCGAGTTGCTCAAGGTGCATGTGCCGGTGACTCAGACACGTAATGAACTGCCCAACCGCCTGGTCGTGCTCGAGTAGAACATCCAACACTGGAGATCAAATGTGGGGGAGGGCTTGCCCCTCCCACATTGGGTCCCAAGTGGTCAGGCGCAGTACCGTTGATCAAATAACCCCGTGCCCTAAACCCCCATCCCCCCTAAAATGCCCGGCATTCCCTGCCCGAGGCGTTTTTGTTCATGTCCGTTACCGCTCAACCTGCCCGCCCTGCGCCGGATCATCATGCCCAGTTCATCGAACTGCTGAGCGCAAGCCTTCAGCACGACGCTTTTATCAAGCTGGTGCTGGCCAAGTACGTGGGTGAGGACGCCGAGCTGCAACGGCTGATCATCAAGCCGGTGACGGTCAAGGAACAGCCGTGCCTGTCCTTCGTATACCGCTACAAGACCCGCGACATCACCAAGAACTTCCCGGTGGCCGATGGCGTGGCGGCGATTGCCGAGCTGTTGCCGGCTTCGTTCAAGAACGCTCACTTGCTGGCACTGACCGACGAAGCCCAGCTCGAATACAGCAAAAAGAACAAAAGCTCGCTGTTCAAAAGCAAACCCCAGCAATTGCGCGAAGCGCCGTCGGCCGAGCATAACCGCGAGAAGCATCGTTTCCTCGAGTTGAGCCGACCGTTCCTCTTCGACCTGGGCGTGACCGACGCCAAGCACGCGCTGATCCCGTCGATGTCGCGCAAGTGGAAGCAGATCAACAAGTTCATCGAAGTGTTCAGCCATGCGCTGACCTCGTCACCGCTGCGGCTGGACGGGCCGGTGCGCGTCGCTGATTTCGGTTCGGGCAAGGGTTACCTGACGTTCGCCATCCATGACTACTTGCGCAACACGCTCAATGTCGAGGCTGAGGTCACTGGCGTTGAATTGCGCGAAGACATGGTGACCTTGTGCAACACCGCCGCTGCGCGCCTGGACCACCCAGGGCTGGTGTTCAAGTGCGGTGACGTGCGCAGCGTGGCACCGAGCGAGCTGGACGTCATGATCGCCCTGCACGCCTGCGACATCGCCACGGATTACGCCATCCACACCGGTATTCGTTCCGGTGCGTCGATCATCATGTGCTCGCCGTGCTGCCACAAACAGATTCGCCTGCAGATCCAGAGCCCGGTGCTGTTAAAGCCTATGCTGCAATACGGGTTGCACCTGGGCCAGCAGGCGGAAATGGTCACCGACAGCCTGCGCGCCTTGTTCCTTGAAGCCTGTGGTTATGAGACCAAGGTGTTCGAGTTCATCTCCCTGGAACACACCAACAAGAACAAGATGATCCTGGCGGTCAAGCGCGCCGAACCGCTGGACAATGCGCAGTTACTGGAAAAAATCCAAGAGCTAAAGGCGTTCTACCACATCACTGAGCATTGCCTGGAAACCCTGCTGCGTGCGGATGGCTACCTGATCTGACCGCCGCCCCCTGTAGGAGCGAGCTTGCTCGCGAAAAGCCTGAGAGCACCGCAGGCTTTCAGGTTTCCCGCGTTATCGTTAGCGACCTTCGCGAGCAAGCTCGCTCCTACAGGGGGCTGGCGCAGCCTGCACCGCGGTCTTGCGCCCGAGCATCACCGTGACGATGACCCCACAGGCAAACACCCAGGTAATCGGTTCGATATGTTCCCCAAAGAACAACGCCGAAAATGCAATGGTGAAGAAGATCTGCAGCAGCTGAATCTGGCTGACCCGCGCAATGCCGCCCATGGCCAACCCGGCGTACCAGGCAAAGAATCCCAGGAACTGCGAGAACAGCGACACATAGCCGAACGCCCACCAGGTGCGCATCGAAATCGCGCCCTGGTGCTGCGCCGCCAGGTACCACACCGGGCCGATCAGCACCGGGGTCGACAGTACCAGCGCCCAGCAGATGACCTGCCACCCGCCCATCTCCTTGGCCAGCCGACCGCCTTCGGCATAACCCAGGCCGCCCACCGCAATGGCGCCGAGCATCAACAGATCGCCGGCTTGAATGCTGCCGGCACCGGTAATCAGCGCATAGCTCAATACCAACGCGCTGCCCAGTGCGGCGCAGGCCCAGAAGGCTTTCGACGGCCGCTCATGGGACAGCCACGCTGCATACAAGGCCACGCACAGTGGTTGCAGGCCGTTGACCAGCGCGCCATGGGAGGCCGGTAACGTTTGCATGGCCCAGGCTGACAGCACCGGGAAACCGAGGATCACGCCTGCGATCACCAGGCACAAACCGCGCACCTGGCGCCAGGTTGGCCAACGCTCGCGGCGCCACAGCAACAGCGCCGCCGCCGGAATCGCCGCGAACAACGCACGGCCCAGGCCGTTGAGCAACGGGTGGATTTCCTGCACCACGATGCGGGTGAAGGGCAGGGTCAGGCTGAAGATGATGACGCCCAGCAGGCCGAGGGCCATGCCGGTGTTTTCGCGCGAGCTCATGGGGAGAACCGAAATCTAGAGGGCTTCAAGGGAAGCCCATCTAGCCACAACCCCCGGCGATTGCGGGCCTACAGCTGGGTGCGGATTTATCCGTACAGTTGCTGTTGTGTGGGCGCTGTCGGGTTTCAGTGAGTCTGCGATGGGCGCACCGCAGACTTACTGATAAACCGCGTTGCCTGTATCGCGGGCAAGCCCTAATGCCAGTCAGTTAAGAGATAGAACGGGCAAACAGTCACCTGTGGAAGAGATGGAACGGGCAAACAGGTCGCCTGTGGAAGAGATGGAACGGGCAAACAGGTCACCTGTGGCGAGCGGGCTTGCCCCGCGTTGGGCTGCGAAGCGGCCCCAAAACCAGGCACCGCGGTGTGTCAGTTAAAAACACATCGCCTGTAATGGGGCTGCTCCGCAGCCCAACGCGGGGCAAGCCCGCTCGCCACAACAGGCCCGCTCTTCACAACAAGCCCGCTCTCCACAGTTGCAGTGCCAGTCTTCAGAAGAAACGTGTGACGCTGATCTTGGCATCGCGCCCTTTGGTGTAGGCACGATCACCGCTCAGCGCCGGGCGGAAGTTGTTGTTGAACAGGTTGTCCACGGTGAAGTTCACCTCGGTGCCCTTCAGGTAAGCCTGTTGCGGTGCCCATTTCGCGAACAGGCCCTGGGTGTTGTAGCGCTTATTGCCATACTGGTCGTAGAACAAGTCGCCGACACTGCTGCCGGGGCCGCCGGAGTATTTGTCGCTGGGCAGGCGAGTGGTTGCGCCGATGAACTGCCCCGTCCACCCCACCTGGGCATCCCAGGCCGGGATGTGGGTCCCCACCACCAGCACCCACTTGGTCGGCGGAATATCGCGGGCCGCCACATCCGGGCCCCAAGGGTTGGTATAGGCGCCCTCGTGTTGGCCGGTGGCATAGGCGAACGATGCCGAGCCGAACAGGTAGGTGGAGTTATAGAGCGTTTCGAACTCGAAGCCCTTGATGGTCAGCGCGCCGATATTGCGGTAGTTGGACATCGCCCCCGGTGGGCAAGCGTTGGCAATTGTGCCGCCGTTGATGGCCTGGTTCTGGCAGCCCACGCCCGTGGCCTTGAAGATTTCGTCTTCGACTTTGTTGTGGAACAGGGTGGTGCGCAGTTGCAGGTTGTCGTCCTGGGCGATCAGGTTGTCGAAGCGGGTGATGTTACCCAGGGTGATCGAGGTGATGCGCTCCGGGTCGAGGTCGACGCTGGTGGCTGTGCGGTTGCCCAGGCCCTGCACTTCGTATTGCTCGTCGATCACTGGCGCCCGCCAGGTCTGGCTCCAGTTGGCGAACAGGCCGACGTTCGGGGTCACCGTCCAGAACAACGCCAGGCGCGGCGACCAGCCGGTGTAGGTGCGGTCGCTGTAGTCATGGCCGACGGCGGGGTCGGGGTTGCTGTAGTACGGTGCATCGTTGGCCTCGCCGCGATTGCGTACATGGTCGTAGCGCAGCGACGGGGTGATCGTCACATCGCCCAGGGTCACGGCGTCCTGGATGAAGAAACTGTTGGTATCCACCTTGCCGTGGGGCATGAAGCCCGGTTGAAAGTGCCCATAGTTGTAGCGTGGCGTGTTGTAGGTGGTGCCTGGCATCCACATCTCGGTTTCGCGGATGTGCTTGCGCAACTGCCCACCGATAGTCACCGCATGCTGCAACGGCCCGGTGTCAAACAGGCTGACGTTACGGATGTCGAGGTTCTTGTCGGTGTAGGACGTGTCCATCTTGCGCCCACCCGTGGCCAACTGGAAAAACGCCGTGGCGTCGCGCTCGTCAGTCTGCTCGGTGTTGGACTGAGAGTACTTGACGGTCAAGTCCACCAGCGGGTTGTCCAAGGGTTGGTATTCATACTTGCCCGACCAGGTGGTGTCGACGGTGTCGCGGTGTGCCAGAAAGCGCTTCAACGCGCCTTCGTAGCCGTAGCGGTTGATGTTGGCCTGGGTCGGCGGTGTCGGGTAGCTCGCGGCGGAAAAGGGTGTCCAGCGATTGCTGTGGGAACGCGAGTACGACAGGCCGAGACTGTGTTCATCGGTGAAGTGGGCATTGACCTTGAACAGCTTGCCGTCCACGTCCTGGGCGGTGTTAGGCAGGCGTTGGGGGTTGATCGGGTACTGGTTGTTCTCATTGGGCAGCTTGGCGGCCACCTTCATGTCACCACCGTCGCGTTGGGTCAGGTAAGCCAGCGCATCGAACCGGCCATCGTCGGTGCGGCCATACACGGCGCTGCTATAGACCTGTTCATGGTCGTTGCTGGAGTAACCGTACTTGAGCATCGCACCGCTGTTGCGACCGTCCTTGAGCAAGTCCGGGGCGTCCTTGGTGGTCATGTTGACCGTGCCGCCAAAACCGCCGTTGCCGGTAAACGGCGAATTGGGGCCTTTCTCGACCTCGATGCTTTTGATCAGCTCGGGTTCGATAAATACCGTGCCTTGCTGGTAGCGCTCGAAGCCGCTCTTGGTGGCACCGTCGACGGTCATCGGTACATCCTCGGCATCGCCGAAACCACGGATGTTGATGGTCTGGCCACCGGGTTTCAGCGAGCCACCCTGGCTGACCCCAGGCAGGGTCTGCAGCAGGCTGGGGATGTTATTGGCTTGGTAGCGGTCGATGTCGGCCTGGCTCAGGGTGGAGCGGTTCACGGTGCTGGAGTCGACTTCATTGCCCGTGCCGATCACGCTCAAGGTGTCCAGCTGGATCGCGCCGCTCTGGGTAGTCTTGCCCGTATCGGGGCGTACGACGTAGGTAGTGCCGACCTTGATCAGGGTGAATTCACCAGGGGCCAGCAGGGTGCGGATCGCCACTTCCGGGGTGAAGTCACCATTGAGGGCCTGTGCCTGCACGTTCTTGAGCAGTGTTTCATCGAACAGCAGCTGGATCTTCGTCTGCTGCGCCACCTCGCTCAGTGACGTGGCCAGCGACTGGGCCGGCAGGTGCAGCGTGAACGACTCGGCCTGGGCCGTGAGGCTGAACGCCAGGCAGGTGGCAAGCAGGGTCGGTTGAAGCAACAGGTGCGAAGCGTGGCAAGGCGCGCGAAACATGAAATCCCCCGGGTGGCCAAATAGCCAAAAAGGTGTGCGTATCAAACACAGTCGGGAGGAAGACGGGGCAGGCTAAAAAAACCACACGTGCAAATGCAAAATATTCTCAAGTACGGTTTTTGTATTATTTGCTCGGCTCAATGCTTATCACGCCATCGGCTGAAGCCATGACTTTTACCGGCAGCAGGGCGGGCAGGGCATTGAGTAAGGCGTCTGGATCATTCACATCGAGATTGCCCGAGACCTTCAGGTGTGCCACTGCATTGCTCACCTGCAACGGTGCCTGCGGGCGGTAAAGGCTCAGTTCATCGATCAGGCTGGCCAGCTCGCGGTTGCGGAACGACAGGTGTCCACTGCGCCAGCCGGCCACGTCTTCGGACGTGAGGGGTTGTTGCTGCACGGTGCCCTTGGCGTAGTGGTAGATGGCGCGTTGCTGGGCGCCGAGCAAGGTGACGGCGTTTTTGGCGTCCGGCTCGAAGGCGACCTGGCCATGGGCGACGCTGACCACCAGTTGCTGCGGGCTGCGGCGCACATCAAAAGCCGTGCCCACCACCCGCACGTTTGCTTCGCCGGCTTGTACGAACAGCGGCCGTTCCTTGTCAGCAGCGACCTCGATATACAACTGGCCCTTGTCCAAGTGGATGATGCGTTGGTAGGCGGTGAAGTCGACGCGCAGGCGGGTGTTGGCATTCACATACAAGGTGCTGCCATCGGGCAGGTCCAGGGTACGCACGCCCTTGGCGTGGGCCGCGACCTGGCTGTGATACAACTCGCGCGGCGCCCCCAGATGCGTGGCCAGTACGGCACAGAGCACGGCGGCGGCGGCGGCCAGGGCCGGGCGCCAGAAGGCTGGTTTGCGCGGGGGCAGCGCCACGGGTTTGCTCCGTTGCTGCAACTGGGCGAGGTCCGCCCACAGCTGCTCGAATTCGGCATAGGCGCGGGCGTGGGCCGGCACGGCTTGCCAGGCGGCAAAAGCCTTGCGGTCGGCGCGCCCCGCATCGCTACGGTTGCGTGCAAACCAACTGGCGGCTTGGGCATCGATGGCGTCGCTCGCTTCGATGTCCAGGGCGTCGATGTCGCTCAGGCGGTTCATTCGGGCTGCTCCGTGCCGAGGTCGGGTTGAAGGCGTCGCTTGCAATGCAGCAGGGCAAAGGCGATGTGCTTTTCCACCATGCTGGTCGAAATGCCCATGCGCTCGGCGATCTGTACCTGGCTCAGGCCTTCGAAGCGGTGCAGCATAAGGGCTTCTCGCCTGCGCGGCGAGAGCTCGGCGAGGACTTCTTTCAACTGTTCCAGGCGTTGCAGGCGTTGTGCGGCGACCATGGGGTCGTTCTGCTCGTCAATGACCGGCTCGGCATCCTTTTCGGCCTGATCGGCGTGGACGGTTTGTCGTACCTTCTGTTTGCGCCAATGATCGCGCAGCAGGTTGCGCGCCATCTGGAACAGAAACGCCCGTGGCTGCTCGACCTTGGCGCGGTCGCGGTAGTCCAGCCACTGAGTAAAGACATCCTGGGTCATGTCGGCCGCGTCGCTGGCGTTGTCCGTGCGTTTGCGCAGGAAATACAGAATGTCTGCATAAAACCCGCGAAAGGCATCGGCCGACAACGGGTCGGGCTTGGGACGAGACATGGATATCCTTCTTGACGAAGCACGACGTGGAAAAGTCGTGAATTCTATCGAGAATCATTATCATCTGTCTCTATTTAAAATGTGGGAGGGGGCTTGTCAGTCAGTTAAGGAGGAACACTCTAACTGTGACGAGCGAGCTTGTTGTGGTGAGCGCGCTTGTCGTGGCGAGCGGGCTTGCCCTAATGCCGTTCAGTTAAGCGGACATCGCCTTCTGTAGGAGCGAGCTTGCTCGCGAAAAACGTCAACGATAACGCGTGTTTCCTGAATGAACGCGGCGTCTGTGAGTTCTTCGCGAGCAAGCTCGCTCCTACAAAAAAACCTTAACTGAACGGCATTAGGGCTTGCCCCGCGTTGGGCTGCGAAGCAGCCCCAATAAGGCCCCCGAGTTTATCCAGGCATATTGAATCGCCAGGTTTTGGGGCCGCTTCGCAGCCCAACGCGGGGCAAGCCCGCTCGCCACAGGTTACGGTTTGCTCGTTCTATCTCTTAATTGACTGGCACTGGGTCAAGCCCCTCCCTCATTGGATCGCGGCGTCAGCGCAGCAATGTTTTCAGCTGTTCGATTCCGGCCTCGCCCAACGGGAATACCGGCAAGCGGGGATCACCCACCTCCAATCCGGTCAAGCGCAACCCGGCCTTGATCGTCGCCGGCAACCCGCCCTTGAGGATGAACTCCAGCAACGGCAACTGCCGATAAAACAGTTCGCGCGCCTTGCCCAGGTCATTGGCCAACACTGCCGCATACAAATCCAGGTTCAGTTGCGGGATCAGGTTTGGCGCCGCCGTGCACCAACCCTTGGCCCCGGCCGTGAAGGCTTCCAGTGCCAACGGGTTGCAGCCGTTGTAGAACGGCACGTCGCTGCGCTGGTGCAACTGGTGCATGCGCTGAATATCCCCGGTGCTCTCCTTGACCATGGTGACGTTGGCGACCTGTTTGATAATGCGCAGGATCAAGTCCACCGACATGTCCGTGCCGCTGGTAGCCGGGTTGTTGTAGAGCATGATCGGCAAACCGATGCTGTCGCCAATCGTGGCGTAGTGGGCGAGGATTTCCGCCTCGCTGAGTTTCCAGTACGAGGCCGGCAGCACCATCACCGCATCGGCGCCATGGGCCTCGGCGTAACGCGCGCGGCGTACGGCCTTGGCGGTGGTCAGGTCGGACACGCTGACAATCGTGGGCACGCGCCTGGCGACTTTTTGCAGGCTGTAGGCGCTGACTTCGTCCCACTCGGCCTCGCTCAGATAAGCGCCTTCACCGGTGCTGCCCAAAGGCGCGATGGCATGCACGCCGCTGGCGATCAGGCGGTCGATGGAGCGGCCCAGGGCGTCGAGGTCAATGCGTTGGCCGTCGGTGCTGAATGGGGTGATGGTGTAGCCGATGATGCCGTGAATGGTTGGGCTGGACATGGGAGGTCTCCGGTCGAAAAAGGGCAATCAATTCAGGCAGTCGGCGTGCTTGCGCAGGTTCTGCCGGGCGTAGTAATTGAACGCAGCGCCATGACGCTTGGGCTTTGAGATCCAGTCATGGGCCTCGCGTCCCAATGCCGGCAGGATCGGCTTGAGGGTGCCGGCGGCCATCGCCAGCAATTGCAACTTGGCCGCACGCTCGATCAACTGCGCGATCACGCAGGCTTCCTCGATATTTGCCCCGGTCGACAACTGGCCGTGGTGCGAAAGCAAAATCGCGCGCTTGTCACCCAGTGCCGTGGTGATGATTTCCCCTTCTTCATTGCCCACCGGCACCCCTGGCCAGGCTTCCAGGAACGCGCAGTCCTCGTACAGCGGGCACAAGTCCATATGGGATACCTGCAGCGGCACTTCCAGCATCGACAGGGCGGCGATGTGCGTCGGGTGGGTGTGAATGATGCAGTTCACATCCGGCCTTCCACGGTAGACCCAGGTGTGAAAACGGTTGGCCGGGTTGGGGATGCCGTGGCCTTCCAGCACCTCGAGGTCTTCGTTGACCAGCAGCAGGTTGCTCGCGGTGATTTCGTCAAAGCCCAGGCCCAGTTGCTGGGTGTAATAGGTGCCAGGCGTGGGCCCGCGCGCGGTGATCTGCCCGGCCAGGCCGGAGTCGTGGCCGTATTCGAAGAGGATGCGACATGTGAGCGCCAGCTTTTGCCGGTCGGTCCACGTATTATCCGCCAGGGTGTTTTGCATCTGGATCAGCGCTTGCTTGACCAGTTGGTCTTTGGGGAGTGCTAATGTCTTGGCCATATCGGTGTCCTTTGGGTGGTTCAATGGACGTCGGATTTGCTGGTCCCCCGCTGCTCGCAAGGTCGTTGGGTGAGGCAAATGACACTAAAGATGCTATATGACACTTTGTGTCATTGGCAAGCACAGCTCTTCGCTTTCTGCATGGATTAACCGCAGCGCATGTCTATCCGTTTGAAATTATTGAGAAAAAAACTCGGCGTGACGTTGGAAACCCTGGCCGAAAAATCCGGGATGACCAAGAGTTATCTGTCGAAAGTCGAGCGCGGGCTCAACACACCGTCGATTGCCGCTGCGTTGAAACTGGCCAAGGCGTTGAACGTGAAAGTGGAAGAACTGTTCAGCGAAGACAGCGTCAGTCTCGACAGTTACAGCCTAGTGCGCTGCCATGAGCGGCCTGACACCGCGCCGGGTTATGCGGTGCTGGCCCATCAGGTCAGTGAACGCAGCCTGTTGCCTTTCATCATTTACCCGCCGGCGGAGTTCACCGACAAGACCTTCAAGGAACACGTGGGGGAGGAATTCCTGTTCGTGCATGAAGGCCAGGTGGAAGTGGACTTCATGAATGAACGGGTGATCCTGGAGCGGGGCGATGCCCTGCATTTCAATGCACAGAAGCCCCATCGGCTTCGCTCGGTGGGGGATGTGCAGGCACAGTTGTTGGTGGTGGTGCACAGCGCTGAAGAGTGACCGCGCTGACGGCTTGAAAGGCGATCAATGTGGGCGGGGGGCCAGCTCCCTCCCATAGGTTGCTCAGCGTTCCACCGGTACCGACAGTGCTGGATGACCCAACGGATGCGTGCGCGCCGCAAAAAACTTCAGCTCCACGCCGCTGCCGTCAAACAACTCCGAATACCGTCGCTTCTGCTGGCGAATGAACCCGTCGCTGCGTCCCGACACCGAGATCGCCAGAGTGGTCGGGCTGGCCTGGCGAATCGCATCCACCAGGTGTTTATCCTGCGGCCCCAGGTCGTGGCCGAAGATGCACAGCGCGCCGGCATGGGTGAGCAACTGCTCATAGCAGAACGACAGGTAATCCGAACTGCGGATGGTCTTGAGCTTCTCCTGCACCTTGCCTTCGCTGACAAACAACGGCACATCGTCCAGGGTCTTGATCGTGTTGTTGATCGCGAAACTGCTGAGCAGGGTGCTGTCGGTGCTCGGCAATTTGCGCGCGGTGCCGTCGAGGTTGCGCACCAGGTGCAGGCCGCCGTGTAGGTAGAGAATGCGCGGTGCATCGGTGCGGGCATTGCGCAGGTCGAAGCTGGCGTCGGCGCTGCGGAACAGGTCGTCGATGCCCGGCGTGTGCAGGATCGCCCAGTAGTTGAGCAGGTCGTAGTTGCTGGTGAAGACCGTGGGGTAGCTGGCCAGCTCAGCGTTGATCGTCGCCAGCGTCGACGGCTGCACCAGGCGCCATGGGATGTGCACGGCGTGGATGGTGTTGATCAGCGCTTCCTTGATTGCGTAATAGCGATTGCGCGGCGCCGCCGAGCTGACGGCCAGGGCCTTGTTGACCCGGCTGGTGGTTTTCAAGGCGCCCAGGGCCTGTTCGAAGCTGCGGGTTTGCAGGGCGTCGAACACACTCAGCTCGGATTGGCTCAGGGGTTTTTCTTCGACGGTGCGGGCGTTTTCGAACAGCGAGTCGTAGGCAAAGTCCTCCCAAATCGCCCGGCTGGCGCCGTTGCCGATCAGAATCCCACTGAAGTCGATGGTGCTGCGCAGCGCGCTCCAGTCTTCAAGGTGGGCGTCAATATCCTGGAAATCCTTCATCGCGGTGGGTCTACTCGAAATCGGCTGGACGCAGACTTTATCATGAGCGAGGGTTGATCCTGGTCAAGGTGCACCATGCGCTCTCAGTGGATTCTGTCGGCATAACGCCTCTGAGGATTCGCCATGAGCAGTACCTTCTTCATTCCCGCCGTCAACATCATGGGCACTGATTGCCTCGACGAAGCGATGGTTGCCATCCGCAATTACGGTTTTCGCAAGGCCCTGATCGTCACCGACGCCGGCTTGGCCAAGGCCGGCGTGGCCAGCATGATCGCCGAGAAACTGGCGATGCAGGACATCGACTCGGTCATCTACGATGGCGCCAAGCCCAACCCCAATGTGGAAAACGTCGAGAAAGGCCTGGCGCTGTTGCAGCAAAGTGCCTGCGATTTTGTCGTGTCCCTGGGCGGTGGTTCGCCCCATGACTGCGCCAAGGGTATCGCCCTGTGCGCCACCAACGGCGGGCATATCGGCGACTATGAAGGGGTCGACCAATCCAGCAAGCCGCAACTGCCACTGGTGGCCATCAACACCACCGCCGGCACCGCCAGCGAGATGACCCGGTTCTGCATCATCACCGACGAAACCCGCCACGTGAAAATGGCCATCGTCGACCGCAACGTCACGCCGCTGCTGTCGGTCAACGACCCCTCGCTGATGGTCGGCATGCCCAAGGGGCTTACCGCCGCCACCGGCATGGATGCGTTGACCCACGCCATCGAAGCCTACGTATCCACGGCCGCCACGCCGATCACCGACGCCTGCGCGATCAAGGCCATCGAGCTGATCAGCGCCAACCTGCGCCTGGCCGTACGCGACGGTACCGACAAAGCCGCGCGGGAAAACATGGCGTATGCCCAGTTCCTCGCCGGCATGGCCTTCAACAATGCTTCCCTGGGGTTCGTGCATGCCATGGCCCACCAACTGGGCGGCCTGTACGACCTGCCCCACGGCGTGTGCAACGCGGTGTTGCTGCCCCATGTGCAAAGCTTCAATGCCAGCGTCAGCGCCAAGCGCCTGAGCGATGTCGGCCGTGCACTGGGCGCGGACATCAAGGGGGGCTGTGCGGAAGAGGGCGCCCAGGCTGCCATTGCCGCGATTCGTACATTGGCCCTGGACGTCGAAATCCCAGCGGGCCTGCGTGAGCTGGGGGCCAAGTTGCAGGATATCCCGCTGCTGGCGGCCAATGCATTGAAGGATGCCTGTGGGCTGACCAACCCACGACGGGCTGATCAGCGTCAGATCGAGGAGATCTTCCGCAGCGCATTCTGATCCTTGCTGTGGCGAGCGGGCTTGCCCTTTGGGCAAGCCCTAATGCCGTTCAGTTAAGCGGACATCGCCTTCTGTAGGAGCGAGGGGGACACCTAGTTCTTGCTCGCGAAAAACGTCAACGATAACGCGTGTTTCCTGAATGAACGCGGCGTCTGTGAGTTCTTCGCGAGCAAGCTCGCTCCTACACAAAAGCCTTAACTGAACGGCATTAGGGCAAGCCCGCTCGCCACAGGTCACTGTTTGCTCGTTCTATCTCTTAACTGTCACCAGCAGGCTCGCCACGCCCAACTCATCGTCTTCAGCCGCCCCGTGGGCGCGACGAAGTGATTGAGCATCAACGTCTCTACCCGATACGCCTCTCCCCAACCCGCCATATCGCGCTGCAATCCACTCGAAACGCCCTGCAAAATCAAAGGTGCGCGGGTGTTGAACACAATGATCGCCCCATCGCCTGAACCTTGCGCCAATGCCGCGTGCAAATTGCGGCTGATGCCGAAGGGCCGCGCTGCAAGCAAGGGCGGGGTGGTGGTGCGTTTCAAGAACGGACGATTCCTATTTGGGCGCTAAGCTACTGGCAGCACGCTACAAGCTGTTAGTGTATTCGTCTTTAGCGTGCCGTTGATGGCAGGCCATTGAAGGTAAACCTTATGAGAGTCTTGTTATTCGGTGCCACCGGCATGGTCGGCCAGGGCGTCCTCCGTGAGTGCCTGCTGGCCGCGGATGTGCAGGAAGTCGTGGCCGTCGGCCGCACGCCGCTGGCCCAGGAGCACGGCAAGCTGCATCAGGTGTTGCACAGCGACATGCTGGATTTCCAACCCCTGGAAAACCTGTTGCAAGGTTTTGATGCTTGCTTCTTCTGCCTCGGCGTTTCGTCGGCGGGCATGAACGAAACCAAGTACACCCACCTCACCTATGACCTCACCCTTGTCGCCGCCAGTACCCTGGCTCGGCTTAATCCGCAGATGACCTTTATCTACGTGTCCGGCGCGGGTACCGACAGTTCCGAGGCGGGCAAGTCGATGTGGGCGCGGGTCAAGGGCAAGACCGAGAACGCCTTGCTGCGCCTGCCGTTCAAGGCGGTGTACCTGTTCCGGCCGGGGGTGATCCAACCGTTGCATGGCGTGCGCTCGAAGACGCCGTTGTACCAGTTGTTCTACACGGTGCTCGGGCCGTTGCTGTCGGTGGTGCGTGGGATCAAGCCGGGCTGGGTGGTCAGCACCGAGACCGTGGGGCGGGCGATGCTGGCGGCGGTGCGTAACGGCGCGCCGCAAGCGGTGGTGGAACAGGCCGAGATCAATCGACTGGCTCGCGACACACCCTGAGCCCTGTGCACCCGTGCGGATCAGCCTGCCGTCGCCAGTGTGCGGGCGGGTGTGGCACTGAATTGGATCAACGCCACGCCGCCTATCAACAAGAGCGCTCCCAGCACCCGGGGCGTGGTCAGTTGCCGCTCTACCAGGCCAAACAGGCCGAAGTGATCCAGCAGCAGCGACGCTAGAATCTGCCCGGCCATGGCCAGAGCGATAAACCCCGATGCACCCAGCTTGGGCAGCAGTATCAGTGCCAGCGAGATAAAGCACACACCCAATGCGCCACCGGCCCACATCCACAGCGGTGCCTTGCTGATAAACGCCAGGTTCGGCAACGGCAGGCGCAGTGCGACGATCACCGGCAGCAGCACGATAATGCTCACCAGCAACGACGCCAGCGTCGCCCACAGTGGGTGGCCGAGACCGCGACCGAGGTTGGCATTGATCGCACTTTGAAACGGCACCACCGCCCCGGCAATCACGGCCAATAGCAACAAACCAGCCCAATGCAACGTCGTCATGTCGAATCTCCCAGAGGTTTTGCTGGACTCTAGGCTATTCGTCACGCAAATTTAAATTCCAATTCCTTATGCCAGACATGCAGCTGATGAATGATCTACGGCGCATCGACCTCAACCTGTTGGTGATCCTCGACGCCTTGCTTGCCGAGCAGCACGTCACCCGTGCGGCGGCGCGCCTGCACCTGAGCCAGCCGGCGGTCAGCCATGCGTTGGCGCGCTTGCGTGATGTGCTCGGTGATCCCTTGCTGGTGCGCCAGGGAGGCACGTTGGTGCCGACTGCCCGCGCGCTGGAATTGGCGACTCCGTTGGCCGAGGCCCTGGCCCAGGTGCAGGCACTGCTGGCACCGAATCAGTTTGACCCGGCCTCGGCCAAGCGTCGGTTTCGCGTGGCGATGTCGGACTACAGCGCGGCGATTTTCCTACCGGGGCTGGTGCGAACCTTGCGTCACGAAGCGCCGGGTATCGACCTGCAGATTGTCCAGGCCAGCCGCGAAGGCATGGTGGAGGGCGTGCTCAATGGCGACCTCGACCTGGCCGCTGGTGTGTTCCCCGATATGCCCGCCGAACTGCGCAGCTCGCCGTTGTTCGAAGAGCATTACACCTGCCTGGTGGACCGCGACAGCCTGCCGGAGGGCGGCATCCTCGACTTGCCTACCTACCTGTCGCGGCCCCATGTGTTGCTGGAAATGCGCGGCAGCGGCACGCCGGAAATCGAGCGCGCGTTGACGGCGATTCGTGAGCGGCGGCATGTGGCGATCAGCCTGCCGCACTGGGGCGTGGCACCGCAGTTGATTCGCGGCACGGACCTGATCCTGACGGTGTCATCGCGGGGGTTGCTCAACATCGACCATCAGCACCTGCTGACCGTGCCGCCGCCGTTTCCTATTCCCTCGTTTGCCTTTGAGCTGGTGTGGCATGGGCGGCGGGGCGGGGATTCGGGGTTGCAGTGGTTGAAAGACCAAATGCAGGGTGTATTGTCCGAAAACCACCGCTAACACAGAAAAAACAACATGCTCACCGGCCTCAACCACCTGACCCTGGCCGTCACCGATCTGCCTCGCAGCGTCAGCTTCTACCATGGGCTGTTGCAACTGAAGCTCGAGGCCACCTGGGACAGCGGCGCCTATTTGTCATTGCCGGGCCTATGGCTCTGTTTGTCCCTCGATCCTTTACGCGACTCGAATCCGACGGCCGACTACACCCACGCTGCGTTTACCGTCGCAGCGTCAAATTTCACCGCATTGGTCGAGCGCCTGTGCGCCGCCAACGTACAGGCGTGGCGCGACAACCGCAGCGAAGGCGCCTCGTTCTATTTTCTCGACCCCGACGGCCACAAGCTTGAAGCCCATGTGGGCGACCTGGCCTCGCGCCTGCAAGCCTGCCGCGACAAACCCTATGTCGGCATGAAGTTTTACCCTTAGTACTGGAACGTGCAGAATCCAGCCACCTCCACATCCTCTGTCAGAGTCGCGCCCATGACCCTTTCCTTGCTGTTCGCTGTGCTCGCTTCGGGTTTTATCTACGGGATTACGCCGGGGCCGGGGGTACTGGCCGTATTCGGCATCGGCGCCGCCCGTGGTCGTCGGGCCGGGGCGGGGTTCCTCTGCGGGCACCTGCTGGGCGATGTGCTGTGGTGCAGCACCGCGCTGGTGGCGATTGTCGGCGCGCGGGAAGTCGGCAGCAGCGCGTTCGATGTGCTGGGCGTGCTCAGCGGCCTGTACCTGTTCTGGCTCGGCTGGCGCGCGATTCGGACCCAGCGTCGCAACGGCGATGCCCCCCAGGGCGCGGCGCGCCATCCGTTCTGGCACGGTATTGTGTTCGGCCTGACCAACCCCAAGGCTTACCCGGTGGCCGTGGCGACGTTCACTGCGCTGCTCTCCAGCCGTGCCGAGTTGCTGACGTGGTCGATGTTGCCGTCGTTGATCTTCCTGAGCTTCGTCGGTGGCCTGCTGGCCTATGCCATTCTGATCGGTGTGGTGGGTGCCCAACGGGTGCGCACGGTGTATCAACGCCATGAAATCCTGATCACCCGACTGTGCGGCGTGATGTTCATCGGCTTTGCTATAAACGCCCTGGCCCATGCGTTACCGGGGCTGTTTGGCAGCAAACCGGCTTGAGGTGGCGACGACCGTTCGTCGCAACGGCAAGTTTTTTCTAAACCTTTGCCGCCCAGAAAATTCGAATCCAGGGTGGGGTGTATTCCCCCCGCACCTATTTTTGCCCTGGAGGAACCCATCATGAGCCGCATGGCTATCCGGTTACGCACCGCCAGTTTCGCGATGCTGCTGGGCCTCGGCGCCAGCAATGCTTTCGCCCAGTCGCCTGCTGAGTTCATCGAGCAGGCTTCGGCCAAAGGTATGGCCGATATCGAGACCAGTCGCATGGCCCACGCCAAAACCTCGTCCCAGGAAATCAAGGACTACACCATCGAGGTGATCAACGAGCGCACCCTGGCCAACCAACATTTGGCGGCGATTGCCAAGAAGCTCGACTTGCCGGTGGCCCCACGGGAGAAGATCGTCGACAAAGCTGAAACCCTGATGCCCGAACTCAAGGAGGGTGACTCCTTCGACGCCGCCTACACCGCACAACAGGTCAAGGAAAACGAAGAGGCCATCGCCCTGTTCAAGCGCGAAGGCGCCGCGTCCGATGTCCCGGAAATAAAAGCGCTGGTGGATGAAACGCTGCCCAAGCTGGAAGAGCGCCTGCAAAAGGCTCGTGCCCTGGCATCCACCTACGGCAAAGGTCATCAAGGCGATGGTTGAGGCCTTTACTGCTTAGGAAAAACGGCGGTTGGAGCTGATCCAACCGCCGTTTTTCATGCCTGGTTCAAATCGGTCTTGGTGGGGGCCGCATCGTCGGCAGCGTGACCGCAGCTGCTGTTCAGGCTGACGCTGCCGGTTTTGCCAATGCTGCGGTATTCCTGGCGTAGCTTTTCCAGTTCTTTGCGGTCCAGGCCGTCCAGGCTCAACACGGCATTTTGCGCGTCCTTGGACACGCGCAGCAGTTCATCGATCTTGATGTGCAGGATGTCGTTATCGCGGTTTTGCGTGTTTTGGATCAGGAACACCATCAGGAAGGTGATGATGGTGGTCGAGGTATTGATGATCAGTTGCCAGGTGTCGTTGTAGTGGAAATACGGCCCGCTCAGGCTCCACAGGAAAATCAGCGCGACGGCCGCGTAGAACGTCCGGGCACTGCCAGCCCAGCGGGACAGGGATTGTGAGACTGCGGAGAATTTCATGACCGGTTTCCTTAAGGGGAGGTGATGAAGTGATGGACCGCAGCGCAGTGCTGAAATTTCTTTTTACAACTGGTCTCATGAACAAAGGGGACGTTTTTGCCGCGGCGCGTTTCAGAACACCAGTTCGGCCTGGCCGCCGCCTTCCAGCGCGAGCAAGTATTGCTTGGCCTCCAGCCCGCCAGCGAATCCGGTCAGCCCGCCTGACGCGCCGATCACCCGATGGCACGGAGCAATGATCGAGATCGGGTTGCGACCATTGGCGGCTCCCACGGCACGCACGGCTTTCGGGTTGCCAATCTGCTGGGCGATCTGGCTGTAGCTGCGGGTTTCGCCAAAAGGGATCGTCAGCAATGCCTGCCACACCGATTTCTGAAAATCGGTGCCGGTGAAGTCCAGTTCCAGCTCGAACCGGTGACGGCTGCCGGCGAAGTATTCGTGCAATTGGCGCTTGGTTTCCAGCAACACCGGGTTGTGATTGGCCTCATGCAATTCACCCAGGCGTACGCGGTTGGCGCGCTCGCATTCCCACAGGATGGCGCTGAGCTTGCCATTGCGCGCCACCAGGGTGAGCTCGCCGACGGGGGAGGGTATGAGTGTGTATTCGTAGCGCATGAGTGGGCTCCTCGACAGGCGGCGTTAAAAGGTTCAGCGCTACTGTAGCGCCATCGGCTTGCCTGGAAACTGCGCTTCTTGCGGTCAAATTCGCCTTGAGACTAAAAATTCCAGTAAAGCCAGTTGGCGAAATACGGCCACCAGTAGAGTCGCGCGAGCATGTAGAGCGCCATGAGTACTGAGGCGGTGCTCAGCATGACCCATGAAACGGCATTGAGCAGAGTGACTATCAGCGCGAACATCGTCACGCGTCGACTGGCGTGGTGCCAGGCAAACCTTACGCCATAGGCCGACGCTGCAATCACTCCCAGCGCCAGGAACAGGCCAAAGGGAAATGGCAGCCTCACCCATGAGACCAGGAAGGGCAGAACCAGCACCCAACCGACCACCTGGCGCAGTACAGGTTTGGGGGTGGATTGTTCAGGCTCAAGCATTGCGGGTATCTCACTCTCACGGCTAACGGGTTGACAGTATTACGGTGCTCATTTGTGGGTGCATTCAGACTTTGCTGGCGTTGCAGCTACCTCATCGATCACCGCCATAAAGGCCTGGACCGACAGGTTCGACTCCTCCTTGCGCGTCAGCACCAATAACTTTGCACAGGCATCCACCTCCACCAGTGGCCGATACGTCACCCCCTTGTTCATCAAGCTTTGCGTACAGGCCGGCACCAGCGCCACTCCTTGCCCGGCTGCCACCAGCGCAATGATCGAGGTGATCTGCCGCCCGGTCGGCCCCGCGTACAGGGGCACGCCGTGGTGGCGGTACAACTGCTCGATGGACTGGTTCAGCCCCGAGCCGTAATCGGCCGGGAACAGAATCAACGGAAATGCGCTGAGCCGCGCCAGGCTGATTTCGGCCTGGCTGGCCAGCGGGCTGTCACTCGACACCGCTGCCACCAAGCGTTCCTCGCCCAACGACAGCGCTTGCACCGCGTCGTTTTGCGGCAACAGCCGGCTCAAGCCAATATCCAGCCGCCCGTCGGCCACTTGCGCACCAAGGCTGCCGGAGGCGCATTCCACCAGGGTCAGTTGCACATCGGGAAAGCGCTGGGCAAAGGCCTGGATCGCTTGGCTGAACAGGTCCGACAGGGCGATTGAACTCACATAGCCCAACGCCAGTTGCCCGGCCGTGCCCGCAGCCAATTTAGTGGCGATCACCTGTGCCAATTCAACCTGTTCCAACACGCCACGGGCGTAGGGCAGGAACGAGCGGCCCTGGGCGGTGAGCGTCACCGTGCGGCTGGTGCGATCGAACAGCTTGAAGCCCAACTCTGCCTCCAGCGCTGAAATCTGCCGGGTCAACGGCGGCTGGGCGAGGTGCAGGCGCAGGGCGGCGCGGCCGAAGTGCAATTCTTCGGCGACCGTCAGAAAGTAACGCAGCTTGCGTAGGTCGAGCATCCTGGTCCTTGGGTATTGATCGGTCGGAAAACGGTATTGGTCACGATCATGCCGCTCATTCTATAAAAGCGTCACAAAATAAAACGAGAGCTTTCATGAAACCGCGCCTGCATTGTGCCCGCCTTGCCCTGTTCCTGTGTGGCTGCGCGGCGTTTCTCAACCTCTATGCGACCCAGAGCATTCTCCAGACGTTTGCCGAGTACTTTCATATCAGCGCCAATGTCGCGGGCTGGAGCATTACCGTCACCACCCTGGCGGTGGCCGTCACGGCGCCGTTTGTCAGCCGTCTGACCGGGCGCTTCGAACAGCGCACGGTGATCGCCGTGGCTGCGCTGCTGTTGGCGGTGCCGGCGTTGATGACGGCCTATGCAGACAGCTTCGCCGAAGTGCTGGTGTGGCGCTTGATCGAAGGCATGTTGATTCCGGTGGTGTTCGCCACCAGCGTGGCCTACATCGGCGATCGCTGGCAGGGCGGCACGGTGACTGAAGTCACCAGCTTGTATGTTGCAGGCACCGTATTGGGTGGGTTCGCCGGGCGCTTCGTCACCGGCGTGATGACCGAATATGTAGGCTGGCGCGAAGCCTTTGAGTTGCTCGCGGTGCTGAGCTTGATGGTCGGCGGTTTTATCCAGTTTTTGTTGCCGGCCAACAACCGCCCACGCACCGAGCAGGCTAAAGGCTCTTCGTCAGGTGGGTTTCGCCGGCCGTTGCTGGCCGCTTATGCCGTAGGTTTCTGCGTGTTGTTTTCGCAAGTCGCGGCGTTTACCTACGCAGGTTTGTACTTGGGCCTGCCGCCATTCAACCTTGGGCCGGCGGCGTTGGGGACGCTTTACATGGTCTTCCTGCTGGCCCTGTTCGTGATCCCCATCGCCGGGCGCCTCAGCAAAGCTCGCCCTCACGCCGAACTGCTCAGTGTCGCTGCCATGCTGGGTGTCAGTGGCTCGGCCCTGACCCTGCTGCCGTCCCTGTGGTGCATCGTAGTGGGCCTGGCGCTCAGTTCCACCGGCGTGTTCTTGGCCCAGGCTGCCGCCAATGCGTTTATCACCGCCACCGCGCGCGATAACAAGACGGGCGCTGTCGGGGTGTATCTCACCTGTTATTACCTGGGCGGCAGTTGCGGCGCCATCGTCCCGGCGCTGATCTGGGATCGCTGGGGCTGGGGCGGCTGCGTGGTGCTGATCATCGCTTTCCAATTGCTGACCTTGTTGATCGCCTTGACCGGCTGGAAGCCCCTTAAACCTGAGCTGATTCCTACACCATGAACGACACTGTCGCTTTGCCTGCTTGCGAAACGTCCCGCCGCCGCCGTGCGTTGATCGCCGGTTGCAGCGCCCACGCCGTGCATGATGGCCTGACCGATGTCATCTACGTCCTGTTGCCGATCTGGCAGGCGCAATTTGCCTTGTCCTATGCTCAGGTCGGCCTGTTACGCGGTGCCTACTCCGGGGCGATGGCCGTGTGTCAACTCATGGCCAGCCGCGCCGCCAAACGTTGGGGGCGGTTACCGATGCTGATCGGCGGTACCGCGCTCGCGGGCGTCGCTTATTTGCTGGTGGGCCAAGCCACCGGGTTGACGCTCTTGTTGCTCGCGCTGCTCCTCGGTGGGCTCGGCGCCAGTACTCAACATCCATTGGCTTCCTCGATGATCACTGATGCCTATGAAGAGGGCGGCGGGGTCAAGCAGGCCCTGTCGCAGTACAACTTCTCTGGCGATATCGGCAAAACCCTGATCCCCGGCCTGGTAGGCTTACTGCTCACCGTGGTCAGTTGGCAGGCCAGCGCCACCGCTCTGGGGCTGCTCGGCCTGGCGGCCGCGGGACTGCTGTGGTGGCTTATCCCCACCCAGGTATCCGCGTCCACGGTCACGAAAAAAGCCAAGCCCCTCAGCGGCAACGGCTCTGCCACCGGCCTGCGCGCGCTGATCCTCATGGGCACCCTCGACAGCGCTGTGCGCATGGGTTTCCTCACCTTCCTGCCGTTTCTGCTGCAAGCCAAAGGCGCCGGTACCGCCGGCATCGGCCTGGCCCTGACCCTGCTGTTCATCGGCGGCGCCTTCGGCAAACTGCTCTGCGGCTACCTCGGCGCACGCATCGGCATGATGACGACCGTGTGGATCACCGAAGCCAGCACCGCGCTGCTGATTGTCGCGGCGGTGTATCTGCCGCTGAGCGGGTTGATGGTGATGTTGCCGCTGCTGGGGTTGGTACTGAATGGCACCTCCTCGGTGCTGTACGGCGCCGTGCCCGACCTTGCCGGCGCGGGCCAGCGCGAACATGCGTTTGCGCTGTTCTACACCGGCACGATTGGGGGTGGCGCGCTGGCGCCGGTGGTGTTTGGCGCAGTGGGGGATGCGCTGGGCGTGCCGGTGGCGGTGATGGTGTTGGCGGGGATGTTGTGTGTGACGTTGCCGTTGGCGTGGGTGGTGCAGAGGGGCGGTGTTGAGGTTTAAAAGGCTCACTCTCCAGTACTTGGCATTTTTTGCTTAAATGCCACGGAGTCGAACGGCTGAGGTTCTCGACTGGACTCACCCATCGCCAGTTCTGCCCGAATTTTCTCACGGGCTTTGGCCGCAAAACCGGCAGCCCTTAGGCGCTCTGATTTATCACCCTCTGCAATAACCTGAGAAAGGTATTCGTGGATGGCTTCCTCGCTGTCGAGCAGGTCAACAAGATCGAAAGCGGTCAATGGCTGAGTCATGATTAAACCTGCGTATGCATTTTTGGTGGGGTGGGGCTATCGAGAATGATGTGGGTGGTAGATTGAATTCAAACGGTCTTCAACGGCTATTTGTTGCCAAAAGCTTCAATTTCTTCACGCTTTGAGCATGGGTTTTAACCTTGCGGCATTGCCTACATAACGATCAGACTCGTCCGAGTTGTGCGCCTTGGGCGACCTCTTTAAGGTTCGTCAGCCGCTGCCCATCAGCGGTCGGGTTTAGTAGCCCGATACGATCAACGGCGTACAGCTGCTCTTATGGTGGCTGCACGCAGGGCGTCTTCGGGCGCGCCGGTTTCGTTGATTCGCCGGTCTACTAACCTGCGTACAGCCGCCACCCATTGTTTAGTAGCTCTGGTATGCGGTCCCTAACGAGGATCAACAGATGTGTACTGATTCATGCAACCCTGCCGTAAAACTGTTCAGCGTCCGTCCCGAAATCGACACTCAAGCGCTGCTCGCCAACGCCTACGAAACCATCGCCGGTGCAGGTGCCATGACCCACGAGTTCGTCGAAAGCCTGCCCTCTCAACAGCGCTACCTGGCCCTGGCCATTGAGCAAATGATTGAACTGGGCCTGCTGCTGGTCGAGGCTGTTCAGGACCGCGTGGACCGAGCCGCGTAGGTCACCCGTACGGTGTAAACGGCTTGCCTTCCCAGGCCGCCCATACCACGGGGGAGGGGAGCCAGCATTTAGAGTGTCGCCGCCAGCGAAAACGGAACGCGCAACGCACCGATAGGCCCTTCACGCGTGCCGCACATTTCATCGTGAACGCAGTGTTGCACCAGTACGCAAGGAAACGGCGGAACCCGCTGCAACAGGTCGCGTAAATGCGTGGTGGACCCAATGCGCATCGGCTTGCCGTGATCGTCCAGTAACGTCGCCTCGACGTGCTCCAGCCTGATGCGAGCGATATAGAAACCGCCCTCCAGGGACAGCAACTCCAGCTCACGTATTTCGCCTTTCTCGGCCAGCTCGGTGAGCATTTGCATATTCATGATTTACCCTCGCTCGGGGTTCATTGGCGACGAAAGAACAACGTGACCTGGCCCCACTCGACACCGAACTTGGACATGCTCGAGCGGTTGATCAAGGTGTCCTCGTCCATCAGGTACATCCAATCGTCAAAGCTGACTTCATACACCGAGCCATCCACCGGCAGATTGAGCCGGTAGCGCCAACGCAGCGCATTACCCGCTACTTCGCCGATGGCCTCGCCCACCACATCCCCAGCTCGTCCGCGCCAGCGCCCTGGGCCGTCCGGCGTCAGCGTCCACACCCGTTGCTGGCGTGTGCCATCGCTGTACAGGAAGCGCTCATCCAGAATCAACGCGTTGCCCTCGTGCCGGCTGGCAATATTCACCTCAAAGCGCTTGGCCACTTCCCCGGAACGCTTCTGGAAGATGCCCCAGGCTTTCACGGGTTTACTGAAGAAACGCTCCAGATCCAGTTTCGGTTGCTGGTCGGCGTAGTGGTCGACCTCAACGTTGCTGCAACTGCTCACACTCAATGCCAGCAACAGTGAAACCCATAGACGCGTCATGACCAGGCTCCTTGAACGTGCGAGGCGCGATGCCAACGCCCAGGTCTGATACTTGTACATATTTTATTGCTTGTACATGTTTTTGAGTGCGAGAGGGATATTGAAGTTTCGGGCATTGCCTACGCAATCATCGGAAGCGTCGGTGTTGTGCGTGTTGGACGAGGTACTTATGGTTTGCCAGCGACTACCTGCGCTTGACCGCGGCTGTATGCAGGGCATCTGGAACGTGCTGGTATCCGGAAAAAAGCCACCCCGCTTGCCCACCTGCGTGCAGTTGCTAACCCCATGGATCAAATGAGAATGGGTGGAGCAGGCCTTACAAAGCACCAGAGGGGAGAGGAGTGGTGGAAAAAGTCTTATGTGATCGTTTGGTGCAAAGTCTGTGGCAGATGGGCGAAGTCGTTCGAAGTGAACATGGGTGCGTATCGCGTTCTACCTCACTCAATAGGGGCAAGTCCGGGAGACGAGGCCTGAGGATAGGCGTCAAGTCGGATGTGCTAGGATTCACTGATACAGAGGGATGCATCGTGAACAAACCGGTTCAACCAAAAAGCGCGCAGCTGACCGCCGACAAGGTGTCGGCTGCTTTGTCAGACGCCGACGCGGTGGTTGAGCGACATGCCTCGAAAAGCCTGGCAAGTAGTGCGCTCAGTCGCACGAGTGGGCTTAGGACTCGTTCAATGCGTGCTATGCATCTTTCGAATGTGGAACGCGAGTTGGCAGAACTCAAGAAAGTTGTAGCAGCACTGGCTGTGCGCTCTGTCGTCCATGAAGAAATGGCTTTTGATTTGGACCATTACGGCGTCACTGTGCTTGATGCGGGTACCGCACACCAACTGTTGGATACACCACCGGAGCCGACAGAGGCTCTTCAAAAATTGCTCGCCTTGCGCTAAGGCCGCTCAATGGATTTTATTACCGTTGATTTCAACAAGTCGATTGACCGTTCTGCTTTCGATTGTGAAATTCACCCAGCGCTAAACACTTATATCGCCCAACATGCAGGGCAAGACGAAAAACGCAACGTTTCTCGAACCTTCATGTATATCGAAAAGGGTATTTTGCTGGGCTACTACGCTTTGGCCAATGCATCTGTTGCAGTTGACGAATTGAATGAAGACCAAAAAAGAAGAATGCCCGGATACCCCATGCCGGCGGTGCTTTTGAGTCGCTTGGCGATTGATAAAAGCAGGCAGGGCGTGGGGCTGGGCCAGCGGCTCATGTCTGACTTCTTCAGGCGGGTTTACACGGTGTCCAAACAGTCGGGCGTAGCATTTGTCGTCGTCGATGCGAAAGATCAGAGGGCTGCGAGTTATTACCAGGCTAAGTTGGGTTTCGTGGCGTCAACGAATAACCCCAGGCGTCTGATATTGTCCACGGCAACTCTGATAAAAGGATTCCGAGCTCTGGCTTGAGCTGCTGGTGAGCAGGAAGAATAAGCAGGGGCGTTCCCCAATAAAAAGCTGATTCTGGAAAACCCATAAAAAAACCGGCCACCAAGGACCGGTTTTTTTATGCATTCCCCGCCAAAACCCTGCTGGCGTGGAATCTATGTCTGAGTGGAGCGGGTGAAGGGAATCGAACCCTCGTTATCAGCTTGGGAAGCTGGAGTAATGCCATTATACGACACCCGCTCAGAGCGGCTGACTTTGTACCAGATGTGCGCCTGGATTTGAAGTTTTTCTTCGAAAAATGTGCAAGTTGCAGGCACTTGCCCTGGCGACGAACGGAGCCGATGTAGGAGCGAGCTTGCTCGCGAATAACTCAAGAGCGCCGCGTTCAACCAGGGAGCGCACGTCATCGTTGGCGATCTTCGCGAGCAAGCTCGCTCCTGCACGGTATTTCAGAGAGCAAAGGCATGCTGCGTCTGGCCTTGGTGATAACGCAATCGGCCGACCTTGCGTTCAGGTTTCAGGAAGCCCACCACCGCCTCCCGAGTGTCCCGGCACGCCGCCTTGTGCTCCATGTCCAGGAAGTGCCCGGTGGCCTGGATGGTGCTGAAGCTGCTCTTGGCCACGTATTGGCCGAACTGTGTGGCATCCTCGGCGCTGGTGTATTCGTCCCATTCGCCGTTCAGGAACAACACCGGTACGTCGATTTGCCGCGCGGCCTTGAGGTAGCACAGGCGATCGCTGTGCAGCACCTGGCTGATGTGAAAGTGCATCTGCCCATATTCGTGCTCGGCCAGGCTGCTGACATGCTTGTAGTTGAAACGCTTGAACAGCGACGGCAGGTGTTTACCGATGGTGCTGTTGACCAGGTGACCCACGCGGTCGCGGTCGAGGCTGCCGAGGTAGTCCACGCCACGCTCGAGGTAGTCGCGCATCGGTGCGTTGATCACCGGCGAGAACGAGCTGATCACGGCCTTTTCCACGTGGCGCGGGCGGGCGGCGAGGGCGACCAGGGTGGCGGCTCCGCCCCAGGAAAACGACAGCACGTGTTCGGCGGCGAAGTGGTCGATGAGTTCCAGGAGGATCTGGCCTTCAACTTCCTTCGTCAGCATCTGCTCATGACGGTTATGGATTTTGGAACGGCCGGCGTAGGGCTGGTCGTACAAAACTACATTGAACTGCGGGTACAGGCTTTTCACGGTTTGGGCGAAGGATGCCGTGGTGGCCATCGAGCCGTTGACCAGGATGATGGTCTTTTCAGCAGCATCCGCGCGATAGAACTCCGTGTAAACCCGATACTGACCCTGTATATCCAACACAGCGATTTCTGGCCTCATGTCGTAAGACTCCTGGCAAGCGGGTAGGGCGCACAGATCACTCTGCACGAGCTTTGTGACAGGTAGGCATACGCCTGGAAGATGAGGGCCCATGTCGATCCGATGACGGCTGGCCGACGGGTGTTGTTATGGCGGGCTGTTTGCCTGGGAGGCCCGTAGATCAAGCGCGGGCGGGGCAAGGTGTTTCTTGGAGGTTATAGGCGACTCGTCAGTCATAATTTGGCTGACGATTTGATTCAAGCAGTAGACCGGGGATGCCGCAAGTCACACAAATGGGTTTTTGCCATCACCGGCCGAACGGTCGTCAGACCTGTCGGATTTCTTCCTCGGACAGCGTCCGATACTCGCCTGGCGCCAGGGCTGCATCCAGTACCAATGGGCCCATTCGCTCACGGTGCAGGCCGACCACTTTGTTGTTGAAGTGGCCGAACATGCGCTTCACCTGGTGGTAGCGGCCTTCGATGATGCTCAATCGTGCCAGGCGTGGCCCCAACAGCTCCAGCTCGGCCGGTTGAGTCGTCAGGTCTTCAAACGCGAAATACACGCCTGCCGCAAAGGTTGCCGCGTATTCGGGGCCGATGGCCTGCTCCGTCTCTACCCGATAGACCTTGGGCAGCTTGGTCTGCGGTTGCGTCAGGCGCCGCGACCACTGGCCGTCGTTGGTGATCAGCATCAGGCCGGTGGTGTTGAAATCCAGACGACCGGCGATATGCAGCTCGCTTTTGTCCGGTTCATCCAGCCAGTCGAAGACCGTCGGGTGTTGCGGGTCCGAGGTGGCGCTGACGCAGCCCTGGGGTTTGTGCAGCATGAAATAGCGCGCCGGTTTGCCTGTCTGTAGCACCTCATCGTCAACACACACACGGCTGAATTCGCGTACTTCATGGTGAGGGTCACTGACTGCCACGCCATCTACCGTCACCCGCCGCTCGACCAGTAACACGCGCACTTGCTGGCGATTGAAACGCGGCAGGTTGCTGAGGAAACGATCAACGCGCATGGCGAAGCTGCTCATCCACCTGAGCGCAGCGCGGGCACAGGCAGGCCTGGTTGCGCACGTCATCGGGCAGCGCTTCAAGCACCGCCGGGTCGATGGTGACGCTGTAGCACCAGCAAGGCTGGTCGGCGGTGCGTGGGTCGGCCAGGGTGCAATCGTTGCGGGCACCACAGGCGGGGCAAAGGGTTGGCGTGGTCATGGTCGGTGGGGGCAGGGCCTCGAAAGTCCCTGCACGATACAGCGCCGGTCAGTCCCGTTCCAGCACCACGACCCGTTGCCCGGCGCCAATGCCGCTGCCCGGTTGCACCGGGATTTCCCGCACCGCTCCGGCAAAGGGCGCCAACACGGGGATCTCCATTTTCATCGACTCCAGAATCACCAACACATCACCGGCCGCCACCCGCGCGCCCACGCTCACCTGCACCTGCCAGAGATTGCCGGCGATAGGGCTGTCGATGCTGTGTTCATTGGTCTTGAGCGGCGTGTCTTGCGCCGCTGGCGCCGCGAGCTCCTCGCTGTCGAAATGCGCCTGGCCGCTGGCAATCCAGCGTTCGCGTTCGGCATTGAAGGCGTGCTGCTGGTGCTCACGAAACGCGTCGATGCTGGCGGCTTCCCGTGCGAGAAACGCTTGGTAATCCGCCAGGTTCAGCGTGCTTTGTTCGATGCTCAGCTCGAAGCGTCCCAGGGGGAAATCCCGGCGAATCCGCACCAGCTCATCCGCGCTCACGGGATAGAACCGAATCTGATCGAAGAAGCGCAGCAGCCAGGGTTTGCCGTCAAACGCCGCCACTTCGCGATAACGGTTCCACATCTGCAACGTGCGCCCGACAAACTGATAACCGCCGGGGCCTTCCATGCCGTACACGCACAAATACGCGCCGCCGATGCCCACCGAATTTTCGGCGGTCCAGGTGCGGGCCGGGTTGTACTTGGTGGTCACCAGCCGGTGGCGCGGGTCCAGCGGCGTGGCCACCGGCGCGCCGAGGTAGACGTCGCCCAGGCCCATCACCAGATAGCTGGCATCGAACACGGTGTGGCGCACCTCGTCGAGGTTGGCCAGGTCGTTGATGCGGCGGATGAACTCCAGGTTGCTCGGGCACCAGGGCGCGTCCTTGCGCACAGTGGTCATGTATTTGTCGATGGCCAGCTGGCACGCCGGGTCGTCCCAGGACAGCGGCAGGTGGACGATGCGCGACGGCACTTGCAGGTTTTGCCGGGTGCACACCTCGGTCCATTCGTGGCCGATCAGTGTCAACAGGTCGGCCAGGGGCAGTTGTTCCGGCTGGTAGTGGATCTGCAACGAGCGGATGCCCGGGGTCAGGTCGATCACACCCGGCAGTGCGCGGGCTTCCAAGGCTTGCATCAGGGCATGACCGCGAAAGCGCAGCACCAGGTCCAGCTCGGGTGCGCCGATTTCCAGGAGCAGGTGGGTGTCGCCGGCGAGGCGGGCGACCAGGCGGGTGTCGGCTTGGCCGATGTCCAATACCACCGGTGATTCAATCGCACAGTGAGACTGAGTCGCCTGCGTCGCGGGCAAGCCCGGCTCCCACGTTTGATCCCATTTCAGGGCAAGGTCGCGGGCGGTCTTGAGGTCCACCGGTTCAAAGCGAATCTTGTCTCCCGCCTTGAGCTGGCCGAGCTGCCAGAGGTCCGCCTCGATCACCGTTACCGGGCACACAAAACCGCCCAGGCTCGGCCCATCCGGCCCCAGGATCACCGGCATGTCTCCGGTGAAGTCCACCGCGCCGATGGCATAGGGGTTGTCATGGATGTTTGAGGGATGCAGCCCCGCTTCGCCGCCATCCGTACGTGCCCAAAGAGGCTTTGGCCCGATCAGCCGAACACCGGTGCGGCTGGAGTTGAAATGCACTTCCCACTGCGTGGCGAAGAAGGTGTCGATGTACGCCGGCAGGAAGTATTCCGGCGCGCCGTGGGGGCCATAGATCACCCGCAGCGTGCGGACCTCGGGCAGCGCTTGCGCGCCCCGTTGTTGCCCGGCGCTCAGGTCTTCCAACGGCAACAGATGCAACACATCGCCCGCCCGTAAAGCGCGCCCACCATGCCCGCCAAACTGGCCGAGGGTAAAGGTGCTTTTGCTGCCCAGGTAGTCTGGCACTTGCAGCCCACCACGCAGGCACAGGTAACTGCGCGCACCGGCGCCGGCGAGGGTGCCCAGGCTCAGGACCGATCCGGCCTCAATCAACAGCGCGGTGTTCATTGGCACTGCTCGATCATTCAACAGCAGCGGGATTTGCGCTCCCGTCACCGCAACAACCGCCACGCAATTGAAGCGCAATATCGGCCCGCTCATGGTGATTTCCAGCGCCGCGGCCCCCTCGGCGTTGCCCAGCAGGCGATTGCCCAGGCGCAGCGCGCGGCTGTCCATCGGCCCCGACGGCGGCACGCCCACGGCCCAGTAGCCGAGGCGGCCGGGATAGTCCTGCACACTGGTTTGCGTGCCTGCACTGATGACTTCAACCGTGTTGGCCACGTAGACCAGATCCTCCAGGCAACGGGTCCACGGCTGGCCATTGGCGAAGGGCGCGGCGAGCAGGATCTGGCGCAGGTAATCGCGGTTGGTTTCCACTCCGTAGAGCTGGCTATCGCTCAGTGCCTGATGCAGATCCAGGCGCGCCTGTTCGCGGGTGGGCGCCCAGGTGATGAGCTTGGCGATCATCGGGTCGAAGTAGGGCGGGATCTCACAACCGGCCTCCACCCAGGTGTCGATCCGCAAGCCCTCGGCCACCGGGAAATCCACACAGGTCAGCAAGCCGGGGCTCGGCTGGAAATCCCGCCCTGGGTCTTCGGCATACAGGCGCGCCTGGATCGCATGGCCTTGGGGTTGCAAGACCAGCGTCTGCAACGGCGGCATTTCACCCGCCGCCAGTTGCACCATCCAGCGCACCAGGTCCACGCCCCACACCTGTTCGGTGACGCCGTGTTCCACCTGCAAGCGCGTGTTCACTTCGAGGAAGTAGAAGCGCCCGTCAGCACTGTCATAGATAAATTCCACGGTGCCGGCGCTGCGGTAATTCACGGCCTTGGCCAGGGTGATGGCGGCTGTGCACAGGGCCTCTGCCATGCCGTCGGGCAGGTTTGGCGCCGGGGTTTCTTCGAGGACCTTCTGGTTGCGCCGTTGCACCGAGCAGTCGCGCACGCCGAGGGCGATCACTTCACCCGCGCCGTCGCCGAACACCTGCACTTCCAGGTGGCGCGCATGCTCGATGTACTTCTCGATAAACACGCCCGCGTCGCTGAAATTGTTCTGCCCCAAGCGCTTGACCGCCTCGAACGACTCGCCCAACTCCAGCGCACTGCGGCATACGCGCATGCCGATGCCGCCACCGCCGGCCGTGCTTTTGAGCATCACCGGGTAGCCCACGGTGTCAGCGGCCAGCAAGGCGGCTTCAAGGCTGTCGAGCAACTCGGTGCCTTCCAGCAAAGGGATCTGATGTTGCCTGGCCAGGGCACGAGCGGTGTGTTTGAGACCGAACACCCGCAGCTGTTCAGGCGTGGGCCCGACAAAGGCGATGCCTGCCTGTTCACAGGCCTCGGCGAAGGCTGCGTTTTCGGAAAGAAAGCCGTAGCCGGGATGAATCGCCGTGGCGCCGCAGGCCTTCGCTGTGGCGAGGATTTTTTCCACCGCCAGGTAAGTTGCGGCTGCTGCGCCTTCACCGAGGCTGTAGGCCTCGTCGGCTTGCTGGATATGCAGGCTCGCCGCATCGGCTTCGGCGTACACGGCGATGCCTTTGACTTGCAACTCGCGCAAGGTGCGCAGGATGCGGCAGGTGATGGCGCCACGGTTGGCGATCAACAGTTTTTCGAACATGGCAAAACCCTGCGGGCCGTCCCGCAAAGTGAGGGAGCACTGCGGTCGTCCGCAGTGTGTGGTTAGTGTGGGAGGGGGCCACCGCTATCGGGGGCAAGCCCAATGCCTGTAGGAGCGAGGGGGACGCCTAGTTCTTGCTCGCGAAAAACGTCAACGGTAACGCGTGCATTCTGGATAAATGCAGTGCCTGTGAGTTCTTCGCGAGCAAGAACTAGGCGTCCCCCTCGCTCCTACAGTGCATTAGGGTTCCCTCCCACATTGGATCTCTAGCGTTTTTGCAGGCATTGCCCGGCTCGGGATTGGCACAGGGCAAACAACCATTTACGCAGGCGCTTGAGTTTCAGTTCCATACCAACAGCTCCGCCGGGGTCGGGTTGTAGGCGTTGCACGGGTTGTTCAACTGCGGGCAGTTGGAAATCAGCACGATCACATCCATCTGCGCACGCAGGTCGACGTACTTGCCGGGCGCGGAAATCCCGTCTTCAAAGGTCAGCCCGCCGTCTGCCGTCACCGGCACATTCATAAAGAAATTGATGTTCGGCCCGATGTCGCGTTTGCCCAAGCGACCATCGTGGGCGCAGGCGCGCAGGTAGTTGTCGCGGCAACTGTGCATGTAGCGTTTTTCCAGGGCGTAGCGCACGGTGTTGCTCTCTTGGGCGCAGGCGCCGCCGAGGGTGTCGTGGCGCCCGCAGGTGTCCTCGACGATGGTCAGCATCGGCTGGCCGAGGTTGGAATACAGCACGCTGCCGGTGCCCAGGTACACGCTGTTCTGCCGACGCAAGGTGCGCTGTACGTCGTAGCGTTCACGCGGGTTTTTCACGCTGTAGAACAAGGTGTCGACGGCCTGGTTGCCCTCAAGATCGAGGATGCGCAGGGTCTGCCCGGCCTTGACCTCCATCAGCCACGGCTCGCCGGCGGGAATGGTTGCGCGGTACACCGCCGCATCAGGTTGTTTCATTGCGATAGACATGGCAGCTCCTCAGGCGAACAGGCGGTCGGTGTTGATAAAGCCACGCTCGTTTTCCGGGCGCGAAGTGCGGCAGTGTTCGGCGACACTTTTGTCGGCGTTCATCCAGCTGAGTTTCAGCGGTTGCGGGGCGTATTGCGGGTTGGGGTCCATCGGGTGTTGCAGCGCGGTGAGCACCACCAGGGTGTCCATCGGCGCGTAGAGTTCGATGTAGTCGCCGGCCTTGGAGTTGCCCGGCACAAAGTGCAGGCCACCGTCGCTGTCCACGGTGACTTTGCTGAACAGGTTGAGGGTCATCAGCAGGTCGGACAGGCCCAGCCCCCATTTACCCAATTCCACCAACAGGTTGTCGGTGCCGTTGCGGAAGAAGCCGTTGCGCAGTTCCTGATAACGGCCCTGGCCGTACTTCTCGGCGACTTCGGCGGCGCACAGCACGCCGCCGATGCTGTCGCTCCAGCCGCAGGTGTCGGCGGTGATCGCGGCCAGCACGCGGCCCATGTCCGAGTACAGGCAGTGGCCGGTGGTGAGCTTGGCGGTGTGTTGGCATTTGAGGCTGTCGGGTAGGTTCAGGCGCTCGGTTTTTTCGTTGGCGTTGAGCAGGGTCAGGCTGACGTTGGCGCCGCCGCGAAGATCGGTAAGGCGCAGCAGTTGGCCGCGCTTGAGCACGAACGAACGGTGGCCGCCGCCAGGCAGCATTTCTTCGGCGAAGGGTGGGAACAGTAGGGTGGAATCGGTCATTTGGAAGTGGCTCCAAGTTCGGCGGCGAGCGCCTTGCGGCGTTCGCTGTTCAAAGGGATGTCGTAGGTGATGCGCGCGCCATAGGCGCCGGGGGCGTGGGGGTCGACGCGGACCTTGTCGAACACCAGCAGGCGCGTGCCGAGGCTGAAGCCTTCGCTCAGGTCATGGGTGACCATGAACACCGTCAGCCGGGTTTCGCGCCACAGTTCCAGCAGCAGCTGGTGCATGTCTTTGCGAATGCCCGGGTCGAGGGCGCCGAAGGGTTCGTCCAGCAGCAATACGCGGGGCTTCATGATCAGGGCCTGGGCGATGGCCAGGCGTTGTTGCATGCCGCCGGAGAGCTGCGCCGGGTATTTGTCCAGGGCGTGGCCGAGGCCGACCTTCTGCAACAGCGCGGCAGCCTGTTCGCGGGCGTCCTTCTTGGCTTTACCGAATAGCCGGCCCAGCAAGGGAGAACGCGGCAGCTCCAGGCCGAGGGCGACGTTATCCAGCACGGTCAAGTGCGGGAACACCGAGTAGCGCTGGAACACCACGCCACGGCTGGCATCCGGCTCGGCGGCGAGCGGTTGGCCATCCAGCAGGATCTGGCCCTTGCTCGCGGTTTCCTGGCCCAGCAGCAGGCGCAGGAACGTCGACTTGCCGCAACCCGAAGTGCCGACCAGCGTGCAGAACTCGCCCTCGGCGACCTGCAGGTTCAAGCCTTCCAGCACCACTTGATCACCGTAGCGCTGCCACACATTGTTGACGCTGATAAAGCTCATGCGCGCGCTCCTTCGTACCAAGGGAACGCATGCCGGGTCAGGGCCTTGAGGCCCCAATCCATCAACCAGGCGAGCAGGGTGATCCACACCACGTAAGGCAGGATCACGTCCATCGCCAGGTAGCGACGTACCAGGAAGATCCGGTAGCCCAAGCCGTCCGTGGAGGCGATGGCTTCAGCGGCGATCAAAAACAGCCACGCCGAGCCGAGCATCAGTCGCAGTGAGATCAGCAGGCGTGGCAGCAATTGCGGCAACACCACGCGCAGCATCAGGGTCCAGGTGGAGGCGCCGAGGGTTTGTGCCTTGACCAGCAGTTCCACCGGTATTTCCCGCGCGCGCTGTTCCAGGTCACGGGCCAGGCAGGGGGTGACGCCGATGACGATCAGCATCACTTTGGACAATTCCCCCAGCCCGAACACGATGAACAGAATCGGCAGGATCGCCAGCGGCGGCACCATCGACAGCACGGTCAGCAACGGTGACAACGGCGCGCCAAACAGCGGCAACGTGCCGGCGGCAATCCCCAGGCACAGGCCGGCGAGGGCGCTGATGCCCAGGCCGATCGCCAGGCGGCGCAGGCTCGATGCGCTGTCCTGCCACAGCACGTACTCACCGGTACGGGCGTCGGCGTTGAACGCCAGGCGCTTGACTGCGTCAATCATTTGCCCGGCACCGGGCAGCAGCTTGTCGTTGGGGTTTTCCGCCAGGCGCTCGGCCGAGCCCACGAAGTAGGCGAACAGCAGCAGGGCGAACGGCAGCACGACCAACAGCAGGCGGCTGGAGCGCTCCGGAACACGGTTGATCAGGCGCATGGCCAGGTCCTCTTACAGCTTGCCGTCGGCGGCCATCTGCACGTAGCTGGGGTCGAATTGCAGCTTGAGGTTGGCTTTGTCACCGCTGGTCACGCCGTTGGCGAAGCGCATACCCACCGCGCTGGCGTCCTTGGCGCCTTCACCCAGCAAGCCGTGTTTGAACGAGAACTCGGCGACTTTGCCCATGGTGGCGGGCAACTGTGGGCTGGTGGCGAAGGCCAGGGCTTCCTTGGGCGTGGCGAACAACTTGGTGGTGTCCAGTTGCGACTGGAAGCCCGCAAGGTCGGTGCCGGAAGCCTTGGCCATATGTTCCAGGGCTTCGGTGCTGGCGGCGCCCTTGGCATTCATCAGGGCGACCACTTCAAACCAGGCGCCGGTCAGTGCTTTGCCCAGCTTGGGGTTGTCCTTGAGGACCTGGGTGTTGACCACCATCATGTCCATGATTTCGCCGGGCACTTTGCTGGAGTCGAACACTTGGCTCACGCCAGGCTTGGCCTTGATCTCCGAGAGCATCGGGTTCCAGGTGGTGACGGCCTGGACCTGGTCGGTGTTGAAGGCGGCGGCAATATCGGCGTCGGAAGTGTTGACCACTTTCAGGTCTTTTTCGCTGAGGTCCGCCGACTCCAGTGCGCGGGCCAGCAGGTAGTGAGATACCGAAAGTTCCACCAGGTTGACGTTCATGCCCTTGAGGTCGGCCACTGTCTTGCCGGTGCCCTTGATCACCACGCCGTCGTTACCATTGGAAAAGTCGCTGATCACCAGCGCGGTGCTGTCTACGCCACCGGCGGCGGGGATGGTCAGGGCGTCCATGTTGGTCATGGTGCAGCCGTCGAACTGGCCGGCGGTGTACTGGTTGATCGATTCGACATAGTCATTGAGTTGCACCATGTCGATGGTGATGCCGTACTTCTTGGCCCACTTGTCGAGGATGCCTTGGCTGCCGGCATACTCCCATGGCATCCAGCCGGCATAGATCGTCCAGCACACGCTGAAGTGGTCTTTGGCAGCGGCTTGGGTCTGGAAGCTCAGCACGGCGGCGAAGGCGGCGGCGAGCAGGGCGGGTAAACGGATCGAGGGCATTGGGGCTTCTCCAGTTGATCAAGGGCGAGCAGGAGCAACGCGGCACCGTGAACGGTGGCTTGTCTCCCGGGCTTTTATCCCGCCGTGTAACCTCAACTGGAGGTCGCCAACTCTCGGACCAGCCACTCGCTTTTCGCGAGCCGGAACCCTAGTCGGCCATTGCAAATTGTGGTGCCGCGAACCTGTATCAATCCTGCACGCAAGAGATAAAGCGAGAGTCGTGCCAAGTGGCTTCGATGCCCGGCTGTTCAGCCGGGCGGGCGGGAGAGGAGGGCGTAGAAGCGGGGGGTGTGCGCCACGCGGGTGCGCCGGCGCACTGCTATGAGGCGCTTACAGCTGGAATTTGCTGACCAGCATATTGAACGAGGTGGCCAGCCGCGACAGGTCCTGGCTGGAGGCGTTGGTCTGGTTGGCACCGGCGGCGGTCTGGGTCGACAGGTCCTGAATGTTGAGCAGGTTGCGATCCACTTCACGGGCCACCTGGGCCTGTTCCTCGGACGCTGAGGCGATCACCAGGTTGCGCTCGTTGATACTGGCCACGCTGGCAGTGATGCGCTCCAGCGCCTGGCCGGCATTTTGCGCCAGGGTCTGGGTGTTGTTGGCCCAGCTCAGGCTCTTGTTCATGGCGGCCACGGCGCCATCGGCGCCTGCCTGGACTTCACCGATCATTTTCTCGATGTCCACCGTGGAGGTCTGGGTGCGATGGGCCAGCGCCCGCACCTCATCGGCCACCACCGCAAAACCGCGACCTTGCTCACCGGCACGGGCGGCTTCGATGGCGGCATTGAGGGCCAGCAGGTTGGTCTGGTCGGCAATACTGCGGATCACATCAATCACCTTGCCGATTTCGCGCACCTGGCCGGCGAGGTCGGCGACCGATTGGGTCGAATCGTTGATCTCCACCACCATCGCGCTCATGCCGGACACGGCCTGCTCGACTTGCTGGCGGCCGTCCTCGGCTTCGGTGGTGGCCTGGCGCGACGCTTCCGAGGTCGATACGGCGTTGCTCGCCACTTCGTCGACCGCTGCGGTCATCTGGTTGACAGCGGTGGCAGCTTGTTGGATTTCGTCATTCTGGCGGGTCAGGCCACGGGTGCTTTCATCGGTGACCGCGCTCAGCTCTTCGGCTGCCGAAGCGAGCTGGTCGGAGGCGTTGGCGATTTCCGTCAGCGTACTTTTCAGGCCGCCTTGCATATCGGATAAAGCCATCAGCAATTGCCCCGCTTCGTCGGTGCGGTCGGTCGTGATGGCTTGGGTCAGGTCACCCTTGGCGATGCGCTGTGCGTTCTCAACCGCTTGTGCGATAGGACGGGTGATCAGGCGCGTGATCAGCACACCGGTGATGATCGCAATGATGAAGGCCAGGACAATGCCGCTGATCATCCAGGTCAATGCGCTGTCGCGCAGCTCGTCGGCGGCGGCAGCGCCTTCCTTGATCTGGCGGTTATTGGAATCGACCATCACGCGGATCAAATCGCGCGCCTGGCGGAACAATTCATTGTTGGTGCTGTTGAGCTGTGCGCGGGCCTGCTCGATCTGGCCACTGTCGAGCATCGACATAATGTGTTCGGAGCTGCTGGTGTAGGTTGGCCAGATCTGGTCGAGCTTGTCGCCGGCCGCCCGCTCGTCGTCTTCCAGGGGCGTGGTGCGGTAGGTGGCGTAGGCGCTCTGGCTGCGTTTGAGTTCGTTGGTGATGTCCTGGCGCACACGGTCGCGGTCTTGTTGGGAGACGTCGCCTTGGCTCGCATCCATCAAACGGTACAAACCGCGGTTGTGGGCCACCAGGCCATTGAGGGTAGCGGACGTGCCGCTGACGGACACCAGGTTATTGGAGAACGTCAGTTCCAATGCATTGGCGAGGCGGACCACGCTTTTGATACCCAGCAGCCCGACCCCGAGGGTGACCAGTGCACAGAGTAGAAATGACAGCAGCAGTTTGGTTGAGATTTTCATGGCTCGGATCCGGCGAAAGTGGCGAAGGATGCACGTTAGAGCCTCCCTGGCCTGTGCAATGTCATAGTGACATCATTGCAATCGGGAAAGTTTCGGGCCAGAAAAAATTACTGAATCGATAAATCTGGTGGGTGGGTAAGCGCTATGCCGCAGCGCGTCCGACGGGGTGTGGCCGCATTTGGCATTGATGTATCAACTTGTAACCAAAACGCACCAGATTCGGTTTTTGATGTCAGATGTTTCGTCATTCAGTGAAAGCTGAATGCCGCCCCCCAGCGTCGCTGGAGGTGCTCTTTCGCGGTCCAGGAGGCCGCCATGTATCGACGACTGCTGATCAGCGCTTTACTCGGTCTGACCCTTTCCGCTTGTGTGCCTTACTACGATGGAGGCCAAAGCTACTACCGTTCCGAGGTCTACACCTCGCCGGCGCCGGTTTATTACTACGGCGGCGGCCCTGTGTACCGGCGCGACTATTATCCGTCGCCTCGCTACTACGCGCCGGCACCGCGTTATTACTCAGCGCCACGTTATTACCAGCCAGCGCCTCGTTATTACCCGTCAGGACCAAGGGCGGGTTACCGGCCTTACCCGAACCAGGGCTGGGGTGATCGTTGGAACAATGGCGGGCATGGACGCGGTGGCGATCATGACCGTGGAGGTGGCCGCGGCGGTCACCGTTGACAGGCCCATACCATAACTGTGGCGAGCGGGCTTGCCCCGCGTTGGGCTGCGAAGCGGCCCCAATAAGGCCACCGCGTTTATCCAGGCCTATTAAATCGCCAGGTTTTGGGGCTGCTGCGCAGCCCAACGCGGGGCAAGCCCGCTCGCCACAACAAGCCCGCTCGCCACAACAAGCCCCCTCGCCACAACAAGCCCATTCACCACAACAAGCCTGCTCGCCACAGGCTTATTGTTTGCTCGTTCTATCTTGGCATTCGCGCATGAGGCGCCGTTTTTTTATGGGCGCAAAGCGTCAGTAATCGGATAAGTCCGCCAGTGGATGCCGGCCTTCCCATGCCTTGGTGAAATGCGCCTGCACCACGGCGTCCGGGATGGTATTGATATCCGGCCAATGCCAATGGGGTGTCTGGTCCTTGTCGATCAATCGCGCACGTACCCCTTCGCTGAATTCCGGGTGGCGGCAGCAGTTCAGGCTCAAGGTGTATTCCATCTGGAACACCTCTGCCAAGGACAGATGACGGGCACGCTGGATCTGTTCCCACACCAGGTGTGCAGTCATCGGGCAGCCTTCGCTCAATGTCTTGCCGGCGCGGTTGAACAGCGGGTCGGCGTGGTCGCGCAGCGGGCTCAAGGCGCGCCAGGCACTGCGTACATCGCCGACGTCCAGCCACGCGTCGATCTGCGCCCGACGCGGCAGCCATTGGGCTTCTGGTTGCTGGCCGACAGCTTCCTGGGCCAGGGCCTTGAGCAGGCTGTTGAGTTGCATCGCGGTCTGTTCCTGCCAATTCAGTTGCAGCAGGCCTTCGATCAACTCGTCCTGTTGGTCATCGCGCAGAAAGCGGTCGGCCAGGCCCAGGTCCAGCGCGTCACGGCCATTGATGTGCGCGCCGGTAAGGCCAAGGAACAACCCCAGCTTGCCCGGCAGGCGCGACAGGAACCAACTGGCGCCCACATCCGGGTACAGGCCGATGCTGATCTCGGGCATGGCCAGGCGGCTGCTCGGCGTGACAATCCGTATGGCCGCGCTTTGCAGCAGGCCCATGCCACCGCCCAGCACGTAACCGTGGCCCCAGCAGATCAGCGGTTTAGGGTAAGTGTGCAAGCGGTAGTCGAGGCGATATTCCGCGGCAAAAAACTGTGCGGCCAGGGCGGGCACTTCCCCCGGCTGCTCGCGGCAGGCCTGGGCCAGGCTGCGCACTTCGCCGCCGGCGCAAAACGCCTTGGGCCCGTTGCCACGCAGCAGCACGCAGACGATGTTCGGGTCTTTGGCCCAAGCCTCCAGGCGATCAGTCAGGGCCAGGATCATCGGCAGGGAGAGCGCGTTGAGGGACTTTTCAGCGTCAAGGCTGGCGATGCCGACGCGGGCGCCGTTGCTGCCGGTCAGTTCTTCGAAGTGCAGGTTCATCGTGACCTCAATCGAGAAGGTGAAGGATCAGTATGATCGCTTCGTGGGAAAGTGCCGGTGGTGTGTCAGATCAATTGACAAGCAGGGCCGGCTTTCCTAGGGTTCGCCTCATTCTTTTTTACAAGACAATTCGAACATGACTGAAGGCGACCGTATCAAACTCGAACCCAGCTGGAAACACGCCCTGCGTGATGAGTTCGATAAGCCCTACATGGGCCAGTTGCGCGAGTTCCTGCGCCAGGAACATGCCGCCGGCAAAGAGATCTACCCGCCCGGCCCGCTGATCTTCAACGCGCTCAACTCCACACCGCTGGACAAGGTCAAAGTGGTGATCCTCGGCCAGGACCCGTACCACGGCCCCGGCCAGGCCCACGGCCTGTGCTTCTCGGTGCAACCGGGGGTGCCGGCGCCGCCGTCGCTGGTCAATATCTATAAAGAGCTCAAGCGCGACCTTAACATCGACATCCCCAACCACGGCTACCTGCAAAGTTGGGCCGACCAGGGCGTGCTGATGCTCAACACCACCATGACCGTGGAGCGGGCCAACGCCAACGCCCATGCGGGCAAGGGCTGGCAGTTCTTTACCGATCGGATTATCGAGGTGGTCAGCGAGCACCAGCCGCACCTGGTGTTCCTGCTATGGGGCGCTCATGCACAAAGCAAGCAGAAGCTGATCGATGCGACCAAACACCTGGTGCTGACCTCGGTGCACCCGTCGCCGTTGTCGGCGTATCGCGGGTTCCTGGGTTGTGGGCATTTCAGCAGGACCAACAAGTTCCTGGAGCAGAATGGCGAGGCCCCGATCGAGTGGCGTCTACCGCCGCTCTAAGGCCAAGCACATCCAGAATGTGGGAGGGGGCAAGCCCCCTCCCACATTTGAAGTTTTAGGTCGTTTGCGGCTGACGGTTCCAATGCCTGAACAACGGCTCCGCCAAAAACAGCACAAACAACAACCGCATCACCTGCATGGCCGTCACCAACGGCACCGACAGTTGCAGGGTCTCGGCCGTAAGGCTCATTTCGGCAATCCCGCCGGGCATCATGCCCAGGGTCAGCGAGCGCAGGTCCAGCTGGGTGAGGGCGCTCAAACCCAGCGCCGCCAATGTCGCCAGTGCCATGGTCAGGGCCGTGCCGATCAAGGTGCGGCCCATGAATGAGGGGGCGCTGCGAAAGAACTGCCGGTTGAAGTGGCAGCCCAATCCGCTGCCAATCAGCCACTGGCCGATCTGGCTGCCGCCGTCGGGCAAGCCGATATGCAGGTCCCACACCACACTGGCCGTCGCACTCACCAGCAACGGGCCGAACAGCCATGGGTTGGGCTGGTGTAGACGTTGCCAGCCCCACGCCACCAGTGCGCCGATGGGGAACAACAACGCCAGCCATGCCCAGCTCACGGGCGCCGGATGAAACTGCGGTGCGCCGCCGTCGAGCAGATACTTGAAGATCGCCGGCACACACAGCACCACCACCAGCACGCGCAAACTCTGCCCCGCCGCGACCCGGCTGAGCACCGCGCCATTGCGCGCGCCGAGGTTGACCATTTCACCGGAACCGCCCGGCATGCTGGAGAAAAACGCGGTGGCGCGGTCTTCACCGCTGCGGCGCATCAACCACACGCTGACCACGCTCGACAGGCTGGTGACCAACGCGCCGAAGAAGATCAGGCCGAAGTGGCTCATCACCTGTTCGATCACCAGTGGGGTGAAGTGCAGGCCGATGCCGATACCCACCACCCATTGGCCGCATTTGCGCCCGCCGGGAATCTCCGCCAACTGCCACGGCGTCAGGCAACGCACCAGGATAATCGCCAGCAGCGAGCCGACCATATACGGCAAAGGCCAGCCCACCAGGCTGGCCAGGTAACCGCCGACCAAGCCGACCAGCGGTGTTCCCCACCATTGCTTGAAGGTGACCTCAGACATCGGCCACGGTACGACGCTGTTGCGCCCGTTTGCGCCAGATACGCAGCAGCGGCATGAACAGCATGATGGCGGTCAGTATCCACACGCCAAAGGTGATCGGGCTCGACCAGAGGATCTCCAGCGCGCCGTTGGAGATCGACAGCGCACGGCGCAGGTTCTGCTCCATCAGGCCGCCAAGGATAAAACCGAGCAGTACCGGCGACAGCGGGAAGTCCAGCTTGCGCAGGATGTAGCCGAAGATGCCGATACCGACCATCAGGAACAGGTCGAAGGTGGTGGCGTGCACCGCGTACACCCCGATCGCGGTGATGATGGCAATCACGGGCACCAGCGCCCAGTTCGGCACGGCGAGGATGCGTGTGAAGATGCGGATCATCGGGATGTTGAGGATCACCAGCATGATGTTGGCGATGAACAGCGAAGCGATCAGGCCCCAGACGATGTCTGGTTGCTGTTGGAACAACAGTGGGCCTGGGGTGATGTTGTACAGCGACAGCGCGCCGATCATCACCGCCGTGGTGCCCGAGCCGGGAACGCCGAGGGTCAGCATCGGCACCAGGGCACCGCAGGCGGACGCACCGATGGCGGTTTCCGGCGCTGCCAGGCCGCGCATGTCACCCTGGCCGAACTTGCCACTGGCACCGGCCAGGCGTTTTTCGGTCATGTAGGCCACGGCCGAGGCCAAGGTGGCACCGGCGCCCGGCAGCACACCCATGATGAAGCCCAGCAGGCCGCAACGAATGTTCACCACGAACACCGAACCCGCTTCCTTCAGGTTGAACATCATCCGTCCGGTGGCTTTGACTGCTTCCTGGCCACGGTGGGTTTTTTCCAGCAGCAACAGGATCTCGCTGATGGAGAACAAGCCGAGTACCAACACCACGAACTGGATGCCGTCGGTGAGGTGAATGTTATCCCCGGTAAATCGGTACACGCCGCTGTTGGCGTCGATGCCCACCGCTGACAGGAACAGGCCGATCAGTGCCGCGACAAACGTCTTCAGCGGCTTGTCGCCGGCCATGCCACCGAGGCAGACAATCGCGAACACCATCAGCACGAAATATTCCGCCGGGCCGAAGGCAATCGCCCACTTGGCCAGCAGCGGCGCAAACAACACCATGCCGCAGGTGGCGATGAACGCGCCGATGAACGAACTCCACGCCGACAACGACAGGGCTACGCCGGCCAGGCCTTTGCGGGCCATCGGGTAGCCGTCGAGGGTGGTCATCACGGTGGAGGCTTCGCCTGGGATGTTGAGCAGGATCGAGCTGATACGGCCGCCGTATTCACAGCCCAGGTACACGGCTGCCAGCAGGATCAACGCCGATTCCGGGGGCAGGCCCAGGGCAAATGCGATGGGGATCAACAGCGCCACGCCGTTGATCGGGCCCAGGCCCGGCAGCAGGCCGACCACGGTGCCGATCAAGGTGCCACACAACGCGGTCACCAGGTTGTAGGGGGACAGCGCAACGCCGAAGCCCTGGCCCAAATAGCCAAAAGTATCCATATCAGTTCTCCAGAACGTCGAGCAGGCCGAGGGGCAGCGGAACATCCATGGCTTTATCGAACAGCAGATAAAGACCGATGGCCATCAGGCTGACGATCACCATGCTGGGCACCCAGCGGCCGCCATACAGGCGCGCCATCGGAATGCCGATCAGCATGCTGCTGAGGATGAAACCCAGCGATTCGAAGGTGGTGGCAAACACGATCAACAGTGTCACGCACACACCGATCTTGATCAGGGTTGCGCGGTCCAGTGCCGGTTCTTCCTCGGTGTGCTTGGTTGGCTGCGGGCGGAACAGCATGTAGATCAGCGCCAGGCTCATCAGCCCGAGCATCAGCAGCGGGTAGGCCCGAGGTCCCACGGGCTCGTAGGAAAAAGACGCCTGATACGGCCAGGCCATCAAGGCCAGCGCGGCGCATGCCACGAGCAGCATGGCGGCGAAAATGCGTTGTAAGAGCATTGGAAACTCCTTGGAGACTCTTGTCGGCGCGAGCTTGCTCACGAAGAACGCAAGGACGCCGCGTGTATCCAGGTAGCACGCGTCATCGTTGAAGTTTTTCGCGAGCAAGCCCGCTCCCACAGAGGGGCGATTACTGGATCAGGCCGAACTCTTTGGCCAGCACTTTGTAGTCAGCCACCTGTTTCTTCACGTAGGTGTCCAGTTCCGGGCCGGTCATGGCGAACGGGAACAGTTCGCGCTGGTCACGCAGCTTGGCAAAGTCGTCGGAGGCCAGCAGTTTGTCGAACGCGTCTTTCCACCAGGCATAGTCCGCATCGCTGACCTTTGGCCCGAGGTAGAAGCCACGCACCACTGGCCAGACGATGTCGTAGCCTTGCTCTTTGGCGGTCGGAATATTCTTCATTTCCGGCTCGTCCAGGCGCTCTTCGGAGAATACCGCCAGCAGGCGCATGTCACCGCTGAGGATATGCGGCATGGAGTCGGAGATGTCGGTGCTGCCCACCTGGATATGCCCACCGAGCAGGGCCGTGGCGATCTCGCCGCCGCCTTCGAGCGCCACGTAGCGCAGCTCGCGCGGGTTGATCCCGGCCGCCTTGGCGATCAGCGCGGTTTGCATCCAGTCCTGGCTGCCGACGGTGCCGCCGGAGCCGATGACCACGCTGCCTGGATCTTTCTTCAGGGCCTTTACCAGATCATCGAGGGTCTTGTAGGGCGAATCGGCTTTTACCGCGATGGCGCCGTAGCTGGTGCCGACTGCCGCCAGCCAACGTACGGCGCTCTCGTCGAAACGCCCGAACTTGCCCTGCGCCAGGTTCAACAGCGAACCGCTGGACCAGGCCACCAAGGTGCCGCCATCCGCCGGGCGCTGGGCGACCACCGCGTTGTAGGCCACCGCGCCCACGCCGCCGGGCATGTAGGTCACGCGCATCGGCTTGCTCAGCAGCTTTTCGTTGACCAGCGCGCTTTGCGCCAGTTTGCAGGTCAGGTCAAAACCGCCGCCGGGGGAAGCCGGGGCGATGCATTCCGGGCGCTTGGGTTCGTCAGCGGCCAGCAGTTGGCCAGCGAACAGCATGCAGCCGGCGGCGAGGGCGAGTTTTCGCAATGAAAGGGTCATGGTTATCTCCGTCGTTGTTGTTATGAGTGGCTACTGCCAGGCACTACTTACCAAAGCGCGACGCTGTAGCTGACCAGCAGGCGCATTTCATCCGCATCACGGGCTGAATAGTTGGAGCGATAAGTCGCGTTGCGCAGGCGCACGGCCACATCCTTGAACGTGCCGCTTTGCACCACGTACTTGATCTCGCTGTTGCGTTCCCACTCCTTGCCGGTCTCGCCGTTCTTGAGTTTGATGTTGTCACCCGAGAGGTAACGGCTCATGAAGCTCAGGCCGGGAATGCCCAGCTTGGCGAAGTCATAGTCGTAGCGTGCCTGCCAGGAGCGCTCTTCAGCGCCGGCAAAGTCGTTGATCTGCACGAAGTTGACCAGGTACGGGTCGCTGCCATCCACATAGGGAAACGCGCTTTCGCCGGACATGTGCTGGTAGCCGGCGCTGAGCTTATGGCCATTGAGGGCATAGCTGAACAGGCCGTTGAGGGAGGTGTTGTCGATCTTGCCGCCACGCGCGCTGCCGGTGTCATCGCTGACGGCCAGGCGCAGGTCGGCGCCGAAGGTGCCGGGGCCCATCGGGCGCGCGGCAACCAGGCCGAGGAAGTGCTGGCGGTACACGTCGTCGAGCTGGGCAAAGTGGTAGCTGCCGGTGATCTTGTCAGCGAACTTGTAGTCCACGCCGCCGAAGTTGAAGTGCTTGCCGGTGGCGCCGCTGAGGAAGCGGCTGTTCTTGTTGTTGAGGGCGATGTCCTCGTAGTTGGTATCGTCGCGGTCCTTGGCTTTGTCCAGGCGGCCGCCGGTGAAGACCAGGTTCTTGAATTCCTTGGAAGTGACCAGGCCACCGTTGAAGGTCTGCGGCAGGATGCGGCCGTCGTTGGGCTTGAGGATCGGCAGCTCGGGCATCAGTGCACCGATCTTCAGCTCGGTGGCGGAGATCTTCATTTTCCCGGTCAGGCCCAGCTTGGCGTACTCGTTGGCGGCGCGGCCGTCGTCGTGGGTGGGCAACAGGCCGGTGCCGGTGCGGTCGGGGCTGGAGTCGAGCTTGACCCCGAGCATGCCCAGCGCATCTACGCCAAAGCCCACGGTGCCGTCGGTGTAGCCCGATTGCAGGTTGAGCATGAAGCCCTGGGCCCATTCGTCGCGCTTGGATTGCTGGGCGCTGGTGCCGTCGCGAAAGTCACGGTTGAAGTACATGTTGCGAGTTTCCAGGGTCGCGCTGCTGTCTTCGAAGAAGGCAGCCTGGCTAAGCGGCGAAAAGCCGGCAAAGGCAGCGGCACTGGCAAGGGCGGTGTGGGTCAGGCGGGAAAAACGCACAGGCGGGAAAGCCTGGGGCTGTGTCGACAGCATCGTTGTGCACTCCGTTATTGTTCTTATTTTGGCGAAAACGCTTCGAGGCGTTTTTCGTTCGCTACGGATCAGGTAGCGCGGCAGGCATGACCTACCGTGGCTGGATGCTAAAGGGCGAAGCTTTCACTAACCTTTCAGTTGGCTTTCAATGTTTTCGGGCTTCACAGGTCAGGCCGCGCCTGTAAACTGCCTCGCAAAGCGTGGCGCCGACCACCCCCGAACGAGGTAGAAATCCATGCGTGTCCTCCTGGTTGAAGACCATCTGCAACTGGCCGAAAGTGTCGCCCAAGCGCTCAAGAGTACGGGGTTGACCGTCGATGTGCTGCACGATGGGGTGGCCGCGGACCTGGCCTTGAGCAGTGAGGAATACGCAGTGGCCATCCTTGATGTCGGCCTTCCGCGCATGGACGGTTTTGAGGTGCTGGCGCGCTTGCGGGCGCGTGGGAAAAATCTGCCGGTGTTGATGCTGACTGCGCGCAGTGACGTGAAGGACCGCGTGCATGGCCTGAACCTGGGGGCCGATGATTATCTGGCCAAGCCATTTGAGCTGACGGAGCTGGAAGCGCGGGTCAAGGCGTTGTTGCGGCGCAGCGTCCTGGGCGGCGAGCGTCAGCAAACCTGCGGTGTGCTGGTCTATGACCTCGACACCCGCCGCTTCACGGTAGGCGGCGAGCTGATGACGTTGACCTCCCGCGAGCAAGCGGTGCTTGAAGCGCTGATCGCGCGGCCCGGCCGAGTCATGAGCAAGGAACAACTGGCCTCCCAGGTTTTTGGCCTCGACGAAGAGGCCAGCCCCGATGCCATCGAAATCTACGTACACCGCCTGCGCAAGAAACTCGATGGCCAACCCATCGCCATCGTGACCTTCCGTGGCTTGGGCTACCTGCTGGAAGCCCGCGATGCATAAGCCCAGCAGCCTGCGCTGGCGGTTGCTGTGGAACCTGGCACTGCTCATGGTGCTGTTGATGCTCGCCAGCGGCATGAGTGCCTACTGGAACGGTCGCGAAGCCGCCGACACCGCCTATGACCGCACGCTGCTGGCCTCGGCACGCACCATTGCCGCCGGCTTGACCCAGGTGGATGGCACCCTCAGCGCCAATGTGCCGTATGTGGCCCTGGACACCTTTGCCTACGACAGCGCCGGTCGCATCTATTACCAGGTCAATGACATCGACCAGAAGCTGATCTCCGGTTATGAAAACCTCCCCGGCCCGCCACCTGGCACGCCGCGTACCGACGATTACCCGGCGTTGGCGCGCTTCTATAACGCCACGTACCAGGGCCAGCCCGTGCGTGTGGTCAGCCTGCTCAAGGCTGTCTCCGAGCCGAACATGAACGGCATGGCGGAAATTCGCGTGGCCGAGACCGATGAAGCCCGGGTCAGCATGGCCCGCAGCCTGATGGCCGACACCTTGCTGCGCCTGGGCATGCTCGGCATTGGCGCGTTGCTGCTGGTGTGGTTTGCGGTGAGTGCGGCGTTGCGCCCGTTGGAGCGCCTGCGTACGGCCGTGGAAGAGCGCCAGCCCGATGACTTGCGGCCGTTACCGTTGGTGGAAGTGCAGCTTGAGTTTGGCCCGCTGGTGCGCTCGCTCAACCATTTCACCGAACGCTTGCGCGGGCAGTTCGAGCGTCAGGCGCAGTTTATTGCCGACGCCGCCCATGAACTGCGGACCCCTTTGGCGGCGCTCAAGGCCCGCCTTGAACTGGGCCTGCGCAGCGACGCCCCTGCGACCTGGCGTAGCACTCTGGAAAGCGCGGCCCAAGGCACCGATCGCCTGACCCATCTGGCCAATCAATTGCTGTCGTTGGCCCGTATTGAAAACGGCGCGCGGGCGATTGCCGAAGGCGGCGCGCAGTTGCTGGACCTCAGCCAATTGGCCCGTGAACTGGGTATGGCGATGGCGCCGTTGGCCCATGCGCGTGGGGTTGCATTGGCCTTGGAGGCGGATGAGCCGGTGTGGTTGCGCGGTGAACCGACGTTGCTCAATGAGCTGCTCAGCAACCTGGTGGATAACGCCCTGGCCCATACGCCTCCCGGCGGTAATGTGATCCTGCGGGTCACGGCGCCGGCGGTACTGGAAGTGGAAGACGATGGCCCTGGCATCCCGCTGGATGAACGGGATCGGGTGTTCGAACGCTTCTATCGACGTAGCCAACAGGGCATGGGGTCCGGCCTGGGGCTGGCGATTGTCGGCGAGATCTGTCGGGCGCACCTGGCGCAGATCAGCTTGCACGACGGGGAGCAGGCAGGGTTGAAGGTGCGGGTGAGTTTTATCGCCGGTTGATCAATCAAACATCGAGCGCGCTTCATCGAGCTCGGCGCGCAAGGCATCGCTGTAAGGATCGACTTGCAGCTTTTTCATCGCCGGTACGCTGGAGATGGGAACGTCGGCCAGGGGATGATCGGTACCGCGATAGCAGTACAGCACCGCGACTTGGACGATGTCGACGTAATCGAGGTGGGCAGAGTCGCGCTCCAGGTCCAGGTATTGGCCGGGCAGTTTTGCCAGCATCTCCGGGAAGTCCCACCGACCGAGGAGTTTGTCCCCCAGTTGCGGGTGGATGCTGTCAATCACGTGGTTAAGGCTGACCGGGTCTGAGAGCAACTCGTAGTGGTCTTCTGCGTAGGTCAGGATCGGCAGCACGCCGATCTGGTGGACCAGGCCACCCAAGGCCGCCTGGTCTGGCTTGAGCTGGCTGTGGTTGCGGCACAAGGCATAGCTGACACCGGCCACTTCCAGGCTGCGGCGCCATACGTCGCGCATTTTCTGTTCAACCACATCGGAGCGGGCGTGGAAGATCTGTTCCATCACCAGGCCGATAGCCAGGTTGCTGCTGTAGTTGGTGCCCAGCCGAGTGATGGCTGTGTGAAGGTCGGTCACTTCCTGGGTCGCGCGCAGCAGCGGGCTGTTGACCACTTTGATCAGGCGTGCCGACAGCGCGGTGTCGCGACCGATCACCTTGCTCAAATGGCTGATGCTGATTTCCGGGTCTTCAGCGGCCTGACGAATGTTCAGGGCCACTTCCGGTAATGTCGGCAGAACCAGGTCATCGTTGTCGATGGCCTTCACCAAAGCCTGTTGGACTTTTTCCTCCAGCTTGTTCATTCATGCTCTCTAGGGTGTTGCAAAAGGGTACGGCGATCAGCGCTGGATCTCTCGATCCCGGTCGAGTAGGTAAGGCAGATCAAGCAGTTGCAAACCGGGGCCTTCCAGTGTGCCTACATGAACATCGCCACTCTCGGCTGCTTCGGCTTGCAACACGGCCAGAAGTTCAATCCCCTGGTGTGCTTTTGCCGCGATTACCACTTCGCCGATCGCACTGGTGTGGCTGGGGGCAAACAGTGGAGTGCCTGGCTCGGGCAGTTCAGCGGCATCCAGGCTCAGGCGGTACAGGCGGCGCTTGAGCTTGCCCAGGTACTGCATGCGCGCGACGATTTCCTGGCCGGTGTAGCAGCCTTTCTTGAAGCTGACGCCGCCAACGGCTTGCAGATTGAGCATCTGTGGAATGAACAGTTCGCGGGTTTGCGCCATCACCTGGCCGATACCGGCGCGGACCTGGCCCAGCAGCCATTCATTCAAGGCTGATTCTTTCAATTGAGCGCTCAATTGGCTGCGCACGGCTTCTGCCTGCTCGGCAGGTACCCAGAGCTCAGCGCGGCCGGGTGAGACGCGAATGGCGATCAGCGCTTCGGTACGCGCCACGCTATCGGTCTCGGTGGGCAGCACCAGGCCCAGGCTGGCGAGGGCCGCGTCTGCATCCGACAGGCCGAACCGTACCCAGGCGGCACTTTCGTCGGTGAGCTTGGATTTTGAGAACACCGCGTACTTTTTCAAGTCCGCCAGTTGCGGCTCCAGCAGCTCGGTCGCCATGGCCAGCAACACCCCGTCACCTTGCAACAGGATGCGGAAGCTCGACTGCATGCGCCCTTTTTGGGTGCAGCGCGCGCCGAGGCTGGCCTGGGTATCGCTCAGGTAATTGAGGTTGCAGGTCAGTTGTCCCTGCAAGAACTTGGCAGCGTCGGAGCCGCGGACGGCGAGAACGCCTTCGTGGGACAGGGGGCAGAAAAAAGCAGAGTCAGCCATGGGTCATCGCAGGTCAAAAAGTCATGGGTGCATCATAGAGGGGCGCCCGGCAAATGGATAGTTTCTGTAAGGGCGACCAAAGCCGACTGTTCCGGTGCCGTCGGGCCTGTATACTTGCGCTCTATTTGAGGAGCGCTCCATGGTCGAAGATGTAGAACTCAATCGCCTCTACTGGCACAGCCGCCGCGGCATGCTTGAACTGGACGTGTTGCTGGTGCCATTCGTCAAAGAGGTTTACGCCACTCTCAACGAGGTGGATCGCGCCTGTTACGTGCGGCTGCTGGAATGCGAAGACCAGGACATGTTCGGCTGGTTCATGGAGCGCGCAGAGTCCGAAGACCCGGAACTGCAACGCATGGTTCGGATGATCCTGGACCGTGTCCAGCCCAAGTAATCGCTTTGAATGCCGCTGGCAGGCCTCACGGCTGATGCTGGCGGTGTATCTCCTGGCCCAGCTGTTCGCGTTGGGTGCCTTGCTCGTTATCGACCTACCGTTCTCCAGCCTGGCTGGCTTGCTGTGCCTGGCGCATGGGGCTTGGGTTGTGCCGCGCCATATCCTGCTGACACACCGTTCGTCGATTCGTGGCCTGCGCCGCGACGAAGACGGCTGGCAGTTGTGGAGCGCGGCGCGAGGCTGGCACAGCGTGCAGTTGCGCCCGGACAGCCTGGCCTTACCGCTGATCGTGGTGTTGCGCTATCGCGTGCAGGGGGAGTGGCGAGTCCGTTCGACCTGCGTGCCGAGGGATTCGCAGGGCGCCGATGTGCACCGGCGCCTGCGCGTTCGCTTGAAATTCAGCCGCCGTAGGTGGTTGGCACCAGGATAGTGTCGCGGGCCTCGGGCAGCATCTGTGGGTAGTCGAGGGTGTAGTGCAGGCCCCGGCTTTCCTTGCGTTCCATGGCCGAGCGGATCATCAGTTCCGCAACCTGGGCCAGGTTGCGCAATTCGATCAGGTCACGGCTGACCTTATAGTTGCTGTAGAACTCATCGATCTCATCCAGCAGCAGGCGCACCCGGTGTTGAGCCCTTTGCAGGCGCTTGTTGGTGCGCACGATCCCCACGTAGTCCCACATGAAGCGCCGCAGCTCGTCCCAGTTGTGGGCGATGATCACGTCTTCATCCGAATCGGTAACCTGGCTGGCGTCCCAGCGGGGCAGGGCGGCAGGCACAGGAATGCGCGGCAGTTGGTCCAGGATGTCCGCCGCGGCCGAGCGTGCGTAGACGAAGCATTCGAGCAGCGAGTTGCTGGCCATGCGGTTGGCGCCGTGCAGGCCGGTGAAGCTGGTTTCGCCGATCGCGTACAAGCCAGGTACGTCGGTGCGGCCATGTTGGTCGACCACCACGCCGCCGCAGGTGTAGTGCGCGGCCGGCACTACCGGGATCGGGCCCTTGGTGATGTCGATGTTGAAGGCCAGGCAGCGCTCGTAGACCGTTGGGAAGTGGGTCTTGATGAAGGCTTCGGGCTTGTGGCTGATATCGAGATAGACGCAGTCGATGCCCAGGCGCTTCATTTCATGGTCGATGGCGCGGGCGACGATATCCCGCGGCGCCAGCTCGGCGCGCGGGTCAAAGCGTTGCATGAAGCGCTCGCCATTCGGCAGTTTCAGGTGGGCGCCTTCGCCGCGCAGAGCCTCGGTGATCAGGAAACTCTTGGCCTGCGGGTGATACAGGCAGGTGGGGTGGAACTGGTTGAATTCCAGGTTGGCCACCCGGCAGCCTGAGCGCCAGGCCATGGCAATGCCATCGCCGCAGGCCCCGTCGGGGTTGCTGGTATAGAGGTATACCTTGGCCGCGCCACCCGAGGCGAGGATGGTGAAACGCGCGCCGTAGGTATCGACTTCGCCGCTGGTGCGGTTGAGTACGTAGGCGCCGAGGCAGCGTTCGCCTTCCAGGCCCAGGCGTTTTTCGGTGATCAGGTCGACGGCGACGCGTTGCTCGAGCAATTCGATGTTGGGGCGTTGGCGGGCCTGGTCGAGCAGGGTCTTGAAGATTGCAGCGCCGGTGGCATCGGCCGCATGAATGATGCGTCGATGGCTGTGGCCGCCTTCGCGGGTCAGGTGGAATTCGAAACCACCGTCGTCGCTCCCCGCGTGTTCATCGCGGGTGAACGGCACGCCCTGGTCGATCAGCCATTGGATCGCTTCGCGGCTGTGCTCGACGGTGAACCGCACCGCATCTTCGTTGCACAAGCCGGCGCCCGCGTTGAGGGTGTCTTCGACGTGGGATTGCACTGTGTCGGTGTCGTCCAATACCGCGGCGACACCGCCCTGGGCCCAGAATGTCGAGCCGTTGGCCAGGTCGCCTTTGCTCAGTACGGCAATGCGCAGGTGGCTGGGGAGGGTCAGTGCAAGGCTCAGGCCGGCCGCGCCGCTACCGATCACCAGGACATCGTGTTGAAACTGTTGGCTCATTGGAAGGATTCCGCAAAAAGCGATCCGAAGGATTGGCGCAAACAGGACGCCTGGATCGGCGAATCAAAGGGGCACACGGGCCACTAGTATATAGAGGGGGGGAGCGGCACAATAGTCGGGCATTCGTGGCAATGTGAGATTACGGTGCACGGCCAGGGTAAAATCGGCCAGTTATTGAAACGGGAACTTTTTGCATAAGCCCCGACTCAATAGCAGGTTGCCCGGAAGCTGGGAAAACGTTGAGTTTATTGGCCCGTCGGGAGCATTGGACGCGTCAGAAAACCGACGACAAGATTATTCGCGCAGTCGGCGTTGCCCGTACTGCGTTTTTCGTGTGTGCCAAATCAGTGCATGCCGGAAACTTGCTTGGAGGGGGAGAACTTTTGCGAAAAGTCCTAGTCTATGTTTGCAAGCCTGATCGTTTAGTTATGCAAGCCTCCTTCAAGTACAACGAGGAGTGTTCATGCTAACCCAGGAAGAGGATCAGCAGCTGGTCGAGCGCGTTCAACGCGGCGACAAGCGAGCTTTTGATCTGCTAGTGCTGAAATACCAGCACAAAATTCTCGGGTTGATCGTGCGGTTTGTGCACGACACCCATGAAGCGCAGGACGTTGCACAGGAAGCCTTTATCAAGGCATACCGTGCACTGGGCAATTTTCGCGGGGATAGTGCGTTTTACACGTGGCTATATCGCATCGCCATCAACACGGCGAAGAACTATCTGGTGTCTCGCGGACGCCGCCCACCGGATAGTGATGTAAGTTCAGAAGATGCAGAATTTTACGATGGTGATCACGGCCTCAAAGATCTCGAGTCGCCGGAGCGTGCATTGCTGCGCGACGAGATCGAAGGAACCGTTCATCGCACAATTCAGCAACTGCCAGAAGATTTGCGTACGGCGTTAACTTTACGTGAATTCGATGGTCTGAGTTACGAAGACATTGCGAGCGTCATGCAGTGTCCGGTGGGGACTGTAAGGTCACGGATTTTCCGGGCCCGGGAAGCCATCGATAAAGCCTTGCAACCGTTGTTGCAGGAAAACTAAAGACAGCGGCGACAGCCAAGAGAGGAACCGCCATGAGTCGTGATGCCCTGCAGGAATCGCTGTCCGCAGTGATGGATAACGAAGCGGATGAACTGGAACTTCGTCGAGTGCTCAACGCATTTGATGATGCCGAAACCCGTGACACCTGGTCTCGTTACCAAGTTGCTCGGGCGGTGATGCACAAGGATCTCCTAATCCCTCGTCTGGATATTGCTGCGGCCGTTTCTGCTGCACTGGCTGATGAAGCCGTTCCGGCAAAAGCTGCACGTGGACCGTGGCGTAGCCTGGGTCGTCTGGCAGTGGCTGCTTCGGTGACTGTTGCCGTATTGGCCGGTGTTCGCCTGTACAACCAGGACGAGATCGCCGGTGCCGAACTGGCCCAGCAGACCCAGCAGCCGGTCATGGCCGGTCCGCAAGTCAAGGGCCCAGCTGTACTGGCCGGCTACAAGGAAAGCTCCGAAACCACTGGCCCAATGGCCAATGGCGTTCTTCAAGGGCAATCCGGCTGGCAGGACCAGCGTCTTCCAGGCTACCTGCGCCAACACGCCCAGGAATCGGCCTTGAAAGGCACTGAAAGCGCTTTGCCATACGCTCGCGCAGCAAGCCTGGAAAACCGCTGAACCGTTAAGGAGCCCTATGCGCGCCATACCGCTCCTTACGCTTTTGCTTAGTGGCTGGTTTGCACTCCCCGCCCACGCCGATGAAGCCCAAGACTGGCTGACTCGACTTGGGCGTGCAGAGCAGCAGCAAAGCTTTCAAGGGACGTTCGTCTACGAGCGTAACGGCAGTTTCTCTACCCATGACATCTGGCATCGTGTCCAGGATGGCCAAGTCCGTGAGCGGCTTTTGCAGCTTGACGGTTCGGCTCAGGAAGTCGTGCGCGTAGATGGCGGGACACAGTGCGTCAGTGGCACATTGGTCGCAGGTCTTGGTAATTCGCGTGACGCGCCTTCGCGTACGCTTGATCCGCAAAAACTCACTCAATTCTACGAGCTGGCCGTTATCGGCAAATCTCGCGTGGCCGGTCGTAATGCAGTGATTGTGTCGATCACCCCGCGCGACCAATACCGTTATGGGTTCGAGTTGCATCTGGATCGTGAGACTGCCTTGCCGCTCAAGTCCCTGCTGCTCAATGACCAGGGTCAATTACTCGAGCGCTTCCAGTTCACGCGACTGAACACTGCGGTCCTGCCAGATGACCGTGACTTGCAGCCCAGCAGCGAATGCACGCCTATTGCAGTCGTCAACAGCAAGGCGCCTGAAGTCGAGGCTACGGAGGCCTGGCACCTTGAATGGCTGCCTCCCGGATTTCAGTTGACCAGTCGCAGTACCCGTAAAGACACCCAGATCAAAGCAACCGTCGATAGCCTGATGTACGAAGATGGGCTGGCGCGTTTTTCGGTGTTTCTTGAGCCGATCAGCGACGTAAGCGTGTCGGAAACTCGTACACAGCTAGGCCCCACGGTTGCTGTGTCTCGCCGCCTGAACACGGTGGAGGGAGAAATGATGGTGACGGTCGTTGGCGAAATCCCGATTGGCACTGCCGAGCGCATCGCGCTGTCGGTACGCGGTGATAAAAAGCCAGTGACCAAGCCGTGAGTCGTTAATCTTATGTTCATCCTGACCTTTCACTCTAAGTCCCTGCCAGGTTGGTTGCCGAGAGACATGAAATGTCCGGATCAGCATTTTCACTTGCAAAAATCCCTCATGTTTTTTATAGGTCAGGGCATGTCGGCTCTGGCCTTGTTTTGTTCGCGGAACAAAGATGTCGGTCGCAGTTTCCGGCGTTTTTTGAACCCTGTCGCTCAACCCTGCTCGTCGTAACGGGAGCTGTATGTCGATACCACGTTTGAAGTCTTACCTATCCATAGTCGCCACGGTATTGGTGCTGGGTCAGGCCGTGTCCGCGCAAGCGGTCGAGCTGCCTGACTTCACTCAATTGGTTGAGCAAGCCTCGCCTGCCGTGGTGAATATCAGTACCACGCAGAAATTGCCGGATCGCAAAGTCTCGAACCAGCAGATGCCCGACCTGGAGGGCTTGCCGCCGATGCTGCGCGAGTTCTTCGAGCGTGGCATGCCGCCGCAACAGCGATCCCCCCGTGGTGGCGGTCAGCGTGAAGCGCAATCCCTGGGCTCTGGCTTCATCATTTCGCCGGATGGCTACATCCTCACCAACAACCATGTGATTGCCGACGCTGACGAGATTCTGGTGCGCCTGGCCGACCGCAGTGAGTTGAAAGCCAAGCTGGTCGGCACCGATCCTCGTTCCGACGTGGCCTTGCTGAAAATCGATGGCAAGGACCTGCCGGTGCTGAAACTGGGCAAGTCCCAGGACCTGAAGGCAGGGCAATGGGTAGTGGCAATCGGTTCGCCGTTTGGCTTTGACCATACGGTGACCCAAGGTATTGTCAGCGCCATCGGTCGCAGCCTGCCGAACGAAAACTATGTACCGTTCATCCAGACCGACGTGCCGATCAACCCGGGCAACTCCGGTGGTCCACTGTTCAACCTGAACGGCGAAGTGGTGGGGATCAACTCGCAGATCTACACCCGTTCCGGTGGGTTCATGGGCGTGTCGTTCGCCATCCCGATCGACGTGGCCATGGATGTTTCCAACCAGCTGAAAAGCGGTGGCAAGGTCAGCCGTGGCTGGTTGGGCGTAGTGATTCAGGAAGTGAACAAAGACCTGGCTGAATCCTTCGGCCTCGACAAGCCGGCGGGTGCCCTGGTCGCGCAGATCCAGGATGACGGCCCTGCTGCCAAAGGCGGCCTGCAAGTGGGCGACGTGATCCTGAGCATGAATGGCCAGCCGATCATCATGTCGGCAGACCTGCCGCACCTGGTGGGCGCACTCAAGGCAGGTAGCAAGGCCAAGCTGGAAGTGATCCGTGAAGGCAAGCGCCAGAACGTTGAACTGACCGTTGGCGCGATCCCTGAAGAAGGCGCGACCCTCGACGCCCTGGGTAACACCAAGCCGGGCGCCGAACGCAGCAGCAATCGCCTGGGTATTGCCGTGGCCGAGCTGACCGATGAGCAGAAAAAGACCTTCGACCTGAAAAGCGGCGTGGTGATCAAGGAAGTCCAGGACGGCCCTGCGGCGTTGATTGGCCTGCAGCCAGGTGACGTGATTACTCACCTGAACAATCAGGCGATCGACAACACCAAGCAGTTCACCGACATCGCCAAGGCGCTGCCGAAGAACCGTACGGTATCGATGCGGGTATTGCGTCAGGGCCGTGCCAGCTTCATTACCTTCAAGCTGGCTGAGTAACACAGCCCAATAAAAAAGCCCCGCCTTCGTTCAGCGAAGACGGGGCTTTTTTGTGGGCGATGGGTTTAACTCATCATCCCTTTGACCAGGCGTTCCTGCTCGATCAGCTCGCGCTGGCGTGCATCGATGCGGGATGACAGGGGGAAGTTGTTGCCGGCGCGGCGCTTGGCAAAGTCCAGCTGCTGGATCGCCTGCTGGAAATCGCCCACCAGTGCAAAGTACTCGGCGCGAGCCTGATGCAGGCCGATGATGTTGCCGGACAAGCCGCGCGTCTCCGCGACCTGATACCACACGTCCGGATCGTCCGGGCGGGACTTGAGCAAGCCGTCCAGGGCTTTTTCTGCATCGGCGGTGCGGTTCTGCTTGAGCAGCAAGTCAACCCGCACCTGGTTCAGCGGATAGTTGCCGGGGTACTGGGTAAGCATCCGGTCGGTCCGTTGCTGGGCATCCGGCAAGTGATTGCTGGTGATGTCCAGCTCGATTTGCGCAAGGTTGTAGGTGATATCGTTGGGGGCCTTGGCCAGCAACGGGGCCAGGTTTTCCCGGGCTTGCTTGAGCTGGGTGCCCTTGATCTGGGCAATGGCCAGGCCATAGCGCGCCACATCGTTCTTCGGGTTCTCGTCCAACTGTGCCTGAAAGCGCTTGGCGGCCAGCCCAGGCGTGTCTTCGTATTGCAACTGCACCCGTGCGCGAATCAACTGATAGCGCAGACTGTCTTCCTTGCCACCGGGCTTGGCTTGCTCCGCGCGGTTGCGGGTGTCGGCGATCCGCGATTCGGTTACCGGGTGAGTCAGCAGGAATTCAGGGGGCTTGGCGTCGAAGCGGTATTGGCGCATCAGGCGCTCGAACATGGTCGGCATGGAGCGCGGGTCATAACCGGCTTTTTCCAGGTTGAGGATGCCGATACGGTCGGCCTCTTGCTCATTCTGGCGAGAGAACCTTCGTTGTTCCTGGATCGCGGCGGCCTGGGTGCCGGCGATCGCGGCAATACCGGCATCGCCGGCACCTGCGGCGGCAGCAATGATGCCGCCAAGCAGGGCGGCCATCATCGGGATCTGCATGCGTTGCTGTGCTTCCACGCCTCGGGCGAAATGGCGTTGCGACAAGTGAGCCAATTCGTGAGCCAGCACTGAAGCGTACTCACCTTCGGTCTGCGCATTCAGGAACAGGCCGCCGTTGACCCCCACAATGCCGCCAGGTGCGGCAAAGGCGTTGAGCTGCGGGCTGTCGATCAGGATGAACTCCAGGCGCCGGTCATTGACCTGGCTGGTCTCCACCAGCTTGTACACGCTGGTTTCGACGTAATCCTTGAGCTGCGGATCGTTAAGCTGTGAGACCTGGCCGCGCAGGTAAGCCAGCCAGGCACGACCCAGTTGGTATTCCTGTTGTGGCGAGACAATGGCAGAGCTGGCGTCGCCAAGTGACGGCAGGTCGTCAGCGAAGCCTGGAGAGGCCAGCAGGCAAGCCAGCGTCAGCAGGGTGGGGCGCAAGAAAGTCATGCACAGAGCCTTTGGACAAAGAGCTTACTGTAGCCGGACACTGAGCTTCGGACCAGATATTCTAAGCACCCCGAACGCTGCCCGGAGTAAAACCATGACCGACGCTGTAGCCTTTGATGCCGAACTCGATGCCAGCGGCCTCAATTGCCCGTTGCCCTTGCTCAAGGCCAAGTTGGAACTCAATCGTTTGGCCAGTGGCGCAATACTCAAGGTGATCGCCACGGACGCAGGCTCCCAGCGTGACTTTCGCACCTTTGCCAAACTGGCAGGCCACACGTTGTTGCATGAAGAAGATGCAGCCGGCGTCTACTGTTACTGGTTGCGCAAGGCCTGAGCCGTTTGCCCCCCATTGTCTGAGGTTGATTGATGTTCAAGGTGTTACGAGACTGGATTCAGCGTTACTTTTCCGATGAAGAAGCCGTGGTGCTGGCGGTCCTGCTCTTCCTCGCGTTCACCGCCGTACTCACCTTGGGCGGCATGCTCGCGCCGGTGCTGGCGGGGATGGTGCTGGCCTACCTGATGCAAGGCCTGGTTACCACCCTGGAGCGTCTGCGCTTGCCGGGCGCGGCGGCGGTGGGCTTGGTATTTGCCTTGTTCATGGGGTTGCTGCTGGTCTTTATCGTGATCGTGGTACCGCTGTTGTGGCACCAATTGATCACCCTGTTCAACGAGCTGCCGGGCATGCTCGCCAAATGGCAGTCACTGTTGCTGCTGTTGCCGGAGCGCTATCCGCACCTGGTATCGGACGAGCAGGTGCTACAGGCCATCGAAGTGGCCCGTGGCGAGATCGGAAAATTCGGCCAATGGGCGCTGACTTTTTCCCTGTCCAGCCTGCCGCTGCTGGTCAATATCATGATCTACCTGGTGCTGGTGCCGATCCTGGTGTTCTTCTTCCTTAAAGACCGCGCAATGATCGGCCGCTGGGTCAGTGGCTACCTGCCACGCGAGCGGGCGCTGATTACCCGGGTGGCTGAGGAGATGAACCGGCAGATTGCCAACTACATTCGGGGCAAGGTCATTGAGATCATTATCTGTGGGGGCGTGACCTACATCGCCTTTATCGCCCTGGACTTGAACTACGCAGCGCTGTTGGCCTTGCTGGTCGGCATTTCCGTGGTGGTACCGTATGTCGGCGCCGTGGTGGTGACGGTACCGGTCACATTGATCGCCCTGTTCCAGTGGGGGTGGAGCGACCAGTTCATCTACCTGATGGCGGTGTACGGGATTATCCAGACCCTGGACGGCAACGTGCTGGTGCCGCTGCTGTTCTCCGAAGCCGTCAACCTGCACCCGGTGGCAATCATCTGCGCGGTATTGTTGTTCGGCGGGTTGTGGGGATTCTGGGGGGTGTTCTTTGCGATTCCCCTGGCAACGCTGTTCAAGGCGGTGCTGGACGCGTGGCCGCGGCAGGAGCCGGTGGTGGCGCCTTTGTTATAGCGGCAGGGCGAATTGTGACGAGGGCGCTTGCTGCCTTTTTATCGGAGCTGCTTCGCAGCCCAGCGGGAGCAAGCGCCCTCGTTACAGTGGCTCGCGCTGCTGATCAGGCCTTGTTCAAAGCCTGCGCCGCCGCCAACACGGCGTCCACATGCCCCGGCACTTTCACGCCGCGCCATTCCTGACGCAGTACTCCTTCGCTATCGATCAGGAACGTGCTGCGATCCACACCCAGGTATTCCTTGCCGTATAGCTTCTTCAGCTTGATGACATCGAACAGTTGGCAAACCGCCTCGTCCTTGTCGCTGATCAGCTCAAAGGGGAATGCCTGCTTGCCCTTGAAGTTCTCGTGGGACTTCACGCTGTCGCGCGACACGCCAAACACCTCGGTGTTGGCGGCCTTGAACGCTGCGTACTGGTCACGGAAACCCTGGCCTTCAGTGGTGCAGCCCGGGGTGCTGTCCTTCGGGTAGAAGTAGATCACCACTTGCTTGCCCTTGAGGGCTTTGATGCTGAAGGTCTGGCCGCTGGTGGCCGGGGCTTCGAAATCGGCTACGGGTTTGTCGATGACTACCGCCATGGAGGGTTCCTTACATTGGGTTCTGTGGGCGCCAAGGCTCGATCAGCGCGTCAAGGTTCAAGGCATCGGCGAAGTCCAGGAACTGGTCGCGCAACCAGCTGATCTGCACGCCGGCCGGCAAGGTCACGGTGAAGGTGGCATTGAGCATGGTGCCGCCGGTTTGCGGGGCCTGGTACGTGTCGCAGGTCAGGTTCTCCAGTTCGACGTTATGGTCGATAAAGAACTGGCACAGCTCATTGACGATGTCCGAGCGATAGGCCGAGCTGACATACGCGACATAAGGCAGGGCCTGGGGACGGTTCTCCAGGGCGGCGCTGCGCACCACGTTGACGGTGAAGTCGTGCTTCTTGGCCAGGCCCGGCAGGCCAGTCTCAAGGCGCGCCAGGGCGTCCCAGGTGCCGGAGATCTGCAACACCAGCGCACTGCACTCGCCATGGCGGGTCAGGCGCGAGGTTACGACGGCGCAGCGGTTTTCATGGCTGGCGCGGCACAGGACGTTGGTCAGCTCCATGGGGTTGGCGCCGAGGGCACTGATAACAAGGAATTGTTCGCGAACTGTGGGGGTGGACATGCAGCCTTCCTAAAACGATGAGCGGTCGATACGGTGAGGGCTGTATCGATCAAAGCATGAAGGGTAGCGAAAAGCGTCGCCAAGGGATAGGAGGTGGCGTTTTCATTGCGTGATCGGCGGGTTTTTACCCCACCGCGACCTCCACTTTCGCGCAATGATGGCATTGCCCGTCGTTTAGTTGATCCAGAACGCATCCTCAGGCGGTACTTCGCTTGTACAAGCATCTTGGCGCCAGTACCATTACGGCTCTCTTTTTCCGGCAGGAGCGGTTGCATGATTGCGGGCAGTATGGTGGCACTGGTCACACCCATGGATGCACAAGGTCATCTCGACTGGGACAGCCTTGGCAAACTGGTGGACTTCCACCTGCAAGAAGGCACCAACGCCATCGTGGCGGTCGGCACCACGGGTGAATCGGCCACCCTCGATGTGGAAGAACACATCCAGGTGATCGAATTCGTGGTCAAGCGTGTCGCGGGCCGTATCGCCGTGATCGCCGGTACGGGCGCCAACTCGACGCGTGAAGCCATCGAGCTGACCAGGAACGCCAAGAAAGCCGGCGCAGATGCCTGCCTGCTGGTGACCCCGTACTACAACAGGCCGACCCAGGAAGGCCTGTACCAGCACTTCCGCACCATTGCCGAAGCCGTCGATATTCCGCAGATCCTCTACAACGTACCGGGCCGCACCGCGTGCGACATGAAGGCTGAGACCGTGATCCGCCTGTCCACCGTGCCGAACATCATCGGCATCAAGGAAGCCACCGGCGACCTGCAACGTGCCAAGGACATCCTGGCCGGCGTGCGCAGCGACTTCCTGGTGTATTCCGGTGACGACGCCACTGCAGTCGAGCTGATCCTGCTGGGCGGCAAGGGCAACATTTCCGTGACCGCCAACGTGGCCCCCCGCGCCATGAGCGACATGTGCGCAGCCGCCCTTGCTGGCGATGCCGTGACTGCCCGTGCGATCCACGAGAAGCTGATGCCACTCAACAAGACACTGTTTATCGAATCCAACCCTATTCCCGTGAAATGGGCGCTGTTCGAGATGGGCATGATGCCGGACGGTATCCGTCTGCCGCTCACCCGTCTGAGCGAAGCCTTTCACGAACCGCTGCGACAGGCCCTGCGCCAGTCCGGCGTCCTGGTTTAATTGAGGAAGCACTACGCATGAAGCGATTGGCCGGACTTTCCGCACTTGCCTTGATTATCTCCAGCACCAGTGGCTGCGGTTGGATCTGGGGCCCGGAAGGCTACTTCCGTGACCGCGGCAGCGATTACCTGGAAGCACAAGCAACCAAACCGATGCAATTGCCACCGGACGTCAATGTTGCCAAGCGCCTTGACCCGTTGCTGCCGATCCCGCGTAACGTGGCCGACGACACCACTAAGGGTGAGTACGTAGTGCCACGTCCACAGCCGATCTCGGCCGTGGCGGATGCCAGCGACTACAGCTTGCAGAAGAGCGGTGACTCGCGTTGGATCGTGGCGCAGCGCCCACCTGCCGAAGTCTGGCCGGTGGCCGTGCAGTTCTTCCAGGACAACGGTTTCCGCATCGACGAGCAGCGCCCGCAGACCGGTGAGTTCACCACCGCATGGCAGCAAGGCAGCGAGCTGTCCGCCAACATGGCCAAGCGCCTGCAGGCCGGTGGCGTCGCGGCTGACAGCGAAGCCCGTGTGCGTGTGCGCATCGAGCCTGGCGTACAGCGCAATACCAGTGAAGTCTATGTGGTCAGCGCCGAGCGTCCTGCCGGCAGCACGTCCAACGTCGAGTTCACCAACCGCTCGGTCAACACCGGCGTCGATGCCGCCTTGGTCGACGAGATGCTGGCCAGCATGAGCCGTATTTCCGAGAAGGGCGGTTCCGTTTCCCTGCTCGCGGCGCGTGATTACGACACCCCTAGCCGCGTCAGCCTCACCGAGGACGGCAGCGGCAACGTGGTGCTGAACCTGGGTGAAGACCTGGACCGTGCCTGGGCCAGTGTGGGTCGTGCTTTGGAACAAGGCCCTTGGCGCGTTGAAGACATCAACCGCAGCCTCGGCCTGTACTACATCAACGTGGCTGAAAAAGCCGAGAAGAAAGACGACGAGCCTGGTTTCTTCGGCAAGTTGTTCGGCAGCAAGCCGACCAAGGAAGAGATCGAAACCCGCGCCGAGCGTTATCAGGTTCGCCTGAGCAAGGTTGGCGAAACCGTACAAGTCACCGTCGAGAAAAACATCAACACCGTTGCGCCCGCTGAAACAGCGCGCAAAGTGTTGGGCGTGATTCAAGACAACCTGGGCTGATCCGGTGCGTTTTGCCGTTCTCGGCAGCGGTAGCCAAGGGAACGGTACGCTGGTCGCCCACGACGACACGTATGTGCTGGTTGATTGTGGTTTCTCCTTGCGGGAAACCGAGCGGCGCCTGCTGCGCCTGGGGGTTCACCCCTCGCAGCTGAGCGCGATCCTGGTGACCCACGAACATGCCGACCACGTGCATGGCGTGGGTTTGCTGTCTCGGCGCTACAATCTTCCGGTGTACCTCAGTCGCGGTACGTTGCGCGGGATGCGCAAACCCGTTGAACCCGCAGGTTTCCTGGCGGGTGGCGAGCAACTGCAGATTGGCGCGTTGAGCATCAATGTGATTGCCGTGGCGCACGACGCCCAGGAACCTACGCAGTATGTATTCAGTGATGGGGAGCGGCGCTTCGGCGTGCTCACCGACCTGGGCTCCTACTGTGCCAAGGTGCTGGACGGTTACCGGAACCTCGATGCCTTGATGATCGAGTCCAACCACTGCCGAGACCTGCTGGCTCGCGGTCACTACCCGTACTTTCTCAAGCAGCGGGTGGGTGGCGAACTGGGACATTTGAACAACCACCAGGCGGCGTACCTGGTGTACGAGTTGGGCTGGCAAGACCTGCAACACCTGGTCCTGGCCCACTTGAGCAGCAAGAACAACCTGCCGACGCTTGCCCGGCAATGTTTTGTCGACACCCTTGGGTGCGACCCGGACTGGCTGCAACTGGCCGATCAAGATTCAGGGCTCGACTGGCGACACATCGCCTAGCCCACCTCACTCAAAGCGGAGCCCATCATGGAAAAACGTGAAGAACTCTACCGCGGCAAAGCCAAGTCGGTGTACAAGACCGACGACGCCAACCGCCTGATCCTGCTGTTTCGCAACGACACCTCGGCGTTCGACGGCAAGCGCATCGAGCAACTGGATCGCAAGGGCATGGTGAACAACAAGTTCAACGCCTTCATCATGCAGAAACTCGAAGCGGCCGGCATCCCGACCCAATTCGACAAACTGCTGAGCGACAACGAGTGCCTGGTCAAGAAGCTGGACATGATCCCGGTGGAATGCGTCGTGCGTAACTACGCCGCCGGCAGCCTGGTCAAGCGCCTGGGCGTGGAAGAGGGCCTCAAGCTCAACCCTTACACGTTCGAGCTGTTCCTGAAGGACGACGCCAAGGGCGACCCGTTCATCAACGAATCCCACGTCGTGGCGTTCGGTTGGGGCACCGCTGAGCAACTGGCGCGCATGAAGGAGTTGTCCCTCAAGGTCAACGACGTGCTGAGCAAGCTGTTCGACGACGCAGGCCTCCTGCTGGTGGACTTCAAGCTGGAATTCGGTGTGTTCCACGACGGCTCTATCGTCCTGGGCGACGAGTTCAGCCCGGACGGCTGCCGCCTGTGGGACAAGGACACCAAGAAGAAGATGGACAAAGACCGCTTCCGCCAGGGCCTCGGTGATGTGATCGAAGCCTACGAAGAAGTCGCCCATCGTCTCGGCGTACCGCTGTAATCGACGCAAGCATCTGATAGCACGGAAAAAAATCTCTATTCGAGCTTTGCTTCCACGAAACAGGCTGTTATGATGCGCGCCGTTGGAGAGATGCCAGAGTGGCCGAATGGGACGGATTCGAAATCCGTTGTACCTTCACCGGTACCTAGGGTTCGAATCCCTATCTCTCCGCCATTACATAGAAAAAGCCCCGTAGCTGAATAAGCTACGGGGCTTTTTCGTTTCCGGGTATTCGCTTGGCAACGGCCGAAGCACATCTATTTTTTTTGCGCCTCACCGAATAACTTTCCCCGCTGCGGTGTTCACTACTCACACCATCAGGGAATGCCCATGAACATACCGACCGACCGCTACGACCGTTGGACCCGCATCTTCCACTGGCTCACCGCTGCCGTGGTGATCTTCATGTTTGCCAGTGCCCATCTCTGGGAAAACCTGGAGAAGGGCACGCCGCTGCGCAAAGGCCTGCAATCGCTGCATATCTCGCTCGGCATTGCGATGGCGCTGTTGATTGTCGTGCGGATCGCCTGGCGATTGATTGCGGGTCATCATCCAAAGTCCGACAGTCCCCGGGCGCTTAACCTGCTGGCGAAAATGGCGCATGGTTGCCTGTACCTGTTGCTGTTGGCGCAGATCGTCCTGGGCTTTATGTTTCGCTGGGCTCAAGGCGAGCCGTTCAATTTCTTCGGGCTGTTCCCCATTCCTGCTCCCGTTGTGATTGATCACGAATGGAGGGGCGCCCTGGGTGGTCTGCATGACAATGTGGCATGGGCGATCATCCTGCTGGCGGGCCTGCATGCCGCGGCTGCGCTCTGGCATCACGTTGTCGTCGGCGACAACACGCTGCGCCGTATGCTGCCCGGTTCAGGTAATGCGCTTCAAAAGTGATGTTCGCTGTTGCACCTCCCCATCGTTACGGAGCATGACAACCATGAAAAATCGCCACGAACACCCCGTCACTTACCGCACCGCGCTGTTTTTCAGTGCTTGCCTGGCCGCCGCTTTACTCGCAGGCCCAGCTCACGCCTCCGGTGACGAATCGGCCCCGCCCAAGCCTAACTGCCCGAAAGGCCAGGTCTGGGATACCAAGAGCGGAACATGCGTGCTGCAAACCAGCAAAGCCACTTCGGACGCCGACCGTACCGATTACGCCTACCGCCTGGCCAAAGATGGGCGCTACGACGAAGCCCTGGCATTGCTCGATACCCTGCAAAACCCGAATACCGCCAAGGCCCTCAACTATCGCGGCTATGCCACGCGCAAACTGGGGCGCACCGATGAAGGTATCGGTTATTACCTGAAGTCCGTGGCGCTCGACCCCAACTACGCGCAGGTTCGCGAGTACCTAGGCGAGGCCTATGTGATCAAGGGGCGCGTCGACCTGGCGCAAGAGCAACTGGTGAAAATCAAAGCCTTGTGCAGCACCACCTGCGAAGAGTACCAAGACCTCGCCGAAGCTATCGCCGCCGCCCCACAGGCTTGAAACCGATGAGTGAACCGACAGGGGGCTGCCATCACCAGAGAGGCTGAGTTTCGTCGCGAGCTGGGCCTGTTGTTGCCGCGTTTATGGCGATATGGGTTGGTGTTGTCGCGGCAAAAGCATCTGGCCGAAGACTTGGTGCAGGCGACCTGTGTGCGAGCATTGGAGCGTGCCGGGCAGTTCGCGGCCGGCACGCGCCTGGACCGCTGGCTGCTGTCGATCATGCATTCCATCTGGCTCAACGAGGTGCGTTCGCAACGGGTACGCCAGGGGCAGGGGTTTGTCGAGGGGGAACAGGCGTTGTCCTTCGATGGCGAGAGCCAGGCTCAGGATCAGGTATTGGCCGCGCAAGTGATCAAGCTCGTTAACGGGTTGCCTGAAGCACAGCGGGAAACAGTGTTTCTGGCGTACGTCGAAGGGCTTTCCTACAAGGAAATTGCCGAGGTGCTGCATATTCCCGTCGGGACTGTGATGAGCCGGTTGGCCGCCGCCCGCTTGAAACTGGTGCAGACCACACCCTCTACGGCCCAGCAGGATAAATCCAGCGGAGAACGGCGATGACTCAGACTAACGTACCGTCCGATGAGTGGTTGGTGGCTTATCTGGATGGCGAGCTGGAGGTGGAGCAGCGGGCGTTCATCGCCGATCAGGTCCGCACGGACCCGGTGCTGGCCGCACGCCTGGAGGCTTTGCAGTGCGCTGACTTACCCTTCAAGGCCGCCTTCGACTCGGTGCTGGGTCAAGCACCTACCGCGCGGATGCAGGCAATGCTCAACGCCTTGCCAGCGGCACAAGCCCCAGCGCTGAGTCGACGTCGCTTCCTGGCCGTAGCCGCCGGTTTTGCCGTGGCAGGCGCAGTTGCCGACCGCCTGTTCATCAGTTGGCCTCGCGCGCAATCCGCTCAAGGCTGGCGTGCCTCGGTTGCCGAATACATGGCCCTGTACACACCGCAGACCCTGGAAAACCTCAGCGCTGATCGCGCCTCTCACATCGCCCAACTCAATGGCGTGGGGGCACAATTGGGGCTGCCGTTATCTCCAGAGGCGGTAACTCTGCCCGGCGCCGAGTTCCGGCGTGCGCAGATCCTCGACTATGAAGGCGTAGTGATCGGCCAATTGACCTACCTGGATCCGCGCCATGGTCCATTGGCACTGTGTATCACCGCCAGCCAAAAGGGCGCGCAGCCCGTCGCTACCGAGCAGCGCCGAGGCATGAATGTGGTGTATTGGGCCAGCCTGTCCCATGGCTTCATGCTGATCGGGAGAAACACATTCGAGGATTTGCAGATCATGGCCAGCCGCGTCGAACGGACGTTAATAGCTTGAACCCGGTGAGCCGGCATCGTCTGCTGCACTCGCCAACCGCCCCAACAGCGACTCAATGAACACCGTTTCCGCTCGACTCATCTTCTGCTCCCGATGCCACAGCAAGTGGATATCCACATCGGCAATCCCCTCATCCGGCGGCAGCCGCCACAGCAGCCCGTTCTTCACATCTTCCGCCACCACGTGAACCGGCAGGCAGCCCAAACCAAACCCGGCGATCACCAGGCGGCGTACCTCTTCCAGGCTGGACGACGACGCCACGATCCGCCCGCTGAAGCCCTGCTGATCACGAAAGATCGTCAGTGGCGATAGCATCCCGCCGATTTGATCACTGGTGAAACTCACGAAGTTCTCCGACTGCAAATCCCCCTCCGCCAATCCGCTGCGTCCGAACAGGGCATGGTGCTGTCCGCAAAAGAACGCGTAGCGCTGGCGCAGGAACAGATGCTGCTCCAGCCGTGGCTGTGGTCGACGGTTGAGGCTCAGGCCCAGGGTGGCGGTTTTTTCCAGCAGGGCGGCGACGATGTCGGAGCTGCGCATCACCTCTACTTCCAGGTCGACCCGTGGATGTTCACGATGGAAGTCCGCGAGAAACTCATCGAAAAGGTCCGAGTTGATCCGACTGATCATCAGCAAACGCACCTTGCCGATCACTTCATCGCCAGGTTTCTGCAGGGCGTTGCTCATCTGCGAGACCTGGCCGTACATCTCGCCGGCAATGGCGAAGATCTGTTCACCGGCCTCGGTCAGTACGAAGCGCGGGCCACGGCGGGCGATGAGTTGGCAGTCGAGTTGTTCTTCCAGGCGCTTGAGGGCCTGGCTGATCGCCGGTTGGGTCAAATGCAGGCGGGCGGCGGCGCGGCTGATGCTCAGTTCCTGGCCGATCACGCGGAAGGTGCGCAGCAGGTTCCAGTCCAGGCGGTCGTTGAGCAGGGGGTGAATATCGCGACGGGGTTCGGACATGGCGCGGCTCAATAATAAGCAGAATTTATAATTGGAATAATAAATAGAAAATTGACTAATCATAGCCCCGCGACGATAAATCACCCCTGGCAAGCGCCATCAGAGCGCATGCGTTCGACCTTTCTCCTGCCAAAAAAATAACCAAAGGAGCCCGCCCATGAAGCCTTCCGCTTCGCCCCAGCCTCGCCGTGCTGCGGCCGCCGCTTTTATCGGCACCATGATCGAGTGGTACGACTTCTACATCTATGCCACCGCCGCGGCGTTGGTGTTCGGTCAGCTGTTTTTCCCTTCCGAAGACAAATTGTTCAGCACCATGGCTGCGTTCGGCACCTTTGCCGTAGGTTTTTTCGCGCGGCCGTTGGGCGGCATCGTGTTCGGGCATATCGGCGACCGCATTGGCCGCAAGAAATCCCTGGTGATCACCCTGGTCATGATGGGCGTGGTCACCGTGTGTATCGGGCTGCTGCCAACTTACGCGCAGATCGGCGTCGCGGCGCCGGTCATGCTGGTCCTGCTGCGCATCGTGCAAGGTATTGCCGTCGGTGGTGAGTGGGGCGGTGCGGTGCTGATGGCCGGTGAGCATGCGCCCAAAGGGCGGCGGAACTTCTTCGCGTCCTTTGCCCAACTGGGCAGCCCGGCAGGGTTGATCCTGTCGCTGCTGGCGTTCAGCGCGGTGACGCGTTTGCCGGAAGAAGACCTGCTCAGTTGGGGCTGGCGCCTGCCGTTCCTGGCCAGTGCCTTGCTGCTGATCGTGGGCCTGGCGATTCGCCTGGGCGTAAACGAATCCCCTGAGTTCCTCGAAGACCAGGCGCTGGCGCAAAAGGCCCGGGCGATCAAGCCCGACCAGGCCCCGGTGATCGAAGTGCTGAAAACCGCGTGGCGCCCGTTGTTGCTGTGCATTGGCGCCAACACCCTGGGCATCGCCGGCGTGTATTTCACCAACACGTTCATGATTGCCTACAGCACTCAGCAACTGGGCTTACCGCGCTCGTTGATTCTGGAGTGTTTGTTCTTCGTTGCCATCATCCAGTTCTGTGTCCAGCCGCTGGCGGCCTGGGTGGCGGAGAAGGTCGGCGCCACGCGGTTTCTCTGCGCGATGACGGTACTGGCGATGGCTTCGCCGTACCCGATGTTCGTGCTGGTGAGCAGCGGCCAGGCGCCGTTGATCATCCTCGGCATCGCCCTGGCCGTGGTGTGCATGGCCTCGTTTTATGCGGTCATCGCCGGCTTTGTCAGCGGCCTGTTTGAAACCCGTGTGCGCTATACCGCGATTTCCCTGGCCTATCAGGTGTGCGGTGCGCTGGCCGGTGGTCTGACGCCATTGATTGGCACCTGGCTGGCCCATGCCTACCAGGGCCAATGGTGGCCGATGGCGGTGTTTTACAGCCTGATCGCGGCGGTCTCGCTGGTGTGCGTATTGGCGTTATCGCGCCGCCACGCCACCGCCCACCGTCTCGAAATGGCCCCAAGTGTCTGAGGGGAGATGGGTAATGTTGAAGATTAATGGCCCGCGCCTATGGGCCAGCCTGATGGCCATGGCTGAAGTGGGCGCGACCGCACGCGGTGGCAGTTGCCGCCTGGCCTTGAGCGCAGAGGACCAGGCCGGTCGCGAGCTGTTCAGCCACTGGTGCACTGCGGCGGGGCTGACCTTGAGCGTGGATGCCATCGGCAACCTGTTCGCCCGCCGCGCCGGGACGGAGGAGGACGCCGCCCCGGTGATGATGGGCAGCCACCTCGACACTCAGCCGGAGGGCGGGCGTTTCGATGGTGTCTACGGTGTGCTGGCTGGCCTGGAAGTGATCCGCAGCCTTGACGACCACGGCATTCAAACGCGTAAACCGTTGGAAATCGCCGTATGGACCAACGAGGAGGGCGCCCGGTTTACCCCGGCGATGCTTGGCTCGGCGGTCTTCACTGGCGCCCTGGCGTTGGACAAGGCCCTGGCCAGTGTCGACGTGGACGGCATCAGCGTGGCCGAGGCCTTGCGCGCCATCGGCTACCACGGTGAGCGCGCGTCAGGTGGTGCGGTGGATGCGTATTTCGAAGCGCATATCGAGCAAGGCCCGATCCTGGAAGACAACGCCAAGAGCATCGGCGTGGTCACTGGTGGCCAGGCGATTCGCTGGCTCGATGTGCGCGTCACCGGCATGGCGGCGCACGCAGGCACGACGCCGATGCCGCTGCGCAAGGACGCGCTGTATGGCGCTGCGCAAATGATCCAGGCGCTGGAAAGCCTGGCCAAGGATTTCGCTCCCGAGGGCCTGACGACCGTTGGTGAATTGAGCATCGCCAAATCCTCCCGTAACACCATCCCCGGGCTGCTGCATTTTAGCGTCGATCTGCGCCATCACCGCGACACCGACCTTGATGCCATGGAACAGCAGGTGCGCAAACAGTTGCAGGCCATCGCCGCGCAACGTGGGCTGGACGTCACCATCAGCCCCCATTGGATCAGCCCGGCGACACCGTTCGATGCGCAATGCGTGGCCTGCGTGCAAGCCGCGGTGGACGCCTTGGGCTACAGCCAGCAGCGGATCGTCAGCGGCGCCGGTCACGACGCGATTCACCTGGCACGCTATTGCCCCACCGCGATGGTCTTCATCCCCTGCGTCGGCGGCCTCAGCCACAACGAAGCCGAAGATGTATTGCCCGAAGACGTGCGCCAGGGCACCGATGTATTGCTTAACGCCGTGTTGGCTCGCGCCGGCCAGGCCACATGACCACTCATACCTGAAGACTGGCGCCGTCCCGCTCAAACAGGGACGCAGTGTTCATCCAGGAGCCTCTTATGCGTACGTTTTTCCACCCCGAACAGCTGCTGCACCATCCGCGCAGCTACTATTCCCGCGGCCAGATGCGCACGCCGCAGGAAGTCCCCGAGCGTGCCCGCAACCTGCTGCTGGCCGCGCAAACCCTTGGCTTCGATATTCAACAACCGCAGGATTATGGACTTGAGCCCCTGCTGGCCGTCCACGGCGCGTCTTACCTGACTTTCCTCCAGCAAGCCCACGCGCTCTGGAAAGAAATCCCCGAGGACTGGGGCGACGAAGTCATGTCCAATATCTTCGTGCGCGAGCCCAACGCCCTGCGCGGCGTCCTGGCCCAGGCTGCGCGCTACCTGGCCGACGGCAGTTGCCCGGTGGGTGAACTCACCTGGCGCTCGGCGTATTGGTCAGCCCAAAGCGCCGTCGCCGCCGCCAGGGCCATCCTCGACGGGGCGCCCGCAGCCTATGCACTGTGTCGCCCGCCAGGTCATCACGCGCGCTTCGATGCGGCAGGCGGCTTCTGCTACATCAATAACGCGGCCGTCGCGGCACAGGCGTTGCGCGAAGGCTTCCAACGCGTCGCCATCCTCGACACCGACATGCACCACGGCCAGGGCATCCAGGAGATTTTCTACGACCGCGACGATGTGCTCTATGTGTCGATCCACGGCGATCCCACCAACTTCTACCCCGGCGTCGCCGGCTTCGCCGAAGAGCGTGGCAACGCCGCCGGTGAAGGCTTCAACCTCAACCTGCCGATGGCGCACGGTGCCAGCGAGGCGGTGTTTTTTGCACAACTGGAGCGGGCGCTCAAGACGGTCAAAGACTTCTCGGCGCAGGTGCTGGTGTTGTCCCTGGGCTTCGATATCTACGAACTCGACCCGCAAAGCAAAGTCGCGGTGACGCGCCAGGGGGTTGCGCAGTTGGGAGCCTGCATCCGTGGGCTGGGGTTGCCCTGTGTGATCGTGCAGGAAGGGGGGTATCACCTGGAGACGCTGGACAGTAATGCCCAGGCGTTTTTCGACGGCCCACAGGCTTGGAGCATGTAATCAGGCAACTTTTCAGGAGCTGAAACTGAAACGCCTGCTGGGCTCCATGCCCCGCCGGCGTTAAGGGGTTGCCAACCAACGTGGAACTCGTTGGCAACACTTTTTTTCGTGGGGCTAAAGTACTGCCCCGGCAGGCCGAAACGCTCTCATACGATGTCATATCCCTAAAAAGAGAGCCGCCAAACATGTCCCTTCGCAGCCTGTCCATCGCCCGTCGCGCGGGCTTGGGTTTTGCCCTGATTGCCTTGCTCGTCGCCCTGTTGGGTTTTTTCGCGCTCTCGAACATGGCCAGCATTCGTGCCAGTGCGGTGCAGGTGGAAAGCGGGCTGGTGCCCAAGATGCGCATGGTGGCGGACATTCGCGAAATCATGCTGCGCATTCGTACGATTTCTTTGCGCATGGCGCTGGACCCGAACCCCGCGAGCATCCCGCAATACCGCAGCCAGATGGACACTCGTAGCCAGGACCTGGCCAAGCGGCTGGCCGACCTCAACGCGGTGATCGACACCTCCGAGGTGCGCGCGTTGTATGAGCAGTTCCAGGTCTCGCTGCGCCAATACCAGCAGGGGCTGGCCCAGTCGTTTGTCCTGGCCGACCAGCAGCAGGGCGCCGAGCTCAACAAGTTGCTGCTGGTGGACATGAAAACCGTGGTGGATGGCTCCGGAGCCCAACTCAACGCCCTGGCCGACTACTACAACGCGCAGATCAACCAGCAGGGCCAGGCGGCTGAGGCGCAGTACGGCCGTTCGCGCACGATGGTCTTCGGTTTTGTGCTGCTGGCCGCGTTGAGCACCGTGGCGCTGGCGTGGTTGCTGACGCGCAGCATCGTCGGCCCCTTGAGCCATGCGGTGCGGGCCGCAGAAAACGTTGCCCGAGGCGACCTGACCCAAACGGTGGCGGTGACCGGCGACGATGAAGTGACCCGCCTGTTCGTGGCACTCCAGAGCATGCAAGCCAGCCTGCGCGGGACCTTGCAACTGATTCGCCAGTCGGCCGGTCAGTTGGCGTCTTCCGCCACCGACCTCAATGGCATCACCGACCAAAGCAGCCGCAGCCTGCAAAAACAAACCGCTGAAATCGAGCAGGCCGCCACGGCGGTCAACGAGATGACCTCGGCCGCAGATGAGGTGGCGCGCAATGCGGTGTCCACCTCCGAATCCACACGCCTGTCCAATGAAACGGCGCGCGAGGGCCAGCACCGAGTGGGCGAAACCGTCAGCGCCATTGAAGCCCTGAGCACCAACATCGGCGAAACCTCGACCCTGGTACAGAACCTCGCCGAGCAATCGCGGGATATCGGCAAGGTGCTCGACGTGATTCGCTCCATCGCCGAGCAGACCAACCTGCTGGCCCTCAATGCCGCTATCGAAGCGGCGCGGGCCGGTGAGTCCGGGCGTGGTTTTGCGGTGGTGGCGGACGAAGTGCGTGCACTGGCCCACCGTACCCAGCAATCGACCCTGGAAATCGACCAGATGGTCACCGCGATGCGCACGGGTTCCGACCAGGCACTGACATCGATGCAGTCGAGTACCCAGCGCGCCACTGACACGTTGGCCCTGGCTGAAGGAGCCGGTGGTGCATTGAGCCAGATCACCGACTCCATCGACCAGATTCACCAGCGCAACCTGGTGATCGCCAGCGCCGCCGAGGAGCAGGCCCAGGTGGCCAAGGAGGTCGATCGCAACATCGTTAATATTCGCGACCTGTCTGCCCAGTCGTCTTCCGGCGCCGGGCAGATCAATGGGTCGAGCCGTGAATTGGCGCAGTTGGCGGTCGCCCTCAACGAGGCGGTGGCACGCTTTCAGCTGTAGTGACGTGCGCCGTGAGTGGCGGCGGGCAGGAAGGCGCTAATTCAGCGTCGGTTCTTCCTCGATCTTTATATTGACCGCTTGCCACTCACCCCCCGGCCCCCGTTCCAATTCGTAGCTGACGATTTGCCCCTCGCGCAGCACTCGACCGCCCTGGGCGGTGCTGCTACGAAAGAACACGTCTTGCGTATCGTGGACGGCAGTTTCGCTGCTGATGAAAATTGCAGTCTGTGGAGTTGTTCTGGACATGGCCGTTCTCCTTTTTCAGTGCAATACATGGCCCGTGGTGGGCGGGGTGAAGCGGTCATCCAACGGTTTATCAACCGACCACTTGGACTTTGTCGGCCTGCATGCCTTTTTGCCCTTGCACCGCTTCGAAGCTGACTTTCTGTCCTTCTTTCAATGACTTGAATCCAGTGCCTTCAATCGCCCTGAAGTGTACGAACAGGTCGGGCCCATCATCCGGAGTGATAAACCCATAGCCTTTTTCATCGTTGAACCACTTCACCGTGCCGTTCTGTCTGTTGCTCATTGTTCGTACCCTCTAAACCCTTGTGTCCTGATGCGCGCCGATGCAACGCGACATACTTAATAAAAGCCCCGCGCCCGCCAGTCGTCAACACGGCGCGAGACCAACGGTACTGTCATTTCTGACAGGTTTTCAGGCCGTCAAAGCGCGCCATACTGCGCAGTTTCATGCTGAAGACCCGCAGTGTTCGGGCGGCCGTCCGCGCGCGCATGGCGCCCTGTCGTCGCCCATACGATAATGCCGGCATTCCGATTCCCACTGGCCATCCTCCGTGATCATCAATTTCGACCTCAACGACCTCCAAGCCTTCCGCGCCGTGGTAGACAAGGGCAGTTTTCGCGCCGCCGCCGAGGCCATCCGGATTTCGCAGCCGGCCCTCAGCCGCCGTATCGAAAAGCTTGAATCCGCCCTCGATGTGAAGCTGTTCGAACGCACCACGCGCCGGGTCAGCCTGACCATGGTCGGGCGTGCATTCCTGCCTCAGGTCGAGCGCATGCTCGACGACCTCGACATTGCCCTGATGGGCATCAGTAACGTGGCGTCCACGCGCATGGGCGACGTCACCATCGCCTGCGTGCCGTCTACGGCGTATTACTTCATGCCCCACGTGATTTCCGAGTTCCACAAGCTGTACCCGAAGATTCGCCTGCGGGTGCTGGACGCCAGTGCCGGTGAGGTGTGCAGCGCGGTGGGGAGTGGCGAGGCGGATTTTGGCGTGAGTTTCAGCGGCAGCCTGGCCGATGAAGTGGAATTCGAGTTGCTGATGCAGGAGCGCTATGTACTGGCGTGTCGTCGGGACCACCCGTTGGCCGGACGCGACAGCGTGACCTGGGCCGAGGCCTACGAGCACGACTACATCACGGTGGACAAGACGTCGGGCAACCGCGCCCTGCTGGACCAGGCCTTGCACGGCGTGCGGGTGAAAAAACCGAGCGTCTGCGAGACACACCACGTGACCACGATGATCGGCTTGGTGGAGGCGGGGCTGGGGGTGGCGATGGTGCCGTCGATCGCCATGCCGGCGGGCGAACACCCGATTCTGGTGAGTGTGCCGCTGGTCGAGCCGCCGGTGATGCGCAACGTGGGCTTGATCAAGCGTCGCGGGCGGACATTGCCGCCCGCGGCGCTGGAGTTGGAGCGGTTGGTGCGGGAGATGCCGTTTCGGTCAGCGTGACACCGAGTCCAGGCCGGTGGATTGCACCAGCGGTTGTGCCTCGGGCGAGGCCAGGTACCGCAACAGTGCCTTGGCCTGGGCCGGGTGTTCGGCGTTAACCGGAATGCCCGCCGCAAAGCGTGTCACCGACTGCACGTCTTCCGGGATCTTGCCCACGTAAGTCACCCCCGGCACCGGCAACAGTTCCGCGACCTGTTGCAAGCCCACCTCGTATTCACCCTTGGCAACCTTCTCGGCCACCGGGATGCGTTCGATCATGCTGCCCTTGGCGGGCATGCCGAGTTTCTTGAACAGCTCCTTCTCGACATACACACCGCTGGCGCTGTCCGAATACGCTATGGACTTGGCCTTGAGCAGCACGGCCTTGAGCTCGGCGTCGGTGCCAATCGTCGGTTTCGCCGCGCCTTCTTTCACCACCAGGCCGATGCGCGAATCCGCCAATTCCACGCGGGACGCCGGGTCGACTTTGCCTTGCTTGATCAACTCATCCAGGGCGTAGCCGACCATAATCACCACGTCGGCGTGTTCGCCACGGGCCAGGCGGTTGGGAATCGCTTCCGGCGCCTTGCCCATCGAGGGGCCGAGGATCGTGTCGAGGGTATCGCCGCTCTGTTTGGCATATTGCGGGCCCAGCAATTTATACGCCGCAGTGAAGCCACCCGAGGTCATGACCTTGAGTTCTTCGGCCTGGGCCGTCAGTGCCAGGGTGCCGAGGGTCAGGGTCGTCAGGGTCTTGAATAGCGTCTTCATCACACGGCCTCCTGCATCACTTGCCCACGGGTGTTGGCCCGGCGATACAGCGCCAGGGTCGAGCACAAGGCGCACAGCGCGGCAAACATCATCCAGTAGGCCGGGGAGGCCTTGTCTTCGGTGAGGTGGATGAACCAGGTGGAAATCGCCGGAGTGAAACCGCCAAAGAGTGCGGTCGCCAGGCTATAGGCCAGGGAGAAACCCGCCACGCGCACTTCCACCGGCATGATTTCGGTCAGCGCCGGGATCATTGCGCCGTTGTACATGCCATAGAGGAAGGAGAACCACAGCAGGACTTCCAACATATGCGCAAAGCTCGGCGCGTTGACCACGTAGGACAACGCCGGGTAAGCAGTGAGAACCGTCAGCACGGTCATGGCGACCAGTACCGGCTTGCGGCCAAAGCGGTCGCTCAAGGTGCCGCCGATGGGCAGCCAGACAAAGTTCGACACGGCCACCAGCAAGGTCACCAGCAGTGCATCGGAGGTGCTCAGTTGCAGCACGGTCTTGCCGAAGGTCGGCGCGTACACGGTGATCAGGTAGAACGCCGTGGTGGTCATGGCGACCATCAGCATGCCGCCGATGACCACAGTCCAGTTCTTCGCCAGGGTCGCCAACACTTCGCGCATGGTGGGGCGATGTTTGCGGTTGGCGAACTCTTCGGTTTCCTCCAGGTTGCGGCGCAGCACGAAGATGAACGGGATGATCACGCAACCGAAGGCGAACGGGATACGCCAGCCCCAATCGGCCACCACGGCCGGTTCCATCCACACATTCAGGCCATAACCCAATGCGGCGGCCACCACGATGGAGATCTGTTGGCTGCCCGATTGCCAGCTGGTGTAGAAGCCCTTGCGGCCGGGCGTGGCCATTTCGGACAGGTATACCGACACACCGCCCAGTTCTGCGCCGGCCGAGAAACCTTGCAGCAGGCGGCCGATCAGTACCAGCAACGGGGCCCACAGGCCAATGCTGTGATAACCGGGCACCAACACGATCAGCAGCGTGCCGCTGGCCATGATCGACAGGGTCACGATCAACCCTTTGCGGCGACCGACGTCGTCAATGTAGGCGCCCAGAATGATCGCGCCCAATGGCCGCATCAGGAAGCCTGCGCCGAACACGGCGAAGGTCATCATTAATGACGCAAACTCATTAGCGGCGGGAAAGAACGCGGCAGCAATGTAGGTGGCATAGAAGCCGAACAGAAAGAAGTCGAACTGTTCGAGGAAGTTGCCCGAAGTCACGCGGAAAACCGCACCAATTTTCGAGCGAGCGGCGTCAGGCCGAGAAGGGCTATTCATGGTTTTGTGTCTCCAGCGTTCTTTTAAAGTGCTTGTTTCGCTTAAGACCGCGGATAGTGGCTGACACATTTAGAAATGATAAGTGAGTTATTTGGATGTATTGATGCGTGCAGATTATCAATCCGCGAGCCCGCCCCAAATGACTGCCGTGTTCTATGCTTGCAGGTGTGTCCAATTCTTACGGATGGGAGGTGGCTATGGGTAATGAACAGAAGCGTCAAGAGCAGCCGAAGCGTGAGCAACCCCGGCGACACGAAGAGGAAAAACCCCAGACCTGGAAGCATCCGGACGACGGAACAGAGCTGTCCGAGCGGGATCAGGAACGTCCGCTCAAGCCCTGATCAATGTTCGATCGAGGGCAAAAAGCAACCTTGATGGGCCATGAACTGCCTCCACGAATAGCGCTCCGTGGGGGCAGGTGTTACCTGGGGCGGGGTCTCGAATTTAACCAGCGAGGCACCGGTATCGGCATTAATCACCTCAACGCGACACCAGCCGCTGTCGGTGTCCGCAATCCCGCCTTTGAGCAGGTAACGCCCCTGGGCGGCGAACTCAGTGTTGAACTCGATCACACAGCGCCGCCCGGCGCTCGCCAGGCCCGACACGATCAGGTGCAGCGCTTGGTTGGCGGCGATATCCACGTAACCTTTGGGGCGCGAAGTGGTGCCGTGCACGGCAAATAATGCGGTTTCCTGACTCGGCGTTCCCACCCTGCCTTCCAGGCACTCATGATCCGTCGAAACGCTGACAGACAGCCCTTCGTTGTAGCTGTCGTGGGTGCTCAATTCACTTTTGACCTGTGCTCGGGGGCCGTCGAGCGGTGCCTTATAGGGCGCCATGGCCGTGCATCCGGCCAACAGCAGCGGGAGCACAACGCAGTGGATTTTCATCAGGGGGGCAGCGTCCATTCCAGAGGGTATTCATGATCAACAGGGGCCAACTCTGTGACAAGTGTGCTGTCGTGGGTTTGGGAAATTATTTGACATATTTGATTTGTGATCACATATTGTCGCCATAAGAACGACAACACAGGTTTGCCTCATGACAGATGGTCCGCTTCTCCTGCCCACCCTGCGCCAGGTGTCCCGCGATACCTTGCAAGACCAGGTCTATCGCCAGATCCGCGAAGCCTTGATGAGTGGCCGTTTCCAGCCTGGCCAGAAACTCACCATCCGTGGCCTGGCCGAAGCGCTTGGCTCCAGCCCCATGCCGGTGCGCGAAGCGCTGCAACGCCTCAGTGCCGAAAACGCCTTTGAAGTCACGGAAACCTCCCGTCTGCGCGTACGCATGATGACGGTCGAACGCCTGCGCGAAATTCGCGATGCGCGGGTCGCCCTCGAAGGGCTGCTGGCGGAAAAGGCCGTGTTGCTCCTGCAAAAGGTTGACCTCGACGAAATCACCGACCTGTGCGAGCAGATGCAGCACGCCGCCGATGAAGTCGACGTGTCTCGCTACCTGTGGACCAACTTCGCGTTCCACCGGCGCATCTACGCTGTGGCCCAGGCCGAATTGACCATGGCCGCCGTGGAAAACTTCTGGCTGCACATGGGCCCCTGCTTTGCCCTGGTCGCCCCCGATAAAGCTCACCTGCAACGCTCGATGGAGGCGCATACGCGCATCGTTGAGGCCCTGGCTGCCCGCGATGGCGCCGGTGCCCGCGCGGCGGTGACCGATGACATCATGCAGGCCGCCGACTCGCTGGCGCGCCTGCTCGTCAAGAACGACCGTTCGCGGTCGTCTGCTTCAGGAGGTAAACGGGCATGAGTGTCCTACAACGGTTGCAGCCCTATCCTGGGTTACGTGTGTTGATTTCCGGCGGGGCTGCCGGCATCGGTGAAGTCGTGGCGGCGGCGTACCTCGAAGCCGGCGCCCAGGTGCATGTGTGTGATGTCAGCGAACCTGCCCTGGCGGCCTTTCGCGATAAATACCCAGGCACCGTCGCCACGCGTGCCGACGTCAGCGAGGCCGCGCAGATCGAAGCCGTGTTCACGGTGCAGCGCGAGCAATTCGGCGGCCTGGATGTGCTGGTCAACAACGCCGGGATCGCCGGGCCCACCGGCGGGATCGATGCGATCAGCGACGCCGAATGGCAAGCCACCATCAACATCAACCTGACTGCGCAATATCGGTTTGCCCACCACGCGGTGCCGATGCTCAAGGAATCCTCCCACGGCCACCTGTTGCATATCGCCTCGGTGGCGGGGCGCCTGGGCTACGCGTGGCGCACGCCGTATGCGGCGACCAAATGGGCGATTGTCGGCCTGATGAAATCCCTGGCCTCGGAGTTGGGTGAGAGTGATATCCGCGTCAACGCCTTGCTGCCTGGCATTGTCGAAGGCCCGCGCATGGACGGTGTGATTCGCGCCCGTGCCGAACAGGTCGGCGTGCCGGAAGCCGAGATGCGCCAGGAGTACCTCAACAAGATTTCCCTCAAGCGCATGGTCACCGCCGAAGACGTCGCGGCCATGGCCTTGTTTCTCTGTTCGCCCGCCGCCCGCAACGTGACCGGCCAAGCGATCAGCGTCGACGGTAACGTCGAGTACCTGTAAGCCGCACGCGCTTCGCCAAGGAAGAACCCACCGCTGCACCGGGATTTTTTTTCATAAGAATAAAAGTCGGAGAATCGTCATGCCCAAAAATCGCCCTGTGATCATTACCTGCGCCGTCACCGGCGCCATTCATACGCCGTCGATGTCGCCGCATTTGCCGATCACTGCCCAGGAAATCGCCGCCGCCGCCATCGGTGCCGCCCAAGCGGGTGCGGCCATTGTCCACCTGCATGCCCGCGACCCGCTTGACGGTCGCCCCAGCCAGGACCCGGCGCTGTTCGCTGAATTCCTGCCGCACATCAAGGCCGCCAGCGACGTGGTGATCAACATCACCACGGGTGGCGCGCCCACCATGGGCGTGGAAGAACGCCTGCAACCGGTGATGCAGTTCAAGCCGGAACTGGCCTCGCTGAACATGGGCTCGATGAACTTCGGCCTGTACGAAATGCTCAACCGCTTTACCGAGTTCAAGCACGACTGGGAGCGCCCGTACCTCGAAGAAAGTGACGACCGGATCTTTCGCAATACCTTCCGCGACATCGCCCATATTCTCAATTCGTGCGCCGAGAACCGCACCCGTTTCGAGATCGAGTGCTACGACATCGGCCACCTCTACACCGCCGCGCACTTCCTGGAGCGGGGCCTGCTCAAGCCGCCGTTGTTTATCCAGTCGGTGTTCGGCCTGCGGGGCGGCATCGGTGGTCACCCCGAAGACCTGGCGCACATGCGGCGCACCGCCGACCGCCTGTTTGGCGATGACTACGTGTGGTCGATCCTCGGTGCCGGGCGTGGGCAAATTCCGCTGGCGACCATGGGCCTGTCCATGGGCAGTAACGCCCGTGTCGGCCTGGAGGATTCGTTGTGGGACGGCCCGGGCAAGTTGGCGGCGTCGAATGCCGACCAGGTGCGGCGCATTCGCACGGTGATCGAAGCCCTCGGCCATCGCGTCGCCACGCCGGATGAAGCGCGGGAAATCCTCGGGCTCAAGGGGCGTGACCAGGTCAACTTCTAACCCACAACTGAGGTCGCGCCCCGGTGATATTCACCGATCCACTGTAGGAGCGAGCTTGCTCGCGAAAAACGCCAAGACACCGCGTTACACCAGGCAGCACGCGTTATCGTTGACGTTTTTCGCGAGTAAGCTCGCTCCTACAAGGGGTTACCCATCTGGGCGTGGCCTGCATCCCGCACAACAACAATAAGGGGATCACACCATGCGTATCGAAGTGCTTGTGGACGTCAAGACCACCCTGGGCGAAGGCCCGGTGTGGGACGTCGAACAACAACGGCTGTACTGGATCGACAGCGCCGACGGCCGCATCCTGCGCTGCACCGAAGACGGCCGCGAACTGCGGGCCTGGGACGTGGGCCAGAAGATCGGCTCCATGGCCCTGCGCCATACCGGCGAGGCGGCCATCGTTGCCCTGCAAAACGGCGTGCACAGCCTGGACCTGGCCAGTGGCGAACTGGCCCTGATCCAGGACCCGGAACCGCACCTGCCGAACAACCGCCTCAACGACGGCAAGGTCGACCGCCAGGGCCGCTTTGTCTTCGGCTCCATGGACACCCTGGAAGACAGCCCCAGCGCCAAGCTCTATCGCCTCGACCCCGACCTGAGCCTGCACACCCTGGACGAGGGCATCATCGTGTCCAATGGTCCGTGCTGGAGCCCGTCCGGCGAAACCTTCTACTTCTGCGACACCTGGTCCGGCGAGATCTGGGCGTATGACTACGACCTCGCCAGCGGCGCCGTGAGCAACCGACGCACCTTCGCCAAGGTCGATACCGCCGCTGGCGGCGCGGCCGACGGCTGCACCGTGGATGCCGAAGGCTGCCTGTGGCAGGCGCTGGTCTATGCCGGGCAACTGGTGCGCTACACCCCTGATGGGCAGGTCGATCGGGTGATCCCGATGCCGGTGAAAAAGGTCACCAGCCTGACCTTCGGCGGGCCGAACCTGGACACCCTGTTCGTGACCTCCATGGCCAGGCCGCCGCTGCCGCGTTTTCCGGCCGACGGTCAGCAGCGCGGTGCGTTGTTCGCGATCAGCGGGCTGGGCGTGCAAGGAATAGCCGAGCGAAGGTTCGTCAGCTAGCGCGTTTTTTCAACCAGGCACCTTCCTTCCGCAACCTTGTGTCAGTGCGCGCCCTCGCGCGCCTGGAGAGGCCCATGGCAACTTTAAAAAAAGCGTCGCTGCGCAGCATTCACCGGCATTCCTGGGTGTCGCTGCTGGTCTGCTGGATGATCTGGATCCTCAACGCCTACGACCGTGAGATCGTGTTGCGGCTGGGGCCGACCATCTCCAAGCATTTCGATTTGTCGGCTGATCAGTGGGGCACCGTGGCCACGGTGGTCATGCTCGCGCTGGCCTTGCTGGATATCCCCGGTTCAATGTGGAGCGACCGCTATGGCGGGGGGTGGAAACGTGCGCGGTTCCAGGTGCCGTTGGTGCTCGGCTACACGGCGATTTCGTTTCTGTCGGGCTTCAAAGCCTTGAGCGGCAACCTCGCGACGTTTATCGCCCTGCGTGTCGGCGTCAACCTTGGCGCCGGCTGGGGCGAGCCGGTCGGCGTGAGCAACACCGCCGAATGGTGGCCGGTGGAGCGGCGCGGGTTTGCCCTGGGCGCGCACCACACCGGTTACCCGATCGGCGCGATGCTCAGTGGCATCGTCGCCAGCTTTGTCATCACGGTGTTTGGCGAGGACAACTGGCGCTACGTGTTCTTCTTCGCTTTCGTGGTCGCGCTGCCGCTGATGATCTTTTGGGCGCGATATTCCACTGCCGAGCGCATCACCGCGCTGTACGTCGACATCGCCGCCAAAGGCATGACCCCACCGGACAACACCCCGGCCAGCCAGATCAAGGGTGATGCCTGGCGCACCTTTGTCGCCACCTTACGCAATCGCAACATCGCCCTGACGGCGGGTAACACGATGCTCACGCAGGTGGTGTACATGGGCGTCAACATCGTGCTGCCGGCCTACCTCTACAACATCGCCGGGCTGTCGCTGGCGGAGTCGGCGGGGATGAGCGTGGTGTTCACGCTCACCGGCATTCTCGGGCAACTGGTGTGGCCGTCGCTGTCGGACATCATCGGCCGCCGTACCACCCTGATCATCTGCGGGCTGTGGATGGCGGCGAGTGTCGGCGCGTTTTACTTCGCCAACACCCTGACCCTGATCATCGTCGTGCAACTGCTGTTCGGCCTGGTGGCCAACGCGGTGTGGCCGATCTACTACGCAGTGGCCTGTGACTCGGCCGAGTCGTCGGCAACCTCCACCGCCAACGGCATCATCACCACGGCGATGTTTATCGGCGGTGGCCTGGCGCCGGTGCTGATGGGCAGCCTGATCGCCATGGGCGGCGGCTGGACCACCTTGCATGGCTACACCGTGTGTTTCTTCGTGATGGCCGGCTGCGCCCTGGGCGGTGCTGTGCTGCAACTGTTTTCCCATCGCCCGCGGGCCATGGCCGTGCAACTTCAACCCTAGAACAACATTGATGCGCCCCCCAGCCAGGCTGGCGGGGCGCCAGGAGGAACTGCCCGATGACTACCGCCACCCCGGCCCGCGAACCGCAGGCGCTGAACAAGCTGATGTTCGCCAAGCTGATGCCCTTGCTGATCATCGCCTACATCCTGAGTTTCCTCGACCGCACCAACATCGCCCTGGCCAAGCACCACCTGGACGTCGACCTGGGCATTTCCGCCGCGGCCTACGGGCTGGGGGCGGGGCTGTTTTTCCTCACGTATGCCCTGTCGGAAATCCCCAGCAACCTGATCATGCACAAGGTCGGCGCGCGGTTCTGGATCGCCCGCATCATGGTGACCTGGGGCCTGATCTCGGCGGCCATGGCGTTTGTGCAGGGCGAGACCTCGTTCTACGTGTTGCGCCTGCTGCTGGGCATCGCCGAAGCCGGTTTGTTTCCCGGCGTCATGCTCTATCTGACGTACTGGTTCAACCGTGAACAGCGGGCGCGGGCCACTGGCTATTTCCTGCTCGGCGTGTGCTTTGCCAACATCATCGGCGGCCCGGTGGGCGCGGCGTTGATGCGCATGGACGGCCTGCTCGGCTGGCACGGCTGGCAGTGGATGTTCCTGCTCGAAGGCTTGCCGGCGGTGGCATTTGCATGGGTGGTATGGCGCAAGTTGCCGGACCGTCCGAGCAAGGCCCCGTGGTTGACGGCGGACGAGGCGCGCGGGATCGAACAGCGTATTGCCCAAGAAACGGAAGAGGGCGCCGGCGAAGGCGGGCACTCGTTGAAAAACTGGCTGACCCCACAAATCCTGCTGGCGATCTTTGTGTATTTTTGCCATCAGATCACCGTCTACACCGTGATCTTTTTCCTGCCGAGCATCATCAGTAAATACGGTGAACTGAGCACCATGAGCGTCGGCCTGCTGACCTCGTTGCCGTGGATCGCGGCGGCACTCGGCGCGGTACTGATCCCGCGGTTTGCCACCACGCCGGGGCGTTGTCGTCGACTGTTGGTCACGGGGTTGCTGACCATGGCGCTGGGCCTGGGCATTGCGTCGGTGTCGGGGCCGGTCTTCAGCCTGTTGGGCTTCTGCCTGTCGGCGGTGATGTTTTTCGTGGTGCAGTCGATCGTGTTTCTCTACCCGGCGTCGCGGCTCAAGGGCGTGGCGCTGGCCGGTGGCCTCGGGTTCGTCAACGCCTGTGGCCTGTTGGGCGGGTTTGTCGGGCCTTCGGTGATGGGGGCGATCGAGATGAGTACCGGCAACGCGATGAACGGTTTGAAGGTGATCGCCGTGGTGCTGGTGGTCGCCGCGCTGGCTGCGTTGCGTTTGCGTCAGGGCCAGGAGGTGTATCAGACGAGCAATGAGGTCGGAAACCCCGAAGCGAGTACCAGGTAAGCCACCACGGCTGCCAGGCATAAACCGACGAACACGCGCAGCAATGTCCTGGCAGTGGGGTGGGCGATGAACTTGATGGCCCACAGCAAAACCCCGCTGACCAGGACGCTTAAGGCGAAAATGAACAGCACGACAGTATTCCTGTGACCCTGGACTGCTGATTTATAGTCCCAAAGCCCCAGGATGAACAGTGCGCGCATAGACGCAGCTCCTCGAGCTTTCTAAACTGCGGCTTGTCGTGGGGAAAGGGCAGGCGCCGATGAATCGCAATGAATTACGCAAGGCCGACATCAACCTGATGGTGGTCTTCGAAGCACTGATGCTCGAGCGCAATGTGACGAGGGTGGCGGAGAAGCTGTTTCTCGGCCAGCCGACCATCAGTTCGGCGCTTAACCGTCTGCGGACCTTGTTCAACGACCCCCTGTTCATTCGTGTCGGCCACCGCATGGAGCCCACGGCCCGCGCCGAGGAGATCATCCAGCATCTGTCACCGGCCCTGGATTCACTGTCTTCGGCCCTGAGCCTGACCCATGATTTCGACCCATCCATCAGCACCATGACCTTTCGCATCGGCCTGTCCGATGATGTGGAGTTCGGCCTGTTGCCGCCGTTGCTGCGTGCCTTGCGCCAGGAAGCGCCGATGGTGGTGTTCGTGGTGCAGCACGTGGACTACTGGCGTATCCCCGACCTGCTGGCCTCCGGCGATATCACCGTCGGCATCACCCAGACCCGTGGCCTGCCGGCCAACGCCAAGCGCAAGCTGCTGCGCCATATCCGCCCACGCCTGCTGCGTGCCGACGCTTCTGACAGGCCGCTGACCCTCGATGAATATTGCGCGCGGCCCCATGTGCTGGTGTCCCACACCGCCAACGTGTCGGGGTTCGCCGATGAGTGGCTGGCGGAAATCGGCCGCAAGCGCCATGTGGTGCTGTCGGTGCCGCAATACAGCGCGCTGCCTGCACTGCTGGCCGGTACTGACCTGATCGCCAGCCTGCCGGACTACACCGCCGAAGCCATGGCCGTGTCCGGCAACCTGTTCTGTGAGCCGTTCCCGTTCGAGACGCCGACCCTGGACTTGTCCATGGTCTGGCTCAGCCATGTGGACACCGACCCGGCCGAGCGTTGGGTGCGTTCGCGGCTGGAGGCGTTCATGAGTGATCGCGGCCTGGGGAAGAAGGCCTGAGGCTTTTATCCGTGGTATATCTACGAACCTTTCTACGAATGACTCGGAGTCATCCATGCCACACCTGAACCTGGAATACACCGCCAACCTGACCAACCTGGCCGTCGAGAAGACCTTGTTGCGGCTCAACAATGTGCTGATGGCGTCCGGGCAGTTCGGTTCCGAGTTCGATATCAAAAGCCGCGCCGTGAAGGTCGAGAGTTTTCAGGTGGGTACCTCCCTCAGCCCGCGCGGTTTCGTCGCGGTGAAGCTGTCGCTGCTCAGCGGGCGGTCGCCGCAGGTCAAGCAGCAATTGTCGCAAAGCCTGCTGACCGCATTGCAGGATCTGGGCGACTGGCCGGCGGATATACAGGTTCAGCTCAGCGTCCAGCTGGTCGACATGGATCGCGATTCCTACAGCAAAGTCGCTATCGGCTAACCCCCCCCACAGGGGGTTAGAGTAATCCCTGGTCCGCGCACACCTTCACCACCTGTTCCCTGAACCAGGTATTGGCGCTGTCCTGCCCACTGCTTTCATTCCATTGCATATCCAGGGTGAACCCCGGCAACCCGTTGGGCGCCTCGCAATGGCCGAACACCTCCGGCTGTGCCAGCAGCTTCTGCACGCGGCGCGGCAGGGTGACGATAAAGTCGGTGCCGGTGATCATCTTCAAGGCGGCGCTGTAGCTGTTGGCCCGGGCGATCACCTGGCGCTTGTGGGCCTGGCGCGCCAGCCAGCCGTCGATCATGTTGGTGTCGGAGGTCCACGGCGTGGGGAACACATGGCGTCGTTCGACGAAGGATTGCAGGCTGAACGTGGACTCCCGGGGCGCCGCGCATTTGTCGAAAACGCACACCAGGTCGTCCTCCAGCAGCATCTGGGTCTTGAAGTCCTTGTGGGCGCGATGAAAGTGCGGGCCGAAGCAGATCACCAGGTCGAGGCGGCCTTCGCGCAGGTCATCGGCGGGGATATCGGCTTCCAGCTTCTGCACATTGACGATCACCGGCAGGTCGGCCTGGTCGAAGTTTTTCAACAGGCGCGGCAGGATCAGTTGTTCGAAATATTCCGGGGCACAGACATTGAAGGTCACCGCCTTCTGCGTCGGGTCGAAGGCCTGGCCACCGGCGTGGCACAGGTTGATGCTCTCGAGGATCTTCTGCACATGGCCGTACATGGTGGTGGCCTTGTACGTCGGACGCATGCCCGCCCGCGTGTTGATAAACAGCTCGTCTTCGAAGCTGGTGCGCAGCTTTTTCAAGCTGTAGCTCACGGTGGACTGGCTGACGAACAGCGTTTCTGACACCTCGGTAACGCTGCTCTGGTCGTAGACGGCGATAAACACCATCAAGTCCTGCATATCAAGCTTTCTGAGCAAGTTACTGTTTAGCATCCATTCCATCCGGTAAGCCTTGGCACTGTGGCAGCGCGCGACGAGGGCAAAAGCTTAACGGAACGGACGTACCAATAGAAAGCTCTGTAGGTCGTTTCTATGTTTCGTGTGGGACAAATACTGTTTGCAACACGACCTCAGCGAATATGTTGTGCGTACTGCTTGGGGTTGAAGCGCGTGACGATCAGCAGCATCACCACGATCACTGCCGTCAGCGACCACCAGGCCCATTCGAAGCTGCCCAGTTGATCGCGGATCATCCCGGCGATCAGGGGGGACAGGCCGGCGATCAGGTAGCCAATGCCTTGCACAAACGCGGTGAGGCCGCCGGCGCGGCGGGGGTTGTCGAGGTGGTCCAACGACAGGATCAGGCTCATCGGGAACAGCCCGCCAATGCCCAGGCCCAGCAGGCACGGCCACAGCAGGCTGAGGTGTTGCGGGCTGATGATCAAGCCGCAGAAACCGAGGATGATCAGCACCAGCAACACGGCCACCACCCCGCGTTTGTCCTGGCGGCGGTTGGCGATGGCCGGGGTGACCAGGCCGGACACCACCTCCATGGCGGTCAGGAACCCCAGCAGCAACCCGGCGTGCTGTTCACTCCAGCCTTGCTCCACGTAGTACGGCGCCAACCACGCCAGCACGCAGGTGTAGGACGCGGTGCCCAGGCCAAAAAAGACCGCCAGCAACCAGGCGCGACCATTGCCGAAAAATGATTCCTGCGGGCCGCCGCTGGCCTGGGGCAACGGCGCCAGGCCCGAGCGCTGCCCACACCAGAACACCACGGCCACCAGCGCGAGCAGCGCCCAGATGGCCAGGCCGATACGCCAGCTGCCGGTGTGTACCTGCACGAACGGCGAGAACGACGCCGCCAGCGCCGCGCCGCCCATGATGGCGGTGACGTACAGGCCCATGAACAGCGAAACGTTGTCACTGAACCGCGACTTGATCAGCGCCGGCATCAACGCCTGGATCATCGCGATACCCACGCCGGCAGCGATGGCGCTGACGATCAGTTCGAGCGCCGAATCCAGGAACAGCCGCGACACCGTCGCCAACCCAATCACCAGCAGCGACAGCACAATGCTGCGATGCTCGCCAAAACGCTTGGCCAGGCCCATGCCGAAAAACATCGCCAGGCCCATGGCCATGACCGGCAACATGGTCAGCAACGCCGCACTGCTGAAGCTCAACGGCACCTCGCCGCGAATCGACGACAACAACGGCCCCACGGCGGCCATCGATGGGCGCAGGTTAAGGGCGACGAGTACCACGCTGATCATCAGCCAAACGGCGGTGGTGGGTTTTGCCTGAACGTTTTCCATGGGCCTGCCTTGTGGGAACAAGGGCGAATCAGGCCACGCATGGGGGAGGGGGGCAAATGAGAAAGTCGCTGGGGCTATCTAAAAATTGCAGTTAACGGACACACCGCCAATCAAAATGTGAGAGGCCCACCACCTGTTTGACATAGCGCTGCAACCCCTGTGGCGAGCGGGCTTGCCCCGCGTTGGGCTGCGCAGCCGCCCCAAAACCAGCCGCCCCTGCAACGTCTGATACACCGCATTCTGCTGTATTGGGGCTGCTGCGCAGCCCAACGCGGGGCAAGCCCGCTCGCCACAATAAGCTCGCTTGCCACAACAACCCGCTCGCCACAGGGGCTGCCGTTTGCTCTGCGCCGTCAGTGAGACCGAATCACATGCTTGATCTCCTGGAACGTCGCCAGCCCCCACGGGCCCAGCTCACGGCCGATACTGCTCTGCTTGTAACCACCCCACGCGGTTTGCGGGAAGATCACCTGCGGGGCGTTGATCCACACCATCCCGGCCTGCAAGGCATTCGCCACGCGCTCGGTGGTCTCGACGCTACGGCTGACCACGCTGGCCACCAGGCCGAACTCGCTGTCGTTGGCCAGGGCAACGGCCTCTTGCTCAGTGGCAAAAGGTCGTACACACAGCACCGGGCCGAAGATTTCTTCGTTCCACAACGCACTGTCCAATGGCACGTCGGTAAACACCGTCGGGCGAATGAAGTAGCCCTTCGCCAGATTCGCCGGGCGTTCACCGCCACACAACAAGCGCGCGCCAGCCTCAACGCCGCGCTGGATATGCCCCAGCACCCGCTGATACTGCGCACGGTTGATCAGCGCGCCCATTTCCACATCCTCGGCAAACGGGTCGGCCACGCGAATGCTGTCAGCCCGTGCCTGCAAACGCTGCAGGAATTCATCCGCCAGGCTGTCCGCCACCAGCACGCGACTGGTGGCCGAACACATCTGCCCTGCGTTGAAAAAACCACCGCCACAGGCCAGTTCCACCGCCAGGTCGAGGTCGGCATCCGCCAGCACCAGCAATGAGGACTTACCGCCCAACTCCAGGCTCACACCCTTGATGGTTTCGGCGGCGCGTTGCATCACCTGCACGCCCACGGCGTTGCTGCCGGTGAAGGAAATCTTGGCCACGCGACGGTCTGCTGCCAGCGGCGCGCCCACGGCCAAACCGGTGCCGCAGACCAGGTTGAACACACCCGCAGGGAAGCCGGCGGCGGCAATGATTCGCGCCAGTTGCAACTCCGCCAAGGGGGTGACTTCCGACGGCTTGAGCACCACGCAGCAGCCGGCGGCGAGGGCTGGGGCGAGTTTCCAGGCGGTGGTGACCATCGGGAAATTCCACGGCACGATCAGCCCCACCACGCCGCACGGTTCGCGGCGCAGGCGGGCGCTGAAGGCATCGCTGGGCAACGCCACCGGACAGTCCTGCGCGGCATCCATCCCTTCGGCGACAGTGGCGTAGTACTCGAAGGTGGCGATCACGTCGTCCACATCGATCCCCGCTTCAAACAGGGGCTTGCCGTTGTTGCTCGACTGCAACTGCATCAGGGGTTCACGTTGCTCGCTGACACCCTGGGCGACCTTGCGCAACAGCGCGCCGCGCTCGCGCCCGGTGGTTTTCGCCCAGTCGATAAACGCCGCGCTGGCGGCGTCGACCGCCTGGGTCACGGCGCGCGCGTCACCCACGCTGACCTGCGCCAGGCAGGCCTCGGTGGCCGGGTTGATCACCTCCAGCACCTCATGGCCCGCGCGCCACGCCCCATCGATATACACACCGTTCAATACCGCACTCATACCGCCACCTCGTTCATCCACAGCCCTTGGTCGATTTCAATCAGTGTCGGCCCCTCGCGATCAGCCGCGGCGCGCAAGGCCATGCGCAGCGAGGCGGGGCCTTGGATGCGTTCGGCGGCACAGCCCAGCCCCTTGGCCACGGCGACGAAGTCCGGGGTGTAGATGTCTACGCCGACCGGCTCGATGGCACGGTTGAGCATGTATTTCTTGATTTCTTCATAGCCCTGGTTATTCCACAGCAGCACGATAATCGGCGTGCGCGCTTCCACCGCGCTGGCCAGTTCCGGCAGGCTGAATTGCAGCCCGCCGTCGCCGATCAGGCACACCACCGGCTGCCCATCGCCACGCCCGAGCCAGGCGCCGATGGCGGCGGGGAGGGCGTAGCCCAAGGTGCCGTAGCCGGTGGACGAATTGAACCAGCGGCGTGGGTGGTCGGGGTTCAGGGTCAGGTTGCCGCTGTACACCGGTTGGGTGGAGTCACCCACGATCACCGCGCCGGGCAGCGCTTGCAGGACCGTGTTGAGAAACACGCTTTGCGCGCGGGTGGCGGCGTCCCAGGTCGGCGTCAGGTCGGCCCACAGCCGCGTCACGCGTTGAGCGCCCCAGTCGTTGCGGCGAGGCGGCAGGGGTTGGCGGTTGAGTTCGGCCAGCAAGGCGTCGGCGGCGATGTGTGCGTCGGCCACCAGGGCCACCTGGGGCGGGTAGTTGCGCACGGTCTGGTCGGGGTCGATATCGATGCGCAGCAATGCGCCGGGGATCTCGAAGCCGCCGGCGAAGGTGACGTCATAGTCGGTCTCCGCCAGCTCCGTGCCAATGGCCAGCACCACATCGGCTTCGGCAACCAGGGCACGGGTGGCCACCAGGCTTTGCGTGGAACCGATCAACAACGGGTGCGCGCCGGGCAGCATGCCCTTGGCGTTGATCGTCAGGGCGACCGGTGCGCCGAGGGTTTCGGCCAGGCGGGTCAATGCCGGGGCGGCATCGATGGCGCCACCACCGGCCAGGATCAACGGGCGTTGGGCGGCGGCGAGCAACTGGCTCATCTGCTGGATCGCCGCCGGCGCCGCACCGGCACGCGCGATGCTGACTGGCGCAGTGCCCAGCAGCGCATCGGCGTTTTCCACCAACACATCCAACGGAATTTCGATATGCACCGGGCGCGGCCGAGCGGCCTGGAACAGTGCAAACGCGCGCGCCAGTACCGCGGGCAATTCTGCCGCCGACATCAGGGTATGGGAGAACGCCGCCACGCCGGCCATCATCGCGCCCTGGTTCGGCAGTTCATGCAGTTTGCCGCGCCCGCCGCCCAATTGGCTGCGCGATTGCACGCTGGAAATCACCAGCATCGGGATCGAGTCGGCATAGGCCTGGCCCATGGCCGTGGTGATATTGGTCATGCCGGGGCCGGTGATGATGAAACACACTCCCGGCTTGCCGCGGGTGCGCGCATAACCGTCGGCCATAAAGCCGGCACCTTGCTCATGACGCGGGGTCACGTGGCGGATGCTGGAGCGGGCCAGGCCGCGGTACAGCTCCACGGTATGTACGCCGGGGATACCAAACACCTGTTCTACGCCGTAGCGTTCCAGGAGGTGGACCAATACTTCGCCGCAGGTCGCCATTGATGTCGCTCTTGTCGGGGATTCGAGGCGGTATTGGAACGGTTGGCCCGTAGCGGTAACAATCGATAAAAAGTCATACTAGCCATGTCCCCACGTCATGGCTCAGCCCTTATGAAACGCCTCCCGCCGCTGCCCGCGTTGCATACCTTCTGGGTCACTGCACAGTGCTGCAATTTCACCCGTGCTGCCGAGCAACTGCACATCACCCAGGGCGCGGTGAGCCGACAGGTCGCCGGGCTGGAAAGCCACCTGGGTTATGCGCTGTTCCTGCGCCAGGCACGCGGCCTGAGCCTGACCGACGAAGGTCGCGAATGGTCGCTGCGTGCGCAACAGGTGTTTGGCCTGCTGGGGGATGCGGTGGAGCAGATCGGCAGCCGCCGCGCGACCCTGCAACTCAAGGCGTCCACCTGCGTGATGCGCTGGCTGTTGCCGCGCTTGATGCAATGGCAACGGGAGCGCCCGGATGTGCCGGTGGAACTCACCACCACCGTGGCTTACACCGTGGATTTTCGCCGGGAGCGATTCGATGCGGCGGTGATCTACGCGCCCATCGCCGAGCAATCGGCCGAAGCGCGGCATTTGTTCGATGAGCAACTCACCCCGGTCTGCGCACCGGCGCTGCTCGCCGGTTTGCACACCCCGGCGGATTTACAGCAACAGGTGTTGCTGCACCCCACGCGGGATGAGCGCGATTGGGCGAGGTGGCTCAAGGCGGCGGACACGCGGTTGAGCAATTTGAGCCAGGGGCATCATTTCGAGACGTTGGATTTGGCGATGAATGTTGCCTCGCAGGGCTCCGGGGTTGCGATGGGCGACAGTGCGTTGATGGGCGAGGATCTCAAGGCGGGGCGGTTGGTGATGCCGTTTGAACTGCGGGTGCCGACGGGGAAGGGGTATTACCTGGTGTATCCACCGGGAACGGTGCCGTCGGCCGGGCTCGAAGCGCTGATGGATTGGTTGGTGAGCCAGGCACAATTTCCAGAACACTGAAGGGCAATGTGGGAGGGGGCTTGCCCCTCCCACCTTTCTTGACCGAGTTGCCTCAGTAACCGACGGTAAAGCGCTGGCGCGAGTGCTTCGGTGTTTCCACTTCGTCAATCATCGCGATGGCGTAGTCGGCAAAGCTGATTGAGCTTGTACCCTCACTGCTCACCAGCAAGTCGTCCTGGCCCAGGCGGAATTTACCGGTGCGTTCGGTGCCATCGAACAAGGCCGACGGCGACAGGAACGTCCAATCCAGCTCTTTTTCCTGGCGCAGCACGTCGAGGAACGCCGCACCGGCACTGGCTTCGGCTTTGTATTCGGCAGGGAAGCCCTCGCTGTCGATCACTCGACCGCCACCCGGCAACAGCAGCGAACCCGCACCGCCCACCACCAGCAAGCGTTTTACCCCGGCTTTCTTCACCGGCCCGATCACGGCGCTGGCGGGCAGGGTGGCGAAGTGAGCCGCGCTGATGACCACGTCGCTGCCCGTGATGGCCTGTTGCAAGGCTTCGGCATCCAGTGCATCGACTTGTTTGACCGTGACGCCAGGGCGCACGGCCAGCTTGTCGATGTTGCGCGCCAGGGCGATGACGCTGTGCCCACGACGCAGTGCTTCTTCCAGCAGTTGGCTACCGGCGCGGCCGGTGGCCCCAATGATTGCGATCTTGCTCATGACGTTCTCCAGTACGGTTAAGGTTTGAAACGCTTCACCACTTCATTTCGCCCTTGGCGACCTTGGCGCTCAGGTCCAGCGAGCTTTCGTCGGCGAGGGTCGGGTAACGCTTTTTCATCGCCGCGATCAGCGCGGCGGAATCCTTGGCCTTGGCAATCTCGGCGTCGAAGGCCTTGATGTAGTCGGCGGTGAACGCCACCGACTTCAGCGACGGGTTACCCAGGAAGTGCCCCGGAATCACCGTGCGCGGTTTCAGGTCTTCGATGCGTTGCAGGGTGGCCAGCCAATCCTGGTGGGATTGTGCGCTTTGGGTGTCCGCCATCCACAGGTGGATGTTGTCGGCGACGACCACACCGCCGACCACGGCCTTGATCGACGGAATCCAGACAAAGCTGCGATCCGGCTGCGGGCCGTCCAGGCCGATGACCTGCAGTGACTGCCCTTCAAGGCTCAGGCTATGGCCTTTCAACACCTGCGGCACGACGGTTTTGCCTGGCTTGTCGGCGCCCATTTTCGGGCCCCAGAATGCCAGCTTGCCGGCCACGGTGGCGTTGATATGGTCGACCACCGGTTGTGGCGCGACCACCTGGGCGTCGGGGAACGCGGCGGTCAGGGTGTCAAGGCCGAAGTAGTAGTCCGGGTCGCCATGGCTGATATAGATGGTGGTCAGGTGTTTGCCGCTGGCGCGGATTTTCTGCACCAGTTGTTCGGCCTGGCCCTTGCCGAATTGCGCGTCGACGAGGATCGCGTCTTTCGCACCGCTGACCAGCACCGAGCTGACGGGGAAGATCGCCGCCTCGCCGGGGTTGTACACGTCGAGGCTCAGGTCGGCCGCCGCAGCATGGGCGGCGAAGGCCAGGGCGGCGGTGGTCAGGGTCAAGCGCTTGAGGGTCGAGAGCATCGGGCAGTCCAGTCATCGGTAAAGGATGCACAGAGCTTAGTTGCACCAAACCCAACAAAAAATGCGATGCTGGGACATAGTTTGTTTCTAAAATCGGGCAAATCATGGATCGTCTTCAAGCAATGCGCGTGTTTGTCACGGTGGTGGATTTGGGCAGCCAGTCTGCCGCGGCCGACCATCTGGACCTGTCGCGCCCGGTGGTGTCGCGCTACCTGGCCGAACTCGAAGACTGGATCGGCGCGCGCTTGCTGCACCGCACCACACGCAAGATCAGCCTGACGGCGGCCGGGAGTGAAACCCTGCCGCGCTGCCGACAGCTGTTGGAACTGTGCAGCGACATGCAGGCCGCCGTCAGCGAGCCGGATGACGCGCCCCGGGGCCTGCTGCGCCTGAGTGTGAGCACCTCGTTCGGCCAGGCGCAACTGGCCGAAGCGATCGCCGAGTACGTCCAGCGCTACCCGTTGGTGACCGTCGACCTGCAGATGCTCGACCGCACGGTGAACCTGGTGGACGAGCGCATCGACCTGGCCATTCGCACCAGCAATGACCTGGACCCCAACCTGATCGCTCGGCGCCTGACCATCTGCCGTTCTGTGGTGTGCGCCACGCCGGCGTATCTGCGCGAACATCCGGCCCCGCAGAAAGTCGAGGACCTGGCCCGGCACAACTGCCTGACCCACTCGTACTTCGGCAAAAGCCTGTGGCATTTCGAAGAGCACGGCGAACATGTATCGGTGCCGGTGCACGGCACTATCACCGCCAACGAAGCCAGCACGTTGTTACGCGTGACGCTGGCCGGGGCGGGGGTGGCGATGTTGCCCAGCTACCTGGCTGGCGATCATATCCGCCGTGGCGAGCTGGTACGCCTGTTGCCCGAGGCCGAGCCGCGACACCTGAACATCTACGCGGTATACGCCTCGCGCAAACACATGCCCTCGGCGTTGCGCAGCCTCCTGGATTTCCTGGTGCAGAGGTTTCCGGAAGAGCCTTCGTGGGACAAGGGGCTCTGACGCAACATCAGCCGGTTGAATGGCGTCCAATAATGGCAACTTGCCCTGGCTGGCCTATGCTTTAAATAGCACCTTCCAATGTTGTTCAGAGGTGAGGGCCATGACCATAAAAACCAGAAAATACCTGATGATTTTTACCCTCAGCGCATTGGCCACGGCGCTGTACGGGACTGCCGCCTACCGCGTCGAGCAAACCCGTATGCAGCCGAGCTTTGCGATCAGTTGCCATCAGGATCAATGCGTTCCGCACACCGGTAGCTTCAGCGCCTTGCGTTGAAAAGCGCAGTCGGTGTGGCTGGCTGTTATTGGGGACGCTTCGCGCCCCCAGCGTAAGCGAGCCAGCTGGCAGCGTCAGGTGTGTGCCGTTTCGGACTTGAGCTGCTCGCGAAACGCCTTGGGCGAAAACCCGACACGCCGGCGAAACAGCCGGGAGAAGTTGGTCGGGTCGGAAAACCCCAATACCTCCGACATCTCATTGATCGTCATGCTGGTGTAGGTCAACAGGCGCTTGGCCTCCAGCAATTGGCGGTCATGCATGATCTGCAACGCGGGCTGCCCGCCCAATTCCCGACAGGTGCCGTTCAAGTGTGAGACCGATATCCCCAGCTTGTGAGCCAGGTCTTCGATCTTCGGGTGCTCGCGGTAGTGCTGCTCCACCAACTGGGTAAAGCGCCGAAAGTATTCACGCCCCCGTGGTGCCCGTGGGTGGCGGCGCTGGATGGCCTGGCGACTGATCCATACCAGCAGCACGCTGACCAGGGCGTGCATCATCATGTCCCGGGCCGGTTGTTCATCGGCATATTCGTCCTGCAGGCGGGCGAACAGGTTGTTGAGGTAGTCGCTGTCCTCGCTGGCCGGGTAATTGCCCAGGATCTGCAAGCCGTCCACCGCCGCGCCCAGTTGCGCTTGCAGATGGCTGACCAGCGGCGCCGCCAAAGTCACCACGTAACCTTTCACGTCTTCGGCAAAGCGAAACCCATGCACACACAGCGGTGGCAGCACCTGCAAGGTCGCTTCGTTGAGCGTGGTGCGCTGGCCTTCGATTTCCAGTTGCGCCTGGCCTTGGTGCACGTACAGCAACTGGCACAGATCCGCATGCCGGTGGGGCTGGATTTCCCACTGGTATTCCCGACTGCGCCGAGAAATGGTTTCGCAGTGCAACAAATCAGGCGTCGGCCATTGCTGGCTTTCCCCGTAAAGCTTGAAGACCGGAATCGCGGAACTGGCAGGTTTGGTCATGGTTTCAATCCGATACTCAGGATAGTGGTTCGGTAATCGCACCGATTGGCAAAAAGCGCAGACTTTGACGCAGTTTTCACCTTCTTATAGCGGGCACTCAAGTGAAAAATGTTCGCAGCAAGACCAATGACAACTCTTTCACCTGATCCGTTCGGGTGAAGCTGGCGGGCCATAAAAATAATGAAAACGTTGAAAACCCAAGTCGCCATTATTGGCGCCGGTCCCTCCGGACTGCTACTCGGTCAACTGCTGCATAACGCCGGTATCCAAACCCTCATCCTTGAGCGCCAGAGCGCCGATTATGTGCAGGGCCGCATCCGTGCGGGGGTACTGGAACAAGGTATGGTCGACCTGCTGCGCGAGGCGGGTGTGAGCCAGCGCATGGACGCCGAAGGGTTGGTCCATGATGGCTTCGAACTGGCGCTTGATGGCCAGCTTACCCACATCGACCTCAAGGCGCTCACCGGCGGCCAGTCGGTGATGATCTACGGCCAGACCGAAGTCACCCGCGACCTGATGGAAGCGCGTGCCGCTGGCGGTGCCATCACCCTCTACGAAGCCCGTGACGTCCAGCCCCATGACCTCAAAAGTGATCGACCCTGGCTGACCTTCGAGCATCAGGGCGAGACGTTCCGCCTGGAGTGCGATTACATCGCCGGGTGCGATGGCTACCATGGCATCGCCCGCCAATCGATCCCGGCCGAATCGTTGAAGGTGTTCGAGCGGGTCTATCCCTTTGGCTGGCTGGGTATCCTGGCCGATACGCCGCCGGTACATGCCGAACTGGTGTACGCCAAGCATCCACGCGGCTTTGCCCTGTGCAGCATGCGCTCACCGACGCGTAGCCGGTATTACCTGCAAGTGCCCGCCGACGAGCCCCTGGGTGAGTGGTCGGACGAGCGTTTCTGGGATGAACTCAAGACCCGCCTGCCCAGTCACCTGGCCGAGCAGTTGGTGACCGGGCCATCGATCGAGAAAAGCATCGCGCCGCTGCGCAGTTTCGTGGTGGAACCGATGCAATACGGACGCCTGTTCTTGCTCGGGGACGCGGCCCATATCGTGCCGCCCACCGGGGCCAAGGGCCTGAACCTGGCGGCGAGCGATGTGAGCACGCTGTATCGCATTTTGCTCAAGGTGTATGGCGAGGGGCGGGTGGAGTTGCTGGAAAACTACTCGGCAATCTGCCTGCGGCGGGTGTGGAAGGCCGAGCGGTTTTCCTGGTGGATGACCTCCATGCTGCATCAGTTTCCCGAGGCGGACGGGTTCAGCCAGCGCATTGCCGAGAGCGAGCTGGCCTACTTCAGCAGTTCACAAGCCGGTCGCAGAACCATCGCCGAAAATTACGTCGGACTTCCTTACGAAGCTATCGAATAGCCTGCTATCGTATCCAGCATTCCCGCGGGCCGCCTTTTCCCGCGGGGCTTGCTCGAAGGTTCTGCCGTGACCCAGCTCAATCAGCCCGCTCCCTCCGTTCCCGCCGTGCGCAGTGTTCTCGTCTCGTTGATGATGGCGATCTTCCTCGGTGCCCTGGACCAGACCATTGTCGCCGTGTCTATGCCGGCCATCTCCGCGCGGTTCCACGACGTTGACCTGCTGGCCTGGGTGATTTCCGGCTACATGGTGGCAATGACCGTGGCGGTGCCGATCTACGGCAAGCTCGGCGACCTGTACGGGCGCCGGCCGATGATGCTGATCGGCATGGGGTTGTTCACGCTGGCGTCGCTGTTCTGCGGCATGGCGCAAAGCATGGAGCAACTGGTGCTGGCGCGGATTCTCCAGGGCATTGGCGCCGGCGGGATGATTTCGGTGAGCCAGGCGATCATCGGCGACATCATCCCGCCACGCGAGCGCGGGCGCTACCAGGGCTATTTCAGCAGCATGTACGCGGTGGCCAGCGTGGCCGGGCCGGTGTTGGGCGGCTACATGACGGAGTACCTGTCGTGGCGTTGGGTGTTCCTGATCAACCTGCCCTTGGGCGCCGGCGCCTGGTACGTGGCCCATCGCACCCTGGTGGGGCTGCCGTCGCCGCAACGCAAGCCGATCATCGATTACCTTGGCACCGTGCTGATGATCATCGGCTTGACCGCGTTGTTGCTGGGCATCACCGAAATCGGCCAAGGCCATCCGTGGCGCGATGATGATGTGCTGGGGTTGCTGGCGTGTGCACTGCTGGCGTTGAGCGTGTTTGTCTGGCATGAGCGCCGCGCGCCAGAGCCATTGCTGCCGATGCACCTGTTTGCCAACCGCAGCGCGGTGCTGTGCTGGTGCACGATTTTCTTCACCAGCTTCCAGGCCATTTCCCTGACGGTGCTGATGCCGCTGCGGTTCCAGACGGTGACCGGTTCCGGTGCTGACAGCGCGGCCCTGCACTTGCTGCCGCTGGCGATCGGCTTACCGATAGGCGCCTACTGTGCCGGGCGCATGACCTCGGTGACCGGCCGCTATAAACCGATGATCGTCAGCGGCGCGTTGCTGAGCCCCTTGGCGATTCTCGGCATGGCTTTCAGCGCGCCTCAGGCGGTGGGGGTGACAGCGCTGTTCATGCTGTTGTGCGGGATCGCCGGCGGCATGCAGTTCCCCACCTCGTTGGTGGGGGCGCAGAACTCGGTGGAACAGCATGATATCGGTGTTGCCACCAGCACCACCAACCTGTTCCGTTCCCTGGGAGGCGCGGTGGGGGTGGCCTGCATGTCGGCGCTGTTGCTGGCGCTGCTGCAGGACTCGAGCTTCGCTCACCTGGCCAGTGGCGCGCTGATGGTCGAGGGCAGCTCCGGCAACGTGCTGCTCGATGGCCTGAACGCCGCTCCAGGCCCGGCGCAGGATGCCCTGCGCGGCGAGTTGGCCGTGACGTTTCGGCATTTGCTGATGGTCAGTGCGGCGGTGTCGCTGCTGGGGTTGGCGGCGGCGATTGCGATGCCGAACCGGGTGTTGCGTGGTCGTGAAGACAAGGCTAAATGACTGACGGGGCGTGGTTAAAAGGGGGCAGGACTGGAAAGTCGGTATTAAGACTTAAAAGTCTCCCTTGAACGGCCGGATTTTTGTGGCGAGCGGGCTTGTTGTGGCCAGCGGGCTTGTTGTGGCGAGCGGGCTTGCCCCGCGTTGGGCTGCGCAGCAGCCCCAAAACCAACCACCCCGGCAATATCTGATACACCGCATTCTGCTGTATTGGGGCTGCTTCGCAGCCCAACGCGGGGCAAGCCCGCTCGCCACAGCCACAGGGGGCAAGCGGGACTTCTTACAGGGAATCGCATTCCAAGTCCCCTCAGGGGCTGTAGTAACCCACCGCCACCATGAAATGCCCGGTCTTGCGCACATACGCATGCTTGTGTTCGACCTTATTGGTCACCGGATTCTTCCAGCGGTATTTGTATTCACCCTGGCCCTGCTCCGCCATCATCTTCAGGATCGGCTCGCCCACCGGCTTGCCATCCGGGTCCTTGATCTTGCTGAAGTCGGTGTTGATCAGTCGCAGGTTGGTGCCATGGGCGACATAACGCTGGGTGTTCAGGTCCACGACGAACACGTAGAGATCATCTTGCAGGAAGCCACTCTGCAACGAGTTGATCGCCTTGAGCGTGCCGGCTTCATCCTTGATCAGCGCCGTCACTGCCTTGTCCCGCAGGGCCCGGGCCTGTTCCGGCGTGGCCCGCGGCAGGTAGTAACCCACCGCCACGATGCGTTCGCCCACGCGTTGGTAAAACACATGCTTGTGCTCGACCTTGCCGTCGTTCCAGTTCTGCCAGCGGTAGTCGGCCTGCTGGATACCCTGGCCTTCCGGCACCTTGAGCGCGTCCTTGAACGACTGGCGCAAATCCGGCCCCAGCACCTCGGACACATCGCGACCGATCAAGGCCGAGGAGGGCCCGCCGCTGGCCAGCAATACGCCTTGGGTGTCGACCACGAACACGTAGCGGTCATGGTCGACAAACTCACCCTGGCGGCTGAAGGCTGCGAAGGCCTTGTCGCCATTGCTCTGGTAGTAAGCCAAGGCTTTTTCCAGCAGGGCCTTGGCGGCATGCGCGTCTTCATCCTGAGTGGTGGTGGCGTGCACCTGGCTCATACCCAACAGCAGCAGCCAGGTGATGCGCAGCAGTCCCTTCATGACCCATCCCTCATTCTTATTGATGTGACCACAGCTTAGACGGCTGTGGCTCAGGGCGCCGCCAGCCATTGATTGACGATGCCATCGTAGACCCCGGTGGCCACGCTCAGGTGCAACCACTGGTCGACGTAACTCTTCCACGCCACATCATCGCGGGGCAGCAGGAAGGCTTTCTCGCTGTACTGCATCTGCCGCTCGGGGTTGACCGCGCACAGTCCGGGCTTGAGCTTCTGCTGGTAACGCGCTTCGCTGGCGTCGGTGATCATCACGTCAGCCTTGCCCGCTAGCAGTTCGTCGAAGATCGTCACGTTGTCATGCAGGCGTATCTGCGCCTGGCCCAGGTGGGCGCGGGCGAACACTTCGTTGGTGCCGCCTGCCGGTTCGATCACCCTGACCTGGGGTTGGTTGATCTGCTCGACGGTCTGGTAGCGCTGCACGTCCGCGCAGCGCACCAGCGGAATCTTGCCGTCTACGCCGAGCGCCTGGCTGAAGAAGGCCTTTTTCTGGCGTTCCAGCGACACCGAAATGCCACCCACGGCGATGTCGCAACGTTGGGCGAGGAAGTCCGGCATCAAGGTTTTCCAGGTGGTAGGCACCCACTTGATCTGCGCATTGAGGCTCTTGGCCAGGGATTCGGCCATGGCGATATCAATGCCTTCATACCCGCCATCGGCACGCAATGAGGTGTAGGGCTTGTAGTCGCCGGTGGTGCAGACGGTCAGCGTGCCGCGCTGGAGCACGTCGTCGAGGCGCGAGGAGGGGGTGTCGGCCAGGGCGCAGGTCGTCACGCTTGCCAGTACACACAGGGCTAGAGAAGCTTTCATGCGATCTTGTCCTCGGGGGCGTTTTTTTGTAGGCGCGAGCTGGCTCGCGAAGAACTCAAGGGCGCTGAGTTTAGCCTGGCTACTGGCGTGATCGTTAACGACCTTCGCGGGCAAGCTCGCTCTTCCAGGGCGACGAGCAGCAGGGGGGCGAATGTTTAGCCAACGCGCAACCAAACTCCGTCAAGCCTGAATTTAACCGCCTGTGAAGGCATGTGACGCTGCCGGGCATCTCCCTCACTGTGATTCACCCATGGACGGTTCCCCCGACACTTACCTCGAGACCTTGCCTGGCGCGTGTGCGCCGAGCGGTCCGACCGATGTCGAGGCGTTACCCTCCGAACTGGCTTTCTGGGCCCTGTTCCACTGCCGACATGCGCGCCCACCAGATACCCCTCTCCTACGCTGACCCTCCCCATGGATGACGCACACGTGTGCGCATCTGCCCGGCGGCGCCTGTGTGCCTGCCTGACGCAACCGTATGAGAAACCCCATGAGTGTGTTTGCCTGCCTGCACGAAGCCCAGTCTTTCCTTGAACAGCATCCGCACATCGAGATGTTCGAGCTGTTTATCCTCGACAACAACGGTGTGCCGCGCGGCAAGTTATTGCATCGCGACGAACTGCTGGCGGTGTATGAAAGCGGTCGCCCGTTGCCCAGCACTATCCTGGGCCTGACCATCAACGGCGATGACGTGGAAAATTCCGGCCTGGTGTGGGACGTCGGCGATATCGACTGTCGCGCCTACCCGATCAGCGGCAGTCTGCAACCCATGCCCTGGCGTCTGATTCCCACGGCGGCGGTGCAAGTCAGCATGCACCCCACCGAAGGTTTGCCCGCGACCGTGGCCGACCCCCGGCATTTGCTGGCCAGGGTGATCGACGGGCTCAAGGCCGACGGCTACTACCCGGTGATGGCCGCAGAGCTGGAGTTCTACCTGCTCGACCAGAAACCCGACAGCCACGGCCGCCCGCAGCCTGCACGGGATGTGGATGGCGGTCGGCCGCGCTCGACCCAGGTCTACGGCCTGCGCGAGCTGGAGCAGATCGAACCGTTTCTGGCCGACCTCTACAGCGCCTGCAAGCTGCAAGGCATTCCGGCACGCACGGCGATTTCCGAATACGCCCCGGGCCAGGTGGAGATCACCCTGGAGCATCGCTACGACGCCCTGCAAGCGATGGACGAGGCGGTGCGCTACAAACGCCTGGTCAAGGGCGTGGCCCATCAGCACGGCATGACGGCCTGCTTCATGGCCAAGCCATTCGACGACCTGGCGGGCACCGGCATGCACATGCACGTCAGCCTGGCCGACGCCGACGGCAACAACCTGTTCGCCAGCGACGCCGCCGACGGTACCCCGCTGCTGCGCCACGCCGTGGGCGGCATGCTCAGCACCTTGCTCGATTCGCTGCTGATGTTTTGCCCCAACGCCAACTCCTATCGCCGCTTCCAGACCAACAGCTATGCCCCCCTGGCCGCCACCTGGGGCGTGGATAACCGCACCGTCAGCCTGCGCGTCCCCGGCGGCCCGGCCCACTCCCGGCATATCGAACACCGCATTTGCGGCGCCGACGCCAACCCCTACCTGGCGGCTGCCGCGATCCTGGCCGGCATTCACCGTGGCCTCCGCGAACAACGCGACCCCGGCGCCCCGGTGGAAGGCAACGGCTACGCCCAGGCCCAGGAATTGCTACCCACCGACTGGCTCACCACCCTGCGCGCACTCGAAGGCTCGAGCTGGGCCCAGGAGGCGTTTGGCCGTGAGTTTCTGGGGGTGTACCTGGCGGTGAAGCGCGCCGAGTACCGGCAGTTCATGGGGGAGGTGGGAGAGCAGGATTGGCGCTGGTATCTGCATCAGGCCTGACCGGATTGACGGTAGTGGCGCCTTCGACCTTTTTTTCACGTTGCGATGGGTAAGCTGCGAATCAAGGTCGTTCACTACTGTTTCACTCATATGAGCCTGTGATGTCGTCACAACCCCTTTCTTCGATCGAGATTGAATACGCCGAACGCTGCGACCGTGAGCATGCCAGGGTCTGCGGCGACACGCGCCCGCCCGGGCTGCGTCGGCGCCTGGCATCATGGCGCGACCAGTGGTTGGTGCGCCAGGCGCTGAAAGTCGCTGGCGAGCCCGGCCTGATCCTTGACCTGGCCTGTGGCTCGGGGCGGTTCTGGCCGGTGTTGGCCGAGCACGTCAACCGGGTGATCCTGGCCTCGGACAACTCCCAGGGCATGCTCGACCATGCCTGCACCCATCACCCGGCGTCGTTGCTCAAGCGGGTCAAGACCTTCCAGGGTTCGGCGTTTTCCATCGGGTTGTCGGCAAATGCGGTGGATTGCATTTTCTGCCTGGAATTGTTTCGCCATGTACCCAACAGCGAAGCGCGCCTGGCATTGCTGAGCGAGTTTCATCGGGTCAGTCGCGACACAGTGATCGTGTCGGTGGCCTCCCGTGACCGTGTGGAAGGCGAGTTCCGCGAGGCCGGCTTTAAAGTCCTGAGCTACCAGGAGTTCCTGCCGGGCTCAAGCCTGTGGCGGGTCTACGTACTGCGCAAGAAAGGATAATTCGATTCTGTCGGACTATTCTTCACGTCCTGTCGGAGTTTTCATGGTTGCGTGTGCACTGCGGGTGCTCGCAAGTCCCCTTCGCGATATATACTGCGCGCCATTCTTCAAGGGAGAGCCGTGTGGCCATCGATATTCACTGGATCTGCGACAACGATAGCCTCGGCCAGCATTGCGCCGAATGGCAGCAGTTGCCATTCGTCGCCCTCGACACCGAATTCATGCGGGTCGATACCTTTTATCCCATTGCCGGGCTGATCCAGATTGGCGATGGCCAGCGTGCTTACCTGATCGACCCCCTGACCATCGACAATTGGCAACCCCTGGCGGCCTTGCTGGAAAACCCGGCGGTGATCAAGGTGGTCCACGCGTGCAGCGAAGACCTGGAAGTGTTGCTGCGCCTGACCGGCAGCCTGCCGGTGCCGTTGTTCGACACCCAATTGGCCGCGGCGTACCTGAACCTCGGGTTCTCCATGGGCTATTCGCGTCTGGTGCAAGCCGTGCTCGACATCGACCTGCCCAAGGGCGAGACCCGCTCGGACTGGCTGCAACGCCCCCTGTCCGAAACCCAGGTGAGCTATGCCGCCGAAGACGCGGTGCACCTGGCCGAGGTCTACATCCGCCTGCGCCCGCAACTGTCGGATGACAAATACGCCTGGGTCCTGGAAGACGGCGCCGAGCTGGTGGCCAACCTGCGCCGCGAAGTCGACCCGTACGAGGTGTACCGCGAGGCCAAGCTGGCGTGGAAATTGTCCCGTGCCCAACTCGCCGTATTGCGCGAGCTGTGTGCCTGGCGCGAGCAGCAAGCGCGTGCCCGCGACCTGCCACGCAACCGCATCATCCGCGAACACTCGTTGTGGCCCCTGGCCAAATCCCAGCCGGATAACCTCGCCGCGCTGGGCAAAATCGAAGACATGCACCCGCGCACCGTGCGTCAGGACGGCCAGTTCCTGCTGGACCTGATCAAGCGTGCCGGCAGCGTGCCCATGGACCAATGGCCGCCCGCCGTGGCTGAACCGCTGCCGGTGGACGCCGCCACGCTGATCAAGCAACTGCGCGCCCTCGGCCAGGCGTTCGCCGAGCGCCTGGACATGGCGCCGGAACTGATGCTGCGCAAGAAAACCCTCGAAGCCCTGGTCAAAAGTGGCTACCCCGATGGGCCTTATAAACTGCCAGACTCGCTGCGTGGCTGGCGCCGCGAGTTGATGGGCCAGGCGCTGCTCGACAGCCTGGCCACTGCCGGAGAACAGCCTTGAAACGTATCTGCTCCATCTATCGCAGCTTGAAAAAAGACGGCATGTACCTCTACGTGCTGAAAAGCGACGCTCTGGAGCGCGTGCCGGAGCCGTTGATGGTTGCGTTCGGCAAGCCGCACCACGCCTTCGACATGGTGCTGACGCCGGAGCGCAAGCTGTCGCGCGAAGACATCATTGTCGTGCTGGAAAACCTCGACAAGCAGGGCTACCACCTGCAAATGCCGCCGGCCGAGGACGAGTACATCGAGCACTTGCCCGAAGAGCTGTTGCGACGCAACGATCCGATGTGATCGGTCAGTGCCCTGTCCAGGGCACCGTATTCAACGCAATCGTATGAGTGGGCGGTGGCCGTAGGGAAGCGGGCGGCCGTCTGCACTGTTTTTGAAAGGTTTGAACCATGCGTGTTCTGATTGCTGAACAGGATCACCCGCTCTACGCCCAGTTGCTGAGCGAAGCGGCCCCTGACCTTGAGGTGTTGACCAGCGGCGATTCGGCCGAACTGTCGCGCCTGGCCGCCGACTGCCCGGTGTGGCTGGGCCAGCCGGACCTGCTGGCGACCCTGCTGCGCCAAGGCCATCACCCGCAGTGGCTGCAGTCGACCTGGGCCGGCATTACGCCGCTGCTGGCCGATGGCTTGCCGCGCGACTATCGCCTGACCCGCGCCGTGGGCATTTTCGGCCAGGTCATGGCGGAGTTCGTCCTCACCTACATGCTCGGCCATGAACGCGAAGTGCTGGCGCGCCTGGTCAGCCAGGTCGAGCGCAAGTGGGACAACCGCATGGGCCAGAGCCTGGCGGGGCGCACGGCGCTGATCGTCGGCACCGGTGATATCGGCCAGCGCGTGGCCGAGTTCCTGGTGCCGTTTGGCGTCAAGCTGTACGGCGTCGCCAGCACCGCTCGGGAACAGGCGCCGTTTATCGAAGTGGCCGGGCCTGATCAGTTGGGCCGCCTGGTGGGGGAGGCGGATTATGTGATCAACCTGCTGCCCAACACGCCCAATACCCATGACCTCTACGACGCGGCACTGTTCAAGCAATTCAAGCCGACCGCTTTGTTTATCAACGTCGGGCGCGGTGTGGCCGTGGTCGATGCCGACTTGGTCGAGGCCTTGAAGGAAGGGCACCTGGCCGGCGCGGTCATCGACGTCTGCCGTCAGGAACCGCTGCCGCAACGCCACCCGTTCTGGACCGCCTGGGGCCTGCTGTTGACCGGGCACAGCTCGGCGCCAACCTCGCCACGGATGATGGTGGATCTGTTCGTGCAGAACGTGCGCGCGTATCAGGCCAAGCAGGCCTTGCGCGGCGAAGTGGATTTCGAGCGCGGTTACTGACCTGACGCGGGAAAGAATGTGGGAGGGGGCAAGCCCCCTCCCACAGTTTCAGAGGCTGAAGTCACCTTCCGACACCAGCTCGCTCAACGGCTTGCGCGGGCTCGGCACTTCACGGCCTTGCAGGTACTCAGGCAGGGTCGACTTGTCGCCCAGCTTGCCCACGGCTACCGCCGCATGCAGTGCGTAACCCTCAGGAATCTTCAGCTCTTTGCGGGTCAGCTCCTGATCGAAGCCGGCCATGCCGTGGGTGTACCAGCCGCTGAGGCTGGCTTGCAGCGCCAGGTGGCCCCAGGCCGAGCCGGTGTCGAAGGTGTGCCACAGCGCCGGGGTTTCTTCCGTGGCGCCGGGGGCGATGAAGTCGGTCTTCGAGGCGATGATCACCAGGGCCGACGCATGTTGTGCCCAGCCACGGTTGAATTCGTTCAGCAGGCCGAGGAAACGCTCCCAGTCCGCTGTGTCACGACGCGCATAGAGAAAGCGCCATGGCTGCGAGTTGTAGGCCGACGGCGCCCAACGGGCGGCTTCGAAGAAACTCAGCAAGGTTTCCTGCGCAATGCTTTCACCGGTAAAGGCGCGCGGCGACCAGCGTTCGGTGAACTGGGTGTGGATCGGGTAATCGGCAACGCGTGGGTTTGTGCTCATGAACAGTTCCTGACGACGATGATGGGGTACGGTTGGACAGGCAGGCGCAGATTCAAAAAAACGGCGCACCGATGCGCTCGGCGAAGGTTTTTTCAAGGCTCCATAGGGCATCGGGGCAATGCGGTCACGCATTTATGGCTCACGACACGGGGCCTTTGCGGACCACAAAGCTACTGCGATGAATGGTCGCTGACAAGTCTTGCAACACCGCCAGTCGTAAGCGCTTGGCCGCAGGGGCCATGGGCACTAGACTGGCGGCCTTTTCACATTCCGATACTGATGTAGAGCCATGGCCGCCAAAGTCGAACCCTTCTGGATACGCAAAACCCTTGAGCAGCTCGACCAAGAGGAGTGGGAGTCGTTGTGCGACGGCTGTGGCCTGTGCTGCCTGCAAAAGCTTGAGGACGAAGACGACAACAGCGTCTATTACACGCGCATCGCCTGCAAACTGCTGGACCTGAAAACCTGCCAGTGCACCGACTATCCCAACCGCCGCGACTCGGTGCCTGACTGCATCCAGCTCACCCCGGGCCAGGCCGACCAGTTCAAATGGTTGCCGCCCACCTGCGGCTATCGCCTGGTCAGCGAGCGCAAGGACCTGCCGCTGTGGCACCACCTGGTCTGCGGCGACCGCGACGCCGTGCACCACGAACGCATTTCCCAGTCGGGGCGCATGCTCAGCGAAGGCAGCGTGCCCGAAGATGACTGGGAGGATTACCTGATCTTCCGCGCCGGCTGAAAAAGGAGTGTGTATGACCGTGGGAACCAAGCTGGCGACAAGCCTGGTGTTGCTGACGCTGAGCATGCCGGCGTGGTGCGCGAAGAAAGTCGACCTGGATTATCACGTCAAGCTGCTGCCCCTGAGCGATCAGGCCGAAGTCCGCGTGAGCCTGTCCCAGGGTTCGGCGGTGCGCAGCCTGAACTTCGACCTGGGCCATGACGGCGACTACAGCGACTTCAAGGCCGATGGGCAATGGAAAGTCAGTGACCACCGTGGCGTGTGGCAGCCCAGCGCCGACAAGGCCAGCCTGACCTACCGCGTACGCCTCACCCACGCACGCAAGCCGGGCCTGTATGACACACGGATGACGCCGAGCTGGGCGCTGTTTCGCGGTGAAGACCTGGTGCCCACTGCACGGCTTGACCAGCAGGATGGCGTCGAGCTGGTGTCGCGCCTGGCGTTCGAGCTGCCGGCCGGCTGGAAGAGCGTCGAAACCGCCTGGCCGCGCATTGGCAAGAACAAGTTCCGCATTGACAACGTTTCACGCCTGTTCGACCGCCCCACTGGCTGGATGCTCGCCGGCAACCTGGGCAGCCGCCGTGTGCGCCTGGGCGAAACCGAAGTCACAGTGGCCTCGCCCAAGGGCCAGGCCATGCGCCGCATGGATGTGCTGACGCTGCTGACCTTCGTCTGGCCGCAAGTGGAAGCCGCCTTTCCACGCCATCCCGCCAAGCTCCTGGTGGTCGGCGCCAGCGACCCGATGCGCCGGGGTGTGTTCTCTTCGCGCGACTCGATCTACCTCAACAGCCGCACGCCGTTGGTCAGCGAGAATGGCAGCAGCCCGTTGATTCGCGAAGTGGTGCAGGCGATTGGCCGTTTCAACGACCATGACACCAGTGACTGGATCAGCGAAGGCCTGGGAGAGTACTACGCCATTGAACTGGTGCGCCGTGCCGGAGGCATCACCGATGAACGGTATGCTGCGATACAGGCCAGGCTGGCCAAGGAAGGCAAGGACGTCACCAGCCTGCGCGGCGAGCACGTCAGCGGAGCGATCGTGGCGCGGGCCGTGGTGGTGATGCAGGAGCTGGACCGCGAGATCCGCGTGAAAACCCACAACAAGCGTTCCCTCGATGACCTGGCCCAGGCGGTGATGCGTGCGAACAGCATCACTACCGCGGAGTTTGTGCAGTTGGCCGAGAGCATCATCGGCGAATCGTCGGTGGTGCTCGACAGCAAGTTGTTACGCTGAAATCCGAGCCATGCATCAAGCAACATGTGGGAGGGGGCAAGTCCCTTCCCACATTTGGATCCCCACCTCACCGAAGGCTTGGATCACCCCGCGGTTTTTGTAGCCTTCTCAGCCGCCACTTCGGCCTTGGTCTTGAGGTTTTTCAGCTCTGCACCGGCGCGTTCGATCTTGGTGCGTACGCTGTTCATTTCCTGGCGACCTTGTTCCAGCTTGTCCTTGAGCGTGCTGTGTCCGGTAAAACCACGGGTCAGTGCCACCCCCCCAATGGCCACCTGAATCAGCCCGAAAATCCCGCCACGACGCAGGCCTTTGCCAACCATTATCACGCCACCCGCCACCGAGCCGATGCGTTCCCAGCCATGCACGTTCTGTGTGGGGCGGGTTTCAAAAGGGGTGTGTTCGATGATGGGTCGCAGGGATTTGCTGTCGCTCATGATCTGTCTCCAACAAGGGCTAGTGATATGCAGCTGACTGTTTGCAGGCGGCGGATGTTCCCGAAAAATCAGTACTTGGGCCCCGAGCGGGTGTTATTGCCCTTGGCCAGGCGGTCGTAGAGCACCACGTTGACAGTGGCGGCGAGGTTCATACAGCCGGTGGTCGGGATGTAGATCACGTCTTCGCACCAGTCGCGAATCTCTTTATCCAGCGAGCCGTCTTCCGGGCCGAAGATATACAGCGCGCGGTCGGGGTGGGTGTATTCGGGCAGCGGGCGGGCGCCCTCCACCAGCTCGACGGCGACGGGGATGCAACCGAGCGGCAGGATCTTCTTCAGGTCATCGATACCGATCAACGGAATGTCGTGGTGGACCTTCTTGGTGTCGGTGATGAAATCCCGGGCGCGCTCGTAACGCTTGCCGGTGTAGAACACCGAGGCCACGCCGTAGCAGCCGGCGGCACGCATCACCGAGCCGACGTTTTCGGGGGATTTTGGGTTATACAGACCGATGCAGCTGTAGCGTTTATTGCCCACGGGGAAGGGTGCCTTGGATAAAAGCCGCGATTATACGGGCAATGGCGACGACTTTGGGCCGAGCAGGCTTTCTGTGGTGAGCAGGCCTACTGTGGCGAGCAGGTTTGTTGTGGCAAGCGGGCTTGCCCCGCGTTGGGCTGCGCAGCAGCCCCAATAAAGCAAAATGCGGTGTATCAGATATTGCAGGAGCGGCTGGTTTTGGGGCTGCTGCGCAGCCCAACGCGGGGCAAGCCCGCTCGCCACAAATAGATAGCGCTGTGCCCGCCACAACAAGCCTGCTCACCACAAGGATTTCAGTCGTCTTTCTTCATCAACCCCGCCAACGCCGCAAACGGGTTGTGCGTGGCCTTGGCAATCGTCGGGCTGCTGGTGGAGCCTTCGCCGAAGTACTGCTGGTCGGTGTAGCGCGAGTGTTCGTTGTCGTGGCAATACAAGCAGAGCAGTTCCCAGTTGGAGCCGTCCTGGGGATTGTCATCATGATTGTGGTTACGGTGGTGTACGGTCAGTTCACTCAAGCGTTTGCCGGCGAACTCACGGGCGCAACGGCCGCACACGTGGGGGTACATTTTCAGGGCTTTGTCGCGGTAGCCCATTTCCCGGTCGCGTTGGGCATCGGCAAGGATGCGGTCCAGCTTGGCGGTGTGGGAGGGCGGGTTGGTCGAGCTCATCATGGCTCCTGGCTGTTTGGTGGGTCACGGATAGCGTTGATTCTAGCCGCTTGCGGGGCAAATGACCGCTGGCTTTTTCAGCAACCGTACAGCCTGGCGCCGGCGATCGTTTGTAGTATCGGTTCACTCAATTCATAAGGATCTGAAACCTATGCGTTTACCTACATGGACAGTTGCACTTCTACTCTGCGCCCTCACGGCGCAAGCCCAGGCGTTCTCCACGCCCAAGCCCGGCCAGGTGATCGAGGTGGCCCTCGACCAGTTGCACCCCACCCAGGCCGTGGTGGGGTTCGACCAGATCTACTACAGCCTGGGGCTGTTTGCCGACAAGCCCGCCAAGGTCTTCGATGAGTACTGCGAAACCAATGGCCAGGGCGAGGCCGACAAGGTGCCCGGCAAGGCTGACCTGCACCAGCCCGACAGCTTCACCTGCAAGGACCCGGTGGGCACCCATCCCGAGGACATGAAAACCGTGGTGGTCGGCCCAGCCGGGCAGCTGTACCTGACCGACGGTCACCACAGTTTCACCACCTTGTGGGAAGTGCCCGGCGGCGGCCCGCGCTTGAAGATGTGGGTCAAGGTCACCGACGACTTCAGCAACAGCCCGAACATGGCGAGCTTCTGGCAGCGCATGGAAGCGGCCCGCAAGGTCTGGCTCAAGGACAACCGAGGCCAGACCCTGCCACCGGAGCAACTGCCGGCGCACCTGGGGTTCAAGAACCTGCAGGACGACACCTTCCGCAGCCTGGTGTATTTCACCCGCAAGGCCGCCTATGGCAAGCCGGATGCTGGGGAGATCGCGCCGGAGTTCCTGGAGTTCTATTGGGGTAACTGGCTGCGCACGCAGGTGGACCTGGGCCAGTACAACCTGAACAAGAAAGGCGGCTACAAGGATGCCATCGAAGCGGTGGCCAAGCGCATGGTCAGCCTGGCGCCGGGTTCACAGGTGGGGGATAGCGGCTTTACCGCCCATCAACTGGGCGGCATGCCCCAGTTGGACCGCGATGAGCTGGAGAAGACCTTCGACAAAAAAGTGCCGTATGTGATCGATTACCGCAAATCCCACCACTGATCGGGGATCAAAAATGTGGGAGGGGGCAAGCCCCCTCCCACATTGGATTTTCAGCGTTTGGTTAATGGTGCTCAGCCCTTGAGCTTTTCCGCAATCCAGATGGTGTGCCGGGTGCCCTTGTTGCCATGGGCGAACACCTGCACTTCCTCGGCCTTGAAACCGGCCTTGCGCAGTTTGTCGCTGAACAGCTTGTCGGCACTGGCCGACCATACGGCCAACACGCCCTTGGGCCGCAGGGCCTTGGCGCAGGCCGCCAAGCCACCGGCGGAGTAAAGCCAGCTGTTGGCTTTTTGCGTGAGGCCTTCGGGGCCGTTGTCCACATCGAGCATGATCGCGTCAAAGCCCTGGGGCTCGGCCTGCAGCACCTTGGCCACGTCTTCCAGGCGAATCAGCGTGCGCGGGTCGAGCAGCGGGCGCCCGGCTTTTTCCCCCAAGGGCCCGCGGTTCCACTCCACGACGCCCGGCACCAGTTCAGCCACCACCACCTCGGCGGTCTTGCCCAAATGCTTGAGCGCCGACGCCAGGGTGAAGCCCATGCCCAGGCCGCCAATCAATACCCGCGAACCGGGGCGGCCGGCGACTTTTCGGCAAGGAATTTCCGCCAGGGCGTCTTCGGAACCGTGCATGCGCGTGTTCATCAACTGGCCGCCGTCACCGCCCTGGATCTTGATGACAAAATCTTCACCGTACTCGAACAGGCACAAGGCACCGCCGTTATCGGGGATCGGGGTGGTGTCGAGCAGAACGAAACGTTTCATGGAAATCTCATTGGGAAGGGCATTCTTGCGCGGTTGGGAGTAGCCTTACGACATTCCGGTCAGGCCATGGAGCCATCGATGAAGTGCAGCATTCTAACGGTCATTGTGTTGAGCGCGCTCGCATTGGGTGCGGCGCAGGCTCAGGAGTTACAAACCGTACCGGTCGCGCCAGCGCCAACCCCAGGCGCACCGGGCACCCCGACGCCGACGTTGTACCCGCAAGTCACCCCGCCGGCCGTGCCCAAGACCAACGGCTCCCCCGCCTTGGCGCCGATCGTATTGCCGACGCCGCCGAAGGACCAGACGGTGCCCGGCTTGCAGCAGAATGACAGCAAGCCGAAGTCGCCCGGCGGTTAAAACTGTTGGGACAGTAATTGCCCATCAGCCATGCGCAGGCGCTTGGACAACGCGATGGCGATTGCGCGGATGATCTTTGCCGCCACACGGGGCGTTTCATTGAGCATCTTTTCCAGGGCGTCCTTGCCCAGGCTCAACAAGACGCAGTCGCTGGCGGCCACGCAGCTGGCGGAACGTCGCTCGCCGTCGAGCACCGCCATTTCACCGAAGGCCCGGCCACTGCGCAGGGTGGCGATGGTCAGGCGTTGGCCATTGTGGTTGGTTTTCTGTACCGCCACCTGGCCACTGTGGAGGATGCACATGAAGGTGCCAGCATCGCCCTCGAGGAAAATCACCTCGCCCTCGGCAATGCTGCTGATATTGAAGTAGCCGGCGGCGACGTGAAAGTCTTCCGGCAACAACGGGTCGAACAGGCCGCAGTCCATGAGCATGTCGCGGATTTCGGTGTTCATTAGCGTCGGTAGTGCCATGGCTGCAATCTTGGTCCATCAAAGGTGGCGGTCCTGTGTTCAGACAGGACCGCTCCGCGAAGTTCCTTACACCAGCCCCAGCACCTTGAATACAAATGCATATTCGAGTGCTACGTCACGAATTCCCTGGTAGCGACCGCTCATCCCGCCGTGGCCGGCGCCCAGTTCGGTCTTGAGCAGCAGCAGGTTGTCGGAGGTGGCGGTCGCCCGCAGCTTCGCCACCCACTTGGCCGCTTCCCAGTACTGCACGCGGCTGTCGTTGTAGCCAGCGATCACCAGCGTGGCCGGGTAGGCCTGGGCGCTGACGTTTTCGTACGGCGCGTAGGCCTTGATGCGTGCGTACACCTCGGGCTCCTCGGGGTTGCCCCACTCGTCGTACTCGGTGATGGTCAACGGCAGTTCCGGGTCGAGCATGGTATTGAGCACGTCGACGAACGGCACTTCGGCAATCGCCGCCTGGAACAGCTCGGGGCGTTGGTTGAGCACCGCGCCGATCAACAGGCCACCGGCACTGCCGCCGCTGATCACCAGTTGCTGGGCGGTGGTCAGGCCCTCGGCGATCAGGTGTTCGGCACAGGCAATAAAGTCGCTGAAGGTGTTCTGCTTATGTTCCTGCTTGCCGTTGCGATACCAGGCTTCACCCAGCTCGCCGCCGCCGCGCACATGGGCAATGGCGAACGCCACGCCACGGTCCAGCAGGCTCAGGCGGGCGTGGGAGAACCACGGGTCGAGGCTCTGGCCGTAGGCGCCGTAACCATACAGGTACAACGGCGTCGGCTTGCCGAGTTGGTCGCGCTTGACCACCAGGCTGATCGGCACCTGGGTGCCATCGGCGGAGGTGGCCCACAGGCGCCGGCTGACGTAGTCATCGGCGTTGAACACGCCGAGTACCGGGGTTTCCTTGAGCACCTGCTGCGCGCCGCTGGCCAGTTCCAGCTGGCGGACCTGGGCCGGGCGGTTCAGGGCTTCATAGCGCAGGCGGATCTTGTCGCTGACGAATTCCAGGCTGTTCTGGACGTAGAGGCTGTAGGCGGCGTCGGGTAATTCCACGCGATAGGCCGGCACGCCTTGGGGGTGCACTTCGATCACCGGCAGGCCGCCGATGCGCAGGCTCAGGGTCATGGCGTAGGCGTTCAGGCTGACGCCGTCGAGCATCACCTCGTCGCTGTGGGGGATCAGGTTCTGCCACTCATCCTCGGTTGGCACGTCGCCAATGTCGGTCGCCACAAACAGGGCGTAGTTGATGCCGTCACGGTTGCTGCGGATAAACCAGGTCCACGCGCCATTCAGTTGGCCGTGGTCGACATCGTATTCATGGTCCTCGACCCGCGGTGCCAGGCAGGTGAAGTCCAGGTGCGGCTGGTTGGCGTCCAGGGCCCAGATTTCGCTGGTGGTCTTGCTGCCCAGGGCCAGCAGCAACTGGCGCTCGGAGCTGGAGCGGTAGCAGTGCAGGAAGAAACGCCCGTCGGGCTCATGGAACACTTCCTGCGCGGCCGTACCATCCAGGCGGTAGCGATACAGCTTATGTGGGCGGTGGGTGTCATCCAGTTCGCCGAAGAACAGGGTCAGGCTGTCATTGGCCCAGGTCATGCTGCCGTCGCAGTTGTCGAACGCCAGTTCGCTGACTTTGTCGGTGGCCAATTCCTTCACGTACAGGGTGTAGATCTCTTCGCCATTGGTGTCGAGGCTGTAGGCCAGGCGCTGGTGGTCGGGGCTGATGCTGAACGCGCCGAGGGAGAAGAAGCCACCATTGGCCAGGGCGTTGGGGTCCAGCAGCAGCTCTTCGCTGCTGGCGTCCACCTGGTTGCTGTCGTCGGCCGGGCGGCGGCAGCGGTAGTGGCGGGCATACTCGTCACCGGCGGTGGTGCGTGTGTAGTACAGGTACGGGCCCCAAGGGGAGGGCAGCGACAGGTCGGTTTCGAGGATGCGCCCCTTGATCTCCTCGAACAGGGTTTCGCGCAGGGCCTGCTGGTCGGCGAGTTGGGCTTCCAGCCAGGCGTTTTCGGCCTTGAGGTAATCGAGCACTTCAGCGCTGTCACGCTCTTGCAGCCAGGCGTACGGGTCCTGGCCTGGGGCTTTGCGGGCAATCGGGGCGGCAGTGATGTGGGTCGATGAAGGCATGGATCACTCTCTGTCTGGCGGATGGTGGCAGCCATTGCAGCCGCGACACGCAAAAGCCGTTATCATAGCCGCCTGTTTGCCTACGTTGCCATGGACACCATGACCGAGAACGACTATCTGACCGCTTGGGGCCTTTACGCCTTCGCCGCTTTGGGCTGCCTGTTGGTGTGGTGGCGCATGACCCGCTGGATCTGGCGTTGGTTGCGCGAGCCGCTGCAATTGCTGATGGCGGTGCTGCTGTTCAGCCCGACCATCGTCGATCCGGTCAAGACCCAGTTCGCCCCGGCCGTGGCCATCACCGCGATGGACCTGGTGCTCAAGGTCGGCAATAACGCCTGGCGGGCCGTCTCCGATCTGTTCATGTACACGATGATCGCCTTTGGCGTGTATATCGTCATCGTGTTGATCCGTTGGCCCATCGAGCGTGCCGCCAAGGCCCGCCGTGAGCGCAAGGCCGCGGTCGATGCCGCCTTGGCTGCCGAGCCGGAAGACGAAGACGATGAACCGTTCCGTCGCCCGGCGCCGGTGAGCGGTATGCGGGTCGAACCGCGCCTTTAACGTAGTCCGCCCTGCAGCGAGAGCCCTGGCATGTGTGAATTATTGGGCATGAGTGCCAACGTCCCCACCGATATCGTATTCAGCTTTACCGGGCTGATGCAGCGCGGCGGGCGTACCGGGCCCCATCGCGACGGTTGGGGCATTGCCTTCTACGAAGGCCGTGGCCTGCGCCTGTTCCAGGACCCGGCCGCCAGCAGCGAATCGGAAGTCGCCCTTCTGGTGCAGCGTTATCCCATCAAGAGTGAAGTGGTGATCGGCCATATCCGCCAGGCCAACGTCGGCAAGGTGAGCCTGGCCAACACCCACCCGTTCGTGCGCGAACTGTGGGGGCGCAACTGGTGTTTCGCCCATAATGGCCAGTTGGCGGACTTCAACCCGCGCGCCACGTTCTACCGCCCGGTGGGTGATACCGATAGCGAGGCGGCGTTCTGCGACCTGCTTAACCGCGTACGCGAGGCATTCCCGGAGCCAGTCGATATTGAGCAGATGCTGCCGGACCTGATCGCCGCCTGCGCCGAATACCGCAGCAAAGGCGTGTTCAACTGCCTGCTCAGCGATGGCGACTGGTTGTTCTGCTACTGCTCGACCAAACTGGCGCAGATCACCCGGCGCGCCCCGTTTGGCCCGGCACGCCTGAAAGATGTCGACGTGATTGTCGATTTTCAGGCCGAAACCACCCCCAATGATGTGGTCACGGTGATTGCCACCGAGCCGCTGACCGACAACGAAAACTGGACCCGCTACGAACCGGGCCAATGGAGCCTGTGGCGACGCGGTGAATGCGTCAGCCAGGGCATTACCGAGTAGGGACATCGATTATGTTGCTCAGCTATTTGCGACTGGTGCTGTTTGCCATTGGCTTGTTGGTCGGAGTGCAAGTGCCGGGGTTTATCAACGACTACGCCAAGCGCGTCGAAGCCCACCTGATCGAGGCCCAGACCGGCCTGCGCGGGTTTGAGTCCACTGCGCAGCAGTTCTTCAATGGCGACCTGCAGGCCTTGGTGGCCCACTACCGCGCCAGCGACGACCCGGTGTTCCAGAGCGATGCCAAGAGCCTGGGGGCGATGCTCGATCGCCAGGTGGCGTTGGACAAGCAATTCCAGGCCATGCAAGGCCCGTGGTACATCCGCGCCCTGCAAGTGGCGGTGGCCGCCGACCCGGATATCCGCCTGGAAACCTGGAACGGCTACAGCTACCAGATCCTGCTGACCCCCGAGGCCATGGGCTGGGGCCTGGGTGGGGCGATGTTGCTGTCGTTTGGCCTGGAGTGCCTGTTCCGCTTGATCGACTGGGTGGTGTTGGGCGGCAAGCGCCTGCGCCAGAGCCGGCCGATTGAAGAGCGGGACCTCAAGGGCCTGTAACGGTCACCGCAAGTCTAAATGTGGGAGGGGGCTTGCCCCCGATGGCGGTGGTTCGGTCACTGATGTATTGGCTGACACACTGCTATCGGGGGCAAGCCCCCTCCCACATTGGATTGGGTTCCTTCAGTTGCTGAGCACCATCCGCTCTTCGCCAACCTCTTCGGCATACCTGGCCACCACCTTCTGGCACAACCCCACAATCTCCTCCACCAACTCCACCCCCACGCGCCACGACACCACCACCTGCAAGTTCGGCAGTTTCTGCGCCATGGGCAACATCACCAATTCACCGCGTGCCAGTTCTTCGATGACCAGCACGGGGGGCAGTGCGCCAATCCCGAAGCCATCGCGCAGCAGGCGGGTAATCGCCGATACCGAATTCACACAGTTCATCCGTGGCGCGGCAACGCCATTGGCCTGCATCAGGCTGAGCACGTCCTGATGGGGGTGGGAGTTTTTCGAGTAGGTGATGATGCGTTCCTGGGCCAGTTCGGCGAGGGAAGCGTAGTCTCGGTTGTAGATCGATTGGCTGGCGACGATCCAGGCCATGGGGTGGCTGGCCAGTTCCAGGCTGCGCACGGTCTCCAGGCGGAGCAGGTCAGTTTGCAGGATCAGGTCGAGGAAGCCTTTTTGCAGCTGATCGCTGAGGTTGAGTGCGGTATCGGCGATCAATTCAATTTCCACCCGGGGGAACTGGTCCATCAATTCGGCGACCAATGGGCTCAGCCAGGTGTGGATCACCGTGTCCATCGCGCCGATACGGATGCGCCCGACCTTGCTGCTGGTGGTCTCCAGGGACTGCTTCAGGCCCTGCATGGTCACCATCATCTGCTCGGCATAATCGAGCACCTTCAAGCCTTCCGGGGTCAGGCTCACGCCCCGCGAATCACGCAGAAACAGCTTCACCCCCAGTTCGCTCTCCAGCACCGCAATGCGGCTGGAAATCGAGGCCTGGGTGGTGAACAGCTTCTCGGCGGTCAGGCGAAAACTCTTGAGCTTGGCCACCCAGACGAAGGTTTCGAGGAACTTCAAATTCATGGGATCAACTTTTTCTTATGCATGGATCGGTTTTTATTAGTTGGACGCCGCACCGGGCAAACGCCAAAAATCGAGCCATTCCACGATAAGCGTCGTTGGGGTATCAGGACAAGTTGCGAGTTCTGTGTAAAAAATCCCACACTACAAAAAAACAAAGCCTACAGGAGCAACCACCGTGAGCCGCCTGCTATTGAACTGCGACATCGGCGAAAGCTTTGGCAACTGGACCCTGGGTCTGGATGCCGAGGTCATGCCGTTCATCGATTGCGCCAACGTGGCTTGCGGTTTTCATGCCGGCGACCCGAGCATCATGCGCAAGACCGTCAGTCTGGCCCTCAAACACGGCGTACAGGTCGGCGCGCACCCGGCGTACCAGGACCTGCAAGGTTTCGGCCGCCGCTCCATGGCCTACACCCCCCAGGAAATCCAGGACCTGTTGCACTACCAGATCGGCGCGCTGGAGGGCATCTGCCGCGCCCAGGGCGGGCGTGTCAGTTACGTCAAACCCCATGGCGCGATGTACAACGACATGATGGCCAACCCGGCGCAGTTGCGTGCAGTGATCCAGGCCGTGGCCGCCTACGGCGACCTGCCGCTGATGCTGCTGGCCACCCGCGACAACAGCGCGGCCCAGGCGCTGGGTGACGAATATGGGGTGATCCTGTGGTTCGAGGCCTTCGCTGACCGTGCCTACGATCCCAACGGCCATCTGGTTTCGCGTCAATTGCCGGGTGCGGTGCACCACGATCCGGAGGTCATCGTCCAGCAATCCTTGACCCTCTCCCGTGGCGAACCCCTGACCGCCAGCGACGGCAGCCCGTTGGTCTTGCAGGCCAACACCCTATGTGTGCACGGTGACAACGCCAGTTCGATCGCCGCCGTGCAGCGCATCCGCGAGGCATTGAAGTCAGCATGAAGCCACGGATTGAAGTGGTGGCGATCGACTGCCTGATGGTGCGTCTGTTCGAGGTGATTGCCGAAGCCAACATGCCGTGGATGCTCGCCGCCACCCAGCGCTTGCGCAGCGGTTTTGGCACGGCGCTGGTGGATCTGGTGCCGTCCTACACCACCTTGATGGTGCATTACGACCTCACTGCGTTGAGCCCGGCGCAAGCACGGGGATTGATCGACCAGGCGCTGACCGACCTGCAACCCCAGGCCCAGGGCAGTGGCCAGTGCCATGTGCTGCCGGTGTGGTATGACCTGAGCGTCGGGCCTGAGCTGAGCTTGCTCAGCCAGCGCAGCGGCCTTTCGGTGGAGGATGTCATCCGCCGCCACAGTGCCCACGAATACCAGGTATTTGCCCTCGGCTTCGCTCCCGGTTTTGCCTTTATGGGCTTGGTGGACGAAGCCCTCGCCACTGCGCGTCTCAACACCCCGCGCCAACGCGTGGCGGCCGGCAGCGTGGGCATTGCCGAACGGCAAACCGCCGCCTATCCGGTGGTCTCCCCTGGTGGTTGGAACCTGATTGGCCGCACCCCGGCCAAGTTGTTTGACCGCGAGCGCGACGGCTACAGCCTGATGCAACCGGGCGACACGGTGCGTTTTGCCGCCGTCAGCCACGCCGAGTTTATCAACCTGGGTGGCGATGACACGCCGTTGGAGGCGCAGGCATGAGCCGCTTGATCATCGAGGCCAGCACCCCGCTGTGCCTGTTGCAGGACGCCGGACGTTTTGGCGTGCGCCACCTGGGCGTGACCCAGGGCGGTGCGCTGGATTGGGTGTCGATGTCCTGGGCCAATTGGCTGCTGGACAATGCGCTGGATGCGCCGGTGGTGGAAATTACCCTCGGCGGCTTTACCGTACAGGCCGAGGAATATTGCTTGCTGGCCTTGGCCGGCGCGGACCTGGGCGCCTACATCGATGAGCGTGCGATCAGCCCTGGGCGCAGTTTTATCCTGCAAAAGGGTCAGCGTTTGCGCTTTACCCAACCGTTCAGCGGCGCGCGGGCATACCTGGCTGCACCGGGTGGGTTTGATGCGCCGGATGTGCTGGGCAGTTGCGCCACCGTGGTACGGGAGGAACTGGGTGGCTTGAACGGCTTTGGCGAGGCGTTGGCCGAAGGCGCGCGGTTGGCCTATTCCGGTACCGGCGGAGCGATGAAAGTGCTGAGCACGCCGGCGTTGCCAGCCAAGGCGCCGCTGGATGTGATCGTCGGCGCCCAAATCGGTCAGTTCAGCGGCCAGAGCCTGTTTGATGCCTTCAATACCGACTGGACTCTGGACAGTCGCGCCGACCGCATGGGCATGCGCTTGCTGGGCACGCCGTTGCAGTACCAGGGGCCGTCACTGATTTCCGAAGGGATTCCGTTGGGCGCGATCCAGGTGCCGCCGGATGGGCAGCCGATTGTGTTGCTCAATGATCGGCAGACGATCGGCGGCTATCCGCGCCTGGGCGCGTTGACGCCACTGGCGTTGGCGCGCCTGGCGCAGTGTCTGCCGGGGGAGAAGGTGAGGCTGGCGCCGGTGGTGCAGGAAACGGCGCATCGGCAGCAGGTGGATTTTTTGCGCCGGTTCATTTGAGCGCTGTTATGGCGCTCGAATGACGGTCAGGATTAGTCTCACATGCCTGATGGGCATTGCCGTCTTGGTTCGAGTGGGTGCATGTGGAAGTCTTAGTGCTTCATTCACTAGGGTTCCAACATGCGCTACTTGAAAATCTATGCACAGGATGTCCTCGATAATGATGTGCCCGATGTGGTCAGTCTGGAGTTTCATGACGATACCCACACCCCGACTCTCGTCCGGCAGGCCACGGCCTTCGATATTACCGATGACGGGCAGTTGGATTGGGTGATTGCCGATGATGTGAACCAGGATGGCGTCATCGATGCCGTCGACCGGGCACTGGCAATTGAACTGGCCCAATTGTTTGTTGAGTTCAATTGGTTCAGCCTCGACGCACCTTTCGACAAATACTTAAAGGTGTTTGCCCGCGACTTTGGCGGCAACGGCATACCCGACACCGTGCGTCTGCACTTTCACCAGGGCGAGGGCGCACCTACGGATGAAAGCATTGTCTACACCGCGGCGATTTACGGGGACGACAATGGCCTAGGCAGTGTTTCGATCAATCAGGATGTCAATAATGACGGCAAGGTCACCCACAAGGATGCTGAATTGCTCAAACAGTTTTCCGCGCTGTTTCTGAAGTTCGGTTGGATCGACGCCGAGCGCTGCTGAAAGCAAACCTGTAGCTTCGAGGGCTGCAGGTTGCCGACTACTTCGACAAAAACCGCATCCCTTCTTCCAGCCCGCGAAGCGTCAACGGATACATCTGATCCTCCACCAGCTCCCGCACAATCCCCGTCGATGCCGTATAACCCCACGTATCCTTGGGATACGGGTTAATCCAGATCAGCTTCTTGTACTTGGCCATGAAGCGCTGCATCCACACATACCCCGGCTCTTCATTCCAGTGTTCGACGCTGCCGCCGGCCTGGGTAATTTCATACGGTGCCATCGACGCATCGCCGATAAAGATCACTTTGTAGTCGGCGCCATACTTGTGCAGCAGATCCTGGGTGGAGGTGCGTTCCGACGTGCGGCGCTGGTTGTTCTTCCACACCGACTCGTACACGAAGTTGTGGAAGTAGAAATACTCCAGGTGCTTGAACTCGGTCTTGCACGCCGAGAACAGTTCTTCGCAGATTTTTACGTGGGCATCCATCGAGCCGCCGATATCGAACAGCAACAATAGCTTGATGGTGTTACGCCGTTCCGGGCGCATCTGGATATTCAGCAGCCCGGCATCGCGGGCGGTGTGGTCGATGGTACCGTCGATATCCAGCTCTTCGGCAGCGCCCTGGCGCGCGAACTTGCGCAGGCGGCGCAGGGCGATCTTGATATTGCGCGTACCCAACTCGACCTGATCGTCGAGGTTCTTGTACTCGCGCTGATCCCAGACTTTTACCGCCTTGCCCTGGCGCTTGCCAGCGTCGCCGACGCGAATGCCTTCAGGGTTGTAGCCGCCGGAGCCGAACGGGCTGGTACCGCCGGTGCCGATCCACTTGTTACCGCCTGCGTGACGTTCCTTCTGTTCTTCCAGGCGTTTCTTGAACGCTTCGATCAGCTTGTCCAGGCCGCCCAGGGACTGGATCTGCGCGCGTTCTTCGTCGCTCAGCGAGCGCTCGAATTCCTTGCGCAGCCAGTCTTCGGGGATCAGCGCCTGCAGGTGGTCGTCGAGCTTTTCCAGGCCGTTGAAATAGGCGCTGAAGGCGCGGTCGAACTTGTCGAAGTGCCGCTCGTCCTTCACCAGGATCGCCCGGGCCAAGTAGTAAAACTCGTCCATGTCGGCGAAGGTCACGCGCTGCTTGAGCGCGTTGATCAGGTCGAGCAGCTCGCGCACCGACACCGGCACCTTGGCGGCACGCATCTCGTTGAACAGGTTGAGCAACATTAGCGATTACCGCGACGGCTCATGAACGCCAGACGTTCCAGCAACTGCACGTCTTGCTCGTTCTTGACCAAGGCACCGGCCAGGGGCGGGATGGCCTTGGTCGGGTCGCGCTCGCGCAGCACGGCTTCGCCGATATTGTCGGCCATCAACAACTTGAGCCAGTCCACCAGTTCGGAGGTGGAGGGCTTTTTCTTCAGGCCCGGTACTTTGCGCACGTCGAAGAACACGTCCAGCGCTTCGCTGACCAGGTCTTTCTTGATGTCGGGGTAGTGCACGTCGACGATCTTTTGCAGGGTGGTGCGGTCGGGGAAGGCGATGTAGTGGAAGAAGCAGCGGCGCAGGAACGCGTCCGGCAGCTCTTTTTCGTTGTTGGAGGTAATGATGATGATCGGGCGTTTCTTGGCCTTGATGGTCTCGTCGATTTCGTAGACGTAGAACTCCATCTTGTCGAGTTCTTGCAGCAGGTCGTTGGGGAACTCGATGTCGGCCTTGTCGATTTCATCGATCAGCAGGATCACCCGCTCTTCGGACTCGAAGGCTTCCCAGAGCTTGCCCTTCTTCAGGTAGTTGCGCACGTCGTGCACCTTGTCCACGCCCAATTGCGAGTCGCGCAGCCGGCTGACCGCGTCGTACTCATACAGGCCCTGGTGGGCCTTGGTGGTGGACTTGATGTGCCAGGTGATCAGCTTGGCACCGAAGGATTCGGCCAGTTGCTCGGCGAGCATGGTCTTGCCGGTGCCCGGCTCGCCCTTGACCAGCAACGGGCGCTCCAGGGTGATGGCAGCGTTGACGGCCAGTTTCAGGTCATCGGTGGCAACGTAGGCCTGGGTGCCTTCGAACTTCATCGGTCATTCCTCGAATTCATCAATGCCCGGACTATACCGCGCGGCCCCGGCGACTGTGAACGCAGACGGGTTATTCAGTCTCTGAATGGCGGGTCACACATCCATTAGGCGCGTGGTTCAGTCAGCACTGGGCTTGGGCTGTTCATAGCGCGCATTGAATGCTTGGATAAAACCGTTACGCAAAATCGCCAAAAATGCAGAGAACGCGCTGACATTTTGCTGATGCACGCTGCCACTGAGTTCCACGCGGGTGGCGAACTGGTTCTTCGCCTGGTTCTTCAGCACGGTCTCGCTGGTGCCCACCACGGCCTCCCAGATCGAGCGAAAGATGTTCTTGTCCTTGTTCTCCACATCCTGCTGCCAGTCGAAGACCTCTACATCACGCAGCAGCGGCTTTATGTACCCGGTCAATTGGCCTTTTTCCGCCTGGGCCTCGATCACCACATCCCCGGTACCGGCCTTGAAGTCGAACTTGCCATAGGCCGAGGCGAAGTCATTCATGCGCTTGAGCTGCAAGTCCCTGGCGCGAAAGCGAAACTCGAAATTCTCGAAATTGCTCAGCGGGTCGAAGGTGGCGGTGGCTTCCAGCGGGGCCTGGCCTTGCAGCAGGGCCTTGCCGTCGAACCGCGCGTCGCGCCGGCCTTTGACGTTCACCACATTGGTCAGGTTGTAGAAGCTGGCGTTGACGTCGGTCGCGTCGATCTTCACCACGGGTTTGGAACTGAAGTTGTGGAAGGCGATCTTGCCGTCCTCAATACGCACCTCATCGAGGGTGATGGGGGCCAACTTACTCAGCTGCTCGCGCCAGTCGGTGCCTTTACCGGTCTGGGAGGCTTGCTTGTTGGCGCCGCCGTCGACGAAGTTCACTTCGGGCTGGATAAACAGCACTTTGGCCACCACCGCGTGGTCGTACCAAAGAGAGTGCCAGCTTACTGCCAGGTCGATCAGCGGCGCCTTGACGAACGGGACGGGCACCTTGCCGTCGACCTTGATGATCTCAAGGCCGTTGATCCTGTACGCGCCACGCCACAGCGCGAGGTCCACGTCGGTAACCTGGCCGCGGTAATCGCCCATGTCGGCGAGCTTGTCATTCAGGTAGTTACGCACCAGATAGGGCAGCGCGATGCTCACGGCGACCAGGACCACCAGTAATCCGGCAATGGTCCAGAGTGGCCAGCTGTAGCGACGTTTCATGGGGCAGTTCTCCTTGCGGGTAGGAGATGGACTGTTGGGACACGCGCAACGTTCCTCTGACTGGACGCTTGGCGGCACGAGGCATACCCTTGGAACCTTTCTTGAAATCGCCCAATAGGACCCGCCATGAGCCGCATTTTTGCAGACAACGCGCACTCCATCGGTAACACGCCCCTGGTTCAGATCAACCGTATCGCACCGCGTGGCGTGACCATCCTGGCCAAGATCGAAGGGCGTAACCCAGGTTATTCGGTGAAGTGCCGCATTGGCGCAAACATGATCTGGGACGCCGAAAGCACCGGCAAACTCAAGCCGGGCATGACCATTGTCGAGCCGACTTCCGGCAATACCGGTATTGGCCTGGCCTTCGTTGCCGCGGCCCGTGGCTACAAGTTGGTGTTGACCATGCCAGCGTCCATGAGCATCGAGCGGCGCAAAGTGCTCAAGGCCCTCGGTGCCGAACTGGTGTTGACCGAACCGGCCAAGGGCATGAAGGGCGCGATTGAGAAAGCCGGCGAAATCCTCGCCAGCGACCCGGCCAGCTACTTTATGCCGGCCCAGTTCGACAACCCGGCCAACCCGGCGATCCACGAGAAAACCACCGGCCCGGAAATCTGGAACGACACCGATGGCGCCGTGGATGTATTGGTGGCGGGGGTGGGGACGGGCGGCACCATTACCGGTGTGTCGCGTTACATCAAGAACATCGCGGGCAAGCCGATCCTGTCGGTGGCCGTCGAACCCATGGTGTCGCCGGTGATCACGCAGGCGCTGGCCGGTGAAGAGATCAAGCCCAGCCCGCACAAGATCCAGGGCATCGGTGCCGGGTTCGTGCCGAAAAACCTCGACCTGTCGATGGTTGACCGTGTGGAACTGGTGACCGATGAGGAATCCAAGGCCATGGCCCTGCGCCTGATGCAGGAAGAGGGCATCCTGTGCGGTATCTCCTGCGGCGCGGCCATGGCCGTGGCCGTGCGCCTGGCGGAAAAACCGGAAATGCAGGGCAAGACCATCGTGGTGATCCTGCCAGACTCCGGTGAGCGCTACCTGTCGAGCATGCTGTTCAGCGATTTGTTTACCGACCAGGAAAACCAGGCTTGATGTGATCGCCTGTGGCAAGTAGATGGGTTTATTGTGGGATGAGCAGGCTTGTTGCGGCGAGCGGGCCTGTTGTGGCGAGCGGGCTTGCCCCGCGTTGGGCTGCGTAGCAGCCCCAAAACCACGCACCGCGGTGTGTCAGTTAAAAACACATCGCCTGTAATGGGGCCGCTTCGCGCCCCAACGCGGGGCAAGCCCGCTCGCCACAAGAGGTGGGCTTACCATAACAAGCCCGCTCGCCACAGCAGCGTCGCTTGCAATGTTTGATTTGTGTCAGCCGGCCCGCCCGGGCCTTCTGCATAATGGCCCAAGTGTTTATCATGGCCGGCTGCTACGTCTGGTTTCCCGTTGACGGGAGGTTGCTGGCCAGGCGCTTATTTCCAGGAGTTGCTGCATGACCTTTTCTTTGGCCGCCAAACTGTCGGTGTTGCTGGTGTTTATCGGCAGCACGCTGTATGTGCATCTGCGCGGCAAGGCCCGTTTGCCGATGTTGCGTCAGTTCGTCAACCATTCGGCGCTGTTCGCCCCGTATAACGCCTTGATGTACCTGTTCTCGGCGGTGCCGTCCAAGCCGTACCTGGACCGTAGCAAGTTCCCGGAACTGGACGTGCTCAAGGACAACTGGGAAGTGATCCGCGAAGAGGCCATGCACCTGTTCGACGAGGGTTACATTCGCGCCGCTGAAAAGAACAATGACGCCGGTTTCGGTTCGTTCTTCAAGAAGGGCTGGAAGCGTTTCTACCTCAAGTGGTACGACAAACCGCTGCCATCGGCCGAGGCGCTGTGCCCGAAGACCGTGGCATTGGTCAGCAGCATTCCCAACGTCAAGGGCGCAATGTTTGCGCTGTTGCCCGGTGGCAGCCACTTGAACCCGCACCGCGATCCGTTTGCCGGGTCCCTGCGTTATCACTTGGGGCTGTCCACGCCGAACTCCGACGACTGCCGCATCTTTGTCGACGGCCAGGTCTATGCCTGGCGCGACGGTGAGGACGTGATGTTCGACGAAACCTACGTGCACTGGGTCAAGAACGAGACCGAGAAGACTCGCGTGATCCTGTTCTGCGATATCGAGCGGCCGTTGAGCAACCGCCTGATGACCCGCATCAACCGCTGGGTCAGCCAGCAACTGGGGCGCGCCACGGCACCGCAGAACCTGGATGATGAACGCGTCGGCGGCATCAACCAGGCCTACGCCTGGAGCAAGTCCTTCAGCGACAAGTTCAGCGGTGTGGTCAAGCAGTGGAAGCGCAAGCACCCGAAGGCTTACCGCATTGCGCGGCCGGTGCTGGCGGTGGTCGTCCTGGTACTGCTGTGGAAATGGCTGTTCGGCTGATCTGATGTGGGAGGGGGCAAGCCCCCTCCCACATTTGACCTCCAGCGATCTTTAGCTGGCGATCAACTGGCGCAGCACATAGTGCAGGATGCCCCCGGCCTTGAAGTATTCCACTTCATTGAGGGTATCGATCCGGCACAACACCTCGACCTTCTCGCTGCTGCCATCCTCCCGGGTAATCACCAGCGTCAGGTTCATCCGCGGCACGATCTCCACGTTTGTGAGCCCCAGAATGTCGATCTTCTCCTTGCCGGTCAGCTTCAGCGCCTTGCGGTTCTGATCCAGCTTGAACTGCAGCGGCAGCACGCCCATGCCCACCAGGTTGGAACGGTGAATCCGTTCGAAACTCTCGGCGATCACCGCCTTGACGCCCAGCAGGTTGGTGCCCTTGGCGGCCCAGTCGCGGCTTGACCCGGTGCCGTATTCCTGGCCGGCGATCACCACCAGTGGCGTGCCGCTGGCCTGGTACTGCATGGCGGCGTCGTAGATCGACATTTTCTCGCCCGTGGGGATATATAGCGTGTTGCCGCCTTCTTCGCCACCGAGCATTTCATTGCGGATACGGATATTGGCGAACGTGCCGCGCATCATCACTTCGTGGTTGCCCCGGCGTGAGCCGTAGGAGTTGAAGTCGCGCGGTTCCACACCCTGTTCACGCAGGTAGCGGCCGGCAGGGCTGTCGGCCTTGATATTGCCGGCCGGGGAGATGTGGTCTGTGGTCACCGAGTCGCCCAGCAGCGCCAGCACGTTGGCGCCCTTGATGTCTTTGATCACCGGCAGTGGCCCGCCAATGTCATCGAAGAACGGTGGGTGCTGGATGTAGGTGGAGTCCTTCTGCCACACGTAGGTCGCGGCTTGCGGCACTTCGATCGCTTGCCACTGCTCGTCACCGGCAAACACTTCGGCGTATTCCTTGTGGAACATGACGGTGCTGACCTGGGCCACGGCGTCGGCGATTTCCTGGCTGCTCGGCCAGATGTCCTTGAGGTACACCGGATTGCCATCCTGGTCGTTACCCAAAGGCTCGCTGCTGATATCGATGCGTACCGTGCCGGCCAGGGCATAGGCCACCACCAGGGGCGGGGAGGCCAGCCAGTTGGTTTTCACCAGCGGGTGCACGCGGCCTTCGAAGTTACGGTTGCCGGACAGCACCGAAGCGACGGCGAGGTCGGCTTTCTGGATGGCTTTTTCAATCGGCTCGGGCAACGGCCCGGAGTTGCCGATACAGGTGGTGCAACCGTAGCCCACCAGGTCGAAGCCGAGCTTGTCGAGGTATTGGGTAAGGCCGGCGGCCTTGTAGTAGTCGGTGACCACCTTGGAACCCGGCGCCAGCGAGGTTTTTACCCAGGGTTTGCGGGTGAGACCTTTCTCCACGGCCTTTTTTGCCACCAGCCCGGCAGCCATCATCACGCTGGGGTTGGAGGTGTTGGTGCAAGAGGTGATGGCGGCGATCACCACGGCGCCGTTTTTCAGGCGATAGGTGTGGCCGTCGTCCTCATAGTCGGTTTCGCCGACCAGATCGGCATTGCCCACGGCGACACCACCGCCGCCTTCACTTTCCAGGCGGCCTTCTTCCTTGTTGGTGGGTTTGAATTGCAGGTCGAGGAAGTCACTGAAGGCTTGGCCGACATTGGGCAGCGATACCCGGTCCTGCGGGCGTTTTGGCCCCGCCAGGCTGGCCTCGACGCTGCCCATGTCCAAGGCCAGGCTGTCGGTGAACACTGGCTCCTGGCCGGCGTTGCGCCACAGCCCCTGGGCCTTGGTGTAAGCCTCGACCAATTTGACGGTTTCAGCCGGGCGACCGGATAGACGCAGGTAGTCCAACGTCACGTCGTCCACCGGGAAAAAACCGCAGGTGGCGCCGTATTCCGGGGCCATATTGGCGATGGTGGCGCGGTCCGCCAGGGGCAGGTCGGCCAGGCCGTCGCCGTAGAATTCGACGAATTTGCCCACCACGCCTTTTTTACGCAGCATCTGGGTAACGGTCAGCACCAGGTCGGTGGCGGTGATGCCTTCTTTCAGCTTGCCAGTGAGCTTGAAGCCGATCACTTCCGGGATCAGCATCGATACCGGCTGCCCGAGCATCGCGGCTTCCGCTTCGATACCGCCCACGCCCCAGCCCAATACGCCAAGGCCGTTGATCATGGTGGTGTGGGAGTCAGTCCCGACCAGGGTGTCGGGGAACGCATAGGTACGGCCGTCTTCGTCCTTGGTCCACACAGTGCGGCCAAGGTATTCGAGGTTGACCTGATGGCAGATGCCGGTGCCCGGCGGCACCACGCTGAAGTTGTCGAAGGCGCTCTGGCCCCAGCGCAGGAAGGCATAGCGTTCGCCGTTGCGCTGCATTTCGATGTCGACGTTCTGTTCGAAGGCACGGGTAGTGCCAAACTTGTCGACCATCACCGAGTGGTCGATGACCAGGTCCACGGGGGAGAGCGGGTTGATACGTTGCGGGTCGCCACCGGCCTTGGCCACGGCAGCGCGCATGGCGGCGAGGTCGACCACGGCGGGAACGCCGGTAAAGTCTTGCATCAATACCCGGGCCGGGCGGTACTGGATCTCTCGGTCGGACTGGCGCTCTTTGAGCCAGGCAGCGATGGCCTTGAGGTCGGTGCCGGTGACGGTCTTGTCGTCTTCCCAGCGCAGCAGGTTTTCCAGCAGCACTTTGAGGGACATCGGCAGCTTATCCAGGTCGCCCAGGCTCTTGGCGGCTTCGGGCAGGCTGAAATAGTGATAAGTCTTATCGTCGATTTGCAGGGTTTTAAGGGTTCTCAGGCTATCAAGGGATGACATTACATGACTCCTTATGGTCCGCACGGCTACGGACCTGACGGGACTAACAGAGCTATCAAACTAGCCCTGTTTTCAGTAGCTGGCTAATTACTGGACTCTATGGACAGAACCAAGGTTCCGAACTCGGCTATCATGCGCGCGTTTTCATGACAGGCATTGCGATAGCGCAAGTCAGTTGATTCACCAGGAGAGTCGATGAACACCCTTTTTATGCACTGCCGTCCGGGGTTTGAGGGCGAAGTCTGTTCCGAGATCGCGGAGCACGCCGCACGCCTGAATGTTTCGGGCTACGCCAAGGCCAAGACCGGCAGCGCCTGCGCCGAATTTGTCTGCACCGAAGAAGACGGCGCCCAGCGCCTGATGCACGGCCAGCGTTTTGCCGAGCTGATCTTCCCCAGGCAGTGGGCGCGCGGGGTATTTATCGATTTGCCGGAAACCGATCGCATCAGCGTGATCCTCACGCACCTGCGCGATTTCCCGGTGTGCGGCAGTGTGTGGCTGGAGATGGTCGATACCAACGATGGCAAGGAACTCTCGAACTTCTGCAAGAAATTCGAAGTGCACCTGCGCAAAGCCCTGTTGGGGGCCGGCAAGCTGGTGGACGACCCGAGCAAGCCGCGCCTGTTGCTGACCTTCAAGAGCGGCCGCGAAGTGTTCATGGGCCTGGCCGAGTCGAACAACTCGGCAATGTGGCCGATGGGCATCCCGCGCCTGAAATTCCCGCGTGACGCGCCCAGCCGCTCGACCCTGAAGCTGGAAGAGGCCTGGCACCACTTTATCCCCCGCGACCAGTGGGATGAGCGCCTGCATGGCGACATGACCGGTGTCGACCTCGGTGCCGCCCCCGGTGGCTGGACCTGGCAACTGGTGAACCGTGGCATGCTGGTGACCGCCATCGACAACGGCCCCATGGCCGAAAGCCTGATGGACACCGGCCTGGTGCAACACCTGATGGCTGACGGCTTCACTTTCGTGCCCAAGCAGCCCGTGGATTGGATGGTGTGCGACATCGTCGAGAAGCCGGCGCGTAACGCCGCGCTGCTGGAAACCTGGATCGGCGAAGGCTATTGCCGTGAGGCCGTGGTGAACCTGAAGTTGCCGATGAAGCAGCGTTACGCCGAGGTGAAGCGCCTGCTCGAACGCATCGAAGAGGGCTTCAAGGCGCGTGGTATTCGGGTGGAGATCGGCTGCAAGCAGCTGTACCACGACCGTGAAGAAGTGACCTGCCACCTGCGTCGGCTGGTGGATGTGAAGAAAACCAAGGCCCGCTAAACTGAGCGCCGGTTTCAGGAGTAGACAATGAGCGATATTTTCGACACCGCCGTTGATGGCACCCTCGACGCAACGGGCCTCAACTGCCCGGAGCCGGTGATGATGCTGCACCAGCACATCCGCGACCTGCCGCCTGGCGGCTTGCTCAAGGTGATCGCCACCGACCCGTCGACCCGCCGCGATATTCCCAAGTTCTGCGTATTTCTCGACCATGAACTGGTGGAGCAGCAGGAACGGGCCGGGACCTACCTGTACTGGATTCGCAAAAAGGTTGATTAAGCCCGTGCCTTGTCCAGGCGAATGCGCCGCCGCGCGCTGCGGGCCAGGCGCACCACCAGCATCCCCGCCGCGCAGCTGAGGCCGACGATCAGCCCCTGCCACAAGCCGCTGGGGCCGTTGGGCGCGCCCAGCCATTCGGTCAGCCCGAGGGCATAGCCGACCGGCAGGCCCACGCCCCAATAGGCAAACAACGTCAGCACCATGGTCACCCGCGTGTCCTGATACCCACGCAGGGCACCGGCGGCGGTGACCTGGATCGCATCGGAAAACTGGAACAGCGCGGCAAACACGATCAGCATCGATGCCACCTGTACCACCCGTGGGTCCGCTGTATAGATCGTGGCGATCTGCTCACGAAACAGCAACATCAGGCTGCACGACAGGCAGGCATAGGCCAGCGCAGTGCCCATGCCGACCCCGGCCGCGAAGCGTGCCTCTCGCGGTTCCCCGCGCCCCAGGGCCTGGCCGACGCGCACGGTGACCGCCATGCTCAGGGAGTAGGGGATCATGAACACCAGCGAACTGAAGTTCAGCGCGATCTGGTGCCCGGCCACCACGGTGGCGCCGAGGCTACCGATCAACAGGGCGATCACCGCGAAGATGCTCGATTCGGCAAAGATCGCAATACCGATCGGCAGGCCGATGGCCAGTACGCGCTTGATCACCGCCCACTGCGGCCAGTCGAAACGCTTGAACAACTCGCTGCTCTGATAGGCCGGCGCCCAACGGGTCCAGGCCGCCATGCCGAGCATCATTACCCACATCACGATTGCCGTGGCCCAGCCACAGCCGACGCCACCCATGGCCGGCACGCCGAAATGGCCGTAGATGAACACGTAGTTCAGCGGAATATTCAGCGCCAGCCCGCACAGGCCCATGACCATGCTGGGGCGCGTTCGGCCCAGGCCATCGCTGAAGCAGCGCAGCACGTAGTACAGCGCGACCGCTGGCATGCCCGAGGCGATGCCATGCAGGTACCCCATGCACGGCTTGATCAGCGCGGGGTCGACGTTCATCGCGTGCAGGATCGGTTCGGCGCTGATCAGCATCAGCAACGCGGTCAAGCCGACGATCAGCCCCAGCCACAGTGATTGGCGCACCAGCGGGCCGATTTCGCGGAACGTGCCCGCGCCGAAGCGCTGGGCGACTTTGGGCGTGGTGGCCAGCAGGGTGCCGGTCATCAGCAGGAACACCGGAATCCAGATCGAGTTACCCAGGGCCACGGCCGCCAGGTCCATCGGGCTGACACGCCCGGCCATTACCGCATCGACAAAGCCCATGGCAGTGGTTGCCAGTTGGCCGATCATGATCGGCAGGGCCAGGGTCAGCAGGCTGCGCACCTCGCGGTTGATGCGGGCGGGGCGGGTGAGGGGGGCGGTGATGGCAGCGTTCACGTACGGGGTGTCCAGGAAAGAGCACAGGACGGCGGATTCTACGCCTTGACGCGATAGTCAGGAAAAAACCTGTGTTAGGGATTTGTAAACGATCCTCCAGGCACTCTTCACTCCTGGGATCCACGGTGTGACACCGAGCGCATCCCTGTACACTGCTGATCCGCGAAAGGAGCCTGCCATGCTGATTGTTGCCGACGAAAATATCCCGCTGCTCGATGCCTTCTTCGAAGGGTTTGGCGAAATTCGCCGGGTACCCGGGCGCTCCATTGACCGTGCCACGGTCGAGCAGGCCGATGTGCTGCTGGTACGTTCGGTCACCAACGTCAACCGTGCCCTGCTCGAAGGTTCGGCGGTGCGTTTTGTCGGCACCTGCACCATCGGCACCGACCACCTGGACCTCGATTACTTCAAACAGGCCGCGATCCAGTGGTCCAGCGCCCCCGGCTGCAATGCTCGCGGCGTGGTGGACTACGTCCTTGGCAGCCTGCAAACCCTGGCCGAGATCGAAGGTGCCGACCTCAACCAACGCACCTACGGTGTGGTGGGTGCCGGTGAAGTCGGCGGTCGCCTGGTCAAGGTGCTCAAAGGCCTGGGCTGGAACGTGCTGGTGTGCGATCCGCCGCGGCAGATCGCCGAGGACGGTGACTACGTCAGCCTGGAACAGATCATCGAACAGTGCGACGTGATCAGCCTGCACACGCCACTGACCAAGTCCGGCAACGGTTCCACCTGGCACCTGCTGGACCGCCAGCGGCTCAACCGCCTCAAGCCTGGCACCTGGCTGATCAATGCCAGCCGTGGCCCGGTGGTCGACAACGCAGCCCTGCGCGACGTGCTGCTTGAACGCGAGGACCTGCAAGCGGTGCTGGATGTATGGGAGGGCGAGCCGGAAGTGGACGTCGACCTGGCTGACCTGTGCGTGCTGGCTACGCCGCATATCGCCGGCTACAGCCTGGATGGCAAGCAGCGTGGCACGGCGCAGATCTACCAGGCGTTCTGTGCGCATCTGGGCCAGGAAGCGAGCATTCAACTCAGCGATTTGCTGCCGCCGCCCTGGCTGGCCGAGGTGCACTTGAATGCATCGACCGATCCCGCCTGGGCTTTGGCGACGTTATGCCGCAGCGTGTATGACCCGCGTCGGGACGACGCAGATTTCCGGCGTAGCCTCGTAGGAACCGTCGAGGAGCAGCGCAAGGCATTCGACCTGTTGCGCAAGCACTACCCTGAGCGTCGCGAGATTGACGGCTTGAAGGTGCGCATCAACGGGGAGTCGGCGGTGTTGGCGAATATCGTCCAGGCATTGGGCGCAAGCGCCCTGTAGGAACGCTATTACTGTGGCGAGGGCGCTTGCTCCCGTTGAACTGCGCAGCCGTCCCATTGTTTGGGGCCACTTCGCGGCTCAATGGGAGCCAGCAGCCTGGCCACAAAAAAACCGGCCACCAGGACCGGTTTTGAAAGAGTTCAGGCGCTTCAGCCTTGCTGCGCAGGCTTGACCAGGCGTTGTTCCAACTCGCGGCACGCTTGCTGGATCATCTCTTCGGTAATCTGCACTTCGTGGCCCTTGGCGTCGATGTACGAGCAAGGCAACTGCTGCGGTTGGCGGATCACTTCAATCTTGGCATCGCTGCTATTTTGCAAGGTCATAGCCTGTCTCCTCATCAGGTTGTGTACCTACTGTAAAACCCCCGCGTGACCGCGCTGTTACAACTCCTTGCACAATCATCGGTTCGAGCCCCCAGTCCAGCAGAAACCTCCGCGGATTTCCAGCGGGACGTTAGACCGATAGCCTCTAGGCATCTGTATCGGTGGGCATAATTAATCTGACTCATTGCTGTTACGAAAGTTGTTATTTGCCCAAGTTCCCCCCATGTGGTGTACACGTTCCTCAACGGTGATGCCCTCCATGTTCTCAGTCCGACAGCGCCGCGCGATTCGCCTGGCCAGCCGCTTTATCGCGCCCTACCGCTGGCAGGCCCTCGGAGCCCTGTTGGCGCTGATCGTTACCGCCGGCATCACTTTGTCCATGGGGCAGGGCATTCGCCTGCTGGTGGATCAGGGCTTCATGACCCAGTCGCCACACCTGCTCAACCAGTCCATCGGGCTGTTCATGATTCTGGTGCTGGGCCTGGCGGTGGGTACGTTTGCACGCTTCTACCTGGTGTCGTGGATCGGCGAGCGGGTGGTGGCCGATATTCGTCGCCAGGTGTTCAATCACTTGATTTACCTGCACCCCGGCTTCTATGAAAACAACCGCAGTTCGGAAATACAGTCGCGACTCACCACCGACACCACCTTGCTGCAATCGGTGATCGGCTCGTCGCTGTCACTGTTCCTGCGCAATGGGTTGATGGTCATCGGCGGCATCGTGTTGCTGTTCATCACCAACCCCAAGCTCACCAGCATCGTTGTGGTCGCACTGCCTTTGGTGCTGGCGCCGATCCTGATCTTCGGCCGCCGCGTACGCAGCCTCTCGCGCCTGAGCCAGGACCGCATCGCCGATGTAGGCAGTTATGTGTCCGAGACCCTCGGCCAGATCAAGACCGTACAGGCCTATAACCACCAGGTGCAGGACGAACGACGCTTTGCCGTGACCGTCGAGGAAGCGTTCAACACCGCACGCAAACGCATCGCCCAACGCGCCTGGTTGATCACCCTGGTGATCATGCTGGTGCTGGGGGCCGTGGGCGTGATGTTGTGGGTCGGCGGCATGGACGTGATCAGTGGGCGCATTTCCGGCGGCGAGCTGGCGGCGTTCGTGTTCTACAGCCTGATTGTGGGCAGCGCCGTCGGCACCCTCAGCGAAGTGCTCGGCGAACTGCAGCGCGCTGCCGGTGCGGCGGAGCGAATCGGCGAGTTGTTGCAGTCGAGCAACGATATCCAGGCTCCCGCCACCGGCACGGTGCACTTGCCGGCGCGGGTCAGCGGCCGCATGGAACTGCAAGACCTGCGCTTTTCCTACCCCTCGCGGCCGGACAGCTACGCCATCGACGGGTTGAGCCTGACCATCAACCCCGGTGAAACCCTGGCGCTGGTGGGGCCGTCCGGTGCCGGCAAGTCGACGATTTTCGACCTGCTGCTGCGCTTTTACGACCCCCAACAAGGCCGCATCCTGCTCGAAGGCCACCCCTTGACCGAGCTGGACCCGCTGGACCTGCGCCGCCACTTCGCGCTGGTGTCGCAAAGCCCGGCGCTGTTTTTCGGCAGCGTCGAGGAGAACATCCGCTACGGCAACCCGGCGGCGACCCGTGAACAGGTCGAAGCCGCGGCCCGTATTGCCCACGCCCATGATTTCATCCTGCAAATGCCCGACGGCTACCAGACCCACCTCGGCGACGGCGGCATGGGCCTTTCCGGCGGCCAACGACAACGCCTGGCCATCGCCCGCGCATTGCTGGTGGACGCGCCGATCCTGCTGCTGGACGAAGCCACCAGCGCCCTCGATGCGCAGAGTGAACACCTGATCCAGCAGGCGTTGCCGCAATTGATGCAGGGCCGTACCACGCTGGTGATCGCACATCGCCTGGCCACGGTGAAGAACGCCGATCGGATTGCGGTGATGGACCAGGGCAAGCTGGTGGCGGTGGGTACGCATCAGCAGTTGATTGCGAACAATCCGCTGTATGCGCGGTTGGCGGCGTTGCAGTTCAGTGACGCCGTAGAGGTCGCAAAAAACGAGGCCTAGCGTGATCTACGCAGGGGAGGCTGTTGTGGCGAGCGGGCTTGCCCCGCGTTGGGCTGCGAAGCAGCCCCAATAAGGCCACCGCGTTTATCCAGGTATTTTAAATCGCCAGGTTTTGGGGCTGCTACGCAGCCCAACGCGGGGCAAGCCCGCTCGCCACAACAGGCACGCTCGCCACAACAGGCACGCTCGCCACAACAAGCCTGCTCGCCACAACCCGCCGTGCTAGCCACTACAAAGCCCGCTCGCCACAGGCTTTTCGTCAGCCATTGTCACTGATCATCAAAATACCGCTCATGCCAATCCACCAGCGGCTGTGGTGAGTTGAGCTTCTGTCCGTAGATCACCGAATAAGACAGCACGTTCTGTACATATTGACGGGTTTCATCGAACGGAATGCTTTCCACCCACACGTCGAAACTCAGGTGGTCGGCGCCGCGCAGCCATTGACGCACGCGGCCGGGGCCGGCGTTGTAGGCGGCGGAGGCGAGCACGCGGTTGCCGTTGAACTGGCTATGTACCTGGCTGAGGTAGGCCGCGCCGAGCTGGATGTTTTTATCCGGGTCCAGTACCTGGGCGGGTGAGGCCAGGGGGATACTGAACTTGCGCGCGGTGTCCTTGGCGGTGCCGGGCATCAGTTGCATCAGGCCGCTGGCACCGACGCCGGAGCGGGCGTCGTCCATGAAGGCGCTTTCCTGGCGGGTGATAGCGAACACCCAGCTCGAATGCAGGCCGCGAACCTTGGCTTCGCGCACCAGGGTGTCGCGGTGGGCCATCGGGAAGCGGATGTCCAGGTCGTCCCAGTACTGAGCCTGGCTGATGGTGCGAATCGCCGGGAAGTACCACTTCATGTCATAGGCCAGCTTGGCCTGGGCGACCATTTCGTCACGGTCAAAGTGACGGCTGACGTGGTACCACTCGCGGCGACCGTCCACCACCTGGCCACGGGCATAGAACTCGAGGGCACGGCGCACGCCGGGGGTGTTGCGCACCTTGTTGATCAGCGCCTGGCTCATCAACAGCGGCTTGTTGATCAACTGGTACGGCGCCTTGGAGCGGTCAGCGGCGAGGAAACCGTAGAAATCCCGCTCCCTCGCCAGGTTCTTGTACAGCACCAGGGCTTGCGGGTTTTTCGGCTCGGCCAGTTCCAGGCTTCGGGCCTGCCAGTAGCGCCAGCGATTGGTGGTGGCCAAGTCTTGTGGGAGTTTTCGCGTCAACTGATAGGCATCTTCCCAGCGAGCCAGGCGCAGCAGCAGGCGCAGGCGCCATTCGGACACGGTGTTGTCGCGCAGTTCGGGGTCGTACTTGGTCATCACCTCAAGGGCGCGGGGATCGAAGCGCTTGGCCAGGGTCAGGCCGATTTCACGAGCGATCGCCACTTTTTCGTCACGGGAGAAGTGCATGCTGCTGGCATAGCCGTCGAGCAGGGCCATGGCCTTGTCCGGGTCCTGGCGAGCCAGGCGGCGCAGGCCCAGGCCCACGGCGTCAGACATGGCTTCGGTGGCCGGCAGGAAGCGCGAAGGATCACTGAGCATGTCGGGCTTTTGCGCCACGTCGACCATCAGGCGGCCTTGGGCGCCGAGGGTCGGCAGGGTTTTCACCAGGCTGTTGGCCAGCGCGTAGTTGCGCGCTTCGGCAGCGAGCTTGGCGCGGTCCCAGATTTTTTGCTCGGTGAGCTGGCCGTCGGCGGCCCATTGACTAAAGGTGGCATCGCACGCGGCGGGCTGGGATTTGCCGGTCATCCACAGTTTTTCGGTGGTCTTGTAGCCTTCGGCTTTCAAATTGTGGGTGAGCTGGAACTGGCCATGCAGGCAGTCCAATTCAACGAAATTGAGCTTGGCATCGTAGTACTTTTCAAAGGTCTGCCAATCACCACGATCGGCCAGCCAGCGCAACCAGCGCAGTTTCATCCAGTTGGCCTGGGGCAGGTCGCCGTTTTTCGCAAGGAACTGTTCGATTTCCTCGTTGCTGGCGGTCTTCAGGCGGGCGGTCAGCTCGTCGTACGCCAGGTAGGGCGTCAGCGGGTAGTCGGCCAGGGCCTGGCTGTATTGCATGTAGGGGCCGGTATCGCCCTTGGCCAGTGCACGCTTGGCTTCATCGTAATATTGACGTTGAGTGGTGAGGTCCACGGCCTGCGCGGATTGAACGGCGGTGGCGGAAAGAAGCAGACAAGATAAAAAGTTGAAAAGGCGACTGCGCATGAGACGTCCGTGCAGAGAAATCACGACTAGCGCCGGCACCGCCGACACTGATTGCCCCTAGCTTAGCCTTTTGCCAGCGGCCGGTGAAAGCTTTGCCGGCCGGTTGGTTGAAGATCGCCGGAAATGTCCTACAGAACGTATCAGCAGAGAAAATGGCGACCGCATCCAGCCCTCAAGTCAGGTAGAATGCGCGCCCAGTTTTTGGAGAAGCGTATGACCCTGCTCAAATTCAGCGATGTGTCCCTTGCTTTCGGCGCTATGCCGTTGTTGGACAAGGTGTCCTGGCAGATCGCCCGTGGTGAGCGGGTGTGCATCATCGGCCGCAACGGCACCGGCAAGTCCAGCATGATGAAGCTGGTAAAAGGCGACCAGAAGCCCGACGACGGCTCTGTGTGGCGTGCCCCGGGCCTCAAGATCGGCGAATTGCCGCAAGAATTGCCGGTGGCCGACGGACGGACCGTGTTCGACGTGGTTGCCGAAGGCCTGGACGGCGTTGGTGAGTTGCTTGCGCAGTACCACCACCTGGCGCAGAACTGCGTCACCGAAGAAGACCTGGACAAGCTGATGCACGTCCAGCAAGACCTCGAAGCCCGCGACGGCTGGCGCCTGCAGCAACTGGTGGACAGTACCCTGAGCCGCCTGCAACTGCCGGCCGACAAGACCCTCGCCGAATTGTCCGGCGGCTGGCGTCGCCGGGTGTTGCTGGCCCAGGCGCTGGTGTCCGAGCCGGACCTGCTGCTGCTCGACGAACCGACCAACCACCTGGACATCGGCGCCATCGCCTGGCTGGAAGAAGCCCTCAAGGATTTCCAGGGTGCCGTGCTGTTCATCACGCACGACCGTTCCTTCCTGCAAAACCTCGCCACGCGCATCCTCGAACTGGACCGTGGTGGCCTGATCGACTGGAACGGCGACTACGCCAGCTTCCTGGTGCACAAGGAAGCCGCACTGTCCGCCGAAGAAACCGCCAACGCCCTGTTCGACAAGAAACTGGCCCAGGAAGAAGTCTGGATCCGCCAGGGCATCAAGGCGCGCCGTACCCGTAACGAAGGCCGCGTACGTGCCCTGAAAGCCCTGCGCGTCGAGCGCAGCGAACGCCGCGAGCGCACCGGCAAGGCCAATATCCAGCTGGATACCGCCGACAAGTCGGGCAAGCAAGTGATGGTGCTGGAAAACGTCAGCTTCCATCACCCGGACGGTCCGTTCCTGATCAAGGACTTCTCCATGGTCCTGCAACGCGGCGACCGTATCGGCCTGCTGGGCGCCAACGGTACCGGCAAGACCACCTTGCTCAAGCTGATGCTCAACGGCCTGCAACCGACCAGCGGCACCGTGGAAGAGGGCACCCGCATCGACGTGGCCTACTTCGATCAGTTGCGTCACCAGCTGGACCTGGAAAAGACCGTGATCGACAACGTTGCCGAAGGTCGCGACTTTATCGACATCGACGGCCAGAGTCGCCACGTGCTGAGCTACCTGGGCGACTTCCTGTTCAGCCCGCAGCGTGCCCGCACACCCGTCAAGGCCTTGTCCGGTGGTGAGCGCGCGCGCCTGCTGCTGGCCAAGCTGTTCAGCAAGCCGGCCAACCTGCTGGTACTCGACGAACCGACCAACGACCTCGATGTGGAAACCCTCGAACTGCTGGAAGAGGTCTTGCTGACCTTCAACGGCACTGTGCTGATGGTCAGCCACGACCGGGCATTCCTCGACAACGTGGTCACCAGTACCCTGGTCTTCGAAGGGGAAGGCAAGGTGCGTGAGTACGTCGGTGGTTACCAGGACTGGCTGCGTCAGGGTGGTTCACCGCGCCTGCTGGGCGTGACCGAGAGCAAGTCCGGCAAGGCCGACCTGACCTCCGCCGTTGTCGCCCCGGTGGCCGCTGCCCCGGCCCAGGAAGCTGCCCCGGCGGCCAAGAAGAAGCTCAGCTACAAGCTTCAGCGTGAGCTGGAAGCCTTGCCGGGTGATATCGAGGCCAAGGAGCAACAGATCGCGGCTGTGGAAGCGCAAATGGCCGACGCGGGTTTCTACCTGCGCCCGGCGGCGGAAACCGCCAAGGTCATCGCTTCCCTGGAGACGTTGAACCAAGAGCTGGAAGCGCTGGTTGAGCGTTGGGCTGAGTTGGATGCCTGACTGATCCAGATGCATTAAAAAACCCGGTGTTCATTTGGATGAACACCGGGTTTTTCATATGAAATGCGATTCAAAATGTGGGAGGGGGCTTACGAGCTTTTGACCAGCCTTACCGCCAGGACGTCGCACGGCGCGCCATGCAGCACGTCATTGGCCGTGGAGCCCAGCAACAGCGCCAAACCATGACGGCCATGGCTACCGACCACGATCAGGTCACAACCCTTTTCTTTGGCCAGGTGGTGGATTTCCTGGCGAGGTTGGCCGTAGGTCAGGTGGCAGTCTTCCTTTTTCAGGTGCGGGTACTTGAGAATCAAACGGTCCAGACGCTCCTTGGCCTGGTCGAATTGTTGTTGCTGCAATTGGGAAAGGTCCATCGGCACGTCACCGCCAAAGGCCATGGCCATGGGCTCGACGATATGCACCAGCGACAGTACGGCACCATTGGCCAATGCGGATTCCTGCGCGCGCTTGATCACTGGATCGCACTCTTCGGTCAGATCGACAGCGACCAGAATATGTTGGTAGGGCATGAGGCGTTCCTCTAGGGGGACTGCAATAGATTCAGTATGGCTGCTTTCAAGCGGATAGGGTTGCGTGAGATCAAATCCGCTCATCTAGAAATTCGGGAGTACACATATGACGGTCTGGATAGTGGTGTCAATCCTTGTGGTGGTTCTGAGCCCCCTGGCATGGCTGCGCCCGTCGCGCCACCAGAGCGGGCGCATGGCCCTGCGCATGGAGGCGCGACGCATCGGCCTGGCCATGCAACTGGCACCTCAGGAGTGGCCGCACTGGCTCAAGCAGGAGCCGCCGAGCCCTTGCGCGCAGTACCACCGGCCGCGACGTGGCCGTACGCCAGACACCTGGAGTTACTGGCAGCTGGAGCCGGGTGTGTGGGTCAATCAGTGGCAGGAGGTGTGCGTCGATGAGAAGCTGTTGCCGCATTTCGCAACGCTGCCGGCCAACGTCTATAAAGTCGAGGCGGATCGTCAGATGGTCACTTTGTACTGGGGTGAGAAGGGCGAGGCGAGTGACTTGCAGGCCATTGATAAAGTGCTCAAGGCCCTGGCATGAGGCCTTCGGGTAAACCATAGGCAATAAAAAGCCCGACATCATCGGGCTGGAGTTGGCCAGGCAGGCCGGTAAATCTGTGTTTCATGCGTCGGATGTTCATCCAGGCGCGTTACGGTTGTCGCTAGCCTAGCGGCATATCCCGATCTGTACAGCGTTTTCCCGCACTTTTTTGATTATTGATTTCGTGAATATTGAAATATTGACGAGGCGCAGGCCTGGGGCGGGGGTTCTGAAATGACTGGAAAGTCGCGTTTTTCCTAGCCTTTCGAGCGATTGACAATTGCCTGGAATTGGATGAAGGTGACGTACCCAAATCAAACGGGCGTATGAATTGAGCGTTTGTCTGTCAGACGTCTCATACAGAATCCCGACTATCGCATTGGCGGGTGTGCCTGGCGCATTGGGGTGAGCATTGACGAAATGATCAATGTCTAACCAGGGGCCAGCGTCCGGTGTGTACTGTTCAGCTTCCATATCGTGGAGATCAGTTGATGATTTACGAAGGTAAAGCCATCACGGTTAAGGCTCTTGAAAGTGGCATCGTCGAATTGAAATTCGACCTCAAGGGTGAGTCCGTCAACAAGTTCAACCGTCTAACCCTGAACGAACTGCGTCAGGCCGTAGACACCATCAAAGCAGATGCTTCGGTCAAGGGCGTGATCGTCTCCAGCGGCAAGGACGTGTTTATCGTCGGCGCTGACATCACCGAATTCGTCGACAACTTCAAGCTGCCCGATGCCGAGCTGGTGGCTGGCAACCTCGAAGCCAACAAGATTTTCAGCGATTTCGAAGACCTCAACGTGCCGACCGTTGCCGCCATCAATGGCATCGCCTTGGGCGGCGGCTTGGAAATGTGCCTGGCCGCAGACTTCCGCGTCATGTCGGCCACTGCCAAGATCGGCCTGCCTGAAGTCAAGCTGGGCATCTACCCAGGCTTCGGCGGTACCGTGCGTCTGCCGCGCCTGATCGGTGCCGACAACGCCATCGAGTGGATCGCCGCGGGTAAGGAAAATAAAGCTGAAGACGCGCTGAAAGTCGGTGCCGTCGACGCTGTGGTTGCCCCGGACAAACTGGCCGAAGCTGCACTGAACCTGATCAAAGGCGCCATCAGCGGCGAATTTGACTACAAGGCCAAGCGTCAGCCGAAGCTGGAAAAGCTCAAACTCAACGCCATCGAACAAATGATGTCGTTCGAAACCGCCAAGGGTTTCGTGGCCGGCCAGGCCGGTCCGAACTACCCGGCGCCGGTTGAAGCGATCAAGACCATCCAGAAGGCCGCGAACTTCGGTCGCGACAAAGCCCTGGAAGTGGAAGCGGCGGGTTTCGTCAAACTGGCCAAGACTTCTGCTGCCCAGAGCCTGATCGGACTGTTCCTGAACGATCAGGAACTGAAGAAAAAGGCCAAGGCCTACGACGAAATCGCCAAGGACGTGAAACAGGCCGCCGTACTCGGCGCCGGCATCATGGGTGGCGGTATCGCCTATCAGTCGGCGTCCAAAGGCACGCCGATCCTGATGAAAGACATCAACGAACACGGTATCGAGCAGGGCCTGGCGGAAGCCGCCAAGCTGCTGGTGGGCCGCGTTGATAAAGGTCGCATGACCGCTGCGAAAATGGCTGAAGTGCTTAACGGCATTCGTCCTACGCTGTCCTACGGCGATTTCGGCCATGTCGACCTGGTGGTCGAAGCGGTTGTCGAGAACCCGAAGGTCAAGCAAGCCGTACTGGCTGAAGTGGAAGCGCAGGTCAAAGACGACACTATCCTGGCGTCCAACACCTCGACGATCTCCATCTCGCTGCTGGCCAAGGCGCTCAAGCGTCCGGAAAACTTCGTCGGCATGCACTTCTTTAACCCGGTGCACATGATGCCGCTGGTGGAAGTGATCCGTGGCGAGAAGTCCAGCGAGTTGGCCATCGCCACCACCGTTGCCTACGCCAAGAAAATGGGCAAGAACCCGATCGTGGTCAATGATTGCCCGGGCTTCCTGGTCAACCGCGTGCTGTTCCCGTACTTCGGCGGTTTCGCCAAGCTGGTCAGCGCCGGTGTGGACTTCGTGCGCATCGACAAGGTCATGGAAAAATTCGGCTGGCCCATGGGCCCGGCGTACCTGATGGACGTTGTCGGCATCGACACCGGTCACCACGGCCGCGACGTGATGGCTGAAGGCTTCCCGGACCGTATGAAAGACGACCGGCGCTCGGCGATCGACGCGCTCTACGAGGCCAAGCGCCTGGGTCAGAAAAACGGCAAGGGCTTCTACGCCTACGAGACCGACAAGAAGGGCAAGCAGAAGAAGGTCGCTGACCCGTCGGTCCACGAGGTGCTTGCGCCGGTCATCTATGAACAGCGTGAGGTGTCCGACGAGGACATCGTCAACTGGATGATGATCGCCCTGTGCCTGGAGACCGTGCGTTGCCTGGAAGACGGCATCGTCGAGACCGCTGCCGAAGCCGATATGGGCCTGGTATACGGTATTGGTTTCCCTCCATTCCGTGGTGGTGCGCTGCGTTACATCGACTCGATCGGTGTAGCCGAATTCGTTGCCCTGGCTGATCAATACGCTGATTTGGGCCCGCTGTACCACCCGACCGCGAAGCTGCGTGAGATGGCCAGGAATGGCCAGAGCTTCTTCGGTTAAGTGCCCAGACGACTAGAGCGAGAATATTTATGAGCTTGAATCCAAGAGACGTCGTGATTGTCGACTTCGGTCGCACACCGATGGGCCGCTCCAAGGGCGGCATGCACCGCAACACCCGCGCTGAAGATATGTCGGCGCACCTGATCAGCAAATTGCTGGAGCGCAACGTCAAGGTCGACCCGAACGAAGTCGAAGACGTGATCTGGGGCTGCGTCAACCAGACCCTGGAGCAGGGCTGGAACATCGCGCGCATGGCGTCGCTGATGACCCAGATCCCGCACACGGCCGCCGGCCAGACCGTCAGCCGTTTGTGTGGCTCCTCGATGAGCGCCCTGCACACGGCCGCCCAGGCGATCATGACGGGTAATGGGGATGTGTTCGTGGTCGGTGGCGTGGAGCACATGGGCCACGTCAGCATGATGCACGGCGTCGATCCCAACCCACACATGTCGCTGTACGCGGCAAAAGCCTCGGGCATGATGGGCCTGACCGCGGAAATGCTCGGCAAGATGCACGGCATTACCCGTGAAGCCCAGGACGCGTTCGGCCTGCGCTCCCACCAGTTGGCCCACAAGGCAACGGTGGAAGGCAAGTTCAAGGATGAAATCATCCCGATGAACGGCTACGACGAGAACGGTTTCCTGAAACTGTTCGACTACGACGAAACCATTCGTCCGGACACCACCCTGGAAAGCCTGGCGGCCCTCAAGCCTGCCTTCAATCCGAAGGGCGGCACTGTGACGGCGGGTACTTCGTCGCAAATCACCGATGGTGCCTCGTGCATGATCGTGATGTCGGCGCAGCGTGCCCAGGACCTGGGTATCCAGCCGCTGGCGGTGATTCGTTCGATGGCTGTGGCGGGTGTGGACCCCGCAATCATGGGCTATGGTCCAGTACCGGCGACACAAAAAGCCTTGAAGCGTGCGGGCCTGACCATCTCCGATATCGACTTCTTCGAACTCAACGAAGCTTTCGCTGCACAGGCCCTGCCGGTGCTGAAAGATTTGAAAGTGCTCGACAAGATGAACGAGAAGGTTAACCTGCACGGCGGTGCGATTGCCCTGGGCCACCCATTCGGTTGCTCCGGTGCGCGTATTTCCGGCACTTTGCTTAACGTGATGAAGCAAAATGGCGGTAACCTCGGGGTTGCAACCATGTGCATTGGTCTTGGCCAAGGCATTTCCACCGTCTTCGAACGCGTCTAAGCGTTGAGTTGACGGAAGCCGGGGCCCAGTGCCCCGGTTTTTGTTTTTTGGAATTTTTAATATTTTTTTTCAACAAATTTTGTAAGGGGGCCAGAGCATGAAAGTCGAACCAGGGCTCTACCAACATTATAAAGGTCCGCAGTACCGCGTTTTCAGCGTGGCACGGCATTCCGAGACCGAAGAAGAAGTGGTGTTCTACCAAGCACTGTATGGCGATTACGGCTTTTGGGTGCGCCCCTTGAGCATGTTCCTCGAGACCGTCGAAGTTGACGGCGAGCAGGTCCCGCGCTTTGCTTTGGTCCAGGCCGAACCCAGTCTTTTTTCAGGGCAATAACGGCAGGCCGCGCAGAATGCTGCGCTTGACCTCACCTTGTTGCCACTATATATAGCGTTGCCGCGTCAGGCGCCAACTGCCTTTCACTTCTCGAATTCAGGAATTTTCCGATCCATGGGCAAATCGCTGGTCATTGTGGAATCCCCGGCTAAGGCCAAGACCATCAACAAGTACTTGGGCAACGAGTACGTGGTGAAGTCGAGTATCGGCCATATCCGAGACCTGCCCACCAGCGGTTCGGCTAGCGCCAGCAAGGAGCCTGCCGCCAAGCGCGGCAAGGCGGCCGCGGGCGAAGGTCCGGTGCTCAGCCCTAAAGAGAAAGCGCGCAAGCAGCTGGTCTCGCGCATGGGGGTGGATCCGGAACATGGCTGGAAGGCCAAGTACGAAATCCTTCCGGGCAAGGAAAAGGTCATCGAAGAGCTGCGTCGGCTCGCCAAGGATGCTGACACCATCTATCTCGCAACGGACTTGGACCGCGAAGGGGAAGCCATTGCCTGGCACCTGCGGGAAGCCATCGGCGGTGATGACAGCCGCTACAAGCGTGTGGTGTTCAACGAAATCACCAAGAAAGCCATCCAGGAAGCCTTCTCCAAGCCGGGCGAGCTGGACATTGACCGCGTCAACGCCCAGCAGGCCCGTCGTTTCCTCGACCGCGTCGTGGGCTACATGGTCTCGCCACTGCTGTGGGCCAAGATCGCCCGCGGCCTGTCCGCCGGCCGTGTGCAATCGGTAGCGGTCAAGCTGGTGGTGGAGCGTGAGCGTGAGATCCGTGCGTTCAACCCCGAAGAATACTGGGAAGTCCACGCCGACCTGGGCACTGCCAAGGGCGCCAACGTGCGCTTCGAAGTGGCCCGTGAGAAAGGCGAGGCGTTCAAGCCGCTGAACGAAGCCCAGGCCATGGCCGCGCTGGAAAAGCTCAAGGCTTCCAGCTACAGCATCGTCAAGCGCGAAGACAAACCGACCAGCAGCAAGCCGTCGGCACCGTTCATTACCTCTACCTTGCAACAGGCCGCGAGCAACCGCCTGGGCTTCGGGGTGAAGAAGACCATGATGATGGCCCAGCGTCTGTACGAAGCTGGCTACATCACCTATATGCGTACCGACTCCACCAACCTGTCGCAAGACGCGGTGGCCATGGCGCGCACTTATATTGAAAGTGAGTTCGGCAAGAAGTACCTGCCGGAGAAGCCGAACGTCTACAGCAGCAAAGAGGGCGCCCAGGAGGCTCACGAAGCGATTCGTCCTTCCGACGCCAACACCGAGCCAAGCAAGCTGAGCGGCATGGAACGCGATGCTGAGCGCCTCTACGAGCTGATCTGGCGCCAGTTCCTGGCCTGCCAGATGCTGCCGGCGCAATACCTGTCCACCACCGTCAGTGTGGGCGCTGGCGACTTCGAGCTGCGCGCCAAGGGCCGTATCCTCAAGTTCGACGGCTATACCCGCGTGATGCCGCAGATCGCCAAGCCGGGCGACGACGATGTACTGCCGGACATGGCCCAGGGCGATACGCTCAAGCTGATCAAGCTCGACCCGTCCCAGCACTTCACCAAGCCGCCGGCGCGTTATTCGGAAGCCAGCCTGGTGAAAGAGATGGAAAAACGCGGTATCGGTCGTCCTTCGACCTACGCCGCGATCATCTCGACGATCCAGGACCGTGGCTACGTTGCCCTGCACAACCGTCGTTTCTATTCGGAAAAGATGGGCGATATCGTCACCGAGCGTCTGTCCGAGAGTTTCTCCAACCTGATGGACTACGGCTTCACCGCCGGCATGGAAGAGAACCTCGATGACGTGGCCCAGGGCGAGCGCGACTGGAAAAACGTGCTGGACGAGTTCTACGGCGACTTCAAGAAGAAACTCGAAGTGGCCGAAAGCCCCGAGAGCGGGATGCGCGCGAACCAGCCGGTGATGACCGACATCCCGTGCCTGACCTGCGGCCGTCCGATGCAGATCCGTACCGCTTCCACCGGCGTTTTCCTCGGTTGCTCGGGTTACAGCCTGCCACCGAAAGAGCGCTGCAAGGCCACCGTCAACCTGGTGCCGGGAGATGAAATCGCCGCCGACGACGAGGGGGAGTCCGAATCGCTGGTACTGCGTGGCAAGCACCGCTGCCCGATCTGCAACACGGCGATGGATGCCTATCTGCTCGATGAGAAGCACAAGCTGCATATCTGCGGTAACAACCCGGATTGTGACGGCTATGAGATCGAAGAGGGCAGCTACCGCATCAAGGGCTACGAAGGCCCGAGCCTGGAATGCGACAAGTGCGGCAGTGAGATGCAGCTCAAGACCGGCCGCTTCGGCAAGTTCTTCGGTTGCACCAACCCGACGTGCAAGAACACCCGCAAACTGCTGAAAAGCGGTGATGCGGCGCCGCCGAAGATGGACCCGGTGAAGATGCCCGAACTCAAGTGCGAGAAGGTCAACGACACCTACATCCTGCGTGATGGTGCTTCGGGCCTGTTCCTGGCCGCCAGCCAGTTCCCGAAAAACCGCGAGACCCGTGCACCATTGGTGCTGGAAATCGTGCCGCACAAGGACGAGATCGATCCTAAGTACCACTTCCTGTGTGAGGCGCCGAAGAAGGACCCGGATGGTCGCCCAGCTGTGATCCGCTACAGCCGCAAGACCAAGGAGCAGTACGTGCAATCCGAAGTGGACGGTAAGCCGACCGGTTGGAAGGCGTTCTACGACGGCGGTAAGTGGAAGGTTGAGGACAAGCGCCAGGGCGCTTGATCCTATACTCTGCTAACGCTAAAAGCCGTCTGTATAGACGGCTTTTGCTTGCTGCAGGATCGAGGAGGGTGCTTGGTCCTTACTCGCGAAGGTTGTTGATGATTACGCGAAAAACCTGATGCCGAACGGCGCTCTGAAGTTTTTCGCGAGCAAGCTCGCTCCTACATAGCCAGCATCACGCTTATTCGTTGTGGAGATTGCCGTTATGGCCAACGAACTCTATACCCGTACCAACCAGAAAATTTACTTTGCGGGTTTGTCCCTGGAAGCCCTTGGCCGTGCCGAGCAAGGCAAGGAGATGAACGCGATTGCGCTGGTTCAGGCTGGGCGTGAAGCCGCGTTGTTCCACCTGTATGGTGCGTTACTGGGCTTGTGTCATGAGATCGCGGGGTTCTACCGCTTGCCCCAGGCCGGTTCGCCCCGTGCGGAAATGATCATGAATCGTGAAGTGCTGGAAAGCATGGCGATCCCTGAACTGGCCGAGTTGGTGGAAATGGCCCAGAGCCCCGACAGCTGGGTCGCGCGTCTGCTCAAGGCCCATGCGGATATGTTTCAGCCGCCCCGTGTTCCCCATGTGCCCAAGGGCGATGTGACCCAGCCCTTGATCGTGGCGGTTGCGTTGGAGGAGGAAGAGCCCAAGCCTCTGAGTCGTGAAGAGTTGGAAGGCTGGCGTCAGGAGCTGAAAAAGATGGCGTTGCGCTTTCGTGAAGGTTTGAACGAGTGCTGAACGTTGGTCGGATTCGTATGACACCGTTCATCAAGCCGTAAAGAAACCTCTTCAGAACCTCAACGAAGCCGGGCGGATGACTGATATAATCCCGGCCTTTCGTGGAGAACAGACTTTTATGCCAACGTCCTTTCTGGAAATTGTTGAATTGCCTGACGGCCGAATCGAGCTGCGCCGGGCGGAGGACGAGGGTTCTCTGGTTATTCTGGATTTTTCCGAGGATGCCAAGGTGTTCCTGCAAGGCCAGCACGTGGAAGTGGCAAAAGCCATGTTGAGCGTCGGTGTTCAGATGGCAGGCCGCTTGGCAGAAGGCGAACCTGAGAAGGAAGACGGCCCGCGGGTTCTTCACTGAGTCCTATGAGGGTCGGGCTTGCTAGGGCAGGTGGGTTTGTCGTGGTGAGCGGACTTGCTGTGGCAGGTGGGTTTGCTGTGGCGAGCGGGCTTGCCCCGCGTTGGGCTGCGAAGCAGTCCTAAATAGATCAATGCGGTATATCAGGTATTCCACGGTGTCTGGTTTTGGGGCCGCTTCGCAGCCCAACGCGGGGCAAGCCCGCTCGCCACAGCAAGCCCGCTCGCCACAGCAAACCCACCTGCCACAGCAAGCCCGCCTGCCACAACGAGTCCACCTGCCACAACGAGCTCCTCCGCAGGCTCATCGCATTATCCCAATCGAATATTCAAGCTCTGAGCATCACCTGTGCGCGCAGCACTGATCAGCTGCTGCTTGGCGCTGGCATTCAATGGGTTCAGCCAGCTCACCACTGTATGGCTACGACCCAGGCGCAAGGCTTCGCAGGTCAACTGCTGGGCGCTTTGCGCGCCGCGCGGTTGCAGCAGCAGGATGCGCTCGCGGTTCAGGCCGGCGTCCCGCAGCCAGGCCTGGGTCAGGCTGGCGGGCGGGGCGATCAGTGTCAGCCAGCGTGCGTCCTGTTCCTCGCTCAGTTCGCGCAGGATTGGCGCCAGCAGGCTCAGGCAGCTCCCGGCAGCACCGCGCAACGACAATTCACTGAACGCCTCAGGCTCGGCGCTCCAGGGCGCCTCGACCGTTTCCTTGAGGAGGGGCGCAAGGGGTTGGGCCATGAAGGCCTCGAACAGCGACAGTTGTGTGTGTTGTGGGGTGTGCACGAGCTGCATGATGCCTCCTTTAGCGGCGAATGACGCCGACGCTCAGGCCTTCGATCACCAGGTCCTGGTCTTTCAGGTTCACTTCAATCGGGGCGAACTCAGGGTTCTCGGCTAACAGCCAGACCTTGCTGCCTTCGCGCTTGAAGCGTTTGACGGTGACTTCATCGCCGATGCGGGCCACCACGATCTGGCCGTTACGCGCTTCGCGGGTGGTATGGACGGCCAGCAGGTCACCGTCGAAAATCCCCACGTCCTTCATGCTCATGCCATGGACCCGCAACAGGTAGTCGGCGCGAGGATGGAAGAAGGTCGGGTTGATGTTGCAGGATTCCTCGACGTGCTGCTGCGCCAGGATCGGCGCACCGGCGGCGACGCGACCGATGATCGGCAGTGTCGATTCGTCGGCCTTGGCTTCGAAGCCAGGGATGCGAATGCCGCGCGAAGCGCCTGGGGTCATCTCGATCGCGCCCTTGCGAGCAAGGGCCTTGAGATGCTCTTCGGCGGCGTTGGGGGATTTGAATCCCAGTTCCAGCGCAATCTCCGCTCGCGTCGGCGGGTAGCCGTTGTCATCGAGGCAGCGCTTGATAAAAGCCAGAATCTCAGCTTGGCGTGGCGTCAGTTTTAGCATGTTGATCGCTCTGTCTTTTTATACAGTGACTGGGATTATATACAGTGAACTGCGCTTGGCAATCATCCTTTTCTGCCATGGCGCCGGACGGTCATTCGTCAGCCGTCCTACAAGGCATAGGTAGCGCTGCCTACAGACCTGGAAGGATGTGATTAAATAGCGCCGAAACAGATGACTGCCCGGCCGGAAAGCGAACCTGCAGGCTTGACAAGACACAACTTGAAACGTATGTTTCAAACAAGTGTTTGTCAGGCGGAGTAGCCATGGCCCAGTCGGAAACCGTTGAACGCATTCTCGATGCTGCCGAGCAGTTGTTCGCGGAAAAAGGATTTGCTGAAACTTCATTGCGGCTGATCACCAGCAAGGCCGGGGTCAACCTCGCCGCAGTGAACTACCATTTCGGCTCGAAAAAGGCCCTGATCCAGGCGGTGTTCTCGCGTTTCCTCGGGCCGTTCTGCGCCAGCCTGGACCGTGAGCTCGAACGACGCCAGGCCAAGGCCGATCCTAAGCCAAGCCTGGAAGACCTGCTGGAAATCCTCGTCGAACAAGCCTTGGTGGTTCAACCACGCAGTGGCAACGACTTGTCGATCTTCATGCGCCTGTTGGGCCTGGCGTTCAGTCAGAGCCAGGGTCACCTGCGCCGCTACCTCGAAGACATGTACGGCAAGGTGTTTCGTCGCTATATGTTGCTGGTCAACGAGGCCGCACCGCGCATCCCGCCGATCGAGCTGTTCTGGCGCGTACATTTCATGCTCGGTGCGGCGGCGTTCAGCATGTCCGGGATCAAGGCGTTGCGTGCGATTGCCGAGACCGACTTTGGCGTGAACACCTCGATCGAGCAGGTGATGCGCCTGATGGTGCCTTTTCTCGCCGCGGGCATGCGCGCCGAAAGCGGTGTCACCGATCCTGCCATGGTCGCCGCTCAATTGCGCCCGCGCAGCAAATCCATTCCCATCCCCGCCAAGGTTTGACCGCCCTGGGTGTGCGTGGCCGCTAGCATCCGCTAAGCTAGCCGCCCATGCCGAATTCAGCTATTTACACACAACCCGTTACTCCCGCCGCGTTGATCGCGCCGCGTGAGGGTAGCGGGTTGTGTGCGTTATTTAAGGAAGGTTTATGACTGCTGCCCTGCAAGGTTCTTTGATGGTCGACGTAGCCGGCACCTGGCTGACGGCCGAGGATCGCCACCTGCTGCGCCAGCCGGAGGTGGGCGGGTTGATCATTTTCGCGCGCAATATCGAGCATCCACGCCAGGTGCGAGAGCTGAGCGCGGCGATCCGTGCCGTGCGCCCGGACCTGCTGCTGGCGGTCGATCAGGAAGGGGGGCGCGTGCAGCGCCTGCGCCAAGGCTTCGTGCGCCTGCCAGCCATGCGTGCCCTGGCGGATAACCTCAACGCCGAGTACCTGGCCGAACAATGTGGCTGGATCATGGCCACTGAAGTGCTGGCTGTCGGTCTTGATCTCAGCTTCGCCCCTGTGCTGGACCTGGACTACCAACGCAGTGCCGTGGTCGGCACGCGCGCCTTCGAGGGTGACCCAGCGCGTGCCGCGGTGCTTGCCGGTGCTTTTATCCGCGGTATGAACAGCGCCGGCATGGCCGCCACCGGCAAGCACTTCCCCGGTCACGGCTGGGCTGAAGCCGATTCCCATGTCGCCATTCCTACTGACGAGCGCAGCCTGGAGCAGATTCGCAGCCATGACCTGGTGCCCTTCGCGCGCCTGAGCCAGCAATTGGCGGCCGTGATGCCCGCCCATGTTATCTACCCGCAGGTTGACGCTCAGCCCGCCGGCTTCTCGCGTCGCTGGTTGCAGGACATCCTGCGCGGTGAGTTGCAGTTTGACGGGGTGATTTTCAGCGATGACTTGTCCATGGCCGGTGCCCATGTGGTGGGAGACGCTGCCAGCCGTATCGAGGCCGCGCTGACGGCGGGCTGCGATATGGGCCTGGTGTGTAACGATCGTGCGGCGGCTGAACTGGCGCTGAGTGCGGCCCAGCGGATGAAAGTCACGCCATCGCCGCGGATTGCGCGGATGCGCGGGCAGGCGATGGCTTCGACGGAGTATAAGCAGGACCCGCGTTGGCTGGTGGCGCTCGGTGCGCTGCGGGATGCGCAGTTGATCGATTAAGTGTCGCGTCCATCGCGGGCATGCTCGCGATGGCGCTCTTGCCGTCAGCGCTTCTCTTGCTTATTAGGCAGCGGTGCAAAGAGCGCCTCGATATCGTCATTGCCCAACTGCCAATCCCCGGTCGTCCGACCGTCCAGCACGCCCGCCGCCAGGTCGGACTTTTCCTTCTGCAGATGCTGAATTTTCTCTTCCACCGTGCCGCGGGCAATCATCTTGTACACAAACACCGGCTTTTCCTGACCGATGCGATACGCCCGGTCGGTGGCCTGGTTTTCCGTGGCGGGGTTCCACCACGGGTCGTAGTGAATCACCGTGTCCGCTTCTGTCAGGTTCAGGCCCACACCACCGGCTTTCAGGCTGATCAGGAAAATCTGCAGCTTGCCGCTCTGGAAGTCCTTCACCGGAGTGCGCCGATCACGGGTCTGGCCGGTGAGCAGTGCATAGGCGACACCGCGCTTTTTCAGTTCGGCTTCGATCAGGCCCAGCATCGAGGTGAACTGGGAAAACAGCAGGATCCGGCGCCCCTCGGCAAACAACTCTTCGAGCATCTCCATCAAGCTATCGAGCTTGCCCGAACTGCTGCCACGGGCGGGCAGGCTGGCGTCGTTGATCAGGCGCAGGTCGCAGCACACTTGGCGTAACTTGAGCAGGGCTTCGAGAATGATGATCTGGCTGCGTGCCACACCCTTGCGGGTAATTTCGTCGCGGACCTTTTTATCCATGGCCAGGCGCATGGTTTCGTACACGTCGCGCTGGGCTTCGTTGAGGTCGACCCAGTGGATGATCTCGGTCTTGGGTGGCAACTCCGTCGCCACCTGCTCCTTGGTGCGGCGCAACAGGAAGGGTTTGATGCGGCCGTTGAGGTGTTGCAGTCGCACATCGCTGCCGCGCTTTTCGATGGGCGCGCGGTAATCGCGGTTGAAGCTTTTAACGTCACCCAGCCAGCCCGGCAGCAGGAAGTGGAACAGCGACCACAACTCACCCAGGTGGTTTTCCAACGGCGTGCCGCTCAGGCACAGGCGCTGCCGTGCATTGAGCTGACGTGCTGCCTGGGCCGCCTTGCTCGAAGGGTTCTTGATGTACTGGGCTTCATCGAGGATCAGCACATGCAGGGGCTGGGTGGCGAGGTGCTCGATGTCCTTGGGCAACAGCGCATAGGTGGTCAGCAGCAGGTCATAGTCCTGCAATGTGGCGAAGTGCTTTTTGCGCGCGGCACCGTACAGCGCCAGCACCTTGAGTTGCGGGGTGAAGTGCGCGGCTTCATCGAGCCAATTGGGTATCAGGCTGGTGGGCATCACCACCATGCAAGGCCGGTCCAGGCGCCCGGCGATTTTCTCGCTGAGAATATGCGCCAGGGTTTGCAGGGTTTTGCCCAGGCCCATGTCATCGGCAAGAATCCCGCCGACGTCCAGTTGGCGCAGTGACTGCATCCAGCTCAAGCCTTCCAGCTGATAGGGGCGCAACGTCGCGTTCAAGCCTTCGGGCGCGACACAGGTGAAGTCCTTGATATCCCGCAGACGCTGGGCGAAGTTGCGGATTTTTTCGCCGCCTTCCCATTGCAGGGGCAGGTCTTCCAGCGGGTTCAGGCGAATCGCATCGGCCTTGGCCAGGCGCAGGGTGGTGGTGCCGGGGTCCTGCAGGTAGAACTCGCCCAAGGTGGCCAGCACGGGTTTCAAGCGGCCATAGGGCAATGCCACTTGCAGCGGGCCATGGCCGCCATTGGGCAGGCCGGGGATATTCACTAGGATCAACTCTTCGTCGCGGCGCCGTGCGAGTTTCTCCGGGTTGAGAAGCTCGGTGTGCGAGCGCATCAGGTTGAGCAGGATCGGCAGCAGGCTCAGCCGCTCGCCATTGACGATGATCCCCAGTTCCAGGTCGAACCAGTCACGTTCCGGCGCTTCATCGACAGTGGCGTACCAGTCGTCCACCGGGCTGAGGTCGAAGCCGAAGTCCTCGTCGATCTGCAACTCCCAGCCTTCGGCGCGCAGCGTCGGCGACGAGTTGAGCGTGAAGTTCAGCCAGGCGCTGTCATTGACCATCTCGAACAGTTCGCCGGCGCTTTCCGGCAGGGCCTTGCTCTGGCGCGTGGCGATCTTGAAACCGAGCAGGCGCAGTTGTTCGCGATAGGGCTGTTCCAGCTCGGGATGACGCTTGATACGCAGGCTTTGGGTTTCCTGGCGCACGATGATGTCGGCGTTCTTTTGCCCGCTGACATAGTTGCCCAGATAGTTGAACGACAGTGCCGCACGGTGCTGGATATAGCGCTGCATCTTGCCGTTGCGCGGCTCGAACGCGCTGAATTCGACGCTGGCCAGCCACAGCCGTGGCACTGGCAGCACGTCCTCCATCACCACCTGCGGCAGTACCACGCGGTTATCCAGCACCGCCTGGAGTTTTCCCAGCAGTTCGGCATCCTGGGCGGCGGCGGGGTAGGCCAGGGTTTCCTGGACCTTGAGCAACACCGCCGCGATATGTTTGCAGTTGGTATGGACCGGGCAGGTGCAGCGGCTGTCCACCAGGATCAGCATGCCCTTGGCGGACTCGCGCAGTGAAATGGTCTGCCGATAGACGTTGCTGCCCGAGCCTTCGCAACTGGCGATGATCGTGCTGTCACCGGACTCGACGATACGTACGCGGTTCTCCAGGGCGTAGCGCCGCCCACGCTCCAGGCTTTGCTCTTTGAAGCGATTGGCCCACGAAGGGGCCAGGGGTTTGGTCAGCGACGACGTCAGGGGCATGGCGCTGGATCAGTCCTGAATATCGGGCGGTGGTGCGCTGGGTTGTTTGACGGTCAACGAGGTGATCTTGATCAGCAGCGCCAGGCGGCCGCCGTCCAGGTAGTTGAGCTGGTTGTTCTTGGTGCGCACGTCCTTCTGGCTCAGGTGTTCGCTGGCGATCACGCTGCCGTTGCTGTCGAACTGGTTGACCCAGAAGTCGGCATCGATATCGGTAAAGCGCCCCAGTTGCAGGCTCAATACCCCTTCGATGGGGAATTGGCCAAACTGTTCCGCCCCCTCGGCGATCGCGATTTTTACCGGCTGCTCACCCAGGTTCTGTTCCCAGGCTTTATGGGCGAGCACGGTGTAGTTGGAGTCGGCGCGCAGTTTGTCGGCAATGTTGGCCAGGCGCGGCGGGCTCATTCTGTCGCCCAGGCGCACCGCGCCGGCATCCCAATCTTCCGGTGCGGCGCGGTTGCTCATCTCTGGCTCCGCGTTCTGGCGTATCAGGATCATTTCAACCTGGTACAGGCTGTCGGCAAATGCCGAGGGTGCAAGTACCACTAACAACAGGCTCAGAATGCGGAACACGCGCATTGGGGCGTCCTTCAAGCAGATTTCGGGATGAGGCGCTCGAACAGCGCCTCCAGGGTATTGAAGCGTTCTTCGGCGCGCTCCATCGGCACCATGAACTTGAACAGCGTAGCCCCTTCGAACTTGTAGCGGTTGGGCTGGCCCTGGATCAACTTGATCAGTACCAACGGGTCCACCGGCGTCTGCGCTTCGAACTCGATGCGCCCGCCTTGCGGCCCCGCGTCGACCTTCTTGATCCCCAGTTGCTCGGCCTGCAATTTGAGCAAGGTCAGGCGCACCAGGTTCTTGGTCGGCTCGGGCAACAGGCCGAAGCGGTCGATCATCTCCACCTGCAGGTCCTTGAGGCCTTCTTCGTCGGTGGCCGAGGCGATGCGTTTGTACAGGATCAACCGCGCATGCACGTCCGGCAGGTAGTCCTCGGGAATCAACGCCGGCAGGCGCAGGTTGATCTCCGGGCCACCGCCCAGGGGTTGGTCGAGGTTCGGCTGCTCGCCCTTGCGGATGGCTTTCACCGCGCGTTCGAGCATCTCCATATACAGGGTGAAACCCACGGCCTGGATCTGCCCGCTCTGGCCGTCGCCGAGCAGTTCGCCGGCGCCGCGGATTTCCAGGTCGTTGGTGGCCAGCACAAAACCGGCACCGAGGTCCTGGGTGTTGGCGATGGCTTCCAGGCGCTTTTCGGCGTCGCCGGTAATTTGTTGGCGCGGTGGTGTCAGCAGGTAGGCATACGCCTGGTGGTGACTGCGCCCGACCCGGCCGCGCAACTGATGAAGTTGTGCCAGGCCGAACTTGTCCGCGCGTTCGATGATGATGGTGTTGGCGCTCGGCACGTCGATGCCGGTCTCGATGATGGTCGAGGCGATCAGCACGTTGAAGCGCTTGTGATAAAAGTCGCTCATCACCTGTTCGAGATCGCGTTCGCGCATCTGCCCATGGCCGATGGCAATGCGTGCTTCCGGCACCAGTTCGGCGAGTTCGGCCGCGCATTTCTCGATGGTCTTCACGTCGTTGTGCAGGTAGTACACCTGGCCGCCGCGCAGCAATTCGCGCAGGAGGGCTTCCTTGACCGTGCTTTTGTTCTGCTCCATCACGAAGGTGCGCACCGACAGTCGGCGTGCCGGCGGCGTGGCGATGATCGACAGGTCGCGCATGCCCGACACCGCCATGTTCAGCGTGCGCGGAATCGGTGTGGCGGTGAGGGTGAGAATGTCCACCTCGCTGCGCAGGGCCTTGAGCTGTTCTTTCTGGCGCACCCCGAAGCGGTGTTCTTCGTCGATGATCACCAGGCCCAGGTTCTTGATCTTCACATCGTCCGACAACAGCTTGTGCGTACCGATCACGATGTCGATCTTGCCTTCCGCCAGGTCGGCGACGGCGGCATTCACTTCCTTGGTCGACTTGAAGCGGCTCATCACTTCCACGGTCACCGGCCAGTCGGCAAAGCGGTCGCGGAAGCTGTTGTAGTGCTGCTGGGCGAGCAGGGTGGTGGGCACCAGGATCGCCACTTGTTTGCCGCCGTGCACCGCGATGAAGGCTGCGCGCATGGCCACTTCGGTCTTGCCAAAGCCCACGTCGCCGCACACCAGGCGGTCCATCGGCTTGGGCGCGAGCATGTCGGCGCGCACAGCTTCGATGGTGGTTTGCTGGTCTGGGGTTTCTTCAAAAGCGAAGCCGGCGCTGAAGGTGGCGTAGTCGGCTTTCGGGTCGGCGAACGCGTAGCCTTCGCGCGCCGCACGCCGCGCATAGATGTCGAGCAACTCAGCGGCGACGTCGCGCACCTGTTCGGCGGCCTTGCGCTTGGCTTTCTGCCAGGTTTCGGAGCCCAGGCGGTGCAATGGCGCCAGGGCGTCGTCGCTGCCGGTGTAGCGCGCGATCAGGTGCAGGTTGGCCACCGGTACATAGAGCTTGGCGCCTTCGGCGTACTCCATGGTGAGGAATTCGGCGGCCTGGTTGTCGATTTCCAGGGTCTGCAGGCCCAGGTAGCGACCGACACCGTGGTCGATATGCACCACCGGCGCGCCTTCGCGCAGCTCGGTGAGGTTCTTGATTACCGCGTCGTTGTTGGCGTCGGCGCGTTTTTCGCGACGGCGACGTTGCATCACGCGCTGGCCGAACAGGGGGCTTTCGGCGATCAGCGCCAGGGCCGGATCGTCCAGCAGCAAACCTTCATCCAGTGGCGCGATAGTGATCGCCAGGCGGTCCTTGCTGGCGACGAAGTCCGGCCAGCTGTCGACGGTTTTCGGACGCAGCTTCAGGCGTTCGAGCAGTTCAAGCAGGACTTCGCGACGGCCGGCGGATTCGGCGGTAAACAGCACGCGGCCAGAGAAGTCGCCAAGGAAGTTGGACAGTGCTTCCAGGGGCTGGTTGGCCTTGGCCTGGATCGCCAGGTCCGGCAGCACGTGCGCGGGGAAGCGCTCGCGGCCGACGCCGGGCTCCACGTCCTGTTGGCTGGCGACCACGCGCGGCCAGTTTTTCAGGCGGGCGAAGCAGTCTTCCACCGGCAGGAACAGCTCGGCGGGCGGTAATAAAGGACGGGATGGATCGACGCGGCGTTCTTCATAGCGGTTGCGCACATCGTTCCAGAAGTTTTCCGCCGCTTGCTCGATGCCTGGCAGCGAGAACACCTGAGTGTCCTGAGGCAGGTAATCGAAGAGGGTGGATGTTTCGTCGAAGAACAGCGGCAGGTAGTACTCGATACCGGCCGGGGTAATCCCGCTGCTCAGGTCCTGGAAGATCGGGCAGCGACGGAAGTCGACGTCGAAGCGTTCACGAAAGCGCGCCTTGAAGCGGGTCACCGCGTCCTTTTGCAGCGGGAATTCCCGTGCCGGCAGCAGCTTGATCGACTCGACTTTATCAATGGAGCGCTGGTTCTCTGGGTCGAAGGTGCGCAGGGTCTCGATTTCGTCATCGAACAGGTCGATGCGGTACGGCAACTTGCTGCCCATCGGGAACAGGTCGATCAGCGCACCGCGTACCGCGAACTCACCGTGTTCGTACACCGTGTCGACGCAGCGGTAGCCGCTGGCTTCCAGGCGCGTGCGCATCTGTTCCACATCGAGCTTCTGGCCGATATCCAGCACCAGGCTGCTGCCCAGCAGGAACTTGGTCGGCGCCAGGCGGTGCAGGGCGGTGGTGATCGGCACCACCAGCACGCCGTGGGCCAGTTCCGGCAGGCGGTACAGGCTGGCGATGCGCTGGGAGATGATGTCCTGGTGCGGCGAGAACAGATCGTAGGGCAGGGTTTCCCAGTCAGGAAAATGCAGCACCGGCAAATCGGGGGCGAAGAAGCTCAGCTCCTGCTCCAACCGTTCGGCGCTTTGGCTGTCGGCGGTGAGCAGCAGGGTAAAGCGCTTGGCTGCGCTGGCAGCCTCGGCAATGGCCAGGCTCAGGGCGGCACCGGGCAGGTTGCCCCAGTGCTGTTTACCTGCCGCGGCAGGGAGTAGCGGTAGACGCAGAACGGGCACGGAAGGTTGAGCTCCAAGCGTTGCGACAAAGTCGGTAATTGTAACGGTCCAAGGTGCCGCCTGTCAGTTGCTGACTGTGCCTATTACGGTTTGTAGGAAATGTGGTGGCTAAGACAAACAATGCCGGGTTTTGACTCAATATGTAGTGCCAAAATGTACGTGGTTTTCGGAGGGTTACGGACAAGTCGCCTGACTCGCTCCACTGGTGGCCTTCTGAAACCCGCGTATTTACTGGGCTGCAGCGGGGTGGCTTTTTCAGGATGGGGCTTTTTGTTGTAGGAGGCGCATTGCTCCGGGGGCGGTCGGGCGGCATAATGTAGCCCCTTTTTTCAGCCCCTACATGTGGAAGGTTCCCGTGACTCAGAAGCCCGACCAGTGTCTTGGTGAATGGATCGACCGTGAAGCACTCGCAGAAGCGATGATCCCGCTTATCGGTCAGCTGTACCGCAATAACAATGTGGTGAGCTCGATCTATGGCCGCAGCCTGATCAACCAGTCAGTCATCGCGATTCTCAAGGCGCATCGCTTTGCTCGCCATCGTTCTGCCGACGACAGCGAACTCTCCGTCCACGAAACATTCCCCCTGCTTAAGGCCATGAGCGAGCTCAAGCTCGGCGCGGCTTCGGTGGATCTGGGCAAGCTGGCCTATAAATTCCGCAACGAAGGCAATGGCCGTACCGCCGAGCAGTTCGTCCGCGAAGAATTGGCCGACGTGGTTGGCCAACAAAACGCCTCGGCTCGCAAAGGCACCGACGTGGTGCTGTACGGCTTCGGTCGTATCGGCCGCCTGCTGGCGCGCATCCTGATCGAAAAAACCGGTGGCGGCGACGGCCTGCGCCTGCGGGCCATCGTGGTGCGCAAAGGCGCCGAGAACGACCTGACCAAGCGCGCCAGCCTGCTGCGTCGCGATTCGGTACACGGTCCGTTCAACGGCACCATCGTCATCGACGAAGAAAACAACACCATCACCGCCAACGGTAACCTGATCCAGGTGATCTACGCGAAGAACCCGACTGAGGTGGACTACACCCAGTACGGCATCAAGGACGCCCTGCTGGTGGACAACACCGGTGTTTGGCGTGATGCCGAGGGCCTGGGCCAGCACCTGACCTGCCCGGGTATCGCCCGTGTCGTGTTGACCGCGCCTGGCAAAGGCAAGCTCAAGAACATCGTTCACGGCATCAACCACACTGAAATCACCGCTGACGACAAGATCGTGTCCGCCGCTTCCTGCACCACCAACGCCATCGTGCCGGTGCTGAAAGCAGTGAATGACAAGTTCGGCATCGTTAACGGCCACGTCGAAACCGTTCACTCGTACACCAACGACCAGAACCTGATCGACAACTTCCACAAGGGCGATCGCCGTGGCCGTAGCGCCGCGTTGAACATGGTGATCACCGAGACCGGTGCTGCCACCGCCGCTGCCAAGGCCCTGCCTGAGCTGGCTGGCAAGCTGACCGGTAACGCGATCCGTGTGCCGACGCCGAACGTGTCGATGGCCATTCTCAACCTGAACCTTGAGAAGGCCGCTACCCGTGAAGAAATGAACGAGTACCTGCGCTACATGGCGCTGCACTCCGATCTGCATAAGCAAATCGACTTTGTTAATTCGCAGGAAGTGGTATCGACCGACTTCGTTGGCTCGCGTCACGCGGGTGTAGTCGACGCCGAAGCGACCATCAGCCAGGACAACCGCGTTGTGCTGTACGTGTGGTACGACAACGAGTTCGGCTACAGCTGCCAGGTGGTTCGCGTGATGGAAGACATGGCTGGGGTCAACCCGCCGGCATTCCCGCGCTAAGCATCAGCAGAATATGAAAAAGCCCCGACTGGTTCGGGGCTTTTTCATGTCTGCAGGTTCTGTGGTAGCCGGTCGGGCCTCTTGCTCAGGCGCCGCCAGCCACCGAAGCCTGCGCCGTGCGCAGTTCATGCCGATTGCCCTTGAACAGCACCAGGGTCGCAATCAACCCCAGCACTGCCGCGCCACTCAGCCAGATCCCCGGCGCCGCCTTGTTATCCAGCACGTGGATCAAGTAAGTGCAGGCTGCCGGCGTAAACCCACCAAAGGTGGCGGTTGCCAGGCTGTAGGCCAGGGAGAATCCGGTGGTGCGCACCTCGATCGGCATGATCTCGGTCAGCGCCACCACCATGGCGCCGTTGTACGAGCCATACAGGAACGACAACCACAGCAGCACAATCAGCAGATGGCTGAAGCTCGGGTTGGCCACCAGCCATGACAGCGCTGGATAAGCCGTGAGGATGGCCAGGATGGTCGCCGCCAGCAGCAGCGGTTTGCGCCCGATCTTGTCGGACACCGCGCCCATCACCGGCAGCCAGATAAAGTTGGAGATGCCCACGCACACCGTCACCAGCAATGCATCGAAGTCTGACAGGTGCAGTTCGGCCTTGCCGAAGGTCGGGGTGTAGGCGGTGATCAGGTAAAACGACACGGTGGTCATTACCACCAGCGCCATGCCGGCGATGACGATGCCGAAGTTCTGACCAATCGAGCGCACAATTTCCTGCAGGGTGGGGCGGTGTTTACGCGCCTGGAATTCAGGGGTTTCTTCCAGCGAGCGGCGGATCACAAAGATCACCGGCACAATCAGGCAGCCGATCAGGAACGGTACGCGCCAGCCCCAGTCACCCATTTGTTCCGGGCTGAGCCAGTGGTTCAGGCCGACGCCCAACAGGCCGGCGAAGACCACCGCCGCTTGTTGGCTCGCGGACTGCCAACTGACGAAAAAGCCCTTGCGGCCGGGCGTGGCGATTTCCGCCAGGTACACCGACACACCGCCGAGCTCGACACCCGCCGAGAAACCTTGCAGCAGTCGGCCCAGCAACACCACCAAGGGTGCGGCGACGCCCAGGGTGGCATACCCGGGGACGCAGGCAATCAGGATGGTACCGGCGGCCATCAGCGCCAGGGTGATCACCAGGCCTTTCTTGCGGCCGTGGCGGTCGATGTAGGCGCCGAGGAAGATGGCGCCCAACGGGCGCATCAGGAAGCCGGCGCCGAAGGTGGCCAGGGACAGCATCAGCGAGGCGAAGGCGCTGTCGGTGGGGAAGAAGGTCTTGGCGATGGCCGTGGCGTAAAAGCCATAGACCATGAAGTCGAACATTTCAAGGAAGTTACCGCTGACAACGCGAAAGATCGCTTTGCCTTTGCCCGTGGTCGTGGCCATGGTCATTCACTCATCTGGCTTTCTTATGGGTAGTCCTGGGTCGCTACTCGTCCTGGCTGTAATATTGAGCAGTTTTGTAACAATATGTGTATCGGCCCCTACAGGCAACAGAAACCGTTGGCAAGCGGGCTAATTGCCGCAGGCGTCGCGCTGGAAAGAGATCAGTGTGGGTTCAATTGAGAAGGGTGTTGCGCACACTGTCGGACAGGCCGTTTGGTGCGAGCCATATGCCCAGGTAAGCCTTGGCCAACTCGTCATTGCGACTGCGGAACACCACCTGGCCGTTGATCTCCAGGCTCAAGCCACGCCCTCGATGCAGCTCCAGCGCGTAACGGTCACCGTTGCGGATATCGCGGAAGGTGCCGTGCAGCTTGTCCACCTCAGGCTTCAGGCGGGCGAGGGCGTCTGGGGGCTGCTGGCGCGTCAGGGTGGTCGTGGCGGCCTTGATTACATCGTTGCGGTCGATATCGCGGAAGTAGTACAGCGCCAGGCGTAGGTCCTGTTGCTGGTCCCAGGCCTGCTTGGCGCTTGCATTGGCCGGGGCATACAGCGCGGCCGCGTAGACATCCGCCCAGAGATACGTCAGCACCGTCTGGTTTTTCAGCACCAGCGTCGGGGAGTGCGCGGGGAAGTTTGCCAGGGTGAGACGATCTGCCTCATTGGCCTGGGCCGGGACCGTGAGCATCAACAATAAACAGATCAACACATGCCGCATAATGGCCCGTCCTGAAGGGGTGACTGCCTGCAGGTTAATTCAATTTTGGACGACGAAGCGCTTTATGGACAACCTGAGGCAACTGGCGATTTTTTGGGGATGTGTGCTGCTGGCAGGGTGTGGCGGCGACACGCTGGAGCACTTTGGCGGCCCGACCATGGGCAGTACGTATTCAATCCAGTACGTCAGGACATCCGCTACCCCGGGGCCGGAGGCGGTCCAGCGCGAGGTGGAAAGCATCCTGCAAACCGTCGACCGGCAGATGTCGACCTACCGCAGTGACTCCGATATCGAGCGTTTCAATCAATTGCCGGCCCACAGTTGCCAGCCCATGCCCGCATCGATCCTGCAACTGGTGCGCACCGGCGAGCAATTGTCCCAGGCCAGTGACGGTGCCTTTGACCTGACCGTCGAGCCGCTGATCAACCTGTGGGGCTTCGGCCCCCAGGCTCGCCAGGTCAAAGTCCCCGACGCCGCGACCCTGGCCCAGGCCCGCGAGCAGGTCGGCTACCAACACCTGCGTATCGATGGCCAGCAGTTGTGCAAGGACGCCGCCGTCGAAATTGACTTCAACAGTATCGCCGCCGGCTACGCGGTGGACCGCATTGCCGAGCGCCTGGCTGCCCTGGGCATCCGCAGCTACCTGGCCGAGGCCACCGGCGAACTCAAGGCGGCCGGGCGAAAACCTGATGGTTCGGCGTGGCGTATTGCGCTTGAAGAGCCGCGGGATGACCTGCAGGTCGCGGAAAAAATCATCAACGTTGACGGCTTCGGTGTGTCCACATCGGGTGACTATCGTAATTATTTCCAGCAGGATGGTCGTCGTTATTCCCACACCCTCGATGCGCGCACCGGCGCACCGATCACTCATCAACTGGCGTCGGTGACCGTGTTGCACCCATCGGCGCTGATGGCCGACGGGCTGTCCACGCTGCTGCTGATCCTCGGGCCGCAGCAAGGCTGGGACTACGCCGAGCAGCACCAGGTGGCGGCATTTTTTGTGATGCGCGAGGGGGATGGCTTCGTCACACGCAGTAACAACGCATTCGAGCAGTTGACGGCGGTGAAACCGTAACGAGTGCTGTGTAGTAAAGGCAAAACTGGCCTACGACGCGACCAAGGGTTAATGTGCGCGGCGTTGAGCCTTATATAGACTGTGCCCCGGTTCACACACTTGAGCCAAATTGTCCTTCATGACCGCTGGCCGCGGCATGATTTAGCCAGGCGTCCAACTGTACGCCTGGCCTGTTCTGAGGAGTACGCATGGCTGTCTACAACTACGACGTGGTGGTACTGGGTTCCGGCCCGGCTGGAGAAGGTGCGGCGATGAACGCCGCGAAGGCAGGGCGCAAGGTGGCGATGGTCGATAGCCGTCGCCAGGTCGGCGGTAACTGCACCCACCTGGGTACCATCCCGTCCAAGGCATTGCGTCACTCCGTTCGCCAGATCATGCAGTTCAACACCAACCCGATGTTCCGGGCCATTGGCGAGCCGCGCTGGTTCTCGTTCCCGGATGTGTTGAAAAGCGCTGAAAAAGTCATCTCCAAGCAAGTCGCCTCGCGTACCGGCTACTACGCCCGTAACCGCGTCGACCTGTTCTTCGGTACCGGCAGCTTCGCCGACGAGCAAACCGTCGAAGTGGTCTGCGCCAATGGCGTGGTCGAGAAACTGGTGGCCAAGCACATCATCATTGCCACCGGCTCGCGCCCGTATCGCCCGGCGGATATCGATTTCCACCACCCACGTATCTACGATAGCGACACCATCCTCAGCCTGGGCCACACCCCACGCAAACTGATCATCTATGGCGCCGGCGTCATTGGCTGTGAATACGCCTCGATCTTCAGCGGCCTGGGTGTGCTGGTCGAGCTGGTCGACAACCGCGACCAGTTGCTGAGCTTCCTCGACTCGGAAATCTCCCAGGCGTTGAGCTACCACTTCAGCAACAACAACATCACTGTGCGCCACAACGAAGAGTACGATCGGGTCGAAGGCCTGGACAACGGGGTGATCCTGCACCTCAAGTCCGGCAAGAAGATCAAGGCCGACGCCTTGCTGTGGTGCAACGGCCGTACCGGCAACACCGACAAGCTGGGCATGGAAAACATCGGGGTCAAGGTCAACAGCCGTGGCCAGATCGAGGTGGACGAAAACTACCGCACCTGTGTGACCAACATCTATGGCGCCGGTGACGTGATCGGCTGGCCGAGCCTGGCCAGTGCCGCCCATGACCAGGGCCGTTCGGCCGCTGGCAGCATCGTCGACAACGGCAGCTGGCGCTATGTGAACGACGTACCGACCGGGATCTACACGATTCCGGAGATCAGCTCGATCGGCAAGAACGAACACGAACTGACCAAAGCCAAGGTGCCTTACGAAGTGGGCAAGGCGTTCTTCAAGAGCATGGCGCGTGCGCAGATCGCCGGTGAGCCGCAAGGCATGCTGAAGATCCTGTTTCACCGCGAGACCCTGGAAGTCCTCGGCGTGCATTGCTTCGGCTACCAGGCTTCGGAGATCGTGCACATCGGCCAGGCCATCATGAACCAGCCGGGCGAGCAAAATACCCTCAAGTATTTCGTCAACACCACCTTCAACTACCCGACCATGGCCGAAGCCTATCGGGTAGCGGCCTACGATGGCCTCAACCGGCTTTTTTGAGCGGCTCCGGCCGGTGGCCTGAGCCGGCCGGGGAGACCGATTTCAGTAATTCTCGAGGGTGGCAGTGGCCAAACCGGGAAAGTCTGTAATCAGGCTATCTACGCCGAAGTCGGCGAGCCTGCGCATCAGCGCAGGTTCGTTGACTGTCCACACGGACACGTGCAAACCCTGGCGCTGGGCTTTTTCCAGGCGTTCGGGGGTGCACAACGTCCAGTTCAATGCCAGAAACTCACAGCCGTAGTTTTGCGCGACCTTCAAAGGATCGAGCCAGGCGTACTCCGCCACCAGCCCGCGTGACAGGTCTGGGGTGAGTTCAACCGCCGCTTTTAATACTTCCCGCGAGCTTGAGGTCACGGTGACCTTGTCCATGATGCCGAAACGCACGGCCATTTCTCGAATCGCCAGCACGGTGGTCGCGGCGCGGGTGCGCGAGGCACTTTTGACTTCCAGTTGCCAGTGATCGAAGTCGCACTTTTCAAATAGCTCCTCCAGGCGCGGGATCGGGCACGGGTTGACCCAGCCGGGGCCGCCTTTGCGCGCGTCCATCTTCGTAAGGTCTGCCGCCGAATACTCGACGACTTTGCCACGCCGATCGGTGGTGCGCTTGAGGGTTGGGTCGTGGATGACCATCAGCTCACCGTCCATGGACAGGTGCAAATCCAGTTCGCAGCGGCGTACACCGTGCTTGAGGCACTGCTGGAAGCTGGTCAGGGTATTTTCCGGTGCTTCGCCTTTGGCTCCGCGGTGGCCGTAGATCAGGGTCACAGTTGCTCCTTTACGCCAGGTTTTCTGGCAGGGTCATACGAATTCAGGTGTCTTTGGCGTCGCTTTGTTCCCGCGCCAGGCGGCGTTCCTGTGCCTGTTTCTGCAGGATATAGCGCGCCAGCAATTGGCGTTGGGCATCGGTCATGGATTCGAATTCCGTGCCCACGTCAAAACCGTCGCCCTTGGGGTCGCAATGGGTAACGCGCGCGCGCAGCAGCAGGCCGAGTGCCTGGGGCATCAGCACCAGCTTGACTGCCAGGTGAGCGCCGATGGCGAGGGGCGTGGGGTGCTGGAAGTCGATCCCGCCTTCGGAAATGATCACCGGCTGTGGGGCGCCGACTTCATCGCGCAAGCTTTGCGCCATGATTTGGCTAAGCAGGTCCAGGCGTTTGTTCTGGACTTTGAGGAAGGCCGCGAGGGTACGATCTTTATCACTGAGCTGACGTAACAGGTGCTGGGCTTCGAATTCGCTCAGGTGCAGTTCACTGAGCAGATTGAATAGTGGGGAAGCATCCAGCAACACTTCCTTGCTCGCCGCTTCCGGGGCAGACAGGCTTTTGATTTGAAGTGCGATCATGTCGTCGATACGGTAGTATTCGCGGCGCTCTTCTTCATCTAATGTCGACATGGCGAACCCCAGGTAACGGTAATGGTCTGAGTGTAAAGCTGCTTACCAGACCCCGCCACCGGGACGTCTTCTTTTCCTCCGAACAAGCCCCGACATGTTCAGACCTCTCTTCGTATTTATCGGCACGCGTTATACCCGTGCAAAGCGTCGCAATCATTTTGTGTCGTTTATTTCCTTGACCTCGATGATCGGTCTCGCCCTCGGCGTGGTCGTGATGATCGTGGTGCTGTCGGTGATGAACGGCTTCGATCATGAGATGCGCACCCGCGTGCTGGGCATGGTGCCCCACGCCACCATCGAGTCGGGTGAACCGATCAGCGACTGGCAAAGCCTGGCCGACAAGGTCAAGCAGAACCCCGAGGTGCTGGCGGTTGCGCCGTTCACCCAGATGCAGGGGCTGCTGACCAACGACGGCAAGGTGCAGAAGATCCTGCTCAATGGCATCGATCCGGTCCAGGAACGCAAGGTCTCGATCATCGACAAGTTCATGTTGCAGGGCAAACTGGACGACTTGTCGCCCGGCAGCTTTGGCATCGTGATCGGTGACAAGGCCGCGGCCAAGCTGGGCGTGGGCATTGGCGACAAGCTGACCTTCGTCGCCCCGGAAGTCACCGTGACTCCCGCCGGCATGTTCCCGCGCATGAAGCGCTTTACCGTGGTGGGCACCTTCCACGTCGGCGCCGGCGAGATTGACGGTTATCTCGGCCTGACCAACCTCACCGACCTGGCTCGCCTGCAACGTTGGCAGCCAGACCAGGTGCAGGGCCTGCGCCTGAAGTTCAACGACCTGTTCGACGCTCCGCGCGGCGCCTGGGAAATCGCCCAGCACCTGGGCGAAAGCCAGTACTACGCCCGCGACTGGACCCGTACCCACGGCAACCTGTACCAGGCCATCCGCATGGAAAAAGCCATGATCGGCCTGCTGCTGCTGCTGATCGTCGCTGTTGCGGCCTTCAACATCATCTCCACCCTGGTGATGGTGGTGAACGACAAGAAGGGCGATATCGCTATCTTGCGGACGCTGGGCGCCACGCCGGGGCAGATCATGGCGATCTTCATGGTGCAGGGCACGGTGATCGGCGTGGTCGGCACCTTGATCGGTACCGTCGTCGGGATCTTGGCCGCGCTGAATGTCAGCGCCGCCATCGCCGGTCTGGAAACCCTGATCGGCCACAAGTTTCTCAACGCTGACGTCTACTTCATCGACTACTTGCCGTCCCAGGTTCAGGCCCCGGACGTGCTGATGGTCGGCGGCGCCGCGTTGGTCCTGAGTTTCCTTGCCACCCTGTATCCAGCCTGGCGCGCGGCACGTACCCAGCCAGCACAGGCCTTACGTTATGAGTGAATCGGGCATGAGTGAAAAAGCAATCCTGAGCTGCCGCAACCTGGGCAAATCCTACGAGGAAGGCCCGGAATCGGTTGTGGTGCTGTCCAACCTGCAACTTGAACTGCACCCCGGCGAGCGCGTGGCAATCGTCGGCAGTTCCGGTTCCGGCAAAAGTACCTTGCTTAACCTGTTGGGCGGCCTCGATACGCCGTCCCAGGGCAGCGTATGGCTGGCTGGCGAAGAGTTGTCTGCCTTGAATGAAAAGGCCCGTGGCCAACTGCGCAATCGCTCCCTGGGCTTTGTGTACCAGTTCCACCACCTGCTGCCGGAATTCACCGCCCTGGAAAACGTGTGCATGCCGTTGTTGATCGGCAAGACCGCGATCCCGGAAGCACGCCAGCGGGCCAAGGCCCTGTTGGAGCGTGTCGGCCTCGGCCACCGCCTGGAGCACAAACCGGCCGAATTGTCCGGTGGCGAGCGTCAGCGTGTGGCGATTGCCCGTGCCCTGGTGAACAACCCAGGCCTGGTGATGCTCGACGAGCCCACCGGCAACCTCGACTCCCACACCGCCCAGGGCATCAAGGACTTGATGCTGGAGCTGAGCACCCAGATGCGCACCGCGTTCCTGGTGGTGACCCATGACATGAGCATGGCCCGGCAGATGGACCGCGTATTGCACCTGCAGGAAGGTCATCTGGTCGCCATCTGACCTGTTTCAAGCCTGGCGCCGGGCGCCGGGCTTTTTCATTTTTTCAGGCGGTGCAAGCGAATGTTCAGACCGTTATCGATTTTCATCGGCACGCGCTATACCCGCGCCAAGCGCCGCAACCGTTTTGTTTCGTTTATCTCGATGACCTCGATGATCGGCCTCGCCTTGGGCGTGCTGGCGATGATCGTGGTGTTGTCGGTGATGAATGGCTTCCAGCGTGAAATGAGCTCGCGCATCCTCGGCATGGTGCCCCACGCGACTATCGTCGGCGTGAACCCGATCGACGACTGGCAGCCGGTGGCCGCCGCCGCGATGAAGAATCCCGAAGTGACTGCCGCCGTACCGTTCACACAGATGGATGGTATGTTTTCCTACAAGGGGGCGATGCAGCCGATCGAGATCAGTGGCGTCGACCCGGCCCAGGAAGGCAAGGTGTCGATCGTGGCCCAGCATATCGTCAAGGGCAAACTGGAAGACCTGAAGCCCGGCGAGTTTGGCGTGGTGGTGGGGGAGATCACCGCGCGGCGTTTTCGCCTGAACGTGGGTGACAAGCTGACCCTGATCGTTCCGGAAATCAGCAGCGCGCCGGGTGGCATCACGCCGCGCATGCAGCGTTTGAATGTGGTCGGCATCTTCAAGGTCGGCGCCGAGCTGGATGGCTCCATGGCCTTGATCCATATGGCCGACGCCGCGGAAATCCAGCATTGGCAGCCGAACCAGGTGCAGAGCGTGCGCCTGGCGGTGAAGGACTTGTACGCAGCGCCCAAGGTGTCGGCGGACATTGCCAGCAGCCTGGGCGCGGCCTACAAGGCTGACGACTGGACCCACACCCAGGGCAGCCTGTTCAGTGCGATGAAAATGGAAAAGACCATGATCGGCCTGCTGTTGCTGATGATCGTCGCCGTGGCCGCGTTCAATATCATCGCCACGCTGATCATGGTGGTGAACGATAAGGGCGCGGATATCGCGATCCTGCGCACCATCGGCGCCACGCCAGGGCAGATCATGGCGATCTTCATGGTGCAGGGTACCGTGATCGGGATCGTGGGTACCTTGATCGGTGGCGTGCTGGGGGTGATTGCGGCACTGAACGTCAGTGAACTGGTGGGCTGGCTGGAGCGGGTAACCGGGCAGCATATCTTCAGTTCAGACGTGTATTTCGTCAGTAACCTGCCTTCGGAACTGCAAGGTGGGGATGTGTTGTTGATTTGCTCGGCAGGGTTTGTGTTGAGCTTTTTGGCGACGATTTACCCGGCGTATCGGGCGGCTAAGATTGAGCCGGCGCATGCCCTGAGGTATTCGTAATATTCAAGACCGTTATCGGGGGCAAGCCCCCTCCCACAGGTTGAATGTATTCACAAATCAAAATGTGGGAGGGGGCTTGCACCCGATAGCGCCGGTACAGCGTGCATCAATCTCCGGCAGGCAACTCAATCACAAACCTTGTCCACCCCGCCTCAGACTCACAATAAATCCTCCCCCCATGCGCCCGCACAATCGACTGGGTAAGCGCCAGTCCCAGCCCCGCATGTTCGCTGCTGCCTTCATGCCGCGCCGGGTCCGCTCGGTAGAACCGGTCGAACAACCGCGGTAATACGTCCGCCGGTATGCCTTCGCCGCTGTTCTCCACTGTCAGCGTCACGCCTTGTGCGCCTTCCTCCAGATGCACCCGCACCTCGCCGCCCGCCGGCGTAAAGCGCAGCGCGTTATCCAACAGATTCGACAATGCCCGGCGCAGCATGCCGCGATCGCCGGTGGTGTGGGCCGTTCCCTCGCGCACCAGGCTGACCTGCGCGTCTTCCGCCAACAAGACGAAGAATTCCAGCAGCGCATCCACTTCGTCCGCCAACCTCAACGGCTCGCGCTTGGGCGTCAGCAACCCATGATCAGCCTTGGCCAGGTACAGCATGTCATTCACCAGCTGCGCCATCCATTGCAGCTCTTCCAGATTGCTGTGCAGCGCTTCGCGGTAGTCCTCCAGCGGGCGCGGCTGGGTCAGGATGACTTGGGTCTGGGTCAACAGGTTCGACAGGGGCGTGCGCAGTTCATGGGCAATGTCGGCGGAGAAGGCCGAGAGGCGTTGGAATGCATCGTCCAGGCGGCCGAGCATGGCGTTGAAGGCCTGGGCCAGTTCCGCCAGTTCCACCGGCATCTGCTGTTGGGGCAGGCGTTGGGTCAGGGAGTGGGCCGACACGCCGGCGGCCACTTCACTCATGCGCCGCAAGGGGCGCAAGCCACTGCGCGCGGCCCAGGCGCCGAGCAGTGCGGTGGCCAGGGCCGAGAGGCTGACGGTGAGCCAGATCAAATGTTGCATGCGTTGCAGGAAGTGCTGGTGGTGGGTGATGTCGAGCATCAGGCTCAGTTGCGGTGAGTCGGGTTGGCCCGGGCTCAGTGGCGCGTTGTACACACGGTAGTCGGTTCCGGCGTTTTGCAGGCTATACAGGCCAGGCTTCTCGGGCAGGGGGATGTTCGGCGCGCCGTCAAACCAGCGCTGGCCAGCGGCACTGATACGCAAGGCGAGGTCGGGTTGGCGGTTGAGTTCGGCGCGCAGTTGCGCTTCGCGTTGTACGAATGACTGCACGGAGTCGACGCCCTGCAAGGTGCTGCGCAGCGCGACCAACTTGCTGTCGAGCAGTTGCTGGTCCAGCTCGACGAAGTGCGCTTCGCTGGCCTGGTTGAACAGCACCCCGGCAATCAACGACACCACGGCGGTGCAGGCGGCAAACAGCAGGGCCAGCCGACTGGCCAGGGACAGGCGCTTGATCAACTGCATCGTTCTTCCAGTACATAACCCATGCCGCGCACGGTGTGGATCAGCTTGGTGGGAAAGTTGTCGTCGATTTTCAGGCGCAAGCGGCGGATCGCGACTTCGATGATGTTGGTGTCGCTGTCGAAGTTCATGTCCCACACCTGGGAAGCGATCAGCGACTTGGGCAGCACTTCGCCCTGACGACGCAGCAGCAGTTCGAGCAGGGCGAATTCCTTGGCGGTGAGGTCGATGCGCTGGCCGCTTCGCTCAACCCGGCGGCGGATCAGGTCCAGGCGCAGGTCGGCCAGTTGCAGCGCGGTGTCCTGGGGGGCGCTGCTGCCACGGCGTAACAGGCTGCGCACCCGCGCCAGCAGTTCGGAGAAGGCGAACGGCTTGACCAGGTAGTCGTCAGCGCCCAGTTCCAGGCCGTGTACCCGGTCTTCCACCGTGTCGCGGGCGGTGAGGAACAGCACCGGGATATCCAGGCCGGCGCTGCGTACCGCCTGCAGGATCTGCCAGCCATCGCGACCGGGCAGCATCACATCGAGGATCAACAGGTCGTAGTCGCCCGTCAGTGCCAGGTGCTGGCCGCTGGTGCCGTCGGCCACCAACTCGGTGGTAAAACCGGCCTCGGCCAGGCCTTGGCGCAGGTATTGGCCGGTCTTGGGTTGGTCTTCGACGATCAGCAGTTTCATGGGCAGCTCTTGGCAGCGGGTCACGACGGGCTTTATACCGCGCTCGGCAGGGCAGGGGCGCAACCTGACAAAGTTGTAATCTAGCAGTCAGCTGGCTGGCAGCGAGGTCATCTTAGAGTGCTATCCAGGCTGATCCCACACCTTTGGAGAATTGAGATGGTATTGCGTAACCCCCTGTTGTTAGCGGGCTGCCTGTTGGCCTTGAGTTTCGGGGCGGCGGCTGAAACGGCTCACACCTATGCATTTGGCCAGCCAGCGGCTGCCGACAAGGCCACGCGCACCGTGGAAGTTACATTGCAGGATATTTCCTTTTCGCCCAAGTCGTTGGACGTAAAGGCCGGTGAGACCGTGCGCTTTGTGCTGGTCAACAAGGGCCAGTTGCTCCACGAATTCAACCTGGGTGATGCAGCGATGCATGCCGAGCACCAGAAGGAAATGCTACAGATGCAGGCCAGCGGCATGCTGAATGCCACCGGTATGGGCAAGATGGATCACAGCGCCATGGGGCACGGTGATATGGGCGGCATGGGTGGTATGGGGGGCATGAAGCACGATGACCCTAACAGCGTGCTGGTCGAGCCCGGCAAAACCGCCGAGCTGACCTGGACGTTCACCAAGGCCACTGGCCTGGAGTTCGCCTGCAACATACCCGGGCATTACCAGGCGGGCATGGTCGGCAAGCTCAACGTCGAATGAGCGCTTGTTAAGGGCGGGGGCAAAGGCTGGTAGACTGGCGCGGTTTATTTAGCCAGGTTTCCGCCATGCATCCCGCTGCCGAACATTCGCCGCTGGGCAAGTCCAGTGAATACATCTCCACCTACACCCCTTCGTTGCTGTTCCCGATTCCGCGCGCCGCCAAGTGGGCCGAACTGGGCCTGAGCGCCGAGACCCTGCCGTACAAAGGCGTAGACTTCTGGAACTGCTTCGAATTGTCCTGGCTGCTGCCCTCGGGCAAGCCGGTGGTGGCCATCGGTGAATTCAGTATTCCGGCTGACTCGCCGAATATCATCGAGTCCAAGTCCTTCAAGCTGTACCTCAACTCGCTGAACCAGACCGCGTTTGCCGACACGCAGAGCCTGGAAGCCACGTTGCGCACCGATCTCAGCGCCGCAGCCGGCAAACCGGTGGGCGTGCGCATCCGCAGCCTGGGCGAGGTGGAAGCCGAAGGCGTGGTGGCCCTGCCGGGCACTTGCATCGATGATCTGGATATCAGCGTCAGCAACTACGAGCACCCGCGCCCGGAACTGCTGCGTTGCGACGATTCGCGTGTGGTGGAGGAAAGTGTGCACAGCCACTTGCTCAAATCCAACTGCCCGGTCACCAGCCAGCCCGATTGGGGCAGCGTGGCGGTGGAATATCGGGGGGCGGCGCTGGATCACGCCAGCCTGTTGGAATACCTGGTGAGCTTTCGCCAACACTCAGATTTCCATGAGCAGTGCGTGGAGCGGATCTTTCTCGACCTGCAGCGTTTGCTCAAGCCAGAGAAGCTGACGGTGTATGCGCGCTATGTGCGGCGGGGTGGGTTGGATATCAATCCGTACCGCAGTACTGAGGATGTGGCGTTCCAGAACGTGCGCCTGGCCCGTCAGTAAACACGTGTGGGAGGGGGCTTGCCCTAATGCCAGTCAGTTAAGCGTACATCGCCTTCTGTAGGAGCGAGGGGGACGCCTAGTTCTTGCTCGCGAAAAACGTCAACGATAACGCGTGTTTCCTGAATGAACGCGGCGCCTGTAAGTTCTTCGCGAGCAAGAACTAGGCGTCCCCCTCGCTCCTACAAAAAAGCCTTAACTGAACGGCATTAGGGCTTGCCCCTCCCACATTTTGGTTCTGTGTCTGGCTTGGGGTCGGGTCAGATGCCCATATTGCCCAAGGTGATCATAATATTTCGCAATGTCCCGGAAATCACCGGGTGCTCAGCGTCGAACTCTATGGCAGCTTGACTCACATCGTCGGAAATACTAGGTGGCTGGGTGGCCGGTTCCAGCTCCAGTTGTACTTCGAACTTGGCGAGCAAGGCTTCCAGCGCTTCACGTTTTTCGGCTGGCAGCGGCGGTTCCTGTTCCAGTTGCTCGCGCAGGATATTGACCTGTTCTTGCAATTTTTCGCGGGCAGGCATGGCGTTCTTCCTTTTATCGATAGGCACTGGCATAGACCACGGCACGCCGAGAAAGGTCTACGGACTGACCGGTAGATTAATCCACCGGGGCCGAATGTGCATGATCTCGATCAGGGCTTCTCGCCTTTGAGCTGGCGCAGGCTGATGTCCGCCAGGCAGGTGCCGAGCTCGCCGAGATGATCGATCACCGAATGCACCCCCAACCCATACAGTGCCACGGTAGCCTTGCCGCGCTTGTATTCGCGCTGCTGCTCGGTCAGCGCCTGCCATTGCTCGGGCGCCAGGCCGCACAGTGAACCGCAGGACGCCAGGCCGATGGTCCACAACCCGGCATTCAGGCCCGATTGCAGCAAGCGCGGCTCGCCGCTGACCAGCACGCAGCCTTCCAGGCGTGGGATATTCAATTCCATCAGCGCTTGCCAGCACGCATGGGGCGCCGGCCAGCGGATGGAGGAGGGGGATGCGGCCTTGACCCAATCGGGCAGGGCCGCAGCCAGCGGGGTGGTCACCGAGGGTGGCAATTCATCCAGCCAGGCGCAGGGCACGCCTTGCTCTTTCAGGCTACGCAGAATCTTCAGCGCGCCGGGCGTAGCTTCGGAATGCGGGGAGAACGAATCGGTGCGTGCCTGGGAACCGAAATCCACCAGGCAGCCACTCAGGCCAAATAACACGGCAGTCAAGGCGGGAGCGGTGGCGACGGCAATTTCGGCGTGAGGCATTTCTACATCCCTGAAATAGCTCCAACGCTATCGGGGTGGGATGACAAGTCGATGACACTGGCGTTAATTGTAGGAAAATTGTCCATTTCAGAGCTTGTCGTTTCTTGGCAGCTGCCTAAATCCACACTTCCGTCATATACTGACGGCCTTATTCAGGGCATAGCGCCCATGACAGACCATTCAAGGAGCAAAAGCTATGCGCTGGAGCCACTACTTCGCTCAGTTGTCGGTGTGTGCCACTGTCCTGCTGGTGCCATTCGCCGCACAGGCAGCGTCGGAAGATGACCCATGGGAAAGCGTCAACCGCCCGATCTTCACTTTCAACGACACCGTTGATACCTACGCCCTCAAGCCATTGGCCCAGGGCTATCAGTTTGTGACCCCGCAATTCATGCAAGACGGCGTGCACAATTTCTTCCGCAACATCGGCGATGTCGGCAACCTGGCCAACAACGTGTTGCAGCTCAAGCCGCACGCCGCTGGCGTGGACACCGCTCGCTTGCTGATGAACACCACCTTCGGCGTGCTGGGCTTTATCGATGTTGGCACCAAAATGGGGCTCAAGCGCAGCGATGAAGACTTCGGCCAGACCCTGGGTTACTGGGGCGTGGGCAGTGGTCCATACGTGATGCTGCCGCTGCTGGGTCCAAGCACCCTGCGCGATGCGCCGTCCAAGTATGTGGACACCTACACCCAGCCATATCGCTATATGAACGATATCGGCTGGCGCAACAGCACCATGGGCCTGAATATCGTCGATACCCGCGCCAGCCTGCTCGAGAGCGAGAAGCTGATCACCGGCGACAAGTACACCTTTATTCGTAACGCCTACCTGCAGAACCGCGAGTTCAAGGTCAAGGACGGCAAGGTCGTCGACGACTTTTAAGCTGTGATATTTTGAAATGAAAAAAAAGGCGACCCTGGCGGTCGCCTTTTTCATGTGCGGTTTCAGCGCATTTTCAAGATCTTAAGCCCCAGTTGTTGCTCTTCGCCTGCCGTTTTGGTCCATACCACTTCGGTGTCAGCCTCCAGGCCCTTGAGAGCCGCGTGCTCTGAATCAATGCGCACCGTGAGCAGGTCTCCCACGTTGAACTGGCGCGGTGCCTGCACCTGCATCCCGGAGCTGGAAAGGTCCACGCAAACCCCGGCAATCTCTTGCCCCGCGTGGATCAACGCCACGTCGGCATCCACTCGCATGCGGATGAAGTCGCGTTTTTCAGCGTAGTCGCGCTCGTATTCGCTCACAGCTTCCATCCTTACATTGTGTTGTGGTTTTAAGGGTTCTTATAACTCCCGGTGATTTGCGATGTAAAGACGCCCGGCGACCATCGGCATGAGCTTGAAACACCAGGCGGATGGGAGTACCGTCTGCGCCTTAGAAGGGCACCTCTGCTTTACAGTTGTGCGTGGGCAAAAAGCCTATGCTTTGTAGGACAGAGAGGCTAGAAAGCGAATCCAGTAGAGTGAGCCCGGCCTTTGCCGAGTCGCCTACGCCAACCTAATTCTGGCGCCGTTTGCCCACATGCAAAAAACCAGTGCCACGCTGCTGATAATCGATGACGACGAAGTAGTGCGCGCAAGCCTTGCGGCCTATTTGGAAGACAGTGGGTTCAGCGTCCTGCAGGCCAGCAATGGCCAACAGGGTCTCCAGGTATTCGAGAGCGACCAGCCCGACCTCGTGATCTGCGACCTGCGCATGCCCCAGATGGGCGGCCTCGAGCTGATCCGCCAGGTGACCGAGCGCGCCCCGCAGACGCCGGTGATTGTCGTGTCCGGCGCCGGGGTCATGAACGACGCTGTCGAGGCCTTGCGCCTGGGCGCCGCTGATTACCTGATCAAGCCCCTGGAAGACCTGGCGGTGTTGGAGCACTCGGTGCGCCGTGCCCTGGATCGTGCACGCCTGCTGCTGGAAAACCAGCGTTACCGCGAAAAGCTCGAAACCGCCAACCGTGAACTCGAAGCCAGCCTGAACCTGCTCCAGGAGGACCAGAACGCCGGTCGCCAGGTGCAGATGAACATGCTGCCGGTCAGCCCCTGGACCATCGACGAGTTCAAGTTTGCGCACCAGATCATTCCGTCGTTGTACCTGTCGGGTGATTTTGTCGACTATTTCCGTGTCGACGAGCGCCGCGTGGCGTTCTACCTGGCCGATGTCTCTGGCCACGGTGCTTCCTCCGCTTTTGTGACCGTGTTGTTGAAATTCATGACCACACGGCTGTTGTTTGAATCCAAGCGCAATGGCACCTTGCCGGAGTTCACTCCCTCTGAGGTGCTGGGCCACATCAACCGAGGCTTGATCAGCTGCAAGCTGGGCAAGCACGTGACGATGGTGGGCGGCGTGATCGATGAAGAAACCGGTCTTTTGACCTACAGCATTGGTGGTCACCTGCCGATGCCGGTTTTGTACACACCTGACAGTGTGCGCTACCTGGAAGGACGGGGTCTGCCCGTTGGCTTGTTCAATGAAGCCACCTATGAAGACCACATCCTGGAGCTGCCACCGACCTTCAGCCTGACGCTGATGTCCGATGGCATCCTGGACCTTCTTCCAGAGCCTACACTCAAAGAGAAAGAAGCCGCCTTGCCCCAACGGGTCAAGTCGGCGGGCGGCAGCCTGGATGGCCTGCGGCAGGTTTTTGGATTGGCCACGCTAGGGGAGATGCCGGATGATATCGCCCTATTGGTGTTGAGCAGGAATCTTTGATGAGTACCGGAAGAATCCAATTCGCCGAGCAAGACGGGACCTTTGTCCTGAAGTTTGTCGGTGAAGTGCGCCTGACCTTGTGTTCGGCGCTGGATGCGACGATTGAGCGGATTTTCACAGCGCTGAACTTCTCGGCGATCGTGATCGATCTGACCGAAACCCGCAGCATCGATAGCACCACCCTTGGGCTGTTGGCCAAGTTGTCCATTCTGTCTCGGCAGAAGGTCGGCCTGTTGCCCACCGTCGTCACCACCCACGAAGACATTACCCGGCTACTGCAGTCCATGGGCTTCGACCAGGTGTTCAACATCGTTGACCGCCCGATCCCTTGCCCGGAATGCCTCACCGACCTGCCGGTCCAGGACCAGTCCGAGGAGGTTGTGCGGGTGAAGGTACTGGAAGCGCACAAAATCCTGATGGGCCTCAACGAGTCCAACCGCGAAGCCTTCCACGACCTCGTCAACGCCCTCGAGCGTCACTGATCCCTCTGTAGGTGAGAGGGGGCTTGCCCCCGATAGCACAGTGTAAGGCCATGTATTCCTCGCTGACCCACCGCCATCGGGAGCAACCCCCCTCCCACAGTTGAACTGAGATCGGCTTGCGATCGATACAAAAAAGGGCGGTACCCTCACAGGTACCGCCCTTTTTGCCGTCTCTGTCCGTTTACAGCTTGGCGGACAACAGCGCCTCAAGCTTCTCCTGGTCCCGAGCAAACTGACGAATACCCTCTGCCAGCTTCTCAGTCGCCATTGCATCCTCGTTGGACTCCCAACGGAACTGCGCTTCAGTCAAATGTACCCGCGCCTCTCCGGCATGGCCAGGCGACAACTTGCGCTCCAGCTTGCCTTCATCCGCCGCCAGCTTCTCCAACAGGTCCGGGCTGATCGTCAGGCGATCACACCCAGCCAACTCTTCGATCTGACTCAGGTTACGGAAGCTCGCCCCCATCACCACGGTCTTGTAGCCGTTGGCCTTGTAGTAGTTGTAGATGCGCGTCACCGACTGCACGCCAGGATCATCCGAGCCGGTGTAGTCGTTGCCATTGGCTTTTTTGTACCAATCGTAGATCCGGCCTACGAATGGCGAAATCAGGAACACACCCGCTTCCGCGCAAGCCACAGCCTGGGCAAACGAGAACAGCAGGGTCAGGTTGGTCTGGATGCCTTCTTTTTCCAGCTTCTCCGCCGCGCGGATGCCTTCCCAGGTGGAGGCGATCTTGATCAATACGCGGTCGCGGCCGACGCCGGCCTTGTCATACAGGTCGATCAGACGGTGCGCGCGCTTGAGTACGGCGTCAGTGTCGAACGACAGGCGGGCATCCACTTCGGTGGAAATACGGCCTGGTACCACTTTGAGAATCTCTTGACCCACCGCTACCGCAAACCGGTCGCTGGCCAGGCCGACATCACCGTTGCAGTCCTGCACACACTCATCCAGCAGCTTGGCATAGCCCGGAATGGAGGCGGCCTTGAGCAGCAGGGAAGGGTTGGTGGTGGCGTCTTGCGGCTTGAGCTTGGCGAGGGTGGAAAAATCGCCGGTATCGGCTACGACGGTGGTGAACTGCTTGAGTTGTTCCAGCTTGGAAGTCATGGGCGTGCTCTGTCCTATGGGTCTGATGACATTACCCGAGCGCCGACAGGCGCTCAAGGGCGCAAATGCGTTCGATCGTTTGCGAGGGCAACAACCTGAAAACAGCCGTTTGAATGACGGGCCTTGCTGCTGAATAGGAGGCCAGAACGGCCCACAGGTTCAACCCAATTGCCCGATGACACTTGGATAACGCCTTCATGCCAACTGACGCCTTCCCTGGACACACTGCACCCAATGTGAGAGGGGGCTTGCCCCCGATGGCAGTGTGTCAGTTCATCAATAACCCACCGACGCCCTGCAAGCTATCCAATCAACGCCCTTCCAACAACGCCCTTGCCTGATCCAACAATGCCAACGGATCCGCAGCCTTATGAATATCCACCGACAACAACTGCCTGAATCTGCGCGCCCCAGGGAAACCGGTGCCCAACCCCAACACATGCCGCGTCACATGATGCATCGCCCCACCCGCCGCCAAATGCTCAGCGATATAAGGCCGCAACTGCGCCAACGCCTCCGCCCGGCTGATCACCGGCGCTTCACTGCCAAACAACTGCTGATCCACCCCCGCCAGCAGATACGGATTGTGATAAGCCTCCCGGCCTAGCATCACCCCATCAAACGTCTGCAAATGTTCATGGCACTGCTCCAGCGTCTTGATGCCGCCGTTGAGAATAATCTCCAACTCAGCGAAGTCCTGCTTCAACTGCGCCGCCACGTCATAGCGCAAGGGTGGAGTGTCGCGGTTCTCCTTTGGCGACAACCCTTCCAGAATCGCAATCCGAGCATGCACCGTAAAACTGCTGCAGCCCGCGTCCTTCACCGTCCCGACAAAGTCACACAACTCGGCATAACTGTCCCGCCCATTGATCCCGATACGGTGCTTGACCGTCACCGGAATCGACACCGCATCGCGCATCGCCTTCACACAATCGGCCACCAAGGCCGGGTGAGCCATCAGGATCGCGCCGATCATATTGTTCTGCACCCGATCGCTCGGGCAGCCGACATTCAGGTTCACTTCGTCGTAGCCAGCGGCCTCGGCCATACGGGCACAAGCGGCCAGGTCAGCGGGGACACTGCCGCCAAGCTGGAGCGCCAGAGGGTGCTCGGCTTCGTTATGGCGCAGGAAGCGGTCATGGTCGCCATGGAGGATTGCGCCGGTGGTGACCATCTCGGTGTAGAGCAGGGCGTGCTTGGAGAGCAGGCGCAGGAAGAACCGGCAGTGGCGGTCGGTCCAGTCCATCATTGGGGCGACGCTAAAGCGGCGAGACAGTGCTGGGCTTGATTCTGCTGGGCTAAAGCTCTGTTTTTGAACCATTTTACTCAACGTGTTTTTCGGCAGGGTTTAGGGCGTTTTCAGGCCGCTTTAGGGCTCGTTGGTAAGATGTACCACCCAAAAACTGACGCGTACCACTTTCGATGGCGACTATCAGGGCAAGAAAACTGGCGGATGGGACTGTGAGCTACACGGCTCAGATCCGCATCCAGCGCGACGGAGTGCAAGTCTACCAAGAGAGCCAGACCTTCGCCTGAAAACAGGCCACCTAGGCCTGGGCGATTCTCCGGTCGATGCCCAAGAGGGAAAAGGAGATCTTTCCCTACAACGCCAAGTCGGTGTCAGCATCGTTCACGCGGGCCTGCCCTCTCCTGGGTATCGAGGATCTGCATTTTCATGATCTGCGGCACGAAGGGGTGAGTCGGTTGTTCGAGTTGGACTGGGACATTCCGCGGGTGTCGGGCGTGTCGGGGCATCGAGATTGGAATTCGCTCCGAAGGTACACGCATCTGCGCGGCCGAGGAGACGTTTACAAAGATTGGGCGTGGCTTAAAGTAACAAGTCAATCATGATTTTAAGTGCATGGGGCTCAATGTATCAGATTGAGTGCCTCTGCTGAGTGTGGTATAAGGCCATAATTTTTGAGCAGGTTTTTTAATGGAAGCTTCAGTCGCTGATATGGCTATAGAAAAAAATAAGACTGAAGGCAATGGCCTCTCATCTGATTCACATAAAGTTGTTAGTTTATTTTGCGGCGCGGGTGGCCTCGATCTGGGGTTTACTAACGCTGGTTTTGAAGTTTGCTATGCGGCTGATTATGACGCAGCGGCAATCAGAACATACAATAGAAATCATCCGGGGGATCTAGGGCGCGTCGTTGATCTTTTGGCCACAACCGTAGAGCAGCTTTGTGATTCTATTGTTGAGACGTGTGGTGAGAATCCGGAAATTTCCGGGATCATTGGCGGACCTCCTTGTCAGGGGTTTTCTCGCGGGAATGTAGGGCGTCATGCAGAAGATCCACGAAATCAATTGGCGCTCAAATATGCAGCTATCGTAAATTCGTTTTATGAAAAATTCGGATTGAAATTTTTCGTATTTGAAAACGTGCCGGAGATACGGGCTCAGAAGAATAAAAGTTTTCTAGAGGGGTTGCGTAAAGAGCTTTCGCAAAATTTTAATATTTATGAGAAAGAGCTGAATGCCAGTAACTATCAAGTTGCTCAGGCTCGTCGACGTTTATTTATAGTTGGTGTGTGTAAGAGCTCTGGTGTTAGTGAGTTTATATTTCCAGCGCCATCTCCTTTGAAGGAGAAGGTCGTCAGTGATGTCATTAGCGATTTGCCCGATCCCGTTTACCTGTCTAGCAAATTGGTCGCAGAATCGATTCCGTATCACCAGAACCACTGGACATCCCAACCGAAATCAAAGCGCTTTGAAACCGGAGTGATGCCCGTCGGCGGACGTTCATTCATTCAATTGGACTGGAAGAAGCCAAGTAGAACGGTAGCGTATGGTAATCGTGAGATACACGTGCATCCAAATGGTAAGCGTCGTCTAAGCATTTATGAAGCTATGCAGTTGCAAGGTTTTCCTTTCAAGTATGTTCTAGAGGGAAATATGAGTCAGCAAGTTAAACAGGTTTCCAATGCTGTGCCACCTCCGCTCGCGGAAAAAATAGCACAATCCATCATGGAACAAGTATTGTAGGGCAAGACGGTTATGGAAGACATCGGTGAAAAAAGTAACTTTTCCGAAGAAGAGTTAGAGCTTCGGAAGCAATTGTCGAAAACGAAGTTTTACGACGAGCCTGTGGTGGCAACACTAAAAACTAATGAGCGTGTTTTTGCTAGAATCACAGACGGCATCTATCGAGAGCCTGCATCAGCGCTGCGCGAGCTAATCGCGAACTCATATGATGCAGATGCGACAGAGGTTAGAGTTTTCACTGATGCTCCACGTTTTTCCAAAATAGTCGTTCGAGACAATGGCCATGGTTTAGATGAAAATACCTTGGCGCACATTATCTGTAATATTGGTGGTAGTTTAAAGCGCAGTAAAGAGGGTAAGTTTCATGATGTAACTAGTGAGACTGATAAAAATTTAAGCCCCTGCGGACGGCGATTGATCGGTAAGCTAGGCATTGGTTTATTTTCCGTATCGCAAATTACCCATCATATTGTCATCGTTTCGAAGATAAAAGGTGCTAATAAGCGCCTGGTTTGCGATATTATTCTACGCCCTCAGTCTGAGGTTGTTGCTGATGTCGATGAAGATACTTATGTAACGGGTAAGGCTGAAATCACATACGTACCAGCCGAAGACATTGAACATTCCGGAACGGAAATTACGTTACTTAAAGTGCGTCCTTTCGTTCGAGAGAGCTTGCAATCTAAACTGCTTTGGAACGCTATACAGTATGAGCGTCAAGCAGGCGAGGGCGGAGAGGAGGCAGAGGAGGTAGAGTTTGACCTTGAGGACGAATTAAAGGAGTTGCCTCGGGTTCCAGACTTTCATATTGGTGAGGTAGACCCTGCCGACTCCGAGAAACTCATTACCACGGCAAAACTGCCCTGGTTGCCTGCCGATAAGCCTTTAGATCGGTTTAAAAAGCTTGTATCGGAAGTTTCTCAGCTGACGGTGGACGCGAAGCGCGGCAATGTAAAGCTGAAGGACTCTTTGGACGAGTATCTGAGAATGATATGGTCGATTAGTCTTTCAGTGCCAGTCCAGTATATCGAAAAGCACCCTTTTGATGTTAAAGCGTCCGACAATGTTGATGTCTATTTGATTAGCAATGGGGGACGAGGCAGTACTGCGACAAAGGTTGAGCTGGCAGGGTCTGAAACAATCGAGTCTAAACTGGGTTTCTCAGCTAAGCGCACTGAGAGCGAACTTCCGTTTCTGGTAATCATTGATGATGTAGAGTTGCGTAGGCCAATTTCCATCGCAGGAGAGGCAGATAGGCAGAAAGGCCAGCTCATGTTTGTGGGGAGTGCTAACCCTTCGCTGAGCAGCGTTCCTGAAAGCTACAGGGGGGGCGAGCTTGAGTTTGAGTACTACATGCTCTGGAATCATAAAGTTGTTCCGCTGGAGCATAATGGCTGCTTAATTCGTATCAATGGCGCCAATGGAACTCTTTTTGATAAATCGTTTTTGGAGTATCAAATTTCGGAGCAAACGCGGTTGCGACAGCTTACCGGTGAGGTTTTTGCGGTAAAAGGTCTTGACTCGGCTCTAAATATTGATCGCGAATCTTTTAATATTGCCCATCCGCATTATCAATATTTAAAAAAGTGGATGCATAATGCCCTTCGTCAATTCATGAGTAAAAGTAAGGCTCTGAATAAAGATGATGCAACAGTAAAAAATAAAGCGAAAATTGATGAGATTAAGGCGAGTATAAATTCCGTTGTTGAGAATTTTACAGAGACTAAGAAAGTTCGCTTTTATTCATCGGTAAAGGGTGAGCAGCCTTCGCTTCTGGATGATCCGGGGACGGTAAGTATTGACCGAGGTGTTGTGTTCTCTTCGGCTCGACCGGTCACTAGCACAGAAAAGGCCAGGATGGGGCTGCATGAGGAAAAACTTGTTGCCGTTGCTAATATTCTAGAGTCGTATGGTCTATTGTCGAGCTTGAGTCCCTCAGAAGTAGAGAAGCTTATAAGTGCCATTGGTAAAATCTTTCTCTTGGATATTAAGAAATGATAGGCATGGATCGCGGTGACGAGCTGGAATCGGATCTTGGTTATGATGATGTTACTCATGCCAAAGTTACTTTAAAGACAAAGTTTTTACCTTGGCATAAGCCGAGGAAGCAATACATTAGGAGTAATCAGTGGAATAGTGTGATAGTTCGTCTGGTTGATGCGTTGGATCTTAAGGCTAAGGCAAGGTCGTTGGAGTACCTAAGTCTTCCTGGTCCAGACCTGCTTGATGTGCGATCACTTTATACTGCTTGTGCGGATAAGGAGGTTAGCATAAGGTTTACCGGTCTCAACGCAATTGCGGTTGAGGATAAAGAATCAACAATGGATCAGCTTATATCTCTGGATGAGCTGCGCGGTCTTAAATATATAGATCCCTCCTCCGATGTGTATCGCGATCAATTGGAACGCTTGTCGAATAAGAATTCAATTGCGTATCAGAAGGTTATTAAGCACGCTTCTACGTATGATGTAATTAATATTGATTTGTGTGGGAGCTTTTTGGAGTCGCCGCCTAAAGAGAATGAAAGTAACTACTATAAAGCCTTGTTTGAGCTGTTGAGATATCAAGCTGACAATCGCACTGAAGATTGGTTATTTTTCATTACTACACGCACAAATCGAGATATGGTGCATGCCGAGACTTTTGAGCGTTTTGTGAAGGTTTTGGAAGATATTTTTGATGTTGATCAGGCTGTTTATGATAAGTGCAATGAGCTAAAAGTATTCGGCGAAGGCGTACTGGTTGATCGGCGAATAGATATATCTAAAGTTGGTCCGGTTTCCTTTAATAATCTGGTTAGTGCAGGAATCGGTAAGTGGGTTTTGAGCGCCTTGACGGCTGAGACTCCTGCGTACAAGTCGAAGATGCTAAAACTGTTCGGCTACAACGTATTGCTTGATCCAGGATCGACGTGCGATATGATCTCTTTCGGATTTTGGTGTACGAAGATGCCGACAAAGGCGGTTGATGCTTTTGGTCTGGCTGGTGGTGTTAATCAAAACAGCGAAGATGCAGATGTTGCAATAAGTAAATGTCGTGTATCCGTCATCGACTCGATCTCAAAGATTGTAGATGTGGATCAGTATCTTGCAAATGATGAGGCTTTTGAAGAAGCCCTTCTCTCATCTGTAAGCCTGATGAAGTCCGCGCGATATGATGTGGATAGCTATGAAACTTGGGCTAGAGACGAACACGTCAAAGTGAAGCAACTATTAGCGGTTCGCGGTTAACTTTGTAAGAGCAGGGTATAGGCGTTGTCCCTATACCCTGTTTACAGAGAGTAATCGTTGTCTTCCCATTAGCTTCTCGTGATCTGATTTGGCTTTGGTTCTTTGTCGATCAATGTAGTCGGCTAAATCCGCCAAATGTACGCCGAGTGCAGCTTTCGGAGACTCTGTAACCGCTCCATGAACTACACATTCAAAGCGTTCCCCTGACGCCGGATGCTATGCTCCCGTTTTTCTCCGGAGCCAGTCTCATCATGGATGGGACTGGCTCCAGAAAGAGATCGGGAGCACAGCATTGGGGATCAGCTTAGCGCTTTGAATGTGGGGTTGATGGAGCACTTACGGACGAACTCAGTAACGTTCCGGAGTAGAGGATCTGGGGTCGGACGAGACGTTTCAAGTCACGCCGCTTGGAAGCTTCGGCACCAGTTGATAAGCACGTGTCGTGCAATATAGTTAAAGGTATGAAGGTTTATAGGAACGTCCTTTCTTTTCCACTCGCGACGCAAATAATCTTTTTCTCTTTCTATGCACGGTCTTTCCTCATCTTTAAGTGGAGGTTTTGACATCAATGATGGGAAACGCTGGCCAGTATGAAGGTACTTGGAGCGGTAGTTGTAAATTGTTGATAAATATTTTTTAACACTTTCTGGCTGCCAACAAATGCGGACCGCTTCGTTCTTCGGCCTATCGTCTGGTTCTGAAGGTAGGTTGCGAAGGCAAAAATCAATGAACTTTGTCGTTGCTTTAAGCGTGGGAGCAACAACAAGAGCTGCACGTTCTGTAATCTTACTGTCGGCGCTATCCTGTAGTGTTTCAAACAACTCTGGAAAACCATCTTTTAGTTGCTGTAAGGGCAGTGTCTCAGGATAATTTTCCGATGCGGCTGCGGTTTCGAGTGCTGAAACCATCAGAATCCAGGATAAGTTAGAATCATGTTCGACCATCTCAAGCGCATCTTTATACAAGCAAGAGGCCCGAATAAATGCTCTGTACCGCTCTGGGGATGCCATAACCAGGTTCTCCAGATCGTATAGTTCTCTATCGGGATACACGGAGCGTGTTATATCGGGCAAAATAGGAAAATGTTCGGGAACCGCTAAGCGAGGAGGTACAAAAGTCTCTGAAAAGCATGGCTCGCCATATGGGTCGCCAACTATCGATCCCGACGAATGAAACCTCCTACTCATTCCTGTGCAAAAATTCTTGATGCCTAAGCCTACCGATATAAGGCCAGAGATTTCATCCCCCACATGGGCGTCAAAATTTAGAGTTTCTTGTTTCTCATTTTTTGAAGTGTTGTTTGTATATAGCTTCACCCTGACGGTAATAAGCGCTTGGGCACTATCCCGCTTTGCTATGTTGTTGAAAAAAAATGTATAGGGCCCGATTGTAATATGGTTTTTATAAGATAATATCGCGTTTGGTGCAAAAAACTGATACTCCTCCATCATGAACCAGTTGTCATTTTTGGCACGTTTCCAATTTTCTAGCGACCAAGGTAGTGAACTGTTGGGCACGACTGTTATCCTTTATATGTTTAATCGTTTGTCGATGGATAAACCAACTGTGGTGATTGGGTAATAAATATAGTTATTAGTATTATAATTTTAGCGGCCATAAATTTTTACAGCCCAGGATGTCATCACAGTCTTCCCTCTTGTCCATATGGTTCTAAAAAACTGCTCAGAAGATCTTCGTACATGTTTTCTGGAGCTTACAATGATTGATTGAGCATCACGGAACTGCCTCGCGGGTCACGATTTTATCAGCCTACGGTGGGGGGCGCCGTAGAAATGTCCGCTATATCCACTATTCGGTATCTGTCAGCCAAACGTGGCATGGGCCTGACTGTACGATTCCCTTTAAAAAAGGTGTGACAGGCGTAGTTCCGACTATGTACTTGCTTGGCAGTATTACTGCTTGCTTAGAAGTTGCTACAAAGCGAGGAAGCTACAGTGGGTGAGTCAGTCTGGCTGGGGCATTGGGGGAGAGCTACGTCCAATCCATCACCGGTACGACAGATAAGCGATAAAGTTATCTCCGGGACCAAGCCAAAATCTCTAGGAAATGTCCCACACTTTTCTCGGCTTGCCCCTCAGACCACCCATAGCTAATCTCCTCAAGCCGCTGACAACCCAGCGGCCGGATGTGGAAGTCCGACCAAGCTGAAGGCGCTCAATCGTCCATAAACATCTACCGGCGTTTTTTTACGTCTGTATGATTGCGTTATGGCGGCTGTGCGCGGGGCACTTCGGTGCGCCGGGTCCTTTAGCCCTGGTCTTCCACACCTGCGTACAGCTGCCACCCTCATGTGGAAGTGAGATAGGCAGTTCCTTAAACGCTAAAGGAGCTCCGCCATGTACAAGGTCACACCTAACCCGCCACATGCTTCAAACGCTGCCCCAGCCGAGCAACCCACTGACAACGTCTTCCTCGTCAGCCCCAACATCGACTCCGAAACGCTCCTGGCCAACGCCGCCGAAAACCTTGCGTCCGCCAACCAAATGGCCGCAACCCTGGCTTTCGACCTTGATGAATCCCACCGCGCCATCGCCCTGGGCATCCAGCAGCTAATCGACCTGAGCGCTCTACTCGTCAGCCGAGCCCAAGAGCACGTCGCGCCTACCGCCAGCACGGCCACAGCCTGACACCCAACCCCGCCGCCTTACCCCAAGGCGGCAACCTGAACCCTTCCTGTCACCCGGCGAAGTTTCATAATTCCCTTCGCCTTTGAGGTCTACGATCGTCCCCAAGAGAGGCCCCCCGCGCCTCCAGTCCACAGGGAACTGAAAACATGATCTCGAACCTTGTCAAAGTCGTGATGATTGCTGGCACGTTGCTGTTGGGCGCTTGCTCTTCGGGTTCGTCTGGCGTGAGCAGTGACCCTTGCTTTTCGGGCGGGTGCCAGGCGTTTGGTGACCACAGCCCCAGCAAGGCCGCGAAGATGAATTTTGGCGGCAGTGGGTTGGGGAGTAGTTATGGGGAGTATGGGTCGGGGTTGTTGCATGATGATTGATGGGGTGGTGGGTCAGGCGTTGGTGTGTTGACTGACCCACTGCTATCGGGGGCAAGCCCCCTCCCACATTCGATCTGTGGTGGGGGCAGAATTGTGGGTTTTAGTGCCCGCCCTGCGTGCGCCGCGCGACCAGGTAGATACCCAGGCCGACCAGTGCCGTAGCCGCGCCGATGTAGCCGGTGCTGGTCCAGCCCAACCCAGCTGTAATCGCCATCCCGCCAAACCACGGCCCCAGCGCATTCGCCAGGTTGAACGCCGCGTGGTTCGACGCGGCTGCCAGGCTCGGTGCCTCATGGGCAATATCCATCAAGCGGATCTGCAACGGTGCGGCCAGCGACACCATGGTGCCCACCAGGCCCATGCTCAGCAGCACGCCCCATAGCGATGAGGCCGCGAAGGGGAAGAACAACAACACCGCCATCGACCACACCAGAATCCAGCCCACCGCGCGAAACTGCATGCGATCAAACAGCTTGCCGCCGGCGATGTTGCCGATAATTCCACCGACGCCAAACGCCGCCAGGCCAAATGGAATCCATTGTGGCGAGACTTTGGTCACTTCCAGCATGGTCGGCGCCAGGTAGCTGAATACGCAGAACATCCCGGCAAAACCGATGGCGCCAATCGACAGCGCCATCCACACCTGGGGTTTGGTGAAGGCGCGCAGTTCCTTGCGCGGGTCGCTGCGTTGTTCGTCGTGGCGGTGGGGGACGAATTGCCAGACCAGGGCGATGGTGAGGAGGGCTATCACGCTGACCAAGGCAAATGCAGAACGCCAGCCCAGGTATTGGCCGAGGAAGGTGGCGATGGGGTTGCCGAGCAGCATGGCCAGGGTCAGGCCCATCATGACCCGCGCCACGGCGCCGGCGCGTTTGTGGTTGGGCACCATGCTGGAGGCGACCACGGCGGCGATGCCGAAGTAGGCGCCGTGGGGCAGGCCGCTGATGAAGCGGAAGGCGACCAGCGAGCCGAAGGTCGGGGTGAAGGCGGTGGCGAGGTTGCCCAGGGCGTACAGGCCCATCAGCAACAACAGCATATGTTTACGCAACAGCTTGGCACCGAGGATGGCCAGCAGCGGTGCGCCGACCATCACGCCCAGGGCGTAGGCGCTGATGGCGTGACCGACCTGGGGTTCACTCAGGTTCAAGTTGCGGGCGATGTCGGGCATCAGGCCCATGATGGCGAATTCGCCAGTACCGATCGCGAAGGCGCCCACGGCCATGGCAGCTTCCATTTTGGCGGCACTGCGCGCGGGCAGCACGTGCCCGGGTGTTTGCTGGATAGTCATGGGGTAACTCTATTGGGATGAACGGCACGAAGGACAGCCGCCGATGCTACGCAAGCAGCGACGAAGGTGTCTAGAACAGCCTTTTTTGAAAGAGTTCAGTTTGATTAAACACCCTGTGACCCCACGTCGCGCTTGCCACGCTTGACAGCGGCGCGGCAAAACCCGCGATTTAGAGCTGTCAATTGGCCAAACGACGCATAAACGCCGTTTAGCGTGATATTCTGCGCGCCATCTTGGTCTGGTCTTTCCCCGGTACGTACACCCGTATACGTCCCGGCGGTCGGCTGTCGCCCAGGTAGCTGAAGCCAATAATGATAAGAAGTCAGCGCAGAAGGGACATAAAAGTGAGGTCGATACGTCGGCCTTGTGTGCCCACCCTGCGGTCTTGAAGTGAATGCGCAAACCCCACGTTGCGTTGCCTGGCGCAGCGTGAAGGAGGGTTGCCCATCATCAGGGGCAGTGGGGCGGATGGCGTTTTATCATAGGTGCTACCGATGTTTAAGAAAGTAAACACGGCCCTGCTGGGGCTGGCTTTGTCGATGGGGATCACGTCCGTTCACGCGGAAGAGGCAAAGAAAGTCGATGTGCTGCTGATCGGCGGCGGCATCATGAGTGCGACCCTGGGTGTATGGCTCAATGAGCTGGAACCGGGCTGGTCGATGGAAATGGTCGAGCGCCTCGACGGCGTCGCCGAAGAAAGCTCCAACGGCTGGAACAACGCCGGTACCGGTCACTCGGCCCTGGCTGAGCTGAACTACACCCCGGAAGACAAGAACGGCAACGTTGAGATCCCGAAAGCGGTCGAGATCAACGAAGCGTTCCAGATCTCCCGTCAGTTCTGGTCCTGGCAGGTCCAGCAGGGCGTGCTGAAGAACCCGCGTTCGTTCATCAACTCCACACCGCACATGAGCTTTGTGTGGGGCGATGACAACATCAAGTTCCTCAAGAAGCGCTACGAAGCCCTGCAGGCGAGCCCGCTGTTCGCCGGCATGCAGTACTCCGAAGACCCGGCGCAGATCGCCAAATGGGTTCCGTTGATGATGGAAGGGCGTGACCCGAACCAGAAAATCGCGGCCACCTGGACCCCGATCGGCACCGACGTGAACTTCGGCGAGATCACCCGCCAGTTCGTCGCTCACCTGCAAACCACGCCGAAGTTCGACCTGAAACTGTCGAGCGAAGTGCAGGACATCACCAAGAACGCCGACGGCTCGTGGCGTGTCAGCTACAAAAACCTGAAAGACGGCACCAAGACTGAAACCGACGCCAAGTTCGTGTTCATCGGCGCTGGCGGCGGTGCCCTGCACTTGCTGCAGAAGTCGGGCATTCCGGAAGCCAAGGAATACGCGGGCTTCCCGGTTGGCGGCTCGTTCCTGGTCACCGATAACCCGACCATTGCCGAGCAGCACCTGGCCAAGGCCTACGGTAAAGCTTCGGTTGGCGCGCCACCGATGTCGGTTCCGCACCTGGACACCCGCGTGCTGGATGGCAAGCGCGTGATCCTGTTTGGCCCATTCGCAACCTTCTCGACCAAGTTCTTGAAAGAAGGCTCGTACCTGGACCTGCTGACCAGCACCACCACCCACAACATCTGGCCAATGACCAAAGTCGGTATTCGTGAATACCCGCTGGTCGAGTACCTTGCCGGCCAACTGATGCTGTCGGATGACGACCGCTACAACGCCCTGAAAGAGTACTTCCCGAACGCCAAGAAAGAAGACTGGCGCCTGTGGCAAGCCGGTCAGCGCGTGCAGATCATCAAGCGTGACGAAGAGCAGGGCGGCGTCCTGAAACTCGGTACCGAAGTGGTCAGCTCCGCCGACAACACCATTGCCGGCCTGTTGGGTGCATCGCCAGGCGCATCGACTGCGGCGCCGATCATGCTGACCGTGCTGCAGAAAGTGTTCAAGGACAAGGTTGCGACCCCTGAGTGGCAGACAAAACTGCACCAGATCGTGCCAAGCTACGGCACCAAGCTGAACGACAGTCCTGAGGCTGTTGCCAAGGAATGGGCCTACACCGCCGGTATCCTGCAACTGACCCCACCGCCTGCGATTCCGCAACTGACTGCTCCAAAAGCCACCGAGGCTGCCAAGCCTGCGGCCGCGCCGAGCAAGCCAGCGTCTGACCTGGCGCTGTAAGCAACGCCTGATATCAGGTAACGCTTAAAAAGCCCGCTGAACCGGTAACGGTCAGCGGGCTTTTTGTGGGCGGCTGTTTAACTGTGGGTGTGCTCCCGGCTGACCGGAGGCAGTTCAACCGTGCGCTCGGCCGCGGCCAGGGCCGCCCTCAACCCGGCCTGGTCCAGCGGCACGCAATACGCCGGTTTGGCGCGCTCGAACCGCCAGCTTTCATCCAGGTTGCCGGCGTCCACGGCATCGAAGCCCAGCTCGTCGAGTAAGCCGATCACCTGGGCTTTCGCGCCAGCATCATCGGCGGCCACCGGCAATGCGCGGCGGTCAGGGGCACCGTGGGGGCGGGCGTGCTCGGTCAGGTCGGTCGCGAAGATCGCATTGAACACCTTGACCACCTTCGAATGGGAAAAATGCTCGGCGAGCAGCCGGCTGGTGGTGGTTTCAAAACGGTCGAGCGCGGGGAAATGCCCGTCACGCTCGGGGTAGTAGTTGTTGGGATCCAGTATTGTCTTGCCCTCCAGCCACTGCGCGGGAATGCTGCGGTAATGCTCAAACGGAATCGCCACCAGCACCACGTCCCCGAACTGCGCGGCATCTTGCGCACTGCCCACTTTGACGCCGCGAATACCGCTGAGCACGCTGCTCATGGTCTGCGGGCCACGGGAGTTGCTCAGCATCACCTCATGCCCGGCAGCTAAAGCCAGCTGGGCCACGGCACGCCCGATAAAACCCGCGCCAATCACGCCAATCTTCATGGTCTTGCTCCTTTTGAACAGGGGAGCCGTTATGATGATTGGCAACTGTTTGGCGATAAATAATTGTTATGGCGTGGGTGTTGTTACTGGGAGTAGGGAATGATGGACCGTCTATCCAGCATGAATGCCTTTGTGGTCGCCGCCGAGTTGGGCTCATACGCCCGCGCTGCCGAGCGCTTGAACATGTCGGCGCAGATGGTGGCCAAACACGTTGCCGCGTTGGAGCAGCGCCTGGGCGCGCGCTTGCTCAATCGCACCACGCGTCGACAAAGCCTCACCGAGTTGGGCAGCGCGTATTACGAGCGGTGCAAACATATCCTGACAGAGGCCGAGGCGGCTGATTCCCTGGCGCAGATCATGAATGACACGCCGCGTGGCAAGCTGAAAATCACCGCGCCGGTCACTTTCGGCTCCTACAGCCTGATGCCGCTGATTACCGCTTTTTTGCGCGATAACCCGCAGGTGCAAATCGACCTGCACCTCACGGATCGTTTCGTCGATTTGGTGGAGGAGGGCTATGAAGCGGCGTTTCGCATCGGCCCGCTGGCCACCACCGGTTTGACCGCCCGGCCACTGGCGCCTTACCGCCTGGTGGCCTGCGCGGCGCCGGCGTACTTGGCGGCCCGCGGCATGCCGCTGGCGCCGGCCGACCTGGAGCACCACGAATGCCTGGGCTACGCCTTCTGGTCACGCCCCGCGGATCGCGAATGGGTGTTTTACCAAGGCTCGACACCGCACACAGTGAAGGTCGCCAGCCGGTTGCAGATCAATGAAAGCCGGGCGTTGATGACAGCCGCGCTGGACGGTTTTGGCATCGTCCTGGGCCCGGAAGACTTTCTGCGCGCGGCATTGGCCAGGGGCGAGTTGGTGCAGGTGCTGCCGGACTTCGAGGCTCCCAGCCGGCCAATGCATCTGGTCTATACCGCCCACCGCCAGCGTACCGCCAAGTTGCGAGGGTTTGTCGAGGCGGTGCTGGAGCGTTTCGGCCCGGCATGAGGGCGAAGAGGTGCAAACGCCGCGGTGTTGCGGGTACGCCTGAAGCGACCGGCCGTCGCGTGCGCTTTTTGAGGCGAGTGGGTTCAGCAACCTGACAGACACCACCTGTTAAAAAAGAACCCAGGCCATGCAGGAGCGCGGCTGGAACCAGGGGGCATTTTTTACTGATACAGGTGTTGGGTGTTAGCGCCCGAGGGGTTTGTATGTTGTTACGTTATGCAGCATTGGCGGCCATGGTTGTCGCCGCATCCGGGTGTGTGCAAGAGCGTGTCGTGCATGAGCGGCGCCCGGTGCAACGTGAGTATGTCGAGGTGGTCGCGCCACAGCCGCCGCCGGTTCAAGTGATTGAAGTCGAGCCTGCGCCACGCTACGGCTATATATGGTCGCGCGGTTACTGGCGTTGGGACGGTGGGCGCTACGTCGCGGTGCATGGCCATTGGGAGCCGGTGCGCGAAGGCTATCGCTATGTGCATCCGCACTGGGTGCAACGCAATGACGGTTTCCACTGGCAGGTGGGTGGCTGGGTTCGCTGAAGCCCTGCCTAGGTCGGCTTCTTCGTACCCAGGAGCCGAACCTCCCGCAACAGTGCCGCCCCCAGTTGGTCGGTGCCCAGTTCCCGATAGCCCACGGCCTTGACCTCACCGTTTTCCTCGGCCTGGATGAGGATCACCGGGGTTTCCTTGCCGGTCGTTTCATCCACATGCATGGCGTACTGGGGAATATCCAGTTTGATCGGGGTGCCCGCCGCCTGGCCTTTGACATTGATCAGGAAGGCGGCACACCCGCTGTCGACATCCGCACTCGTGGCGGAGCGGCCGCTGACAAAGCACGTGGGCGGCAAGTCGGGCCAGGCGATGGTGTCAGCCAGGACGAGGGTCGGCGTCATGACCAGGGCTGCGAGAAGAAGCGTGCGCACGTGAGGCGTTCTCTGGATCAAGGGAAGATGCGGTTTTACCAAAGCCTGCTCGCTGCCGCAACGCGGCGATCGCGGGTGGGCCGCAGGGTCTCCAGTACCCGCCCCCACTCCACGATTGCCTGGGCCGCTTTCTGGATGTGGGTGAGTCCGAACAGGTCAAACCCTGGACCGAACTTCACTCACACCCTTCCATCGGGTTCGCAGCGATACAAACCATGGCCGAGCGCAGTGCCGGTTTATTGCACCACGCGGTAGCACGGCACATAGGCCGCGCCGCCTGGCAGCTTCATGCGGTGCTGGGCGACGAAGGCCTGTAGCAGCTCGTCCAGCGGTTGCATGATGGCCGGGTCGCCGTGGATCTCGTACGGGCCGTTCTGTTCGATCAGGCGAATGCCCTTGTCCTTGACGTTACCCGCCACGATCCCCGAAAACGCACGACGCAGGTTGGCCGCCAGCTCATGGGGCGGCAGCGCGTGGCTCAGTTGCAGGCTGGCCATGTTTTCGTGGGTCGGGTCGAACGGGCGCTGGAAGCCTTCGTCGATCTTCAACAGCCAATTGAAGTGAAACGCGTCGTTGCGCTCGCGCCGGAACTGCTTCACCGCCTTGAGCCCGGCGGTCATCTGGCGAGCCACTTCAGCCGGGTCATCGATGATGATCTGGTAGTGCGCCTGCGCTGCTTCGCCCAGGGTTGCGCCGACGAAGGCGTGCAGTTGCTGCAGGTACGGCGCGGCGTGTTTCGGCCCGGTGAGGATGACCGGAAATGGCAGGCCACGGTTGTCCGGGTGCATCAAAATACCCAGCAGGTACAGGAACTCTTCGGCCGTGCCGGCACCGCCTGGGAAGATGATGATGCCGTGGCCGACGCGCACGAAGGCTTCCAGGCGCTTCTCGATATCCGGCAGGATCACCAGCTCGTTGACGATCGGGTTCGGCGCTTCGGCGGCGATGATGCCGGGCTCGGTCAGGCCCAGGTAGCGCCCGCCGGTGATGCGTTGCTTGGCGTGGGAAATGGTCGCGCCCTTCATCGGCCCTTTCATTACGCCGGGACCGCAGCCGGTGCACACATCGAGGCTGCGCAGGCCCAGTTCGTGGCCGACCTTCTTGGTGTATTTGTATTCTTCAGTGTTGATCGAGTGCCCGCCCCAGCACACCACGATCTTCGGCTCGACACCCGGGCGCAGCGTGCGCGCATTGCGCAGCAGGTGGAACACGTAGTCGGTGATGCCCTGTGAGTTGCTCAGGTCGATGCGCTGGCTGTCCAGCTCGTTCTCGGTGTAGACGATGTCACGCAAGGCGCTGAACAGCATCTCGCGGGTGCTGGCGATCATTTCGCCATCGACGAACGCATCGGCCGGCGCGTTCAACAGTTCCAGGCGTACGCCACGATCCTGCTGATGAATGCGCACTTCAAAGTCTTTATAGGCGTCGAGGATGGTCTTGGCGTTGTCGATATGCGCGCCCGTATTGAGGATGGCCAGGGCGCATTGACGGAACAGGGTATAGATGCTGCCGGAGCCGGCTTCGCTCAGTTGCTGGACTTCACGTTGGGAGAGTGTTTCGAGGCTGCCCTTGGGGCTGACGGAGGCGTTGATGACTTGACGTTGGGGCATTCTGGTTCCTTGAAAGCGCAGCCACCGCGCCCTTCAGCGGGGCGATGGCTTGAGAATGGTGGGCGCCGAATTCGGTCGCACGAGACGGTTATTCTGGCCGCCTCGCGGGCAGGGCGCAAACACCGTCCAGCACCATCATGCCGCAGAACTTACTGAATCAGCTTCCAGTTTTTGTAGAAAACCCGACGCAGGGTGAATACCAGGCCGGCAAAACCCGCGATCACGGCGTTGAGGACCGAGGGCAGCAAGGTCGGCCGCACGATATCAATGAACAGGCAGTAACGTTTTGCGTCGTTCTTGTTGAAGGACGCATGCATCAACGTGTCATCGAAAATAAACAGCGGGTCGTCGTGCCAGTAATGCTTGTGCTTGCCGACCTGGATATACACGCCGTCATGGTGAGGCGCCGGCGCCATATTGTAGAGCACCCGGAACATCATGCGCAGGGGCCCGAAGTGAAAGGACGTCGAGCGGTTTTCGTTGAACACCGAAACCCCGATGGTCTTCACGAACGGCAGCTTTTTACGCAGTTCCGGGATGTCCAGGGTGGTTTCGATCGGGCGGCCATACCACTGGAAAAACAGCATGCCGCGTTTCTTCTCGGCCATGCGCTCGTCCAGGTAGCCGATGATTTCATCCTTGTGGGCCATGGCATCGTTGATCACCTGTTGCAGGTCTTCACGCCAGGCGGGCGGCAGGTCGCGCATGGTGTAGACATGGCGATTGCGGCTGCTCAGCAGGTCGAACAGGGTGTTGAACGGCGCCAGCAGCCAGGTATTGCGGCCGCTGCCGATGAAGTATTTCTTGAAGGTATCGCGGTCATACAAGCCGTTACGCAGGAAGTCATAGACACCGCAGACCAGTACCAGGCCGAGAAAGACCGCCGTGGTCAGGGGGAACAGGAAAATAAACAGCAGCACGCCGAGCACCCAGGCGATCGACACTGCTTTCTTGCGTAACGCGGACTTGCTCATGAAACTCAGCTCCAGCTGGACGCCATTCGACAGGTACGGTTCCGTGGCTGCGAGTGGTGGGGTTTTGAAACATATTGAAACAACCCCGCCATGATAAGGCGTTATCAGTCGGTTGGGCGTTTTAAATATTGCAAAATTGTGAAGGGATTGAACAAATTTTCACGAATAGCGTTTGCTGCGAAAACGGCGCAGGACGCGTGGCGATACCCCGAACGTTAGCAGGGATGCGCAGAAAAGCGCGGCGCCGATTGGATTTTGTAAACAGAAGATTTGCGACTATCGTGACGCTTCGGTTTTTTGGACGTCATAGACCGGTACGATTGAAGTTGAATGGCCACCATTGGCCTTCGGCACCTTGGAAGAGGCAGAAATTTTATGATCATCAAACCGCGGGTTCGTGGCTTCATCTGTGTGACCGCTCACCCTGTTGGCTGTGAAGCGAACGTCAAGGAACAGATCGACTACGTGACTCAACACGGCGTCATCGAAGGCGGCCCGAAAAAGGTGCTGGTCCTCGGTGCTTCCACCGGTTATGGCCTGGCCGCGCGCATCAGTGCCGCGTTTGGCTGCGGTGCCGACACCCTGGGCGTGTTTTTTGAGAAAGAAGGCGAAGAGGGCAAGTTGAGTTCCGCCGGCTGGTACAACAGCGCCGCGTTCGAGAAGTTTGCCGTCGAAAAAGGCCTGTACGCCAAGAGCATCAACGGTGATGCGTTCTCCGACGAGATCAAGCGCCTGACCATCGACACCATCAAGAAAGACCTGGGCAAGATCGACCTGGTGGTCTACAGCCTGGCCGCGCCACGCCGTACCGACCCGCAGGGCGTGGTGCACAACTCCACCCTCAAGCCGATCGGCAAAGCCGTGACCCTGCGTGGGATCAACACCGACAAGGGCGTCGTGGTCGATACCACCCTGGAACCGGCGACCCAGGAAGAAATCGACGGCACCGTGAAAGTCATGGGTGGCGAAGACTGGCAGCTGTGGATCGACGCCCTGCGTGACGCCGATGTACTGGCCGAAGGCGCCAAGACCACCGCGTTCACCTACCTGGGTGAGAAGCTGACCCAGGACATCTACTGGAACGGTTCCATCGGCGAAGCCAAGAAGGACCTGGACAAGAAAGTCCTGACCCTGCGCGACAACCTGGCTGCGCTGAAGGGCGACGCTCGTGTGTCGGTACTCAAGGCGGTGGTGACCCAGGCCAGCTCGGCGATCCCGATCATGCCGCTGTACCTGTCGTTGCTGTTCAAGGTGATGAAAGAGCAGGGCACCCACGAAGGTTGCATCGAGCAGGTCTACGGCCTGTTCAAGGACAGCTTGTACGGCAGCCAGCCGAAGCTCGACGCCGACGGCCGCCTGCGCGCCGACCTGGCCGAACTGGAACCGAAGGTCCAGGACGCCGTGGCCGCACTGTGGAACCAGGTGACCGACGACAACGTCAACGAGATCAGCGATTTTGCCGGCTACAAGGCTGAGTTCCTGCGCTTGTTCGGCTTTGAGATCGATGGCGTGGACTACGAGGCTGACGTGAATCCGACCGTTAAGATCAACGGCCTGGTCCAAGCCTAAACACGCTCGAAAAAAATGTGGGAGCGGGCTTGCCCGCGATCGCGGTTTGTCAGTGCTGGATGTTTCGGCTGACACCCTGCAATCGTGGGCAAGCCCGCTCCCACATTCGTTGTGTGTTAAGCCTTTGCCGCTGCCGCCATCGATCTGCCAGACTCCATCGGCTATCAACTCACGCTAACGGAGGATCTGATGACGATTCGTGCAGTCGTTTTTGATTTTGGCGGTGTCCTGTTCGATTGGAACCCGCACCACCTGTACCGCAAGCTGATTGCCGACGATCACGAACGGCAGTGGTTCCTCGACACCATCTGTACCCAGGCCTGGAACACCGAGCAGGACGCGGGTCGTACCCTGGCCGAGGCTACGCGCAGCCTGGTCGCGCAATACCCCCAGCACGCAACCTTGATCACGGCCTATTACGACCGCTGGCATGAAATGCTGCGCGGCCCGTTACCGGAGGGCGTGGCCATTCTCGAGGCGTTGCATCACGCCGACATGCCGCTGTTCGGGCTCACCAACTGGTCGGCCGAGACGTTCCCCTATGCGCGGGCCAACTACCCGTTCCTGCAGTGTTTTCGCGACATCGTGGTCTCCGGCGAGTTGAAGCTGATCAAGCCGGATGCCGCGATCTATCACGCCAGCCTCGCCCAGGTGCGTGCCCACCTGCCGGATATCCAGCCGAGCGAAGTGGTGTTCATCGACGACGTCGCCGGCAATATCGAGGCGGCTGTCGCCTTGGGTTGGCAGGGCATTCATCATGTGTCCGCCGAACGCACGGCCGCGCGCTTGCGGGAATTGGGCGTGGGCTTCTAGCGCGCCCACTGTTCCATGACGAAATCCACAAAGGCGCGCAACTTGGGCAGGCGATAGCGGTCCTGGGGGTACAGCAGGTGCATGGGGCGGCTGGGCAGTTGGTAGGTGGTCAATAGGGCCACCAGCTTGCCGGTTTGCAGGTCGGGCTGCACCAGGGCATCCGGCAGCATAACGATGCCCATGCCTTGCACTGCGGCCTGGCGCAGGGCTTGCGAGCTGTTGATGGTCAACGAGCCCGATACTGGAATCTCCACCTCGCCCTCATCCCCGGTCATGCGCCACAGTTTGTCGGCGTTGCGCCAATCGTCGGTCGACGGGTAGGCGAATGCCAGGCAGTCATGCTGTTGCAGATGCTCGGGCACCTGTGGCATGCCGTGTCGCGCCAGGTAATCCGGCGAGGCGCACAGGGTCATGGTGTAATCCTGCATGGGCCGTGCGATCAAGCTTGAGGGTTCCAGTTCACCCAGGCGGATCGCCACGTCGAAACCGCTGTCGACCAGGTCCATGCGCTGGTTGCTCAGCACCACGTACAGCTTGATCTGCGGGTAGCGCCGGGAGAACTCGCTCAAGGCCGGTGCCAGGCGTTCGGTGCCGAAGGCGGGGGGCGCCGTGATGCGCAGAGTGCCGCGGGGGACGTCGCTGTGGGCCTGTTCGGCCAATTGCTCGGAGTCGGCCACCAACCCCAGCACTTCCAGGCAACGCTGGTAATACTGCACACCGAACTCCGTCAGGCTTTGCTTGCGCGTGGTGCGCTTGAGCAGGCTGACTCCCAGCCGTTGCTCGAGCGCGCGCAGGTGGTTGCCGACCATGGTGGTCGATATTCCGCAGGCGTGGGCGGCGGCGGTCATGCTGCCGCTCTCGACCACTTTCACATACACCGACATCGCCTGGAATAAATCCATTATCAAGCCCTGGTTCAAAGTCATTGCAGGAAAGTGCAGTTTATCCAGCTCAGGTGGCTAACGATACTGGGATCGTCCCCAAGATGCCCTGGAGCTTGCCACCATGACCGCCGCCTGCCTGATGACCACCTACCAACCCCTGGCCCTGAGCTTTACCCGTGGCTTGGGCACGCGCCTGTGGGACCAGCAGGGGCGTGAATACCTGGACGCGGTGGCGGGCGTGGCGGTGACCAACGTTGGGCACTCCCACCCAAAACTGGTAGCAGCCATCAGCGAACAGGCCGGCTTGCTGTTGCACACCTCCAACCTCTACAGCATCGACTGGCAACAACGACTGGCCCTGCGCCTGACCCGGCTGTCCGGCCTGGACCGCGCCTTCTTCAACAATTCCGGTGCCGAAGCCAACGAGACGGCACTGAAGCTGGCGCGCCTGCATGGCTGGAAAAAGGGCATCGAGCAGCCGTTGGTGGTGGTGATGGAAAACGCCTTCCACGGCCGCACCCTCGGCACCATGGCTGCCAGTGACGGACCGTCGGTACGCCTGGGCTTCCAGCGTTTGCCGGGGGATTTTCTCAAGGTGGGTTTTGGCGACCTGGCAGCCCTGGAGGTGCTGACTCAGCAGTTCGGCCCGCGGATTGCCGCTGTCCTGTTGGAGCCTATCCAGGGCGAAAGCGGCGTGATGGTCGCGCCGCCGGGTTATCTGAAAGCCTTGCGCGATCACTGCTCGCGCCATGGCTGGCTGATGATGCTCGATGAAATCCAGACCGGCATCGGACGTACTGGCGCTTGGTTTGCCTTCCAGCATGAAGGCATTGTTCCGGACGTGATGACCTTGGCCAAAGGCCTCGGCAACGGCGTGCCCATCGGCGCGTGCCTGGCTCGGGCTCACGTGGCCGAGCTGTTCACACCGGGCAGTCACGGCAGTACTTTTGGCGGCAATCCGCTGGCGTGTCGCGTCGGCTGCACCGTGCTCGACATTATCGAAGAGCAGGGGCTGTTGCAGAACGCCGTGCAACAGGGGGAGCGCCTGCTGGCGCGGTTACGGGTGGAATTGAATGAGCACCCGCAAGTGCTGGCGATTCGCGGGCAAGGCCTGATGATCGGGATCGAGTTGGCCAGCCCTTATCGCGACCTGGCCCAGCGTGCCGCCCAGGAGCATGGTCTGCTGATCAATGTGACGCGGGGCAAGGTCATTCGGCTGCTGCCGCCGCTGACTCTGGAGGCCAAGGAGGTCGAGATGATCGTGCGCGCCATCACGCGTTTACTGGATTGAAATGGGATCTGATGCCCGTCAGTTAAGCGTACATCGCCAGCGGGCTTGCTCGTGAAAAACGTCAGCGATAGCGCGTGCTTCCTGAATGGACGCGGCGCCTATGAGTTTTTCGCGAGCAAGCTCGCTCCTACAAAAAACCTTGACGGACTGGCCCCCCCCACACAACGGATCCCGGTGATCTTCAACGGTCACTCCCATTCAACCACTCCTGGTTCATCGTCTCGGTGTCGCCCAAGTACTCCAGCAACCAACGCATGGCGGGGGACACCTTGTTCTGCGCCCACGCCACGCACGACGGGCTGGCGGGGAAGGGGCGGCTCAATTGCAGGGCCACCAGTTCACCGCGTTCGATCCAGGGCAGCACTTGATGCGCTGGCGCCATGCCAACGCACAGGCCATCGCGCAGGCAGTCGATCGCCGAGGCCCAGTTAGGCACCACCAGGCGGCGCTGGTTGTCCAGGGTCCAGGTGTCGCGCTTGGGCAGGTTGCGTGACGTATCGGTCATGCACAGCGAGGCGAAGGGGCGCAGTTGGTCGTCATTGAGCAAGCCTTCGATGCCGGCGAGCGGATGCTGGCTGCTGACCACGCACAGCCAGTTCAACAGCCCCATGTCGCGAAAGGTGAAGTGACTGGCCACCGGCACCGCGCTGGTGGCGCCGATCACAATGTCGGTACGTTCATCGGCCAGGGCGTCCCACACGCCGTTGTACACCTCGTATTCCAGCAGCAATTCCACCTCGGGAAACTGTCGATAGAAATCCAGCACCAATTGCCGGCAACGCTGGGGTTTGACGATGGAATCCACCGCGACCTTCAACTGGCCGCTCCAGCCATTGGCCACCTGCTGGCACAAGCGCCGTGTGCCGAGCATTTTTTTCATCACGCCGCGCGCTTCATCTATAAATAGACGGCCAGCGGGGGTGAGTTCGACATCGCGATGGCGCCGCACAAACAACGGCACGGCCAGCCACTCTTCCAGTTGGCGCACCGTATAGCTGATGGCCGATGGCACGCGGTGCAGTTCCTGGGCCGCAGCGCTGAAGCTGCCGTGACGCGCGACCGCATCAACCACATCCAGGGAGTATTCGGACCACATACACACTGCCTTCAAAAATATTGATAGATATGTCCAATTATTATCGCTTCACAGGGATGTTGCCAGCTTCATAATGAGCGGCAGTCAGCAAATAGTTTGATGGCAGGATCTATAAGGCTTCAATGAAAAACTCTTTTGGTTTCACCTGGTATCTGGCGGGGCTGAGCATGCTCGGTTACCTCGCCATGGACATGTACTTGCCGGCGTTTGGCGCCATGGGCGAGCAATTGCAGATCGGCGCCAGCGCGGTGGGCGCCAGCCTGAGTATTTTCCTCGCCGGCTTTGCGGTGGGGCAGTTGCTGTGGGGGCCGTTGTCTGACCGACTCGGGCGCAAACCGATCCTGGTCACCGGCCTGAGCCTGTTCGTGCTGGGCTGCGCGGGGATGTTCTGGGTCGAGACGGCGCCGCAGCTGCTGGCCTTGCGTTTTATCCAAGCGATTGGCGTGTGTTCCGCCGCGGTCAGTTGGCAGGCCTTGGTGATTGACCGTTACCCGGCTGACAAAGCCCACCGTGTATTCGCCAGTATCATGCCGCTGATGTCATTGTCGCCGGCCCTGGCCCCGCTGTTGGGCGCGATGGTGTTGAATCACTTTGGCTGGCAGGCGATTTTCGCGGTGTTATTGGGCGTCTCGCTGCTGTTGCTGCTGCCTACGTTATTCCTACGTGCCTTGCCCAAACGCCCTGCCGCAGAAGGCGAGCCTGCGCGCCTGGGCTACGGGCAGTTGCTCGGCTCTCGGGTATTCACCGGCAACGTCATGATCTTTGCGGCGTGCTCCGCCAGTTTTTTCGCCTGGCTGACCGCGTCGCCCTTCATCCTCGGTGACATGGGCTACAGCCCCAATGACATCGGCTTGAGCTATGTGCTGCCGACCCTCGCCTTCCTGGTCGGTGGCTACAGTTGCCGCAGCGCCTTGCAGCGTTTCCAGGGCAAGACACTGTTGCCGTGGTTGTTGGTGGCCTATTGCATCAGCATGGTGGCGTTGTACCTGGTCGCCACCTTGACCGTGCCGACCCTGACCACCTTGCTGATCCCGTTCTGCCTGATGGCCCTGGTCAATGGCGCCAGCTATCCGATCGTGGTGGCGAATGCGCTGATGCCCTTTGCAGAAAATTCCGGCAAGGCCGCAGCGCTGCAAAACACCCTGCAATTGGGGCTGTGCTTTCTCAGCAGCCTGGTGGTGTCGTCGATGCTCGAACAGCCGCTGTTGATCACGGCACTGGTGATGCTGGCGACTGCGCCGTTGGCGGTGCTGGGTTACTGGCTAGCGCGGCCGAAAGCAGGCCGCTCGGAACTGGCAACGGATCTGAACCTGGAGTGACACTGCGTTCCAGTCTGTGGGAGGGAGCGAGCCCCCTCCTGCATTTGACTCCCCCTAGAAGGTCACTTCCATATTCACCGTCGGCGTCGATGTGCGGCTGCCCCGGCCGCCATCCACACCGAATTTGTTATGCCAGTACTCGTAGCCCACCCCAAGGTAAAGGTTCGGCTTAACACTTTTACCCGGCCGCACCGCCACCATCAGCGCGGTGCGCAGCAAGGTTTCGGCTGCGGTATCGCGGCCGTGGAAGTCCTCGCCCTTGTCTCCGACGTGGTTGATGAACCCCTGGAACCTGGCCCCGTGGTTGCCGATCTCGAACGGGCGCATCCAGGTCAGGTTGAGCAGGTAAGTGTCGTCAAACGTGTGGTTCGACTCTTTCGCGCCGGGAATGCCGGTGTGGTTCCGTTCCTTGTAGTACATCAGGCTCAGGTCCAGCACGCCGACGGTGTTGAACTTCAAGGTCGGGCCGAGCACCAGTGCGCGTTTCCTGGCTGAGGCGAAGTTGTTGTTGCGGTTGGCATCGAAGCCCAGGGTGAAGGCGTAATCCTTGATCAACCCGGTACCCAGCGGCGTATCGAAGACGCGAGAGGCATACAACTGGTGCCGATACACCGCGTACACCTCACTGCCGCCGTGGTCGGTGCCCTTGCGCGGGTCGCGGTTGTCGGACAGGAACACATCCAGGTTCAGGAAGTGACTGCCGTACTGGTAGCCGCTGGCGTGGGTAAAGCTGTAGATGCGTTTACTGAATGCATCGGGGTTGTTCGGATTGGTGAACTGCTGGCCGTAGCGAAATCCTACGCTGTTGTTCATCCATTCCATCGCGACGGCCTCCCCACCGCCGAGGAGCGTCAATGCCACGGTTGCGCCCTGTAGTGCCTTTTTCATGGTTTTAGTGTCCTTTGGCGTTCTGGCTCATGTCGGCCGGATTGTTTTTGTAACGCCGATGGAGGGTATCTTGTTCGATTGATTGTATACAACTCTATGGACATCCAGTCCTTACATTGCATACAGTGGCCGCACAACAAAAACAGAGAACCCCTCACCATGACTATCCCGAAGGCGTCACCGCAGCGGCCGGAAGATGAGAATCTTGGCGTCGCCGCCAACCTGGCTTACGGCCTGCAGCATGTGCTCACCATGTACGGCGGCATCGTTGCCGTACCGTTGATCGTCGGCCAGGCGGCTGGGTTGTCGCCGGCGGATATCGGCCTGTTGATCGCCGCGTCGTTGTTTGCCGGTGGCCTGGCCACCTTGCTGCAAACCCTTGGCCTGCCGTTTTTTGGCTGCCAGTTGCCGCTGGTACAGGGCGTGTCGTTTGCCGGTGTGGCAACCATGGTGGCGATTGTCGGCAGTGATGGCGCTGGCGGGGTGCCAGCGATTCTGGGGGCGGTGATGGCGGCGTCGTTGATCGGGCTATTGATTACCCCGGTGTTCTCGCGGATCACCCAGTTTTTCCCACCACTGGTGACCGGTATCGTGATCACCACCATCGGCCTGACCCTGATGCCCGTCGCGGCGCGGTGGGCCATGGGCGGCAACAGCCGCGCAGCCGACTTCGGCAGCATGCCGAACATCGGCCTGGCCGCGCTGACCCTGGTGCTGGTGTTGCTGCTGAGCAAGATCGGCAGTGCGACTATCTCGCGGTTGTCGATCCTGCTGGCGATGGTGATCGGCACGCTCATTGCGGTATTGCTGGGCATGGCCGACTTCTCCGGTGTCACCCAGGGGCCGATGTTCGGTTTCCCCGCGCCATTCCATTTCGGCATGCCGACCTTTCATGTGGCGGCGATCATTTCCATGTGTATCGTGGTGATGGTGACCCTGGTGGAAACCTCGGCAGATATCCTGGCGGTGGGTGAGATCATCGACACCAAGGTCGACTCCAAACGCCTCGGTAATGGCCTGCGTGCCGATATGCTGTCGAGCATGTTCGCGCCGATCTTCGGTTCGTTCACCCAAAGTGCATTCGCCCAGAACGTCGGCCTGGTGGCGGTGACGGGGGTGAAGAGTCGGTTTGTGGTGGCGACCGGTGGGCTGTTCCTGGTGATTCTCGGCCTGCTGCCCTTCATGGGGCGTGTCATTGCGGCCGTACCGACCTCGGTACTGGGCGGTGCCGGGATCGTGCTGTTCGGCACCGTGGCGGCCAGTGGTATTCGCACGCTGTCCAAGGTGGATTACCGCAACAACATGAACCTGATCATCGTTGCCACGTCCATCGGTTTCGGCATGATCCCCATCGCTGCGCCGAGTTTCTACGATCATTTTCCCAGCTGGTTCGCGACCATTTTCCACTCGGGCATCAGCTCGTCGGCGATCATGGCGATCCTGCTGAACCTGGCGTTCAACCACATCACCGCCGGTAACTCAGACCAGCAATCAGTGTTCGTGGCAGGGACGGAGCGCAGTTTGTGCTTCCAGGATGTGGCGGCCTTGCGCGAGGGGGATTACTTCAGCGGCGGCAAGTTGTTTGATGCACAGGGTCAGGAGATTCCACTGGTGGCGCAGGTGTCGAACAAAGCCGCGAGGCCGGAGACCAGCGACGTCTAGACGGTAGGAGGGGGGCGAGCTGCAGTGGCCAGTGGGCTAGTTGAGGCAAGTTGGCTGATTGTGGCGAGCGGGCATGTTGTGGCCAGCGGACTTGCTGTGGCGAGCGGGCTTGCCCTAATGCCGTTCAGTTAAGAGTACATCGCCTTCTGTAGGAGCGAGCTTGCTCGCGAAAAACGTCAACGATAACGCGTGTTTCCTGAATCAACGCGGCGCCTGTGAGTTTTTCGCGAGCAAGCTCGCTCCTACAAAAAAGCCTTAACTGAACGGCATTAGGGCAAGCCCGCTCGCCACAGGGATATTCCAATTTGCTGAGCGATGGCCCTGCACATTTTTACCTCAGCCAGCCTTGAGGGCTGTGTGCGGCGTCGAGCACGCCTCATCCAGGAACTTCACCACCGTGCCCATGCACGCCTGGCGCTCTTCCACATGGGGCATGTGGCTGGAGTCTTCAAACAGTGCCCAGCGCACATCCGCGATTTCGTCCAGGAACGGCTTGACCACCAGCGGCGTCGCCTCGTCATGCCGGCCGGAAATCACCAGGGTCGGCACCTTGATCGCCGACAGGCGGCCGATCACGTTCCAGTCCTTCAGGCTGCCAATCACGTGGAACTCGGTAGGGCCGCTCATGGCGTGGTACACCGTCGGGTCGGCATCGACCGCGGCGAAGGTGCGGGCTACCTCTTCAGGCCAGGGGTTGACCCGGCACACGTGCTGGTCATAGAAAATCCGCGAGGCGGCGAGGTATTCCGGGTCTTGGTAGGTGCCGGCGGCTTCATGCTTGAGCAGGGTTTCATGCACGCCTTCGGGCAGTAGTTTGCGCAGGCGGTTGGCTTCGCTGACCCAGGTGCGCATGCAGGTGGGCGAGTTGGCCGGGATGAAGGCGCGCAGGCCCTTGGGTTGCAGGATCGCATGCTCACTGCCGAGCATGCCGCCCCAGGATTGCCCGAGGATCGCGTAGTCATCGCTGATTTGCAGGTGGTCCAGCAGGTTGTTCAGCTCATCGAGGAACAGGCTGACGGTCCAGAAGGAGGGGTCTTTGTCGGGCAAGTGGGTGGAGCGCCCATTGCCCAGTTGATCGTAGTGGATCACGGCATGACCGCTTGCGGCGACGTCCTTGAAGGCGTCGACGTAGTCATGGGTGCAGCCGGGGCCCCCATGGATGATCACCAACGGTGTGCGGCCGGTGGTCAGGTCGCCAGTGATGCGGTACCAGGTCTGGTAAGCGCCAAAGGCCGCATACCCTTCGCGGATTTTTTCGATGAATTCCATTTCGTACCCTGCTCTGAAAAAAAGGATCAGGGACACGATAATCGGCACGCGATGTTTAGGTAACTAGCAAAACAGCTAGGTTTTGCCGAAGGTTCAGTCTTCCAGCAAGCGATAGTGGGTTGCGCGAACCACTGCCTGGACCCGGTTCTTTGCCCCTAATTTGTGCATCGCCGACGCCAGGTGCAGGGTGACCACTGCCAGGGAACGGCTCAATTGGGTGGCGATTTCGGCGGCGGTCAGGCCATCGGCGGCCCATTTCAGGCACTCGCGCTCACGTTTGGTCAGGCGAATATGTGGGTAGGCACGTAGCTCCTTGCTGAATAATGGGTAGGCCGCTTCCTGCAAGGCATGGGTAATCAGGGCGAAATCCGACAGAGTCTGCTGCGCATCCCGCAGCACCACGCTCGCCTTGCCGGTGCGCAGGCCGGTCAGCGAGGCAAAGCCGCCGCGGGGCAGGTGGATCGGCACGCTGACGCCGCAGGTCAACTGGCGGTCATGCAGGTAAGAAGACACGGGTGCGTGGCAGGGGTCGATGATCTGCTGCAGGGCGGTCTGGGCTTTGGCGTCATAGGACCAGACAAACGGCGAAACCGTGCTCAAGGCCAAGTGCTGCACGGGGTCGATCTGGTAGAACCCTTCGCTGCACCACAAGGCATGCCAGTCGGGCGGGGTGTTGCGCAATTCCAGCACCGAGGGGGTGATGAGCTCGCCATTGAGGTCGATGGGCACCGGGGTGTAGTCATACACCAGCGCATCGAAGCCCAACTGCTGGGCGAGGTCGAACGTATTGTCCATCTGTTCATCCAGGCTCCTGCCCGGCATCAGACGGTTATTGAACGCAGTTAGCTTGGCCAGCATCCGTTCTGCTCCCGAATTCATTTGAATCTCGACTTGCGGCAAGTAGAATGCCACGCCCCGGCGAAGGACTGCCAGGCCAAACCTATAAGAAATACTAGGTTATGGACACACGGCATCCTCGGTAGTGTTGGCCTGATTAACGGCCGCTACCCGCCAGGCCGATACAACACAAGGAATGTATGCATGTGGCGTGAAATTGCCCCCGACCAGCAGTACAACGTGCAAGTCGACGGCCATAACCTCGTGGCCTACAGCTTTGGTGACGGCGATGAGGTGCTGCTGTGCCTCAACGGCGGTCCTGGCCTGCCGTGTGACTACTTGCGTGACGCCCATGGCTGGCTCAAAGACCATAACCTGCGAGTGGTTGCATTCGATCAGCTTGGCACTGGCGCTTCAGCCAGACCGACCGATGTTTCCCTGTGGGAAATCCGCCGTTATGTCGAAGAAGTCGAAACCGTGCGCCAGGCCCTGGGCCTGGGCCGTGTGCATTTGCTCGGCCATTCCTGGGGCGGCTGGCTGGCGATCGAATACGCTATCCATTACCCCGCCGCCCTGAAAAGCCTGATCCTGGAAAACACCGTCGGCGACATCCCGCACCTGTCCCAGGAACTGGAACGCCTGCGCGGCGCCCTGGGCAGCGAAACCGTGGCGATGATGCAGCGCCATGAAGCCATGGGCACCCTGGACCACCCGCAGTACCAGGCGGCGATCACCTTGCTCAACTACCGTCATGTGTGTCGTCTGGACGAGTGGCCGGCACCGGTCAAGCGCTCCCTGGATGACTGGAACATGGGGCCCTACGAAACCATGCAGGGGCCGAATGAATTTCTCTATATTGGCAACCTCAAGGACTGGAACCGCATCCCCGAGATGGCCGATTTCAAGATGCCGATGCTGATCACCACCGGCCAGCACGATGAACTGACCCCGGCCTGCGCCATGCGCATGAAGTTGGCGGCTCGCCACGCCGAGCTGCATGTGTTCCCCAACAGCAGCCATATGCCCTTTTATGAAGAGCCTCACGCGTACTTCCCGGTGCTGCTGGACTTTCTTGCTCGCCATCGAGGCTGACGAATGAACCTGGCGCGCTACCGTTTTGTACTGTCCCGGCCCCTGCAATTGTTGCCGGTGCTGTTTGGCATCAGCCTGATCACCTTTGTGCTGGTACGCTCGATTCCCGGCGACCCCGCCCGCGCGCTGCTGGGCTCGCGCAGCACCCCGGACGCCTTGCTGAAAATCCGCGCGCAGTTCGGCCTCGACCAGCCGTTGTGGCTGCAATATTTCTACTTTCTCAAAAACCTGCTCAAGGGCGACCTCGGCCAATCGCTGCTGTACAAGGTCGATGCCCTGAAGCTGATCGTCACCCGCATCGAGCCGACGTTGGTGCTGGTCCTTGGCAGCGTGGTGCTGGCGCTGTTGATCGCGATACCGCTGGCGACCTTGGCGGCGCGGCATAAAGGTGGCTGGGCCGACAACCTGATCCGCGTATTCACCACGGTCGGCCTGGGCATGCCGGCATTCTGGCTGGGCTTGATGCTGATCCTGTTGCTCAGCGTGCAATGGGGCTTGTTCCCGGTGTCGGGCTACGGCCGCACCTGGCTGGACAAGGCGCACCATATGGTCCTGCCATGCCTGACCATCGCCCTGGCGTTGTCCGCGGTGCTGGTGCGCAACCTGCGGGCGAGCATGTTGATGGAGTTGCAGGCCGACCATGTCACCGCCGCCCGCGCCCGGGGGTTGTCGGAGGCTGCGGTGTTTCGCCGGCATGTGTTGCCCAATTCCCTGGTGCCGGCGGTCAACCTGCTGGCGGTGAACATCGGTTGGTTGATCAGCGGCACGGTGGTGATCGAAAGCCTGTTCGCCATTCCCGGCATCGGTCAGTTGCTGGTCCGTGGCATCTTTACCCGCGACTACATGGTGGTGCAGGGGGTGGCCATGGTGCTGGCCTGTGCGACGGTGGTGGTCAACTTTGTGGCGGATGTCGTGACCGTCGCCCTCGACCCACGGGTGAAAATGCAATGAACAGCCGCTCGTTGATTGTGCCCTGGCGCTTGCGCTTGCGGTTTGGCTTTCGCAATGGCCGGCTGACCGCCGCGTGGGGCCTGGCGATTCTGTTGGCGTGGTTTGCCTTGGCGCTGTTCGCGCCGTGGATCGCGCCCTATGACCCGATTGCGCAGAACACGGATCTGAGCCTGCTGGGGCCAAGCCTTGCCCATCCGTTTGGCACGGACAATTATGGTCGTGACATCCTTTCGCGGGTGATCTGGGGCGCGCGCATTGACCTGCAATTGGCCATTGTCGGGGTGATTTTCCCGTTCATGATCGGCACCTTTGTCGGTGCGGTTTCCGGCTACATCGGCGGGCGTTTCGACAATTTCTGCATGCGCGTGATCGACGTGGTCCTGGCGTTCCCGTTCCTGGTATTGATGTTGGCGATCATGGCCATCCTCGGCCCGGGCTTGAAGAGTTTTTATATCGCCATGGCGCTGGTGGGCTGGGTGTCGTATGCGCGGCTGATCCGCTCGCAGATCCTGGTGCTCAAGGAAAGCGACTTTGCCCTGGCGGCCAAGAGCCTGGGCTTTGGCCACGGGCGCATCCTGTTTCGGCATTTGCTGCCCAACGCCCTGTTTGGCTCGATTGTGTTTTCCATGTCTGACGCCGTGCTGGTGCTGCTCAATGGGGCGGCGGTGAGCTACCTCGGCCTGGGTGTACAACCGCCGACCGCCGAATGGGGCACCATGGTGGCCGAAGGGCAGGCCTTTATCACCACGGCCTGGTGGCTCTGCACCTTCCCGGGCCTGGCCATCGTGACCCTGGCCATGGGCTTCAGCCTGTTGGCCGACGGTGTGGCGCAAGTGCTGGGGGATCGAACATGAGCCTGCTTCAGGTACAGGACTTGAGTGTGATCGCCCATAACGCCGGGCGTGATGTCACCCTGGTCGATCGTGTGTCCTTTGACCTGGCCGAAGGTGAAATCCTCGGCCTGGTGGGTGAAAGCGGCTCGGGCAAGACGATGGCCTGTCGCGGGCTGATGCGCTTGTTGCCGTCGCCCAACCTGCGGGTGCAAGGCGGGGCCGTGCGCCTGGCCGGTCGCGATTTGTTGCAGCTGGATGACGCCGGCATGCGCGCAGTGCGTGGCGGGCAACTGGGCATGATCTTCCAGAACCCCAGCAGCCACCTCGACCCGCTGATGCGCATTGGCGAGCAGATCGCCGAGGGGATTCGCCTGCATCAAGGTGCGTCGAAGAAAGACGCGCGCCTGCAAGCCATCGACGTGCTGCGCCAGGTGGGGATCCCTGATCCCCAGGCGCGGGTCGACAACTATCCCCATGAGTTTTCCGGCGGCATGCGCCAGCGCGCGATGATCGCCGTGGCCCTGGGCTGCAACCCGCAGGTGTTGATCGCCGATGAGCCGACCACGGCCCTCGATGTGACCGTGCAGGCGCAAATCCTGCGCCTGTTGCTGGACCTGCGCGACCAGCGTGGCCTGTCGATCATCATGATCACCCACGACCTCGGCGTGGTGGCGCAGACCTGCGACTCCATCGCCGTGATGTACGCCGGTCGCCTGTGCGAGCATGGCAGCAAATACGACCTGCTGGCCCACCCCCGGCATCCTTACACCGCTGGGCTGATCGACTGCCAGCCTGCCCACAGCAGCGGGCATGCGTTGCTGCGCACCATCCCAGGCCAGCCGCCGCTGCTGGATGCGTTGCCCGCCGGGTGTCGCTTCAACCCACGCTGCCCGCAGGTCGGCGACCTATGCACCCAGCAGCAGCCTGAAGGCTCGCGTGTGGCCTGTCACTATCCTTTGGGAGATCGGCCATGAGCCTGTTGCAGGTCAAAGACCTGGAGGTGCGCTTTGCCGCGTCTGGCACTGGCGTGTTGGGTTTGAACAAGCAGTGGGTGAGGGCGGTGAACGGGGTATCGCTGAACCTGGCGGCGGGCGAGACCCTCGGCCTGGTGGGCGAATCCGGCAGCGGCAAGAGCACTCTGGGCCGTGCGATTCTGCACCTCAACCCGATCAGCGCCGGCCAAGTGTTGTTCGACGGTATTGATATGGCCCACGGCAGCGCCATCGATATCGCCCGGCTGCGCCATGAAACCGCGATGATTTTCCAGGACCCGTATGCCGCGCTGAACCCGCGCCACACCATTGGCGAAACCATTGCCGAGGTGCTGCGGGTGCAACGCAAGGTCCCCGCGCAACAGATTCCGGCTCGCGTCAACGAACTGCTCGACCTGGTCGGCCTGCGTCCCGAACTCGCCGAGCGCAAACCCGGCGCGCTCAGCGGCGGCCAGTGCCAGCGCGTGGGCATCGCCCGGGCGCTGGCGGTGGAGCCGCGCTTGATCATCGCTGATGAGTGTGTGGCGGCGCTGGATGTGTCGATCCAGGGCCAGATCATCAACCTGTTGCTGGAGCTGCAACAGCGCATGAACCTGGCGATCCTGTTCATCGCCCATGACCTGGCCATCGTGCGCCGCCTGTGCGACCGCGTGGCGGTGATGTACCTGGGCAAGATCGTCGAGGAGGGCCCGGTGGAGGCGGTGTTCACCTCGCCGCGCCATCCGTATACGGCGGCGCTGATCCAGGCGATCCCGGAGATCGATCCGCATCGGCCCTTGCCTACGGAACCCTTGCCGGGTGAGCCACCCAGCCCATTGAACGTGCCCACCGGCTGTGCGTTTCACCCGCGTTGCCGGTATGCCAAGGCCCTGTGTTCCATGGTGTTGCCGCCGACCCATTTCCTGCACGAGCATCGGTACAGTTGCGTGCTTGAAGAACCGTTGACCCTTTCTGCCGTCCATAAACAAGGAGTTATGACATGCAATCCCGCCACTTGAAGTTGCTCGCTGCTGCGACGTTAACCGCCTGGTCCCTCACTGCCGGGCTGGCCCAGGCCGCCGGCGTACTGACCATCGGTTGCCGTGAAGACAGCACCACGTTTGACCCGATCAAAAGTGCGCAGAACCGCGACACCTGGGTATTCGCCAACGTCTACGACACCCTGGTGCGTGTCGATAACCTGGGGACCAAGATGGAACCGGGGCTGGCCGAAAGCTGGGATATCTCCAAGGACGGCCTGACCTACACCTTCAAACTGCGCGAGGCGAAGTTCTCCGACGGCTCGCCGATCACCGCTGAGGATGCGGCGTTCAGCCTGTTGCGTATCCGCGACAACAAGGCTTCGCTGTGGAGCGACCCGTTCAGCCTGATCAATACGGCCAAGGCCACCGACCCCAAAACCCTGGTCGTGACGCTGAAAACCCCTGCGGTCGCCTTCCTCTCGCAACTCGCGTCGCCGACGGTATCGATCCTGTCGGAAAAAGCCATGACCAAGATGGGCGAAGACGCCTACGCGGAAAACCCGGTGACTTCCGGTGCGTTTACCGTGGACGAATGGCGCAAGGGCGATCGGGTGATCCTGAAAAAGAACCCGAACTTCTGGCAGGCCAAGAACGTGAGCCTGGATGGCGTGGAGTGGGTGTCGGTCACTGACGACAACACGCGCATGCGCATGGTGCAGAACAACGAGCTGGACACGGCGATCTTTGTACCGTTCTCCCGGGTGGAAGAGCTGAAAAAAGACAAGAACGTGGTGATCCACTCCGACCCGTCGACCCGTGAAGACCACCTGCTGATCAACCACGAGCACGGCCTGTTGGCCAAGCCGGAAGTGCGTCAGGCACTGGACATGGCCATCGATAAACAATCGCTAGTGAAGACCGCCACTTACGGTCAAGGCACCGTGGCCTATTCCTACATTCCAAAAGGCTCGCTGTACCACTACGCCAACAACCTGCAGCGCCCGTATGACCCCGCCGCCGCCAAGAAGCTGCTGGCCGATGCCGGCGCCAAGGACTTGAAGCTCAACTATGTGGTCAACGCCGGCAACGAGGCCGACGAGCAGATTGCGGTGATCATCAAGGATCAACTGGCCAAGGTCGGCGTCACCGCCAACCTGCAGAAAGTCGACCCGACTCAAAGCTGGCAGATGCTGGTGGACGGTACTTACGATATTTCAGTGATGTACTGGACCAACGACATCCTCGACCCGGACCAGAAGACCACCTTCGTACTGGGCCACGACACCAACCAGAACTACATGACCCGCTACAAGAACGACCAGGTCAAGGCGCTGGTGGCCGCGGCCCGCATCGAGGCCGACCCGGCCAAGCGTGAGCAGATGTATATCGACCTGCAGAAACTGGCGAAACAGGATGTGAACTGGATCGACCTGTACTACAGCCCGTACATCAACATCTCGCGCAAGAATGTGAGCAACTTCCTGCAAAACCCACTGGGACGCTTCACCCTTGAGGAAGTGGTGAAAAACTAAGGCCCAGGGAACACCGCAATAGAAATGTGGGAGGGGGCTTGCCCCCGATGGCAGGGTGTCAGTCACTGTATCTGTGGCTTCACACCGCCATCGGGAGCAAGCCCCCTCCCACATTTGGTTTTACTGCGCGTCGAACGCCTGCCCATTGATCCCGGTACTGTCCGGCCCCATCAGGTACAGGTACACCGGCATGATTGCTTCCGGTGCCGGGTTATCCGCCGGGTTTTCCCCTGGGTACGCCTGGGCCCGCATGCTGGTGCGCGTGGCGCCTGGGTTGATGCTGTTGGCCCGTACGGGCGCAACTGTGTCGAGCTCGTCGGCCAGGGTTTGCATCAGGCCTTCAGTGGCGAATTTCGACACGCCGTAAGCCCCCCAATACGCACGGCCCTTACGCCCGACGCTGCTGGAGGTGAACACCACCGACGCATCCTGGGACAGCTTGAGCAGTGGCAGCAGCGTACTGGTCAACATGAACATGGCATTCACGTTGATGTGCATCACCCGCATGAAGTTCTCGCCGGACAACTGCTCGATCGGCGTGCGTGGGCCGATGATCGAGGCGTTGTGCAGCAGGCCGTCGAGGTGGCCGAATTCTTTTTCGATCATCGCGGCCAGCTCATCGTATTGATGGGGCAGGGCGGTCTCCAGGTTGAACGGGATGACCACCGGTTGTGGGTGGCCGGCGGCTTCGATCTCGTCATACACCTGGGCCAGGTTGGCTTCGGTCTTGCCCAGCAACAGCACGGTGGCGCCATGGGCCGCGTAGGTTTTCGCTGCCGCCGCGCCAATCCCGCGACCCGCACCGGTCACCAGGATGACCCGGCCTTTGAGCAGTTCTGGACGTGCAGAGTAATCAAACATAAAAAGCCTCGACAGAATTCAGTAGGTTGCAAACACCCACATTGGATCTTCCTTAGTCAGTAGAGCGAGTGAGCCATCAGCAACTGCACAGCGCGTTATCCAGCACCTTGCGCAGTTCCAGCGGGTGATCCACTACCACGTCCGCGCCCCAGTGACGTGGGTTGTCGTCCGGGTGGATATAGCCATAGGTCACCGCTGCAGTGCGGGTGCCGGCATCGCGGCCGGATTCGATGTCGCGCAGGTCATCGCCCACGAACAGCACGCTGGCCGGGTCCAGGTCGAGCATCTTGCACGCCAGGATCAGCGGCTCGGGGTGCGGCTTGCTGTTCGTCACGTGGTCCGGGCAGATCAGCAACGCCGACCGCTCGGCCAGGCCCAGTTGCTGCATGATCGGTTCGGCAAAGCGCACCGGCTTGTTGGTGACCACGCCCCAGATCAGCTTGGACTTCTCGATATCTTCCAGCAGCTCGGCCATGCCGTCGAACAACGCGCTGTGAATCGCGCAGCCCTTGAGGTAGCGCTCCAGGAATTCCTGGCGCAGCTCTTCAAAGCCTGGGGATTCCGGGTCCATGGAGAAGGTCACGGCGACCATCGCCCGTGCACCGCCGGAAATTTCATCGCGGATGTGCTGGTCGTTGACCGGCGCGAGGCCGCGGTCAGCGCGCATGGCCTGGCAGATGGCGATAAAGTCTGGCGCGGTGTCCAGCAAGGTACCGTCCATATCGAAGAGAACCGCTCGCAACTTCACAGGCTCACTCCTCGCGCAGGGTCTGGATCATGTAGTTGACGTCGACGTCGCTGGCCAGCTTGTAGTGCTTGGTCAGCGGGTTGTAGGTCAGGCCGATGATGTCCTTGACGGTCAGCCCGGCCTGGCGGCTCCACGCGCCCAGTTCGGATGGGCGGATAAATTTCTTGAAGTCATGGGTGCCGCGCGGCAGCAGCTTCATGATGTATTCAGCGCCAATGATCGCGAACAGGTAAGCCTTGGGATTGCGGTTGATGGTGGAGAAGAACACCTGGCCGCCCGGCTTGACCATGCGGAAGCAGGCGCGGATCACCGAGGACGGGTCCGGCACGTGTTCCAGCATCTCAAGGCAAGTGACCACGTCGAACTGCTCGGGCAACTCGTCGGCCAGGGCTTCGGCAGTGATCTGGCGGTATTCCACGCTCACCCCGGACTCCAGCTGGTGCAACTGGGCCACGGCCAGCGGCGCTTCGCCCATGTCGATACCCATCACGGTCGCGCCGCGCTGGGCCATGGCTTCACTGAGGATGCCGCCACCGCAACCGACATCCAGCACCTTCTTGCCGGCCAGGTTGACGCGCTCGTCAATCCAGTTGACCCGCAGGGGGTTGATGTCGTGCAGGGGCTTGAACTCGCTTTCGCGGTCCCACCAGCGGTGCGCCAAGGCTTCGAATTTGGCGATTTCGGCGTGGTCAACGTTGCTCATGGTGCATCCTCTAAAACTGATAAATCGGTTTGTCGGTGCTGAACGCACGGGTTCAGTACCGGCGTTATGCTTAGTGCCCGCTGATGCGTTTACCCCAGGCAATGGCCGTGGCGGTCAACTGTTGTTCATCCATGCGGGTCAATTGCCGGTCGTCGAGCAACTGCTTGCCGGCGACCCAAAGGTGTTTCACGCAATCGCGTCCGGTGGCATATATAAGTTGTGAGACCGGATCGTAGATCGGTTGTTGCGCCAACCCTGAAAGATCGAAGGCCACGATATCCGCTGCCTTGCCGACTTCCAGCGAACCTATCTCGCTCTCCAGGCCCAGGGCCCGGGCGCCGTTGAGGGTCGCCATGCGCAGGGCGCGATGGGCGTCCAGCGCGGTGGCCGAGCCGGCAACGGCCTTGGCCAGCATTGCAGCCGTGCGGGTTTCGCCCAACAGGTCCAGGTCATTGTTGCTGGCGGCGCCATCGGTGCCGATGGCCACGTTGACGCCAGCCTGCCACAGACGCTCCACCGGGCAGAAGCCGCTGGCCAGTTTCAGGTTCGATTCCGGGCAATGGATCACGCTGGTGTTGCTTTCTACCAGCAAAGCCAGGTCATCCTCGCTGATTTGGGTCATGTGAACGGCCTGGAAGCGCGGGCCCAGCAGGCCGAGGCGGCCCAGGCGTGCCAGCGGGCGTTCGCCGGTCTGCTCCACCGCTTGTTGCACCTCATGCGCGGTTTCGTGCACATGCATATGGATTGCGGCGTCCAGCTCCTCGGCGATCACCCGGATCTTTTCCAGGTTGGCATCGCTCACGGTGTAGGGGGCGTGGGGGCCGAAAGTGATCCTGATGCGTGGGTGATGCTTGAGGTCGCCGAACAGCTCGATGCCCTGGCGCAGGGCTTCATCGGCGGTGCTGGCGCCGGGAATCGGGAAGTCGAGGATCGGAACCGCGATCTGTGCGCGCATGCCGCTGTTGTGCACGCACTCGCTGGCGACCTTGGGGTAGAAGTACATGTCCGAGAAACACGTAATGCCGCCCTTGAGCTGTTCGGCGATGGCCAGGTCGGTGCCGTCGCGCACGAAGGCTTCGTCGACCCACTTGGCTTCGGCGGGCCAGATGTGTTTTTCCAGCCAGGTCATCAGTGGCAAGTCGTCGGCCAGGCCGCGAAACAGGCTCATCGCCGCATGCCCGTGGGCGTTGACCAGGCCCGGGCTGAGCAGCATGCCCGGCAGCTCGCGGACTTCACGGGCCGAAAGCTTCAAGGCCGTCGCCCGTGGCCCGATAAAGGCAATGCGCCCATCGCGGATGCCCAGGGCATGCTCCTTGAGCACCACGCCGGCAGGTTCGACAGGTACCAGCCAGGTCGGCAGTAGCAATAAGTCGAGCGGGGCGGCAGTGGGGGTCATCGAAGGCTTCTTCCTGGGCAGCTATAAAAGAAGCGCGAAGTATACCCGAGCGTCCTGGCTGGCGGATCGCTATAATCGGCGGCTTTTGTTCATGAGAGCGGGGTGAGGGATGCGCGATCGACTGTTGGCCGCGGAGAAAGTGAAGGCCATCGATTGGCGTGATGGCGCACTGCACCTGCTCGATCAGCGTGTGTTGCCCTCGCGGGAAAGCTGGGTGAGCTGCTCCACGGTGGAGGAGGTGGCTGCGGCCATTCGCGCCATGGTGGTGCGCGGCGCCTCGGCCATCGGCATCAGCGCCGCCTATGGCCTGGTGCTCGCCGCCCGCGAACGCATCGCAGAAGGCGGCGACTGGCAGGCCGCGTGGGAAGAAGACTACGCACTACTGGCCGCGACTCGCCCGACCGCCTCGAACCTGTTCTGGGCCCTCAAGCGCATGCGCGACCGCCTGGACCGCGTCAAAAAGCACGCCGACCCGCTGGCGATGTTGGAAGCCGAGGCTATTGCAATCCATGAAAGCGATCGTGAAGCCAACCTCGTCATGGCCCAACTGGGCGTCGAACGGATTCGCAAGCACCAAGGCAATGCCCAGGCGATCCTGACCCACGGCAACGCGGGCGCGTTGGCGACGGGAGGCTTCGGCACGGCCCTCGGCGTGATTCGCGCGGCCTTCCTGGAGGGGTTGGTCGAACAGGTCTACGCCAACGAAACCCGGCCCTGGTTGCAAGGCTCGCGCCTGACCGCCTGGGAGTTGGCGGGCGATGGTGTTCCGGTGATGGTCAATGCGGATTCGGCGGGCGCGCATATTCTCAAGACCAAGGGCGTCACCTGGGTCGTTGTCGGCGCCGACTGTATCGCGGCCAATGGCGATGTGATCGGCAAGATCGGTACCTATCAACTGGCGGTGTGCGCCATGCACCACGGCGTACGGTTTATGGTGGTGGCGCCGAGCTCGACCCTCGACCTGATGATGGCGACCGGCGATGACGTGGCGCTGGAAGAGCGTGATGCCGATGAATTGCTGGAAGTCGCGGGCCAGCGCTTCGCTGCCGATGTGAGTGCCTATAACCCGGTGTTTGACGTGACCCCGGCCGACCTGATCGATGTGATCGTGACCGAAAAAGGCATCGTCGAGCGTCCTGACACGGTCAAGCTGGCCAAGTTGATGTGTCGTAAACGCCTGCATTGATGGCTGCGGTGTTTGTGAAATGGCTATCGGGGCAAGCCCCCTCTCACACTTGAATGGTGAACACAGTCAAAATGTGGGAGGGGGCTTGCCCCCGATTGGCCCTGAAAGTCAATAAAACCCTCCGATCCGCCCTCAAAAAAAAGCACCACCCCATCTCTGAGCCCCTCTCGTCCTCTTCAAGCCTGTCATCCGTCAAATTACTAGTCTCCATGCGCATCAGGGGGATAGGTGCGTGGCGGCGATTGTGATAACATCCGGCGGTTTCCAGGGTCGCCCCGAGGGGGGATCCTTAACGCGCAGATCCGTGTCATAACTCGTTGATTTGTCGTAAGTCGTTGTCAGGCACCATGCCGGCAGCGACGAGCTTCGTTCGTCCCATATGGATGCGACGAGGTTTCACCCGAAAAAGGAATCAGGCTTCTCATGGGCGAACTGGCCAAAGAAATCCTCCCGGTCAATATCGAAGACGAGCTGAAACAGTCCTACCTCGACTACGCGATGAGCGTAATTGTCGGTCGGGCACTGCCTGATGCGCGCGATGGCTTGAAGCCCGTGCACCGGCGTGTGCTGTTCGCGATGAGCGAGCTGGGTAACGACTGGAACAAGCCGTACAAGAAATCTGCCCGTGTTGTCGGTGACGTGATCGGTAAGTATCACCCTCACGGCGACACCGCGGTGTACGACACCATCGTTCGGATGGCCCAGCCGTTTTCCCTGCGCTACCTGCTGGTAGACGGCCAGGGCAACTTCGGTTCGGTCGACGGCGACAACGCCGCGGCCATGCGATACACCGAAGTGCGCATGACCAAGCTGGCGCACGAGCTGCTGGCCGACCTGCATAAAGAAACCGTGGACTGGGTGCCGAACTACGACGGCACCGAAATGATCCCGGCGGTCATGCCGACCCGTATTCCCAACCTGCTGGTCAACGGCTCCAGCGGTATCGCCGTGGGCATGGCCACCAACATCCCGCCGCACAACCTCGGTGAAGTCATCGACGGTTGCCTTGCCCTCATCGACAACCCTGAGCTGACCGTCGATGAGCTGATGCAATACATTCCCGGTCCGGACTTCCCGACCGCCGCGATCATCAACGGTCGCGCCGGCATCATCGAAGCCTACCGCACCGGTCGCGGCCGCATTTACATGCGTGCCCGCTCGATCATCGAAGACATCGACAAGGTCGGTGGCCGCCAGCAGATCGTTATCACTGAGCTGCCTTACCAGCTGAACAAGGCGCGCCTGATCGAGAAGATCGCCGAGCTGGTCAAAGAGAAAAAACTCGAAGGCATCACCGAGCTGCGCGACGAGTCCGACAAAGACGGTATGCGCGTGGTGATCGAGCTGCGTCGCGGCGAAGTGCCCGAGGTGATCCTCAACAACCTCTATGCCCAGACCCAGCTGCAAAGCGTGTTTGGTATCAACGTGGTTGCACTGATCGACGGCCGCCCACGCATCCTGAACCTCAAGGACCTGCTGGAAGCCTTCGTGCGTCACCGCCGCGAAGTGGTCACCCGCCGTACCGTGTTCGAACTGCGCAAGGCTCGCGAACGCGGCCACATCCTGGAAGGCCAGGCGGTTGCGCTGTCGAACATCGACCCGGTGATCGCCCTGATCAAGGCCTCGCCGACGCCGTCGGAAGCTAAAGAAGCGTTGATCAAGATGCCGTGGGAATCCAGCGCCGTAGTGGCCATGGTTGAACGCGCGGGTGCCGACTCTTGCCGTCCAGAGACCCTGGACCCGCAATACGGTCTGCGTGACGGCAAGTACTTCCTGTCGCCGGAACAGGCCCAGGCCATCCTTGAGCTGCGCTTGCACCGCCTGACTGGCCTGGAGCACGAGAAGCTGCTGGCCGAGTACCAGGAGATCCTCAACCAGATCGGCGAGCTGATCCGCATCCTCAACAGCGCCGTGCGCCTGATGGAAGTGATCCGCGAAGAACTGGAAGTGATCCGTGCCGAATACGGCGATGTGCGCCGCACCGAAATCCTCGATGCGCGCCTCGACCTGACCCTGGGTGACATGATCCCGGAAGAAGAGCGCGTCGTGACCATCTCCCACGGCGGCTATGCCAAGACCCAGCCATTGGCTGCGTACCAGGCCCAGCGTCGTGGCGGTAAAGGTAAGTCGGCTACCGGCGTGAAGGATGAGGACTACATCGCTCACCTGCTGGTCGCCAACAGCCACACCACGCTGCTGCTGTTCTCCAGCAAGGGCAAGGTGTACTGGCTGAAAACCTACGAAATCCCGGAAGCCTCCCGTGCCGCCCGTGGTCGTCCGTTGGTCAACCTGCTGCCGCTGGACAGTGATGAATACATCACCACCATGTTGCCGGTCGAGGAATACACCGAAGGTCATTTCATCTTCATGGCTACCGCCAAAGGCACCGTGAAGAAGACCCCGCTGGAATCCTTCAGCCGTCAACGCAGCGTGGGCCTGATCGCCCTGGAGCTGGACGAAGGCGACGTATTGATCAGCGCGGCCATCACCGATGGCGAGCGTGAAGTCATGCTGTTCTCCGACGGTGGCAAGGTGACACGCTTCAAGGAATCCGACGTTCGCGCCATGGGCCGTACCGCCCGCGGTGTGCGTGGTATGCGCCTGCCGGAAGGGCAGAAGCTGATTTCGATGTTGATCCCGGAAGAAGGCAGCCAGATCCTCACCGCTTCCGAGCGTGGTTATGGCAAGCGTACGGCCATCAGCGAGTTCCCGGAGTACAAGCGTGGCGGCCAGGGCGTGATCGCCATGGTCAGCAACGATCGCAACGGCCGTCTGGTCGGCGCGGTCCAGGTGCTCGACGGCGAGGAAATCATGCTGATTTCCGACCAGGGCACCCTGGTGCGTACCCGCGTAGCTGAAGTCTCGAGCCTGGGCCGTAACACCCAGGGCGTGACGCTGATCAAGCTGGCCAAGGACGAAAAACTGGTCGGCCTGGAGCGTGTCCAGGAGCCGTCGGAAGTCGAAGGTGAAGAGCTGGAAGGTGAAGAGTTCGAAGGCGAGGTGATCGCAAGCGGCGATGACAACGTCGACGAGCCAATCCTCGACGCTGCCGCAGACGAAGAAGAACCGCAGGAATAAGCGGACACACGGGGGGCGGATGAAGATTCGCCCCCTTGTTGTTTGTCCCCTTTGAAATAACAACGCCGCCCCCTGTAGGAGCGAGCCTGCTCGCGAAAATCGTCAACGATAACGCGGGCTGCCTGATACGCCCTTGCGCTCTCGGGTTTTTCGCGAGCAAGCTCACGCCTACAGTGTTTGATTTCAGTCCCACCAGATCAGAGAGATTGGATGTGAGCAAGAGAGCCTATAACTTCTGTGCCGGTCCCGCGGCGCTTCCTGAAGCAGTCCTGCAGCGTGCGCAGGGTGAACTCCTCGACTGGCATGGAAAAGGCCTCTCCGTGATGGAAATGAGCCATCGCAGTGATGAGTTCGTGTCCATTGCCACCAAGGCCGAGCAGGACCTGCGCGACTTGCTGGACATCCCTTCCGACTACAAAGTGCTGTTCCTGCAAGGCGGCGCGAGCCAGCAGTTCGCCCAGTTGCCGCTGAACCTGCTGCCGGAAGACGGCACTGCCGACTATATCGACACCGGTATCTGGTCGCAGAAAGCCATTGAAGAGGCTTCGCGCTACGGCCATGTCAACGTTGCCGGCACCGCCAAGCCCTACGACTACTTCGCGATTCCAGGTCAGAACGAATGGAAGTTGTCGAAGGACGCGGCCTACGTGCACTACGTGCAAAACGAAACCATCGGTGGCCTGGAGTTTGACTGGGTGCCTGAAGTGGGGGATGTCCCGCTGGTGTGCGACATGTCTTCGGACATTCTTTCGCGCCCTATCGATGTGTCCAAGTACGGAATGATCTACGCCGGCGCGCAGAAGAACATCGGCCCGAGCGGCATCCTGGTCAACATCATCCGTGAAGACCTGCTGGGGCGTGCCCGCTCGGTGTGCCCGACCATGCTGAACTACAAGGTCGCGGCTGATAACGGCTCGATGTACAACACCCCGCCGGCGTTCGCCTGGTACCTGTCGGGCCTGGTGTTCGAGTGGCTGAAAGAGCAGGGCGGCGTGGCTGCCATGGGCAAGCTCAACGAAGAGAAGAAGCGCGTCCTGTACAACTTCATCGACGCCAGCGGCCTGTACAGCAACCCGATCAACCTGACCGACCGCTCGTGGATGAACGTGCCGTTCCGCCTGGCCGATGACCGCCTGGACAAGCCGTTCCTGGCCGGTGCCGACGCGCGTGGCCTGCTGAACCTCAAGGGCCATCGTTCAGTGGGCGGCATGCGCGCCTCCATCTACAACGCTGTCGACATCAACGCGATCAACGCGCTGGTGGCCTACATGGCAGAGTTCGAAAAGGAACACGGCTAATGTCTGAGCAAGAACTCAAGGCCCTGCGCGTGCGCATTGACAGCCTGGACGAGAAAGTCCTGGAACTGATCAGTGAGCGCGCGCGGTGCGCCCAGGAAGTGGCACGGGTGAAGATGGCGTCCCTGGCTGAAGGCGAAGTGCCGGTGTTCTACCGGCCTGAGCGCGAGGCCCAGGTACTCAAGCGCGTGATGGAGCGTAACAAGGGGCCGCTGGGCAACGAAGAGATGGCGCGGTTGTTCCGCGAAATCATGTCGTCGTGCCTGGCCCTGGAGCAGCCGCTGAAGGTGGCGTACCTCGGTCCCGAGGGCACGTTCACCCAGGCTGCCGCCATGAAGCACTTCGGTCACGCGGTGATCAGCAAGCCGATGGCCGCCATCGACGAAGTGTTCCGCGAAGTGGCCGCCGGTGCGGTGAACTTTGGCGTGGTGCCGGTGGAAAACTCCACCGAAGGCGCGGTCAACCACACGCTGGACAGCTTCCTCGAGCACGACATGGTGATCTGCGGCGAAGTCGAGCTGCGCATCCACCACCACCTGCTGGTGGGCGAAAACACCAAGACCGACAGCATCAGCCGTATCTATTCCCACGCCCAGTCCCTGGCCCAATGCCGCAAGTGGTTGGACGCCCATTACCCGAATGTCGAGCGCGTGGCGGTGTCCAGCAACGCCGAAGCGGCCAAGCGGGTCAAGGGCGAGTGGAATTCGGCGGCGATTGCCGGTGATATGGCCGCTGGCCTGTACGGCTTGACGCGCCTGGCGGAGAAAATTGAAGACCGTCCGGACAACTCCACGCGCTTCTTGATGATCGGCAGTCAGGAAGTACCGCCGACCGGCGACGACAAGACGTCGATCATCGTCTCCATGAGCAACAAGCCCGGCGCGCTGCATGAGCTGCTGGTGCCGTTCCACGACAACGGGATTGACCTGACGCGCATCGAGACCCGTCCTTCGCGCAGCGGTAAATGGACGTATGTGTTCTTTATCGACTTCATCGGCCACCACCGTGATCCGCTGGTCAAAGGCGTGCTGGAGAAGATCAGTCAGGAAGCCGTGGCACTCAAGGTGCTGGGCTCTTACCCGAAAGCGGTTTTGTGAGGCTTTAACATGAGTGGCAACTTCCTCGCCCTGGCGCAGCCGGGCGTGCAACAACTGTCGCCTTACGTTCCGGGCAAGCCTGTGGACGAGTTGGCGCGTGAGTTGAACCTGGACCCGGCGAAGATCGTCAAACTGGCGAGTAACGAGAACCCACTGGGTCCGAGCCCCAAGGTATTGGCGGCGATTCGTGAAGAACTGGCCGAACTGCCCCGTTATCCGGATGGCAACGGGTTTGCCCTCAAGTCCTTGCTGGCGCAAAAGTGCCGGGTCGAGCTGAACCAGGTCACCCTGGGCAATGGTTCCAACGACATCCTTGAGCTGGTGGGGCGTGCCTATCTGGCACCTGGCTTGAACGCGGTGTTCAGCGAACACGCATTTGCGGTCTACCCGATCGTCACTCAGGCCGTCGGTGCCGAGGCGCGTGTGATTCCTGCCAAGGATTGGGGTCACGACCTGCCGGCGATGCTGGCAGCCATCGACGCCCAGACTCGCGTGGTTTTTATCGCCAACCCGAACAACCCGACCGGTACCTGGTTCGACGCGCAGGCGTTGAATGACTTCCTGCAAGACGTGCCTGAGCACGTGCTGGTTGTTCTGGACGAAGCCTATATCGAGTACGCCGAGGGCAGTGACCTGCCGGACGGCCTGGATTTCCTGGCGGCCTACCCGAACCTGCTGGTGTCGCGCACCTTCTCCAAGGCTTACGGCCTGGCGTCTCTTCGGGTCGGCTACGGCCTGTCGACGGCGGTCGTCGCTGATGTGCTGAACCGCGTGCGCCAACCTTTCAACGTCAACAGCCTCGCCCTGGCGGCGGCCTGTGCGGCGGTACAGGATACCGAGTACCTGGAAGAAGGGCGCCGCACCAACGAAAGCGGCATGCTGCAATTGCAGGAAGGCTTCCGTGAGTTGGGCCTGGGCTGGATTCCGTCCAAGGGCAACTTCATCTGCGTCGACCTCGGCCAGGTGGCCGCGCCAATCTTCCAGGGCCTGCTGCGCGAAGGCGTGATCGTTCGCCCGGTGGCCAACTACGGCATGCCGAATCACCTGCGTATCACCATTGGCTTGCCGGCTGAAAACAGTCGCTTCCTGGAGGCGCTGGCCAAGGTTCTGGCTCGTGGTTGATGTCACTGCATTGCAACCTGTTGTGCCTATGATCGGTCGCCTGGTGGTGGTCGGCCTGGGTTTGATCGGTGGTTCCTTCGCCAAGGGCCTGCGTGAAAGTGGATTGTGTGGCGAAGTGGTGGGTGTGGACCTCGACCCGCAATCGCGCAAGCTGGCGGTAGAACTGGGCGTCGTGGATCGCTGCGAGGCGGACCTGGCGCTCGCGTGCCAGGGCGCGGACGTGATCCAGCTCGCCGTGCCGATCCTGGCCATGGAAAAACTGCTGGCGCTGTTGGCCGGCATGGACCTGGGTCAGGCGATCCTGACGGACGTCGGCAGTGCCAAGGGCAATGTGGTGCGTGCAGCGCAACAGGCCTTTGGCGGCATGCCGTCGCGTTTTGTACCGGGCCATCCGATTGCCGGTTCCGAGCAGAGCGGGGTGGAAGCCTCCAATGCGCAGCTGTTCCGCCGCCATAAAGTGATCTTGACACCGCTGGAGCAAACCGACCCGGCCGCGCTGGCCGTGGTGGATCGTCTCTGGCGTGAGTTGGGGGCGGATGTGGAGCATATGCAGGTCGAGCGCCACGACGAAGTGCTGGCGGCGACCAGTCACCTGCCTCATCTGCTGGCGTTTGGCTTGGTGGATTCGCTGGCCAAGCGCAACGAGAACCTGGAAATTTTCCGCTACGCCGCGGGTGGCTTCCGCGATTTTACGCGGATTGCCGGCAGCGACCCGGTGATGTGGCACGACATCTTTCTCGCCAATCGCGAAGCGGTGTTGCGCACCTTGGACACCTTTCGCAGTGACCTCGACGCCTTGCGCGACGCGGTGGATGCCGGGGATGGCCATCAATTATTGGGCGTGTTCACCCGTGCGCGGGTGGCACGTGAACATTTCAGCAAGATCCTGGCGCGCCGGGCCTATATGGAAACCGCAGTGAACGCCGATGACCTGACTTTCATCGCCAACCCGGGTGGCCGCTTGAGCGGGCGCATCCGGGTGCCGGGTGACAAGTCGATCTCCCATCGTTCGATCATGCTCGGTTCGTTGGCCGAGGGCGTGACGGAAGTCGAGGGGTTCCTTGAGGGCGAGGATGCCTTGGCGACTTTGCAGGCGTTTCGCGACATGGGCGTGGTGATTGAAGGGCCGCACCATGGGCGCGTGACTATCCATGGTGTGGGGCTGCATGGCTTGAAGCCGGCGCCAGGGCCGATCTATCTCGGCAATTCCGGCACTTCGATGCGACTGCTGTCCGGCTTGCTGGCGGCGCAGCGCTTCGACAGCGTCCTGACCGGCGATGCTTCGATGTCCAAGCGCCCGATGAACCGCGTGGCCAAGCCGTTGCGGGACATGGGCGCGGTGATCGAGACCGGACCGGAAGGGCGTCCGCCGTTGACCATTCGCGGCGGGCAGACGCTGAAAGGCCTGGCCTATGCGATGCCGATGGCGAGTGCGCAGGTCAAATCCTGCCTGTTGCTTGCCGGGCTGTATGCCGAAGGTAAGACGTCGGTGACCGAGCCAGCGCCGACCCGTGACCATACCGAACGGATGCTGCGCGGCTTTGGTTATCCGGTGGTGGTGGAGGGCGCGACGGCGTCGGTGGAATCAGGCCATGGGCTGACCGCTGCCCACATCGAGGTGCCGGGGGATATTTCGTCTTCGGCGTTTTTCCTGGTGGCGGCGTCGATTGCCGAGGGGTCCGAGTTGTTGCTGGAGCATGTGGGCATCAATCCGACGCGTACCGGTGTGATCGATATCCTGCGGCTGATGGGCGCAGATATCAGCCTCGAAAATCAGCGGGAAGTGGGCGGTGAGCCGGTGGCTGACCTGCGGGTTCGTGCTGCTGTACTCAAGGGTATCGAGATTCCCGAGGCGCTGGTGCCCTTGGCGATCGACGAGTTTCCCGTGCTGTTTGTCGCCGCGGCTTGCGCCACTGGGCGAACCGTCTTGCGCGGTGCCGAGGAGCTGCGGGTCAAGGAGTCTGACCGCATCCAGGTCATGGCCGATGGTCTGCTGGCGCTGGGCGTGAAGTGTGAACCCACCCCTGATGGGATTATCATTGAGGGTGGTCCGATGGGGGGGGGTGAAGTCCATGCCCACGGCGATCATCGGATTGCCATGGCGTTCAGCGTGGCGTCCCTGCGGGCGACGGCGCCGATTCGTATCCGTGACTGCGCCAATGTAGCTACATCTTTTCCGAACTTTCTTACACTGTGTGCCCAAGTCGGCATCCGTGTTGCCCAAGAGGCTCAATTGTGAATATCAAAGCACCGGTGATTACCATCGACGGGCCAAGCGGCTCGGGCAAAGGCACGATCGCCGGCATCCTGGCCAAGCGCCTCGGCTGGTGCCTGCTGGACTCCGGCGCGCTGTACCGCCTGCTGGCATTTGCCGCACGCAACCATGGCGTCGACCTGACCAACGAAGAATCCCTGAAACTGCTGGCGGCGCATCTCGATGTGCAGTTCGTCGGCGCGACGGAAGGTCATCCGCAGCGCATCATCCTGGAAGGCGATGATGTGACCGACGACCTGCGTAATGAACAAGTCGGTTCCTGGGCTTCCCAGGTCGCCGCGCTGCCGGCCGTACGCGATGCACTGCTGCAGCGCCAGCGGGCATTCCAGGAGCCACCGGGCCTGGTGGCAGACGGTCGCGACATGGGGACCGTGGTGTTTCCTGAGGCACCGCTGAAGATTTTCCTGACCGCCAGTGCCGAGGAACGTGCTCGCCGCCGCTACTTGCAGTTGAAGGGCAAAGTCGATGGTGTTAGTCTGTCGAGTCTGCTAGATGAGATCCGTGCACGCGATGAGCGTGATACCCAGCGCGCAGTAGCCCCGCTCAAACCGGCGGCTGATGCCATACAGCTGGATTCCACGGAGTTGTCCATCGAGCAGGTGCTGGAACGCATCTTGAGTGAAATCGCCATTCGCGATATCGCCGGGTGATCAAGAAGGCCGCAGGGGACCAGTCATAGTCCTGCGGTGGCTTCTTTTAACTGAAACTGACCCACACCGTCTGGGGTGTGGAGATGGGCGTATTCTTCGCCCTTATCAACAGGAATTAAAATGAGCGAAAGCTTTGCGGAACTCTTTGAAGAAAGCCTAAAAACCCTGAACCTTCAGGCAGGCTCCATCATCACCGGTGTTATCGTTGATATCGATTACCAAGCTCGCTGGGTAACCGTTCACGCTGGTCTGAAGTCTGAAGCTCTGATCCCGCTGGAACAGTTCTACAACGATGCTGGTGATCTGACAATCAATGTCGGTGACGAAGTTCACGTTGCTCTGGACTCGGTTGAAGACGGTTTCGGTGAAACCAAGCTGTCCCGTGAAAAAGCCAAGCGCGCTGAATGCTGGATTGTTCTCGAAGCAGCCTTCGCAGCTGAAGAAGTGGTCAAGGGCGTTATCAACGGTAAGGTTAAAGGCGGCTTCACAGTCGACGTTAACGGCATCCGTGCGTTCCTGCCAGGTTCTTTGGTCGACGTTCGTCCAGTGCGCGACACCACGCACCTGGAAGGCAAAGAACTCGAATTCAAAGTCATCAAGCTCGACCAGAAGCGCAACAACGTTGTCGTTTCCCGTCGCAGCGTGCTGGAAGCAGAGAACTCCGCCGAGCGTGAAGCTCTGCTGGAATCCCTGCAGGAAGGCCAACAAGTCAAAGGTATCGTCAAAAACCTCACCGACTACGGCGCATTCGTCGACCTCGGCGGCGTGGATGGCCTGCTGCACATTACCGACATGGCTTGGAAGCGTATCAAGCATCCTTCCGAAATCGTCAACGTTGGCGACGAGATCGATGTCAAGGTTCTGAAATACGATCGCGAGCGCAACCGTGTTTCCCTGGGCCTGAAGCAACTGGGTGAAGACCCATGGGTTGCTATCAAAGCCCGTTACCCAGAAAGCACTCGCGTCACCGCGCGTGTAACCAACCTGACCGACTACGGCTGCTTCGCAGAGCTGGAAGAAGGCGTGGAAGGCCTGGTACACGTTTCCGAAATGGACTGGACCAACAAGAACATCCACCCTTCGAAAGTCGTACAAGTCGGCGACGAAGTGGAAGTTATGGTTCTGGACATCGACGAAGAGCGTCGTCGTATCTCCCTGGGCATCAAGCAGTGCAAATCTAACCCATGGGAAGATTTCTCTGGCCAGTTCAACAAGGGCGATAAAATCTCCGGCACCATCAAGTCGATCACCGATTTCGGTATCTTCATTGGTCTGGACGGCGGCATCGACGGCCTGGTTCACCTGTCCGACATCTCCTGGAACGAAGTGGGCGAAGAAGCTGTTCGTCGCTTCAAGAAGGGCGACGAGCTGGACACCGTTATCCTGTCGGTTGACCCAGAGCGCGAGCGCATCTCCCTGGGTATCAAGCAGCTGGAAAGCGATCCGTTCTCCGAGTACGTTCAAGAGAACGACAAAGGCGCAATCGTTAAAGGCATCGTGAAAGAAGTTGACGCTAAAGGCGCCATCATCACTCTCGCCAACGATATCGAAGCGACTCTGAAAGCCTCCGAAATCAGCCGTGACCGCGTTGAAGACGCGCGCAACGTTCTGAAAGAAGGCCAGGAAGTAGAAGCCAAGATCATCAGCGTTGATCGTAAGAGCCGCGTGATCCAGCTCTCCATCAAGTCGAAAGACGAAGTGGAAGAGAAAGAAGCTATCCAGAGCCTGAAAGCTGCTCCGGAAGCTGAAAAAGGCGAGACCACCATGGCCTCCCTGCTGCGCGAAGCAATGGCTAAGCAGAACTAAGTTCTGTAACGCTATAAAAAGGGGCGACTTCGGTCGCCCCTTTTTTTGCCTGAAATTTGTTGAATCAACCATCTAGAACCAAGACGTGTTGGCGGCGGTCTGAAGTGACTATAGTCTTCAGAAGCGATCCCCGTGTTGCTGACTCAATAAGGATTTGGATGAACAGGCTTATCGTCATATGTGCAGTGGTAATGCTTGCAGGCTGCTCCGCCACCAGCGCCAAGACCCACGCCAAGCGCGGTGCCAGTGGTATCGAGGTCGACTGCTCGGGCCTTGGCAACAACTGGGATAAGTGCGAGAAGCGCGCCGCCCGTGAGTGCAAGATGCAGGGCTACAAGGTGATCACCCGGTCCAGTGACGCCAAGGATGAGGGGGGTGACTATCTGTTCGGCTGGAACCCGGCAGGGGCGGTGACTCGGACGATGTTGGTGATCTGCAATTGAGGGCGCAATGGGTGTCTTGCGGCTGTTTATCCATCCTGGAGATAAGTTGATACATGGGCTGTTCAAATTCATCAAGTCATGCTAAAACCTTCGAAGCGCTTTTCCTAGCTGCTTGAAAAAGAAGGGAAAAATATGACGAAGTCGGAGTTGATCGAACGAATTGTCACCCATCAAGGGCTGCTCTCATCCAAGGATGTGGAGCTGGCTATCAAGACTATGCTTGAACAGATGTCGCAGTGCCTAGCTACCGGCGATCGGATTGAGATCCGTGGGTTTGGGAGTTTTTCGCTGCATTATCGTGCGCCTCGTGTAGGTCGTAACCCGAAAACCGGCCAGTCCGTCAGCCTGGATGGGAAGTTTGTGCCTCATTTCAAGCCGGGGAAGGAATTGCGGGATCGGGTGAACGAAGACGAGGAAGAAGGCGTCTGATTGGTTTTGGAGTAGGGGAAGGTTATGCGTGGGGTCAAGCGCGTTTTATTGGTGTTGGTGATGCTTCTCGCTGGTTTGGCGGTGCTGACATTCGTGCTGGAGAATCAGCAAGGCACTACGTTGTCATTCCTGGGCTGGAGCAGCGCGCAACTGCCGGTGGCGGTATTTGTTGCGCTGGCATTGATTGTCGGTATGTTGATAAGCCCTGTCCTTGGGGGGCTGGTCAGGCGCAAGGTGCGTCGCAAGCAAGTGGTATAACGCGGGGCCCGCTCTTTTGCGTTACGGTCAATGTAGCCGGCGGTCGCATTTAGAGTCAGGCTCGCCTCGATCTTGTGACGAGCACTTCAAGCATTTTCTCAGGCCCGCTAAATCGGACTTTCACGCTCTGCTACTTAGCTCAATTCTTGGGACGTTTGCGCAGTTCGTACAGCTTGAACGGCAACTTGAGCAAGACCAAAGGTAAGTTGGTATAAACTCCGTTTGCGCGACAGGCTTCGACGATCTCCATATTCAGCTTCAAGCTACTTTTGAGTCCGCCTGTGCTGGCACCTCCTGATCGCATGCGAACTAATACCTTATCCAGATAAGAGTACTTAAGGCGCTGCACCATAAAAAGCCGCACAAAAAATTCGTAATCAGCAGAAATCCTGTACTTCAAGGAGTACAAGCCCACTTTTGTGTAGGCTGATTTACGAATGAACGTTGCTGGGTGAGGTGGCATCCAGCCAAAGCGCAATTTCCATGGAGTGAAACGATTGCCGCGGTAAAAACGTGTCACTTTTTGCAGGTCGGGCGCATTCACAAAAACAACGTCACCAAACACAACGTCGCTTTCTGAGTGGCGTTCGAATGCTTTCACCACGGAAGACGCGCTGGTGGAATCTTCATAAAAGTCGTCGGAGTTTAATATGCCGATGACATCACCTGTAGCCAACGCTACACCTTTATTCATCGCGTCATACAGGCCTTTGTCTGGTTCGCTGATAAAGCGGCTGATACGTTCGCCATAAGACTCGACAATCGCCTGGGTCCCGTCTTTAGAGCCCCCATCTATCACGATATATTCTATGTCGCAGTGGTCTTGTGAAAAAACGGACTCTATCGTGTCTCGAATCGTACTTGCGCTGTTATAGCAGACCGTAATAATTGATAGCTTCAAGACAACCTCTTATGTACGACCGTACAAGTCTTCTAGGCGCACGATATCGTCCTCGCCCAAATAGGAGCCGGACTGCACTTCAATCAATTCCAGTGGAATAACCCCGGGGTTTTCCAGCGTGTGCACTTGGCCGATGGGGATATACGTCGACTGATTTTCGGTGACTAGGTAGGTCTTCTCACCGTTCGTTACTTTCGCTGTTCCACTCACAACGATCCAGTGTTCAGCTCGATGATGGTGCATTTGCAAGGACAAGCGCGCCCCGGCGTTGACGGTTATGCGTTTAACTTGATAACGGCTGCCATTATCAATCGAGTCATACATACCCCACGGTCGATAGACTTCGCGATGATCCTGTGATTCGCAGCGGCCTTCATTCTTAAGCCGGTCAACGATCTTCTTTACGTCCTGCACGCAGTTTTTATGCGCTACCAGGACGGCGTCCTTGGTTTCCACGATGACCAAATCGTCAATGCCGACAGTGCTGACCAGGCGACTTTGAGAGTGTATGAAGGTATTGCTTGTCTGTTCTGTCAGTACGTCGCCATGACACACGTTGCCTTGCGCGTCTTTGCTGCCGACTTCCCACAGTGCTGCCCAGGAACCGATATCGCTCCAGCCTGCGTCGAGCGGGACCACTACCGCGTCAGCGGTTTTCTCCATGACGGCGTAGTCGATGGACTCTGCCGGACAGCCCGCAAAAGCCTCTATGCCCACACGGGTAAAGTGCATGTCTTGGGTACCGGCTGCGATGGCGTTGCGGCAGGCGGCAAGAATGTCGGGGCGAAACCTCTCCAGTTCCTCCAGATAGCGGCTGGCGCGAAACATGAACATGCCGCTGTTCCAAAGGTAGTTCCCACTGGACAGGTAAGTGCGAGCTGTTTTTTCATCTGGTTTCTCGACGAAGCGGGCCACTTGAAAGCCACCTGCTTCGACACGTTCACCTTTCTCGATATAGCCGTAACCGGTTTCCGGTTGAGTCGCGACGATACCGAAGGTGACCAGCTTGCCTGCAAGCGCCAGGGGCAGTGCTTGTCGGACGCAATCCTGGAAAGCATCGGCTTTTTGAATCAGATGGTCGGCGGCCAGCACTAGCAGCAATGGATCCTGCCCATCAGCACACGCCTGCAGCGCGGCCAGCGCGACTGCCGGTGCGGTGTTTCGGCCCACCGGTTCCAAAAGGATATTGGCGCTCTCCAATCCAAGGCGCCGCAGTTGCTCGGCAGCCAGGAAACGGTGCTCCTCATTGCAGATCAACCGGGGCAGGGCAACATCAAGCCCGTCCAGACGCTTGATGGTTGCCTGCAACATGGACAATTCGCTGTCAGCCAGGCAGAGGAACTGCTTGGGGTTGAGCTGACGCGAGAGCGGCCACAGGCGAGAGCCAGAGCCACCGGCCATAATTACCGGAATCAACATTTAATCTTCCCTTGTGTTCAAATCGTGGGTCACTCCAGCAGTTGGATGAGCAGCGATGTCCAGCATGCTCGTTGCGACGCTTGCCCAGTCTCTGGGGATCGCTTTCAACTGCTCACTCCAGTCGGGCCAATAGCCAGCTGCGAGTTTTCGGTGCAATTCGTTTATGGCGTTTTTCAGCGAGTCTGCGCTATCTACACGAAAGTATATCGCCCCTTCACCACACAACACGCGTGCATAGGGCAGGTCCGGGCAAATGATCGGTAAACCGACAAACATGGCCTCTATCAGTGGGAACCCGTAACTCTCATCGGTTGAGAGAAACAGCAACGCGTCCACCTGGCTGTATGCCTCAAGCATCTGCTGCGCAGCAAGCGTGCCCACGCAACGCAGTCCTTTGAGGCTGGGAGCGGGACTGCTGTTTTCGTCAAGCGTAAGCGCGAGGTTCGCTACAGGCCATTGTGTCACATCGCTATCATCTACTGCGGTGAGCAGTTTGTGATTTTTGTGAGGGTATCCGGCAGCTGGGTAGATCATATGTAAAGGCCCGCTTGCCGCTGCAATGCGCCCCGTTCGCGTGAGCCCGGCGTTCAGTAGCCATGTGGGCACTGGTTGCGGTACGACATGCACGCGTGATTGGAGCGAGGGGTATGACTCAATCAGGGCGTCACGCATTAATGTCGTCTGCACGATAAACGCTTGTGCGTACCGCAGGTTCGAACGAAACACCCTCCTGAGCAGTGCTAGCTTGAGGCCTGCAATACGCCAGGAGAACGTGGCGGGGCGCAGGAGGTGGGAGTTCTGGACGAACACCGTTTGCGGTGCGCTGCAGCGAATAGGCAGGTCGCCCATCACCAGCAGAGGCAGCGGTCCACTGAAGCGCTTGCCGAGTAAGAGGCATTCCGCCAAGCGTGAAAGTGCGTTGGGGAGGACACGTCGATAGGTTGTTGTTTTGATCGACCCGTCTGCGCTTTGGTAGGACGACAGGTCCCCTCTGTCGGGTAGGTAGGCCTCAACAATACGGACGCGAGCGTTGCGTTCCAGCGCAGGCAGCAAGGAATTGAGTAATTGCACCGCACCCAGGCCGGCAATGTTGGTCAGGTGCAGGCGGACAGAGTCTTGGCTCATAACGATGATTGTTCCGAATACCAGGGGGAGGCGATGGCGGCCTTATCCTCAGGCTTTGCACGCAGCACCGCGAGCATGTAACTGGCCGCAACGTCAGGCTGGATGGCTGCTGCAGCTAGCTGCGCCCCGGCACGCATTGCGAGCAGGTGTTCGGGGTTGGCGCTTAGCGAGTTGAGAAGTGAGGCAAGCGCCTGCGTGTTTTCGGAATCGAAGACGGCACCGGCACCAAATTTTTCGACCAGAACGCGCGCGCCAACCTGATCACTGCAGATGACTGGCACGCCTGCGCAGAGCGCCTCATTCACGACGACGCCCCAGCCATCATAGCGACTGGGCAGAACCAGTACATCGTAAGTGGATACGACGTTCTGTGTCTCGCCAAAAGGGATCGTTCCCCGGAAACGAAGGGTGTCGTTATCAAAGGCAAAGGCGCTGGGGTCGCCAGGCCCATAAGCATTCAGAGTTACTGGCGCGTTTGAGAGTGAGGCCGCCTCTACCAACACGTCCAAGCCTTTGCGTGCAATCAGCGCGCCGACAAACACAACGCTCAATGGCGTATCGGCGATGCGTGCGTCGGGTGGAGCTGGCGAGTGACGTTCAAGCGCGGGAATGAAATAGCCGAATGGAAACAGTTTGTTTTTTTCGACGCCAGCATTTGAATATTGCGCGATGGCTTTCGATGAGATCGAAAACACGCCGGCCATCCGGCCCTTGAGCACAGTCATGTAAACTCTGTAGAGGCGAGGTCGCAATATCGCCTTGAGTTTTTGCAGTGTTAACCGTTTATCGCTGAAGTAGCCTTGGGCAATCGGTGAGTAAGGTTCTGAGACGATGTAAAACTCAACACGGAACAGCAGGGCCAACAGCAGGCAATACAACATTCTGGCGTTCTGGAATGCACTTCCGAACAAATGCACGTCGTGCCGGTGTTTGCGCATTGCTTGATAGCAGTAGGCAAGTCCGCCTCGGGCCGGTATGAGTCGCCGTTCGATGGATTCGACTTGGGTATCTTTCCAGCCTTGGGCGCGGCGATCCGCATCTTCCATCGTCAGCACGTAAGCAATAACCGGCGTTTTGGATTGCCTGGAGAGTGCCTCGTAGGTGTATGCCTGATGATCTGTCAGCACGGGCTGCCAGGTAATCAGCGCTGAAGGCGTTGTCATGGTTGGTCGCCAAAAATAAACGTGAATACCGCCTGGCCGGCCAGGTGGGGGGCGCATCGAGCGATGACGGCTTGTTGGCCTCGTTGAGCGCAGGCCTCCATTTCCTCAGGTTGTTCGACAATCTTTCGGAGCAATCCCGTCAGCTCTTCGGGTTCGTTGCCAGTCAGGTAAAGGGCGCCTGAACCCAGGACAGCTCGGACATCGCTGATGTCCGTGCTCAGAACGAGCAGGCCGGCCTCGGCAAACTCAATGACCTTGGACGGAAATGTGGTGTTGGCCAAGGGGCCATCCACGGGTTTGAGTGCCAGGCCGACGCTGCATCGGTTAAGCACCTGCGCATATTGTGCATCGGTCGTGCGCCCATGCACGGTCACGCGCGGCGCTGTATCTTCGATCGCCAGTGCCTGGAGGGCGTCGAGCGCCTCGCCTTTGCCCGTTACTTCAAATTGTAGGTGACGCACCCAGTCGCCAGGCTCTCGACGAAGCTGGCGGATTGCTTGGATCAGCAGGTGCGCGCCGGTATCGGTGCTGAGTGTTCCGGCCATCAAAATTGATTTGGGGTGGGTGTTTGGTTTTTCGCCCAATGCTTTTCTGGAGGTGGACCCGTAGTAACAATGAACAGGACGAATGGCGGTCATGTCCGCCAGCGCGCTACACGCCAGCAAGGCGCCGTCTGGGCACAAGCGGTCATATAGCCATGTGGTGAGGCGACCCAGCCGAGCTTTCAGCGGCCCACTGTTCTGGCCTGCGACTTCGCCATCCTCAAGGTCGAGGAAACGCTTGTAGCCAGTCACCGATGCTGTCAGAAGCAAAGGGAGGTAGGCGCTCATGCGGTTGTAGAAAATGACCGCCTTCCTGCGGCGGGACGAAAGCCGGAACAGTGCACCGATCAGAAAAAACAGCGAGAGAAACTGGGAGAAAAACCTGACATGTGAAAACGGCGCGTATATGACAGGGATGCCGGACACTCGTCTGACTGTACGAGGAAAGTAAGTGAGTGAACCGTTGGCGCGTCCTCGGCCCAAACTCAGAATACAGGGGTGTGCACCAGCCTCGCGCAGTGCCTGGCACAGCATAAGTACCTTGCGTGAGGCTGCCGGACTGTCACTGACAATCCCCCGCTCAAGGCGGGTCTTGTCATCCAGCGCATTGCAGACTACCAGGACCAGGGGGCGCGTTTTCATGGCATTTGCCTCTTCACCACAGCCGGTACGCCGGCAACCAGTGTGTGTGCGGGCACATCCCGCGTGACCACGGCACCTGCAGCAATAATGGCGCCGTCGCCGATAGTCACGCCGCCCAGAATGACGCTTTTGGCACCCACCCAGCAGCCGTTACCCACCACGATAGCGCGTGCGGTGCCGTTGCCGGCGCGACGTTCTCCCGTACCGACTTCATGACTGCCGACGATAAATTCGATGCCTGGCCCCAGATCGCATCGCTCGCCGATTTGAATCTCTGCCTCCAGATGGGTATGAAAGACCACGCCTGGACTGAGCCAGGTTCCCTCGCCGATGATCAGGCGCCCCCGGCCATAGATCCATCCACGCCCACAGAACTTCACACTCGGGTGCATCTCTATACCGGCAAGGCGTAAAGAAGCGGCTCTGGCGGCAAAAAGTCGAGAGGGTGGGAGGAGCGAAAGAATAATGTTGATTAGGTGTCTGATCATAAGTACCGACTAAGCCTCAACCGGGGATGCCCGGCGGGGTGAGGGAGCTTGCTGCAGAGGAGAAACGTAGTGATTGATTACCCGGCTGTGGGAATCGCTTGGCGATGGCCCCGGCGGGGGGCCATGCCATGCACCTGCAATCAGCGCGAGCGCGCGTGCAAGGCATTCTCGGAGAACCAAGCGTAAGCATCACGCAGCCCGTCTTCCAGGCTGATCGTTGCGCGCCATCCTAAGTGTTCGAGGCGTGAAACATCCATCAGTTTCCTCGGCGGGCCGTCCGGTTTGCTCGCGTCAAAGCTCAGTCGACCCTTGAAGCCGGTGACCTTGGCCACGGTTTCTGCCAGCTCACGAATGGTGCAGTCTTGTCCGGTCCCGACGTTGATGTGTGAGAGCATCGTCTGGGTGTGGGCTGCATACTGCTGCTGATCCAACTCCATGATATGAACCGACGCATTGGCCATATCATCGACATGCAGAAACTCGCGCATTGGGGTTCCACTGCCCCAGATCACGACCTCTTCGATGCCTTGCTTGACGGCGTCATGGAAGCGACGAAGAAGGGCCGGAATGACATGGGAGTTTTTCGGGTGGAAATTATCATTCGGGCCATACAAGTTGGTCGGCATGGCGCTGCGGTAGTCACGGCCATACTGACGGTTGTAACTCTCGCAAAGCTTGATCCCGGCGATCTTCGCAATCGCGTACGGCTCATTGGTTGGTTCGAGCACACCCGTCAGCAAGGCCTCCTCTGGCATCGGTTGGTGGACCTTGATGGGGTAGATGCAGGACGACCCCAGAAACAACATCTTCTGCACATTGTTCTGATGCGCAGCGTGGACGAGGTTTGCCTGCATCATCAGGTTTTCGTAGATGAACTCTGCCGGGTAGGTGTTATTGGCGTGAATGCCCCCCACCTTCGCGGCCGCCATGTAGACCTGGTCAATCTTGTGCTCGGCAAAAAACGTTGCTACCGAATGCTGATCGAGCAGGTTCAATTGAGCCCTGTCGCGGGTAACGATGTTCGTGTAACCCAAGGCTTGCAGGCGTCGCACAATGGCCGAGCCAACCATACCCTTATGGCCGGCAACAAAAACATGCTCGCTCAATTGACGTGACATCCTAGTTCTCCAGCGACACCGGCAAATCGTAACCGTGGTTTTTCAGTAGCGCATGACGCTGGGCTACTTTCAGGTCTTCGCGAACCATTTCAGCGCACATTTCCTGAGCGGTGATTTCGGGTACCCAGCCCAGTTTGGTTTTTGCTTTGGTTGGGTCACCCAGCAGCGTTTCCACTTCTGCGGGGCGGAAGTAGCGTGGGTCAACACGAACCAGGGTGTCTCCCACCGTGAGGGCTGGGGCCTTGTCACCGGTGATGGATTCAATGATGCCGCGCTCGTCCACGCCGGCGCCTTCGAAGCGCAGCGTCAGGCCGAGTTCGGCGGCAGACCAGCGAATGAAGTCACGCACGGAGTACTGCACGCCGGTGGCGATAACGAAGTCTTCAGGGGTGTCCTGTTGCAGCATCATCCACTGCATGCGGACGTAGTCCTTGGCGTGGCCCCAGTCGCGCAGCGCATCCATGTTGCCCATGTAGAGGCACTGTTCAAGGCCTTGGGCGATATTGGCCAGGCCGCGAGTGATCTTGCGGGTCACGAACGTTTCGCCGCGGCGTGGCGACTCGTGGTTGAAGAGGATGCCGTTGCAGGCATGCATGCCATAGGCTTCGCGGTAGTTGACCACGATCCAGTAGGCGTAAAGCTTTGCTACGGCATACGGCGAGCGCGGATAAAACGGTGTGGTTTCCTTCTGCGGGGTTTCCTGCACCAGCCCGTAGAGTTCAGAGGTCGAAGCCTGGTAGAAACGGGTCTTTTTCTCGAGACCAAGCAGGCGGATTGCCTCAAGAATACGCAGGGTGCCCATGGCATCCACATCTGCGGTGTACTCCGGCGACTCGAAGCTGACGGCAACGTGGGACTGTGCACCCAGGTTGTAGACCTCGTCAGGCTGAACTTCCTGAATGATACGGGTCAGGTTCGACGAGTCGGATAGGTCGCCGTAATGCAAGATGAAACGTTGATTATCAACATGCGGATCCTGGTAGATATGATCGACACGCTGGGTGTTGAAGGAGGATGCACGTCGCTTGATACCGTGGACTTCGTAGCCTTTTTCCAGCAGCAACTCTGCCAAATAGGAGCCGTCCTGGCCGGTGATCCCGGTAATCAGCGCTTTTTTCAGGGTCATGTCTACGTCCTAGAATTCTTTGAATATGTAGTTAAATCGCATTAAGCATGCTGCGAATGACATCGGGCATTGTTGATTGGGCTTTCCATCCCAGAACCCACTCGGCTTTTGCGGGGTCCGCACGACTGACCAGCAGATCAGTAGGTCGAAAGAACTCTTGCGATTGATCCACGTAGGCCGTCCAGTCGAGGCCTAGTTGCGTGAACGTTTCTGCTACGAACGCTTGCAGTGTGTGCGTCTGGCCCGTAGCAATCACGAAGTCACTTGGCTCATCGCACTGTAACATTCGCCACATGGCGTCAACGTACTCCGAGGCGGCCCCCCAGTCCCGCGCAATATCCAGTCGCCCAAGCGTCAACCGCTCGCCCGAACCAGAAGCAATGCGTTTGGCTGTAGTCACAATTTTTTGTGTAACAAACCTGGAGGGGCGTAATTCGGATTCGTGATTGAACAATATGCCGGTACAAGCGAAAAGATTATAAGCCTCACGGTAGTTATCGACCAGCCAGAAAGCGGAGGATTTAGCCACGGCATAAGGGCTGCGGGGATGAAACGTGGTGTTTTCCGACGCCGGCTCGCCATTCGTATCGCCAAAACACTCGCTGGACCCTGCTTGATAAAACCGAATAGGCCGTTCGGTCATTCTACAGGCCTCAAGCATATTCAATGTTCCTAGCGTGATGCTTTGAATCGTTTCGGCGGGTTGCTCGAATGACAGTCCAACGGACGACTGGCCAGCCAAAAAATACACTTCGTCCGGCTGGCTTCGCTTGAGCGCCATGAACACGCTGCGAAAATCCTCTGGCACCATCGACAGGGTTTTGACTTTCGAAATAATGTCCAGCCGCTTCAGGTTCGCGAATGACGAACCTTGTGCATCTCGCGAAGTTCCCCACACGCGATAACCCTTGTCGAGGAGGAGCTTCGCCAGATAGGCGCCATCCTGCCCGCTCACGCCACAAATCAGGGCTGTTTTTTCTGAATATTCCAAAACATTACCTTTGTAAGGATTGGTAGATCGAGAGTGTTTCCTGAGTGCAGCGCTGCCATGAAAAATGGTTCAGGCGTTCGTGACCAAGCCTTACCAATCGGGCGATTTCATCCTCAGAGTAAACCACTCTTTCTATTGCATTGGCCATTTCGTCGCCATCGAGGGGGTTGAACAGGCCCCCTGCATCGCCTATCACCTCGGGCATTGAACTGGTCCCACTGCTGATGACGGGGCAGGCGTGGGCCATGGCCTCCAGCGGTGGAAGGCCGAAGCCTTCATAAAGGGAGGGATAAACGAAGGCGCGGGCACCTTCATACAGTTGGCCCAGCAAGGCGTCGTCACCGCCCACCTGGCGTACTTGCTCCGCAGAAAAACCAAGGCGTTGTATCTGTTCCAGCTCACCCGCCGAAAAAGCCCCGCCGCCAAAGGCGACGATATCAAAATCGACTTTCAGGCGGTGTGAGCGCGATACGGCATCAAGCAGGCCGGAGAAGTTCTTGTAGCCGTGGCGACTTCCGACATACAGCAGATAAGGTTTGGAGGGCGGTACGGTGTGTGTCTGCGACGCAGGTTTGAACTGTTCGAACCCCAGATGAACAACGGACAGTTTTTCCTTGGGCACGGCAAACAGCCTCATGAGGTCCTGTCGTGTACTTTCCGAAATGCAGATAACGTGGTCAGCCCGCTCAACGGCCCGTCGTTTCAGCGATGTTGTTTGATCCCGTGGCGAGAAGTTCTCGGGGAACAGTTCATGAATCATATCGTAGACCGTCAATACCACCGGACATCCTTTGGGTGCGGCACTGAAACGTGAGAAATAGGTTTCATGTGCCACTTGAGGTCGCCAACCCCGCATCGCCTGTTGCCCCAGCAGATGGTTATAGATCAGCGCTAGTCTTGTCGTGCGGGGAGGGTATTGCTCTGCCTGGCGACCATGGACGATGCCCTCGGGTAGGTCCTTCAGATAAAAGTTACGGTGAAGCGGCGAGAAAATGCCCACGTCGTTGCCGCTGATGGCCATTTGTTCGGCAATCCGAGAAAAATAGCGAGAAATGCCGCCGTAGTTTTGCAGGCAGAAGATCTGGTGATCAAAAGCAACGCGCATTTTTAGTGTTCGCCCCGTGAAAAATAAGATCTCAATAGATCAACAATCGAATGTGCGCTTTATCAAGCGCAGTGCAGCTATTTAGGGTGGGTATTATCATGCGTTGACATTATTGCAACGTCTTTCTCCATTCGATCTTTCGTTCCGCAATGCGCAATACAAACACGCGAAGCCCGACCAGTACGTAGGTGACGGCGAGAGAAAAAGCCATGGTAAAGATGTTATTAAAATCAAGCATGTCAAACAGTGCTTTCATGGGAAACAGCGAAGACAGTGTGATGGCGGCAGGAACAAATATGGCCTCGGCGTACCAGGTGCCCACCACTTTTACTTTCAGTTTGCGAAAAATGATGGGTGAGCATATCGCGACATAACACACGTTCAGGATCATCCAGGGCCATGCGCTTCCGTTCAGTCCATAGTGCGTAGCCAAGTAGTAGGTGAGCGGGACCATAAAGACCACCGCTGTGGCGTTCTGCCAAACACTGAAGCGTGTCCAGCCGTGGGCCAGTTGCAGTGCGTAAGGCATCTGCATGAATGAGTAGAGCATGGTCCCGACAGCCAGCATCAACAATGGCGTATTCGCCAGCGCTGCAACGTTTGCATCTCGCGTCCAGAAGAACAGCAGAGGCTGGCTGTACAGCGCCACCCAGATAGAGAACGGAATGACCAGCAACGAGAGTACCTGGCTGGCTCTTGTAAAGGTGCGAAGTGTTTCGTCGCCGTTCTGGGTCGCTACAAGCGCGACAAGTTTTGGGTAGTACACGTTGAATATGGGAGAGATCAACCTGAACGCCACTGAACCGACGGTCCAGGCGAGCATGTAGCAGCCGAAGTCTTTTAAAGAAAGTATTTTCGAGAGAATAATCTTGTCAACTTGCATTAATAAGAAGGCAAGAATATTGGTGGCGCCCACTCCGGCGGCAAAACCGCCCAGGCGTCGAATAGTGTCGATGGAAAATATCTGAACGGCTTTCCAGTCCGGTAAGTGGTTGATCAACTGCGTGCGCAGTACCAGAACGGTGACCAAGCTATTAATGCACTGCCATATCAGGAACCATTCTACCGTCGGAGAAACGAGCCATAACACCACCGCGGCGCCTGCTGCACGAGTTGTTGCAAAAAACGAACTGATTGTGTTGAGCGTGACGTGCTTTTGAAGGCCGATCAAACTGCCGTAGTAGAACGCGATTGGAAACTGCAGCCACAGTGCGATCCCCATGATTCTCAGCGACTGGGTGACCGATTCAATGTTGTCCGCACTGACCGTCAGCCAGTGATCTGCGATCAGTGGAGCCAGCAGCAGGACGCCCGTACCAACAGTCGTCGCCACGCCCCAGAAGATGCACTCAACGCTTTTAAGTGTGAGGACGACTTTCTGTTTGTCGGCGGCAGATGCGCCTTCATGTGTGGACGCTTCTCTTGTCGCGACGGCACCAAAGCCGCCGTCAAACATGGACATGGCTGAAGAGAGGATGATAAAGAAACCAACAAGTCCGTAACCCTCCACACCAATGAACTTGAGGTAAAGGGGAACAAAACAGATCCCCATCAGGGCCATCCAGCCTTGCCCCAAGAAGTTTGCCGAAATGTTTTTAAACATACCGCTCATTCACAGTCACCCTCGACATCGCCGCCAGGCAGGCGTAGCGCATTCGGAAATTCGCAGAAATCGAACGCATGTTTCGATTGAATGGGTGAAATACGTTCTGGCGACATGACCCTTAGCCACAGCAAATAATGAGGGTTGACTTCATTTTGATAACAGGAATTGGCGGTGCGGCCGAGAGTACGTTTGAGGGGGCGTTGGCTGTTTTCAGAAAGGAGTGTGTCCCGCTCTTCATAGGAAACCTGGCCTTCCAATGCCTTATAAAACCGCTCAGTCAATCTGACAGGCACATCAATCTCTCTGTAAGACGAGCGCTAAAGGACGATGGGCAGGCGGGAAGCCTAGCATGACGTAGGCACATTAAACAGTCTTGAGGCCTGCGCAGGTTCTTGAATTTGCGCCTGAAAAGGGATGTCGGAGCGAGGGAGCCACTGGCTTGCATACTCGGGAACTTTCGCAAGGTCGAGCGTGGCCGGTGGGTGTGCAATTCAGAAGAATCGTACAGAATTTCCCGCCAAAGCCGACTCAGTTTGCCTGGGGTAGGGCGGTTGTGGCTTTCAGCCTTGGCATCCGGGCTGCGGCAAGCAGGTTCATGGGGGCTCAACATGCACGGAGTCACGCGCTGCAACGCTTGAGCCCCTGCTGTTTCTTCGGAGTGCCCAGTCTCAAGTGGTACTCTAGTGCGCCTCGCGATCAGCGGGTACGGATATGCAGGGACGGGCCTTTGCGAAGGCCGTGATGAATAGGCGTGTTGTCTTCGAATCGTGCGCGTCGAAACAGGCGTGGGCGCATGGCGTAGTGGCGATGAGATGGCTTAAAGAAATGTTCAAAATCAGCGGGCCGGGTCAAAATGGTTTCGCGGTTTACGTCGCGCATTGCGAATGCCTGCGGTCTACGTGCTTTTACGTTTGGAAATAGCTTGGAAGAACATTTTGAATGTGTGTATAGGCGGTTGGAGAATGCGGGTTGAGTCATAAGAAAACATTCTTCGTGACCGGAGCAAACGGCTTTGTTGGCGCTGCGGTGGTAGAGCGTCTGGCGTTGATGGGCGATTGCCAGGTGCGTGCACTTGTGCGTCGTGACGGCGTGGTGTTGCCGGGAACGGCAACCCCCGTCCGTGTCGGTGAGAACTACCTTGCCGGAGAGGACCTTCCTCTTGCCGGCGTAGACGCGCTGATTCATTGTGCGGCGCGTGTTCACATCATGTCCGACGCATCCAGCGATCCGATTTCAGAGTATCGCAAGGTTAACGTAGATGGGACGTTGAGGTTGGCAGAGCAAGCTGCGCGGGCAGGTGTAAAGCGCTTCGTCTTTATCAGCTCAATCAAGGTCAACGGGGAGGGCACTCGCGTTGGCGAGGCCTATAAGGCGGATGACCTTCCCGCGCCGTCCAGCCCTTATGGCATTTCCAAAATGGAGGCAGAGCAGCAACTTCGGCTGCTGGCGCAAAGGACCGGCATGGACGTCGTTATTATTCGTCCGGTTCTCGTGTACGGACCGGACGTGAAGGCAAACTTCCATAGCATGATGGTGTGTCTGAATAAAGGTATTCCCTTGCCGTTGGGGGCGGTCCGTGGCCAGCGCAGTCTGGTGGCGCTGGATAATCTGGTGGATCTGATTGTGACGTGCCTTCACCATCCTGCCGCCGCCAACCAGACATTCCTGGTGAGCGATGGCGAAGACATGTCCACCACTGCACTGTTGAAGCGTATTGGGGCCGCACTGGGCAAGCCCGCGCGGCTGATTCCTGTGCCCGAGCCCTTGTTGCGCTGGTGCATGGTGCTGATTGGGCGCAAAGGCGTCGGTCAGCGTCTGTGTGGGTCGTTACAGGTTGATATCAAGAAAACGCGTGACCTCCTGGGATGGACGCCTCCTTCCACGGTGGCGGTTGCTCTGCGCAAGACCGCTGAACGTTTTCAGGAAAAGTCGAAGTAGTGGGCTCTTTTGACAAGAGCCGGAATTGGAGTCGTTGATGAACCACTTTGTATGGCTTGCGCCTGTCGTCGTAGCCCTTGCATTTTTCTTGACCTGGTTATTGCGCCGCTATGCGTTGGCCCGAAGCTTGATCGATGTGCCTAACGCGCGTAGCTCCCACTCGGTTCCGACACCTCGGGGTGGCGGCGTCGCGATTGTTGTGAGCTTTCTGGTCACATTGGTCATACTGTTCTTCAGTGACGACGTCCCCCGGACTGTCATTTGGGCGCTTCTGGGGGCGGGCGCTGTGGTGGCCCTGCTTGGGTTTCTTGATGACCATGGCCACATCGCGGCGCGTTGGCGTTTGCTGGGCCACTTCAGCGCAGCCCTTTGGGTGCTGTTCTGGCTAGGCGGCTTGCCTGCGATCAGTTTGCCCTGGGGGATGGTTGATCTGGGATGGATGGGCCACGTCCTCGCTGTTTTTTATCTGGTGTGGATGCTCAACCTTTACAATTTCATGGACGGTATCGACGGCTTGGCAAGTGTTGAGGCGATGTGCGCCTGCCTCGGTGCTTGCCTAGTCTATGGGTTGGCTGGACATCCGACGCTCATCTGGATGCCTCTGTTGTTGAGCATGGCGGTGCTTGGCTTCCTCTATTGGAATTTCCCGCTAGCGAGAATATTCATGGGGGATGCCGGCAGCGGTTTTCTAGGGCTTATCCTGGGTGGCTTTTCCCTGGTGGCGGCTTGGCAAGACGCGAACCTGCTCTGGGTGTGGCTGATTCTTCTGGGCGTTTTTGTTGTCGATGCGACCTTTACCTTGAGTCGCCGGCTGATGCGAGGTGACAAAGTCTATGAAGCCCATCGCAGTCATGCCTATCAATTCGCGTCGCGTAAAGTGGGTCGGCATTCGCCGGTGACATTGTCGGTTCTGGCGATCAATCTGTTTTGGTTGACGCCCATTGCCATTGGCGTAGGTGTGTTAGGCCTGAACGGCGTGCTTGGACTGGTTGTTGCATATGTTCCGCTAATCGTGCTGGCTGTGAAGTACAACGCGGGTGAGTTGGAAGCAGGCTGAACGCGCTCGCAGCCAACGGGCGTTAGTGTCAAGCTGCTCGCACGTAGCAGTGGAGTCAAGCAATTACAGGGTGGCGGCAGGAATAGGAGCAGCACAGGTGTTTGAGGAGTTTATGGGTACTATCCGGTCATATCTTCTGGGGCTTCCCCGACGGCGCAAGCGTGTCTTGCAAGTCATCACAGACGTTTTTCTGGTCTGGATAGCTTTGTGGATGGCGTTCGTCGTTCGTTTGGGGGTGGACGATATGATCAACCCTGTCGCGCAGCACCGCTGGTTGTTTCTAAGCGCACCGGTCGTGGCTATCCCGTTGTTCATCCGTTTTGGCATGTACCGCGCCGTGATGCGTTACTTCGGTAACGACGCCTTGATTGTGATAATCAAGGCCGTCAGCCTTTCATCGCTGATACTTGGGATCGTGGTTTATTTATATAGTAATCATCAAGTTGTAGTGCCGCGCTCGATCATCTTCAACTATTGGTGGCTGAGCCTGATATTGGTGGGCGGCTTGCGTCTGGCCATGCGTCAGTATTTCCTGGGCGATTGGTTTACTGCGGCGCAGCACGTGCCCTTCACCAGCCGGGAGGACGGCCTGCCGCGTGTGGCGATCTACGGCGCGGGGGCTGCGGGTAATCAGTTGGTGGCTGCTTTGCGCATGGGGCGTGTCATGCGACCTGTCGCGTTTATTGACGACGATGATGGCATTTCCGACCGAGTCATTTCGGGCCTGCAGGTATACAAGCCCCGGCACATTCTGCGCATGATGGATGCAACCGGGGCCCAGGAAATTCTGCTGGCCATCCCTTCGTCCAATAGAGCCCGGCGACGGGAAATCCTGGAGTTCCTCGAAGGTTTTCCATTGCATGTTCGCAGCGTGCCGGGGTTCATGGACCTCGCCAGCGGCCGGGTGAAGGTCGATGACATCCAGGAAGTCGATATCGCTGATTTGCTTGGAAGGGATCCGGTGCCAGCACAAGCGGAACTGCTGGAACATTGCATTACGCGGCAAAGCGTTCTGGTGACTGGGGCGGGTGGCTCCATCGGAGCCGAATTGTGCCGTCAGATCCTGACGCTCAATCCCACGACATTACTGTTGTTGGAGCACAGCGAGTTCAATCTTTACAGCATCATGTCCGAGCTCGAACAGCGAATTACCCGTGAATCGCTTTCTGTCCGGTTGCTACCCATCCTTGGGTCGGTGCGTAACCAGGGCAAACTCCTGGACGTCATGAAAACGTGGCACGTCGATACCGTTTACCACGCGGCAGCCTATAAACACGTGCCTATGGTTGAGCACAATATTGCCGAAGGCGTTTTGAACAACGTAGTCGGCACGCTGAACACTGCACAAGCCGCGCTTCAGGCCGGTGTCGCTAACTTTGTACTCATCTCAACAGACAAGGCCGTACGCCCGACGAACGTCATGGGCAGCACCAAGCGCCTTGCCGAACTGACGCTGCAAGCACTCAGCCGTGAGCTGGCCCCCGTGTTGTTCGGCGACAAGGCTAATGTTTCACGGGTCAACAAAACCCGTTTCACCATGGTCCGGTTCGGCAATGTACTGGGCTCTTCCGGCTCGGTGATCCCCCTGTTTCACAAGCAAATCAAGTCGGGTGGGCCTATCACCGTCACCCATCCGAAAATTACACGCTACTTCATGACGATCCCGGAAGCCGCACAGCTGGTCATTCAGGCAGGCTCCATGGGGCTTGGGGGCGATGTGTTTGTGTTGGACATGGGGGAGCCGGTGAAAATCGTCGAGCTGGCAGAGCGGATGATTCATCTGTCCGGCCTGAGCGTTCGTTCTGACAAGAACGCTCACGGCGACATCGCAATCGTGTTCACGGGACTGCGCCCCGGCGAAAAGCTTTACGAAGAGTTACTGATCGGCGACAACGTCGTTGCTACCCAGCACCCAATGATCATGAGTGCCAACGAGGACCACCTGTCGTGGGACACCCTCAAAGGCAAGTTGACCGAACTGCTGTCCGCCGTGGAGCAGGACGACTACACCCGCGTTCGCCAGCTACTGCGCGACACCGTCAGCGGCTATTCGCCGGACGGTGAAATTGTCGACTGGATCTACCAGCAGCGACGCCTGGAACCGTGAGCTAACACCCTGTTACTCACCCGTTTTTGACTCCTGCCAAACATCACCTAAGTTTGAAAGGCAGCTTAGGAAAGCTGCTTTTCCCTCATTGATGTCATGGAGTGTCGCAATGCAAAATATCTACCTTACTTCCCTAATCTTCGCCTTCCTCACCACGCTCTCCGTCACCACCACCGCTGCCCCGTCGATCAAACCCGAACCCCCAACCCCCATGGCGGCGCAGATGGTGCAGGTCGAGCAAGCCGCCAAGGTCAACCTGAATGCCGCCGACGCCGAAACCCTGCGTCGTGATCTCTTCGGCATCGGTGCCGCCAAGGCCAAGGCGATCATTGCCTACCGCGAAAGCAACGGGCCGTTCGCGGCGGTGGATGAGTTACTGGAGGTAAAGGGCATCGGCAAGGCGCTGTTGGAGAAGAACCGCGAGAGGCTCTCGATCAACTAAGGGGAGGAGGCCGGTCACTGACCGGCCTTTTCGTTTTCTGGAATCTGCGCCTTCAGGCTCTCACGTGCCACTTCCATGATGCGCGCGGACAGTTCCGTATTCTCGACACTCCTGGCCAGTACCAATGCACCCACCAGGGTCGACATCATCACCAGGCTTTGCGCATCGCCACGTCCATCACCTAACGCCGTTTCAATCTGCTTGAGCCTTGCGCCAAGCACGTCGTCGGTGGTTGTACTCGGTTGGCCCCTCAGGCCCAGTTCCGAAGACATGGTGGGCAGCGGGCATCCCTGATCCGGTGAGGTCAGGTGCCATTCCGACAGGTAACTATCAATAAATGCCTGCAGCGGCCGTTCCTGGCTGAACAGCATTTCGCAATGGGCATCCAACTCCGCCGCGGCCGCCTGCAGAGCTTTCTCCACCAGTTCATCCTTGGATTTGAAGTGCGCATAGAACCCACCGTGGGTCAGGTTCAGCGCTTTCATCAGCGGCTGCAGGCCGGTGGCGCTTATACCGTCGCGGCGAAAGCGTGCGGAGGCTTCCTTGATGATGCGTTGGTGGGTCTGGGCTTTACGGTCGGGTGAGTAACGCATGAGGTTGCCTCGTGAGACGTAGCGGCACTTTAACGAAAGTTGTTTCTTTTTACACATCTACTCGGCGCTATAGGCTTTGGCATGAAACGTGATTACGTCTTCCGCATGGATTGTTCAACAATCGTGAGGTGATGATGACGCTCAGTTTGTCTTTAGCTGACCAGATTGCCCTGGAGCTGCGGGCCGACATTATCGGTGGCCGGCTTTTGCCAGGGATGGCGTTGGTCGAGGCGGATCTGGTCAGGGCCTACAACGCGTCGCGCAATACGATTCGCGAGGCGTTGCATCGTTTGGGGCAGGAGGGCTTGACCCGCTATGTGCGTAACAAAGGGGTGATGGTCCGCCGGTTGGAGCGCGAGGAAGTGTGTGATCTGTTTGTCGTCCGCCGCACCTTGGAGTTGCAGGCTATTGCCCAGAGCGGCGCGCTGACGGGGGATCAATCCGAGCGCATGCAGAACGCGATCGAGGCCACGACCCTGGCTCGCGAGCGCGAGGATTGGCGGGCGGTGGCGACCCACAGCCTGTTGTTCCATCAACAGATTGTCGGGCTGATGCGCAGCCCTTTGTTCGATGAGTTTTTCGCCCAGGTGATCGCTCAGTTGCGCCTGGTGTTTTGCGCGGCGCCCGATGAGCAGCGCTTCCAGTCGCCCTGGCTGGAGCGCGATCGTGAGATTTACGCGTTACTGGTCCAAGGCGATAAACCCGCGGCAGGTGATGCGATGCGCGTGTATCTGGAGGATTCGGAACGCCTGTCGTTGGCCCTGTTTACCCACCCCTGATCGAGGATCTGAATCATGTACAAAGACTATCCGGCCGCTTATCAGGTCAGCAAAGGTTCGGCGTTGCAGGTCGACACGGCATTTTACGAGCGCATTCGTGAGCGAAAAGACCAGCGCACGTTGATCGAGCAGTTCGAGGTGCCGATTCGCACGGGGAGGGCGTGGAAGGTGCCGGCCGGGCATGTGTTTCGTGTCACCACGCCGGTGGGGCCGCAGGTGGGTGACTTCAACGTGTGGAACGCCAACGACCCACGCGAACGTCTGTGGGCGGCGCGCACACGTCAATTGCAGGGCGCGCATGTCAGCACCCATGACCGGCTATGGTCGAACCTGCCATTCCTGCGACCCCTGGTGACCATCACCGATGACAGCCTGGCGAGTTATGGCATCGACGAGCATGGCGGTCGCCTGCACGATTTGCTCGGCACGCGCTGTGATCCCTATGTGAACCGCATGCTCACGGGGGAGGATTTCCATCACCATTGCCACTCGAACCTGACGCGGGCGGTTTTGCCCCACGGCCTGACGGAATTCGACGTGCATGACGTACTGAATATTTTCCAGTGCACAGGCCTCAATCACGACGATATGTACTTCATGAAAGCCTGCCCAGCGCAGAAGGGCGATTACCTGGAGTTTTTTGCCGAGATTGATTTGCTGTGTGCGCTGTCGACCTGCCCGGGTGGCGATCTGTCGTTGCCGATGTGGGGGCCGGATGCACAGGACCCGCTGACGGTGTGCCGGCCGCTGGGGGTTGAGATCTATCGGCTGGAGGATGAGTTGTTGAACGGCTGGAGCCAGCCGGAGCGTGCTGCCTATAAGGGGCAGCACGGGTTGCATATTGCCAAGGCGGCTTGGGAGTAACCCAAGGTTCAGCGATCCTGCGCATCCTTGGCATCGGCCTGGGCGTTGCGCTCGGCCACGCGTTTGCGTTGTTCGTCGGTAAGTTCCACCTTGTTGGCGCTGTCACGCAGCATCATCAACCCACCGACGATCGACCCGATCGCAACCACCAAAATCAACCATGCGTACCACGGCATAACGCTCTCCTTGAGGCAGATTGCCGTGGGAGAGTTTTCCCACGGTAATAACTGCTTTGAGTAACAGGCTTTCTGAGTAGTTCAGTGTAGGCCTGTTCCGCCTCATTAACCTTAGAGCCCGGTCAACATTGCGTCCGCTGGCGCATCCGCACGATCCTGCGCGGTCAACTGGAAGTAGATGAAACCCGCCACCATGAAACCCAGGAAGATCAAGCCGATCAGCGCGTTGAACCAGGCCATGGCTACCAGGCATACCACCGCCAGCATCAGCGCAATGCCCGGCACGATCGGGTAACCCGGTGCGCGGAAGGTGCGCTCCAGCAGCGGCTCGGTTTTGCGCAGTTTGAACAGGCTGAGCATGCTCATGATGTACATCACGATGGCGCCGAACACCGCCATGGTGATCATCGCCGCGGTCAGTGTCATGCCGCCGAGGTTGATCAGGCCGTCGCTGTAGATCGCCGCGATGCCGACCACGCCGCCGGCGATGATTGCCCGGTGCGGTGTCTGAAAGCGTGACAGTTTGGCCAGGAAAGACGGCAGGTAACCGGCACGGGCCAGGGCGAAGAACTGGCGCGAGTAGCCCAGGATGATGCCGTGGAAACTGGCCACCAGCCCGAACAGGCCGATCCATACCAGCATGTGCAGCCAGCCGGAGCTTTCACCCACCACGGTTTTCATCGCCTGTGGCAGCGGGTCGTTGATATTCGACAGGGTGCGCCAGTCACCCACGCCGCCGGCGAAGAACATCACGCCCATGGCCAGGATCACCAGGGTCAGGATGCCGCTGATGTAGGCCTTTGGAATGGTGCGCTTGGGATCTTTTGCCTCTTCAGCCGCCATGGCCGCACCTTCAATGGCGAGGAAAAACCAGATGGCGAAGGGGATCGCGGCAAACATCCCGGCAATCGCCGGGGCGCCGAAGGTGTCGGAACCGGCCCAGCCGTTCAGTGCGAAATTGCTGAAGCTGAAGGCCGGGGCGACCACGCCCATGAACACCAGCAATTCGGCGACGGCCAGCACGCACACCACCAATTCGAAGGTGGCGGCGAGTTTCACGCCGAGGATGTTCAGGCCCATAAAGACGATATAGGCGCCGACGGCCGCGTGTTTCGGGTCCAGTGCTGGAAATTGCACATTCAGGTAGGCGCCAATGGCCAATGCGATGGCGGGCGGGGCGAAGACAAATTCGATCAGGGTCGCCAGCCCGGCGATCAAGCCACCTTTCTCACCAAAGGCGCGACGGCTGTAGGCAAACGGCCCACCCGCATGAGGAATCGCCGTCGTCAGCTCGGTGAAACTGAAGATAAAGCAGGTGTACATCGCCGCGACCATCAATGAGGTCACCAGGAAGCCCAGGGTCCCGGCAACGCCCCAGCCATAACTCCAGCCGAAGTATTCACCCGATATCACCAGCCCGACGGCGATGCCCCATAAGTGCAGGGTGCCCAGGGTGGGTTTGAGTTGTGTGTTCATCGTGATGCGCTCCGTGAACGGTTTGGAATGTGATTCAAGGTGTTGCAGCGGACATGCCATGCCTCCCAACCGTGTCGTAAAGCGGCGCAACTGTCGTCTGGGGGATGGTTTGGCGTTTGAAATTTTCCGGTATTGCACCAGATAAGTGCGGGGGTGGCTGGGAGGGCCTCATCGGGGGCAAGCCCCCTCCCACACTTGGCCTGCGTACACCGGTCAAAATGTGGGAGGGGGCTTGCCCCCGATGAGGCCCTCCAATCCAGCACAACCCCCCCCTGTAAACCCCGCATAAACCCACTCTTTACGCCGTCTTTACGCCCCGACCACCCCGTCGCTCTCGTTCCTTTACACCACTCCTGCCGACAATTGCCCCACACGCGGCACTCGCCGCTAAACGGAGAGACTTCCATGAGCGTTCTGGACGGGGTGTCACTGCTATTGGCCGTGGCGCTGTTCATTTATCTGCTGGTTGCGCTGTTACGCGCGGATCGGAACTAGGAGCAGGCTATGCACAGTTATGACTATTGGCTGATCATCGCCTTCTTCGCCGTGGTGCTGGTGCCGGCGCCGTTTCTGGGTCGGTTCTACTACAAGGTGATGGAAGGCCAGCGCACTTGGCTCACCCCCGTGTTCGGCCCGGTCGAGCGTGCGTGTTATCGCATTGCCGGGGTAGATGAGCAGCAGGAACAAAGCTGGCAGAAATACATGCTGGCCTTGCTCGCGTTCAACCTCGCGGGCTTTTTGCTGTTGTTCGCGATCCTGCTGTTCCAGGACTATCTCCCACTGAACCCGCAGAAATTGCCGGGTCAGGAATGGACCCTGGCCTTCAACACCGCGGTCAGTTTCATGACCAACACCAACTGGCAGTCCTACAGCGGTGAAGCCTCTCTGAGCTACCTCAGCCAGATGGCCGGGTTGACCGTGCAGAACTTTGTCAGTGCCGCCACCGGCCTCGCCGTCCTGGTCGCGCTGTGCCGTGGGATCGGTCGCAAATCCACCCAAACCCTGGGTAACTTCTGGGTCGATATGACCCGCGCCACCCTCTATGGTCTGTTGCCGTTGTGCCTGGTGCTGGCGCTGTTCCTGGTGTGGCAGGGCGTGCCGCAAACCTTCGCCCATTACGTGGATGCCGTGACCCTGCAAGGCGTGGATCAAGTGATCCCCCTGGGCCCGGCGGCGAGCCAGATTGCGATCAAGCAATTGGGCACCAACGGTGGCGGTTTCTTCGGCGTCAACTCGGCGCACCCGTTTGAAGACCCGACCGCCTGGGCCAACCTGTTCGAGCTGGCCTCGATCATCCTGATCCCGGTGGCGCTGGTGTTCACCTTCGGCCACTACGTCAAAGACCTGCGTCAGAGCCGTGCGATCCTCGGCTGCATGCTCGCGCTGTTCCTGATCGGCGGCGCGACGTCGCTGTGGGCCGAGTACCAGCCCAACCCGGCGCTGAACAACCCGGCCGTGGAACAGACCGCACCGCTGGAAGGCAAGGAAGCGCGCTTCGGCACCACCGGTACCGTGCTGTGGTCGGTGACCACCACCGCGGCGTCCAACGGTTCGGTCAACGGCATGCAGGACAGCCTCAACCCGCTGAGCGGGATGGTGGCACTGGTCAACATGATGGTCGGCGAAGTGATCTTCGGCGGCGTCGGCGCCGGCATGTACGGGATGCTGCTCAACGTGTTGATTGCCGTATTCCTCGCCGGCCTGATGATCGGTCGTACCCCGGAATACCTGGGTAAGAAGTTGCAAGCCAAGGAAGTGCAATTGCTGGTCGTGACCTTGATGGTGATGCCGATTGGCGTGCTGGTGCTGGGAGCTATTGCCTCCAGTTTGCCTGGCCCGGCCAGTGCCATCAGCAACCCCGGCCCCCATGGTTTCAGTCAGTTGCTCTATGCCTATACCTCAGCCAGTGCCAACAACGGTTCGGCGTTTGGCGGTTTCAGTGCCAACACCCCGTTCCATAACTTGATGTTGGGCCTGGGCATGTTGATCGGTCGTTTCGGCTACATCCTCCCGGTACTGGCCCTGGCCGGCAGCCTGGCGATGAAGAAAACCGCACCGATTGGCCAGAACAGCTTCCCCACCCACGGCCCGCTGTTCGTGACCCTGTTGACCGTGACCATTTTGCTGGTGGGCGGCCTGACCTTCCTGCCAACGCTGGCGCTGGGCCCCATTGCTGAACACTTGAGCATGGGTTTCTGAGGGATATGAAAATGAATATGCCTGCAAAAAACGCGACCCCGGTCAAACACCAGGAACCCGCCAAAACCGCTATTTCCGCCCTGTGGCGCCCGGCGCTGGTCCAGGCGTTCGTCAAGCTCGACCCACGCCAGCTGCAACGCTCGCCGGTGATGCTGGTGGTCGAGCTGACCGCGATCCTCACCACCGTGCTGTGCTTTGTGCCGGACACGGCGGTGCCGACCTTCGTCGCCGTGCAGATCGCCGTGTGGCTGTGGTTCACCGTGCTGTTCGCCAACTTCGCCGAAGCCTTGGCCGAAGGGCGTGGCAAGGCCCGCGCCGACAGCCTCAAGGCCGGCAGCGAGGGCTTGAGCGCGCGCCGCAAGGAAGCCGATGGCAGTTTCAAGGTCGTGCCCGCCACCAGCCTGCGCAAAGGTGATGTGGTGCGCGTCGCCGCCGGGGAAATGATCCCCGGCGACGGCGAGGTCATCGAAGGTATCGCGGCGGTCAACGAAGCGGCGATCACCGGTGAATCCGCCCCCGTGATCCGCGAGTCCGGCGGCGACCGTTCCGCCGTCACCGGCAACACACGCCTGGTCTCGGACTGGCTGCTGATCCGCATCACCGCCAACCCTGGCGAGTCGACCCTGGACCGCATGATTGCCCTGGTGGAAGGGGCCAAGCGCCAGAAAACCCCCAATGAAGTCGCGCTGGATATCCTGCTGATCGGCCTGACCCTGATCTTCCTGCTGGTGGTAGTGACGCTGCAACCGTTCGCTCACTTCGCCAATGGCAGCCTGCCCTTGGTGTTCCTGGTTGCCCTGCTGGTAACGTTGATTCCGACCACCATCGGGGGCTTGTTGTCGGCCATCGGTATCGCTGGCATGGACCGCCTGGTGCGCCTCAATGTCATCGCCAAGTCCGGCCGCGCCGTGGAAGCGGCGGGGGACGTGCATGTGTTGCTGCTGGACAAGACCGGCACCATCACCTTTGGTAACCGTCGCTGCTCGGCCGTGGTCGCGGCACCGGGTGTGAGCGGACGGGAGTTGGCCGAAGGCGCACTGCTGGCCTCGCTGGCGGATGACACGGCGGAAGGCAAATCCATCGTCGAATACCTGCGGGCCTTGCACCCTCAGGCCGAGCCGTCCCTGGATGAATTGACCGCCGTCCCGTTCACCGCTGAAACCCGCTTGTCTGGCGTCGACTACCAGGGGCGCGTGTTCCGTAAAGGCGCCGTGGATTCGCTGCTGGCGTTTATCGGTCAACCACGCAGCGACCTGCAACCCGCGCTATCGCGGGAAATCGACAAGATCGCCCAGAGCGGTGGCACACCGTTGCTGGTGTGCGCCGATGGCAAGTTGCTGGGGGCGATCCATCTCAAAGACGTGGTCAAGCCTGGCATTCGCGAACGTTTCGCCGAACTGCGCAAGCTGGGGATTCGCACCGTGATGGTGACCGGCGACAACCCGCTGACCGCTGCTGCGATTGCGGCCGAAGCCGGCGTGGATGACGTACTCGCCGAAGCCACTCCAGAGAAAAAACTCGCACGCATTCGCCATGAGCAAAATGACGGTCGCTTGGTTGCCATGTGCGGCGACGGTGCTAACGACGCCCCGGCGCTGGCCCAGGCGGACGTCGGCATGGCCATGAACGACGGTACCCAGGCCGCTCGCGAGGCCGCGAACATGGTCGACCTCGACAGCGACCCGACCAAGCTGCTGGACGTGGTGCAGATCGGCAAGGAGTTGCTGGTGACCCGTGGCGCGCTGACAACCTTTTCCATCGCCAACGACGTGGCCAAGTACTTTGCGATCCTGCCGGCGCTGTTCGCCTCGATCTACCCGCAATTGGGTGTGCTCAACGTGATGCACTTGCAGAGTCCGCAAAGCGCGATCCTCTCGGCCATCGTGTTCAACGCGCTGATCATCGTGGTGTTGATCCCCCTGGCCCTGCGCGGTGTGCGGGTGCAAGCGGCGAGTGCGGCGGCATTGCTGCGGCGCAATCTGTTGATCTACGGGTTGGGCGGGATCCTGGTGCCATTCGTGGGCATCAAGGCGATCGACATGCTGCTGACTGCGCTGCACCTGGTTTGACCCGATACCCGTGGGCACCATCCCCGTGCCCACAGGTTGCAAAGACCGAATTGAGGAGTTTGAAATGTCCAACATAATCCGCCCGGCCCTGAGCCTGCTGGTGCTCATGACCCTGATCACCGGCGTCGCCTACCCACTGGTGGTAACCGGTGTCGCCCAAGTTGCCTTCCCGGACCAGGCCAACGGCAGCCTGGTGCGCGACGCCAGCGGCAAGGTGCGTGGCTCCAGCCTGATCGCCCAGGATTTTACCGGTGACAGCTGGTTCCACCCACGCCCTTCGGCGGGCGCGTTTGCTACCGTGTCCAGCAGCGCCAGCAACCTTGGCCCAAGCAACCCGGCGCTGGCCACCCGCGTGTTCGACGATGCGAACAAGCAACTGGTGCCGAGCCAGGGCCCAGTGCCTCTGGTGTCGCTGACTACCTCTGGCAGCGGTCTTGATCCACACTTGCCACCCGAGGCGATTGCCTATCAACTGGCGCGGGTAGCGGCCGCGCGGAATGTGCCGGTGTCCACGCTGCAACGCTTGCTGGATGCGCATATCGAAAGCCCGCTGGTGGGGCCGCCAGTGGTGAATGTGCTGGCGCTGAACATGGCGTTGGAAAAACTATGATCCTCTGTAGGCGCGTGCTTGCTCGCGAAGGTCGTTAACGATGACGCGGGCGTCCAGCATGAACGCGGCGCTCTTGAGTTTTTCGCGAGCAAGCTCGCTCCTCCCCTAATTGTTGAAGGACCCCTGCATGAGCGACTCCGGCCGCGCCGATGCTTTCCTAGCCGATCTGCCCCGGGACGGGCGTGGTCGGCTCAAAGTCTTCCTCGGCGCCGCGCCGGGGGTAGGCAAGACCTACGCCATGCTCCAGGCGGCGCACACCCAGTTGCGCCAGGGCGTCAAGGTGATCGCCGGCGTGGTCGAAACCCACGGCCGCGCCGAGACCGAAGCCTTGCTCAGTGGCCTGCCGCAACAACCGTTGCTGCGCAGTGAATACCGTGGCGTGATGCTCGAAGAGATGGACCTCGACGGCCTGCTCGCCGCCAAGCCCCAACTGGTGCTGGTGGACGAGCTGGCCCACAGCAACGCCCCTGGCAGCCGCCATGAAAAGCGCTGGCAAGACATCCAGGAGCTGCTCGCGGCTGGCATCAACGTGTTCACCACGGTCAACGTCCAGCATCTGGAAAGCCTCAACGACCAAGTGCGCGGCATCACCGGCGTACAGGTGCGCGAAACCCTGCCGGACTGGGTGCTGCAAGAGGCCGACGAACTGCTGCTGATCGACCTGCCGTCCCGTGAGTTGCTGGAGCGCCTGCGTGACGGCAAGGTGTATGTGCCCGAGCAGGCCCGCGCGGCCATCGACGCATTTTTCACCCAGACCAACCTGATGGCCTTGCGCGAGCTGGCGATGCAAACCGCCGCCGCCCACGTCGATGATGACCTGGCCCAGGGGTATCGCCAGCTCGGCCAGGCCGCGCCAGCGGTGCGCGGTCGTTTACTGGTGGGGATTGATGGTGATGCACAAGCCGAGCGCCTGGTGCGACATGCCAGCCGCGTGGCCCAGCGTCGGCATTTGCCGTGGAGCCTGGTGCATATCGACAACGGCCGCGCACGGGACGAACAATCGCGCCTGCGCCTGCAAAATGCCCAGCAACTGGCCGAACGCCTGGGCGGTGAAGTGGTACTGCTGCGCGCGGGCGAGGTGGCCAAGACGTTGATCCAGCATGCCGCCGAACGTCGCGCCAGCCTGTTGCTGGTGGGGCAGTCACGGCCACGCTGGCGGCGCCGGCTGTTTGGTGGGGGGCTGGCGGCGCGGTTGTTGCGGAATGCGCACGGCCTGGAAATCAGCGTGCTCTACAGCGACGACATGCCGCCGCCGCCTCGCCTGCCGGAGGTGCATGGGCTGGTGTGGTTCGATTACGCTTTGGCGGTTGTCGCGACGGTCGTCGCGGCGGCCGTGGCCTGGGGCGTGTCCAGTGTGTTGCCGCTGCCGAATATCTCGCTGGTGTTTCTCGCTGCGGTGTTGCTGGTGGCGGTGCGTAGCAGCCTGGGGCCGTCACTGGTGTGTGCGGCGTTGTCGTTCCTGACGTACGACTTCCTGTTTATCCCACCCCGTTTTTCCTTCGCCATCCAGCGTGAAGAGGACGTGCTGACGTTGCTGTTCTTCCTGCTGATGGCGGCGCTCACCGGCAATCTTGCTGCGCGACAACGCCGGCAGCTGCAGGCTTTGCGCGATACCCAGGAAGAAACCAGCGAACTGCTGGACCTGTCGCGCAAGCTTACGGCGGCCACGGATCGCCAGGCGGTGATCAGCGCGGCGGCCCATCATCTGGAAGGCTGGAGCGACCTGGACTTGTGCCTGGTCAATCGCGACGGCCAAGGCGATTGGAAAGTCGAGACCGGTGGCCCGCTGGTCTTCACCGAAGCCGAGCGCGCTGCCGCTGATTGGGCCTGGCAGCACGATCAACCCGCCGGCAAAGGCACTGGCACCTTGCCACTTGGGCGCTGGTGGTGGTGGCCGCTGTCAGGTGAAGAGGGCCCGCTGGGCCTGCTCGGTGTCAGTGCAAAACCGGGCCTGGAATTGAGCGGCCAACGCCGTCGCCTGCTGACGGCCTTGAGTCAACCGCTGGCGCAGGCGTTGGCGCGGGCGCAACTGGCGCAGGAACTGGAGTCGGCGCGCCTGCACGGCGAAACCGAGCAACTGCGCAGCGCCTTGCTCGCCTCGGTGTCCCATGATTTGCGTACGCCGTTGACCTCCATGCGTGGCAGCATCGACAGCCTCCTGGCGCTGGGTGAAGCTATCCCGCTGGAGGATCGCCGCGAGTTGCTCGAAGGTACCCGTGACGAAGCCGAGCGCCTCGACCGCTACATCCAGAACCTGCTGGACATGACGCGCCTGGGCCACGGCGCGCTGAAGCTGGCGCGGGATTGGGTGTCGCCCGGCGATATCGTCGGCAGTGCCCTTGGCCGTCTGCGTGCGGTGCTGGCGCCTTTGCAGGTGAGCACTGATGTGCCGCCGGAACTGCCGTTGCTCTATGTGCATGCGGCCTTGATCGAGCAAGCCCTGGTCAACGTGCTGGAAAATGCCGCGCGGTTCTCGCCGCCCCAGGGACGTTTGCAACTGAGCGCCGGAGTGTCTGGCAACCAGCTGTTTTTCGCCGTGGCCGATGAGGGGCCGGGGATTCCCGAGGACGAGCGCGCGAAGATTTTCGATATGTTCTACACCGCTGCCCGGGGCGATCGGGGCGGGCAGGGCACCGGGTTGGGCCTGGCGATCTGCCAGGGCATGGTCGGCGCCCATGGCGGGCATATCAGCGTCGCCGATGGCATTGACGGGCGGGGCACCTGCATCACCTTGTTCCTGCCGTTGCCGGCACAGCCTGGCCTGGAGCGCGAGGCGTGAGCTACTCTCTTTTTTTTATGGATTTTGATTGGACACCATGAGCCAGACCGCGACGATTTTGGTCATCGATGACGAACCGCAGATCCGCAAATTCCTGCGCATCAGCCTGGCCTCCCAGGGGTACAAAGTGATCGAGGCCGGCAGCGGCAACGAAGGCCTGGCGCAGGCGGCATTGAGCAAGCCGGACTTGCTGGTGCTCGACCTTGGCCTGCCGGATATGGACGGCCAGCAAGTGCTGCGCGAGTTTCGCGAATGGTCGACGGTGCCGGTCCTGGTGTTGTCGGTACGGGCCAGTGAGATACAGAAGGTCGAGGCCCTGGATGGAGGCGCGAACGATTACGTCACCAAACCCTTTGGCATCCAGGAGTTTCTCGCCCGGGTGCGTGCATTGCTGCGTCAGGCGCCCGCGGGAGAAGCCCAGGAAGCGGCCTTGAGTTTCGGCCCGCTGACGGTGGACCTGGCTTATCGTCGCGTGTTGCTGGATGGCGAGGAAGTGGCACTGACCCGCAAGGAGTACGCGGTTCTGGCACAACTGGCACGCCACCCCGGGCGGGTGATTACCCAGCAGCAATTGCTCAAGGACATCTGGGGCCCCACCCACGTCGAAGACAGCCATTACCTGCGCATCGTGGTGGGCCATCTGCGCCAGAAACTGGCGGACGATCCGACGCAGCCACGGTTTATTGTGACCGAGGCGGGGGTAGGGTATCGGTTGTTGGGGGCTTAGCCCTCAGCCCCAGCACACCGTTCAGCGCTGTTCACTTTCATAGCGATCCAGCGTATCGCTGGCAATCTCCCTGCCCAGGGCGATCAACTCCGGCGCCTTGTAGAACTCGAAAAACCGACACACCCGTTTCGGCACGTTGATCAGGATATCCGGCGGATAGCCGGCGATCTTGTACTGCGCCAACGACGTCTGCATCACCTCGAAGCTCTGGTTGATCAAGTCCAGCAGCGACGCCGGCCCGACGTTATCGATGATGAACGAGCCCGTGGCCGATTTCGGCGCCCCGGCCTTTTCGGGCGCGGCGGCAGGTTGCTGGGATTCGGGTTCAGCCGATTCCAGCCATGGGTTGATCTCGGCCGCCTGGGCCTGCAAGGCTTCCTGTTCCAGCTTCATCAGTTGCTCGGCCTGCTTGCGGCGAAACGGCAGGTGCGAACCCAGTGACTTCGCCAGGCTGTTGAACCGGCTCTTGAATGCCGGCGGGCGTGGGATCACGGGTAAATGGTAGTGCTTCTGGTTGGTGGCGTTGAGGTTCACCGCGATGATCAGGTCGCAATGGCTCGACACCACGGGCACGATCGGCAGCGGGTTGAGCAGGCCGCCGTCCACCAGCATGCGGTTGCCCTGCATCACGGGCGTAAACAGGCTGGGGATCGCCGCCGAGGCACGCATGGCCTGGTGCAGGCAGCCTTCCTGGAACCAGATTTCCTGTTGGTTGGTCAGGTCGGTGGCCACGGCCGTGTAGGGGATGCGCAGTTCTTCGATATTGATTTCGCCAACGATCTTGCGGATTTGCCCGAAGACTTTCTCGCCACGGATCGCACCGAGACGAAAACTGACGTCCACCAAGCGCAAGACATCCAGGTAGTCGAGGCTTTCGATCCAGTTTCGATACTCATCGAGCTTGCCGGCGGCGTAGATCCCGCCCACCACCGCGCCCATGGAACAGCCTGCGATACAGGCGATGTCGTAGCCGCGCCGTTCGATTTCCTCGATCACCCCGATATGGGCGTAGCCCCGGGCCCCGCCGGAGCCCAGCACCAAGGCAACACGCTTTTTCATGGTCGATGTCCTTCATTAAGCAGGCGCTCACAATGCACCCATTGAGGGGGCTGCTTCAATCTTCATGAACCGTGCAATAATTTTCCAGAATAGCGCCTCGGCTCGGGTATGCTCTGGCAATAGGCGCTTCTGATTTCAGGCTATGGATAAGGCACTTTTCCTTGTAGGCAACGTCTACACCGTACGACTGTTTTTCTTATTTTGAGGTGTCATCGATGAAAGCCTGGATGTGTGTGCCTGTGATCATGTTGGCCCTGGCCGGTTGCGCCGGGAAAACCGCATACCGCGACAGCTGCGGCACCCAATTGGATGCAGCGTGGAAAGAGTTGGACCTGGCCAAGGCCGAAGGCTTTGCCGGCACCGTGAGCTATTCCAAGGCCTTGTCCCTGTTGACAGGCGCGAAGACCCAGCAACAGTTTGAAGCGTTCGAAGGCTGCTCCAACAAAGCTGAAAAGGCGCGGTTCTATATTCGTGAGTCGCGCGCTGGGCGTTGATCCCAGGGAGCGAATAGGGTTTTTCATCGAGAAGTGAGGGCAGGATGTCAGCTTTGGTCGATCAGTTAGTCGCTCAGGTCATTGGCCTGGAAGTAGGGTTACTGAGCTGCCAGGCTCGCCTTGCCGCCGTTACCGATGATGAAGCCCTGCATGATTTGCGCACTACCGTGCGACGCCTGCGCAGCTTGTTGCGCCCTTTGCGTGGGCTGCCGGGCGTCGAACACCTTGAATTGGCCGCCAGCACGGTCGGCCAATTGACCACTCCGCTGCGTGACCGTGAAGTACTGGCCGCCTACCTGCACCAGCATGGTCACCACGACGCCGCCGACCGCCGCCTGCGGCTGCAGCCCGATGCCTACCGCCAGGTGGCTCAAGGTCCTGAGTTGGCTCACCTGCTGCAAATTCTCGATGCATTCCCACGGTTTATCCGAGCGTCCCAACACCAGAAATTGCTCAAGGGCTTGCGCCTGCGCATCGAGAAACGCCTGGCCAAGCAATGGCAGAAACTCGACGAAGCACTGAAGGATCCCAGCCATGATCGCCACCGTTTGCGGTTGCTGATCAAGCGCGTGCGCTATGCCGCCGAAGCCTATCCCGAACTGGACAAGCTCCCGGCCAAAGCCCTGTCGCGCCTGAAGGATGCCCAAGGCGCGCTTGGCGATTGGCATGATTGCTGGCAATGGTTGGCCCAGGCCGAACATCAAGCCGATCTGCAGCCGTGTGTCGCGGTATGGCAACGGACCATGGTCAAGGCTGAAGGGCAGGCGGACCGAGTGCTGGATAAGCTCAGCGCCGATTGTTTTTAAACCGGTCCGGCTTTTGGCCGGAATAGGCGCTGTACCTGGCCGTCACGATGGTTAAGATCCAGCATCGGTTTTCTTGATGTGAGGTCGCCATGCGCTTTAGTGATTTGCTCGACGCTGCCCGTAGCCACCCGTTGGATATCACCATCCCCGCAGAATGGGCCCAGGGCCGTGCGACCTTCGGCGGCCTGCTCGTCGCTTTGCAATACGAAGCTTTGCGCGCCCACGTGCCTGCCGATCGGCCATTGCGCTCGCTGGCGGTTACCTTCGTCGGTCCGGTTGCGCCCGATGTACCCGCAAGCTATCAAGTCGAAGTGCTGCGCGAAGGCAAGGCGGTCAGCCAGTTGCTCGGTCGTGTGGTGCAAAACGGCGAAGTTGCGACGCTGGTGCAGGCCAGTTTCGGCGCGTCCCGCGAGTCGCAGATCTTGGTCGGGAGCGAACCGCCACCGACGTTCAAGCATTGGGATGAGTGCCAGGAACTGCCGTATATCAAGGGCGTCACCCCCGAATTCATGCGGCACCTGGCGATGCGTTGGAGTGTCGGCGGCCTGCCATTTACCGGCAATAAATCCCGTGACATGGGCGGCTGGGTTCGGTTACGTGGGGATGTGAAAGAAGAACCACTGACCGAAGCGCACATCCTCGCACTTGTCGACGCGTGGCCACCGGCCTTGCTCCCGCACCTGAAGAAACCGGCGCCGGGCAGCACCCTGACCTGGACCATCGAATTCATCCAGCCGCTGCAAAACCTCACCACCCTCGACTGGTGCCAGTATCTCGTCAACATCGAACACGCCCGCGACGGCTACGGCCACGCCGCCGCTGCGCTATGGAGCCCGACCGGCGAACTGATCGCGATCAGCCGCCAGACCGTGGTGGTCTTCGCCTAAGCCGGCTATCAGTGGTGGTGGCGCTGACGCCAGGCGCGCCACCAGCCACCGCTCAACACAAAGCGTGGGAAGGTCACGAACTGCTCGACGATCAAGCGTTGTACGGCGTCTTTACGGTCACTGAACGGCTCGCTGGCTTGAACTTCCAGTCGATGACCCTGCCGCTGCAAGCCCAGGCCGGCGAGGATACCGACAACACCCACCGCAAAACTGGCCAAGCTCAGGCTGAACACACCGGAAACGATCAACAGGAAGCCGATGATAAACAGCGGCACGGCGATCAGGTGCAGCGCCAGGTTGGTCGGGTGCTGATGGTTTTGCGGGTAGTTGCGCCATTGCCAGGCGGGGAGATTGGGATGACGTTTGCCCATGATGGTGAATCCTCTGTCCGTTGAAATAACATGGGGAGAGTTTAGGTGGGGGTGGGCGGGGGAGCGAATTGGCGTTTGCTATGACACTCATAGTTAGCGTTCAGTGCATCGATGCTTTGTTTTTACTAAATTTCGTCCGACCAGTCGTAATCTTCTGGTCCAGGACAGTTCATATAAACCGAGGGACCGGATAGGGAAAGCCATCTGGACTTGAATTCAATAGAGGCATTTTTAGATTTTGCAGCTAAGAAAAAGTACTCGTTTTCTTGCTTTATTGTTATGAGAAAAACTTCCCTAATGGGTAGGTTTATTATTTTCAAATCGCTAATTTCTGAGCAGGTCAGTCCAATTCGGCATGCGTTGTATCCTTTATCTTTCCATTTTTCAGGCAGGCATTCAGGAAATTCTGGTATGTCAAAACCTATGCCCAAGTCATTGTTATCATTTTCTATTCGCAGTGAATGTATATAAGCTTTTCCGATTTCAACTGGTTGCTTGAAAAGCTTGTTGAAAAAAATAGTTCCATCAAGATCATTCCAATGCTTCATTTTTTTCCTTGAAAGTGTGGGCGGCGGGGCCTGGGGCAACGCGGACGGATTTATTTAATGGAGCAGTGAATAGAATGTTCAGACTGTAAAAAGTTTTGATCCCTTCCTAGTCCTGTTTTTCTATTGTGCTCGTTTTTATGTGTTTTTTGTGCGGTTTATGTAGAAGTGAATATCTTCAATATTTATTTTGTTAAAGAGGTTTCTTGTTTTTTCGAGAATGATTTCATTCTCGTGGCTGGTTTTATAGAAGAACTGAGCTGCGGCATGTGTTTCTGAATCGTAAAATCTGCATAACAATATATTGGCATGCGACTCCAAAAAGACCCTGATTTTCTCAGGGGTGATGAGATTTTCAAATACTGTCATTTTGAACCAAAGTTCCTCTATTTCCGTTTCGGATTTTTGAATAACTAGAACGGCGTTGTGTGATCCCTCTAAAGCTAGGTTTTGTATTTTTCTAGGGTTGCTTGGGCGGTTTTTAATTATGGAGTAGATGTTGCTGTTTTCATTTTTTTACAGAGGTCTCCAGTGGTAAGTGTATTGGATGTATATTTTTTAAATAAGTACTCTTCGGCTTTAGAGTTAAATCCTACAGCTGTTGTTGATGTTCATTCTCTTTTTGTAGGCCATTCTTCTGAAAATCTCTTGGAAAAAAGTGGGGCTATTTAACCGAGCAGTGAGTCGGATCTTTAGCCTATAATAGTTCTGTCCACTTTCTGCTACCTTTCTGTTAAAAATTTTCATCATTACCTCTGATGTAAACGTTAGGGTCGCAAATTGAGATGCTCTTGGCCTTAAATTCGATTAAGGAATTTTTGTTGGCAGCATAGAAGCAGAGTTGACCCTTTTCTTTTTTTACTTTTACGTAAAAATTATCTCGGCCGGGTATGTTGAGTATTTTTAGATCGCTAATGCCATGACAATCAACACCAAGTCTGCAAACGTTGTAACCTTTGTTTTTCCATTTTTCCGGTAGAATATCTGGGAAATCAGGTATGTCGAACCCAATCCCCAAAGACGGTCGATCATTGTCTATTTGTAAGGAGAAGAGAGTGATTTCTCCTATCTCTACAGGCTGGCTAAAAATTTTTTCAAAGAATATATTTTTATCTAGTTCATTCCAGTAGTTCATTTTTTTTCCTGAAGAAGTAGTGTGCTTCTGCGTCGATGAGTTTTCCGTTCCGCGGTTGTTCAATAGGTCGTAGATTGAAATGTGTTGTTTGATCTCCAATTCCATCTGCTCTACCGTATTTATGCCCTGCAGAATGATCTTGAATAAGGACTTGCGTGCCATCTTTTCTTGTAAATTGATATACCCTCGTCTTGATAGGGTGGCCGGTGGCATCCAGTATTTTTTTATCATTCAAATCGGTCATGTTTTCTATTTTGTACTGTGTCGTCCGTCCTGTTTTCGGGTGGGTCATCACATCTGGGCTCTGATTCATCGGTATATGGGCATCTCTTTTAGCTTGCCTGAAAGCCCCCTTACGAGAAACGTCAGGGGCACCCGGTTCAGTAGGAGTAGCGCAAGCGGGATTTTTTCTTATTGATCCAGGGCAATTTGCGCTGAGCCCCAAAGGATCAACCCACCCGGTCGGGTTGGGCGCGTACAAGTACCCATTGATCCCACCCGCCAACTTCACCGGATCAGGCGTCAGATAACGACCAACATCCGGATTGTAGTAGCGATGGCGGTTGTAGTGCAGCCCGCTTTCCTGATCGAAGTACTGACCCTGAAAACGCAGTGGGTTGTCGACTGTTCCGATGTCGAGTCGGGTGATTTCGCCGTAGGCGCGGTAGTGGGCGGACCAGACGATTTCACCGTCGGGGGCGGTGAGCTCCTGCGGTGTGCCGAGGTGGTCGAGTTGGTAATGGTAGGGCGTTGTGTCTTTTGGGCCGAAGCCTTCCAGTAGCGCCAGTGGGCGAAAGCTGTCCGGTTCGTAGAGATAGCTGCGATGCTTTTCGGCGTGGTGCTCGGCGATGAGTTTGTCGCCTTGCCAGAAAAACTCCGTGGTTATGCGATCCACGGTCTTGCTGATGCGCCGCCCAAACGGGTCATAGCGATAGCTCGCGGTTTGGCCGTCGGGTTGGGTAATGCCGATCAGCCGATGCTGGCAGTCGTAGCGATACTCGGTGACGAGTTGATGGTCTTTGCCGCGGCGTTCGCGGATCAGGTTGCCGAAGGCGTCGTAGTCGTAATGGCGGTCGCCCTGGATCATCAGGCGGTTGCCGGCGACGATGTCGGGGCCGGGGCGGTCTTGCATGAGCAGGTTGCCGGCCGGGTCGTGGGCGAAGCGTTCGTGCGGGGCTTGCGTATGGTCGGCGCGGGTGAGGCGGGCGAGGGGGTCGTAGTGGTAGTGGTGTTCGCCTTTGCGGCTGTCGACTAAACGGGTGAGGTTGCCGGTTTTGTCGTAGTCGTAGTGGCGCTGGTAAAGGTGGGTGT